>JGI24508J20089_1000026_pt1 | contig 766183 bp, 778 predicted proteins | sample LinPmetageLP24_FD_20089 | JGI IMG/M metagenome (IMG submission 20089) | reverse complement strand
AGCTAGCCGAGCCTTGGCAATTAGAGTAGTTATAAGGACCTAGAAATCCCCCCTCAATAGAATCATCATTCACACCGATTATTACTTCTTTACAGAAATGACGCGAATTCTTTTGACTTAAGCGTATTATCAAAACATGACGATGCTGATTCAAACTCAAGCGACGAATATAATGATGCCACGTCCTACTTCATAACTATATTTACAAGAAGTGCAATAAAATATAACACACGAGATGTTAAAAATCAACTAGAAATACAAAAGGCAATACATATTCTAAAAAGCATAATAAAAAAACCTTAACAAAATAACGCTTATACGATCCAATAAATAGATCGCTTTTTTTATGATTTCTTAATTAATACCAGCGCATCAAATAAAAATACAAAAGGTATTAATCAATTGCGGGCATTATAGCGTCTTCAACATATAGAATTTGATGAGAATTAAGCGGGCTAAAGTCGGATAACATTTGGAGTTGGTACAAGGGAATCTTTAGAAGTTGCTACTATTAACATTCTTATTGAAAAAATGGAATTCTAAATTATTGATGCGAATATATCGTTTTTGATATGCTTATAACAACTTAATAAGATAGGTGCACATTATAATAACTTACGGAATGTTTTAATTTAAGGGAAAAAGAAGCATTTGATTGTTCGAAAGAAGAGCTATCTGTAGCTATTACTAGATTAGCATAGCTAATTATTGGACACTTCTACAGAAACGGTTAATATATGCCACCTTACGAAGACAGAAATTTGAAAGCTTCATTATAAATTCGATTATTCGTCGATATAACAATTACATCATTTGCTTAATCAAGCAAGGTATAACCTTGATTCGAATATCATGCTAAAGATTAAGAAAATATATAAGCATTGCTAAAAACACGCAGATGCTCCAAATAGATTTTGCTTTAAACTTCAAAACGACGTCGACTTTAATCATACGCTTTTGATCAATATTATTTAGCTTAAGGAACGTAAAGTGCTTTACATGATAGATAAGGTAATAAGATTCGAAGCAGCGCGATTTATTTGAAAAGGCATCGGCTTAATCATAGCTAAGGTTATATTTAACGCATTCAAATCAGCTTAAATTAACATATATTTTAACTTACCAGATTTTGTTATATATAATCACGAAACTAATTTCAATTTTAAGAAATTTCAAACATCATTCAAATTTATAGGGAATACTTTTAAACTTGTTTCAATAAAGGCATATTATTTAATTAGTAAAATAAAGAGATATTATCAGCTACTACATTATGCTTATGAAATTGTTATAAAAGAATACTTAAAATTATTTGACGCAAACTAATTGCAAATGACTGTAAAAGCTATCAACGATATAATTGAACCAAATGAATTGATTCTGACGTTGCTTGTATTTGGGGCATACCTTAAGATAACGGAACTAGATTCTCCTAATCCTATAATTAAATAAAGGTCTGTCACAATTAAGAGAGCGATGAAGGAGATATGCAAAATCCAGGCAACCAGGAAGGTTAATGAGGCGCTACGCACTTGAAATAACCTCGGTATCACATATATTTATGATTTTTCTTTAAACAATTTGATACTTGTATATAAAGAAAAAAAGGAATAAAGAGGACCTTATAAATTCTTTAGCATTAAGAGCGAGACAGTTAAGGTCTTGATAAATAATAACTTGATACGCACGTTTAAATTTACATCTATACGCTTATTTAAAATAAATAACTTTAATATCGAACAAAAAAAAGAAAAGTTGCTAAAAGATCTCCCATCAATACTAATAATTATCCCAGATAAGAAGCTTTAAAGAAATGATAAACCCAATTTAATCTCGAAATCCCACTGGCTTGTAATAAAAATCCTAAAAATCAAACAAATCGCAAATTTACTAACAATTAACGACGACTACAATGCTAAAGCATTTTTGATAAAGAAAGAAATAAAAGATCAAGACTTATTAATCAAACTTCGCGCTAAAAGCAAAATCACCATGCCAGGCAAGTTATTCCAACAATCCCAAAAAATAAAATATGAATTCCTAATCGCGAGAGGTGTTTTTATTCTAATCCACCGAAGCGATCCTAAGCTTAGGGGACAACGCATTTTCAAGTCTCGTATGGTAAATAAGGTCAAAGGAAAAGAGACGATAAAGCCGTATGAGAAATCAAGACTTGTTATTTAAGCTTTTAATAATAAAGGTAAGAAAGAGATATTAACTTAATCATTAATAATTCAATAAGTTAATTAAAGGCTCATTATTTGCATAGCCGTAGCGGTAAAACACTTGCAACGCCTTTAGCATTTACCTAAATCGGACGTGATAATTAAAGATATCATGCAAGCTTATATTCAAGCGCATACGAAGCTAATTTAGCAAGTTTTTGTATAGCTACCAAAAGAAATCGCAAAAGAGTTTCCTAATGAAACAATGTTTATAGTAGTACTCCCGCTATATGGCATATTAGAATTAAGAAATCATTAATTTAACACGTATTATAAGCATCATATAAAAAACTTACAAATAAAAACTTCCACGTATAATCCATGCTTATTTGTCATGTTAAAAGATAATTATGCGCTTGGAATTATTAGAATGCAAACAGACGATACTTTGATCTTTAAAGATGCTAAGTTTTTAATAAGAGAATAAATGAAGATCGATAAAGCCGGGTTTTTGATAAAACTAGCATAAATTTTAAACTTCACTAGCTTGCTTACGTTTAATAGCTGCATAATAATTATAAACGAAGAAAGTTTCTATATATTGCAAAAGGGTTAAGGAGTAAGAATTTATAAGAATATAATATGCACCTCGCTTAGCCTCGCTTAGCTTTCATAACCTCGCTTATGGCATAAACAAAGGCTCGCTTAATTTAAAGATATTACAGGCTCAGGGACCCCCTATAAGATCTGTAACTACAGGCTCAGGGACCCCCTATCAGATCTGTAACTACAGGCTCAGGGACCCCTTATAAAATCTGTAACTACAGGCTCAGGGACCCCCTATCAAATCTGTAACTACAGGCTTAGGGCCCCCCTACAAAGCCTGTAACTTCGGTAGTTTAAAAGGCTCGCAAACCCCTTTACAAGGGTTATTTATAAAGCTCGCAAAGCCTCCTTAAAATAAAGAGTTATTTACAGCTTGCGATGCGATGCGATGCGAGGCCTTGATACTAGGCCGAAATAGGTAACTAAAGCGANNAGAGCTAGCCNAGCCTTGGCAATTAGAGTAGTTATAAGGACCTAGAAATCCCCCCTCAATAGAATTATTATTTATACCGATTATTACTTCTTTACAGAATTGAGTTGGTAGATATTGCAAGTAAAGATTATAAGTAAGCTTATATGAAATAACATACTCGCGAGGTATACTTGGTTATAATTTGCTAATCGGAAGTTGCCTTTGATTTGTTAGTAGTAGCATAATATCAAGATCTAATGATAAAGGAGATTAAAGCTTTGAATGCATATTTGCAATAGCAAATAAATAACTTAGAAAGAGGTCTCCGATACATTCTCATAAACTTGCAATTAGCTAAGATTTATATCTTCATTAACGGATCTTTCGCCAACAACAAGGACTTGAGCTCTTAGATCGAGTTTGTGTTAGTTATTAGCATCGAATCGGAGGGGATTGCGGAATTTACCTTAACTAGAAATATCATACACATAAGTTCAATGAAATGCAAGAAGGTAACTTGTGCTATGCTTGCTTTAAAGCTGTATGCTATAATAGCAAGAATTAATATATTAATTGCATTATCAAACATTATCAACATGATAACTAACAAACTTAAAATTAGGCAATTGCTAATAATTATTTGTATCAATTCTTTTTTGCTTTACAAGTGTATCATTAAGCTTGGTACAATAAAAGAAAAACGTTTAATAATTAACATTATATTAATTTGTTAATTATATAAATATCAAGAATTTATAAAAATACGATAGATTAATGAAACAAGTAATCCTGCTAACGCAATAACAAAAGCCAACTTTAATAAAACTTTGCAAAGGTTTATTAACATTAATAAGTTAAATATGAAGATGGAAGGATAAGTCCAGCAATTTACTAACGCCGATTTGGATAAGTAATGGAGGAGGTTTTTATGCTTGCTTATTTTTTTATATTAGATCTTTTTATATATTTCCTTATAACACTTATTTACATATTTCAAATTTGTATTTTTCACGGGAGTAAGAATCAAGAGGTGACGGAAAAAACGGTTTTTCATTTAGATTTTTACCTTCTAATTTAAAACACTAATAAGGTAATTTTGCAACAATATCTTAATAAGAACCTAGTCGCTAATTTCATTATAAGGGGTTACTTTTGTATGGGAGTATAGAAAAGATGTTGTCACAAAGAATCAACTTGCGAAATTAATTTGAAATAAAGCCTCAAGCATCATTCCCATAAATGTTACCGGCCTTAAGAATAGGGGCGGCGATAGCAGCAGCGGCTTCAGCGGAGGTTCTTATTTTAGCCTTTTTCTTATCATTATCTTCCTCCTTAATAGCATTAATAACTATAAAATAACTAGCGCTATTGCGCTTTTTGATTCATTCATCACTATCATTTTTCTTCTTTTGCTTCTTATTAGTCAAGAGCCGGAGGGGGGCCAGAGGAGTTGCAACGATAACAGCAGCAGCAGCAAGCGTAATAGTAGAAAGAATTTGCTTCAACATTTCCTTCATTTTTTACAAAACTTTTATTTAGCAAAAAGAAATAAAGGAAAACTTACAAAATTGTTAGTCTCGAGAGCTGTGATGCGGTGATAAAGGATCTTGATTTCGCTCAAAAGGGTAGCATTAACATTTTTAGGAGTTTTCAATCTAACTACGCTAACAAATTTGATGTTAATAAGGTTTATAATAACAGCAATGATATCTTTTTAGCTGCTAGCAAGAATTGCATTAACAAAAGCATTATACTTTAATGCAATAAAGTTTGAAAGCTATAGCAATTATTAACATTAAATCCGAATTGGGAGGGTAGCAAATAAGTTACGAAGCAAAAAAGAAATTAAGGGTATTTACTAAGATACAACTTCCTTTCTTATTAATGCAATACAAGTAACGCTTGGACTTGATATTATTAAAGCAATGATTATAATTCATGTTGGTTTTAAAGGCGTTTACATATCGCATGTATAAATAGCGGTATAAGGCGACAAAAACTTTGGAAAAGATTGATGCAAGCATTGTTTGTATTAGCAAAAATTTTATATCATTAAGCCATTATCTTCAACAAAAAATATTTACTTATGAAGTGCTTGATTAATTTGATATGAATTGCAAAAATCAAGCAATTAGCAAAGATTTGTTTTTGGCGAAAATCAAGCTTATACTTACAAATGTAATTGTTATTATTATTACTAAGGGAAAAATCAAGAATTCTAAAGGGGAAGGCATTATATATACAATTCTTATAATAAGCAAATACAAAATCTTACCTAAATCGGGGAAGTTGCGAGGTATTTGCTTAATAATATTATTCCTCGCTTAGCATATCTTACTATTATTATTTGCTATTACGGCATCATTTGTTTCTACTACATCATAACATTTTTACACCACTATCAATAACGTATCAAGCTATTATTCTTTCTTAATTGCATGTTATTATAAAAAGAAATCATTACGTTAAAGCTTCAAAGTTATTTGTTATTTTTCTTCCATTATTTGGCATAATTATTTGCTTAAAAGCTTAAGGGGTACTAAAGGGGAATCGAATAGCTTGCAGCTACAGTTTCTTTTAGAAAAAATGTATTATTTCTTTTATATGATTTATTTTATACTTAATCTATTATTCTTATCTCACACTCTTTTATATTTTCATTTAATTGTTACATGTTAAAATACGTTGTATTTTTAAAAGTAATTTTACTGATGTTGATTCACAAGACCTATACTAAGTGTTTGATATATTCATGCTAAAAGCCGGCTGGTAGCTGGAAGGGTTTTAGGGGAGTTACAATTACAAGTATAAATCCTTTTCCTTCTCGCATTCCCTTGGCTAAATAACCTGAATATACTAAACTACTATTACACTTGTTTTTGCTACTTTTATTATCTTTGTGATATCACATACTGATGCAAACTCACAATGTTAAAATATATTATATTTTTAAAAGTAATTTTGCTAATATTAATTCACAAAACCTATACCAAGTATTTAATATATCCACGCTAAAAGCCAGCTAGTAGCTAGAAGGGTTTCAAGAGGGTTACAACTATAGGTATAAATCCTTTACCTTCTCGTACTCCCTTAGCTAGACAACCAAAATATATTGAATAACTAATTGCACTTGTTTTGCTACTTTTACTATCTTTGTAATATCACATACCGGTGCAAACCCACAGAAGTCTTACACAGGAATCTTAAAAAGCGTATAAAATTTCCAAACCTCGTTCACTGGGCTTAATCACCTGATTTAAACCTAATTAAGGCTATTTTAACTATAATCAAATAACGAGTACAACGTAAAATCTTCGATACAAAGGACGAAATAAAAGAGGCCCTCTAGAAAAAGTAGGATTGAATCACGATATAAGAGATACGAGACTGTATCGCTGACTTATTTAGACGATATAATTTAATAGCAAAACTAAGTGGGAACCCTATTAGAAGTAATAAATAATATTATTATTATGCAATATAGTCATTTAGTCGTAGAATTAACCTTTTAGATCACCCTCGATTCTTAGTGGTGATGACTAATCCGTACAGAAATCTGACAGCCACTGTTGGCTGCTGGTACGGGATTAATTATTAAGAAGATTTATGAGTTTAGAACGGATTTTACGATTACACTGTTCACGAACTACTACCATATGAGACTAGACCATTGGACAAAACGAGCTGGGGACGGGAGTGACACGTGGAAGAGCGATCAGATGACAGACAGCTGGATCACTGATTATAGTTATACTACCAGCAGCTGTCAAGATGTAACCCTGAGCCGACCCCAACGTAGTTTCAAGTGAAGGTTCGTTTTGATATCAGGCAAGTTTAGGCTTACCTTGGCTTTAGACAAAGTTCCAGAGAGTGAACTTGTGTTGCAAGTAAACAAACAGGCGAGACTGCTATGATGTCGGTACATACCAAGCCCGCCTTAAGCAAGCTCACGAAAAGGTTTTCAGCTATACATTGTTCGCACAGACCACCAAGAGCAGAAGCAAACAAGCTCCTGGTATAGAAACATAATGGCATCCGCTTCAGCCCGTGGCTGTATCTAGTGTTGAGCAATACATAGGTGATTTTGATTAGTCGGTACATTCGGCCCTCTATACCAGGAGCCAGGATGAAACAATTGATACTTACCGGGTCAGGAGTAATCCACTGGGCAACCATGGAAGCGAGAGAGGTCCTGCGACGACTAATTATATACTCAAATGAAACGCATATCAGCAGGCGAGCTTTCAAAACACTTCGACCTAGATATGAAAACAGAGTATACATAATGTTGCTTATTCTATGGGCGTCCAAAGACCGCAAATTGCACGTAATAACAGTAAACAAGGTCTAATCGGAAACTGTGGCGCTAGTAAGCGAAGCCTTGGCGGAATACACACAATTTTCCAGAGCGAATTTCAATGGTTGGATATAACCTCGAATGCCTGACGCAAGGAAGCACCAGCACCTCTAGAACGTCAGAGTGGTACCGAAGTAATCGGGATAATTCTACAGGTACCCTGATACACTAGTCCAAACATGAGTAAATACATTCGCCATGAAAAATCACAACGCAAACACCCTGTCGCGTCTAGTGCAGCCTCTCTAATCAAACCTCCCCTTGTGCCCATCGCTCCGAAGGAAAGGCCAGGTTGGAAAGGCCCAGGATTCGTCAAAAAAACACAGAAGCAGCCAGCAGTAAAGGTTGGACTTTCGAAGCCTGGAAACTTGGCCCCAGTCATCCAACAGCAATATCTTCCATTGCAACTCCAACAGTTGCTTCTCAACGTACTCCGAACGGCATTTCCGGTGTGCCAGGACTACGAGACCATCAAGCCTATACTACAGGAAATCCGACTAGCCATACATGACGGGAATTTCGAAAAGGCATTCTCCCGACCAGACCAGAGCGAGGCCTACGCAGTGAGATGGAGTTCCGTGAGGGCACTGTGCTGTGCTACTGTCATCCTGGAGATACTACAGGGTTTTTCGAAAGAGACCTGGGTCAACGATTTCCTCGACCATGCACATGACTCTGAAACCTCGCCGAGAGCAACCTGTCTTGGAGGAGGGGTCACAGAACTTCTGACTTTCGCAATGGTGGTTCGGCATATTCGACACCTGACCGGACTGCACAGCCAGGTCGATGGGCAGCATGTAACGGATGACGTCTCACATAACCAAGCCAGCTACACGCGAGGATTGGATCTTTATCTAGTGGACAGGGCGAATTGGGCCCCAGCGGTTTCGTCTCTAGAAAAAGAGCTCCTGGCACGTCCCGTACTTTCGAAATACGCCAGTCAATCTGCGATACTTAAAAATACGTCCTTTACCGCTTCAGATGATCTAAGAGTTTCGTTCCAGCAGTGCGATATTCTGGAAATTAGCCAGAAGGACCTTGCAGCTATCATCGGACAAGTACCAACTCTCACGACGTTATTCTTCACTCTTGGAGACCTTTGCACCACCTCAACTGCCAAAGCAGCAGCACTACTGCTCATGCTAACGCTCGAAGCGCCCAGAGATAGTCTTCTTCTCGTCGTAGACAGCGCCGAGTCCACGCATGATCTTGTCGCTGCCAACGAAGCTGGCAAGAAGCCCAAAAGGCATGGTATAAGCAACTTTTTGGACTTGGTGCTCATGCAAAAGCTGGATTCTGAAGCTGCAGATGGGGAAACCGTGTGGGAAGAGTTGATCAGAGATAGAAACCGACTGTTCAGGGTGGCGGACGGCCTCGGATTTCCACTTAGTTTAGATCATGTCAACTTCCAGCTCCACTTGTTCAAGAAGCGGTAGCTGAACACATGCCGAGTCACAAATGGACTGCATGCTTACAAAAAATGCGTGCCGTGGGGTTTCATCGAGGCGGCCAGAAGGATACATTTGGGGCACGCACCTATACAGTAGGATACTCTGGCTTTGACGGCATATTCGCGTGCAAAGTGAGTCCTCAATCCCGTAAAACATAGCTCGGGACACAATCTGCACATCCGAAAGACGAAGAAGATTCCAGAATTGGACCTGAGACTTATTTAAACTGCAAGATAGGTAGTAATTAGACTTACCCTGTGGAAGTCCTCAGCATATTGGGCGGTCTGTTGGGCACGAAACGCTATGTGGTTGAGCTCTGGGAACGGGACTGCTTGACGGCTTGATAAACACATTAAGCATTTAAGTATGCCTGCGAAATCCCGCAATCAAGCGCGATAAGGGCTTGCACTAGATTAGAGTCGGGCGCAACGTTCGAGATATGATAGTATTGGGAGGTTCAAACGCCAGCAAGGTCGCGCTGTTATAGATTTCTCTCAATTCACACAATTTACGGTGGTCATACTGAGTAATATACACGAGACAACTAACAGATCCTTGGTCGCATTTCTTGCTCCTTGGAACTTACATCATAGACGCAGGGAGGGATGCACTATTATTGAAATAGGAGCCGAGTATTAAAGGTTAAGAAGCGGTCGATACAGTGTTAATGCCAGACCAGTCCGTGAGAACTGCACGAATTTCCTGCCAATACTGGCCATGTCCACCAGCGTACTTCGCCTGCTTGAATGCTTCCCAGGAACACTCCCTCACACGTAGTTACTCCTTGTTGTAAGAAGAAGCGTTGCAGCGCTGTGATCGTTGATTCTTTGCTTCCAGGTAGCCATGGCTTCTTTCGTAGCGTCGACGTACTTGGGCCCTTGGCGATTGACTAATTTGCTTTACATCGCGAACTCCACGGCCTTGGACTTCGACACTGCTTGGCCCATCTGATAACGAAATGGGGCTTTGGGAACTGTATATGACGGAACATATCAGAGTTTCCTCTCTAAAGAAACCCGGCAATTAGTAATTTCGTGTCTGGAATGTTCCATAGAAAGCGTAAGACGGAAAAATAAATAAATCGAGCTTACGATGGTAGGGCCGAGGTAGGTGTTTGCGGAAGACTTCCATTCGTCTTTGAGGTATGTTCCATGAATACTTCTGAGGCCCATATTTGTCATTTCACTGGTGGTAATATCGAACGATAGATAGTAAGTGCACTGACATCAGCTTCGTAAATCCTGCCGTCCTTGATCCTAATCCCGCTCTTGGTGAACTTGGCTATCTTCTCACCATTATTCTCTGCTATATCAACAATAGTCACGTTTTTTGTTATCGAGGACTTCGTAATACTTCTTTCTTCAGACAGGGATGCCCTGAATGAGTTTAACGAGAAGAAACTTGATTTAATGGATCTTGAGTGGTACCTGCTGCAGCGAAATGGGTGAGGCGGCTCCAGAGGACAGGGCAGGTCTCGCTTTACGGTATTCTTGTTACCCTGTCGGTGCTTAGGTGCTTCCCCAGGAGTTGTAAGCCTCGCGGTCTGACTTCAAGTCGGGGAGATTGTCATTATACCCCCGGAGCCACAAAGCGAAGCCGGCACGCTCCTGAGACCTTCAAAGACGCTTCTCTCTCTTCCGGCGTGTCACCGATTGTATTGCGTTGAAGGTAGCCGTAGGTAAAGCCAGCGAAGCATCGCTTGCGCAACCCAAACTGTTGCGGATGGATGTCCATAACTTTCATCTGTTCCTCTTTCGTCATATCGCGCTTCCCCATCGGGATGGCAAGATTGTGGGTCGCTCAAAAAGTCTGTCTGATGCCGCCATACTGTGTTATTCGAACGGGTGAATATCAGAGAGAATAATTGCCCGAAAATGGGACGTAAAAGTCTACGGTACAACCCCTCATTTCTAAGGAGCAACGGATTCATACACGACCTTGGCTGACCGGGACGTCAAGATTGTGCCACACAGGAGTTTTTGGCACAGCATCGTTTTGCATCAGGACGATGCAACAGGGGTTAACGTGAGAATTGGGGAAGTGATTGATAGCCTAGAATCGAGGAGGGGTTACGCGTACTCCATGCGGGCGGACCGTAGATACTCACTGGCATACAGAACCCAATTGCTCCCAAGGACGTCCATGATGTACTTCATGATGCTAATAATCAGACCACAACTCGGCTCAAAGGAGATACAGTGCTATGTGAAGCAGCGGCATTAGATTATCGGCGGCTAAGACAAGAACCCCGCTTTACACATAAAGACGAGGGGCGATTCGACCCAGAAGAAGCTAGAATTGAGGCCTCTCAGCCAGACCCGAAAACGTATAACCACAAGAACAGTCCTAATTATTTCCTACAAAAAGCCATTGTGTCAAACGAAGCATTATTCCGGAGTTTGGCTCAATGTTCTGAATACCAAGACGACTGGAGCAAGAAGTGACGTAGACTCTCGAGCGGAAAAGGAGCGGATGTCAGCTAGAGACGTACTTCCGGAGAGCTAGCAGCCCAGTCCGGCGCGAAAAGCGGGATGGGTTCACACAGGCCAGTGCGGGGTGCAAATGCAAATGCATAAGTCTGCGCCGCTATTCCATAGCTAGCTTTTGACAATTCCCACAGCCAGACTTCCACAACCATACTCGATCCAAGCTTGATGGGGCGGGGACGGGTACAAAGGCCTCCACGCTGGCCCTTTCCTCTTTACTACCTTGTGATTCGATCAATATCGCGTAATCACACACAAAGTTGGACCAAGCGAGTCTCACTTTCTTAGGCAAAGCCAACATGGTTGCAGTTGCCAATCACTTGGTCCTGGAGTCCACCACTAATGTCCTGATACTGAAAACTCGTGGGAACACTCGTTCACAAAACCTTTCCCCGCAGTAAAGATCCAAATGCGGGGAAGATCAGTCCCACTCAGAGATGGCGAACGAAACATTTAGTTGGTGAGCATTCATAGAAATGTAAATGCAGAAGCCGGAACAAAATTTGCGTAAGGGGTTAAGGGCAAGGAAGTACTGTCTAGGATATGACAGCAGATCCTAGAGCCATCTGAAGTCCACTGAGCAGATGGTAGCCTGGACTTCCGTGGTGCTACTGGTACAAATACACGTATAAGTACAGCAGAATCTGCCATTTTCGTTGCGAGAAAACCCCTTACGCGACTTTATGAACGCCAGTAAGATCTGAAGCAAAGAACAGCCGCTTCTCACACTACGAGAGCACTCGTGTTCAACGGCGTCGTAAAGATTGCGTTGGAAGATCGTCCTCAACCCAAAGTCGAAGATCCCAGTGACGCTGTTATAAAGCTCACGCAGACCACAATTTGCGGGTCCGACCTCCACATCATACAAGTACGCCCATAATCCTCACGTGAAGTCCTAAGAACTCAGTCAGTATAGCTGTGTTTGTTCCAGAAATGCTGCAGCTGAATACTGGGGAAAATGGCTGATTTCGGATTTGGTGACAGGGGCATGTACCAACCGTTAAGCCAGGTCGACTCATTGGCCACGAAGCAGTCGGAGTTGTTGAGAGCATTGGCAAAGATGTGAAGAATTTCAAGGTCGGAGACCGCGTTCTCATTGCGTGTATAACTTCCTGTGCAATCTGCAGCTTCTCGAAGCAAGGTAAATTTGGACTATGCAACTCTCCAACGGGAGGGTGGAGATCAGGGCACACTCACGACGGAATACAGGCAGAGTATGACAGCACCAAAATTGCTCTTCTTCCAACAGCGCCTAGCAGGCTGACTGCAAAGCTTTTGCTTTAGGTATGTACGAATCTTACATACAGACGCCTCACTACATGCGGTCCCGCAGGGGGTTGATGAGCGTTCGCTGTTGGTGTTGAGCGATATAATAGCAAGTAGCACAGAGTACAAGATTTCGTTTGGCTGACCAATTCAAAACTCACCGAATTAGAAGTTGGTTAGTGGAAGTATAAGACAGGTGGAGTAAGCGACTGGATTAAAGGTGTGCTCCGAGGTGGAGTGAAGCCTGGATGTTCGGTTACAATCGTCGGAGCAGGACCTGTGGGCCTGGCTGCATTGTTAACTGCACAACTATACAGCCCTAGCATCGTCGTCATGGTTGATAAGGACGAAGGGCAAAACGAATGGTAGCCACTCATACCGTCAACCCCGACTCAGCTAAGGGCGGGCTTAAAGAGGCGACCAAAGAGCACCACAGAGAATTTGATGGCTTCGACGTGGTCATTGAAGCTGTGGGAGTGCCGGCAACCTTGGTAAGACACTCATCTTGTCATTCGTGCAGGGTTATGCACGACTATACTGACGTTATATTTGAAGGCCGCATGCCAAGATTTGGTTGGCAAAGGTGGTGCCATCGCAAATGTTGGGGTCCATGGAGCGAAGGTCGATCTGCGACTTGAAGAGCTATGGGGACGAGGCATTCGTAAGTCGTGCCCTGTTTGTGTAAATTCAGCTAATCATCACAGAAATTACCATGGCATTAGTGGACACTAGCACCCTTCCGATGTGAGTGATCCAGGGAGCGATGATTCTACTATCGTTCGAGCTTCTGAAATCCCCACTTAAAGACATGTGCAGAGACATCTTACTGACTAGCCGGCCCTCACCAGTTGATGAAGCTCTTCGAATCAGGGAAGCTAAACACAAAGGAGATGATCACTCACGGTTAGTAATATCACGGCCATTTCCATCGTTGGCAAACCGTTGGGGCTGACCAATTCTTGACGTAACGTAGACTTCCAGATTTTCCGAAATGCTCAAAGCGTACGATACATTCGGAAAGGCAAGGAAGACTAGAGCTCTGAAGGTCAACATTGAGTTGTAAAATCTGGCGATGGAGAAAGGCCCGCATGGTTCACTTTGGGTCGATTCGAGTGCTTCGTACCTAGGCCCATCGTGCCCCATCGTAATAAGAAACGTGAAATTGACCTTTTTGGGCCTGCAACTTGGTAGCTTTCAGTGTGATGTGTGAACAGCTTGACTAGGTTGCCACCTGGTACAATCAAAATGAGCTCGATGAAATGTCGACAGAGGACGATGGACAAAGGGCTTGCTAGAGAAGCAAGTAAGGATATGTATATGTAATCAAGATGACCAGGGCTGTATGGGCAATGTCTTCTCAATACCCTGATGGATATCCGCACTGTCGGGGAAGGTATCTAAGTATCATGTGTATGATCGCCATCAAGGTTGAGCACCAGGACACCGGAGCAGCTGACATTTGTCCAATGGCGAAACTACGAAGTTGCGCTTTTCGTCAGCTAGGTATATCCCTGTACGTTCAAAATATGACAGAAAAATACATACATGCTGATAGAATTGCGGAAGCCAATAGGGCGAGAGTCGTCTATTGATAGGCGAGCTTGTTGACCGAGACCGTGTACAACACGATATATTTGAGGCTTACGGATCGTCCGGTCATGGAACCTGACTGACAACAGAGGGCGACGTCAACGCGACATACGGAAGTGACAAGCAATAGTAACAAAGAAGGGATCCAGAGCAGAAACATGTCGTGGCGCTTGCCAGAATGGAAGCCAAATTGAGGTAGATATGAAGAAAAAAGTAAACAGAGCATCAGCGACTTTAAGGTCCTACCCACTGAGGAAGATAGCAGCTCGAGAGGAGCACCTAAGTTACTGGTTATCAATATTTGGCCGTGAAAAGGCATACGGAAGCCCCCACCCGATTCCAATGTCCTCCCAAGGTCCGAGTCACGGACTTGACAACGATGCGATATGCCAGCATTAACCGGCTTCTTCTGCCCTCAAACAGCCCAAACACCAGATCTCACCATCTGCCCCTCTCTCCAAGCAACAAGCACTACAAATCTGGTCCCTGTGCTGAGGCCTGCTACCATGGCTTGCATGTTCGCCCAACGTTGAACCGTCTTTCATCCTGTCCCTCATTCCTATACCGATGCTTTCATCTCCGTCGCAACATGCATCTTCCACAACCATGTTGTTCTCACGGAGGTTTTGGCTCGCCTTCAGAGGTGCCCTCCACATCATGCCTGGCCTGTCGCACTTCCTCGTACAGATATAGCAAGTTCTTTCCCCACAGCACTCGCAATCATCGAAAGCGTCCAGTTCGCTCTTCACTGTTGGCTTACGGCGGCATATATGGCAAGGACTGAGGTCAGCTTTGCCGGTAGCTCTTGCTGTCTCCTTCTGTGCCATTATGTCGTCGTTCTGCTGCGTGGCTGAGTCCGATCGAGGATCGAAAGCGATACATACATCGCGCCCCCCACAATCCAAGTGGCCAATACGCTGCCTCTTAGTATCATGTGGACGGCGTCTGGGGGAAATAATGCGTCTGTGATATAGCTCGTCTCCAGTGTTCGGATCGCAATGTGGTTGTACGGTTTGATACGGTCGACTGGGGGCCTCCTCTATCAGCATCTCGTGTCCACACGGGCAGGTAAGTGTAGCTAAATGATCCATACCTCGACATCTTCACGTGCAAGTCGAGTCCGCCTGAAGAGTCCTCTCTCCTCTTTCTCTTGTTGCTCATGGGCAGTACAGCGGCTTCCGCTATGGACGGCATCCTTGCTGTTTGAGTGTCCTGGGAAAGATGGTGCGCTTCACGGAGGTTCAGTACGAGGCCAAAGAGATCTAGCTTTATTGTAGACGGTCGTGGGGCGAATAGAAGGCGAGATAATACGAGGCTAGACGCTGTTGGTCGAGGGTCAAGGGTCGAGGGTCGAACGAAGGTGGTTTGTTGTCTTGTCTTGTCTTGGAGTTACCACCTCAAGGCAGGTATGCTAAGGTATGGTACTAGGATGCCTGACCCAACGCCGCCTGTGAATCCTGTGGGTAGCCTGTATCGTAGCGCTCGGCTCAGGCGGCTGCGGCTGCGGCTGCGATCGTGTCAGAGTGTCACGAAGTCATCGATGAAACCCTGATGATTGTCAGGGCCAGGTGTACCTTCGTGCCATTCGCTAAGTACTGTACATTTATAGATATGGAGTGACAGCTGACGGTGCTATTCCCTCTCCCATCTCTCACAGTATCGCTAGGATATCAACAATTTATCAACACCGCTATGTATGTCAAGTCAAAATCCTTAGGGAAGACTTACGAGGATCGAGCTGTCAATCTGCTGATCTGCTTGTTTTTATCCAGCTTTCATTTGTTTTTTCTACTTGTTTAGGCTATTCATTCGACGTTGTCTTGGCGCTCAATAATGCACCTCACGCGCGCTACACATATAAATCCCAGCAAAGCCTTATCTAACTAATAAGCTTAAGCCCGGATGACATTTCGGAAATTGCTCCATTGACAGCTACACCCTCCAGTGCCGCCATCAAAACCACCAAGGGAAGGGTCCGACAAGTTCGCGAAGAAAGAAGGGGCTGAATTGAAGGATGTCCCACCAAAGGCACGATTTTCACCATTGAGCTTGCCACTTCCCGCTATCAACTTCGTTCGACTGTCCATCTCGTAGCAGTATAGCATTTTCAGAGAAGGATCTCCGCCATGGCGGTCAGTCGTGATCGTGATAGGATACGGGAAAGACCCTGGCTGTTTAAGGTCGCTAGCTGGATTTTCTGAAGCCAGATGCTGAGTAGAATTCAGGAGCTGCGCTGTGGTATTCGTGCGTGTCCACATCTGCACCAGAAACCTGGTCTGCGCCCAGGTACATCTGAAAGCTGCTTCGGACTCCTTCGCTCCCCCATCTCTATCCACAGGAACCTCCCCATCGTCGATATCACTTCCATTCAAGCGCTCGAGTGATTTCAGAAAGATAGAACGGTCAAAGTAAGTATAAAAGCCATAGTGTTCGGTTGGGAGTCCTCGATCGTAGAGCCTAATGGGTTGCTGGATGGGGAACGGTAGAAGATTCGCTGGTGCCGCTGTACCGTCCGATTTCATACTTGGGGGCGGTATAATGGAGGTAATATTCGGAAATGGGTTGGTGGCATTCTTAGGGCTCTGACGTGCTGCAAGCTGGCGCTTGTTGATGGTAGAGTCTGACGTGGAGAGGAGCGATATGTAGAAGGGAGTTGGCTCACCAGCCTTATTATCCGACACAATGCTATCCGTCGAGTTGCCCAAGAAAGATAACTCAGCTAAGGACGGTGGAGCTGGGGATGGGACAAAGGTAACAATTTGCCGATAATGCAAGAGGAGCCTCCTGATGAATTGTCCCACAGGTAGAGGATTGGCACCTGACATCGAGCGCCGGGTAACCAGATTGGGGTTACCTGTGACATTGGCAAAGCTCGCGTTTGTTGAACTGCTATTGTCCCACTGGATATGCAAGAAGAAATTGGGTTGGTTAGGTAGGTTTGGTGTGACTGATGATTGAAGCTCCTTTGGTAAATCGCAACTCCACTGCGTTGCGGGAAAAACGCAGCCTGTATTGGTGCGAATATTGGCCGGCGCAGCTACCGTTGACAGTCCAGAGAATATTGGGGGAAAGCCAGTGATATTCAGCCATTGAGATGGTTCCACGATGGTATTCGGTTTCCGATGCAGCGTCGTGGCCAGGGTGACGACTATTATGATCATGGATACGAAGGCAAATATTAATCCTGTATACCATCGACGTCTTTTCCGACCCTCGGTCCCGCTTCGTCCATAACAACCTCTGTCGGGAACGCATCCTCGCCCTCTCCACCACCCTCCGGCTCGCCGCACGATAGCATCTTCCTTCTCATAGCGTTTGCGCTTATTCTCACCTTTGGTAGCCTTCCATGGAGGCGCACCGTAATGCTCTCCGACTGCGTGTATACCAATCTGTCTAGGTGGCAATTCAGAATAACCCGAGTTGAGGTTGATTGGCCGGCGAGCCGGTGGAGTCAACGGTCCAACTGACAGGGGGATTGCACTTCCTGATGACATCGCGTGCTGCAGTCCCGGGGATAGAGGACCAGGCGAAAGGGGTAACTCGATGCCGAGGGCATGTCCTGGAGGGGATACTGCCCTGTATCTCACACGCGCAGGAGTTGGTGAGTACGGTGGGGGTGGTCCGGCGGACGGAAAATGAGCAGATTTGATTCTTGCATCTTCGGCAAGGCGTTCTGTATTGGCGCTGCTTGCTGGCTGGAGAGCAGCTGCCGGTCCATTGAGATTACGGCTGAGCTGAGACTGTGCAAAAGGATTACTACTTTGTAGAGACCTCGAATCAGGTGCATCTCTCCCAAGCTCTGCTGTCCTATCGCGTGTACAATGGTTAATGCTGGGCTGTGAAGTAACAGGAGACTGGGAGGGAATTTGAGATGCAATTTTCGACATGGTGGCAGTGCCAAAGCCTGCTGTTTCTGACAAGACAAGTGGTAGAGAGCCAGTCGATGTTTGCGCCTTGTGTCTTGTTTCCTTGAGTACCGGCGATTGTTCGGCAGGCCTAGCATGCTTCGAGTCCACATCCCACCATCGATCGGAAGAGATAGATACAGTCGTCTCTGGTGTAAGAGGCGAGAACTGCTTTTCCCACTGTTTAACGTCTCGTTCTGCATCTTGAATACTCGCCGCCGCAAGTGATAGACTGGGCACGGCTGGGGGATTCTCATTTCCCACGTCTCGATTTGCAAATGTGTTCGATCTTGTCAAGAATGGCGTCGTAATATAATTCCACCATCCTTTCGAGCGACGTCGGGTGGCAAGAGTACTCATGCTTGCACGTCGGTCGAAATGCGAGTTGTTGGTGATCGAAACGGCGCGGCCAGCTCGCACAAGTATGGGACTCTCATCCTCTTCAAATACAGTACATGATGAAACCACTCGAGAATTCGAAGTATCATCATCCTCCGCCCATGTGTTTGCATCGTCGGAATCCGGGGAAAAATAGCTTCTCTGGGTAGTAGCCCGTTGCCTCTCATCCTCAAGAAAAAGAGCTGGCATATTGGGCACTGGAGGAGCATCAAATGCTGTAAACAGATCTTTTGAATGTTGGGGATCTGAGGATGCTCCTGCTGTGTCCAAAGGAGACCATACGGAGCCCTCTTGAGCAGGCGTTATCATTATTGTGGGAGTATCAGGGGTCCGGCCCATCGAGCTGCGGCACTCATAACCTTGAACTATTCTTGTGGTTTCAGATCCTGCCGTCTGTGGACTAACGGCCCGATCCCCAACGTCGGCTGTGGGTATAGAAATCCCTATGACTATCGGACGATCATTTGGAGACAAGTCTTCATTTGCTTTGGAGGGTGACGGTTGGAGATTAGGTGATGGTCGTCGATTGGGGTCAAGAATTTGTCTGCCCTGACATTTATCTCCAGCTACTTGCATGGTCTTTTTTGAGTGCAAGGGCATAGTGTCTGCGATCCTTGCTGATTCTTTGTTCTTCCTTGTCTTCCAGGATCCACCAGTCTGCTCCTGGGCCCCACCGTCTAAAGCTCGAAGGGCAGCCAGATCAACAAAGAATCCTGTCTGTGGCATATTTCGAGAAGCTTGTACTTGGACTGGTGGTTCAGCTGCTTGGTGCCGTGAAAAATTGGTGACGAGCTTGATTCCAGCCTTGGCGTTCTGCTTTTTCTGGCGGCCTTTTGACTTATCCCTCGTCGGCTTCTGAACAGAGTACCGTTTACCTAGCTTTCGAGTATTGGCCCGGATAACAGGCTTGAAGTTGACCCCCAAGCCCTGAGTGTGCGGAGGTTTGGGCCACTCCGTAACCTTTAAGCCTGCGGATCCTGGGGAAGTGAAGTGATCGCTAACCTCGTCATCCCACCACTCGTCGTCATCTGATATGGGATCGTATGATACACTGGTTCGATTTGTTGAATGGTTGTCTTGGGGAGCAGCTTGCTCTCTCAGGGCAGAGAGTGTAGACATGTCAGAACGCGAACCGATGCGGTGCAAGGACGCGGACAGTCCAGCTATGGTTTCCGTCGCTAGGAAAGGTAGAAAGGTCTGATATGGCGAAATTACGGTGGGTGTAGAGCGGTTGCACTTGTATTCTGGATATCGTGAAGTTGCTTGTTTCCGAGGAAGGAGTGATTCGTGAGCTTGAGGTATTAGACGAAATGTGCCAGGACCATTTTCATCAGCAACAAAGGAAAAGAATAAGAAAAAGACGATGGTCGTTGCGGTGGTCTTATTGTCGGCTACGAGTGTGTCTTGGTTGGACAATAGGAAGAGCTTGCTATTGACAATTCGGATCAAACACAATGAAGCAAAGTAAAAACAAAGGTAATGACCGTGACTGACTGAATGAAAATGAATCAGAGGTACAGGAAATCGATGTGTAACAGCAACGAATGACCCAAGATCACAGTCGTACATGTAGGAGAAAAGGAATGAAACAGAGGATTCAAAGTCGTCGTAGGAAAGCCATGAGACTTCCACCTGGTCATGGATCTGGAAGACAGTGGGGCTAGCTCCTTTGCAACCAGAACAAGTCCGAGTCAATGATTCGATGGCAGTGGCAGCTCGAAACATGAGGAAGAGATTTTACACAAGCTAGCCAGCCTCATGGTTCGTCGGGCGATGTCGCAATACGCGCCCATTTCGAGGAAATGAAGCCATGAGATTCGTCGGCGCTTAGATCTTACAGGCCAATCAATCATCAGTGGTCGTGGACAAGTGCTAGGTAGTGTTACGACAATCACCTCTTGAATACAAGATATCGTTCTGGAATCACAGAGGGATCATGAAATTCTGAAGAGCCCGATCGCTTTATCTTGTAGGCCGTGAAGAAAGAGTTTGCATAGGGTGCCTTTCGAGATTTCGAATGATGTTGAAGTGAAGTCGCTTCGAGACCGGGACCGGGACGGGGTACGGTAGTCGGCGCTTGCAGAGATCTACGAGTGGAAGGTACTTTACCTAGGTAAGGTACGCACGCTGCCACCCGACCCCTGCTTTCAGGATTGGCCGCTGGAAGTCTTGGTCTTGCCAAGGCATTGACTCCATGGCTGGCTGACGGGGCGGGAGACACAGCTCGTACTTGACGAGATGAGATGAGATGAGATGAGATGAGATGTCAACAGATGCCAACAGTCAACAGGGTCTATGTTTGGCAGGGCTGCGTTGTTTGTTAGCATGTCGCTACACAAAACTTTCTAATGTATACTTCGTAGTAATAAACGTATTGACTGATTGGCTGAGATGCCGTTTACTTTCCTCCGTAGTCCTCACTCCGGGTTACAATCTTGACTCTAGCGAACGAAACAACTCCTATTCCTACACTATATGTCCTCTGCATGCTGTGAATAATTCGCTCGTCTCAATCTTGAGGTACTGTACGGTAAGTACACTTCACTTCACTACTCCTACCTCGTTGACGCCCACTACCCATTCAGATGATACAGTACAACACCTGCAGATAAGAGAAGCACCAACAGGCACCATACTTGTGGGCTTAGTCATTAAGCCCCACTATTTAGAGACCTGACCCGACCTGAGCACTTAGCGGCCCTAGCTTGGGTCATCTTTGGAGATTAAGTGCCCGCAGAAATTTAGAATTAGAATTAGGAGACACTACACAGACAAGTCTCATACCTAGGATTTTAAACCCATCCTCTCCTTTCCTCTCCTCTCCTCCTCTCCTGTTTTGTGAAGGCACTCTATCTGACTATTTTATTTGCACTCTCACGGATACCAGAATAGCAGCCGATCCTGAAACTTGTTCCATCAGTGCTAAAAATAAAAATAATTCCTACCCATAGGTACTGTACAGTACCTTGGTAGGAACCGAACAAACAGCCAAGCCCAATCAGAGCGCCCCTACCGTCCAGTCCACCTCGAGCTCTCGTAGGACAAAAAAGCCAGCCCCCTACCAGCAGCCACCAGCACTACCGCTCCATTGTACTGCACTGCACAGTACTGCACTGTACGCACTACACAATCAATCACCACCGCAGATTGGCTCTGACAGTTGCTGTGAGTGTTGCGAAAGAGGTGTCCAGCCTGTCAGCGGAGACCGTCGACAGGACACGATACGAAAGAAAGTAGTGTCAATCAGATAACGAGCACCTTCCTGCTGCAAGCACAGCACGCTGCTGTAACCCCCTTCTTCTTGGTCTTCGTCCTCCGCCTCTTCTTATCCATCAAAACGCCAGACGGCCCTCGGTGCCTTCTGGTCCTCAACCTTCGACCTGGCGTCTCTCAATCCATCCGGTGCGTTCTCTTCTTCTATAGGCAACTCTTTTACCCATCATCGGCGACGGTCTTCAGCTTCTGCATCGAATACACCACAGGGCTTAAATCTCCACGCTGCGGCCAGCGCGCAAACCCTTGAGACAATTCCTGGGACTCCGAACGCTCCCATGTCCCTGTCGCGCAGTCCGTCGCCCAGACCTGGGGGTGGGTGGTCAAGTCCGGGTCTTGCGAACAATAGTGGCCGTTCGAGTCCTGCGAAGTCCTATCGAGGTGCCAATGGAGGAACAAATTCGGTGACCTGGGAATCCGCGAAGGCCAAAAGTGAAGGTGTCAATGGCTACCCATCTTTTTCAACTCAAAACAATGGCTTCTTCAATCGGCATTACAGAAACATTTCAAATAGTTTGCCGAGTTTCAATCTCGGTCCAGAGAAGATTTATGTCGAAAAGGAGAAACTGGGTCGTGGCCGGTGGATGCCGAGAGATGGGAGCAGATTGGCCAGAGTGAGGAGCCTTGTGAAACGGATGAATCGTAAGGTGAAATTACGGCTCCTACTGGTGCTCGGATTGATCGTTATGATCATTTTGTTTTATACAACTCGTAAGCTAGCCTCATGGAAGCTTGAGAGTTGCATACTGACTGAAATGCAGCCCTACACTACTACTGGCGAAGAACGAAGTTCCTAGGTGGAGGTAAAAAGCATGTAATAATATTGGCAGCGAACCAAGGTGGTGGCGTCATGGAGTGGAAAGGCCCGCGGGAATGGGCCATCGAACGCGACAGTGTACGAAACAAAAAGAAATACGCCAATAAGTGGGGATATGATTTGGAGATTGTTGATATGAGCACGAAGAAACGATACGCACACGAGTGGAGAGAGAGCTGGGAAAAGGTTGATACGATTCGAAATTGTCTGAGAAAATATCCAGATGCTGAGTGGTAAGTCCTAAAATTTTACTACCCATCAATGCGAAACTGACCTCCCTTAGGTTCTGGTGGATGGATCTCAACACCTTCATAATGGAGCCATCATATTCTCTCCAATCGCATATCTTCAAAAATCTTCCCGCCAATACGTACAGGGACATCAATGAGTACAATCCTTTGAATATCACACATCCATTTCCTGCAACGCATCTTGATGAGGATGCTCGCAGTCCAATTGGTGATGGTAAAGCCAGCTCCATCAATTTGATAATCCCACAAGACTGCTCGGGCTTTAATCTCGGATCATTCTTCATAAGGAGAAGCGCATGGACAGACCGCTTGCTAGACGTCTGGTGGGATCCTGTAGGATACGAGCAGAAACACATGGAGTGGGAGCACAAAGAGCAAGATGCGCTGGAGTTCTTGTACATCAATCAGCCTTGGATCAGGCCACACACAGCATTCATCCCTCAGCGAAAGATCAACAGCTTTCCTCAAGGCGCCTGTTCAGAGAATGGCAACGACACACGAATTCACTACAACGAAAATGAACGCGATTTTGTCGTTAATATGGCGGGTTGCGAATGGGGCAGAGACTGTTGGGGCGAGATGTATAATTTCCGCGAGCTGAGTAACTACCTGAATCGTACAATTTGGGAGAGATTCAAGGAGGATTTGATCGCGGTCATTTGGTTCAAGATCACAGGGAAGAAGGTCAGATTATGAGCTAGCTTCTGCTAAGGCACTGATGAGTCTTGCTTGCGTTTTCTGCCCGCGTGGCGTTGGGATGCTCGTATACCAAGTCGCGTTCGACTGTTTGGTCAGTTTCTTCATCCTCTGCTTAAGATGGCATTGCATAGATTGCATGGGCTGTTCCTATTCTTTGGGACGAGGCTGGTTTGTTTTTGATATGTAGTCTTGCATGGTACAGGAGTTCAGACGGTATTGTACCAATATGATGTCAACGTCAGAATTACTCTCCGACCCTACATGTTCACTAGTCTGTCGAAGCACTGTTCAATATGTTTCTGGTATTGATTGCCTGCTACCTACGTTATGATCGTACCTTTCACTGCCTTCCGCTGGTTTTGAGAGTCTCAGACACGATCTTTGCAATCTCAATCAGGTCCTCATCCTTCAGATTCCGGCCCACCACTTGAAACCCACCTGGTCCGCCTTCCACAAGGTCTGCATCATCTACACGGGTTGTCAATTTAGATCCCCAATGATAAACGTATTGCAAGACCCACAGGGCGGCATATATAACACGTCTCTCACAAACGGCTTATCAGCCTCCTTGTCCGCCTTGCCGAAAGGAATCGCACAAGCGGGAGCCTACATCAAGTCAGCAAATCACCGCTACTTCGTGACCACGACACTTACATCCAGCAGATTGGCAAGCACAGTATATGGAGGTCCACCGAAAGTATCATGAGTCGGTGCGGAACCTTGAAACACGGGCATGATGAACGCATCCAACTTCTCTTTCACCCACACTTGGCGGACGGTCTTTCTGATATCCTGCATCTGAACATTTAGATCGAAGACATCATCTAGAGTGGGCTTGAAGGTTGCGATGTCCGCTGACATGGTCGTTGGGATGGAAGGGATGATTGGCTCGCCGCTACGCGCTATATAGGTAAAGGGCGTGGCCTTTGGATCCATCGTGAAGAATCTCATAGCAGTGTTAATAGTCTGGGTGAGTATGTTTTCTGGGAGGAGAGGTTCCAGTGCGATGAGAGTGTGGCCTGCGGCTTCGAGGATAGAGATTACCGTTTTCATGATGCGTTGCATCGCGGGGTGGAGGGGAAAGTTCTTGTCCTCGATTATGTATCCCAATCTCAAATTCCTGCTCTTACTTCTTGCGGGATTCAAAGTCCACGGTAGAGGAAGCACACTTTCGTCCACTAGATAACAGGGCTGTCAGTAATTGCTGGAACGGAAATATTGAGAAGAGATGAAGACAATGTTTGAACAAGGACGAAGGGAGACGACGGGATCACCTAGTACTCACGTGTCCAGCAGTCATAATCGAGTATATGCCGCATGAAATACTCGGCATCATCTACATTTCTGCAAATTGGCCCGGCACACGGCGCGATGCCAACACCGCCTGCTCTTGCCGGCGAAGTCTGTCCACCAAAGGGAACACGATGAGTTGAAGGCTTGAAGCCAATTACACCGTTGCAAAACGCCGGGATCCTGATGGACCCAGCAATATCAGTTCCAATGCCAAGGACAGAGCCACAAAGGGCAGAGAGAGCACCTTCGCCGCCTGAACTTCCTCCAGCAGAAAGGGACAGCCGAGCAGGGTTGAGAGTCCTGCCGAAGATGTTGTTGTGAGAATCGGCTGTCATCATAGTTTGTGGGATGTTGGTCTTCACGTAAAGAACTGCTCCCTTGGAGAGAAGAATAGAGATTAGCGGAGAGGTAGTGCTAGCTGGGCCGTTGGCAATGAAAGAAGTGTAGCCGATGGTGGTCGAGATGCCTTCGATATTAAAGGAGTCCTAGGAGTTCCTTTAGTCGTTGGTCGAAGGAGAATATTGGAGTGCTCCAAACCTTGACACTTATTGGAAGACCATGAAACGGACCTAGAGTCTTCCCTTCTGTCGCTAGATACTCATCGCAGTACTTTGCTCGAGCGAGAGCTTCTTCGAAGAACACCTCAGTCAGGCAGGATACGAGCTGCTGTGCAATCGCTGCGCGCTTGCAGAACGCCGTAGTTACGCCAAATGAGGTGAGCTTGCCAGAAGCCAATTGCTCAAGCAGCGTCACAGCGTTGTAGTTTTCTGTGATGGTGATTTCCTCGATAGTGAGGAGACCACACGTACTGGGGATATCGAGGACATTATTGTCTGATGTTTGGGAGATGCGGTCTGTGATCTGAGAAGGCAGCATCCATTCATGGGGGATTTTGCTTGCTGCTGCTTCTCTATGCTTGGTAGCAATGGCTTCCCATGAGGTTGTTGCAGCATCCATCTTCGAGGAAGTGAATGGACTGAGTTCTCGAGAAGAATGAAGAGCAAGAAGATTGCAGTCTGTGCTCCAGTCCTGGCAGCTTACAGCCGGCCTTTTATATCATTTCTTCTCACTGAATGTCCATGGTAATCAGATCGAGAAGTACCTCGATACCGGGCGCCAGCACAAGATATATTGGCGGCTTTCCCCCGCCTTCTCCTTAGTTCAGCGCGCATAAGTACAAGATTGGTGGATGGCTTGTCAAAGATGGGGCAGCCAAGGAGAGGTCCGGAAGATGATCAAAGTCGGCTTCAGTTGAAGGTCTCGGTTTGTTAAAAGAATTAGTAGAGAACCTGCTCGCTCATGGTCTTTGACTGGCCAAAAAAAGACTCCCTAAACGACTGTACAGTAGATGGAAACACAGCTCACCGTTGTGGTTCTTGTTACCTTTGCAGTGGTGATCATTGGTCAGTGCACCATGGATCACTAAATCCATGGCGAAATGATCCTCAAGCAGGCAAAGAACCTCCCGTCCTTTGTCGTATGACCTTGAGGCCCGAAGAAACCCGTCAGCCGTGCCTGGAGTATGGCTTTTGTTGATCCGGATTATTCTGGAAGATCGAGAGGTAGGTTTGTTTCAAGGACATCCGGCCCCAGCCACGAGCAAAGACTTTGCTGTGCCTGACGCCAAGCTTTGTTGTCTCCGGACTATTGTACCAGGACCACCAGGACCAACGCCCGTCGCTCGTTTCCTTCGAGCGACACAACCTCAAACACCACCTCACGAGTCACGACCCACCATGTCCTTTCCAAGGTTCCCATCCAGTTCTTTCTGAAGCCCGATCCGCAACGAAGACTACAAAGTACCTACCTACCTGAACTACAGTAGGGTACAGACAGGCCTCACGACCTCCTGTCAGGGCGGTCAGATGTCGATTTTCCAACCCCTTTGGGTCGTGCGCTTAAAGTTTACTGTTCTCGTCTTCGCTGCATCTGCAGCCACTCATTTGGCCTAGGCGATGAAATTCTACACAGATATTCTTTGAAGTGCGGTGAGGGAGCATGCCACCGCCAATCAACAAGCTGTGATTGGGACTCACATGAGAGTGTAGCTTCTTGCCTTCATCATGGAGCCTCCTGCGTGTTTTGAAGGCTTCGAGCCCATTCACCTCGTCCGAGCTTGGTTGGGGACTTTTGGCCTATTCTAAAAGAAGCTCCTAGCAGTGTACTTGACACCCCTCTCCCCTCTTTCTCTACAAGTTGCATTTCGGAATCTATTATCTCGTCCTCTTTATTATTTTCTAGTTCTATTTGTTGTTCTAATTTTGAGAGTTCATTCGTTCTTTTGAGATTCCTTGTCCAGACGCTTCTGCCTTTATATTCCCATTGTCGCCTAGCACCAAATTGGTTATTGTTTGCTGAGCACAACAGCTACGAGGTCATCAGCAGAAGCTTATTGTCCTTGACGCACGCCTTAAGCATCTCTCGTGTTGGCTCTACAAATACATCCCAGTGCCTTCTATTTTCGAGTCCAATCCTTCCACTTGCTACATCTTCACAAAGCGCAAGCATTACAAGAGCTGTATCAAGAAAATCTTCCATCGGGATAACATCTTCACAGGACAAAGATGCACACTTCATACGCTCTCTTTGACCTCGGAGTCACAGTCCTTTGCGCAGCTAGCATCGCAAACGCTGCTTACGTGATCGAAGACACATACGATACCACGAGCTTCTTCTCCGAATTCGACTTCTTCGCCGACAAAGACCCAACAGGGGGCTTTGTAAAGTATTCAAGTGCTGAGACTGCCAATATTAGCAGTTTGGCGGGGTACGCCAGCAATGCAGTCTGTATGTGCTTTCCAACACCTAACAGTCTCCTGAAATCCCAGGACATTGGATCCGAGCCAAGACTCGGGATCGATTTTTCATGAACGGAGACCCTGGTTATAAGAGGGAAGATTTTAACTTTGACAGCGCTAACAGTCTTGAAGTCTTAGGTGTTGATCACACGACTGTCAACCCACCTTCAGGTCGCAGTTCAGTCCGTGTCAGCTCGAAGAAGGCCTATACTCACGGACTAATCGTCGCTGATATCGCTCACAGTGGGTGTTCTCCGAGTTCTTTCTTCTCCTTTCAGGCTGTCTTAGGACTATGCCTACTTCCGAAACAATCTTCTCGTCACTTGGCACTCGTTTTTTAATCCCAAAGAAGTAATACTGACTCCGAGTTCCTCCACAGTGCCAGATTCCACCTGTGGGAACTGGCCCGCATTTTGGACAGTAGGGACTGACTGGCCCACAAACGGAGAGATCGATATTCTCGAGGGTGTCAACGATGATTCGACAAACCATATCACCCTTCATACTTCACCGGGTTGCAATCTTAACAGTACTGGAGCCTTGTCCAGTTCTACGCTTAGTACATCAAACTGCAATGCAGGGGACGCTGGGGAGGGTTGTAGTTTGACGACCATCAACAAAGAGAATTACGGCACCGGCTTCAACGCTGTTGGTGGAGGAGTTTACGCTATGGAATGGACGTCCTCGGCAATCGAAATATTCTTCTTCGCACGTAACGCCATCCCAGCCGACATCGCATCTGGAGACCCGGATCCAACTACCTGGGGAACGCCAGTTGGGTCCTTCAGCGGGCCTGGTTGCTCCATCGACTCGCACTTCAAGAACCATAAGATAGTGATAAACAACACCTTCTGTGGAAAATGGGGTGGCCAAGTGTGGAGTCAAAGCTCTTGCAGTGAACTTGCACCTACCTGCGAGGCTTATGTTGCGGCTAATCCGAAGGCTTTCACGCAAGCATATTGGCTGATAAATTCTGTCAAGGTTTATCAGCTAAATGTGGCGGCTGGGAAGAGAGAGACATAGTTAAGGGTTTTGAAAAGGATGTGAGACTTTGCGCTTTCTATGACTGTGCATGTACACGAGTCGGACGAGAATCATATGTAATGGAAGTTGCATAGAGTTATGGAGACGGAGTTACGGACGTATGTGAATGGAGCATGACCTTTCAGCAAGACGAAAGAGAAAGAGTAGGATCACTCATACCATAGAGGTGTGGGAAATTAATATAAACCTTCCAACTTCACTTGTCACGACATAATGACTGCAGAGGCTGACTTTACCTACCCTGCCTTCTTGAAGGGCGGCTTTGAAGCGGGGTGGAGTGATTTCACGTGATCGGCATCCCTGTCAGATTTGGCGACAAAGCTGGAAACCTCGACCAGCTAACCACATCCAGACGGTCGGATGCGTGCACCTCTTCGGTGGATAAATCGCCTACGTAGCCTCGAATAATTTATAATATTGTTGTCCAGCAAGACCTCACTTCCCAGGCCTTCACAGCAGACCTCAAGAAATTGTATCTCGTCTCACAAAACTGCACCGATTCTCTTGTCGCTTGATTTTACCGCCAGCAGCCATGCACCCCTCACGTATGGCCTATGTAGAGGAGGCAGAGCCAGAGGTAAGCCAACCCCTCCGCTACGTCTCTTTACCACAAGATCTGTAATGGTATTCATATGATCTCAGAGGTCTTCGCTTTCGCACATAGAAACCCTGCAGCTGATGGATCTGGTGTAACTTTCAGGACACCGGAATCGACCTGGCCAATGTTCGTAAGTATCAGTATCCCTTCAATTGTTCTCTTTGTGTGTACTAATAGACCAACAGCTCTCGACAATGACTACGACATGCCATCAGCAGGCCCCGGCCTTGCTCCAGAACGAGCCTCAGCATTTCAATCGCAGATGGACCGTAGGAAAAAGGCAGCTGCTATTGCAGTACCAACAGACGACAAAAGGGTTCGAGAACGCCTGCGGCAGTTAGGTGAACCAGTGACGGAATTTGGTGAAGGACCTGGAGACCGCAGAGACCGGTTGAGGGAGCTTCTTGCAGATCTAGCTAAGGACGACGCGGGACAAGATGAAGAAGGCGACGCGAGGATGCAGGACGCTGGGGAAGGAGATGACGACGCGCCTGATGAAGAGTTCTATACCAAGGGAATACCAGAACTGGTAGAGGCAAGAAAGGCTATTGCGAGATATTCCCTACCAAGGGCAAAGAGTAGGCTGGCTAGTCAGAAATCCGAATCCACAATTCCACTGAGGACGCACGTCAAATTCAGGAAGGAGATCAAGGCGAAGTTGGAAGGGTTCGAGCTTCAGGGCAGTCAGACGGCTGGAGACAGACCTGTGAGCATGACACGATTTGCGCCAAATGGCGAGATAATTGCGGCTGGCAATTGGGGAGGAGGTATCAAACTGCTGGGTGTTCCAGACCTGAAGGAGATACGCACATTGAGGGGACATACGGACCGAATTGGTGGCATCTCTTGGTTTCCCGATGCTACCTTACCAGGAACAACAGTCTCGGAAGATTCTGTCAACCTTGCGTCAGGAGGTGCAGAGGGTAAAGTTCATCTTTGGTCTATGACCCAAGATACCCCAATCTCGACTCTTGAAGGGCACAACCAGCGTGTGTGTCGAGTTGAGTTCCACCCCTCCGGAAGATACCTTGCTTCAGCATCCGAAGATACAACCTGGCGACTTTGGGACGTGGAAACAACAACAGAGCTGCTCCTCCAGGAAGGTCACTCTCGGGGTGTATTTGCTCTAGCCTTCAACACTGATGGCTCTCTTTTGGCCAGTGCTGGTACGGATAGTATAGGGCGCATCTGGGATCTACGAACAGGACGGACGGTCATGATCCTAGAAGGTCACATTAAGCCAATCTATGCATTGGACTGGGGTGTGGATGGCCACCGCGTCCTCTCTGGTTCTGAAGACGGCTGGATCAAGTGTTGGGATGTACGAAAGGTTCAACCATCGGGCGGAATCGGCGCACACAGAATGGTGTCAGATCTGAGGTGGTACAAAGGAATGGATGATCCTGCGCGAGGCTTCATCCCCGAAGTCGACGAACAGGGAGGCCGGAAGCCTAAGAAGTCTGGTACTTTCTTCGTGTCCAGTGGTTTCGACAAGACGGTGAAAATCTTCTCCGCAGATGATTGGTCTCAAGTCCAGAGCTTAACTGGTCACACTGGAAACGTCCATAGTGTGGACGTTACTAGGGATGCAAAATGGATTGTGAGTGGTGGCTACGACAGAACTGTCAAGCTCTGGGGACGGAATGATGGCCAGGGACTCTAAGTTGGCCAGAAGACTCGAACGTGGATACATGAAAAATTGCCTGTATACTAGCAAAATGAATTGATACCCTAGGAATTTGTCAACATTGCTTACTTCTCTGTTACTATATTTGCTTTTAGGTGTATATTACTCTACGTTGGTCATACATAGCATCATCACAAATAGATATCGATATGTAGAACAGGTGGTTGTACAATTTGCTTTCTCGCCTTCTCGCGTACCTATCTGTTGGACGCGATGTTCGATTCACCTGTTGACAATAACAACAACGGCCTGACTTTGATGCACCTTTGGACCACGACGCTACGCTACTGTCCTCTGCTCAAGTATCCAATGAAACGGTATACCCTAAATATTTCGTTCTGCGGCGCCGCGGTCGGCGACCATCAACATACTCCCTCGAAGGGGACCAGCCAAGCTTTCATCAGCCTCGCGAGCAGGGGAGCAAGTAGCCGTACCAATGATTCAACCCAGACTCCTCGCTTATGCGTTCATTCTGTGCATGAGCGGACTAACCTCTCACAATCAAATGTGTTCCATCGTTGTTACCCGCGTCCGTGCGAGATGCGAAATGCATGCTGCTGAAGTAGGGGCGCGATATATTGAAAAGGGTTCAGAAGGGGGGGCAATCATTGTAGAAGGTCTGCTTTGGATGGATAGACCAAAGTCAAAGTTCGAATAGCTCAGAGCTAGATGTAAAAATACAAAGTTGTCTGCTTCTCGACCAAATAATTCATTAATTCAACAGGGCTTGCCACAAGATCCCTACGAACCATCACCTCAAAATAAGGGACTAAGGCGAGCCGTCGATGCCGTTGACTGCAGACCACATGGGAAGACTTATGGTAGAGTGTTACTTTCTCGTCCATGACGGCCATCACCGTACAAATTGCCAAGTGAGAACTCCAGCGGCTAGAAGAGACTCTAGGATGAAAGAAAAGCGAGAGGCACTGTCACTGCAACTATTCATGAGCGATCCAAAGGTATCCATAGTCTGCGGGAGGAAGAATTAATGGACATTGAGTGAGATAGGTTGTATCGGCTGTCATGCAGACTGATTGTTCGTCACTCTATCCGCTTCGCATTCATGTTGTTGTAATGGATTAAAATGATACCCTAGTATATGGCAAGAATTTGGTTATCGTATCGGGTATTGAAGGGAAACTTACGATGGTAGCTCTGAAGATGGCCACCCTGATCTGAGACGTCTGTACGCTGCTGCAAGACATACCCGTTACAGCAATTGAATAACAGTTTAAAGCCCTAGGCGGAGAAGTTTTTCGGAATGAAACAGCATCTCCGAGACTGATCCACGAGGTGTTTTCTAGGCGTCCTCTAGAGAAGAGGCGATGTCACGCTACGGCATCTCTTACCTTATATAAACATCAAATTCGTGAAGAGAGATGGTAGTCAGCGGACAAATCCCAGGACGCACAATCCAGCCGGCAAAACGGGAAGCGAACCGAAGCTTTATCTCATAGTAAAGGAAAGCAAAGGAAAGATACACAGAAAGATTGATTTGCAAGCAGCTCGCAGACGGGTCATGAAGCTCGTCGTACGGGAAGTCAGTCTTACCAGAAAACGGACGCTGCATATGGTTATCCGGGGCCAGCTTGGCAATAAGCCATTAGAACGCCCTTTCCAGAAACAGAGCACTGGACAGTAACCAACAAGCCCATTATGCGATCCCTGGCTGATATCCAAGCAAATCTTCACATGTTCTCGTTAGGTTTGAGCGATTGGTGTCGGAATGAAAGCAGCTCCCGCTATGGAAGGACTTCCGCGCACGGCACTTTGAACGTTCGGGCAGGGGAATAAAACCAAGAGATCTCGGTCGAATCGACAGATATTGCAAATTCGTATCGACGTTGATGTTCCCGTCCAGAATTGTGGACCCTTCTTTCCTAGACCAGGGCCTTGCATCCGAAGCAGAATGCTGTGCTGGAATGGGTCTTTTATGCCCCTCAGCGTGAAGAAGCATGTGAAAATGGCAAATACTAACGATATATAAGGATTTGACAGAAGGAGAAGCACGCATATTTCGCGCCGGTCTGTGTCGCCACGGCAGGGTCGTAGAGCCGCTCGGCTCGTGTTTCGGGATAATGATGTTTGAATGCAATCGCCTTCAGACCGAAGAGAACATCTCTGCGTGCGCCTCCTGGATAAAAGCTGGTTTTATAGGCAACCCTACAGGGCTGGAAGAAGTGTCAGCGAATCAGAGCAGTCTGCTGGGGTAGAGAAAGTCTCCCCGAACGACCCCTCCATATGCATGTCGCTACCAGTGTTCCATTCTATGGTCGCTGATAGCCGACAGTTTTCCGCCCCTCCCTCCTGCCAGTCTGTCTGTCTGTCAGAGTAAGCCCATTTTGACCTGTCATTTTCGCCGCAAAGATAACACGGCAGGGGCTGAGAGAAGAGGGTGAGCTCCCTGGTTGCTGGACTCGCTGAGCCGGCTTCGCTTCAGGGATTCAGATCCAATCCCGAGGGGTAGATAGCTCATGCCAGCGAAGAGCTTGGAGGAGGGGAGGGGTAGCAACACAAGAGTGAACAACATCACCTATACGACCATGGCCGTAACTTATGCGCAAGTGATAATGATTTCCTAGAAGTATCGAATTGGCTGATACGATGTGCTCTGCATGTTCTCCCGCGCATTGCATACCGTACTGAAGTGGAGGAACAGTGGAGTCAAGGTAGATAGGCTTCCGGGAGAATCCGGTGCACGGTGCGGTTGATGTCCAGGTACTTCCAGCACAATGGGAACGACACTTGTTTGATATGTTTCATGTAGCATTCCGATAGCGAAGATCCATATCTTACTCGACTACTCTGTGTCTTCCATAGCCCAATAGAGAAAATGATCACCATAAGTACTCGGAAAGTATGTCCTCGTCTCGAGACCAATACCGTTCAGTTCGACAGCACCGGATTTCAACGGGTTCCGGCAGCCAAAATACCAAAGTCCAGACTCAGACCCTGAATGAATTTTTCCGCGAAGATACGCCTGGCTCGTGGATTGGCCAGCGGGAGTTGGACGAGGTAGAATGTCTGCCCTTGGTCCGTTGGCCTTTGCAAGGAATAGAAGAGGGTGTGGTGGTGACATGCTTGCCGGGCGGCCAAGATATCAACATCAACGACCGCCTGAAGGGTGCTGCAATTATTCCATGATAAGAGCGTGGTACGATCCACTCTTCCCTGACCGAGCAGAACAGCGCAGTGAGCTCGGTTCCTCTTATCTAGGATGAGGGTTAAGGATCTGGATCCTTCGAAAGTCCCCCGCTCGGGATCGGCTCAGTCAGGTCACGGTCAGATGAGGCAATCGGTTGGTGATAAGGCCTCACTCTTCCTTGACATTATCTTTCCACTCCCGTGCTCGCTGGATTTCGTGGCGTTTGTGAGGATTGGTGGTACAACAGGATAACGGTTATATGTATGTCTGCACTTTCTTTTTCTCCGCAGTCTTCATGCTCCACCGATTGCGTGCCGTCTGTGAATGGCTTGCCAAGTGTTATCCCCCTGAAAACCTCCAATCTCATCCCAATTGGCCTACCAGCTGCATATTCACCGCTGAGCTCGCTTGGTTCTGACTCCTCTCCATCGAATTATATCTCTGCTTATGCATGGAAGCTGCTGCACCTTCCCTGAACAACACCAGAAATCAAGATTTTTTTCTCGTTGCGCATCCACATCCCGCGCCGCGTAATTGTGGCTGGTGAGTAAAGTGCCTATCAAAGCGAATTCCTAGTCATTTCTTATCGAGAAGTACCAAATGCCATGTGTGACATGGCAGGACCTCCGGGGAATATCCTCAATTTCATTCGTGGATGGCTGCCGTGCTTTGTTCAGATGGCTTCGAGAAGTGGGAGAACGGATCTAGTGCCTTGAAACGGTAGTCTATTTGAAATTTGGATGTGGAAGGATCGATATGATGTTGCAAGGGCTCCCGAAATTAGACAAAGGTGCTATCTAAACGCCACGAGTTGTTGGCAACCAGCAGATTGAACATGCAGCTCGGATCATGAAGTTGCGCTGCCTGAATTTATGAGTCAGCCTCCATAATCCTACGCTCCTCTGAAAATATATGCCACTCCGGGGATGTTCTTGGTCTTCTTTCGTCGACACAGAGGTACGGAGGTATTTTGAGAATATCCAAAGCAGGTAGGCGCTCTGGGAACCCTGGCCATGGCTGGCCCGCAGTCCGACATGTACGACATATTTTGATCCACACTTGAGCCCACACTCAGTGATCCTTTAGGAGAGGTGCAGATCTGCGTCAAGGTTCTAGTCAAAGGTCATAGATAAGCAAGCATCTTGACAAAACATGGAAATTCTCGTTCGGTTTTTGGCGGCTGCGATCATTTACGGCTGGTTGTAGTGTAGTCCCTTTAGCGAGGAACCTAATACCTCCACCGTTCCAGCGAGAGCAATGTTGGCTTCGATTCCAAGGCTTGAAACTTCTATTCACTGGTGCCAACAGTAGCGTTTTGAAAGCACTAAGCCTGGCAGATCGGGAAAGCGCCTCTCGGCTGCAACATATGAGCCAGAGGTGCTCCAGAAGTTGTGACAAGTTGACAACCAGCACCTGCTTTTGGCAGGTTCTTGGAAGATAGAGCCACCACTCCAGCCACAACTAATGACATTGGCTTGACGAGGTAAATTAAATACTTTGAGACCGAAGGTACATGCAGCGCCGTTTATGCCAGCTTCAAGAGTCTCTCTCGCACCTCAACGATTTCTAGCTAAGGCTGAGCTGCAGCCTCGAGGTTTGGAGATGGTCATGGTAGAAAGACGAATCCACGCCGTCCCATGCTAAAGCAACCTAGCCCAGCATCTATCTTTGGATTTTAACCCACGGTCCGATTGCAGAGTATTGGACCCGCTATTTCACCAACACGCATTCAGTAGTGCTCGTAGTGGTAGAGGTAACGGTGCGAAGATAAGACTAGAAATTACTTTTACGCGAGATGCAAATGTGGAAAACCACAAGTAAAAGAGGCCTGCTTGATCAAGGAAGCAACCCTGAAGACGTGCCGATCTCCCGTGCATAAAGTTACAACCCATGAGCACTTCCGATCCATTTTCGGTACTAATGTAGACGTTTCCAGCTAGTAGTAAGCTAAATTCAATATTCAAGTTCCTCCCTCAAGGCTCTGAGAGTTGCTCCTAGTCACCTAGCGGGAAGGTCCCCACGGTTAACAACAGTGTGTAATTCGTCCTCGCTAACTCGTCCCCTGGGCAATGAATATAAACAGCGCTGGAGAATGAGTTTGCAAATTTCATGAGAGACTGATTGAAGCGAGTCTGACATTGAGATGAGGCTGAGGGAAATGAACGACAAATTGTTAGACATACAAGTGAGTTAATGCTAGAGAATGCGAGGATGGCTCCAGCCACCTACCCATCAAGGCCATGATACTCAGCTAGACCTCAGCGGTAGAAACTCCGAGTTTCCAGGTGTTATCAGCGACCAGAACTCATTCCTCATGCCTTGACGCTTAGAGCCTTGCCAAATAGCTCAACTTGCTTGGTTGAGCCATACATGTCAAAGCAAAGTGAAGCTGTTGGCACTATGCCCTTAGCTGCAGTCTAGTCTATCGCTAAGGAACAGGAAAAGACAGGACGACGAAAGCTGTGGCGTCAGCGGAGAGGCGATGTGATGTGTAGATGAGATGTAAAGAAACTTTAGGATTCGCCGCCTCGGAGTTAGAGTACGACTTTGCTACAAAGCTGTTATTCAAGAAACCGTGGGTGAGGGACCTGAGGGTGAGCGCAAAGTTGAACCGAAACCCGTGACTTGGGACCAGGATGAGAATTTTTTTCTTCGTTGAATAGCTCGCAATTTCGCCCCTCAACTTAGCGATCTTACGAGATATAAACCTTCAGGGTTACTGATTCGATCTGTGTGAGAATCTAAGTTAAGCCGCCATGACTTGAGCCTGGTCATCATACTTAAATACATAAAGGTCTAAGGGACGAAGGGACCAGTCGACCAGTCCCAAAGAGTTCAAGATAAGGGAGGATAATTACGAAGTAGGTATTGAGGAAACAAAAGGTAGAGTAAGTACCACAGTGCACCACTTGCACCTTGCCCCCACCCCGCACTTGCTCGCCCCAGCCTTGAGGCGTCGGTTTCACCATCCATTATTGAAGTGGCTGGAGAGTTTGGGTGGGTGTGTGTGTGGGTGACAGGGTGAGAGGGTATGGATACTTGATACTAGTACTAGTACTTGAAGGAGAGTGGGGGGTGGGGGGCTTCTTGGGCTCGGGGTCCCGTTGTTCGATCTCTTCCCTGTGCCCTCCTTGGCCTTCACTTCCTGTAGCTTCCCTGTCGTCTCTTCCAAACATTCCTTCCACGCCTTCCTGATTACGGCTGTCCGGCTCTGATCCTCGCTTGGTCTGCGAGTCCAGACCGCTGAGTGTGGGGCAATGATACATGGCATTGCATGGCCCAGTCCTGGCCTGCATACTGGACTTGCAGACTACATATGTACAAGAGCACTTGCAAAGCATCAGCGACCACGAGAGTTTGCGGAACAGGGAAGAACAGAACAGACAGGCAGATAGGGAGGTACAGTAGGTAGGTAATGAACTTAGTTATGCAGGAGGCAGGGAAGACTATAGAAGTTGTAAATCTTTGACTAATGGACACCAATACCGTGCACGAGACCAAGAGACCAGACATGAACGACGAGAAATAGCCCTCTTGACAAGAGGATTTTCTTCGCTTGGCTACCTACATTACTACTTTGTCGCTCTGTCACGCTGCTACCGAGTGTACACAACGTACTCGTCGCAACAATCAGCAACCATGCCTTTTTGCCTAGATGGCGCTTGTGCTCTTCCTAGGTTTACGGCACTGCGTGTATGCGGGATGATATGGATGATGCTGGATCATAAATTTACCATTCAACAGCTCTGAGAGGCTTTATGCAACGCTGCTGCAGCACGGTTAGGTACCCAGAACCAGCATCGGCAGGAGGGTACAGTGTTGAGTTGAGGGAACTCTGCTCTGCTCTGCTTGATGCAAAGCCAAAGTTAATCTCCAAAGCGAAGCATATAACTCGTCCCGAAAAGCATGGATCTGCTATTGAAGACGTTGCACGCACGTCCACGCCCCAACAACGTTTCCTGTGATATCTCTCCGTTCAAATCAGCTGCCTCCAACTCCAGATTTCTCCGCAATTGCGGTAGCACAATAGGAAGCTTGGGTGTTGGGCGTCGTCCAATAAATAATCCTTATTGCTGTACCAGCAGACCCGCAGTCCACTCGCTGTCATGTAATGATGGAACAAAGTGGAGAGAAATAGAAAAGTATAAAGTATGTTACAAGTGTGATGTTGTACCTGGTACAGCCAGAAATTTGGGATCTGGGAAGGTATGGCAAGGAAGCGGGCCGGCAACCACGGCGCGCTTGTACTATCATCTCCCCGTAAGCCGGTGCTCTTTTCCAGTCTTCCAGGGTCTGTTCGTGGGATTCAGAGTTGCGCAGTAATGATACAAGTAGCCCATTCAACACTATCAACGATCAACGACAGTATTGCTGTTACTGTGCCTTGTTGGATCTTTTGTTGTTGGTATTGGAGTCAGATCTAGCCGGACATGAGCAAATGCCGCAAGCTGGCAATACAACAACACTTGTGGAATACCAATAGTCACATAGCCTTTTCAATTCTTCGTAGCCAAAGACCAAAGCGTCTTGAACAACAATGATACTCCGTAAAGTTATTTATTGCAAATCCGTATAAGTTTCCTCAACGATTGAAGCCTTTGCATCTCTTCCCCTTGTCGATTACAAAATTTGACCATGGCAATTATATTTTTACTTCAGGCACACCCAACTTTATTGTCTTCCTCTTGTCTCCTGATTCTGCTAACGTCCAGTCCAGCCAGTAGCAGTCTGTCCTGTCACTTTCCACTGTCCAGACCAGACCAAACCAGGCCGCGTTGGTTTAGTATTTTGCCTGGCTTCACTACTTCCTTGCAAGCAAAGCAAAGCATCGGCTCAATCTCAATCGCACGAGAACCAAGAAGTCGAGGTCGAGCTAGTACTTTAGGGGCTGGTCACTAGTCTTTGCTCTGCTTTGCTTTGCTTTGCTTTGCTTTGCTATTTGCTTTGCTCTGCTCTAGGGGGCTTCGGCTCGAAGATATTTGCATAAGCTAGGTAGGTTTGCAGCCAAAGTCCAGCCCGTCCAGCCCGTCCCCCCGAGCCCCCGAGCCCCCCTCGCCTCACCTCGCCTCGCTAACTAACTACTACTGGCTCTACTGTAACACACACTTCCCTACCCCCCAACCAAGCCCAGCCCAGCCCAGCACTCACTCACTCACTACTCACCCACCTCCACTTTCTCCTCTCCACACCTGCACCAGAACTGCACCGCACCGCACCCAACCCAAACGCCGCCGCCTTCTCCTCCCTCCTCCTGCTCCTCCTCCTCGTCAGTCCAGACAATCTCCTCCTCTCTACTGTTCGATCCCCCCCCCCCCCCCCCCAAGCGTCTTCACGACTCTCACAGTTCTTCTCCCAACGGTCACCCAATTCTTAGTTCGTCCTCAGGAGATTAGGAGTCGACTTTGGCATCCAATTCCCCGCCTCGGCCCAAACCGTTCATTCCAGACTCGAAGACCCTGCATTCCCTGCTCTGCTTCTGCTCTACCTCCTTCACCCCCCCCAGAGACTCAACACCAGCTCCTGTTCGCGATCACGACTCATGCTTCAATCCATTTCGACATTGTCTTCATGATAGAGCGGATACCACAATCTGATAGTTGGGTGGCCGTGTGTTGGAACCCCCGGATCTGCAGCAACGTCATTCTGTACTAGATTCCCACGAAGGAAAACCCTCGCGCCTCTGGTCCAAGGACCTTAAATCACGCAGCCGCTCGCCCCTGCCTTCACAACAATGGCCGTTGTGCTCAATTCAGAAGAGAACAGCTACTTCTCCTCAAGTCCTCTTCGACGGTCCCATTCCCAACCCAAATTTGTGACGCAGTCATCATATTCGAAAACTCNGTCCAGGTCGAAGAGCAATAGCAGTTTCAATACCGTGGTCTCCCCCCCCCATTCCGCCTCTTCGTCAGTTCCATCCTCTCCACGGACTCTTACAGCCGATTCTACTGCACCATCGTACTCCTCGACTCCTGCAAGTAGCTTGTCGCTCGACAACAATTGCGACGACCAGGACGACGAGGATCAGATTGTCTTCCCTTCCTACGACGACGTCGGGTATTACGATCAAGTCGAAGACCTGGAACCACCGGCAAGTCCCCGTACGGGTGATTCCTACACCGTTTCACCTACCTCCAACAGCACCTCGACGAATGTGTCGAGGCCAGGGACCCCAGAACCCGTGGAACATGCTGAGGACGATACCGCGGTTCGGACACAGCCCTCAAGACACGTAGACTATCTATCGCACAATTGGAAAGAGGAGGATATCTGGTCATCTTGGAAGCACATCGTTTCGAAACGAAAAGCTTATGGGAACAGTGCTAGGTTAGAAAACGCGTCCTGGCGAACATGGACGAAGTCGAAGAACAAATTGAAGACGGTGTCTCCAGAAACACTCAATTGGTACGTCCTTGTGTCACAGCCCGTTATTTTGTCGTCTTGTACTTTAGCTAACACTTCTCAGGCTCAAGGATTGTGATGTCACTTGGTTATATGGCCCTCTCCAGACGGGATCGGACAAGACGCTGCATTTACCTTCCACATCTCCTGTGAACAGCAGCCGGATTTCGAAGTCCAATTCTTTCCTGCACAAGAAGCCAATTTTAAAGAAACGAAGTGTGTCAGAGATTATGCTCCAGAGGTCTTTATCATCATCGTCCCTCCTGAAACAAGCAGCAGCAGCAGTTCAGGCACAGCAGTATGAAAATGGTGGGATGATGCGGCCATCCATCGGCCGGAGCTCTTCGGAATACGCTTATCCTTTCTCTTCACGACGCTTGAGCAGGGAGAACACTAGTATGCTGTCGTCAATTTCTTCGTCTGGCCTCGCTTCTCCAGGAATGGGAGAGAAGAAGCACATCCATTTCAACGAGCAGGTCGAGCAATGCATAGCTCTCGATATGAAAGGGGATGACGACGAAGAGCCCGATTCCTTCGCCATTCACGACTACGATAGCGATTCTGATGATGGAGCAATCATGATGAAGCGGAGTAATTCTAAACGTCGACTGCCTCCCCTTCACAGCAAAAGAACGACCCCTCGGCAAAGTTTTACTGCAGAGAGCAAAACTATCGCAATGCTACCTTCGACGACACTGAAATACAGAGCAGATACACCGGAGCCTCCGGAAACAGCTATGAAACATAGCAGCGGAATATGGAATGGCACGAAATTGTCCCCCTCGCCGTCTCAGGAGACCTTGAGGCCGTCGAAACCCTCGACGAGGATGCTACTTGGGGATGATGAGGAAGACGACGATATGGACTGGCAGCCTCCGACCGCCTTTGCCAATCGTAAGGATAGTGTTTCTGTGACCCAAGAACGGTTCCAGAGCCTCCATACATCTGGCTCATCGTCCAGTCTGAATGGCGAGCCCTCAGGAATGAGAAGGACACCCTCTGGCATGTTCATGCCATACGAAGAAGATGAGGATGATGTGGTGTCTGAAGGCCTGTTTGGGAAAGTTGTGGATACCGTGAATACAGCCAAGGACATTGCTCATGTAATCTGGAATGTGGGATGGAGACGGTAGTCGTTATGAGGATTAGCCGGGTGTTTCTCACACGATGCCCTGCTGGAACTGGCTACTGCTCGTCAAGGTCAACCAAATGGTGTTGACAGATCTCCGTCACATAATGATTGCATACGGATGGCGTACATAATGGTGTACTTAGCATACCACCACCAACCTTGATCATAGGGGGACGGGGATAGTTGGCGTTATTTGGGATCCTTCTGTTCTGGTCGACCTTTGCACTATGATGTGTTGTACTTTGGGAATGGATGGCTTATACAAGGAATTGGAGTCACTTGGAATCTGGATTAATTGGGGGTATCGGGTGTGGATGGGCTCTTTGTTTGGATGGGAGACTCAACGAATTTCACGGCTGGCTGGCTTACAGGATAGAACTGGGTCTTCAGGGACGATCCTGCGAAAGGATGGATACGTTTATCTGATCAGGTCATTGGCTATGTTGACCACAAAAGCACATACATAGACCAAATGAGCAACAAACTCATTTTCAACATCATTTTCCTAACCATGACCATCGACCATGGCCATTGATCACGACACGACATCACTAAATAGGTACAGGTACCATACTTTGCGACCTCTCACATCTCATTATCCGGGGATCTCAAGCTTCACCAAGCTCAATCAAAAGCCCCCTCTCCGTGTCCTCACTTTACCCCGCAAGTTATGACTTAGTTCATTTCTCCTCTCATCTCCTCACATTGCACAACATGAACGCGATCCTGCAATCAGTCGTGCAGCCGTACCGTCCCCTCCTCTTCCACACACATACATCCCCCCCATATTGCGCCGAGTGCCTACTCTGCATATCTGTGGTGGCACGACGAAGCCGAGTCTCAAAAATGGCTGCTTACTTGCATAGCATGCGTTGCCATGTCTACTCTTCCAATGTCAAGTCTTCACGCCACCTACCTGCCCCTCTTTCACTGCTTCAGTTCTCGTGCATGCAGAGACTGCATTGGTGAGTTTTTCTCTTTGCTTGGAGCCGAGTTACGGAACACATGGATTTTCGGATGCATGGTTTGGCGCCATCCCGAGGTTGTGCTTGGGCACGGGTTGTCCGGCTGGCCGAATTGTTCCGGGTATGGTACAGTACGGCAAGGTATCGAGATGCAGATGCAGATTAGATACGATGTCCTGATATGTGTTGTGGCGCTGATGCTTTGGCGAGCCGATGCCGCGATCGCAGGGTAATCTGTCAACGGCCTTAATCAGACCATTTGCATTGACGTGTGGTAACGTTGTTCAAATGCTCGAGGGTCAAAGATACGTGCAAGAATAACATCACGATGTAAACAGATGACCCAGATCTCACCGCTACTTACGACTTGCTAGAGTTTTCTTCGGCTTGCGCTTCCGGATATACTCTCTTGAGTCATAGTTTAGGGCTTCGCTTGAGGTATTAGAGTTTGGGATTTGTTATCTTAGGTTCGACGAGGCACAGGGGAATGCGCTGTGAGTTTGCTTGCTTCGGGGTCATGTTTCGATCCTAGAGGAGGAGGCAGAGAGAGTTCGAGCGGAGGGGTCCGATGTGGCGTTAAGTTGCTCGCTGAGATAAGTATCAGAATCAAAATATCAAGCTCTAGATCTCTTCCGGTGTTTTCAGTGGAGTTGTCTGTGCAGAATAGGAAGAGGAGTCTGGTAATGACAACCTGGTAAATCATTTGTGCATAGAAATCCAGCCTCAGTACCAAGACTTCCAGCCCTTTCTGTAGGTAGAGCATCCACGGAGAATTTCCAATCAAGCCACCACGTGAAAGAAGGCCTGGGGGGTGCCAAGCCGTGTCCAGAAGATGGCTGATAGCACGTTTCTCACTGGTCCATTTCTATACTGATCTACAGTGCTTGTACTGTCTGTGTGGGTGGATCAACTTTGAGTTCGGAGAATTTGCTTGATTTAGATACATAGCTGGGATAGTGTAAATGTCTCTGAATTAAAAAAACGTTGGTGGTGTGGACGATGCGCTGTCTCATGTGGCTGGGAGTGTTCCGAGAGGGTGTGGTGTTGAGGGGCATCAAGAGGATTGGGTAACTTTGATTTCCAAGGTCAGGACAGATGCAAGAGGTGGATTGGCTGACATTTCGCGGGGTGCTAGATCGAGGGGACGGGGAAGCGGGGAGAGAGTTCCTATGGAAGCCAGAGGAGACCCTGCGATTTGGAGCTTGGCTTGGGCTCACCAAGAGTAAGCTGGGGTTGTAAAGAGAGGTTTCCGAGATTGATTCCATGCCAGGTAGGATATTAGGTGGAGTGAGCGGTGGAAAATACGGACCATCTGAGGTCAGTTCCTGGCTACGTGGCGCGTTTATGGATAAATGGATCGAAATAGCGGAGCTATACAAGTAGAGCAAGAACTAATGGTCAAGTTTTTTATACCATGAACTCAAATTATATGTATGCTCCGAAGGACAGGCAGTTCTACAGGTGTTACGACTAAATGCCATGTGCTTCACAAGTTCTGCTACCATCAAATCACTCAGGTGTATCGTAAGATCAGACTAAGTGGGGAAACGTCCAAGAATAAGTTCCTGTTCGTTACCTTGTCAAAGGAATCCAAGGCTACATTCACATGTGAATATGTTCCCCAGATCTTCACTGATGCGAGGATGGGATGGACTGGCATGGACTCTAGTAGCTCTGCATGAAGTGGGTCAAGCGGCTGGAGCATCATCGATGGATCTTCGATCCATCTTACGCAAGACGGAACTGACATCAACAAGACCTGATACGAGACAGGATAGTGTTTGTTAGGTGGAATTGATGCCTCTCGTTGTTCACTTCTTATCAAACAGCGCCTGGAAACCAAGCCAAGAACCATTGCTTGAGGCTGCTTATATTCTTACAGGTGACCAAAATGATTATGTTTTTTTTTTGCGAAGTCACTTGGCTTTCGGAGCTTATTCAGTCCCAATGAGACCTAGAAATGATAGAGCTTTCATACAGATACAGACAGCTACCTATTCCACCCAGAGACTGTCTGGCTTCGTCTGCTATCGACAAGTGTCTGTTTATTCCAATTGAGTTAGTCCTGCCTCTGAAAAGAGGCAGACTGCTTACGCGAGAGCTCTCAAAATATCAACAGCACATCCTCTTCATCATCGAAGTGTGTCTATACATATTTGATGTATATTGCACTCATTGTTTGTACAATCTTCTGTATCCATGACTACAATATAATCATTGCTCCCTGACCAATACATGAGCTCAAATCTTCGCCGAAGAAACAGTACAAGAATCGACATGATCACTGTTGTAGAATCAAACAACACAAAACGTCCTGCTTACTGCCATGTTATGATACAGAGTCCAAAGTGAATGCAACAGGATTCTCACAATCTCACGATTCGGCTTGTCAGTATTCTTATCTATTCAAATTGGGGAGGTTGGCTCCGAAGCCATCTTAACAAACACAACTTACACGAAAATTTCAGCCACATCAGAAAGGTAGCCTTTGCAATCGATACTTCCCGCAGTGTAGAGAGTGTAGTATAAGCGTCGTAGTCTCCGAAAGGTTCCCTGTTTGCTATATAACCTCCACGCTCGGTCTCAAGGAGGATGATTGAATGCCTGTCGCCAAACTCCTCCCTAGGTTAAATAAAACAACAATTCACAAACGGGTTGGCAGCACCGAGCATGTTCCTCAAAACTTCCAGTAAACAAAGAAACAGAAAGGTAAGGAGAATGAAACGATAGGTAAGTGATGACCCCACTCACAAATCAGCCATTCGCTTTTCTTTAGGTTAGCATCTTGCCTTTCTGCCAAGCCAATCAATCATCATTCTCTGTCCCCAAAATTCCTAAATGAGCATCGATGTGGTGAATGATCAAGCCTGGAAGCTCAAATGAGGCTTTCGGTTTGACTTATTATGCTTCATCCTCAATGTCAGAAAGTGCAGATCAAGCCACATGTTTGCATCTCGCTAGCATGCACTTCCACAGCGCTGCCTCTCATATACAATGGCAATTTTAAGTCTGTAGATCGAAAGAAAGCAGATCACCTAGCACATTATAGACCACGAGGAGCTCAGGAGTAGATGTGTATTTGCTTTTCTGGCCATTCAGCTGGCAGCATAGCAGAACTAATGGTATCACAATGTCTCAAAGGCATTAGGACGTGTCTTTCGCTACCGATATCAAACGCCATGTCCAAATGCAGCAAAGACGCCATCCCTATGCAATAACCATCCCGCAAAATATCGTCACACGTCACTGCTCGTAGCACGCCCCTAGAAATCCCGGAATATCCCAATCAGCTGATCCAGGCGGAGGATTTGGCCCAAGAGACTCTCTTCCTTCGTCTGCCAAATTTGGTATGAATTCAACTGGGATGCATCAAGGTATGTCTCCGGGTCTTGATCGAGCATGTCAGTTCGTAGCGTCAGGTTGATCACGTCAGCTACCGTGCGTCGCTCAAAGTCAAGCCGCTGTAAGCATCTCGACATCATCTTGTAGGCATTCTCCAAGATCATTGTAGCGACTCGGTCGTTGTCGAAGAACCAAAGGAAAATGATGCGGTTGGGATTTTGGCGACCTGCATCTCTTGGCACCTCTTGAATGTCGACAACACCAGCCATCTGCATCTCAGCCAACTTCGTACGGACGTCCTTTTGCTTCATGAGAGCAAGATTGGGCAGTTGCTTTTCGTCAAGCTTTCCAAACTTTCTCAGCATACGTGCCAATCGGTGTCCAAATGTGCCGAAATTCTCCAACAGCATGGTGTCGAGCTCTGACTGCTGCATATGTTCCATGATGCGCTCAAAATCGACAGTCCATTCCCCCTGGCCACTGTTACCGCATTTCCTGAGAAATCGACAATCGTCAGACTCAAGGAGCTGAAGGTGATTCTTGACTTGCTGCATCCGATTTTCGCCGCGGTCGGTATGATCAGGTTCTGGTCTGTCTTGGAAGGTAACTTTCGGACGTTTTGCTGGCTTTGGGGGCTCATCTGCAAATGGGTCGTCGTCATCAACAGCACTAATGCCATTACCGTTGACTATGGTGTCTTCATCCGACTCGGGATCATCCATGTGGACATCTGGTGCCTTGCCCTTCTTAGCCTTCTCACCCGGAGCTTTTCCAATACCCGCGCCTGCATTGATAGACTTGCTGAGCGCCGCTGTGAGCTGCATAGTAGTGAAAGATGGGCCATCTGGTTGATCTTCGAGGTTTGAATCGGATCGGCATCTTGGTATTTTGTCTTCCAGTAGTCCGAGACCAGCGGCATAAATCAGAGACGTTGTCTCTCCAATTCGATCATACGCAAACGCAACCAGCACTTGGTTACGTAGTGCAACTGTACATTTTTCATAATTGATGCGAACTACCAGATTCGACTTCATGTGATGTTAGCATCCTTTCCCCTGCCTCGAAAGCTAGATAAACCCACGTCAAGTCTCGTGCCATCATCTTCGTACAACACATCACCACTAGCAATATCGCTGCCTCCATTGGAAAGTCGTCTGCGCTTGTGATTGCCGTTGGTACCATTGTGATCTCCGTTCGCCATTCGTTTCTTGCCCTTCAATTGCCATCGGTTATGACCTTCGGTTCTTGCCGAGTCTATGCGTGCCTGGATTTTGAGTTTCATTTCTTCTTTTTGCTTTAGACCTTTTGTTCCACCCTGGTAAAAAGCTTGCTCGACTTCTTTCTCAACCTTGTTGTAAAGATCCGTGGGGCTTCGCAGCATGTTCTCCACAACCGGCTCAACCATACCGGCCTGAAGCAAATGAGCCAATGCAGTATGCAGTGGACCAATTGTCGAATGTTCTTCATCGTGGCCATTAACGCCGTTCGTGGTAGCATGTCCGTTGACCTTTCCATTCGTATGCGCCCCTGCGCCTGATTCATATACTGCTGCGAGCTCCGAGATTCTGGTGTGGCCCATCACGAACAAATTTTGCATGACGTCTCGTGCGAAAGGACCGAACCGAGCCTCCACTGCCTCCATGATCTTCCCAGATCGAACCAGGCCATATGCCGCGTCATGATTCGCTTCGTAGAAAGTACCTCCCTCCGAATCGCGATTGTGGAAGACAAGACCCTGCTGAATGAGCACAGCCAGACCATGTTTGATGTTACGTGGAGAGAGTCGAGTGTGCCTGGACAAGTTGATTGCTGTAAGTCGTCCGCGACGTAGGAGCATTGTGAATATGCGCTGTATAGCAAAGTCAGACATGACGAAATCAAAAATGATTTACTCAGCCTGGTGAACCATAGAACAGAGTCGCTCGAGGATGACTTGGATGTGACAGTGGCACACATACGGAGGTTAATTCGCCATAGATCTCGTCGACAAGCAGAGCGCAAAGCTCTACTGCGTTCTTTGACTGTAGCTTGTCAGTTTTGCGGCTCTGCAAAAAAGGCGGTATTCACAAAGCTAGCTTTGCGCGGGGAGAGATGGACAAGACAAGACAAATCAAGACGAGACCTACTCGAGACATTTCTGTTTGCTACTAGAGATTATCCCTGATCCCCAGAGCTTTCCACAATTGCTACCTGTTCTTCATTGACAAGATGAGGCTGAGCGGGGAAGGAAGATCGTGGCGTAGAAAGGTTCTGTAGGGTAGACGTAGAAGATAGGAACCGTCAAGTAGGTGGGTATGATTATTTTTCGAGCAACAGGAGGGTCGGTCACGACTCTTGACCCCACCATCCTAGGCTCGCTAAAATTTCCAGTTACTCGAGCTGTGACTGGACCCGCCCAGCCGCCAAACCTGTTGGAACCAATGAAAGTCAACCTCCAGCGCTGACCTACTTGCGCGTCTGGTCTTAAAAGCTCGCCCTACTTGACCCGAATTCTTCCCTACCTTACCTAGTAGAATAGAGCTTCAACGTCCTCAACTTCCAAAGCCCGGCCAAGCAGTCAAATTCTTGCGATTCTCCATCCACCAATCCTCCCCGCACAATGATCTCACGGTCGGCGATTGGTCCCAAGGCACAGCTTGCCCTTCGCAGGCAATGCTGTGCTCATCCAGCAAACCGCCGCGGCCTCGCTGCCTCCATTTCCGGATCGACCTCATTCTCGTACGAGACCGCGGATGTGAACGGAGTCAAGGTTGCCAGCAGAGATGTGGCAGGACCAACTACGAAACTCGCTGTCGTTGCAAAGGCTGGAACGAGATATCAATCGGCTCCTGGCTTGACCTCTGGGTTGGAGCAATTCGCGTTTAAGGTGGGTGGACAGACGTAGTGTATTGTGTTTATTTTGGACCAGAGATTGACTTCTTCTTCTTCTTCTTCTTCTTCAGAACACACTTAAGCGATCCGCACTGCGAATCACGAGAGAATCCGAGCTTCTCGGAGGCCAATTGACCGCATACCACACCAGAGAGGCCCTAGTCATCGAAGCCAAATTCCTCAGAGAAGATTTACCATACTTCACAGAATTGCTTGGAGAGGTTGTCTCGCAGACAAAGTACACCGGTAGGTCAATTGTCTCGGGAGTTGGGCTACGACTTGTCATCTGACTTTGCCATTTAGCCCACGAGTACCACGAGGAGATTGAGCCCATTATCAAGCTTGCCCAGAAGAAGCTCCTGGGAAATGTTTCCGAGCTTGCTATCAACTCTGCACATGGTGTGGCCTTTCACAGAGGTCTCGGCACGCCTCTTTACCCATCATCCTCGACGCCTCTGTCCAAATACCTGAACGAAGAATCCATTTCGCAGTTCTCCCAGAGCGCATACGCCAAGCCAAATTTCGCTGTTGTTGCGAATGGTGCTAGCCAGGCGGATCTGAGTAAATGGGTTGGTGAATTCTTCAAGGAATCAAAGAACTCGTCCAGCAGTTTGTCGAGCGAGGCAACCAAGTACTACGGTGGTGAGGAGCGTATCGCACACAATGGAGGCAACTCTTTTGTCATTGCTTTCCCTGGCTCAAGCTCTTTCACGGCAGGTGGATCATACAAGCCAGAAATCGCTGTTCTTGCAGCTCTTCTTGGTGGGCAGTCAAGCATCAAGTGGTCCCCTGGATTCTCGCTTCTCTCCAAGGCTGTCTCTTCATTTCCCGGTGCTAGCGTTGCCACTACTCACTTGGCCTATTCTGATGCTGGTCTCCTGACTATCCAATTCAGCGGATCTGCAGCAGCTATCCGTGGCGCTTCTGCTGAGGCAGTCAAGGCACTCAAGAGCGTTGCTGAGGGTTCTATTAGCAAGGAGGATTTCACAAAGGCCGTTGCCCTCGCGAAGTACCGTGCTCTAGAAGAGGGTCAGAACATCGAGGCTGGACTCGTCGTCACTGGCGCTGGTCTTGTTCACGGCGGAAAGGCTTTCCAGATTGACGAGGTTGGCAAGAGTGTCGAGTCTGTAACTGCTGAGAAGCTGAAGTCGGTATGTGGCCTTCTACAATTCAGAATATTGAGATTCATGCTGATAATATCACAGGCTGCCAAAGCATTATTGGAAGGCAAGGCAACGGTTTCAGCTGTTGGAGATCTCTATGTGCTCCCATACGCGGAGGACTTGGGACTTAAGGTATAAAGTTTTCATTAGTCTGGGGAAATGGGAAGGGGGTTGTATCAACAGCTCTAGAGTGTATTGTAGATATATGAGCAATTTGACCGTGCAAAATCCCTATATCTAGCAAGTGCATTTGAACCACTTGTGAGTTCCTAAGTGAATGCGAGCCCAGGACTTCAATTCGGACTAGGCATCAAATTGGACAGGGGCCTAGATCACGTGATGCTTCGGCATCTTCGAAAATCGATCGGTTCCGAGCCCAACAGCTAACTGCCCCAAACCACATCAAACGCTGCAAGTCACTTCACAACCTTCAATCATTCAAAATGACATTTGCGTGGAAAGCGTCAGGGCTCACGTACGTTCTGATGCTCCTTGAAGCCAATCCATGCTCAATTGAGCCGCTGCTTCGTCGCAAAGAGCTGGGACTGACAGATTTTAAACAGCTACAACAAGTACCTCTCGGTCGCCGCACGAGTCGTCCGACGCAGCTTGAAGGATGACAAGAGACTGCAAGCAGAGAGAAGAGGAGAGATGGAGTTGAAATTCGCCAAGTGGAACGTGAGTGATATCCCAGCGGGTTGGATAGCTATTTTGGAGGGACGTGACTAACAATGGATTGAACGCAGAATGGCAAGCAAGGCGAGAGCAAGAGCGTTGCAGAGGCGAATGCTGCTTCGATGGCAGAGGCTGGCTCCCAGTCGTAGATTTCCGAATGGCATATTGATATTATGGAAGTTGGGGGGATGAATGGCATGGCTGGAAGAGGAGCGGTTTTGAAGGACGGAGGGACATTGACAGTGGATTGTACAGTTATATTATTTGAAGATGACAAGCCCATCAATTCGAAGTTCCGATCGCCACTTTACACGAGAGACTAGACTTCGTTCTGTTCAGGTTGGTACAAGTGAGACGAGCGAGGAGCATGTTGTTCATTACTTCCGACTCCTGAATGCTCTCGTCTTGGACGCTTATTTGCCCTGGCAAGCTTCCCAGCATGACGAATCTACAGCCTATTTTGGATTAGCTAGATTCTGCAAGAAAATCATCGATGCTCTGTCTGCCGACGTGTGTAGGATGGTTTGAGGTGTTGGCGCCTTCCTCCATTGTATCGAAGCCCAAAAATCGATAAGGGTCCATAAGCTAGGCATTGCATACTTCGATGTGGACTTCAATCTCTTTAGGCAAATCACCAGTCTTGTAATGCTTAAGTAAAGAAGTGCTCGAAAGCGCCTCCAATGCACGTTTCATAGGTCGATTCTCAACGAGCTCCATTTAGCACCAATCCTGAAGCGAGAACTTCCGACTTCAAATATATTTAGGTGACTGAGCCTGCGGTGAACATTCGATTGACATGAGCTGCTCGGAGAATATTGCAGCAACGCAAACATGCATAGCAATGGCGTGTCTGCCATCTCACATGGTAAGAAGTCACTCGCATTCACGATGTTGGCTACCCTGACTCACTGCCTGCTCCGTAGAAGCAGCGAACCTTGCCATCAACGACCAAACCGACAGGCGGGATAATCCATTTGCAGCTTTCGACCCCGAGCCACCACCTGCGCCAAAGTTGAAAAGCAAAGGCGTGGTCGCTATGGATATCACCAACGAGTTCACCAATGCCGCTCAGCGTGAGTTCTCCCTCCGAGTGCAAAGGCTCTATCGGAAATCACGTGCTAATAGACTTCATAGAGCTGGATCTGGGCCAGCTTATCAAGGATCCATTCTTCACGCTCTTCGAGTCTGTTGGGGCCTTGGAGGTGAGTTTGGAATACTTAACGTGGCTATTACTTGGTGCTGAGGCTGGCAGATTATGGATCGAAAGATGGATAGCGGCTACCTCGAGCCTGGAGAGACGATGGAAGATGAATTTGACTTCGCTCAAGATTTGCTCCCAGAAGAGATTGTTGGCATAATCGATCAGCTGCTATGTCATGAGGTAAGAAACTCTCGAGGAAGGATAGAAAATTGCTAAAATCACAGATGGCGTGGCACATGGGCCACCCTCTTGCGCAAACTATCTTCACTAGCTTGTATATCGACAGGATCCTATCGCCATGCCCACTAGATATCGATCAAACATATGTTGACCGAAGTGATGGCTTTACAGATGAACCTATCACTTCAAGGATACTAAGAGCATACTGTCTTGGACTGATCAAGACTTGCTACTATGTGAACAATCGAGTCAAGTCTGAGCATACTTATGAGGTATGTAAACAAAAGCTTCAGAAAATACGGCTTCTCTAATTTAGACCTCTAGGAGGAGGATTTCGTTACTCATACATTTCACCGAAGTCTTCTGGAGGGCATCGAGCACGAAGCGATTGTTGAGTTCCTTGACGAAACCATTACCCTGCTCGCAGATACTGAGGACATCGAACCACTTATCAAGAAATCACTAGAATGCCGACTCAAGTTTCGGCTACATTTTCTTCGAACTGTTGAAGCTGCAGATAGCAGAACTTCTGAAAGCCCTAAACAGCTTTGGTTAGAGCTCTTGGCTTTTATCCCGGATCTGAAATCATCTCTACCTTTTGGGAAATCATTCCCGTCTTCCTTCAGTGTTAAGATACAAAGAAAGCTAGCGAGTACTGTCCCGCCACGTCCGATTGTGGAGGTCAGTCAAGAGGCTGCTTTTGAGCATTTGGAAAGACTTTGCTTGGATGCCTCGGTAGCGGTCGAAGTTTTGAAGTATTACGACAGTCACAGCCTCATGGTAAGTGGGCCTTGTCTCAATTTGGCTGGAGGACCACTCACAACAAAACAGACCTTTGTTTTCCTCTTCCAGGCTCGAAAACCCCAGCCGTCGGTTTATGTCCGAACTTTGCTACAGCACTACCTTTTTGCAGATATGATTATTTTGGGGACAATGTCCATTCGGCACGTTCTAGACGACGATCTTGCCTCTGTTGTATTGCCCTCAGACCAGCTCTTAGACCGTCTCAACGACGAGATCGAAGTACCTCATGATCCGAGACATCACATAGCTGCCCGTATGGAGATATTCCGATCTCGCGCAGCTGGCTCTTATTTGGACATCATGAGAACGATATGCCAGAACAGGTGTAGGATACGACGCACATTCTGCCACACGATTGTCGACTGGGATAACCTTCAGATGGATGCTGAAGAATTGGATGTTGAGCTCCGGGAGTTCACCAGGGAGCAACCAATCGTGGATCCGGAAATTTCGAGCGAACCCATCTACTCCTTTCCACTGTCGTCTTGGTCCTACTTCTACAAACTTCGGCTGATGGAATGGTTGGTCCAATTGGGATTTGAGCTTGAAACATATCAACCAGATGAGCTCGCAGGCATGTATTGGTATTTACAGTATTTGGCAAAGACGCGAAGTCGCCACCTCGAGCGAATCAGAGGTTTCGTTGTACGAAACTTGAGGGCATCTTTGCAGAAGTCCAAGACTGCAGCTGCAGAACATCCAGAGTTTATGAACTCGCTGAGCTTCATCAACTTCTCTTCAATGGAGGCTGCTGCTATCTATGGATTCTCGGATGCCTTGTCGTGTTTGTTCACAGCCCTTAGTCGCCTGTCCCTCATACAGTCACCTCCGAGGCCATACAGTGACGACAATATGAGATACGAGGTACGAATGAAGCCTTTCCAGGGCATTGGTCTTCCAGAGGTAACGCCTTTCGACGACTTCACCAAGTACGTCACACAACCCGAAACATCAACTCTTAAACTATTGAAGTTTGCAAGCGACTCGGCTCTGGGAGCAAAGAAAGGCTTCGAGGTTCTTAGCAAGTTGACGGACAAGGAAGCGTTCTGCCAAGGATCGTACGATGCTTGGTTGAGTAACATCAAGGCTTGCTTGAAAGCTTGTATTTTCACTAGTATCACAATTGCTACAGTGAAGAAAGCCGTCGAAGCTGTCGGGAAGGAAGGCCTAGTGAAGCTGAAGGTCGAGATACCAAAGTCTGGGAAGGGTTATCATGATTGGTGGATTGTGCCGAAGGTTATGCCTGTACCCTGACTTATTCTTGACCGCGTCATCTGGCATCATTAGCATCGGAGATTAGACCGTGGTTCATGTATTGCTTTATATCTGCAAATCATTGCAGGTGCGTTTCCTCTTGGTCTAAAAGTGTCTGAAGGAATATTAGTGAGCCTGATCCTATGTACTGCTCTTGAACCCTCGTATCACCCGGGGACCAAGATTACTACCCTGACCCTTCGCAAGATGTAATAGTATCCATGATTGCTTGCGGCCAAGTATGGTCCCTGTCACGAAAAACACCTCACGTGGCCAGTATCGACATCACATAGCAAGGTGCTTGTCATCGAAGACAGGAGCTGCTGTAGTACAGCCTCTGGACTGTCAGAGTGGCGGTAGATACAAAACTAGACATGTCTCGGTGTTCACTCAGTGCCACATGGTCGGGATATAGGGAACCTGCATCTCGGGCTTGTCCAGTTTTGAAGTCACAACCGAGGTAGCTTTGATGGGGAGTCCCGTCATAACCATTGTGTATGAAATACAGAAGCTGACGAACAGAAAGAAAGTTCGGGACGCTTCGTCACACAGATGGCCGATGTGCAGCATCGGGAAGCTCTTGTACCGATCTGCAAGTCAGGTACTAGATAATGCATACTGGGGGATCGGCGAAAGCCTCCTGCTGTATCACTGCTAGGACTAGAATTGCTAGGCACCAGGCCACGGAGCAGCATATCTTTTCGACCCAGACGGTGACCATCGAAAGCATTACGAAAGGACGCTTGGCTGAACTCAATCGGTGTGTTGATATCAAAAAGCAGTCGTTACACTGTGTTCTGAAGATTTCACGTCGTCTCACAGCGTACTGGCACACAATTCCACGAAGTGTGGAATTGGGCAGGCTCAACCACTCCTAGAAGCTTTGGGTTCCTTTTAAAGCTACCTGTACGATGGAAATTGATGTACAGTGTCTCTTTCCCACGTCAAGTCTGACTGACGAGACACAGATAATGTACATCTTAAGTTGATCCTCGGGCTTGGCCATGGATATACCAAATCAAATCCTCAGGTTATTCTCGGTGGCTGTCAGAGATCTTCCTCTGCAATCTCTTCGACTACGGTCCGTTGATCCTGTCCTTGTGATCAGCTCGCTATATATTGTAACAGAAGTCCCTTCGATACCATGCTTTCCCGTGGTTTTAACTCATCTTTTCTCACTGACTATATACTTTCGTTAAACAGCAGATCATTTTGAAAGATGCGTTTCTTCTACTTCATCAGCCTGGTAGGCTTTACTGCTTTCTTAGGTGTCCATGGTAAGTGGTTCTCCCCATGAAGTGATGTTACATATCTAACATTCCGACTAGGTGCCTTGACAAAAGAGCAGGCCGACAAGGTCTGCGCAGATGGTGAGGCAGTCATTTCATCATCTTCTTACCAGCATGGCTAAACTTTACACCCAGACCCTGCTTATGGACCCAATTACCAAGCTTCATATACTCCTGACGGTACTCCAAATGGCTGCTTCTGTAAGCCTAATGTCTGTCCCAAGCCTTGTTTTGGCAATAAATACACCTCACCTAAGGACGGGTCTCGAGGATGTTGTCCCGAAGAACAGGAGTTCTCTTACGACGCAGAATCCCTCGAAGGTGCTTGTTGCAGTAACGGCACGACATACTCGTATGATCCCATCTCCAGATCGGGAAGTTGTTGCTCTGGTACGCCGGTTGCCAGCTTCGTGGGAATGGTTGGTGTTCTCCGAGTTCTTTCTTCCCTTTCAGATTGTCTTCGGATCGCTATGGCCAGTGCCTACTCCCAAAACAATGTTTCCGCCACTTGGTACTCCTCATTTCATCCAAAAGAAGGAACGTTGACACATATTTCCTCCACAGTGCTCTGCACCTACTCCTCCTGCCCCACTTACACCATGCACATCGCCGTTCCCTGGCAGTGTTCAAGTTGGTGGAATGAACTTCATAAATTACACTGGCGTTGGTACGCTATACTCCTATCCCTAAATACCTTTTCAAGACAAATACTAATTTTACCCAGCCACATACGGTACCAACCTCGGCGGTGGTGAAAAAGCCAAGACCTTCAAAGACTGTCAGACCCTCTGCTCCGAACGTGTTGACTGTGTAGCCATCGACTTCATTAAGTCTCCGCCGGGATGCTTTCCTAAGTCGGACGGGAACACTAAGATACCACCTATCAAGGACGCGAATGTGGATTCAGCCATCAGTCCGCCGTGTCTGAAGACGACTGATGCGTGTAGTGCCATTGATGGCACAATCAGGGTGTACAGAGGTGTGGCTTATACATTCAAATGTGGATATCAGCTTGGTTTTGTAAGTTGCCCCCGTTCTAGTTTCGCGGTTTCGGTGATAGAAGCAGTGTTGACATTGTTGGTATAGGGAAACGTGGTGCCAACATACCAAACCCCTGATCTCCAGACCTGTTTGGATGGATGTAGTAATAAGACTGCCTGTCAAGGCGTGAACTATCCAGTTAGAGGTAAGCATAGTTCCATCCAGGAAAAGATTCCTCGAGTCGTGTGTTGAAATATTTGGATGAGACATCTGCTGACGTCTGACCCAGGTGGTGCTGGATCCTGCAACTTGAAGTCAAACTACGAGCCTGCGCCTGGAAAGAGCGCCAACTATGTCGCTGCTATTCCTATTGTGGCTCGAGGATAAGATCGTGTCTTGGACTGAAGTAGTGGCGAAGTTTTGGATCCCGTACCACTTGAGTATATTTTCGATTGCGCAGTTTTGCTCTCGGCACTTGCTTTACTGCCCTTCATTACACTTCGGGATAAAGAGATTGAAGGCTTTGTAATTCATCAAATATTATTGAATTTTGCAGGCTCCTTTTTACGTATGGCAACTACGCATATTTGAGCATTTCGTCTTCTACTACGATGCGCGAAATCACACGGACGCGAACCACTGGTGAAGTCATCCACATCGGACTTGCGCTAAAGGCGTTGAAGTTAGCGTTCTGGGACCTACGTGTTGTCCTTTCGATTCATGGAAGTCAAAGCCTTGGCTTTCAAGTATTTCCAAGTACCAGACAGATGCCTTTATTCCTCGTTGAAAGGATAAGATGTGCAGCTTAGAACCATACTTCTGCAATTTGAAAAGACCAACTGACCATTTAACAAGACAAGGGGCACTGAATAGTTACAATGACCTTGGAAATACGAAAATCTGTCAGAAGACGAAATAGAAGTATGCACTGCTTCAAACAAGACATAATGCAGCATCACCAGATCTCTCGATGTTGTCCAAGTCACACCTGGGCAGGTGGCGTTGATCTTGTGAAGGGTCATGTGAACTACACTTGACTTTCGCAGAACGAAACTATCATTGAACTTGCGGTTTCCGACTCCATCTTGCAAAGTCCTTTCCGTTAAATCGAACTTCAATCGATGAAAATGAGCCAAGGAGGTAAACCTCCGGGAAGGCAACGGTAGCCAGGGAAACGTGTGCAGTGCCGCTAGCGATGGCATTTGCTGGAGGAGGAAGGGCAAAGATCAGGATTGTGCAATGAAGGTGTTCCGATGCCGAAGTTTCCAGGTCTTAGAACATCTGTTGTGGAAGTATGATTAGTCCAGATGGGCATATTGGAGTCCAAGACAATCGTAAGGGTTAGTGGAGAGAAGCCGGTCAAACGGAACGTCCCCTCGCTTGTGAATCCCGGGGTTCTGGATCTGGGCATGGCATGCTCGGCACATCGTCATAAGACCGATGACATGACATGCGACCCGAGCGAGCGACCGAGAACTTCTGTACAGTATCATCGGTAATTCCAATTTCACAATTCCATTTTCTGAACAGACAACTCTAGAGCAAGCGAGCGAGCGCGCGCGCGCGACATTTAGAATAGTGCTGTGGATATTTATCAGTCGTCTGCTTTCTGCATCTCAATATCCTGCCGGCAAAGGCCCATGTTCTCTCCAGACGCAGCTTTCCCCGTCTTCAGATAATTTACCCCACAGCAACCCCAGGTCACACCTCCTCACCTCATTCTCATTCTATCTACGATCTCATCCAGCACTTTAATCCCAGCAATATCTTGGGTATTACGGTACTGCGCTCTGTAGCCAAGTCAGAACCTACAAAGGTCTTGCTCTCAGTCAGTTCAGGTCGCAGGTCTCCGGATCATCTAGCCTGACAGTCTCTACCTGCACCTGCACTGCTACCTCCTCCCTCCGTACTCCATCCATCTACAAAGACAAATACCAATACAAATACAAACCCACCCGACCCGACCCTGCCCTATCGCCTTTGTTCCTTCTATCCATACCTTGGCTCCACACGCACCTGCAGCTCCCGCTGTCAACGTCCGACGACAAACTATCCACCTTAAACGAAAACCACCTGCACCCACTGTTCTCGCCTCCGGTAAAAAGGTGTGCCCAAACATCCTCTTGTCCGGACGGCTTGGCCTATCCATTGGAGCAACTCAAGCTTTTGCTGACGCTGCTGCAACCCACTAAAGCAGTATTAGGCGCTATCACATGTGCTGATATTGTCGTTGACTCGGCTCAGCTTGTTCTACCAGGGTACCAGATTGGAAACCAGCATCCATCCTTACATCTAACATCACTACCAAACTCACTGGCACGGTCCCAAAGATAGTTACACCCTCGGGAAGAATAGATCACGCTGCGGACTATCTCGGGGCGACATTGCGGAAGATTCCATATTAGCCACCACGAAAAGGTACGCATGCTCTCTTGTGTTCTCTTGGTATGCAAAATTCCCCCAAGTTTTAAAATTCGGTGCTGCGGACATTGATGTTAGCTCGGCATCGTACTCAGCTAGTGTGCGGGTGTGGATGCTCTCATACATGGGCCATCTGGCCGGATTGAGAGTTCAGTCTATGGATGGCATTCTGCAGCATCAATCATGCGGGGCAGACCCCCACCACGCTCTACATGCTGTACCCCAGATATAATCATGGCCTCCCGGTTGCTACGTCTGTTTTTTTCCTACCTTGTTGTTCTTCTCTTCTTCCAAAAGTAAACCCTTCCTTCTAGTGGGATGCCATCCTATTACCTTCAAGATTGTCACTACTTCTACCGCACGGCTCTACGCGGTCTGAATATCAGCACTTCGATCTCACCACTCTACGCATAAATAAACAAGCTGACCAAGATGCCGTCATTTCACACAGCCGTCCGTACGTTTACGATGCCGAAATCTCTAAATGAGTCGTTGGCTGAGCCTGGCAATCCTCAGACTGCCAAAGACTCAGGCCGGTCTCACGATAGAGCAAAGAAGGTTACCGATGAGTACACTAAAGATCAGAAGAACCCGTTGGCGAGTGACCAGCCTAAACTAAAGGCTGGCATCACATTTGCAGCTCAAGACAAGCTTCCGAAGCTGCCCATACCAGATTTGGAGGGCAGTACATCAAAGTATCTCGCTGCCCTGAAGCCACTTCAAAGTCCGAGGGAGCATGCCGAAACTCAACAAGCAGTAGAGGAGTTCCTCAAAGCCGAGGGACCTGAGCTACAAGATCGGTTGAAAAAGTACGCCACTGGGAAGACGAGTTACATCGAGCAATTTTGTAAGTCGTCCAGATCATAACGATTGATATGTACTAACACGATAAAGGGTATGACTCTTACCTGAATTTCGACAACCCCGTTGTCCTGAACTTGAATCCTTTCTTTTTGCTCGAGGACGACCCAACACCTGCAAGGAACAATCAAGTTACCCGTGCTGCATCTTTAGTGGTGTCTGCGCTGTCATTCGTCCGGGCCGTGAGGAAGGAAGAGCTTCCACCTGACACTATCAGAGGACAGCCTCTCTGCATGTATCAATACTCGAGATTATTTGGAACAGCTCGAGTGCCCACAGAGAATGGTTGTCATATTGGCCAAGACCCCGATGCCAAGCACATTGTTGTACTTTGCCATGGTCAGTTCTACTGGTTTGATGTTCTGGACGATAATTCGGACCTGATTATGACCGAGAAGGATGTATCGATCAATCTTCAGACAATCGTGGACGACGCTCAGCAAACACCAATTCAAGAGGCAGCTAAAGGTGCTCTCGGCGTCCTCAGTACGGAGAATCGAAAGGTATGGTCCGGTTTGAGAGATGTGATGACCAGAGATGAAGGATCCAACAATGCCGATTGCCTTGGGATAGTCGACTCTGCATTGTTTATTCTTTGCTTAGATTATACCGAACCTGCTTCTGGAGCTGAACTTTGCGGAAACATGCTTTGCGGAACCAGTCAAGTTGAAAAGGGTGTGCAAATCGGAACGTGCACCAATCGATGGTACGATAAGTTGCAAATCATAGTGTGCAAGAATGGTAGCGCAGGTATCAATTTCGAGCATACTGGTGTTGATGGCCACACCGTTCTTCGTTTCGCAAGCGATCTCTACACCGATACCATTCTTCGATTTGCCCGGACAATCAATGGACAGGCTCCAAGCCTTTGGGCATCGACGAGTCCCGACCCATCCAAGCGAGATCCAGACAGCTTTGGTGATGTCAGCACCACACCCCATAAGCTGGAGTGGGATATGGTCCCCGAGCTCAGCATTGCTCTTCGATTTGCCGAGACTCGCCTTGCCGATCTGATCCAGCAAAATGAGTTTGCAACTCTGGATTTCGCTGCATATGGCAAGAATTTCATGACTGGAATGGGCTTTTCACCAGATGCTTTCGTTCAGATGGCTTTCCAGGCTGCATACTATGGTTTATATGGCCGTGTGGAATGCACGTATGAACCAGCAATGACGAAGGTCTATCTCCATGGCCGCACCGAGGCAGTCCGCTCTGTCACTCCCGAGTCTGTAGATTTCGTGCAAACGTTCTGGGCAGAAAATCCACCACAGCAGAAAGTTGATGCTCTACGAAAGGCATGCCAGCAGCACACTGCAAATACCAGGGAGTGTGCTAAGGCACAAGGTTGTGACCGACATCTTTACGCACTATTTAGCGTCTGGCAGAAGGCGCTTGACGAGGATGGAGCCGAAGCTGCGAGCAGCACTGGAATGAGCAGTAACGGGTACTCTAGCCCCATTGATGGTAGCTCTGAAAGAGATCCTGCGTCAGCCGTTGGCAGCCCAGGCAGGAATTCCTTGATGTCTGTCGACGGGGACGAGGATCATTCCGTCCGTTCTAACGGAAATCGCGCCCGTGGAAACTCCTCGCCCTCTCGTGGGCAGAACCACAATATGCCTCTTCTATTCGCCGACAGCGGATGGGATAAACTGAACAATACTATCATATCCACCTCCAACTGCGGCAATCCCTCGCTCCGACACTTTGGCTTTGGACCAACGTCTGGGGATGGTTTCGGTATTGGTTATATCATCAAGGATGAAGGCATCAGTATCTGCGCTAGTAGCAAGCACAGACAAACAAAGCGATTTGTCGATGCCCTTGAAAGTTATTTACTTGAAATCAGACGAGTTCTACGTTTGACTCAACGCCGCGGCACAAGTCCGAAAGCAAGCCGAGTTCGTGAGGCTAGTGCGACTCGTCCCAAGCCAGCAAGCAGACTCAAGTCTAGAGGAAGAGTGATTAAAGCCCATGAGCCTGGCAAGAAGACCCCAGGAACGATGACGCCTGCAGATGAGAGTGCAGCTGTCAGCGACGATGAGGGTTTGGGAGGATGTAAGTTCTTTTATTGTTCCAAATGGCGGTAGGAGATGATGCTGACTTTTACAGATGGCTTCTTTGATGCAGGCATGTTACTTCAGGCCCTAAAAGCTCGGGGAGAGGGTATGGATGATGGATCGACGAAGCCATCAGAGCGGGCGACGGTCAACGCGAGAAGAAGGGAAATTGGAAAGAAACTCAGACTTAGCGAGTACTAAGCAGGATGAGAGAGACTAAGCAGGATGAGTGAATGTCTCTTGCAATGCCGGGATGAAGTGATGACAGAACAGTGTAATATGAGACCAGTTTCAGTGTGAGATAGTTCAAGCGTATGAAACATAGCAACAACATTGCCTTCCAGTGTGACCCGTCCATGGAAGTACAGCTAGATGCCCTCGAAATAGTTCAGAAATCTTCTCGTGAAAGCAGCCTTGAGAAACATTCGCTTTGTAATTTGTGATTAATTCAAGTGAACCTCATCATTAAGTTTTCTTTCCACATTGATCGTTACAGCGCATTTACTTTCGATTCATGAAATAGCAATGCCGTCGAAACCTGGGTACATATGGTACCCGCAATGCCCCACTCCTTCCTGTAAAAGGAAGCCGGAGATTGGCCGACCAATCCGCTAAGATAAGCTTAAAGGACCCCTGCCTCGTCCAGAAATTCTCGAAGACAACCTCCTCGCCTCACGATTCCCCTCACTACTAAACAAACAAACAAACACCAAAGATAGGACTTGCGTGCAAGATACACTTCAGACATTCAATATACAAGACACCGCAACCATGCCTGTTTCCAAGAAGATGAAAGTAAGTCCGCTTTCCACAAACAAAGTATGGTGGGGTGATGCTCCGCCACTCGCCCAGCGACAATATGGCTGAGCAGAGAGTGGTCTGGCTCGGATGAAGTCTAGGGGAAATTCTGGCATAACAAACCTGTGCTAATCTACATTCATGAATGCAGGTCCAGCGCGAGCACCGCAAGGCTGAGGCGGCAGGAACCCGAGCCCCCGTCAAGGCGAACGGTCTCCCAGTCAAGGCACCCAAGCCAACGAGTCTGGTAACTACATCCAGCCAGATCTCCTGAACCCTCCATACCAACTAGCCGCCCATACAAGTCTTTGGACACTTCAAGTCAGAAGCCGCAACGAGATCTTGGAGTGCTGAGGCAGGGTTGGGCTAGCCAACGCTGGTTGAAGATTGAGAATAAGATTGATCGAGCAGCAGACTGATAACGGTGCAAAATAGTGCGCCAACTGCCGCAAGGAGATCGTCAATACCAACCTGAAGCAACTCGAAGTTCACGCCGAGACGCATGACCAGAAGCTGTGGCCCAAGGAGAAGTGCTGGCCGGATATCTTCAAGGGAAATGCTTAGATCTTTGATCCGATAGCTGGAGCGGGGACTTGATACGGGATTGGGGCGAGACAGCGAGGGCTGGGCATTAGAAGTGGTATTTGCTGCACTCCATTGGGTGGGACGGGACACATGGGCGCTTTTCTGTTTTTATGGCTTGGGGTACGCGGCATAGCTTTGCGGTGATGAATATGACGCGATGAACTAATCACTATGCTTCCAAAGTCTTGGGAATACCAACGTCCGGATATCACCAGAAAGCCAAAGTTGGCAGTGGGTCGGCAATCCTGTCATCGACAGATAGCAGATGTCTCCATATATATCCCTCTGACCCCTCGGCAGTCCTACCGTACTCCTCGCTTGCTTTTTTCATCATATCGTATTCTATGTCAGCTCTGAGGTTGAAAGGGATCATCTGAGTTGATAATTCTCCTGCATCTCTTTCTTTCGAACCTCTTTCTGATCTGGTTGCAGCCTTGCTGCAGCTTTTTCCCTTTTCAAAGTGTGATCGATGTTGCTTGTGGGCACCGGAATTTATGAAGGTCACGAGTCCTTGGAGCATTTGCTATGTGCCGGTCTGTCTGCATGCACCGTATCCATCTTGGAACATGCTATACTTTAATACTCGAAAGTAGTGGATCTTAGATAAAGAAAAATTCGAAGCGAAGTGTCGGAGCGGAAGGCTCGAATTGCACCCACTCGAGGAGCGGCGAGTCTGGGATTCGGATACGATTCAAAGTTTGGCAGGGGAAATATTCGAGATGCGGATAGCTGCGGGAAGGCGGACTTCGACGCGGAAATCATGATAGTGCTTCCCTAGCCTTTCGTTTGGGTCGTAGGAAAGCATAGTCTGGGTATGAGAATGAGAATGACGCCTGGCTTCGTGGCTGATGATGTTCGCCCTTTCGGTTGTTTGTTGATACCATGCTGTTGACGTGGTACCGGAACAAGCTTACCAAAACCTAGATTTATCTACTATGCTGTACAAGAAATGCGTACTTGACGCTTTCCACACGGAAAGAGGACAAAAACTGCATTTGCCGGGGCTTGAGCGTGCAGAATGAGTGTATAAATGTCACGTGATCATCAGAACCCTGACAGCTTAGCACTTTGAAGATGAAGCAGCTCGTTCGAGTTGTTTCAGACCTCGTTCCCGCATAGCAATCTCTCAAACTAACTCACGAAACGCTCGCTTGCTACAGACAGCATACTCGGCGTCCAGGATATTCCTATTTCAATTTGAATGAGTGCCACGCCGCAGAGATGGATAGGGAGATAAGACGTGTCATCTTGAGTTGAGCTGCAGCCCCATTTGTGGGATATTAGCCTGTGAAATTGCCTTCCCCAAAACACGCCTCACCCGCGCAAAGTCGCGAAACATCCGTACAATTTCCCATATCTTGTCTATCTTATCAAAATTTTTCTCCCTTCTTCTTTCTCTTCAACAGTTCATCATGCTTGTCCCCAGACGAGTAGAACGGCCTGTCCTAGAAGATCGCAAAGCATGATCCTCTCGCGGAAGAGACTCGTCAGAGCAGCGTTATTAGCTTCCGCGGTATTCGTGCTTTGCAATGTTTTTGCCCGGTTGATGGGGAATCTGGAAGTCCCGACTTTGTTCTCATTACTGGGAGCGAAGTATCCTTCAGAGGACAAGCTTGAAAATCGTGCGCTGAATGAAGAACAATGCAGAGCTGCGTTTCCAGGTCTCACCAAGGAAATTGATGACGCCGTAGCGAGGGGTCCTTTTAAGCTCGACAAGGAGCCACCAGATCACCAAGGTCTAGTGCAAGGGAGAATAAAAAATGGAAAGGTACATTGTCAATTTGTTTGGAAATTCAAGACTTACTGATACATATTTCAAGCTCTATATTATCTCTGCCGACAGTCGAGCTTCTCGGCAGATGCTATATGTAAGTACTATATCAATGCAGTTACCTTTACCAAACCTGATCTTTCTTACAGGAGCGAGATGCCGTTCTACATCAGATTCAACGCGCAATAACAACCTCTCCAACGCCTCTGCCTGATACGATCTTCACCTACTCTATCATCGACAACCCTCGGCAAAACAGCTGGTCTTTCTCGCGTGATCCAAAGATGCCAGGAAACTACTGGATAATGCCACACTTCGGCTTTTGGTCTTGGCCACTCCCTTTTATTGGAACAATGGATGAAGCTTTGTCCAAGATTTCGAAAACTGAGAAAGAAACGCCTTGGGAGAAGAAGATAGATAAGGTAGTGTGGAGGGGCACCGCATGGTTCAACTCGATTGGGAATACAGCTTTGAGACCGCATTTACTTGCAGCCACGAAAGGTAAAGAGTGGGCGGATGTAGAAAATCTAGAGTGGGAGTCGAACTCAAAGGGAGCTAACAACTCCATCAAGATTGAGGACTTCTGCAGATACAAATACATCATCTATACCGAGGTAAGCAACGTGTCCTAACTCAGATCGGTCCCATATTAACTTACTGTCATTTAGGGCATAACATACTCTGGCCGACTCCCCTTCCACCAAGCCTGCAGGTCAATCATTATCACACCCCCACCAAGCTACCTGATGCATACCACGCACCTAATGCGCCCGCTCTTCTCCTCAACTCTCCCTTTCTCCCCATCGGCCAATTCCAAAGTTGGAGCTGGGCCGAACCCAAGGTGGACGACGTCCTATACGCCTTCACAGGCCAATGTGATTTTCGTTGACCCGGACTGGGCGGACTTAGAGCAGACAGTGCTGTGGTTGAGGGCGCATCCGAATGTCGCTGAGGGGATCGCAGAACGACAAAGGGAGTTGGTGGCGGACAGAGGACTCTTGTCCGCGGCCGCGGAAACATGTTACTGGCGGTCGTTGATCAGGGGATGGAGTAAAGTTGCGATTCCAGACGAAAGCGACTGGAAAGGTGTCGAAGAAGGTGTGAGATGGGAGACTTTTAGTCTGACTGCGAAGTCGGGGTGGGAATAGTAAAACGAGAATTCTCGAAAGAGATTGCGATATCCCCCTCGACACACGAGTCTCATAACGGGAAAGTGATTTAATATTTACATTGATTGTCTATCATCTATGTATTTCCTCTTCCCCTTTCCCATTCTACATACCCCACTCATTCTTCTTCCTCTCCGCCCTGGTCAGTGCGGTTGGAAAGTACGACATGTAAGGTATGTGCCCCCTCTCGGGAGGTTTGGCTATCCTGCCGCCACTCTTTCCCACACACGTCGCCCGCCCATCCCAAGGGGGGAGAAAAGAAGGAGAAGAGGACTAAGAAGTAAAAGCAAGAGAGTAAAGTTAGTAGATACGATTTTCCAGCTCCCATCCATTCAGTTCCGTGCCGAACCCTTCAGTTCAGTATCGCCGCGTCTACCAGGTCTATAGCAGTGCTGGTCGGAGCCAAGCGCCTGCTTCTTCTGTTTCGCGCGTTTTTTCTTTGATTGCTATATGCTCTGCTTCACTTTCAATGTCCTCGCGCATCTCTCACAGTGTTCTCTACTTCTACTTCAGTTACATCCCACATGTTTAGGTCGAGTTCTGATGCCTTGAACTTCTATATCCTCGAGTATGTTGCGGATTTACCGTGTTCGATCCTCACATCATGTCCCTTTGTACCTTACATCTTCAAGATCTTCAATATCCCTGCCTTCTTTTCAGGACATTCGCTGCCTCTACTTCAGTGAAGTATTTCCCACTCGTCAATTCAAGTTGTACCTTGGATCTTCAATCTCCTTGGCTGCAACTCATAACATAGTTCGCTCGCTTATTTGCCCACATCAGAAGTAAATGTTGACATTACGTTCATGTATGGTCAAGCCAGTACAATACCTATACAATTCACAGTACAATTCGCAATACTTCTATGAGATGCTACAGGAACATTCTAGGAGTCTAGTCGCGCTACTGGTACTTTTAGTCATCACATCTCTCCTGGGGTAAAAAAACCCCCATCTTTTCCAATTTGCTGTTCTCTTTCTTTTCTACACAGCACAGCACCACCATGCCTACTAAGCAGGTCATGAGCCACAGGGCCAACAGGTCTGTGGCATGCTGAGGTACAATGTAGCCCAGCTATTCCAATAGACCACAGGCCACAGAAAGCGGAGGTGATATCAAGGAGGAGTTTGAAAGAAGTTGATTCCTAAGTTCTAGGTTTGAGACGAAGCTTATAAAGTATCCAAAGCCTCCCTTTGCGACATAGAACCCCTCTAGCGCTCCTAAGCGACTTCAGCCACTAAGCTACAAAGCCTGTAATGTATTGGCCATTTTGTTTACCTTTTTCAAGGATCGGTGCTTGATGTCTGAGCCATCTAAATCTAAAACACGACACCCTTCGTCTGCGACATCTCCGAAACCTTAAGATTTCTCATCAAAAACATCCAAATGAAGGACAAGGTCATGATAGCAGTTCCTGCAGCGAGCATGCGAGTCTGTGCATACCCGTACGCCTGCTGGATACCAAGACGTTCAGGACTTCCCACAGGGTAGCTCAGCTGGACCGGTAAGCTTGCGTAAATGCTCATCAAGTCGGGTAACGCAGATTCGGGCAGATACCGTGCGAGAGCACCTGCAAAGGTATTTGTCCAAATGGCTCCAGAGATAGCGTTACCGATCGCGCCGCCAATTGTTCCTGACACGAAGAGGATAGCAAGCGCAGCTGCGACGTGTTGATGATCGACTGCAGCGAGAACGGCGAGTTGCATACACAAGATGAAAACTGCACCTCCCATCGAGATGAAAATCTCGCACATTATTAAGTATCCGACTTTGCCGTTCGGCTTGCGGAAATGGATCATAAGGCCAAGGGCAAAGATGTAAAGGGGGACTGCCCAGTAAAAGAGCCATCTGAAGCGGCCGGTGCGGCGGATCATGTAACCGACGAGAAAGAGCAGGACGCCAGAGACGACTTGGAACGTGCTACCGATGTAACCTGCTTCGGCAACTCCAACATTCGTGACGACCTGGAGGAATGATGTGAAGTAACTTGCCCAGCAATAATAAGACATTTGATATGTCATATCAATGAGACAAGCAGCGATGACGGTCCGGTCGGTCAAGAATTTGTGCTTGATGAAAGGTGATGGAGCCAGGTAAACTTGATAGAAGCCGAAGAATACCAAAGTGACGAAGCCCGTAATGATCATCGCAATGATATAAGGAGTCTTCCACCCCTGGGGCGCAGAATACGCAAGTGTGAAGGGCAACAAGAAAACGGTAATACCGCCGGCGAGAAGAATAACTCCAGGAACTGTGAAGTTGTGTTAGTCCGTGACTTTATGGTATTAAGATCTGGGGGTGTTCTAAAACTTACTATCAAACTCAACAACGAAATACCAAATCTGTTGCGAGATAGTTCGACCACTCTTCTTCTTCTCCCACAGGCCTTGTTTCATAGCCTTGCGAAGGTTGAGCTTAAGTATCAAGTACAAAGGTGTTGTGACAACAGGCAGAATGATAGCAAAAGACCCAAAGCCCCAACGCCAATTTACATTTGCAAGGAAACCTGCAGCAGCTTTGGAGCCCGCAAAAGCTGTAATCATGTACGGGGAAGAAGTAAACGCCTTTGAGGTCGTCAGTGCTGCAAGAGTCAAGATCCAAAGTTCAGAATCTCGGGATTAAAGAAATGTCTCTGAATCGCTATCTAAGGATACGAAACCCTAGACTCATGACAAATGTAGGAAGCAAAGAGTACATACGAAGGCGAGACCTCTGTTTCGGAGATTTGTAGCATCAGCTGCCAAGACACAGACAATGTAAATGATGCCAGAGAATCCCACGGCGTAAAATATCTTGAATTCTTGGTCAGTACCGATACCAACTGATACTGTAGTCAAGCTTACCTGCGCTGCGCAAAATGTCGCTAGATTATGTGATACTGCCATCAAGATAAGACCCAATGTGGCAAAGCACACCATGACAAGGAAACCTTCAGCTCGACCCCATACATCGAGCATTTTTGCTACAGGAATGTCTGTCAGGTGCAGGAATTAGCAATGCCGGATCAAGGATGTAGAAGTGAAGATGGTGACATGTCTGATGGTGACATGTTTCGGGAAAGTCTTGACACAACTGAAACAGGAAATAATGGGCTCTTCCAAGACTTACACGTGGCAGCAGACATGGCATCTGATACAATTCCAATAGTTGTGGTAAGGGAATGAGACTGGAAGTCACTTGTGACGTACGGCACCAAGCTGTACAAAATTGACAGCCTCATTCCATTCGTTAAGAACAAGAGCCAAATACTATTGTGACGCTAATATCAGCAACATTGTCCTCGAAGACTGCGAGAAGGGCGTAGGTTATCAGGGAATACATACAGGCACAACAGGGCCGCAAGTGACTTTTTGGTCCAGGCTAGAGTTACAGCTTCGATCTTCTGGACACCCGGTTGGGCATCTTCGGTTGGTAGCTCTTCTTTGGTCTGGTAATCGGCAAAGTTGGCGCCTCCTTCCTTGCTGTCAGAAGTTATCTCTGGAGCCCCTTGAGTTTCAATGTCTCCATTGACATTCGTGACATTTGAGGTTGGCTCCGGTTCACCATTAGTCTGGCGACCTCGCAGCTTATCCATGATTGCCATTTTTGTTTCCAGAAACAAGTGATCAATGTTTTTTTTGGAAGATCAATCGATGATGTATGGAGATGATGAGTGAATCAAATTTTTTTTCTAAAGAGCAGCACATGAGAACTTAACCACTTCTGATCGGATGTATGCACACATGCAGACTCCTGCATCGGCCGTCATGACAAGGGGCTTAGTGGTCCCATTATCAAAAAGCAACAGACTTGGCTGTTGGTGGCGGCCGAGAGAGGGGCAGAATAAAGGAAGTCCAGAACATCAGCGCGGTTCGGGCGTTCCTGTGATAAGATTAGATAAGATCGACTTCAGAAGTTATCTCCGACCAGTGAAAATCAATTGCGATCAAGTGCGGAAGACGCAGGGTGCTTCTGAAATGTCGACACATAAGTGGGCTGCCGAGCATTTTACTAACCACGGGACCTTGCTCGCCAAGATGCACTGTTTTATTTACGGCAATGAGTGACGAAGTCCTTGTCGAGGATATACCTTTGAGACTCGATACCCGGAATTGGGCGTTCAAGGGAAGGTTCGAAGGAGAAAGAGAATCTGAATGACCTCACAATTTGCGTAAAATACTTACTCTTCTTGGTCTGTTTTTTGCCAACCGAGAAATTCTTCCCTAAATAAATAAACAACAACTGCATCATTGCAGTTAGCTGACGATTTGAATATCAGTTCGCGCTTGTCCATTTCCACGGGTTTTCGATACTTGATCTCCTTGCTGTGTTCTCATGCGATCCACAATGCTCACCTGGCATTCTCCGTTCCATTCTACTGGTGTGATTGCGTGTCACCTCGTGGCAAACACCCCGGGCTTCGACTCTCTGCAGGGCAGGTCTATCAGATCGTAGCGATCCTCGAAGCTGAGTAAACATGATGGTGACAAGCAGTGGACTGCCGAGATTCGCGCTGCGCACGCCGTCGGAGATCAGGCCTTGAAAGGAACATTGAATTTCAGATCCAGAGCCAAGTGTCAAACTTCTGTTGACTACCCCCATCGCCCAGACTGCTTGACATGAAGCTATTCACTGATCCTGACCTCTGCCAATTGATCGACAGTCTCTGATCGAAAGCAAAAGCTCCCCCCTTGTCGCATAAGCAGGCAGGACTGATGACTATATAAAGAGCAAGGTAAGGATGTGAAAAGCTGGAGAACTCACGGTGTTTTTTTTTTTGCAAGAGTAAGACCAAAACAATCCACAACACACTGCATCATACACGACAGCCTTCAGAATGCCTTCCAAATCCTCCCCAAATTCGACTCAACAAACTCTCCGAACTAAGCGCCTCGAGCTAGTTCCCCTCACGCCACAAAACAAGGGCGACCTATTTGAATTGGACTCCGACCCAGCCGTCATGAAGTACATTGGCTATGGAAAGCCACTGAGCGCCAGTGACTCCGAGATTGGCCTGAACTGCATGCTGGATCTAGCAGTTCACGGCCTTGGAACGTGGGCTGGCTACATTGGGAGCGAATTTGTAGGCTGGTGGGTACTGGCGGCTGGCGAGACACCCGACACGAGTATGCAACCACAACTCGACACAAAGAATGTCATCTTTGGCCTGAAACTCCTGCCGAAGTTCTGGGGGCGAGGATATGCGAAGGAGGGAACGCGCGAGATATTCCGACATGCATTCCAGGACCTGGGTGTGGAGCAGATATCGGGCGATGCGATGGCAATCAACAAGGGATCTCGGGCAGCCATGTCTGCGTGTGGGATGAAATACATTCGAACATTTCATAATGTATACCCAACTCCGCCACCTGGTATTGAGGAGGGTGAAGTGGAGTATCGAATAGCAAAGGAGGATTGGTTAGCACAAGAAAATGGAGCGAATTAGTTGAGGTTGTTACATGCCTAACCCGAATCTTTCACATTGCCCTTGGGTGCTCACAACTTACAAAATATGTGTGCCACTTTACGACAAATACAGTAGAGGAATGCGAACTGATCGGCGAAAGTCCATGTTTGCGTCTCTTCTGATGATCCCTGTCACTTCAAATCTTTGGCCCGCGCAACTTCTGTGGCCATCTCTTGTAAGGCTCACAACTTACTTGACTGGCTCGCCGCTGAAAATAATGAATTCATGAACAACGAAACATTGTCAGATTAGCCGCGGAACTGCCGTCACCCACGCGCCAAGAGAAGCCAAGAAAAGCCGTTCCCGTTATGGCTTCTGTGTCCCGTCACTAGGTCTGTTCGGAGAGCAATGGTAGGTCGTCTGGAAGCTCCAACATGTTGATACTGCGGACTCGAATGCATGCTGCACACACAAGAATCGGACGAATGGGAGCAGAGATCTAGTCTCCAACAGCGCTGATACATGCTTGCCCATTGTCACCATATCACCCTCATGACCATAGCCTCTTTCTGGATTCTGCACATAGGTTCGAATCATTGAAAGGTTATTCCATAGGGCTGAGGTGGTCTGGTAAATTCAATCACCCTCTTCCCGATTTCTGAGGTCAATAGTGGCAACCGATCCTGGAAATTAAAGTTATGGAATTAATGCAACAGGCAGGCACCGGATGAAGTATGCGGACGAGTCTTGGAATCGAGGGCAGTTCCTCTGTTCCATACAGTACTGTATCTCTAGATCTGATTAGATAAAAAATTCTTCCTTGTCAGAGGCTGTCCGACACCGGGCATGGCGCCACTTACGGAGAGGGCTGTCTTGGAAGCTCCTTAGCAATTGCAGAATTGTTACTACCAAGACCTTGGCAACGTAGACTCAACTGATTCTTTTTTGTCGACTATATTGATCGGCAATCTGATTAGATAATGAAAGAATCTTCCCTGTTTATGCACACGTACTGTACCGACCCGTGATTGCTCCACTTTCTCCACTTGAAATGCTTTTTCAACAGCAGTCGACTTTATCAGATCCTCAGATTACCCGACCGGACTAGGTCACGGTTGGGAGATGGACGCCGATCATGTCGTGCTGCTTTTTGTCACCAGTGTATCACTGACTTGCAGGCCGATCCCTCATGCCATCCAAAATTCCCACGACTTCTTATTCCTTCGCCTTGATCTGATAGACAAAGCGAAAAGATGACTGTCAATGTAGAGAAAGAGGCGACTGAAAACTCGCTAACAGCGCAAGACATGCAATTTTCGGAAAAGAAGTCTAGCAATAAGAGCAGTGCTGTCCTAGCTAAGAAGTCGAACGTACTATCAGTGAGTTGCAATATGTGTTGGAAGCGAATCAACTTAGCACTGACCGGAATTCTTCAAGAGTTACTTCACTTACTTCCAACTGCTCTTTGCGGCCCAGCCGTCATGGATAGACGTTCTACTCATTATCTGTGGTACACTTTCCGCGATCGGTGCCGGAATTCCCTTTCCTCTGATGGGAGTTCTCTTCGGGCAGCTCATCGACAACTTTAACAGTGCGACCTGTGCTGCTGAGAGCGATAGTTCCACTGCTGTCGATCCATTCCAGTATGAATCAACTATCAACAACAAGGTGATTCAAACGGCCTGGATTGGCGCCATTTCTCTCGTCCTGATCTACGGCCACCTGACATGCTGGAACATCATCAGTCAACGCCTCGCACAGCGACTGCGCACTCGATATGTCTCCGCTCTTCTCCGCCAGCCGCCAGCGTTCTTCGATACTCGTGGAGCAGCTGGTCAAGTCTCGAGTCGTCTCCACGGAGACATCACCGCAGTCCAAGCGGGAACCTCGGAGAAAGTTGGCAACATCATCACCACGGTCAGCTTCTTCGTAACTGTATTCATCATTGCCTTCTCCCAGCAGCCTCGGCTCGCTGGTATGTTGATTTGCATGCTTCCAGCTTTCCTGATTTCGGGAATACTAGGCGGAAAATATCTTGGAAAGTATGTAGTACGCCAAACTGAGGAAACTTCATCGGCATCGTCCATTGCATCCGAGGCTTTGTCACATATTGCTGTGGTTCAAACTTTTGGTGCCGCTCCTCGTCTCGAAGCGAAATTCGCAGGTCATATGGCGAAAGCGAAGAAATTCGCTACCACCAAAGCTTCGATTGCTGCTCTCCAGACTGGGCTGCTATACTTTATTGCATACTCGGGAAATGCGTTGGCATTCTGGCAAGGAAGTATCCGTATTGCAGATTCTGCGGCCAAACAAGATGGCAGTGCAAGCGTGGGACAGATATATGCAATAATATATTTACTCGTCGATGCCGTAAGTAATGTCCTCCAGTCATTTTGCTATAAGGAATAAGCTCATAGTCCATGCCCTCTTGGACCATATGTGCTGATCCGCCAATAATCTAGTGTGTAATGTTGGGAGGAATTGCACCGACGCTTCCATTCCTTGGAGCTGCCATTTCTGCGTACGAAAGACTTCAAGAGGATATATTGGCACCTTCGGCCATCGATGGCACATCCGATGACGGGATCTCTCTTCCTTCGAGCACTGCCAAGTCTCTGGCTCTCCACAACGTATCGTTCGAGTTTTCCTCCCGCCCAGGACAGCCAGTCTTACAACAAGTCCATCTTGAATTCCCAGCAGGAACATATACTGCCATTGTGGGATTGTCAGGAAGTGGGAAGTCCACAATTGCCGCTCTCATGGCTCGTCTACATGATCCGACCGAGGGGCATGTTGAATTGGACGGCCATGACTTGCGAGATCTCAATGTTCGGTCTCTCAGGAGTTTCATCAGTTTCGTACAGCAAGAGCCGTCTCTTCTCGATCGTAGTATCTTGGAGAATATTGCCCTTGGGCTTGTCAATTCGTCCAAGCCTGCCCATCAACATCTCAAGCCGTTCCTCAATACCCCTGCGCTGGCCAGTCTCGCAGGTGAAGGACAAGGAAAGGACGCGCTTTGTGCCACGGAGTCTCTGGGACCTGAAGTAGCAGAGATAATAAAGCTAGTTCGTGATGCTGCTGAGCAGGCAGACGCGGCAAGTTTCATTGAGAATCTGGAGTCAGGATATGGCACATCAGCAGGCCCCAGCGGTTCCCGCTTAAGCGGAGGACAACGACAAAGAATTGCACTTGCTCGCGCCTTGATCCGCGATCCGGAAATCCTTGTGCTCGATGAAGCAACCGCTTCTCTGGATTCGGCTAGTGAAAAAAAGATTCAACTCGCAGTCGAGCGCGCTGCAGCTGAGAAACGTACAATCATTTCCATTGCCCATCGATTGTCAACAATTCGTAACGCCGACAATATCATTGTGATGCAGGCTGGCCGTGTCATCGAGCAGGGAACGTACTCTGAACTTATGGCTCAGGAACAAAGTGAATTTTCTCGAATGGCTAAATTACAGACCCTAGGAACTGCTGGCAAACATATTGGAGAGTCTGTATCCGGTGACTCGCTTGATGCTTCGACCTTGAGAGGGGGCCAAAGCATTGAGATCACTCCGACTAAGCAACTGGACGATGTCCAAGTTGGAGACACGACTTCTGATGTGGGCCAAAACCTTAAAGAAGAAGCGAAAGATCCCGAGCTCGACACTGTCAAACCATTCAGCTCGGTTTTGCGAGGAATGGCTTGGCTCATCCGACCATCAATTGGGTGGTTCACGATTGCGATGATTGCGGCTGTCTTCGTCGGAGCTACTTTCACTGCTGCTGGTGTCATCTTCGGCTTCACCGTCGGTGCCCTAAACCCTTGCGAGAGTACCATTGAGAAGATCCGATCCATGGGCCGTCTGTTCGCCGGCCTCTACTTCATGCTGGCCGGTGTTGAATTCTTCGCAAACTTCCTCGCCTGGTTTGGGTTTGGTACGATAGCTGAAAGACTTCTCTACAACCTCCGCGTCCTCTCGTTCCGGTCGCTGCTCGAGCAAACTCTCCATTGGCATCAGTCAGAAGGGAGAAACCCAACTAGCTTACTCGGCGTTATTGCCAAGGATAGTGTAGCCGTAGCTGCATTTTCCGGGTCGACATTTGGCACCATATTTGCTGTGTGCATGAATGTCGTGATCTCTATTATTGTATCGCACATCTTTGCTTGGAAGATCGCTCTGGTATGTCTTGTCACTGTTCCGATACTTTTGGGTGCCGGATTCATGCAGCTCCGGATGCTTGCTCGCTACGAGGAGCGCCACCAGAAAGCATTTTCTACAGCAACATCGCTTGCTACTGAGGCCATCCAGTCCATTAAAACAGTTGCAGTGTTGTCTCTGGAACAGGAATACATGGATTCCTTTGACCGTCTACTACTTGCACCTAAGAAACAGGTGGTACGAGCCTCGGTGGTAACAAATGTCTTCCTTGCCATATCCTACACAGCAGGAATTTTCGTCAATGCTCTTGCGTACTGGTGGGGTTCACAACTCATCATGAAAGGACAATACACGCAAACAGACTTCCTTGTCATATTGGTAGCAATGTTGACAAGCGCACAGCTTTGGAGCAGCATGTTCTCCCTGGCTCCCGAATTCTCTCGCGCACGGCTTGCATTATCTCGGGTCATGACGGTCGTACACTTAGGATCTACAAACCATACTGGAGCTGGCGATGATCCGGCGAAGATTACCGATGACGTGGAAGCGGATATAAAGACAAGTAGTCGTGCAGTCATTCAGTCCCGTGGCGGGTCAAGCGTGACATTCAAGAACGTCTCGTTTGCCTACCCAAGTCGCCCGGATGTCACCATTCTAGACAAGGTCTCCTTCACGCTCCCCCCAAATAAGTTTTGTGGACTCGTAGGGCCTTCAGGAGCTGGAAAGTCGACGATTATGAATCTCGTGCAGAGACTGTACTCTCCATCCGAGGGAGAGGTTTCCATCGACGGACGAGACATCGCTCAATTACCCGCTGGGTTCCGAGAAACTATGGCCATTGTTCCTCAGGAGCCTGCGCTGTTCGACGGCACTGTCCGTTTCAATGTAGCATTGGGAGCTCCGCCGGATCATGAGGCTACCGATGCTGAGATCGAAGAGGCATGCCGACTTGCCAATATTCACGATGTGATCACTGCCCTACCCGATGGCTACGACACCGAGTGTGGAGCTTCGGCATCTTCACGGCTCTCGGGAGGACAACGCCAAAGAATTGCCATCGCTCGCGCTCTCGTACGACGTCCGCGTTTGCTGCTTCTTGATGAGAGTACCAGTGCTCTCGATGCAGCTAGTGAGGAGGCGCTTCAACGCGGCTTGGAAGAAGCCGCTCGCGGCACGACTGTCCTAGCTATCACACACCGTCTCCATACTGTGCAGAGAGCGGATATAATATTTGTTGTTGAGGGTGGCCAGATTGTTGACAGTGGGAATCATGCTGAGTTGATGGAAAGGAGGGAGAGTTATAGAATTAATTCGATGCAGCAAATGCTCCAATAGAGAGCCTCATATATTTCGGCTGGCAGTCGACATGTCTCGACGTACGTACACGGTAGAGTATGATTCAAGGGTTTCCCAAATGGAGTTCGAGATCGAGCCTAGTAGAATTTTAAACGACACCCGATGAAATAGAACGCATTAATATTCAGACTATTTTGGGGGTTCCAATGAAACCTGCTAGTTTCGTGACTTCTGGCAACTTGACATTCGTGTCTGATGTATTTTGAAATCTGCGACGAGATGGATTTGGCGATGCCTAGGGCTCTCGATACAGAGGCGTACGTATGGCGATACAAGGGCGTATACGCCTTGTTTTTTAGGTGAGTATTTAGGCGAACGTACGCTTGGGGTGCGCTTGTAAGAAAACGTGACCTAGGGTATGTCGCTGGAGGTGCGCCTGCTAATTAAACGTGACTAGCATAAGCGCGCTTACGCCGGAATTAGGTGAGCTAATGGCACTGCGCACTACATTTTCCTTCCACTCCACCTTCCCAGCTACTAGGTCACTTCCCCCATAGCTTTACGTCTAATTAGCAAGCGCATCTCCAGCGGCGTACCTTGGGTCACGTTTAATTAGCAGGCGCACTTCCAGTGGCGCACCTTAAGTCACGTTTTTTTTATATAAGCGTACCCCAGGCGTACGTGCGCCTAAATACTCACTTAAAAAACAAGGCGTATACGCCCTTGTATCGCCATACGTACGCCTTTGTATCGGGCGCCGATGCCTAGATAAAGCATTGAAGAGAATGGTCACGTGTATACCACAATGAAACCGAGTTCAACCTTGGGAGGAAGTTTCGCTTTACCCTGGTGGCCATTGTCGGAAATATTATCGATAGTTTATTTTCTAATTGAAAATAAGTCTTAAATATGAACGGATTGGCTAGCAAGCCTCGATAATTCAAATAAAAGCTGGGCACTCACGTGGGTGAGGCATATGCCAGTAAGACGTAAGGTGGGACACTGTGGAACTTCACGCGAAAGGACTCAACAGCCTGGCATCTGACTTTCCTGATGACAGTAAGCAATTCCACTCAGCAAACTCGGAATACCGGTCAAGATTATGTGCAAGCCAGATGTTCTTCCCCAACCCTTTTCAAAGGGACGGTGAGAAATTGCTTAAATTTCCACTTGCTGTCAAAGCTTCTGCTGGTCCTCGAACCCCCACCTTGATTTGAATTGAACCTCTCATCAGTTAAAAATAACAGATAATTTCCAGACTTCCTCGTTGAACTTGTCGGGGGTTTTGAAGCCGTTTGATCCATAATCTTTTGATCCCGAACGCGATTTCCGAAGCTGCCGAGATGGAGGAGCTGGACCCTTTGATCAAAGCCATTCGAACAACCCCTATCATCGACAATCATGCTCATCCTCTCCTGATCCCCTCAGCACTATCCAAATATCCACTTCTGGCAATCACCACAGAAGCCCATGGCGATGCTATGAGGACAACAACATCGACGCTGTCACATATCCGAGCTGTCAAGCAACTATCAGATGTCTTGCGATGTCCACCGACATGGGATGATGTGCGCAAGGCCATCGATATCGAGAACGCGAGACCACACCATGCGTGGCAAAAAAGGTGCTTAGAGGGAATTGAAATTATCCTCGTCGACGATGGACTAGACGGGAAAGATGAAGTCTATGATTATGCCTGGCATGACAGACTCACACGCAGTGAATGCAAGAAAATCGTGCGAATTGAGAAAGTTGCAGAAGAAATCATAAACGAGCTGTTCAAAAACCCCGAACTCGCCCCTGAGGATGTTTTTGGCGGCTTGCGCGAAGCATTCGAAATGGTTATCGAAGACGCTCTCGCAGATTCCGAAGTCGTTGGATTCAAGTCGGTCATATGTTACCGCACTGGGCTTGCTATTCCAGCCCATATGTCTGTCGCTGACATTGAAGATACTTTTGTGGATCATATTACCCAATTGAGAGAGGATGGGGTCACTCATTTTACGAGAGTCGATAATCTGCCATTAAATTTCTAGTACGTGGTCTCTGAAGAATTTCCATCGCCGTGCAAGACTTTATACGAGTAATGTAGGCAAACTTACTCAGGACTTTAGAGCTGACTACAATGATTTTGACAGTCTCGTCAACAAAACTGCGCAGCTTATAGCTAAGTCTCCCGGGCCCTACAAGAAGCCGTTCCAATTTCACACCGGACTCGGCGACAACGACATTACGCTGACAACTTCATCTCCGTCTCATCTCCAGGAGTTCATCCGAAAGTTTCCCACAGTGCCAATTGTTCTTCTACACGCCAGTTACCCCTGGACGAAAGAAGCGGGGTATTTAGCAAGCGTGTATGATAATGTGTACGCTGATATTGGTGAGGTATTTCCGTTTCTGAGCAAGGAAGGCCAGGAAAATGCTATTCGAGAAATACTTGAGCTTTGTCCAACCGAGAAGATGATGTGGAGCACTGATGGCCACTGGTTTCCGGAGACCTACCTTCTCGCTATTATTCAGGTTCGCGAAGCCCTAGAAGTGGTGAGTACCCTATCATATTCAGGGCAATCGGAGAAGCTGATGGCCTCAGGTACTCTCAGAATATGTCCGTGACAGTGTCTTGACTGGTTCTCAAGCTATCAGAGCAGTCCAAGATATCCTGTTCACTACCTCGAATGACCTTTACGGTCTGGGACTTAAGTTGACGCCCCTCGAAGAATCGACCCCGCTCTCTACGACATCTGCAATCAGCTTGCCAGTCAGAACTCTCCCACCTCCCAGCACTGATCTCCATTCTTTCACGTCATTCCTCGACGCCAATCCTTCGATCAAATTTCTTCGTCTGCAGTGGCTTGATCTCACGTCTATCCTGCGCCTCAGAGTTATACCTGTCAGGCGCGCCCTTGACATGCTCAAATCTAATCCACACCTACAGATTGGTATCACTACAGCTGCACTGGGCCTTCTACAGAACGATACCCTCCTAACTGGAGTTATGCCAACTGGCGAGCACAAATTGCGCGCCATCATGTCTACACTGAAAGCTGGTCCTTGTGAAGGCTATGCTTCGATCCAGGGTGAATTCGTCGAGAAGGATGGATCGCCAGTTGCACTATGTCCAAGATCTCTTCTGAGGCATACTCTTGAGACATCCAAGGCTCATGGATTAGTATTCCTAGTTGGTTTCGAGATCGAGATCGTGTTCATGTCTCGCTCTCACCAAGACGGCACATTAAACACTCTATACAACTCCGCAGGCCATTCCTGGAGCTCCAGCCGTGCAATGCATGACAGCACAATCACGGAAATCTTGGAAGAGATCTACGAGAAACTTGCAGAATCACGTATCTTCCTTGAACAGTTCCACCCAGAATCTTGCTTTGGACAATACGAGTTCATTCTTCCGGCTTTGCCTGCAATGGAGGCAGCCGATACTCTTATCCAGGCTCGGGAGATCATCAGCACTATCGTGGCGAACCATGGAATGCGAGCAACTTTGTACCCGAAACCATTCAGTCATATGGCCGGTACGGCTTCACACAGTGGGTATTCTCCAAGTTCTTTTCCCCTCTTTTAGGATGTCTTAGGGTCATTACCTTACGGCCAGTGCTTACTCCCGAGACAATCTCCCCGTCACTTGGTACCCATCATCTCATACAAAAGAAGTAATACTGATTCCGAGTCTCCTCACAGTGCACATCTCGATCTCCTCACCTGGCGGAGACGAGAAAGAAGTCTACGAGCCTTTTTACGCAGGTATCTTGAAGCATCTCCCTTCAATCATAGCATTCACGTACAGTAATCCCGCCAGCTACAATCGAATGGCAGATGGATGCTGGGCTGGAGGACGATGGGTGGCTTGGGGAACCCAAAACCGTGAAACTGCACTTCGTAAAGTCGAAGGCAGCCATTTTGAGATCAAAGTCCTCGACGGACTCGCGAACGTTTATCTTGCGATGGCCGCTATCGTCGCAGCTGGTACGAATGGCGTGAAGGAGAACGAGAAGCTGGTATCAGGTGATTGCTTGAAGGACCCGGCAAACTTGAACGACGAGGAAAGAGAGGAGCTTGGTATCAAGATAGGACTACCGAAAGACTTACCCACTGCACTGGGAACACTGGAAGGGGACGAAGATCTCATCAACTTGCTGGGAAAAGATCTTGTCATTCGATATGTAGCAACCAAGCGGGGTGAACTGGATATGTTCAATGGGATGGAAGAGGCGGAGCTGAAGACATGGACTATCGAGAGGTATTGACAGCAAAGTAAAAAAGACTCTTCCGCGCAAAACAAGGGTTGTGTTTGTGTTTTGCCAGGAACTTCTTCGCCGCTTCCCCACCTCGGGGTCGCCGCCTCTACAACCTCGTCCCTCATGTTGCTGATCGCATCCACAATCCAATTTACCTGAATTTCGATGATGGGCGGCCTATTCGACAATACTGTTGGTGCTTGTGGACTATACACCATAAACACATTGACATAACTGGAATCATGAAAGCAAGATAATATCACAACATGGTACTCTCTCCTCTCTCCATCTGCCGTCACAGTCCCTCTCTCATCAAATCTATCGATACCCGGCCGAGTCAGATCCACCAGCGTAACATTCTCCCGATCAAAAGTCTCGTAAAGATCCTGCTCTAAGCTCGGCCTTTTTGTACCAAACCACTGTCTTCGCTGCATAGGTGCAAGAACATCCGCTTTTCCTTTACAGCAAATGACTCGATCCGTGGCTATTGCCCGGTGACTATTCAGGCTATCTGTTGCTGCTATGGTTCCAAATACTTCACCTTATTGACATCCCATCCCAGAGTTTGAAATAAAGGAGGGGAATTGTGCAAGGACAGTGCTCGAGGGGGACAATTAATCAAAGCCCTCGAGGATGGTAAATCCATGATATAGCTACGAGAAAGGTACAGTATGTTTGGAGATTAAGGGGGATTCCTTCAGCTGAGCCACTTGGTAGGAGTTGAACACTAAGCAGCAGACTAGACTCGCCAGTAAACGTCTCCCTCTCGTTTGCTCTCGCTTGACACGATCCCTCAATACATGGTCAAGATTTCACGTCTGAGTGGGACTTGGAGTACTATTTACAAGTCACACGACGAGCACTTGCGTGCCGTGTATACAAAAGACAACAGATCGCACAAGAAGTTGGACGAACCAATGTATGAACGCTCAGGATCCCGCTAGTTATCATCACCCAATTTCTGGTTGCATATAGTACCGTCGCATTCGTACTCGATAGGCAACACACCATACCACAGCACTCCAAACACCCAGCCAGCATCCAACCTCTATACAGCTATAACCACCTTTTGTACTTACACATACGGAGTCTTAGCCGTAACCGTAGCCGCTGCCGCTGCCCCTCCCCCGCACCTGCTAGGCAAAGAGGCTACTGTGGTACGTTCTGCTACTAGCAAGAGCTTGTATATATCTGGACACCACTTGATTGGCGAGATCGGAAATACCGTGATTGTGTGTGATGGGATTGTTGATTTCGAGCCAGAGAGTGGACTAGTGTACTCTTGCTTGGGCTTGGAACGTAGCGCTAGCTGCTTGAGCAGGGGCTGCCGTTCTGAGTATGCCGAGCCCGAGGGAGTCGTTGTGGGTATCAGCTGTTCTAATGTGTCTCAGGACTACTGAGTGAGCAACGGGGAGTGGAACAGCATAGACAGAATATGGACTCAAGAGTAACGGAAGCCAGCACATACGTATAATTGTTTAATTGTCGCTCATCTCTACAATGCATACCAAAAATATCCTTGTGTTCCGAAAAATCCATGTCTCATGCTTCGTACCATGCCATGCTGTGCGAAACGCCAATACAGTATGCCTAAATCAATATCCCTTCTCGTGTCTATACAATTCTCAACAGCAGCAAAATCAAGATCAAAATCGAAATCAGAACTCCTGCTTGCTCCCAGTCCATGGTTCTCGCCCGCCCTATGCAGCTATGCGCTAAATTACAACGATTGTATGAGACAAAGGAAAATATAATGTGATGCAGATCGTGGGGAAACAGCTCTAAGCATATCGATCCTATTGTGGGACCTCCGGCTGATCTTGTTTTGGCGGCGGGTGGAAGAGTCTCTTGTATCTCAATTCTGGACTGCTCGGCTGGCCTGTACTCACGGGCTCGGGAGCTTTCTTCGTCATAGCTAGTGGCGAGATTGCGAGATTTACTCGGGATGATAGTGGTGATGTAGCGAGGACATGGTCTGTCTTAGCAGTTATGGGTTGGCTACACGAGAAGAAGTCCACGGCGTCTGAGGAATTGCGATCTGGTGTTGAAAAGTAGAGACCTAAGCCTGGCACGGCGTCATCTGTGATGTCTGGCTCTGGACTGCTGTCATCTGTATGTGAATCGATATCTGCATCTGAGCTTGGAGGCGAATGAGACGTGTCCCCCGCTGAAGAGATATCCGGAAATGGCATGCCGAGCTCCAATTTCTTGTTCACAGGTTGGGATAGACCAGGCGTAGGCATTGGCGTTCCATGAGCTGTGCGAGGACCGGGAGCGGGAAGAGGCGGTAGGCAGCGTTGCGTCACATTCCAGTGTGTACTTGAGGTCCGTAGCGGGGGCCTTGACATGCTCTTTCTGTTCCTGGTTAATTTATCTTCTGGATAGTCATCTGCTGGTACCAAAGCCTGGACACTATTTCCACTGTCCCGTCGCTTTCGTCCGAACCTCTTGACCGGACTGCTGAAACTTCCAGTTGTCATTCGTCTCAAGTCGACCTGACTAGGACTGAAAACAACCCTTGCTCGAAGCCTCTGCACTGCAGCATCGAGTTCTAATTCGACGGCACAGTGATTTCGTATTCTGCTGAGCTTGGGCCAAGTCGCTCTTTCGCCACATAGGCATGCTTGAACCATAAAGTCTGCGGTTGGATTCTTCAGCATCCTTGGGAAGTCCTTGTACTCGATTTCTGGCAGAATCGTAATATCGCCCGAATACTTTTGGCTCAGCACAGATCTAGCCTTAGTGACCAAATTAGGGAAAATGCCCAACTCGGCAAGAACCTGCATTCGGTGAAGAGCCTCGTCTTTAGCCAAATTTGTCAAAGTATAAACCCAACCAGGTCCAGAGCTGCCCTCCGAATTGGCATTCTTTGTGATTGAGATGTCATCCTTAACCAGGAATGGAACGACGTGCGGATTGACCTGAGACACAATGAAATGGTTGACATTGAACATCTCTGCCAGTCGAGTCATGGGAAGATCATTATCCACACTACCATCAATCCACTTCTGTGGCGTTGGGTTCCAAGGACTGTTCTCTCCTGTGATAGGGTTCTTGACCAGAAGTTGCGCTGCCGAGAACAGGACAGGTACGGAGCAAGACGCTGCAACAGCCGACCAGATCATAACATTTGGCGATGTAACATAATTGAGTAACCGAGGGAGTTCGTAGACTGACGCAGACGAAACACAAATGTTGAGGATGCGCCGGGTACGATTGTACGCTTCTTGGAAAGTCATGTCGCCCAGTAAGTCCTGCATAACTCTCGTCAAGTGCTTAATATCGATCCAAGCACCTTGGGTCAACAGTCTTCTAACCCGCTCCAAGATCCCGTCTTCGTTTCCATCTTCCTCGAAAACAGCTAAATCTCCATGCGGGAAAGCCTTTAGCACGTCTGGAATCTCCTCGTCAATTCTTGTACAGAGAACGGCGCAAACGATACTGCCTGCGGATGCCCCTGAAATGATCCGTGGTAACAGCTTGGCTTCAAACAAGGCCTTCAGAACCCCAACATGGTTCATTCCAAATGTAGCACCTCCACTCAGTAACAGAGCACTTCTCCCAAATGCCTGCCTTGCATAGACCACCTGCTCAAGGATGTCCTTCGTCTCCAAGCCATCCGGAAGACTAATCTTGCTCTTATCAACCAGCGAGCGTATCGTATCAAGCGTAGAATCGATATATCGCTCGATGAGATCCTTCGTGCCAATATGCGAATGTTTGTAGAGTCTGATATTGCCCATGCCTCCCAAGTCTCTAGCGAGCGCCGTCCGCACCAGATGCAGCATGGCCTTAACGTCGCAATTTATCCTCGCCTCGTCCAGCTGTTCCAATCGGGTCTCGATCAATTCCGCATCGAATTCAGGGGACGTAGAATCCGCTTTCCAGGCCTCGTTGTCATCAAGGACATCTAGCTCCTTTGCCGCGGCCTTCCACTGATCCAAAGTTTTCGCATTCTTCATCCGCAGAGCCAATATCTGCCTCCTCTCATGCTTCTTCGCCTTGGCGAGTCTCTGCTCCTCCGTCAATCCATCTCGAAGTCCCAAAACCGTGTTGTTGACCAGATCCGCGCTTCCCTTCAATATCCTCGCCGCGGGGCCTAAGATCCCCCACCTCCCCCCTGAGAGAGACCTGCGTCTTGCAAGGCTGGGGTCTTCATTGCATAGATATCCTCTCACGGGCGCAGACGTCGGGAGTTGTTTTTGAGGGGATGCATTGTTGTTGTAGCAGAGCGGACTGGTTTTCTGAAGGTATTCTAGCAACACCATCTCTCATCTGTCTTGCGCGCCATGAAGCGTGCTCGTTCTGATGCCGGTCGGTATAAGAGACTCAAGATAATATGTCTGCGCCACGAAGGAAAGGAATCCGGGAGGGTCGGCAGTGTTTAAAGGAGTGTCGTGGGTTGTACGTTAGTATGGGTGTTCAGCGGTAGCCCACGCCAAAGATACCTACACCAAATAAGTGAGTAGCACCGAAATAGCGGTGATGTAGGACCCAAGTGACCAAACATCGGCAGTGCGGAAATTGGTCCGGGGGTGTCCCAGGCTGGTAAGGTAGGCTCGGAAGGGGGGCAGGGGGGTGTCACGAGCTGAATTTGACTTGGGGACAAGACAAGGACAGGCAGGCGTCATCGAATGAAAGCGAAAGGCTGGAGATATGTCATCCTTGAGTCAAGTGTGTTGTACCAAGGGAAAGACAACAGCTGACGAGTAATTACTGTATTACAGCGAGTGGGATATGGATGTGGATGTGGATGTGGATGTGATGTGAATTGCAACACGCCGCTGTCGCAGCGCAAAGATCGCCTCTTGATGCTTTTCCCAGTCATGTCGTTGGTCCATGTGTGCTGCATGAAGCCACCCAGAGATGCAGCAGGCTAAGCTCTCCAACAGCCTCAAGCCAATAACAACATCGATACCATCTTCCCCCACAGGAGAATATGTCCATTCGCACATTATTTCCTTCTTGCGGGAATGGAGACGAAAATGCGGGATCCCCGCCTCATGCTTACGGGAGAAGTCTACTCTCCTCAGCTGATGCTGTTACCACCATTGTCCTCTAAGGACGACTTAGATGTTGCTGAGTCGTTCGGCTGCAGCGCTTAGGAACAACCCCACGAAGAAGTAACATCATGAACGCTTATCACTGGCTCCAGAGACACGAGTAGAGCCTTATTCGAGAAGTTCTTGACTTGAATTCAGACAGCGGACCGTGCCAATCCGCTCTTGTTCCTCAATCAAGCCAATGTATGTTCTTGCCAAGACGACAATCACAAGCTTCATTCAGTTCTCAAACCCTGGAAATGCTGCGTCGGATTTCAGATATGAGAGAATAATGGCTATTCGGCACGAGGCTGACTCTGACAAGGTATCACGAGGCTGAGAAGCGTGTCTTACACTCAATTCTATGTCGTTGCAATTGTATGTGACACTGCGTCTGGGAGCTGCTGTGTAAGATCTCATCGCGAGGTGTAACGCACCCGTCCAGACCCCAAGTACGGAATTCGCAGTCCCTGCATGTGAAAATCGCTATCCTACCAGTCAGGCTTCTCCTTGACATATCTGAGGGTGTGCGAGATATCAGGCTCTTTCGAGGCTTGTGCTGTGTTGTGGATAGTGTGAGGACAGTATCACATGCTGATGGATTTACGAAGTCATGCCACTCATTACTGTCAGACTGGGCACACCTTCATGATGCAAAGAATTCTGGTCCAAGATCTCGCTCTCGTTTTTGCAGGAACTTCATATCCTATTTCTCTATCTGTTTGAAGAGCAAAAACTGTGTAACCAAAGCCAAATGGGTATACGCTTGTTACGAAAAACGCCGAGTTCCCCCTTCAATAATAGGAGGCTTAGATGCGTCAACGCCGAGTTCGTAAATCATCCCATGCCAACACCATCAGAAAGTCGCAAATTCATAGCCGCAAATACGATCACAAGAAGAAAGCCAAAGCACATGCAATGTCTCACCCCTTCTCCTCTATTCTCTTCCTCCCGCTTCTAGTAGAGCTTTCCGTCTGGCCCCTCAACACCCTCACTTGAAGCCAGGTTGCACTGTCTGAAAAGTCGCTGCTCCTCTGGGCTGAATGCACCGACAACAGAGTGAAGCACACCCTGGTTGTTGAACAGAACACAATCGCCTTCCTCCCAATCATGTGGATAGACGTACTTGGGAGAGATGGCAGGGCGTTGCAAGCGATGAACCAAGTCTCTGACTTCCTTCAAGTCTGTCATAACCTCTCCATTGGGAAGATGAATGGCTTTGATAGCGCTGGGGTGGATCTGAAGAGCCAGGTTGCCAGTGACGGGATTCTTCCAGCACATGGGAAGAATTTTGATAGCACTCTCGTCGACTGGAGGTAAGTCTGAGAGAGGGAGCTCAGTGCCTTCAGATACCATTCCTAGACCATCTGATCTGCTCTTGGCTGGAGACATCCAAATGTAAGGGTGTGGAGCGTATTCGACCTTAGCATTGCGAACGAACTCCTGGTCCTCCTCGCTTAGGATGTTGTACATGTTCTGGCCGGAAACGAAGGCCGTCGTACCAAGTGGGACATCCATCTCCTCACCAGTGCCGTCATCATAGCGGAGAGTCTGACGTCTGCCTGCTGGGACCTTAATGGCGATGAGGGAAGTAACCTTTGGTGGGTTGAGAGCATAGAGCGCGGCGTCAATGTGCCATCTATAGAACCTCGTGAAGTCCAGGTCATCCTCTTCTGGAATAGCGACCTTGTGAAATGTCTTGTGGTGAGGATGGACAAGCTTGATATTCTTCAAGCCCTCGTACTCGTCATAGAGACCATTCCCGATGACTTGGACTTGTGGCTGATGGGGTATAGTCTTCAGATCTGGGTGAAGGACGGAACGCTTTGCATCAAGAGTCTTGCCATGGCCGTAACTCTCAGAGGTAGGATCGAAGCGCTTGGTGAGTTCAAATTGGGCTTTTGCTGATAGAGAAGCTTGATTCTTGAGGACGACAACGTGGGAATGGTAAAGCGCATTGCGAATTGTCTGGAAATCGGCCTCCGAGAGATTTTCAAGATCGGCGTTATAGATCTCAACACCAAAGTCAACTGCAGAAGTCGGATTGGGTGCCTGCAGAGGGCGAACTTCGAGTGTCTTGACTGCCATTGAATGGTATGTAGCAACTCTGAGTAGGGACTTTGAACTTGTCTGGTAGTGATGTAGTTATTACTTCGAGGCGTGAAGACTTGTGTGGGAGATGAGGATGTTCTCTGTCTCTTTATATCTACAGGAGCCGGGAGCCACCGAGCCTCAAATATGTATCCACAGCTAATGGATACTTCGCATCTCAGCGACCCGCTCTATCAGCTATCTGCGCGGATGAACAGCCTATGGGACTTCTATGAGAAACTGTTGCGCTGCCGCGGGGCCCGATAGGCTTGAAGGAGACATCCAGATCTCTGTCGTCAAGGCCCGCACAGCGGAGTCTGCCGATACGGACCTAATAAAGTCCTGGTAGGACAATCATCTGAAGTGGCGAGAGATAGCTCAAAGAAGGCCAATTGAACCATGTAAAAGGCGAAGAAGACCTCCTGGGAAAAGGAGACATCGATGCTATCAAGAAATTTGACATAGAACATGAATGCAATGAAGGTATTGACTCAAACGCTTCTGGCTCAAACTCTCACAAACTAGCAAGATTCGATAATGAAATGTAGGAAACAGCAAAGTACTTACTCAAGCCCAAAGCCCAAGGACCACGATAAGTAAAGCTATAAGTTAAAAGGCAACTTCTGTAGTAAAAGTATCATTTTGTTGTGATCATGAGTGAGAGTTGCTGATTGTTTAAAGTCTCTGTCGTTGATACCCCGGCAATTGCACACCCCTGTCCACGCTACGAGTTCGGCCACCTTTCAAGACTCCAAGTCAGTGAGGTACGCGGCTGAAGCTCAGAATTCCACCACCACACGAAATTCCACATCCAACAATGCGATTCCTACGCTCACTACTTCCTTCAATACTGCTGCTTGGTGCGGGCGTAGCAGACGCAGCTACTTGGGGATTTGAAGAAGCTGTGATTTCGGTCACTGGCAAAGGCGGCGCTGGAAGCGCATTTAAGGACAAGTACGTCTTTATTCCCAGCTCCGGAATACCGAATGGACATGTGGGAATGATTTGGATGGGTGCTAATCAATTGAATTAGGCTTTCTGCTAAAGTTCCCCTTGCGAAAGCAGTTACATTGGGCGCTGCAGATTCGCTGAAGATTGTCTTGTCGGCGACTGAAGATGGAAAGGCAAAGAGACCACATCAGGCATTCCTCTTGCTTAGAGACCAGGATACAGGATTAGAAGCTACTTTCCCTTTTTCTGTCAAGGAGAATGGCAAGGGCAAAGTCGACTTTGTAAGCTGTTCTGATTAGAAGCTGGATGGCAATTGCTAATGTGCTCCCCAGACCCAGAAAGACCTTCCCATCCAACTCCTCACATCTACCCAACCTCTCCAAGCCACTGTCCTCCTAGCATCCTTCGGTACCACTCAAGGCTTCAGTAACCATATTTTCAACCTCGACGTCAAGCTAGACTCTAACGTCCCTCTGCCAAAATACGAGGCACCATTGAGATACGGACAACGAGAGGAGATCCACCACATCTTCAAGGCAGACCCTAAGAGCGGACCAAAGATCATCTCCCTGTTCTTCGTCCTCGCAGTTCTGGCTACTGTGCCAGTTCTGTTTGGAGCTGTAAGCCTTACCCTCAAGGTCGTTTTGTCAGTACTAATAAAATGTAGTGGGCATACCTCGGAGCCAACGTCAGCCACCTCTCCAAAGCCATTGGCGCAGCACCAGTTTCGCACAGCTTGTTCTTTGGATCAATCCTGTCAATGGAAGGCATCTTCTTCCTTTACTACTCCAGCTGGAACTTGTTCCAGACATTGCCTGCCGCGGGAGTGGTTGGCCTGGTGGCTTTCTTGAGTGGAAGCAAGGCTTTGTCGGAGGTTCAGAGCCGTCGTTTGGCGGGCGAGAGATAGAGAAAATATGGTCCTAGGGAACGATGCAAGTAAAAAGATCGGATGGATTGAGAGGCTAAATAGCATCAGGGCTTACAAAAAAGTTAGGGAGGCGTGTATCAACCGGAATATGTATATGTACAATACCAAATTTTTGGAATGAGATAAGCTGAGAGGTTCTCGAATGTGGTTTCGCATCGATGGTAGATTTCGTCCCGAGTTCCTCTCGGATGGCAACACTGGTCGACTTTGTTTTGGCTCATCTCACCGTCTCGCTTAATAAAAAATGTCACCAAGAAGTTTGAATACATTGAAACAACATTATGGGGATATCCTTTTTTTTGGTATTCTTTTCTGACCTTATAAATCTCGGCAAGGTGTGTAGTCTCCAAGAACGTTTTCGCGGTGCATCTATGCCCTTCTTCACGCTACCAACGCAAATTTCTTAACCTTGTAACCTCACGAACCTTTGCCCTCCACCACAACCACCATAGCAGCATCTCCAACATTTTCTAATTCATCTTGGCCTTCGAGAAATCCATTTCAGGGTGTTGGCTCATAAATTTCTTGAGCATATCCTGCTTCTTCTCTTCATCGCTTGTAGGTAGACCAGCCTCCTTCTGCCGCTGATCGTACATCATCTTCTCGACCATACCCCGTGTCTCGCCATCCAGATCACCCAACTTGCTATTCTCCGGCTGGATTTTCGTGACGTCGATTTTGGGTGCGGTGGTAATTACGTGCTCCCACCATTGCATCTTGTTGACTTTATCGAGGTGGAGTTCGAGGAGCTTGGTGCCCGAGGGGGAGGATACTAGTGTCCATGTTGATTCGTCGACGTGGATTTCGTGAGGAAGATCACCCTGTAATTGATTTCATTAGCCTTATGTTCTCATCTCCTTTGCTTAAGAGCCTAGGTTTGAGTGCTTGAAGTAAACATACACTGATGATGGGCTCCTGGCCCTTGATCGCGAGCAGCAACTTTTTCTTCTTGACCTCAACATTCAAATCTCTCGCCTTCAGATTACCGGGTATCTCGACGGAGATATCTAGATCACCAATTGTTTGCGTCCATTTGTACGGAAGGGCGGCTTGTTCTTCTTTTTCTTTTGCGGCGGCTGCAGCCTCTTGCTCTTTGGTTGGTTCTAGAAGTTTGGTCAGAGCTGACCCATGAATAATAACATCAAAATCTCCGAGAGATTCAAGTCGCAGAGTATGAAGCACAAAGTGAAGTAGTACGCACCTTTCTCGTCAGCCATTGTGGTGGCTTTGTTGTTCCGGAAATTGAATTACTTGGTGGGATGTTTCTCGAATCGCGGGGACAAGGCTTTGAAATCGCCTCCCCCGATCTTAGCGCGACGGTGTTACAAAACAACAGCCTCGTTGCCTCGACACCATCTTTCAACTCCACGCCACTTTCCCACTCCACCTCACGCTCTTTCGAATCGCAAACATGCTGCGAAATAACCTCTCCAAAGCTCCTCCCAATGATCCCTCCGACGATATCTGCCCCGTCTGCAAATCCAATCGCTACCTCAATCCCTCCCTCCAATTTCTCATCAATCCAGAATGCTACCACAAGATGTGCTCGACGTGCGTAGACCGGATCTTCACCTCAGGTCCAGCATCTTGTCCTGTCCCTTACTGCGGCAAAACTCTTCGCAAAAAAGGATTCCACAAAGCGTTCTTCGGTGACCTGAAAGTCGAGCGCGAGGTGGATATCAGGAAGAGAGTAGGCGCCATATTCAATCGTCGGCAAGATGAGTTTGAGACGCTACTGGATTGGAACAATTACCTCGAGGAGGTCGAGGGTTTAATTTTTGATCTGGTGGAGGGGAGCAGGGAGGAGAAGGTCAAGGCGGAAGAGAGGCTGAAGCGATACAAGGAGAGCAATATGGGGGACATTGAGGATAATCGCAAGGCTGGGTTGGAGGAGGCGGAGTTGGAGAGAAGGAGGGAGAAGGCAGAGAAAGAAGCTGCGAGGCAGAGACGTCTGGCTATTGTTAGGGAGGAGGAGGCTGCGAAGGCGGATGTTGAGCAGAGTCGGAGAGAGGTGTTGGAGAGACTGGCGAATACAGATGAGGATGCTAGGAAGATCACTATGCAGGCTCAGAAGATCATCCTGAAGAAGAGTGGTGCGAGGAGGGAGATGGCACAAGCTTTGGGTGAAGCGAATGGGAGTGCGGCTGGTGGGTTGACGTTGCGAGGGCTGAAGAAGAGAGAGGCACCTGTGGTTGAGAAACCATATGATCCCTTTGGAGGAGTGGATCTTACGCCGTCGAGATATGTGCTTCAGGATGACTACCAGAGTGAGTGGTTAGCAAACGCGAAGTCAGATCAACGGCATATGGCTGGTGGGTACAGCATGCAGGAGTACTATGCCAGGACGATGTTCGAGGCGTTTTCTGGGCTCGGGGTGTTCATAGAGGATGAAGTTGTTAGCAAGCCGCCACCGGTTGCATCATCTGGGGTGGCTTCTATGGCAGCGGTACAAGCTTCTACGGGAAAATTAAGGCTCGAGTCCAAAATGGACCTAGACGATGTCTTCTAGAGCGGCATTTACAGCGGGCTTTACAGGAGTTCACGGCGCAGGGGCATGGTTAATGGAGTTACAGGCATATTGGGTGCAAAATGGGCACTTTCAATGGTCTTTCATTAGACGTTTAATACAAGGCGCCCATTTCTCATCTAACAGAAAGTAGCATGTAATACCACATTATGCATTTTGAATGCCAACCCAATTCTTGTTCCATCTCCAAGCTGTGAAAAAGTGAAACGACTAACTGATCTCGTAACGCCGTGCTATGATTAAGGTCTCATTGAAGAAGAAAACATCCCCTTTACTACCGATCCATTACTGCTGCCATGCTTGTTGCTGAGCTGGCCGTGGGAACACCGGAACAGTCTCCATATTGTCGAGGCCTCCTCCAATTGGCTGCTGATTATGTTGCCAGCCTGATCCTGTAGCTGTGTTGACGAATTGGGACTGGCGAAACGGATTCGTACTACCAGTGGGTTGTGGCATTAAGCCTCCGCTCGTTTGGGGTCGTTGGGCCATGTTATTCATAGCAATGTTCTTCGCAAATGGATTTGTCCCGGTGGCCATTGGTCGGATGGGTGCTGCCGTTTGTTGCTGCTGGTTTTGCTGTTGCTGAAACTGCTGGTCAGGAGGTGGTGAAAATGGTTGCCCAACGGGAGATATTGACTTTGCGAAAGGATTGGTGGATTGGTGGGGAACAGGTGAAGTGATGGGAGGCGACGCTGGAAAGGACGGTCCAGGTGCTCCTGTAGGATTTGCCATCATTGATTGGCGGAAGGGATTAGTCTGCTGGGCTCCAGTCTGCATACTTCCCAATGGCATTTGCTGTTGTGGCATTTGTTGCTGCTGTTGTTGGAACGAGGCAGGTGAATCTTGAGGAATGGAGGAAAGGTTTCCAGGCTGGAATGAGGCTTGAGGGGTATATCCTCCAAAGCCAGCACCCGTGAAGTTCGTTTGGACCTGAGGCTGTTGTTGAGCTCCTCCAAATCCCGTGTTAAAGGGTTGTTGTTGATTTGGTTGTCCAAATGGATTGGCACCTGGGAAGCCTGTCGGTTGCTGCTGAACAAACCCATTTTGCTGGAACTGTTGCGGCTGCTGCTGTACTTGGTACGGCGCTCCATTACCAAACTGTGGAGCTTGTTGTTGCATGCCGGCTTGGGTTGCCATCGGCTGTTGATTTTGCTCGATTGATTCAAAGAAATCGATCAGATCTGGATCAGGTCCCTTGGCAGGTTGGGCTGGTTTTGAAACAGCTGGTTGGGCATCAGGGAATGCCTTTCCTGCCGCGGCACGAGACTCTGACTCGCTTTTCGAGGGTGCTGAAAATGCCTTACTAGCACCATTGGTTCGGTTCGACTTTGATTCCTGTTCTGCGATATATTGCCTCCTATTGACCTCGAAATCTGGATCCATGAGGTAGTCCTCAAGTTGTTTCCCCAGATTCACGGGTGCATGTTTAAGTTTGGGCACTTCAACCCGTGTCTGATGCTCATATTGTCGAGCAGTGCTGAGATACTGGACCACAAAGTCCGTTTGTTTTGTGAAATTCTTATAGATCTCCATTGCGCGCTCTGCATCTGGTCTTGACATTTCGAAGAAATGGCCTATATCAAGTTAGTACAGCTGACACGCAAAACTCATGGGATCCTACCTAGAATGTTGATCATAGCTTGGTTCATCACATGGAACATCGCCAGAAGATCCAGAACCAGCATTCGAAATACCGTAATTGTGATCTCGTTTTCGGGCTCATTATCCAAGACCTAAACATCCTTAGCAAAAGAACTTGATGTCAATCTCAGGAACTAACGTCGCATTTCAGCAGGGCTGTGATCTGGTGTTGAACAGTCTCTGTCTCCCGCAGAAGTCCTTTGTCCACGGTCATCTTCTCTAGACGGTTATCCGCTCCTCGAACAAAGTCGGTCTTCGTTTCTCGATATGCTCTCGCTCTTTCGCTCAAGTAGTTCGTGTAATGCCGAATATTACGGCCCTGCGTTTGGACTTTGCCATGCTCCGTCAGCATGGTTTCAACGACGTTGACTGTCATGGCTGGCCTTCAACCGTTTCCCTCCAATCTCCGTAACCATAGACATACCATCAGAGAAGCTGCTTATAGCCAGCATGTTTCTATGCCGTGCGAGGTATCCCAATGTAACATCCGGCGAGCCCTCCCGTATCATCAGATGAACTGTGATTAGACTTTTGAATACAACCGTCCATGTTGAATCTCGCAACCGGTTCTGCAGCGCGCGGAACACCTCGGCAACTCCTGCTTCTCCCGAATGTGTCGCAATCAGAATATGCTCGATGTATCTATTCCAAAGGTAGGGTCAGTAGAGTCCTGCAAGAGGTAGCTTGTGGAGGGAGCTCACTTCGACTTCGGCGGAGCTGCCTATGTAGAGAGACGATCAGTAAACTGCCAGAGAAACATTCCAAAGATTCCTAGAGCTGTCTCCAACATCTCACTCACCTTGATCTTCGTTGCCCCTTTCACCGACTTCTCGAACGAGCTCGCCATCTCAAGTCAGGGCGCCCAAGAAGGGGCTTGCGACAGCCACTCGTCTGGGACAATGGCTAGCTCTAACGACTTGGTAGTTGAAGATGTAGAAAGACAATAATAAGGTGTTTTGTTTCTGCGGTTTATCCGGTCTGTTCTGTTGTCGCTATGGGTTGTAGTTGGAGGAGATGTTTGCTTTGGTGGTTTCGATGTTGCTGGTGGTTCCAGCCCGGGAAGCTCTGTCGCTCGGCCTGAACCAGCAATCCAATCTACTCGAAATGATACAACGAGACTTATTACTGTTGCGACGATAGCCCTGGCACTAAGGCTTGCTGGCAGCTTCAACAAACACAGGTGACTTCATAAATGGCCGGTGCATGATGTGGAATTATGTTACGATACTTCGGAATCAATTTCGCAACTCGTCTGGGTACTTTGTCCGGTGGCAACGGGCCGGCTGAGCTGGCTTCAGGGTGCAAGTGTTGTCAAAGGGTTCGTAGGTACAGTACCTTTGGTTAGTGAGTGAGTGCAGCGTCATGAGCGGGTCGTGGCTGTGATTGGCGAATCTCAATCTCGGGGTCGGTCAATGCGGAGGGGCTCTTTCAACAGGGTGCCAAGGGGATTTGTTGTAAGGAAAGCCCAGGTAAAACAGTACAAGACATCATAAAAACAATACATGAAATACTGTATTACGGATACTTTTCATATGACTTTCTGACTCTTGGGACGATGACGATACGGTCAACTTCCTAGACCGCTAGCCTGCTTCAACCTTAAACCTCCCGTGCACCATCAATACTATCTCTAACCTCTCCCTAACCTTTGCTCGAAAGATCTTTTCATAATTTCCAGTACTGGGGCGTGTAATCCTATTCCCTTGCGAAGTGTCTCCCGCATGCTTGGTTCTTCACAAGCAACGCAAATATCCACGGATATAGCTTCCTACCTAAGTTGCGAACAAGGAAAGAGAAGGTCATGACAGGAACCATACACTTTCTCAGGTGTAGGTAGGTGTCGGTGAATGCTGAAAGCGGGCGGGACTAGAAGTTGGTAGACGCTTCCCTGCGAAGAACATGTAGATAAAATAATGACAGAAAGAAAAGTATGGGGAGTTATGTCTTCGTGGGACCGATGCACAGAGCCGCAGGTTCGACTGTCCATTGTCCCACGGTATTGATGCCTTCCAAGCTTCAAGGTTCAGAGATGCCTTCATCGCGTCCGAAAGTTAACAAGATTGGTGTGTCGAACGCTTATATCACTCTTCCCATCTCCTCTCGCAACCTGACCACTGAAGCCCGGTGAAGGGAGAGTCTGAGAAGCTCGAGGAGGAGGAATCGTACTCATAATAACACGCTGGCTTTTCATCATCTGCAAGACTTGTTAGCATTGTAAACATAGGCGGTGCACGTCGTAGGCTTACATGTTTAAAACTTGGAAGGATGAAGAGGAAAAGAAGACTTGAACTGTGACTTCCATAATATAAATTTTTGGGGCGCTAGCGGCAGAGCTTGCCGCATGCGCTAGTACGTACTTGGAGAGCTTCAACTATTAACCTCATATGTCGTATGATGGGATTCCAACGAAACGCAATTGTCTGGAGGAGGTATGAATTCGCTATTATGTCCTGCTAGGCATGTTAGGAGTCTCAATCCCCGATGGACTCTCCAATCCACCGTGTCAAGTCGTTGCGGAGCGCTTAGTGCGCCGACCTGGCCACGGCGAAGATGCTTCCACCAGAGCGAGATACGGCTGGCAGAGCAAGCAGAACTAGCAGTGAAGTCAGGAGAACCGAACATTGCTGAACAGAGTTTCTGGAAGGAATATCGACAGACCTGTGAGCCCGCATGACCACATGGTAATTAATGTTACTGACTCAATGCTTAGTGAATATCGAGCGCCCAAATTTCCCATGGTCCAAAAATGCAACGATCGACGCATCTCACATAGGAGCTACCAAATATACAGCCGTTGGATATCTGACAAGCGTGACAACTTTGTCAGAAACTTTGGCTTTCGGGCGCATTTGGTCTGGAGCAGAGTCGGAGTCCGAAAGCACGATTCTACAGATAATTTGTCGAGATCCCGAGCAATGTGCTCAACTGAAAGGCATAAGACTTCACAGTCCTGTCAGTGTTACTGGAACTCTGGGTCTCAAACATGTCAGTAAGAAAAACAAAGAAGAATCTAGGCCAACACCAGATTCATATTCCCGGCACCAAGTTGAATTGATTCCAACTAAAATTGACTGTCTCAATACAATTGCCGATACCCATCTTACTTCTGAACATGTATACACGCCTTCAAGTAGGCATCTCCAGATCCGTTTTGATACGAACCTGAAGCGACGCCTAAAATTTCGGTCAGCGATAGCCGCCCTCATTCGAAGAAAAGGCTTGCCTGGTTTCCAGGAAATCGAGACGCCCATTTTGTTCAAGTCGACTCCTGAAGGGGCTCGCGAGTTTCTTGTCCCAACAAGGAGAGGAGGATATGCTTATGCTCTTCCCCAAAGCCCTCAACAATATAAGCAGATTCTGATGGCATCCGGGGTCAACAAGTACTTTCAGTTCGCAAAATGCTTTCGAGACGAGGATTTACGAGCTGATAGACAACCCGAATTCACGCAGGTAATCAAAGCTCTACTATATAGCGATATGTGACTGTACCTGGAGCTAATTTTCCTCAGATAGATATGGAAATGGCTTTCGCAGGTGGAAATAACGTCATGTATGTGGTGGAAAGACTCATCAAACACGTATATGCGTTCTGCGCCGACTGGCCGTCATCGCATCTCGATTCTCGAGGAACAGTCGTCAACGCCCCTCTGCCCACGGAGCCCTTCCTTCAGATGCCGTACCAACACGCAATGTCAAGACATGGCTCAGACAAACCCGACATTCGAATCAATGCTCTGGTAAGTTTGGAAATTCCTACATTAGCTAGCTGGACCACACTGACCTCTAGATCTTCCAAATTGATGATGCTGTTCCTGCCCAGCTCCGTGGAATGCTCACTTCGATCCCAAATCCAATTGTCGAAGCCTTTAAGCTTCGACTTGATGCTCCTCCAAAGAATGTTCAAAGGTTTATCCGGACGTTCATGGACTCGCCTGAAGCCGAACCATTCAGATCGAACCCTGATGGTGCACCTGGACTTTGTGTTTTTGACTCCATGCAGCCACTTGAGGGTCTCCAGACCTTTGGCTTTGAGGGAGCAGACAAATTGAAAGCAATCTGGAAAGATCAACCCCGACCATCATACCAAGACGATGCTACCTTTGAGAGCAATCAGAAATTCGAAGATGGTGATTTGATCATCATGCAAGCACGCGAGAGGCTTCCATTATCGGGGGGCTCAACTGCTCTCGGCAGGCTTCGGCTGGCTATCTACAAGGCTGCCATTGCAGAAGGCCTTATCGAGCCTGATCCAACCCACCGATACCTTTGGGTAGTGGACTTCCCCATGTTCTCTCCAGATAATGATTCCGATCCAGGACAAGGCGGAACTGCAGGCTTTTCAGCTACGCACCATCCCTTTACAGCACCCAAAACTCCTAAGGATGTCGATATGCTCTTGACCAATCCTCTAGAGGCGAAGGCGGATCACTACGACCTTGTTGTGAATGGCGTGGAGCTTGGCGGAGGAAGTCGTCGTATACACAATGCCGAGATGCAGAGGTTCATAATGAGGGACATCTTAAAGGTACATTACTCTGCCAATGTCCCCGTACAATATATTGACATGGAAATTCCAGATGAAACCAGAGCGCATCAATGACTTCTCGCACCTCCTCAAGGCTCTTGAGTCCGGCTGCCCACCACACGCTGGTTTTGCGATTGGGTTCGATCGCTTCATCGCTGTTCTCACAGGGTGCGAGTCTGTCAGAGACGTCATTGCTTTTCCGAAAAGCTCTAAAGGCGAGGACATGATGGTCAAGAGTCCTTCGAGAATCACCGATGTGGAACTGGCCCGATATCATCTAGCGCTTGCAGATGCTGTTTCGAGAGAGGATCCAGTTACCGAAGAGGCCGAGCACACTCTCACTGGCGGACCGAGTATCGAGAAGAACCCTGTTTCGGAAGAAAAGGACGATGGAGATTCGGCCATCGACATTTTGTTCCCGAAACAGTGATCTCTAAAAAGCTGACAGACTCGGACCAGAGGGACCAATGAATACGACTGAGATCGTCACTTGCCTACCGAATGTAACCTTGCTCGATCTGGAGGCCCTTGCGAGTATCAATCGCCCGTTGCAACATACATGTACAGTCATTGCATTTGGGAGGCGTCAAAGAGGAGGCATTCTGAGCGTTCTTGTATTCAGTCATACCCTCTCTTTCAGGATTTTTAAAAGTTCATAGAGGGCAGAGAGCGAAATGTACAATATTGTGTCTCCATACGGAGCCTTTTTCAACTCCGTGCAGATGCTCCAAAATCCGATGTCAAAGATCGTCAACCTGATATTTCATCATATTCCAATGCCCGCATATGTTATTACAAAATTCCAGCCCTGCTCCTTCGCTCACTCACCACGCCAACAATTCAAACAGTTCCATATCAAGAGTCGAATCAAAAGCAACACAACTACAAGCAGCAAAGTACAAACAGCACGAAGATGAGTCCCTTCCAAACAGCCATTGTGGTCCGCCCCTCAAACGCTCTACATCGGCGAATCCTTCGACCATTTACGCCCATTCTCATTGATACACCTTTTCAATAATTCTTTTCAACCGCATCCCTCAGAATATCCGCATGACTCTGTTTTGCCGATTCCTGGTGGGCATCGAACTCCTCGACAGCGAAGGACCGATGGTCCCTGTCTTCTCGCACGAACCTGTCGACAATCTCATCGCTGGACTTGTTCTTGGATGATGAGGAGCTTTTGGAGTGCTTGTGGGAGTGAGATGTCTTGGACCTGTGAGAGGAGGAGCCTTTGTGCGAACCGCTGTGGGCTTTTGTGGAGGAGGATGGCATGGTTGGATTGACGCCTGTGGGAGCAGCCTCTTGAAAGTGTTGCGAAAGTTGCCAATTCTGCGGGTATTGGGAGGCAGATGTAGGTTGAGACGAATGCACAGGTATCGAGTATGTGAGGGCTTATATGAATATAAATTGATGTTCCCAATGGCGAGTGGGCAATTGGATGCTCTGTAATCGGTGCAGGAGTATGCCACGTAAAGAGAATGTCGGAACTTGATAGTTGAAACACAGGGCTGAGGATAACTTGAGAGAGGTGATGTTGCTCTGGACCTCTAAGCACCAGCAAATGTTAACGCCGGAACGAAAACGGCAAACAGCATCGGAGAAGGCATAATTACTGGAGCGTCTCTACTGAGAGACAAGTGGTGAGATCCGAACGACCAAACACAACAGCAGAGAAACCTGAGAGCCGAATTTGCTGAGGGCTTTGTGGGCAAAAGATGCAGGTGTATAGAGCGAGTGAGTGAGCTGCGACGAAGTTGAGAAGAGTCTTGCCAAGTACAACTTGCCTCTCAGGCAAGAGTTATCTCGATGAATATTGGAAGGATGTTGAACCGGAGGAATTGTCGAAGAGTTTTTGGCACTTGAGAAACAGGTTCAGGAGGAGGCGAGTGGCTGAAGGTTATCATCTTATAGCCACAAGCTAGCTCCACGATGCCACCAGGGCGACGCGCGACTCCTACAAGGGCGTCAAATCTCACGACACCTTCATAAGGGCGGTGAGGTGTTCATCTGAACGCTCGTCCAGCTGGAGATCGAGGCAACGTGACTTCAAACTCGGCCTTGGGAACATATCCCATAGGTCAATTCGGCATACCGAGCCATGCTGAGTCGCACGGCGTCAAATGATTGTATCTTTCCCTGTTCGCAAACAGTGATTTACACAACCGCAAGGACAGACCGGGGGATTTCGAGGTCGTCAATGCGGGTTTTGTGTGGCTGTAGCAATGAGCGATAAGGGGAGTAGGAAAGGGCAATCAGAGGGCGCTGACACCCCGCACCACCCATCTTCACGATAGCTCGGAAGATGATTGACTTGCATTGGCTTTGAGATTGGTGGGTATCAGTGGTGTACCATACTGCCTTTTGAGAAAACGCAGGCCGCAAGAAGAATAGTCAGCCCTATCAAGGAGCGATTGTCGTTGTTTGCGGCCCTTCTCTTATAAAATCCTTAGACATGGCCGACTCGGCTGCAGGAGGGCGACGACTGAGCAGGAAGTAGGTCCGAAAGAGCGTTCTCATCTGGGGCCCCATACTGGGCGAAAGACCGGATACATGGATTCTGGTTGATATGATGTCGTCAAACCGGGGAAGGATCCGGAACAGTGCGACGTTCCTCGCGATCCAATCACGGAATGATGGAGGTGAGAGCCGCCAACCATTCAAAAGATGAGAACATATAATTCTGTACTCATCAACATTGCATAGGTCAGCAGATCTGAACTTGCAGAATTGCTTGAGCACGTTTTGCTATGATTGTCGGATGTAGGACGGATTGAGGAAGAGGGCGGAGTCCCTGCTGCTGCGGCCGGTCGCCCTTCGCCTTAGACGTTTGTCTTAGGCTACTCTAGAATAAGGCGTGCTGGTACATCAAAATTTTGCGCCACAAGTCTTTGCACTCCTAATGACAGGCGCTTCTGCCGCATGCCTATATGGACTCAAAAGGGCGACATCAGGGATACTCGCTGTGAAACCAGAGCGGTGAGATTTTGCTGGCCACTGATGTACAACTTCGACTGCCAGGGGCCACTTGTATCGCCAACCAGACGTCGCCATTTCTCATCTACTTTCTACATGCAATTCCACGATGCCGATATGCCTTCAGACGTATAACGTCTTCAGATCGGTTGAAGGTGCGCTAGTCTCCTCCGGATTAAGCGAAGACTGGTAGCAACCCTGGAGTACATTATCAAAACCTTAGCACACCACTCACGTCAAGCAATTGCATTCCTTATCTACTCTCTCGTCCCAAAGTGGCGTCTGGGAGAAAACCATCGTCGTACTTCGTCCAATCGGAGCATTCCCATACCAAAATTCTCCGGTCTCGATAATTGTCACATTGAAATTTTGGGTCCCACGTCAGGAATCAAATACTAATGAACCAAAGCGCAGTACGAGAATTGTGATATATCCACGATATTAGAGCCAGCAAGGTAGCAAATCACTGTCTGAAGCCAGCCAGGCACAACTGGAAATTACAAGGGCATCTCGGCACATGTCACTGCTAGCCGGATGCTTTGCCTCAATCGCGACTTCAGGCACCTTTAAAATGACAGGTCAGGTCACCTATACGGGATATATTTGGCATTCCCCGTGTTGTGCAGCTATATTCACAATCGCGCTACAGTCACGTCTGCCAAAGCCGCAGTATCCCGCGATATAATTTCAGACGGGGTCGCTCAGATGTCGCCGGTCTAGGTTCAAAAGTTGCGTATCTCATTAGCGAAGAGAATAGCATAGCTTCATTGACATCATAGTCTCATTAAGCTATTTATCCGGCGTAAGGACTCTTTCAAGGGTACAATCAGAAGCAAACAATACCTTTTCGTCAGGTGATTTGAGTCGAATGGCTGACCTCTCCGTCCCTCCACTGTAGTCCTTGAAAGATTGCTTGGGTTGAACTTTAGCTGTTCAACTCGATTTCTCTGCTCTTTCTAGAACATTTACTTCTGATGAATATCGTCCTACTAACCAAGTGCAGTGCCCCTTCCCAAAGCGTTCTATGGAGAAGGAATTGAAGCTGTAGACATGGCTCCCGATAGATGTTCCAAACGCCTGGTCCGTGAACCATGACAGTAATGTGAAATATGACAGTTCTGATGTGCCGTTCATTCCCGCCACGCGGCCATTACACAGAGGACACCGTATCGGTTGAGTAATGACCCTGCAGGCAAATGAGTGACTGGCGCCTCGTATCTTGCATCGTACCTGGGCATCAACATCAAATGAAGTCATCTCAATATCCAGTAAGCGCGGCGGCGATCTTGAATAGTGGTCACTCTGCTGAAATTGGACCGTTCTAATGGCGATGTTTCTAAGGGAAGAGACGTATTGTGCTACATCGCGCTTCAGTCAGGTGACGTTGCGATTCTACCGGTCACATCAACAATCTTGTGTAAGGCTGACTGTGCCACCGTGGAGCGTCTACTTCGATCATTCTTTTGATGCAAGGAGTCAGCTACACTAAGGTGTACTGTAATAAACGACGTCGTGATGGGTTCAAGCCACAGACTGGATGGGGGACACAAAGATGACTACCGGTCTCAAGGGATCTCGAAGAACCACGGTTGACTGCAGCTGGACTGTAGCCTTAATAGAAACTAGCGAGACCTATCCGAAGTGAACATGAGAAATTGCTCGAGTCTACTTACACTTAAATGCCATTCTCGACTATTTGCTGCCAGCCTTGACTACGCTAGCCTCGAGGAGATGGATTGTCTCCAGAGTCATACTCAGCATCACTGAAACAATTTCAAAGCCCTCTGCTCGCAAAAAGGCCTACCTGCATGAGAACCTGTTTCCGGCACCAAATCATCTTCCTGCTTCGCGACTTTCGCAAGCTGCTCTGAATTGGGACAAGTAAGGCATGCAACCTGATGCGCCGTGATCATACGGAACCACTCAGAAGGGGAAGCACAATCCACGAACCTGAAGCACAAACAAATTCTTATTGATTGCAGAAGAATTTTACTACCTCCATTCTCGTCGAATCAGCTGCTGTCATTTTCCGGTGCTGCGCTCTTGCTTCGAACAGATGTTATGTTAGTAACAATGTGAATGGCGAATAGAGAGACTTTACATGGTTGATTCTCTTGAAGAAGTTGAAGAAGGGCAAGAAATATTCGGGCTTTCATTCGCAACGCTGCTTTTGCATCACCATTGCTTCAAGTGGGATGAGCGCTTCCAAGTGGGGTAGTTGGACCAGTTGATTGGCCCACTATGTGAAAACTTCAATTACGCGAGTCAAGGGCCTATCAGCAAGCCCACACAGTTTTGACAATTAATTATAATGAAATAAGAAGAACATCATCATTAAAATCGCAAAAGCAGCGAGTCTTTGATGGTCTAACGGTCATGATTTCCGCTTGTCATAACAGACAAAGCGCGGGAGATCGGGGTTCGACTCCCCGTCAGAGAGCACACTCAGTTCTTCGAGTTCATGTCCCCGAGAATATCTCGGACACCTCATTTTTTGGCCTTTCTGGCAATCGAACTTTAGCGTTGTCGTAAATCTTGTCAGAGAGCTTCTAGAGTTCATGTCTCGGAATACTCTCAGCACAATCCAATTTTGAGATGTTTACATTTCTTCTTCGTACAAATCTTACCCTGGCAGGCTGAGGCCTTGCATTGCGTTGTTCTTAACGTAATTTTTGCTACCAGTTGTGCGAATTAAGAGGGGCACTTCCGTCCACTATTTTGCCCCACGACGGAACTATGGCAAAGCTCTCGCTTAAATGTAAACAAATCCAATAGTACTTACGAAAATCGAAAGGAGTTGAGCATGGATTCATAAAGATCATTAGGCTCTTCCTCGACTATCCGTCCGAGAATTTATTGACTACTGTCTATACATAATTGAAATCATTAAGTGACGCGCCGATCAATGCAAGCAAGACTTACGCGATCGAAAGTTGCGCCTTCCGTGCTGGTCCGACCAGATCTAGAAAGCACACTTCCGCACTCTGCTTTCCATGCTAATTCTAGTCTGACGTTATCAGCAGAACCATATTCATGACTCTCAATACTGCAGTTTCACACTGTAGCAATTATTTGTACTATTTATCATTAGCCATCAGGAAAACCAAACATCGTAACGAGATGACCCCGACGACCTTCCCACTTCTTGCCACGCTAGCCACCGAACTTCAGCTCCAGGTATGGGAGTCGGTCGAAATTCCAGCATCCCTCATTGCAATAATCTTTCCGATGAAGTGATGTCCGACGACTTCGATCGCAAGTCTCAGCCATGTCTGAAAGTTCGACGCCGACTTTCAGCCATTTTCTACGCATGCTACACTTCTCGAAAGACCGCTCTACGATCCCACCCTCTAAGCTTCGCCACGGGTCTTTTCGTACCATGCTTCTCTACGCCACTTCCATTAAGCACTGAGAAAGATGTTCTGATGTTTACACCGATGGCAACCGGTATTACTCCGGCCATGAATTGCCTCTCCGACTTCCGGACTGTTCGTCATATTGCAATCGAACCTGGCTACCTCGATGACCACGGCGCAATAGCTCGTTTGATGGTACACGCTTTCCGAATGGTATGTTTTCAAAATCCTCACGATCGCCCACTGGAGATCGGTCAAGAATCTCACTGGTTGCTTCGTAGCCTGCTCTTGGGAAGAGCTTTTCACGGCAAGTATTGACGAATGTTACGCTCTAGGGACGCGACCTCGAAAATATACATGTGCTACCGACCATCGACCTGTGTTCTAGAGTGGGAGCGGTCAAGACAGATGGAACAATGGACTACCAAGGTGTCGCAAGCCGACTGTTGAAGATGTACGTCATGCGGGTGATATTCTTGGGACTCCGAGGACAGTTGAGCAACAAGACCGGGGAAAATTGATGCGGAAGAATATTTGCGTCATGAACCCCTGCAATTTTTCAGCCAGGTTCGAGTGTCCAGGATCGCTCAAGGGCTGTGTTGAATGTGAATGTCTTCCATATCAGACTTGGTTATGAGACAGCAGGGGAGGCTGATTTGAAGCCAAGGTGCTCTTGCGGGCATGACTTAGCTGTGGACGAAGAGGGAATCATGTCCTGTCCGTACCTATCCTCAAAAGGACAACCAGTGAGCGATGGGACCATAAAGACGGACAATGAAGGTTGAAGAATATGGCGCTGTGCCTCAGATGCATGATATGAGTAACGCTACATGAACTGACTGGTGGTAAATTCCGTCAAGGCGTAGAGACAATTTGCATTATTCCAAGCGAGCCCATGAATCGTCAGCTGGTTGCGGTATAAGCGAGAGCTTTCCCTGATCATACAATCCAATAACAAAACATTGGACGCAAATTTTCAAGCTCTGCCATGATTCAGTGATTTCTCAGTCTCTGTGTAACCGGATGATCTATTTATTGAAACTTTACACCGAGCTTCGCTCTGCCTCAAGGTCTTTAAAAACATACTTTAACGTCCATTTCGAAACTTTCAAGAGAACCTTCAAGTCCGCAATATGTCTACCTTAACATCTACTAAAGAGGACGAGAGGCTTCATTTCCACAAATTCCCCGAGTTACCTGGGGAGCTTCAGTTACGGATCTGGGAGCTCGCAGTTCTTGCTATAGCTGAACCACGGTCGATTCGCTTCAGCTTGAAAGAATCATTTATACCCTCTGACAGTGTTGTGGATCCTATCTTGACAAATGATTTTTCGATGGAAATCAAACCCGCACCGTTCGCCAATCATCGAGCTCTAATTAATATCGGGGCTGCATGTGTCAACTCGAGGGACCATGAAAAGCATTATCCCCCACTGCTTCGTATGGAATACGGCCATTTCAGATGCAGTCCTGTGATGCCAGTAGCCTTCAACCCTTCCTCCAACGCGATACATCTTCCTACCTTCCTCGGCGACAGATGACAGTAAACAGCTGAGAGAATGGTAGATTGCGCTTAGAAGATCGCCGTGTAGGCAGCTCTGGCTTCGCGGTGGAGGAAATTGGGTTAAGGAGTTGTGGCGGAACCCTGCTCACGTGGTGGTCCGCCATTGGTTGCCTTCCACGCTCTGTTGGTGAGTCACTAGAACAGTACACAGCTTAAGACTTCGCAGTTCTTGGAACGGGCCTCTAGATGCTATTCCATATCAATACAGACGCTGAGAAAAGGATAATCTCGCTTGCATTGGGGAAGCACCTCACATAGTTCGCGTTGAAAGATCCATATTAAGTGGCTGTGGTAGATGGCATCCATTCATTCATATCTCATCTCCTCATCTCAATGGTATAAAATTAGATACAAACAAACTCTTCACACGCCCACATCATTATCTGTCCTTCCATCTTCTACAACAGAGCACCTCAAACACGGAACAGGGCCGACTAGACTTTGCTAGCTGGGGTCTCGGTAACACCAGTGATCTTCTTGTCATCGTAGTTGCGCTCACTTTCGACGTCACTGGAAGGTGGGTGCGCATCCTCCTCAAGGAAGAAGTCCTCATTATCAAGATGACGGAAGAGGAAGTAGAATACAGGTGCAGCAATGAATCCGATAACCGACGGAGCTGCGAAACACCAGATCAGGTATGGATCTTGAATTGCTTCAGCAGTGGCGAGGGAGATGGCAGTAGAAATCGCTGTCATGAAGAGTGAGAGCGACATGACGAATCCCTTCATGTGTTCTGGTGCGCGAGAGTAAGCAAGTCCGTAGGCGGTGACGTTGATGAAGACTTCAGAGCAGGCAGTCACCGCAGTTGGGATGGCGTAGAGCCAGAGCGAGAGTGGTGAGACGAGGGGCTCGATCTCGCAAGTACTTGCAGCATAGCCGCAGGGAGACGTCTCGTAGATCTTGTACTGGATGACAGCGTAGGACGAGGCTCCGATGGATGCAATGAGGAAACCGAAAGTCATGCGGGAGATTGGTCCGAAACGGATACCCATCTTTCGGAGACCGGGATAGACCAGGTGGTTCATAATGGGAATCAACAAGATGATGGCGAGGGGGTTGAGGTTGTCGAGGACATCGTTGGGGACACCGTTGTTGGTCAATGAAGCTGACTGAGCGTTGGCAGCAGCGCCAAGACCACCATCGTTGATTTGCTGAATTGGGAAGAAAAGGAAGATAGCGCAAGCAGCCATGGTTCTAAACGAGGGAAAACTTAGCAACTGTCTTTGTCAAGATGTTTCAGAAAGAAAATTAGACATATCTCTGGAAACTCTCGAAACATCATTTGAGGATTGAGGTGGCACGCTCAGCCAGGGGAGAACCACTATCCTTTAGCTGCCATCGCTTCTTGGTTCCTCAAAGCTATAGCACGACAAATATGTGGGGGAAGAGAGTACGAGAATCAAAACGTACCTGCGAACATCCTCAACGAATCTGTCATCGTATCGGTAAACTTTGGTGTCACCCGCGGCAGCGAGCACGGACGGCTTGACACGGTCCCAGTATCCTTTGCGGCCAATGCCCCTGATACCAGCCTTTCTGAGAGCAAGGTAATTGACGTAAACGAAATCTTCCAAGGCAGTTCCTCCAGGTGGCTTCTTGATTAGCGCCTTGTTGACCCAGAGGAGGAAAACTGGCAGCATGAAGTAGATGATACCAGGGACGAGGTAAGCAGCCCAGAAACCGACGAACTTTGCAAGATAGGCAGTCGCAACACCGATGAAGGCACCGATGTTGATGAGGAGGTAGAACCACAGCATGATAGACTCCGAAGTAGCTTCTGGATCCACAATTGCCTTTGAGCCATCCTTTCGGACAACAACATGGTGTTTTCTGTGAGGGCTTTGGTCCAGAACAGTTGGAGCGATATTGGGCTTGAACAAAGCCGCACCGACGGCGAGCATGTAAAGACTGAGGGCAAATGGTCCAATGGCAGTACCGTTCTGGATAAGCTTAGGAATGGCAGCAATGATCATGATAACGTGAGCAACACCGCAGACCGCAACACCGATGCAAATGGTCTTGAAACGACCAAGATGCTTATCGGCAAGCCATCCTCCGAAAATTGGAAGTGCATATGCAAGAAAGGTGAACGCGTCTGTCATCGCTGACGCAATAACGGTGCCTTTTCCGAGAGCACCAGCACTTGCGTTTGCTGGGGAGCGACTAGTTACAGCTCCAGCACCGTTGCCGTTTTTCTGTTTTATGTCAGACTCAAATAACCCCAGCTGAAACCAAGAAGACTAACTGGAAGAGGTCCACGAATGAAGTTCTTGAAGACTTGTTTGCATCCATAGTATGAAGCTCGCTCGGCAAACTCGACGCCGCACAGGAGATATGCAGTCCACGGCATCTTTCCAGCAATTCTGGGAAGGGTACTCATCTCCTCCTCTGTGGGAATGACATGGCCATTCTCGTAGGTGGCTGGAGAGGATTCGCCCCCTGTTGGGTGGAGTGGAACATGGTGCTTATCATCAAGACCAGCAACGACCTGGCTCGGAGCCGAGGTGAAGGTATCATCCATAATACCGTCCTCTTAGAAGAAAGGTCAGCAAACTTGCACAACAGCATAAAAGCGTGGTGTAACATACTCATGATTGCGGTGATGGGAGTGATGCTCAGGGCCTGGTAGACTTCACGGAATGGGCAAAGACCTGGAGGATGGGATGCTTGGAAGGGGAGCTGCCCTCATATAGCCGTTCCTCGACCATGGGAATGCGATCTTGGGCGATCCCATGTCGCCAAGTACCTGCGAGGTAACAATCACTGAACTCTAACGGGCAGGAGCATGAAGGATTGCTAGGGGTGATTATGGCACGGTCAATGGTTGGCTCGTGAGGCCGTGGGTTCACAGCCAATTCGGACCAGAACAGTTCCAGAAACATGTCAAGTTTCACACAGCCAATGTCATGGGTGATTGGCGACAACATTGAATGGATATAGAGTGTCCTTGACAAGGGACTGGAAGCATATGAGCGGGGCTGATGCCGGTCGACATATCACAGACCGCGGTTCTCCAGATTGACCGGCGCCTGCGAGTCTCGATGGCCTTTCTGAAGTCCGAGATGATTAGCTGTACAGCCCAGACGAATGTTGAATCGGAGAACAAGCTCAAAGAAGCAGGTTGGAAACATCTTCTTTAACTTCTATTGCATGCCAAGTTGTAAGATGGCCTCGGCGCCAGGTGAGCCTTGCTAAAGTAAGGTCGAGGCTTGATCCAGATGACGAGATGATAGCAGCAGATAACGACAACGCTGCATCGGGGAGCTGCTGTTAGTGTTGGTATCGAAGGTCCACTGATATGGCAGCTTCCTGGGGACATCGAGCGCGGGCACACTACTCCCCACCCCTTCAGTACCCGAACTCAGCTACTTCCAGCCCTCTCGCATATTTCGACTGCCGTTCCACTATCGCGCAGTATAATGAACATCAGCCGGGAGGCTTGACAGTATCGGAGAGTGATGACACGGTACAAAGCATTGAATTCAATGGCCACATTGTAAGATTAGCTGTTTGAAGAATCAAAATTATATGCGGCCGCCGAAGCTCCCTACCACGGCGCAGATGGAGTTGCTATCACGATATGCGCTTGTAATTCCGAGTTGTCGTTTCTTTGTCCTCTCTCCACGATCCACTTGTCGTCGACTCGAATCGCTCGCGAAAGATCAACCAGGGTCCTCAGCGCACTTGTCTCACATAGGAAGGTGACTTTGTAGACGACCACAGGCTAATCAAGAGCCAAGTGTCCCAAGACAACCCCAAGAGAACAATTCGGATCGACTTGAACAATTGGCCGCTGGGCAAAGGCCATCAAGAGGTGAGCTTGCGCTCCTTGGAGAGCTTGAACGATCTTGACAGCTTTCTTGTCCCTCTTCGCTTCTTGTCCTCTGTGCTTGTTTCTGGCACATCTGCGGAAAAACTTGAAGTGGCACAGAACATAAAAGATCGTCACAGTGCCAATCCACTTGATCGGAGAAGCCGTGAGTACATACGGTGGGGTCGCGTCGCCATATGATAACAACTGTCTGATCTGATCTGACTCTGGAATTTCGCCATGCGCAAACCCCGCCGCGCAGCGTGCCCGCGTAGACCCGTAGCAAATAGAATTGGAAAGATACTGAGACTTGTAACGCGGCCCACGGGGATATTGAAGAGATTCATAGATTACTCGGCCATTGTCCTTCTTGAGTTTTCTGATGTCTTGGTTACACTTGGCCTGAGCGCCTCCAACGCCCAATCCTCCAAATGGGCAGGAGGCTTGGATGTTGCCGTGGTGGCTGGCAGATAAGCACCACTTGGCAGCCAAGCAACAAAGTGGAACGCCTCCTGGGCACTTCTTGAAGATGAAGGAGGAAGCTGCTCTGGCTTGTATCGGTCTAAACTTCTAAATCGAAACGTAAAAAAGCAGATCGCACGCGACAAAGTTGAACCGACCAAATATTTCAAATATTGAGAACAAAGGCTATTTTGAGAGCAAAAGCAAGAACAGGACAACACCATTGGCTGGATGGTCAGCAAACCTCTCGGCGTACACTCCATGCGTCGGGTGCCTTCCCTGGGACGGGGATGACCAAGCATGCGCGGACGGGTGCAAAGCAAAGAAGAGGTCTTGGGAAGTCTTGGAACAGGAGATAGTTCACACGAACAGGAAGCGAATCAACAACACCTGCCAAGATCTCACGATAATTCATCAACAACAGAACGTGTTTCGAGATTTAAGAAAGTCGAAGAAGAGCGCAAATATATATGTGGGATACCAGGAGGCTCGGCCCTTACCGAACGAGCCGAATGAGTCAACCCGCACGGAGTTCGAAGAGAATGCCCTGTTTGGCCCAAAGTTATCCCGCCTTACTATACCAAAAAGGTGGTCAAAGGCCACTGGTCTTTCAACGTAAGGTATTCCACGAGGCTGAAGGCAAAATTGAGTCCAGATTCCCGGGTGCATCCATCCGTCAAGGTTGTTGATGTCAGTCTTTCGGGTTTCGCTGTTTCGGGTTTCGCTGGCTGGTCAGGTTGATTGGCGCACAGAGCTTTTCGTTACGAGACTCCATCATTACTATGAAGACTTTTCCAATGATGACGCCTGGGTTTTCATTTTTTTTTTTTCGGTGTTTACATCTCAGTGGTGTTTGCATCTATTCTGGCGTTGAATCAAGCAAAGTGCTGATACTGCTGGCACATTAGCTGGGTCTTATGCATAGATGAGCTCTTTTTGAACCAATCTTTCTTTCTATGAGCCGGTCCTTTTCGGAGGAGAGCATGTAACTCGGGGTTCCAATGGTCTTTACATCTTACGACAGCCGTATATGAATCATCCAGCTCTGGGTTTCCGTTGCATTGTATTTCCTCCTATAACAAGACCCCCTCTCCGATTCTGGATTAAGAACGACTTTGCTTCATGCTAAGTAAGAAACCGGAACTGCAAATTCCCAGGCTATATCCTGAAATTTCTTAGAGCTATGATGTTCTACCAAATCGCGGCCAGTTTCACACTTTCACGAGGCCAGGTCTGACTTGGGTAGATCTCGTGTCCATATTGGCGAATACAATCTCTAAAGAACGTCAACACACTCCTAAAAATTTCATTCCCAGTCCGGGTTACTATGGAGCAAAAGATCGAGAGCCATCCAGGAGATGCACTCGAGGAGATTTGAATATCAAGGGCACGAAAAGCACTAATTTCACGAACAGCTGGACATGAAGAGCATCCAATCGGGTATGCCTAGTTCTTCTGTCCGAACTGAATTCAGCACGTTTAATATCAGACTCTTGCTCATGGACTCGGGCGTAAGGCAGAGAGCAGATCTTGACCTGTGAATTGTCCAAGTCCACCCTAGGACATGTGGGAGGAGTATTGTATGGGTCAGGTCACTTAAGGACAGTCACAGCAGAGACGAGGAGGAAATATTTTGATGTCTTTTGTCATTCATTCGTTACCATGATCTATCAATACAACGGAGCCCGAAAATGCAGCACGGCTCCTCACAATGCAATGCCTATAATAGTGGTATCCGCAACGCAGCACAGAACCAAGTAATGCCCTAAGAAGTCGCAACCGGAACGCGACACAATACGCCATAACAATGCTTTCGAACCCCAAACACCCATGTACCCAAGTTCCAAGTCCCCAGCGCCCAATGCTTATCGCGAAAAAACTTCACTAGTCATCCAGTCCTTCCAGTACATCATACAATTGGTAGATGAGGTTCGATTTCTCCTCAATCGCTCTACCCAGGTTGTCCAAATCAAGCTTGGTGCTTTCCCTCTTGCGCTTTCCAAGAGATGGATCATGGGCTTCATAAATTCGAGACGCCTTCGACCATTTCCCCTTCAAATGTAACAAATCCGCCTCACAACTTTCGATGATCTCCATGAGAGCATCCTTGGGGGGCATAGATGGCCTGACCGTGGCATCCGGATCTAGTCCAACCCTCTGAGACACCTTCGTGGGATCATGTGCCACTTTCTCCTTCAATCCACCGACAATCTTCTCCAAATTCGTGACTTTCTCTGTGTAGAACGTATCTCTCTGACTAACCTCACTGCGGAGGCTTGTAATGGTGTGCTGAGCCTCTGACTTAGCCGAGTGCAGCAGCTCATTCTCTCGAACCAATTGATCATTGTCCTCCTGGATCTCCTTGATGAAACGCTGGGCTTGTGTATTGATCCTTTCATGTTCTGCGACCTTCTGTTGCAGACCAGCGATGATGCGCTCCCCTTGTGATCTGATTCCCTTTACGAGATCAAAATCTGCGACCTTGTGTTGAAGCTCCTTGATTGCGTTTTGTGTGTCTTTGCTGCTCGCCTTGAGCTCATTCTTCTCCGCTAACAGCTGGGCATAGCGAGCCTCGGCTTCCCTGTTCTCGGAAAGCAATTGAGCGGTGCGAGCCTCGGCCTCCTTCTTCTCGGTGGCCAACTGATCGTTGTCTCTCTGGAGACCTGCAATAGTTTGCTGTGTTGATTGATTGATCTTCTCAAGATCTGCTACCTTCTCCTTGAGGAGATCGAGCATCTGATAGATGTTCTCTTCCTGGCGCTCACCCTCGAAGTGGTTGACTGGGCGTTGTCGGCTGCGTCGAGTTACAACCTTGCCATTCTGGACGATGGGCTTTGTGATTGTTGCAGTTGGAACTTCTTCGGTGAGCATTGATGGGATGACGAAGGACTGACCCGTACGCGCTGCGGCGGCCTTGGTCTGCGATGTTGGTGGGGCGATTGAAGAGGAAACCTTCGCCGCGAGGGGTTGAGAAGTGTTTGGCTTAGTGAGGGACGGTCCTTCTCCGAAAGAAGATTCTGTAAATTCGTCATCGACTTGAGCCTGGTATTTGAGAGGACTTGGCTTGGGGAGGGTTGAAAAGGTATCGTTGTCAACCGAGTCATATGGGTCACGATATGGCTTCTGTGGTGCGATGTTCTCTTTGTCTTCTTTGCGGCTGACAGGCTCCATGCTGGGCTTCGAAGGACCGACTTCCTTGTTCTCCTTGCGGATGACAGGCTCCGAGGTGGGCTTCGAGGCGGAGGTCTCCTTGTTTTCCTTGCGTCCGAGAGCTTCCAAGATTGGTGATTGAGGTCGAGGTTTTCGGGGTGAGCCTCTAAGACGCGTACCGTTGGTGATCGAAGCCAATGGAGAGTCATCCAATGACTGTTTCGTGGCGTGATGTGGTCGTGGTTGCTCAATAGAGAGACTCATTTCGGTGTCTCCTTGAGTGAAGTCGGGAAATGCCCGACCAATGGCCGAGGTGTTGATCTTGAAATCATCTGTTCTTCTTGGGGCCCATCGGCCGTACTTTCTGGCGGTATCGCGAATTTGGGGTAGCTTCTGAGAGACATCGAAATCCATGCGCTGTGTAGACATCAGAGCCTCGTCCCTTTCAGGATCGAAATCAGTGCTTCTGGTAGAATCGCCGCTGATGGTGCCATGTCTAGAGGAGCCTGTGCCAGAAGAGGAACTGCTGACCGTGCCGTGATTGGAGCCGGTGGATGATGCATAAGACCGATCATGATTACGCTTAGAGGCGATGGAGGAATTGATAGAGATCTCATTCAGCTTGATGTTGCGCGACATCTCTGCAATGAGGCGCGAACGGCGCTGGCGGGCGTCGGACGTCGACATGACAACGCGTCGGATGACCGTGTGATTTGAGTGGATTCGGGTTGAATTGAGTGAATTGAGGTGAGGATCGAGAGCTGAATGCTTTAGAAGCAGATTGCAATTGCGAATTTGAATGTTGCGAGAAAGTTTGTGTGACTTTAGAAAAAGACGCGTTTTGTTATGAAGGTGTAAACAAAGACACGGCGCGGACGGGTGGGAGCTCCGAGAATTTGTATTTTCCTTAGAACCGCGCTAAATCACGCGGAAAAACACGCTAAATATAGTGTGGCCAAGCCGTTTCTGGTGTAAAGTCCGGTATTCAATGCATTTGAATGGACGCCACGAATATCTCAAGCCGTACTTGTTACATTAGATCTGGGGTAAAGTCAGATTTACGATAAAACATTCTGGGTAGGGATCCTGTTCCCAAGTGCGACCCCTCACTGTGAGGCTCAAAATGAGGCTGAACGCTGACAGCCAATGGCAGCACGCAGACGAGAGGCATCGACTAATCAGGAACCACTCGTCTCGTATCGCCGCATGCCAGGTCTCTTGGATTATGACCATTTCGAGTTGATCGATGATTACACATGTCACCTCGAATAAGAAGGCGCGAGAGCTAGAAATTCATCGGATCACTGAGTTGTGAGGGTGCCATTTCTTGCAGATTGTCACGCGCTAATCCAAGCGCGGTATGCAGGTCAATTTGTATTCCGCCCCAGCTTTGGCAACTTCGAGGCCTTTTCGTACTTTCTAACAAAGCATGAATAGCTTCGCCTAGATTCGATCTCTATCGCCTGAGATTAACTTTTACATTCAGGCGTTTGATGTCTCGAGGATCACCACTCGAACTTCTTGTCTCTCTCTGATTGGCTCAGAATCACGACAATTTCTTCGGCCAATCAGAGCAACCTCACTTCCGGATCAACCAACAGACAAGTCGAAGTAACACTCTGAGCATACCGGAAACATGGCACAAGGTGTAAAGGATAGCTTCTTAGACCTCGAGAGGCATCGCCAGTTGCTCGAAGAGAATATAGAAAAGCTTCGAAAGTCTCTACTCCATTGGCAGATCTGGGAGGCTGAATATGAAGGACTCAAGGAAGAGATTTTAGCTGCGAAGACCACGCCAGACCGGGAAGAACTTTTGGCTATTGGTCGTGATTACGAAGGAGAACTTGTCACACAGAAAGAACTTGAGGACATCCTGGGCACAAAGGAAGCGCGGTCTGCCGGGCAGGTGGTCAACGTTTTGGATCGCCGAATAGATTACGTCGAACAGAATGTTCGGACAATTCAGAGGCAGATTGAGACAGCAGAAGGCAAACTGGCGGCTGCCAGCATCATCAGCACACCAGAAGTCCGAAATGAAGAGGGTCTACCTCTGACAGAGATCATGGAAGAGCTTGACGAGGAGGGAAATGTCATATCGAGCCAGCTGTCTACACCAGGCAGTATGAAGCCACAGCTTCTGGAAGCGTTGAAGAAGGCAGGTGTAAAGGACTTGCCTGCAGATACGGGATCTGAAAGTGTGTCTGCCAAAGAAGATCAAGAAGCGCCTCGAGGGACGATCGCCGAACATTCAAATAAGACTCCGAAGCCTACGAAGAAGGGAGTCAAATTTGCAGAAGATACGAAGCCAGGCCCTGAAATGGAGAAGTCGAAAACAGCGAGGCGCCTCGAAGACATCATGAAGATTGCAAAGCAGCAGGAAGCCCCTCCTTCTGAACCTCCGGTCATACCTAGCAACGAGCCTGCCGATGATGCCGCTCTGCGTCGAGAAATGCTACAATACGGGATGTCTGAAATCGGAGCTGTAGTAGCAGAGCTGGATCTCGAAGAGGGTAGCGAATGGAGCGATGATGACTACGATGATACCAGCAGTTTTGACGACGAAGACGCCTTTGGGAGGTCGACTGGGAAGCTTGTCGACGATGAACTCAGACAACAAATGTTGGAATTGGAAGAGCGGCTTGGCGTTAGAGCGATGCACAATGTTGGAAAAGATGCTGCAGAATATGACATTGTTCACGAAGGCATCGGTCGCATTACAATAAATGGCAACGAAAATGTTCCTCCTCCAGTAGATTCGGCAGACAAAGATACCGATCCGAAAGCCGACAATCAGTCCCCTACAACATCTGCCAGAAAGTCCGTGAGGTTCTCCGATAACTTGGATATCTCCTCAGCTCCTACAAAATCAGTCTCTTCCTCGTCTGTCAAGAAACAAAGGACAGCAGCGCCTGTTGGTGATATTGTTGAACGCAAGGCTCCAGCAGAAACAATTGCTCCTGCACCACAGAAGAAGGCGTCTCGTTTCAAATCTGCCAGAGCTGCGCCGCCCACTGTCCTCAATGGTCCTCTGGCATCTTCTTCGCCATCCACCACATTACCTCTCCACCCTGCCAAGTCACCCACTCCAAAGCCATTCTCGACATCCATCCAGTTCAGCCCGGCTGAGGATACAAGCAGGACAGTGCCAACTGGTCCAGAAGGCAAAGTTATCGCACCTACGATCATTGAACGCGAGACAACTACCAATATGTCCCCTGCCGAGCCGGACGAATTTGATCCGCATTTGCTGCATCAAGAAGTGGCCACAGAATACCACAAGATGCGCAATAAAATGATACAGAAGCAGGGTGGGTTCATGAAGGAAGACGAGAGTGAGATTGTGCCCTTCACTGAGGAAGAGGGCGGGCCGAAGAAAGTCAGTAGGTTCAAGGCTGCTAGATTGGCCAAGTCGTAGGACATCAATGCTACCGAATTGTTCAACCAAGAGTGATCACCTGTATGCTCCGGTACATGTTCAACGAACTGCCTAAGTTCCTTGTGTGTTCATAGCCTGCTTGTAAGTATACAGATTCTGATACACCTCTGCTACCCCTCTCGTTCCTTTTAGTACCAATTGTTTCCCCCTGTTTTTGCGACCGAACCTCACTGTCTTTCCGTGTCTTATTTCGTACGTACTTGGCTCGTTGTTACAGGAACGCACATTTTCAAAATCAATCGATGAAGAGCAGTAGCCCAATTGCTCCTACATCTCCTACTGCGTTCCAAGATCAAAGAAATTAGGGCTCTCTGACGTCGTGATCCCTTCAATCAATGATCTCGGGGATTCGTTTCACCCTTTACATATCCTTTTTTAAACACTTGTACTTGTCCTCCCTTTGACAATCATTAATTGCGGATTCGGTGCTCACTATTGACTCTTCGATCCGCTCTTTGCAATGGCCTGCGATATCGTGGCTGTCCCTTTTTCAATTTTCGATTGTCAACGGTCCAAAATCCCGTCTGCGATGCATAGCACAAAGTTGGCCTCGATGCCGTCATGCTGGACGGCATACACTTGGTTGCTAGCCTTGCGATCGCCCTTAGATGGCCTTCAATTTCCCATAGCGTACAATCGATGTGTAGGGATACAAGGCTCCTTCCACGCTCCGATTTGACCTTCACGTCTCAAAGTTACGAGTCCGATGGTTTGATAAACTGTTTATTGTACTTCATCTTGAATTCTCCTAGAACCCGCGACATGTCACTTCCATTCTATCCTCATCCTTGACAACTTTCTTCGCCTTCGTTCCTCCCTTGCTGATGCATATGCGAAGTCAGCATGACGTTCTCCTGGTCACCTTCATATGTGCCAACAGTGCTCCGGGTCCAGACCTTAAATCACCCCGTTGTCTGCGATGGTCACCGGAGACTGTCAATGGATACTGAAGATTCGATCGAATCTTGCGGCAAGCGGATGAGAGGAGTTCGGCGTGGTGGTAGAGAGGCCTTCTGCAATGTGGATCATGCAAAGTCATCGTCTTTCCGAGTCTGGTACTTTAGCGGGCTGGGTCTGGGCAGATTCGAACACGTGTCGTATCGATACTTTCGTAAGGCTACTGGTATGCATGAACTGCTTGCAGAAATATTAGCCCTGCTTGCAGAAATATTAGCCCTGCATGCAACAAGGTAAATGGAGGCACAGAAAGGAGACCCGCACTCACATAAGACATACTAGATGTCACCGACCACGAAGGTCCGCTAATGATGTGTTGATAGGGATGGTAGGGCGATCGAAAGATGTTTGGAGGTATTGATGAGTACAGGATGGATTATGGATCATCGAAAGATGTTGTTTGGACAATGAATGTTGGATGATTGATGTATAGATGAGCCGATTATCATGGAACGATGAAGTGGAAGATATGAAAGATGGAAGCAGAAGACGGAGAGAAGGAAGGGAAAGACGTAAGATTAAGTAGGGCTCTGGCAGTCAGGAGCACGCCTTCCGCTTACCTCACGATCGGGATAGGCATTGGGGAAGAACCCTTGATTTGGCACGGGATGCTCTTTCCTTACCAGTAAGTGTCTTCATTACATGTTATGCTCGCGTTTCTCGACTTTCATTTCTCATCGAGAAGTTACTTGCTTCGACATTAACGATATTGCGTCGCTTGCTTCCATTGCATCTGTCCTTGAGCTCTACAGGATCTGATCCAGTCTTCGAGATGTGCGAAGTATCGATCAGTGTTCTCAATCAAATGACCAGAGGAGAACGGAGTCAGGAAAGGCAAGTGCCATGTTTTAATCCAGAGATAGTACATTCGCACTACAGAAAGATGAAAAGCTGTATGAGCTCATATTGACATTGCAAAGCAAGTACAAATCCCATGCAAGATCCCAGTGCAGCTGAAGTAGCTGAAGTAGCGAATATTCCAGGGCTCTGAGCCATCTTTCCCCTTGTCCTCTCGATCTTTCCCTCAAAAGACAAAATTTGAAGATCCGCAACAGCTGGGAATTCTGCAACGTAGCGAGAGTGTTCGAGTATCACAACGAACCAAGCCAGATAACAATAGGAATGAATGAGAGTAGGAAAGTAAGTTCGATCCTCGAGGAGCCCATTTCGAAAACGGAAAATCCATACGACCCCACCCTTGGTGATGATTCAAATCTCACAGCGCCCAAAATCTGCTCCTCTTCAACCTCGCCGCCTGTACTGGAGTAGGCGTCGGCTCACTGCCCAAACCAGTAGCAGTACCGACAATATGATTCCCAGGAGGAAGGCTATACATAGTCCCACCAGCGATGACAGTCATCTCCTGAGAAAAGGTGAATGGGGACGGCAGTATTCCTGCGGCAACGTAAGTTGTACCGCAGAGATTCGTGACGGGCATGGGAGCTGCGGAAGGTGTGGGAACGTCCAGAGATGAGCTTAGAGTAGGGGTTGGAGTTTCGACTGAGTTTGAGGTTGGAGGTGGTTCTGTGGATTGAGCTGTAGATGAAGGAGACGACGTAGCCTCGGATATAAATGTGCTCGAGGGGGTGGTCTGTGTGCTCGCGACAGATGTCGGTGGAGATGATGGTGTTGCTTTGGGAGTCGGTGATGCTTCTGCACTACTTGGAGATGAGGTGGGCTCTGGGGGACTAGTCGGTGAAGATGAGGAAGGCTAAGATACTGGTTCAGCACTTTTCATATTGGCATGGTATATGGGTCTGCAACTTGATGGAAGTGGATGTCAATAACTTACACTCGCAATCTCAGTAACCACAGTCGTTGAATCTGTGACTTCTGCCACTGTATTGACGGGGATAAGTCTTGTTGTTGAAGTCGTGAAGGTTATGGTCTTGGTGTCGCAGCCTGGGACGCCAGTAACGCCCTGTCTACAGCTCGTTGTTGTGGAAGTCCCAGTAACAGCCGCTATTGTTGTGGTCATGGTGATCTGGTTGGTCCTTGTGATTGTTGTCTTGCAGTCTATATTTTCTTTGGCTGAGCATCCTTCGATGGTCTCGGTGATGGTTGTGACTTCAGCGTAGATGCCACCTGCAATTCGGCTAGTCTCAGCTGTTGTCGTTGGACTAGCTGGAGGGCCTGTTGGACTTATTTCTAACAAATATTAGCCATCTATCACTCATCGGATTTACTCTGGCCTAGACTACCAGTGGATGTTGAGAGCTCGCCATTTTCCAATGTGATTGTATATACATTTGTATATGAGACTGTATGTGGGATCACGGGAGGAGTTTCGTAGGATATGCTGAAACCGGTTGATGTACTTAAAGTGGTGACCTGGGCATAGACATTGGTAAAAACCACCAGAAGAGCGGAAACAGTATAGAGGAGCTTCATGGTGCTAATTTCTGCTTGTATGTGACTGTGACTTTTAACAAGAGTAGCAAAGTAGCACGAGTGAGATAATGTATCGAGGGGAATGTGAGATTTTATGGATTGAGGAAAAGGATGACACAGTTGAACAAGAAAATCTCTAAAGAAGACGAAGGCCATAGAGTTATACTTGAGCTCAACAAAAAAAAGACAGCCAACACGTATGATAAAACTAACGAAAAGAGTCTCAGAATAGAATAAAGCCGAGTAAGAAATCGCTTCACAACAATACTTCCTCGTCTCCGTCATTTCGCCGACTCGTGGACACCCCGCCACTGCTCGAATCAAACCCAGAACTCACCATAGAAGTGAAACGCCTAATTCTAATGTACTCATGGTCCAATACAGCAATAATGTCCCTTTCAGCCCTTTAAAAATGCAAAAAGTACTCTCGAATGTTGGACTTTGTGCGAGTGTTGGAACAAAGCGAGCCAGATCGCCGATTTCAACAAAACTTCCTCCGCCCCATCCACGACATCTTGTTTCAGAAAAACGAGCCGACTCTATGTTTGGGCAAACAGTGGTATTTATAAGAAGGTTCTGAGCAACCCAACAGATGATCCAACAGGAGGACGAGTTGATGTTGGAAGGTCGCGAAATGGAGACCCGATGACACGTTGCGAGATGCACTTTGTGCTTGATCACGGAAATTTGAAAATACAAAAATGGAGCAACAGGGAATTGAAGGGAGGACATAAGAGAAATTTTGCTTTCAGAGTGATTGGTGATGAGAGAGAAAGAGGGAGCAAGTCAAGATGAAGTGTTGTAGTTGGCGGCGCTGGCGAGGCTAGCTGCGCTACAGCACAAAACACTCTTTTTGTATCCATGATCATGTATATTCTGGCTGAGCAAACAAGCTGGAAGGTGGAATGTGTATATCTATTGGATATGTACATACTATTTCTAATGTATATACTGGAGGATCGACAGTGCAATCTGTCCTGGAAAGCCCTTCAACTTCCGCTTTGGCGACCTGAAGCCGGAAGAGGTAATCTGCGACAGATACCGTAGACAGCCGCCATGTACTTCCACACGACTAGTAGGATGGCATCCTCCGCCCTTCTTCAAATCTTCTGGTACTCTTGTACTCTTGTATGCCTCTCTGCCTGGTCTTTCAAGGCTGCACTTGCCTGTGTCGAATTCCTTCGCGTCCCGTCCACTTCACATAATCTCACTAGCAAACTTGCTCCTCGCCCTGATCTTCGGTCCATATAATACCAGCACCCACGGAACAATCGTCAACAGCGCCGCCAGTCCACCTAGCAAACTCGCAGCACCCTGGAACGTCAACCCATTAAACATCTGCACTGTTACTAGCGGGAACACACCACCCAGAATATTCCTACAGAACGACTGAGCCGCAAGCGCTGAGCTCGCGTAGCGATGGTACGTATCGGCGAGGTAGTTGAAGGTAGCGAGATATATCGAATAAATACCCATAGTCGCACATGCAATGGCCATGGTTGGCACGATCCAAGGGATGGAGTGGAAGTGAGACCATCCGAACCAGAATAGCCCAATTGGGAGCAGCGCAGATTCGATGCAGGCGAAGTACAGGCGTCCTTCTGGGGAGGACAGATCGATAGCTCTGCGAATGCGGCTGGGGTGTTCGATGTTCTTGCCGCTGGAGGCGAGGTACCGGGCTAGGATGCGGTCTTGGTAGATGGAGAGGACGGTGGAGAGGGAGGCACCGATACACATTGCTGCAAAGACTGCGCCAGACTGTTGGGTGTCGAAGCCGTGGGAACGGCCGAAAACGAGGGGGATGGATCCAAAGGTCAGGTAAAGCACTGCCCATGCGAATGCTACCCATAGAGAGAAGAAGAAGACAACTGGTTCGGTGACGAGAAGATGGAAAGGCCGGTAGACCGAGATGCCTATCATCTTGGCAATGGACTCCCGCTCTTCATCTGACTTGACTTTCCATCTGATCCGTTGGCTCTCGGTTTTCTCAGATCCAATCGTCATGTCGAAGCCAAAGTAGCCAGCGGCTTCTCGCTCCTCGTACCACTTATTTAGGCGTCGGGCTTTCCGGCTCAGGAGTATACTACCTCGAGTCTCGCGGAAGAATGCAGTGACTGCTGTGATCAAACAGCCGCAAGTGATCACTTGAAGCCAGAATACCCACTAATAGAAGTTAGCTCGTTTTACTCAAGCGCATGCTTCATCATGAATGTATTGGTGTTTCAAATGCAGCAGATTGAATATACGTACTCTCCATGAAGTATTCTGAGCCACAAACCCTGAAACCAAAGGACCCATTCCAGTTCCAAACAAAGCTGCACCTGAGAATAGAGCCATCGGCGTATTTCTCCCCTCAGCATGGTACAAATCACTCACGACGCCTCCAACCATAGTCGAGAAGACCGAACTGCCAGCACCAACCCAGAACCTAGCAACCAACATGCCCGCATAAGTTGGGGTAACAGCACAACAAATCTGACAAATCAGATACACGATACCTGCACCAACGAAAACTGGATACCGGCCATTGATCTCTGAAAAGGGCGCGAGCACCATGGGAGCTATAGCGAATCCGCTGCAGAAAGTGGTAATTCCAGCCACGACGGCGACTTCACTGACATCCCATTCGGCAGCCATTTGAGAGGATGCCGGTGCGTAAGATCCAGCGGTATACGCTGTGACAGCAGTAGCTACACACGAGAGCCATATCATGAAATTCTTTCTCGACTCCGGCCAATCGAAAGGCGAAGTATATTTGACGAGGTCTGGCTGAGGCGGCGCTACTTGCCCGTCTGTTGAAAAGCTCGTCGATGGCGAAGGAAGAGCCGTCTCAAATGTAAGATAATGATAGCTAATTGGCGAGTTCTCCTCGAGGACTTTCGAAGCCGATTCCTTAGTTATGGAAGCCGACGATGAGTCTTCGATATAGTTCCTCGTTTTCTCCCCGTCACTATCTTCCTTGTTGCCGAAGAGGGTAGGATTCTCGGAAATCCTACCCAGATCGTCATCGGATGGGAGGTCTATCTGGGGAGCAGCCATTGCTATTTACTGGCGTCTCGTATATCGATAGAAATGAAAGACAGGAATCGCAAAAGGGAAGACATCTATAAGAAAGAGGAAAAAACCAGAGATAAATGGGTCTTGGCACTGGAAATAAATACTTTCTGGGGCACGATGTCACACTCGCGCCTTGCCCTGGTCTTGACTCAGAGGAATTGACCCAGCTAGGGCCTTTTTGAGTAAAGTGGCCGATCATAGTCTCCGTTTGATGCCCCTCATCGGGAGCTGATTGGGAGGATGAAGTTGCGGGTATGTGCCGTGAAGTCGGTGGATGGGTTTTATTCCCACAGCCAAGACTGTTTATCCCCGGCTATTAGGTCAGCAGAACAAGGCTGGACGAGGCTGATGCACCGAGGTCGGGAGGTCGGCTGCTCATAGTAAACACTGGAAGGTTATGGATTGGGAATCATAAAGACGACAATGAAGCAGGCATAATCCTTATAATGATTCAAGAAATTCAAATATACTAAAAGACCCCGTCGAAGAGGGATACAGAAAAGTGCAAGTGCACTACATAGCTAGCCCGTCAAAGGTCGGTTCCCTCGCCCAATGCAACATGAATCGTTAGCCTCGTAAACACACACATAACGTTTTGGTTTGTCGTCCATTTTCCTCCTCTCATCTGCTCCGAATCGCAATTGGCATGCATAACAACTATGAATTGTATCATCCAGTCCCGCCAATACCCAATCCTACTCTCGCCCCTTGGTTCTGTACTTGGGTACTAACACTAGCACCGCGTTCTCGTAGCCTTCTCCCTTCCATCAAGCCCCTCAATCCTCGTTTCTGCAATCCAATAACAGCACTTACGTCGCCCTTCCAAACCTCTCTCTCGCGACTGTTCCTCTGCCCAGTCTCCGACGCACTCACACTACCACTCATGTCTGACTCAGAGATATCGCTCGCAACACTACTCGTTGCGCTGGTAGCCTCGTCGTCTTCTGGCTTGCGACCGCCACCCACAGCTGTGTTGATACGTAAGTTTTGCTGAGCGCGAGAACTGGTATCACCACCCAGTGCTCCAATGTGCAGCATTTGAGGCGCCGAACCCGAGTTCCCTCCTGAAATATCTTGAAAATCGGGGGAGAGCCAGTTCTCGCCAAGACCGGAGATGGAGCTTGTTGAACGACCACCACCCGCTGCCATGGCTGAGGCATTAAAAACCGCTGCAGCATTGCGGGAATCAAGAATCTCGTGGAGACGCTCAACAACTGCTTCCAGAAGGCCATCGACTTTGTAAGGACGGGCGATTTGTAGAAGGGAGCAGAGAATTTGAGGAGTGCAATGAGGTGAAGATGACGGTGGTAAAGCCGAGGTATAGATGAAATGGAGTAGCGCTTTGAGGGTCAATTGTGTATGAGGTAGATATAGAGTTCGTGGTCGAGAGGAAGGAGAAAGCGTGCTGGCGTCTGGAGGTTGTGACAATGTGGCAATCTGTGCCGAGCCTTGATCGCCAGAGACTAAAGATGAAGTCGAAGCGTTGTTAAGAGTCGAAGCAGTACTCATACTCGACGACTGAGCACCGATGCTGGGAGTGATAGTCACACTACTATTCCGACTTGGGTTGTGCCGGAAGACGTTGTCGGGTCGAAGTGTGGCTGCATCGTTGCCGTCTTGAGTTGCAGCGCCTTCTCGTAGTAGTTGTACAAAATATGGCCCCCATCTCCGGGCAACAACTCGAGAATTCACGGGAATGCGCTCTCCACCAACGCATAATATATCCATATCTGCTAGTTCTCGTAATCCAAGGGCAGCTTGTCCCAGCTCTTCAGCAGCTTTCGATAGAGAGCGACCACCTGCAGTCCAACCTGCCTTTGCACCGAGGCTCAATGAAGGAATATTGAATGGAGAGCTTGCCGACACGAAGCCTGACATGGGTGAGGCTCTCCTTGGATTGTCATACAATCCAAAAGCCTCGAGCTCAACCATACAGACATTGCTGAAGTTGATCCGACGATGATTGTAGTCCTCGACCAAGCTCCTCTTTCGGTTACCAAGAATGACAAAGGTATTTCGTCGATTCCAAAGGACACCTCGGTTCCAGCTGCCCTGGCTGAAAACACTACCACCAGCATCGATACGATTCCAAGTCAATGTCCGCAGATCCAGTGCCCATAAAGCATACTCTTGTTTTGAGGATGTAAGATATGTGCCACTGACAACGAAATTGGAATTGATTACACCGCCATTGGGAAATCGTAGTCCAGGTGGCGAGAAGGTGCCTTGCATTGGCTTTTCAGACAGCGTTCCATCAGATGATCGAATTTGAAGTTCCAACTTGACATCCAAAAAGTTGTAATTAGAGTAAATCAGCATAGACGACCCAGGCTCCCTCGATTCTTGCGTCATGTTGCCAGTATCTGGCTTTGTGGGAGAGGCTTTTCCAAGCCGCGAAGTGGCACTGCTCGGCAGAGGTGCAACAACGCTGCGATACGCTCCGCAGCTCTTCCCTAGTTGCTGCGTGCTGGTCCATTTCAGACTGCGAAGATTAAAGACGCTGATCTGCTCAATGTAGTGATTGGCACTATCCTGTCCTCCTACCACAACCATTTCGGCACCTCCTGTCCCATCGAGATTCACACCTAAGGTCCCCGAATTGGGATTAGATCCAGGAAGATTGTGTTGGATTGCGGATGAAGCAGCATTTGCGGAAGAAAAAGTGGCAGACGACGGCAGAATTGTAGCGCAGTGGGCATATCTTCCTTGTGGTGTATCTTGGGTTGGAATGAACGTCCAAGATTTGGTTGGTGCATCGTAAATGTAGATATCGGACATCACCACCACCTCCGGTTGTGTTTCTTGTGCAGCAGCTACCGCCTGTGCCTGTCCTTGTGATGGTGCAGGAGACATTCCACCGTAACATACAAGCTTGGTATCTCCCAGAGGGCATACACTGTGGAAGTATCTCGGTGGGGGAATATCTCCAGACGCATCAATTTTTGTCCAATGCCTCCGTATCAAATCTAACTCGTACAAGTCCGATGTCAAAACAGGTCTCGACCGAGACAGTATGCGCCCACCAAACACGTACAGCTTATCTCCCAGGATTGTAGTTGTAGCTCCTACTAGTGGATGGGGCTCCCGTCCAGTTGTTCGATGTACATTGCACATGAGGCCTGACAAGTGTTGAGAGGATCCTCCAGGTGTCCCAACTACATTTCCTCCGCCAGATCGTGGCTGAGCTGGTGAAGGCCCTGCAGATGGCGGTCCATTGCTTCGAGGGGTCATGATATCCCTTGTCTCGTCGTCAGGCTCCGGCCTGTTGGCTTCCTGTCTGGAGACACCTCCCTGGCTACCACCCATATCTGAGAGGTAAGAGCTCGATGGAGGCTTGAAACCACTAGCATACATCTGGGACTGTCCTGGGCCTGACGTCGCCGAGTCCATCGTGCTTGTCCGACTCCCACTCATGGCTTGTCGCGACATTGGAACGGCTGGTTTGCTGGTCTCAGGGAAGTACGGGTTGTGGTATGTTGCGCCCTGCAACAGTTCTTCAACAGGAAGGGCAGAAGGTGTCCTGGGTAGAGGCTTTTCGAGGATGGAATCGCTGGCACTTGGTGCATGCCTCTTTGGACGACGAAACTGTGAAGTGCCCGCTGATGCTGGAGAGGGATCGAGTGGGGTCGAGGCTGGTGACAGTCGTTCGCCCACCTGTATATTCGCAGGTCGATTATGCGGCCCCGAAATTGATCCCAGCTTCTTTATGCCCCTCCGAACTCCTGACAGGAAGTCGTTCTTCTCGGGGTAAGGTTCCTCGTCCGCCGACTCGTTGGGAGAGGAGGAGAACTTCGACTCGAGCGCGCCTGGAGGCCGCAAAGTCAGCTTCTCCGCCATGATCACTCATGCTGGGAAAGAATCAAAGGAAGGGCAAAGCAAAGCAAAAGATACAACTCGCCCGCAGGCGAGCTTTAATATATTACCGCACGTAGGGATCAATGGAGAAGGGCTTACTAGGAAAGCGGATCTCTGGACAGGCCTATCTCGTGTCAAGACTTTTTCTCCGCCAGAACACTCGGCGTGATCAGCCAAAGCAAGGTCTCTTCCGTAATTTGAATCCCCGTTCTTTGGGTAACCGATGCCGATTGTACTCTACAACGGGGGGGCCCAGAGAGAGGCGAAATCGTGGTCTTAGATCCACACAACCGTGCGCATTCGGACTGCTCAAGGTTGTTGAACCTGGACGTGGGCCTGGAAAGAGAGGCGTCTCTTCCGTTTTCCAAGCGCTGCTCTGCCCTTGTCCCTGACCGGTAACCTGGAATAAATGGAGCAGATCTTGAGCTAAAGTGCAAGGTCTAGGAAACAAAGTTTCAAAGCCTCTCCAAAGCCAGCTGCGAGCCTGCCTAATGTAGTCTATCACAGACAAGGATATGACCTTTTTGTACGATTACCCTCAGTCCTTCCTCGACTCAACCCCGAAGTCCACTGGCTTGACTTGCGACTTGTAAGAGTAGAGGGCCAGCCTTTCTTCTGCCAATTGCCGTGCTGAGCGCTTCGAGCAGTCCTCTTCGGCTCTGCCTCTGCCAAACCACAGATATCTTAATCTCCGTGCGGCGGTCCGGATGAGGAATGTATGGCACCACCGTGCTGTCGGCTCTTCCCCAATTCGCCTTGTATTTCCAAAAGAGGCCGTACCGCAAGCGCTTTTGGCAGTCCGGGGCTCTGCCTTCAAAAGGGAAGGGTTCGGTGGGTGCTCCTGGCGCTGAGCTCCAGTTGTCTTTGTTCGTGGCTCTGCTGTCCCGTCTTTGCTATCTCTTCCCGTCAACATACGTATAAATCGTATCGCTTCGAGGTCGCATACGGCTGGCTGCTGGCTGCTGGCAAAGAAAGGTCCCTGTCTGCCGAAGATGGCTTTGCCTTTCTCGTTGAGGTCGGCTTGTGCTGGCCTTGTCGTGGGTTCTGCTCAGACGGTCCGAGCAACAGGAACCTGCGACAGTCGAATCAGGGGCCGCAGTTCATCCCAAACCCTGTCTTTTCCCACGTGTGAACCTCGTCAACCTCCTTGTCGTTTTTATGTAAACTCGGCAGCTGCTCCGTCGTTCCCAGTCTCCATATAAAAATATTCCGTCCTTTCTAGAAGGTTACCAACTTTACACTTGCACATCCAAGAGGACGGGTCGAATTGCCTTACGGAACCTCGGGGTATGGAGTGCGTCTTGGAACTTCTGCTACTGCAGATAATGTCGGTTAATCCACTGTTTGGTCGATACAATGCGATTTCTGGATATGTGCTTCTGCAAGAATCCTGGACCTGCAGATGCACATGGATGGAACTGTGAACTCAGCGAACGAACCGACTCGTGTGAGGGGTTCAAAGTCCAAAGTTTCCCCCCGCTGATGCTTACATGTCAACCATTCCGTTTTGAACGAAGGTTTGAAAGGGCACTCCCGCGCGCCTGTCAAAGTCTCGGGCTGTCTTGTTCGTCAACGCTAGAACTAGAAGCTAGAACAAAAAAGCCTAGCTCTAGTCAAGTCAGAAGGTCTAGCGCACATAAATATGGAGTATCACGCTGATCTCAATCCCAATGTCCCGAACTTGAAACGAAACTCTTGGGTGGATCTAGCCGTGCTTTGTGTCTGATAAGGGCTGGCATCTCTAATATATACTGGGGACTGTGATGTAACCGAGCTCACCAAAGATTACATCGGAGATGAAACGAAACGTCTGTACAAACTTCGTCACAAATGCAGTCGAGCGTGCAGGAGCGAAGGTAAAGCCAGGAGGATCTTACTTTGTCTTCGTGTTTTCACTTCCGGTGATCCGAGGCCCTGATAGTTTCTATGCCAGAGATAATAGTAGGCACTTGGAATTCATAACAAAAATAATGCAAATTACGATTGAATTCAACGAAATATGAGGAGAAGACGTACTCTGAATGCTAACTGCAAACAGAACAACAGCCAAACATTCAAGAACCCAAAGAGGAAAGGAGAACATCATCCGGATCAACATCTCGCTTGCATCCCCCCACCACCCTACATATAAACCAAGGCAGGGAGATATCAGCCGATGCAAACAGCAAAAGCCTGAGGCTTTCCAGTCACAAATCCAGATTGATCAACATCCCCAGGAGCTGGTACGTCATCGTAAGGAAAGGCGTATCCTCTTCCATCGGAATTAGCCAAGTGAACAAGTCTTGAATAGTGGTTGGTGACTGGATGAGTATAAAACTCAGAAACCTGCTCATTGGTAGGTTGCATATCGTTGGCCAACAATGTGGACCTGTTGAGTGCAGCACTGATACGCGCGGTCAATGGACCCATCGCCTGCTTGTTATCACGGAAACAGCCGGTGCTGCAGCTGAAGATATCGCCAGTACTGGGCTTCGAAAAGGTGCCGTGGCCTTCGAAGCAGAGAAGGTCATCGTCGTTCACCCAACCCTCGACGACGCCGTATGATGCTTGAGTGTCGACGATGAGAGGCTGCTGGTGGTACTTGGACCAGCATTCATCGACGTACTGGTCATAGTATCCTTCGAACTTCTTGCCTCCGTGCATGACGCGGACGTTGTTGGGGCTCAGGACTCGAATAGGCTTGCCGTCTGACTCGACGATGAGGTCCTGCCAGTCAGTACATTCGTCTTCGAGAGAGCGGATACCGTCAACAACCGATTGAAGGCCGTCTTGATAAAGGCCAGCGACAGATTGGACTTCACCACTTTCGGTGGTGAGCGACATTGAGATGGGGAGAGAGACGAAGTCCACATAGCTGATGTTGGCGTAGATGCAGTCCTTGGTGTAAGTGAACTCGCAAAAACCCCAGCTAATGTCAATATTGGGGTCCGAGGTGTTAGTGACGGATGGCTCTGCGATAGCTGGGCCGGGATTGAGCTTGAATGTCAATTCCTGATCAAGAGAGAACCAGATTCGACCGCCTGCAATGTGAGGAATAGTCACAGTGACGGTCTCGCCAGTTGCACCAAGTCTGATGGCACAGTCGACCGGGACTTCGCTTCCGACTTCGGTAATTTCTTCCTTCTCGGGGACATAAGGAGTTCTGCCATCGGCCTTGATGAAACAGACTTTGTTGCCGTCGTCGATGAGTTGGCCAGTGATGTAAGCAAATACTTGATCGGCATTGGTGCGGTTCTCGAGGGTGATCTCAAGACCTCCAGACTCGAGAGAGCGATCCTCTTCGCCGGAACCTCCTAGGTATGGTGCGTCTTCCTCATTGGCAGTTTCATTCTCAATAGGTTCCTCTTCAACAGGCTCTTCCTCCGCAACCTCTTCTTCGACGTCTTCCTCCTCAGCTGGCTCCTCCTCGACAGGCTCTTCCTCGATGACTTCTTCCTCTACAGGCTCTTCCTCTGCAGGTGCCTCTTCGACAGGCTCCTCTGTGGCCTCTTGCTCGTAATTTTCCCCATCATTGATGGGCTCTTGAGTCTCATACTCGGAATCGCGGTAGTCACTCATTTTGCTGAATATTTGGTGCTCGTTGGGATTTGAATCGTTTCAAACGAAAGTTGACAAAGGTCGTGGGCGTTTGAAATAGATCAGAAAATTCTGATGAAGTGTGGTATGCTATGAAGCTATTGTGAAGATGATTGTGATGATCTGAATGCCAGGAGAAGAGAAGACTTGTCGAGGTTTATATATTCACAAATCGCAGCCAACGTCTTGATCCTAACTAAGAGGAAAGAAATGGAGTCGCCAGCTGAACATCGAAAGATGGCAGTCAGGCTGCGAAGCTGACCTCTTCAGCGGTGATGCCGACATGAAGGCATCGTGAGATGCCCGCCATTCTGCACACACTCTTTCGCTTTTTACCGAGGATCATTCCAAGACCACACCATTCTGCGCAAGTATATCTTCGCCAAGATACCGAACTACATGGGCTTAGTAAGTGGCGTTGACCATCTCGATTTTTTGTGGTACTATTAGTCCTTTCAGCAGTCTTTGTACTTGAGAGTGGAGAAGGTAGAATGTGTTTGCAGCATGCACCAGGTTGCTGATGGAGACTTCACCGCTGATGCTTTGAATGGCTGATGCATATTGTGGATCTCGGTTCGAGTGCAGTGTGTTCCAACAAGCGACTTGCAGTGTAACAATCCAAACCCGCGATGGTCACTGCCGAGACTTGATTGGAGTATTCAGACAGCGTGCAGCAATGTTGGTGGAATATATCCATATCGGCTTTCCGTATCCGCAGTGAGTGCAGCAACTGCTGCATCACGTATGAGACGAAATCACTTTGAGCGTCGGTAACCGTGATTTCTCTTGGGATCGACGGAGAAATGAAAAGAGAATTGTTGTCGGGAAAAAGTATAGGACACAGTGCAAGGTCAACAGACCGATCCGAATCGAAACGATAGTATTTTTCCGAACAATGTATCCAGAACACTGACCATGACTCCATGAGACTCGCCAAATATTTTTCGTCTCCTATGTGCCCAGGGTTCCATGGAGCGGGCCGAGGCAGAGAAGGTAAGCACCGGCACTGAGATTCTTCAAATTCAACGAGTGGACTAAACATCAGACGTGGCTTGCGTTTTGAGAGCTGGAAGCGAGCTGCGGCTGTGGCTGACATGCAGGTTGTACAGGTTCATCAGACCATCTCATAACGTCCACTCTATCTAGCAGAGAATCTTACTCAGATCAACGGTTCAGCTGACAGAAAAGCTTCTAGAAGTTGCAGTAGCAGACAAACACCTTATCGTCGGATTGAAGAACTTCCCGTCTCCTTCTAACGGCTGGTCTGTTCGCTAGGAATTTGCTGTAAGATGGATGGTGTTTTGGATGATAATGCTGCATCGGGAAGCAAAACCGCTCTCAGCAGTTACCAGACACTTGTCTGGACTGACGCCGAGAGCAACTACAAGTTTGAAGGAGAAAAGATACGAACGTATCGTGGATAAGCTAGCCAATTGAGGACAGGAAATAACCAACAGTAGGCCGAGTGGCATTTTCATACGAGATAGCTACACGAACGATCATATACTGGCTCAAACCATGCGCCTGGCAAATGCACTGGTACGCTTCTCGTTGTGCACTCTGCTTCCGTCGGCGCCTCGACATCCAAATACTAGTTTTAATACCACCTACGATCGAGAAGCTGGAGGCCAAGGGTATCGTAGATATGAGAGGCAGGTGATTTGACTAGCAGAAACTTGGGCTCTTCCGCTCCACTTGAAGAGTCTGCCAAACCCAGAGACAAGCATCTTGGTTTCTTAAAACCCAAATGAAAAGCCCGCAAAAGGCCAGGCCAGATTTCATCACTCGCAAGATCTGCTTTCCAACCTGCGAATTAAGCCTAGTATCAAACACTCTCCCCGTCCTTCAACTCCACTCTCCTATCTTCTCTCTCCACAGGCTTCCGCATGCAAAGCGGTGCCATGAATCCCATGCAGCTCATCATCAACGGGCCCACAATGATAAGTAGATCCATGACACTGACGCGCAATATAATAACGACCATCTCCACCAGCGCAAAGACCATCAACAACAAATACATCTGCGGCGTCATATGTCGCCAGTGTCGCTTTCCTGCAGGGTTCATTGCCAACAGGAAGCCCGAGATTGTCATGATTGATAGAAATGCCAGTGTCGAGAGGCCGAATAAGATGACCGCAAATAGCGTGAGAGGTACGGAGGGCCAGAGATTATGGTGTGCGTACCACAGGACAGACTCTGTTAACTGAATCGCAACATGTTAGTAAGCTTTATATCTTTGTATCAATCGTATCTGCATGCTCGCAGGCCAGAAAACCAAATTCCTAGCTTCGAGGGAGGACAACACTAACCCCACCAAGCATATCCCCAAACTCGAACCAACCCAACCCGACATTCGATGCCCATCCACTGAGTCCCATCACCAGACCAGCTACACCTAGTTTACGACTGAGCCGCGCTTCATATGCATCGCTGTAGTCGAGATCCTTCAGCTCGTGGATCCAAGAGGTTCGACAGTCATCGCAGAGGGGCTCTGAGGGTGANGATGCGCAGGACGGACATTGCCAATTGGGCTGGACTGAAGGTATATTAGCATCTGTGTCTATCTGCAGAGAGGAGCGACAAGGCTTCAAGATGTAAATATACCTTCAAATTGTCCCAGTCCCAGAAGCACGGAGAGCTTCTCGACACCCTTTGCGACATTGTATACCGTCATGTCTGCGCTTTCGTAACGTTGAAGATTGGCCGACACGATTGTGCTGTAGGTAGAGTCTATAGATTTCTCTCCTCTTGAGAATGAAGGGGGGAGTCACATCTTTATCAGATGCTGTCAAGTATACGAGATGTTGTTGCAGCCAAGCCAAGTGTGGTGGGCGCAGTATATCGTATTCTAAAACAGGATGTTGTATTTGGCCAATCACAGAGGCGCTCAATAAGCGGCGGCCGCCTTGCTCAATAAACACGATCGCTCTGGGATATTCTAACATTATCAAGAACTTTCGAATATGTAATTGAAAAGTTTGAAAATATACCCAGACAATCCAGATTTCTTTGGATGTGTGATCCTTCTCACTTATTCGCAAATTTTGGGCAAGGTCACCAGGTAAAGTCAACGCCTTGAGTGCTTCTTTGCTTGCTCACAAGCTGTGGAGTTGATCTAATCTTGATCATGTACTCATCTTGTCGGAGATACGACGTGTAACAAATGTCCTGCGCCATGGAAGTTGATCGTTTCTGATTGGTTAGAGACCTTTTCTTCCAGTGCTATCAACCTTGTGAGAAATGATAGTACCTGTGCCCTCAGGGCGACCATAAGCCATTAATTATGAGAGCTGCAGAATGGTCTGCTTAGAAAATTATACTTTGTCTCCAAACACGCAATTTTGTATCTTTTTGACATTAATGATCCTCGAAATCAGATAACTCCCCACAAGTCTAATGCAAGTATATCCATCCATTCCCATGCGGTAATCCCTGCCTTCCCAAAGCACAAGCGAAACCCAAACTCCAAAAGGAAACAAACGAAATTACCACACATTGATCAGTTCCCCAGCGTCCAGTCACCGACATGATCGTATGGACTATCTCTATCTACTTTCCCACCGATAATGAGTTGATGAAGATCCAAATTGAAGCAGTTGTCTTCAAGGCGAGCATATTGGCCACAGTGATTTGTCCGACATTCTGCAGAAAGTGTCATCTGCGATGTTGGCAAAATCCGGACCACGAGAAGTCTCACTGGTACAAAGCTTACTCGTGCATTGCTCAGTGTCGTTGCTGATGATGAGCTTGTTCAGGTGTGGATTGATGTAAGGTTGCGCCCAGAAATTCTCCTCCTTCATTGAACAGGCGAACATCCGGTAAATTTCCACCTGCATTCTACACAAACTTAGTTCTTGCTCACTTCAAGGAAAGGATAATGATCCTCTTTCAAGGGGAATACAATGCTCAGAACTTTATATCAGAGCATTTGGTATCTAAGAAGGTGGGATGAAAAGGGACGCATGCTTACCTGAAGGACCCCTTCGTAGTCGAGACCAACTTGAATGTTCACAACGGATCCAACAGAATCTGGTGCCTTGAAATTGTCCTGCCCAAAAGAAATGATACCAAGGATTCCGGAAACTATCCCAATGACATTGACGATGGCCCCTGCCATTGCTCAATTATTCACGGAAATTGAATCGTGATTTTGTTAGAGTGCGCGAAAAGTTAAGACAAGACAACTGATCAAAATAGTATTTGCAATGAGGCGTCTTTGAGAACAAGGGAGTACGGAAGTAGAGCTAGTTGTATGCTGTGGAGATGCTCGCGATGGTGATCATGATTCTGAAAACATCAAGGAATGTGAATGCCTTTATTTCTTCTTTGTCCGGAGCATCATGATAAACAATTCTAAATTTGGAATTGGTCATAGGAGGATCGAGACACGATATTATCATGGGCGAAGTTGGGAATTGCCGGAAATATGCTTCGCGCAGCACTGCGACTTACAAGCCACGAACTGCGATAACGAGGCTCTGGAAATGCTATTGTGTGCGGGCAAAATAACAATGCCGACTGTCACAGGAAACCCGTAGAACGACATGATCTCATTAAATTGTAACCTGGGAATCTTAAAATAAATGAGGCTCACCGGGTAGTCCACCGCAATTGTCTACAACGCCGCCATAATGATTTCGGTCGATGAGCAAATCTGCAGTGTGAAGATTGGGGGAATACATGCACACCTCCCCGAAAGAGAGACAGTCCCCGCATGAAGCTTCTGAATAGGCTTGATAAAGTCACCTCACTTTACAGACTAAAAGAATGGGAAATTGACCATATATCTCCCCAAGCTTTTGAAGACCAGGATATGATTTGAGAAGTTCAATACCGAGACAAACAATCTTAGCAATTCGTAGTAGCAGGGTGAGATATACCAGCCCAGCTCTCTAATTTTTTAGAAACAATATTTTGCATACTCATCCACTGGTATTTACTTTGGGTTTATTGGAGGAAAACAAAAAGTAATTGGGGAAAAGCATGCATATATCCAAGCATTTCTAAGACCCAATTCGCCCCAGTATGGTTCCTCGATAACCTGCATCTGGAAGTAGTGGCCTGTAGAATATCTTAGTAACAAATTAAGAGGTAGAGGATATTCATTTGTAACAAAGCGCGAGGCTTATAGCTTCTCGGCAAGGCTGTAGCCTCAATTACGCGCACGTAAATATGCACTTACAAGTGTATAACATCTCAGAACATGTATTACTAGCATTTTCAAGCATGAAGAGAAGAAAAGTCGGCGAAGCCTCCACCAACTTTGTATTGCATGCTCAAAAGCCTATCAAAAAGGTGACTAACTCATGCAAGTTCCCGTTTGCGGCTGCGATTCATTCACGCTAGGGATTCTGAGACGAGGCGAAGCGGAAGTGGTGTAACCACAAAACAACAAACATTAGCTCGGTGCAGCCTCGCCATACTTCAACTTTCTGCCTCACTCTCCCGAATCTCTCTTCATTCACAGATTAAAGGAGACAAAGCCAGTCGCCTTCTGATCGGTTTACCTTCACAACTGAACTTTCCAGCGCCAGCACTGGGGAAAAAGCAAGATCACTTCGAACTCTGCACCGAGAAACATACGCAATATGTACCAGGTCCAACATAAAGCGCTGGGTTGAAATTGTGCCTCAATCTTCTGCGTTTACTTCTCTCGCTTCGTGTGTTGACCTTCTCCGATCTGCCGCCCCATAGCTTCTAATCACCCCGAACCTCACCTTCGAGATCCACAAGCACAACCTGAGGCGTCTATCCCTACGCAAAAGTTGCAGCCAAACCGCATCGAAATTCTGAACTTGTGTCTCAGTCAAGGAAAAAACTCAACAACATGCATTCTGTCCTCCAGATCTTTGCAATTCTGGCATTGCTGCACATCTCCCCGGCACTCGGCCAAACCCTCCCCTCGAACATCATTGGATGCGCCACTATCCCTTGCCCGGATAATGAGGCTGGCGACAGCGAATGTACTGTCATTGATAAGACCTTTGCTAATGTCGGCCTCTCGAATCTCGGTGACTTCTCAATCTCTTATTGGAGTTTCTTGGACTGAAGGTGTCTCCGTCATCGACAGTAACGACACTACAAATCGCACATTCGAGAAGGCTTTCTACCTCGGCGTTCCACCAAACGCCAATCTTACTGGAACTGGAGCATGTGCTGTTTTCTTCAACCAGGTCAGCAAGGAGGTTGTGTTTGACAACAAGAATGTCGAAGAGGCACAGGGCACCTGTCAAGAAGCTCTGAATCCACAGTGTGTGAGTGCTCTGGTCGATCGTGCCGAGAAGGTTGATGTTGTGGGACTTGGAAGTTCGGATGCTTGTGCGAAGCTTGAGGCTTCGTTCAAGGAGACTGTTGATTCTGCTTGCACTGTTTTTGCAAATGGGAATGTTTGGAATGGACTCAGCGTTAAGCGTAAGGTCCCCATCATATCTCTTGACGCGTTCTCATGAACATGAGCTAATTTATCACAGCACTTACCGGAGCCCAAGCTGCGATCCCAATCACCGAGTCTCAAAATAGCACTTCGAACTGCTGGCCTATCGTGCCCAAGGAGTACGATCTGTCACTTGTCACTTCGGTCAACACTTCCGTAGGTTCCACGAAAATAATACGCATCTATTCACAGCGACTAATACTCTGCTTCTAGGGCGATTTCCTCATCGAGACAGCCTCTGCGAATTTCTTCGGAATCACTCCTATCCTCACCCTCTTCTACCCCGGTAACGGTACTCTGATCACCAGCGCTGAAGCTCAAATGACATGTATGAAGACAGTGGGGCCAAGTGCTACTAAGAATGCTACCAAAAATGGCAGCGATAAGGATAGTGGTGGGGGGTCATATGGACCCGACGTTGTTGCTTTGGTGACTGTTTTGTCTTTGTCGGCACTTGCTGTTTTCTAATAGGGCCGGATCTATGGCACAGTTTTGCGGTCTGTTACATCATGAGGGGATAGATTCCATGAGTTAGTCACAGGTTTGGGAAGCATGGCATTTGACGGATGGGTTTGTTGACTTTCTGGTGAGCTCTAGAACTCGTAAAAATGAGAATTTATATTCCAGAGCAAGGCTGGAACAAGATCGTAGAACTTGAGGTCATAGATATGGGATTGCGAAGAAAATGGACATCTAGGTGGCATAACCAATTCTGATATCAAGCCATGCTCTAGATTGAAGGTTGACTGGTGTCGTGTTTTGATGTTCCAAAGCGGGCCTCGCTTGCAAAACCAACATCTCCCCCCTCACTCAGCCTCAACTGTGCCTCACTGCATCCAACAAAACCAAGCACTTATTCCCCGCACGTCAGAATATCTAGACACATTGAAAAAATTTACCTTTCCATCTCAATGACAAACTTCCCGTCTGAGATCGAGTCCAAATAACGTATTCATGCCTACTCATCCAATCCGAGAAGAAATGTCGTCCATCAACATAGACCTTCCGATAGCCCTCCTCTACCATCATTCCAAAATTCTCGAACGCATTAGTATACGACTAAGATTAGGCGCGTTTTCCCTTATGCACTGCTCTCCTTGACCCTCATCATCCACAAGCTAATGACTCCTTAACCAGCACCACCTAATCTCCCTCCACAAGACTTAAAGCCATGCCCATCATGTCTCATCTTACCAAGACAAGACCTCTGCACGCTTTGCCGCCGAAGCTGGCTCCAAAACATAGCACACCCAATCGCATACCAGCGAGTCCAGCACTTGTTCCTAGCAGTAATGCACTTGACCTGCGGTTGGGTTATTCTCATAGGGAATATGGTCAATAACTGGTGGAACACTGATGCCTTTATCTCGAAAGCAAGTCACGCTCATACTTTATTTCGAAGAAGAGCAGACAGCACTTAGACAGATGAATAAATGGCTAACTCTGCCCTTCACCTCTCAGATCCTCTTCCTGGTCTCACCCTTCCTTTCTCCACTTCTCCTTGAATCTCCCCCTTTACCAAACGTTAAACTCGTCTTCAACGTCCTCGGATGGATCTACACCCTCACCACATTCCTCACTTTCTTCTTCATCGTCCTCGGCTACATGCTAGAACACAGCTGGACGAAATCACGTTTCTCGAATCACAGAACGCGGTCCCGGTCTAGGCGATTCAAGACACAACCTGGCATAGATATCTGCTGTCCAGGACTGTTTCTGCTGGTACACGTCGTGGGGTTCTGTGTGATGCTGTACATAGCTTTGTTGTGCTGCAATGAGCGGGAGAGTACCTTGATTCTATTGCCATGGCAGAAGGGTGGCCATCATCTGATGATGCTTATGTTCAAGAGGTTGGAGAGGAATGAGATCGTGGATTTGGAAAGTGGTGGTGGAGGTATTGAGGAGGAGGAAGGTTTGGTGAAAGGGTCTTGAGAAGCGTGTATTCAAATATAGATTTCGTTTTCTGACAGATTAATTCCCCTTGGGGATTTGTCCCATATCATTGTGCCAAGTGGTCGCGTCATATCCCTCCGACCACGGGGTTCGTTGTCCATCATATCCATGCCATCATAAATCCTTGACAAACCCCCTGATCTGCTCCTGCAATGTCTTGATTGCTTGCCTATCATGCCAAAAGTGCCCAGCACCGGGAACTTCGACATGTCGAAATTGGCATTTCCCTTCTTCCTTCCCAGCAACCCTTAATTTCTCGGACCAAGCTCGTAGCCGCCTAGCACTGACAAACACATCGTCGTCTCCAAAGATTGCGAGTGTCGGGTCGACGGTGAACTTCATCTCGTGTTCCGAAATCGAATCTCTCTCCCGCCAGCACTTGGATGTCCATAGTGTGGCTAGACTATTGATGATCCCCTGTAAAGGCGAGACAAGTAGATAACCTATTTGCAGGCCGTCAACAGCACCAGGAATCGCTTTTAGTATCGTTTCGTCATCTGCTACTGCCTTTTCGTCTGCCAGACTTGTTGCAAGCGAATGCCGAGATCCTGGTCTGCTTTGAGTGGAAGACGCAACAGAGTCATGAGTGTTGTGCCTTTTCGGTGACATTCGCTTATGTTTGCCAATTGATCTGACCCTGTCCACACTTTTCCTCACTAGTTCCGGAGCGTCAATGGAAAATGAGCCTCTTCCTCGGAACGAATCATGGCTTGCTCTGCGCAGATCCTCCCCGCCGCCCATCCTAACACCACTAGGCTTCCGCCCTTTCGGGTAGAGTATCTCATCCGCGTTTAGACTTCGGCCTCGACGGTGCGTATAGGTTTGTAGGAGGGCCGAGATCTGAGTATTTACGATCTGGGTCTGTTGTGCAGCCAGACAATCCGCACGTAAACGAATCTCTGCATATGCCGAGCCTGGAGCTGGCGTTTGAAATGGCGATATTATAGAGGTTATTATGGGCGGCAGCAAACTCGTTATCAGGGCTCCATAGGAGTAACCTGCGAGCAGAAGTCTCGGTTGCGTATTACCGATGACATTGCCTTCCTTTTCGAGCATAGATGATGGTAGATCGGCCGACGAGATAGGGGACAAGTATTGCGAGTCGCTGGACTGTGGAGGAGAGACCGCTTGCGAGGGAACAGGAGTCAACTCGTGCAATTCGGGGTTGGAGCGAGTGAACGCTGGTAGACCGGAGGGTATAGGTAGCGGCGACAGAAGATGCATGTAGAAGACCATAAACGCAACGAAACTGATGTAGTCCTTCTGCTCAGCCTTTGCCTGCCATGATGTTCGTCCTTTTGAAGCACCTGCTCCTCTACAGTGTAGGAAGTTAGCAATTTGATCCACCAGGCGAGTATGACTTATGGCTGCTTACCTAAAATTGAAGGTTCCAACCACAAAGTTCTGTTTCAACAGAAGGCTGACAATACAACCAACGACTGGGTCATCCATGGAACCGCCCATGGGCGCGTATGGATGCGCCACAACTGCTGCTTTCTTGTTCCACTCTGCGAGTTGCGAAATCGAGGTTGGAGCCAGTGAAGCGGGGTGATAAACACGACAATCGAGCACTACATCTTCCTGTATAGAAGGTATGGTGAAGCTCAAAGCAGGAGGAGGGACCATGGCAGGCAATCGAGTGGAAAGCCTATTCTGAGAGAGTTTCACCCAATACTGGAGTACCAATTCGTAGCCAGCATTGTGCTGTCGTGAAGGTAGCAGGTAGAGAGGTTGCTGGATGCGCTGCGATCAGGGTCGGCGGAATTGATACGCTGATTACGGTGTCGTGTTCTCACCAGGGATGATTCCGGAGACAGATGGAAGATTGCAGACCGGCGTCTGTCCTTGAGTCCTCGGCGAAGAGACGATCGAGGGCGACGATGTCATGCTGTTTCGCTCGGGTTGGTCTGGAGAACTCACAAGCCAGTGAAGCAGCTCAGCCTCGGGGGCTGGTGGTCTCGGCAGTGGCATGGTCTCTCGGCAAGCTTGTTTTGTGGGGCCGGCAATTGGCTCTCAACCTGGAGCTGGAGCTCCCGTCCTCCATCACTCCATTCCTCCAAGTTGGATCTGCTCTGGCATGTGGATTGCAAGCCAATTGGGGATATTAAAGACTTCATTCAATGTCAAGAGAAGTCCAAAAGCCCTAAGAAACAACTTTTCATCACGAGCTGGCATGAGTAGCACTTCTCCTTGTAGAATTCCATCTCGAGCAGTGCGAAGCGATATTAGTCAACGAACAGAATTCCTGTGCCTGGAAGATTGTTCAATTTGTTGGTATACTATCTTCTTCATTTCATTAATTAGCTCTAGCCCAAGTCTTACCCTTGATCATTTCACAGTTCCAGTTCTATCCCAGAAACCAAAGTCCACGCTTCCAAGCTTCCAAACGACAAAAGCTGAGCATATCCCAATTTTAAGTCTATGATGAGTCCTCACGACGGGAAAGAACAATATTCAGAGCCGGCTTCTCCCACATGAAGAATACCTTCTGGTCCATCCAAGTCTGGCTCTCATCACAGAGCCGCATGTCAAAGTGCCACAGCATGCGTGCCATTACCGAACGCATCTCGTTGTACGCAAGACTAAATTGATCGTCAGCCAGGACTCATAAAACCCGAAGGATATCAGTATCAAAACAACAGGGAAGGTACGTACTTCTTGCCAATGCAATTCCTGGGACCAGTCGAGAACGGGTTCAGAGATTCTTTGACATCTCTACTGAATTCTTCTGGTGGGTTGGGAAGCCAACGCTCAGCCGCGAAACGCTCTGGTTCGTGGAAATTGGTTGTCGAGTAGTATGTCGATAATTGGGAGACTGCTACTGAAGTCTATTGCATGTGTCAGCATAATTTCACGTCAAGGTAAGATATGCAGGAAGTACGTTTCCAGGCACGAAAATGCCACCTATCATATCTCCCTCAGGCTTCGTCCGACGTGGAAGCGCGATAGGCACAGGTGGGTACATCCTCAATGCTTCTTCGATGCAAGCTTGCAGGTATGGAAGTTGGCCGGTGGATTTTAAGGTGATCTCATCTGCTGACTGGAAAGCCAAGCGGACTTCTTCCTGGACTTTGGCGTAGACTTGGGGAGTCTGAAGGAGGTAGTATGTCAATCCGCTGAGAAGCGTTGCTGTAGTCTCGGAACCTGCAATGATGAGCAGTTCGGAAGTGTTCATCAGTTCCTCCCTACTCATTCCTTTCTCGTCGTTGTGGCGGAGGATCTTTGAGTCTGGTAAGTCTTCATTTCAGTATCCAGTTCAGACGGCACTTACATAGGACATAAAATCTTTTCGATCAGTATCCATATCCAACCTCGCCTCCGTCTTCTTCTTGCAGAACGACAAATGCTCCTCTCTCGCTCTCGCAATTGCGGGAACAAATTTCACAAGTGCATCCAAGAACAGCCTAGCCGGTTGATAGAACGACGCAATAGCCATGATCCGTCCATACTTCACACCACCAAACAGATTCGCCATCCACTTGTGATACTCTCCTGCTTCCAGCGCATGGAATGACTCCCCAAAAGACATATCACCAATGATGTCGAAAGTCAGGAAGTTGTACCAGTTCTTGATATCGACTTTGCCCTCATTGGGGCCATCAATCTGATCTTTTAGTCGGGAGACGAGGAGCTCGAAATACGGCATGAGTAAGTCCTCTTGTTGTCGTAGTGCTGCGTCAGAGAAAGCGTGTGACAGGAGTTTGCGCATACGAGCATGATCCGCATCGTTCGAGACTAGTCGCAAAGTCACAATCGCGTACACCGGAAAGAATAAGAAGTAAACTCACAAACAATATCCGTCCTATCCTCCCCTGTGATGCCGTAGAACTGCGGATCTTTCTGCAACTGGCTCTTGCCTGGACGCACGCCATAAATGTCTGTTTCAAGTCAGCAAAAGATTCTGTGCTGGCAAATTTCCGTTCTGCTCAGCTCACCTTTCCATGCAGCGGCTGTGTTGAACGTCAAACTATCTGGTCGTATCCTCACCACATCTCCATATTTCTCATGGAGCGCCTTGACACTTTGGGGATGGCTTCCTTTATAGAGCTCCCAATAATCTCCGGCGTGAAGTCCTGTCCGCGATGCTGGCCCGGGGAATTTGGCGAGTGGGTGGAAGTAGAGGTTGTAGATGACAGTTCCGCCAAGGTAGAGAAGATACTGGGTGTCTATCAGTTCAAGCTTTCTCTTGCGTGCTGAGCTTCAAAAGTTACTTACAAGTGAAGCAAAAGCTAGACCTAGAACGGGCAGATTGCCCGAAGTAAATGAGGTGAGGTAAGTCATCGACGCTGCCTCGGAAAGAATATAGCTCGCTTTTGAAGGAAGTAAAGTCCGTAAGACTTCAATTTATGGTCGATTCGCAAAAGTTCAACACTTTTTTAAGCTGGAAATGAGTATACTTTATGATCTAGCCCCCGAACAAGCAGCTACCACTGTCCCTATATTCTCTTTGACACATTCGCCACCTTACAGCACAGATCACGTACGGACACTTGCCACAAAGACCCGATTGAATAATCAGGACTAGAAGCAGAATAAGAACAAGAATACGGAAAACATTCTAAATCTGGCGAGTCATTCGTCCCATCAACGCCCTTGGCGTACGATCTCCTCATGCCCGTGTATTCTTCCGAGCCGCCGCTCACCATCTCCTCCAAAGTTGCCAACGAAGTTTATGCGATTGGGCATATGCCGGAGCTTGATGTCATGACTAGTGTTTGAAACGTGTGTTGTGACGTCTGCATCAGGACGTTATCAGATGGAAAAGCGAATGCGACGTACTCGGGTAATTTTGAGATCTTGCGAAGTGCAGATGGATCCGTTTAGGCTCGTTGCAGGTGGATTTTGACATGATATGGGAAAGCACAGCACGTAAGCTATGCTAAGCTCCACAACCCCCAGATCCTGGGACGGGATCGACAGCGTGGCGTTTTCGGTTAAAACTTACTGTGATGTTTAAATTTGCGACCTGGTGCTGTGCCGAAGGTGTGAAGTTGCTGGAGATCACATGCTGGCTACTCAATTAGTATCTGCCAACGATCGACGGATTTCTTCGGATCAGCATAAATCAAAAGAGTCAAGAACCATTGTAAAGTCCGAATGTACGATGACGAAGCAGTGGATCAGGCAGAATCATGTGGGCATATTCTCGCATTTGCGCTGTTAAGCGATGGACTTCCCCTCCCGCACCCTTCCTTCAGGACTTCCACCTGCTGGATGACAACTGTTGAAGGTCGCCACGTTTCTGTTTATCCGGAGATATCCCAGAGATCCATCCCATTGCCTACCACCAATGCTTTACTGGCACATCCTTCCCCGGCACTCACAATAGAAAGATCCCCAATGTCAGCTACCGAGGTAAACACATCACCAACCTGCGATAATTCCAGCTGTGATTCACGGTTCGGATCAGATTTCGTTCCGAGATCAATGCACGCCTGCCAGGTCTTTACTCTCTGGTCGTTGCCCGAAGTGATGATTCGGAGGCGATTCTTATCCGTGGGAGAGACAATAGACAAGGCCGTGATAGCTGCAGCATGTGCTGATCGTAAAATAAAAATCTTGGGCCGAACGTGCGGGTCTTGAAGACATTGAATGGGATAGACGGAGATAGCGAGGGCGTTGTCATCTCCTCCAGTTGCAACAACGAAGTGGGAGACGCTGACTGTCATGTCTAGGGACTTGATAGTACTTTGGTGGATCATTTTGCTAGAGATGATGACATGTCTTAGGGTACTTTGAGTTTCAAAGTTGTTCCTATTCGATATGTCTCCTCTCCATAGAGTGATGTTGCCATCTGTCGCTGCCGTGAGGAAGAATATGTGGCCGTCCAAAATTTGTATATGCCGGAGTTGAGTGAGACACGATGAAGTGTATCTGCCTGTTGTCAGTAGCTCGAAGCCTTTGGACTTCGAATAAGCATAAGTCCGGATAGTAGAGTCAGAGAATGCCAGACTGATCAGCAAACTATCTCCATCCTCGGAGCCTATAGTACTTTCGGTCACATCGAAGCTCATGATTCGCAAATCTCCATCTGCACTCCTATCGGGATATGATGCCTCACATACGACACCAATTCCAAAGCCGGGAAGTGACCGAATGGCCCAGATGAAGAACTCCTCATTTCCCCCGCTACTGAAGAGGTATTTCGAATGATACCATTGGAGATGCTGGATTCCTGCAGTATGCTTCTCAATGATAGACAAGCAATCAAAAGCAGAGTCCAGCTCCGAGGCAGCATTATTGTAGCGCCAGATGCGGATAGCGGTATCCTCGGCTCCTGTCGCAACCAGGCTGCCATCTACAGTTACAGCGGAGGCTTTGATCTCCCTACCATGACCGCCTTGCTTCAAGATGGTGTGTGAGGGATTGCGTTGTGAATGAAGGTAAAGTTTTGAGGCTTTGGTAAAGACAAATTGACCACCGCTCGAAGTGGTGGATGGACAGTATGCATAGCTTCGATGCGCACCTCCGCAATCAATGTTCGATACTTCGTAGTGTTGGCTCTCGTTCCAAACCACGAAGCTCTTACTCTTGAAACCATAGAAGTGCAGCTCCCCATTCCGGAACCATGCAGCTTCGACCATGGGACCAAGGGGCAGCCTGCTGTGGTGGACACGGCTAACGATCGACCCGGTGGAGGTGTCATTCGAGCCTGAAGTAGGTGTGCACGAAAAGACCGAGTAGTATCCAGTGCGTTCTGTTGTTAGGAAATGCCCGACGCTTCCAACAAGTGAATCTGACGCTTTCAAAGAAAGAATTGTGGCGATTGCATCAGAGGGTGAGTCCTTCGGAGGTGTCCAAATATCGATAGGATCCGCACTCTTGGAAGTCTCATAAATGGCCAGTATTCCAGATCTTGCACCCAAAGCCAACAGTCCATTAGATCGGCCGGCGCTCGTGACGAGGAATTTCGGTGACAGATTGCAAGACTTCGAGTACGTCATCTGGGGAGCAGCAGTGCTTGAATATTCAATAGTGAAAAGTGTAGCGACTTGACTTGCTAATTCCGTCACCAGTAGCTCGTATGAATTCTTTCTGACGTCCAAAATCTTGAACATGTCAAGAACTTTCCCTTCCACCTTTCCCGCAACTTGGATCGGCTGCCCGGTCTGGTAGGCGAATATCGTGCCATTCGATCCAGCCAAGAACGCAATGCCAATCTCCGGAAATCCTTCGATCACAGTATAGTTTTTCAGATCGAGGGATGATGGGTCTGGAAGGAAGGCTTCGCTCCAAACGACATCTGCATCAATATCTCCAACCAAGACTCGACCACAATTCGTTGTGGCAATCACTTGGCTCTCTGATGCAAAGGCATATCGATTGAACCCATCCTTGATGCGATTGTTAGATTTCGTCCTTTTCGTAGGCTTACTATCGGCTGGGAGTGCTTCTGAAGGAACGTTTCCAGTCACAATTGCTGGTGGCTCTTGTGCTTTCTGAGAATCGTCTTGTGTGGGAATTGGTGACTTCAAGCATGAAATGATGTCTTCAAGTCCCCATGCCATGGATCGAGAAGGCTCATATGATGGCATTGTTGACATCATCGGCTCTTTGCTGATGTTCAATTCCACTGGTGGTGATTCGATTGCTGCACCTACAGCCAACTTGTACATGGAGATCTTCCCGTCGGCCCCACCGGTGACGAGCAGGCAGCTAGATCCTGTCAGATCAAAGATTGCTGTTGACCAAATGTGCTTCCCACTGTGAAAAGCAAAGGTATTCAGATGACTCATTTTGGCCAGTGTACTTGGTCTGAGAGTATTCTTGTGTTTCGGGACTGCCGAAAGAGAATTGATCCCTGTAGTGGGGACAAGAGTGCTATCAAAATCCAAAGACCAATGCTGCGTTGTTGAGTCTTCGCCGAAAGAAAGTATACATATGGAAGGAGCTGAGGGATGACCCTCTTCAACAAGAAACTTGACGCTCCATATCCTAGAGGCATGGCCCATGACAGTCGCAATACATTTGGTGGCGACATCTGTTGTGCCATGCTCATTATTTTCACCAAAACCGGTTTGTCGTAGCAGACTTGTACTTCTCGAAACTGGCTCAAAAGACTCTGACAGATCCCAAATGCGAATTGTGCGATCGTCACTGCAACTTGCGAGTAAGCGGCCTGTTGTGCCATTACGCTGCACGATGTAAGGGGAAATGTCGACCCCGAATATCGATCCTTCATGGCCCGTGAATGTATAAATCACTTGACTCTCTCCGGTCGTAGAGCACCTCCAGACAATAATCTCACCAAATACAGTGCCAGCAGCAACGAGTATCTGAGCACGCGATTCCCAGACCAGATCTGCAGAGTACAGGATGGATCTGGAAGGAGATGATAGAGTCTCTAGCTTTGGATATTCCGTATCTCTGAGGCGAGCAGCCCTAAGCACAGTATTGTGGGCAGTGATAAGAACGCAACAATCATCGTGCGGAGAGATCGCAACATCAAGAACCCAATCAGAAACTGCAATTACTGAGGACTTGATAGAGCTAGCATGCTGGAGGAGAATACTCTCAACATCTTTCCTTTCCAGAAGAATCAAGGAAGCTCCACCCCATATGGCAAGCTGTAGAGCATTCTCGTCTTTACCATCTTCTCGGATAGCAATGCCATGGATAGTTTGACTGTCGAAAACTTCACAAACAGAAAGTAGTTTGTTTGTGACTAGGTCGAAAGCCTTGAGGAATGAACCTTCACCGGCCAGAACTATACACGAGCCTGAATCTGTGACATAGAATCCGAGGGCTGTGATTGGATTCAAGATGTTATCATGCTGAGAAATGTCAGTTGTGTTGCGTAGACTATGTGGTTTGTCAGAAACCCACGCTGAGCGCCATTGGCCCGGACCAATTATCGCTGAAGACAGAATGGCTCGTTTCCTCTGCTCCTCATCGATCCAAAAGGGAATCGGAGAAAAAGAGGCTGAAGCCCTGAAGGGGCCGATCGCAAATGGATGTCGAGGTCAGTTAGATTGCAGTCCACAATTTCGGACAGTTCTTGATGGCGTAATACGTTGGGTATTGCATGCCGATGAAGATATATCGATGCTGTGCATATGAAGGAATCCGTAATTATCTGGCATGTGAAGGTGTGATAGTTACTTGCCGACGGGAACGGTCTGATCTCTGCTCCAGCATTGCTGGTGTTTGTGTTCGAGAATGACTTAGGAGAGAAAATCTCGCTTGTCGCCAATTAAAGGCGGCAAAACACCGGCAGAGGCTTTTGAAATCGACGATTTTTATGTTCAAGATTATGCAACGTTCATGCAGGTCTTCTGCCAGCCTCGGCTGGCACATGAAAGGCCATCATCAAAAGACGCGAAACATTAGGCAACTCCATATCAGACGCCAAATAGGATGCTTTCAATTCAAAAAGTCCCAACCATTTTATGCAGGGCGGCCCACGATGATTGACTGGTATAAGTATGCGCATGTGACAGACATACTTCCGGGCGTCTTCTAGGGTGATATCATACAGGATTTCTGTACCATATTTCCATCTTCACCAGATCTTCACCGACTTGCCGAAAACTGTTGGGAAAACAGCCCCCTCTTGCCTTCGTTCCCAAGCTATGCCACGTATCCACACACCATTCATCGATCTGAGCATCGACTTATCGCAGTACAAGAACAGCGTCTGCGAGAACATCTTCAATCTGACGCCCTCCAATACCTCCCTCACTCCCGACCAGCTACCGAAGCCACCATGATTGGAACTTCGAGGGCGGAATATATCTTTATACGATTCTGCATAATAGGCTTGCACTATCTGGCGCCACTTTGCCTGCTCTACTGCACCCTGGTGATTGCGCTGTATGGCTTCAAGACCGCAATCACTTCTCCAGCCCCGCTCGTCATCGAAAGCATAGCCGTCGCAGAATCGCTATTCTTCCTCTTTGTTTATCTGCCATACAGATATCGCCTTCAACGCGAAGCGATACACCCACCTGCGCCGACACGCGACGAAAGAAGAGAACTTTTCTTGCATTGCAATGCCAATATTTCCGACCCTGAAGGATATCTCCAGAAGTGGTTTCTTGGAGCGGACTTGAAGGACATAAAGAGAGAGAATGTAAAAGAATTTCTACTATGGGCTTTCTTCAACCGTGGCGGACCGCCAGGCGATGATGATGAAGAATTGGACGAATATGTCGATGCGACAGAAAAACTCCTGGGAAAGCCAATAGAGGAAGGAAGAGGAACGGCTGAGTGCTTGCGATTAACGCTTGACCGTGTGGATATGCTGCATAGGAGCTTGGTCTGGTATTGTGTAAGTTGAACTCTTCAGACACAAGGACCTTGGCTAACAATCCTTGAAGTGCGTAGGATTCGTTGACTTCCTGACCTATATGAAAATGCTCTACCACGGATTTCACTTCCACCGAACAAAGTTGTCCCGCTTCTTTACCCTCTTCCCATTCCGACCACAAACTCTCTTCACGAAATATCGATCTCCGGCAAAGCACACTACATACTGGCACCGCCCGCATACCTCGAAGACAAAGCTTCCAGTTGTGTTCATCCACGGCATAGGGATTGGACTGTATCCATACACGAACTTTCTAAGCGAGCTGAACTCCCCTGCTGGCCTAGAATCGGTGGATCCAGATGAGCAGGTCGGCATCATTGCCATCGAAATCATGCCAGTCTCTTTCAGGATTACCCATTCTGCCTTGGGTCGTGCCGAGATGTGCGCAGAGATAAAACAGATCCTGCAGGAACATCTTCCAACAGGACAGAAATGTGTCTTAGCAACCCACTCGTACGGCTCGGTGATCACGACTCATCTCCTCAAAGAACCTTCAACTGCGAGACTCATCGGTCCAGTAGTCTTGATAGATCCTGTCTCCATTCTTCTCCATCTCCCAGATGTTGCGTACAACTTCACACGCAGGAAACCGAAGAGGGCAAATGAGCACCAACTCTACTATTTCGCGAGCATGGATATGGGCGTCAGTCATACTCTCAGTCGCCACTTCTTCTGGAACGAGAATGTCCTGTGGAAGAAGGACATGCAAGGAAGACGAGTCACTGTCAGTCTTGGTGGCAAGGACTTGATTGTCAACACCGAAGCAGTCGGAAGATACCTGAGCGAGGAGACGAAAGTTGGGAATGGCCACGCAAATGGCAATGGCAATGGAAACCGAAATGGAAATGGAAGAGCCACTGGTGTCTTGGTAGATTTTGAAGGTCGGGACGATGCTTCCCAGTCAGGCACGACTGAGGACGAGACGGAGAATGAGAGCGAACACGAAGAAGACTTTGTTGAAGAAAAGTGGAAAAGTCGACCATGGAAAGGAACTGGTATCGATGTACTGTGGTTCAAGAATTTAGATCACGCACAGGTCTTCGACAAGGCAGCCACGAGACGTAGAGTCATCGACGCGATCACGACGTACAGTCAGAACGAATGAACGAGATGAGAAATTATGGATTGGGGCGTTTTTTAGAAGTTTGGAGGAGCCTTGTGGATTTTGTGCTTCTACTTCCAAGCGTAATATCAAGAGACTGCGATGTTAATTGTTACAAGAAGATACCATGTACAAATAATAGATTACATGAGCATTCGCCAATACACATAATCTACAGGATATATCAATACTCAAACGTCACTCAGTGACTGAATGTTTGATCAGACTAATATAGTTAAACAGCATCAGCCTCGTTCGCTTAGTTCAATCCCAGAGTTCTCCTCATCATTCGAGCGGTAAGAAGAGTTTCCGCATAGATAGGCAATGTTTGAGCAATTAAAGCTTCGGTCGTTCTTCATGCTCCATCACAATCACCGCCTTGCCCCAAACTCTCCGCGCTTCGAGGTCCTTCATTGCGCGAACCACACTATCCAACCCCCTGTACTCCTCATCATACACCGTCGGTCTGAGCTTCCCGCTCTCCCACAAAACTTTGAGCTCTTTCCAGATCTGCTCTGTCTCCACAGGATCAATGCGATCTGTTTCGCCATACCGCTGTATGGCCATGAATGTTAGCAAGCACTCCGCTACACCCTGATATGGGATAGTTTGAAGTACAGGCGCAAGAGGAGAAATGGCTGAGAGATGTATATGAGAGAATGAAAGGAGCATAATCTCACATAGCCAATCAGCTGAGCCTGTCTCAACAACACCCTATTCATAGCAATCCGCTCCAACTTCCCCTCCGTCCCTGCAAACCCCACAATCAGAACCCTTCCCTTCTGCCTTAAACACTTAAGACTCAAATCCACAAGTCCCACAGGATCAAACACGACATCCACACCCTTCCCTCCAGTCATCTTCATAATTCCGTCAACCCAGCTAGGCTTAGAGTAATCCACACATTCATCCGCACCAAACCTCTCCGCTACAGCAAGCTTGGAAGACGAGGATGCAGTGGCTATCACTCGCGCTCCGACAGCTTTGGCGATCTGTACGGCCATGAGACCGAGACCGCCTGCTGCGGCGTGGATGAGTACTGTTTCACCTTTTTGAAGACGGCCACGGGTTATTAGTGCGCCGTAGCTTACTGGTGCGGTAGCGGCGAGGCCGGCTGCTTGGGCGAATGTCCATGAATCGGGGATGGGGTGGAGAGAGGATGGTTTGACGCTGATGAGGGAGGCATACGAGCCGAGTGAGCCGCCGAAGACGCGGGTACCAGGTTTGAGGTTTGAGTGGAAGGAGGATGGCGAGGAAAGAATGGTCCCGGCGAATTCGAGGCCGAGAACGAAGGATGGCGTTACGAGGGAGCGGTTGTTCTGGTGTTTACCGCGTGCCTTGAGGTTGTGAGAAGAGCTTTGGAATGAAGAAATGGACAGACAAGGTAATCGGGGTGAATGTCTAGGCTTTTCTTGACATTGACTACTAAATGACATAAACATTGGACTTGGCCGGATTTTGACTTTTAATGAGACGAAGCTATCAATTGACTCACGTATAATAGGTCAACAAAGTTTACACCAGCGGCTTCTATCTGGACGAGAACTTCGCCATCCTTCACTTCAGGGTTTGGTACTTCAGATATCCTGACGTCTTCGACTTTCTAGAGACTCTTTTGTCAACATGATGCATTTAAGCAGCTTGGAAGAGGACTTACTTCAACAAACTTATCTACAAGTATTGCCTTCATGGTGGTTGGATGTGGAACAGAAAATGATGAGAGATTTGAAAGTGATGTTGCAAAAGTGAGGGGGTTTGACAAAGCGGTGCGGCCCGAGGTAAATAGTCGCTTCTCCTTAGGACAAACATCAACAGTACCTCCAGATATTCTCACGATAGTCTTTATTCAGTGAGAGCTCACTTCAAAGCTTCGTGCTCATGAAGGGACATAATTCATCGTCTTATTTCAGTAGATCTGTCTAAATGTAGAGCTAAATCACCCGTTTGAGCCGCTCATAGATACCTCTTGACCATCTGCTTATAACATAACGACTGAAATTATAAGGCGAGCCAGTTGAACTACAAAAGTGAAAGATAAGATTTGTGATGAATTCCAAAGGTTTATAATGGCACCTGGAAGTTCTGGGCGTCCTTTGAGGTGAAGTCCAATTCTCCACAAATTGCGTCCCACATCGGCTTAGCGCCGAGCTTAGTGTGAGGCTGCGTCCCAAAATCCACCGCGAAGCTCGCTGAAGGGAACAAAGCATTCCCATCTCCATTACCCAACCTCAAGTCCTTCTTGGTCGCTGACAGTCGTTCAATCGAAAAGTTCGATCGCCCATGGCTGCCTAAAGTTGCTGAGGTACAAATTCTCGAGTTCCTCGAATATTTTGCTCCATCCCCTTCAACAGTTTCCATCAACACCATGTCTTTACAAAACACGCATTTTGAGGACAGCGAGGACGAGGACGACTTCAACCCCCAGCAGGCAGATATTTCGGATAATGAGGATGCAGGTGGCTCCGATCACGATGATGATGCCGGCGCGCAAATACGAAATGAAGTTTCCAGACGTTCTGCGAATGTAGATGATGGTTCGGACGATGAGCAGCCTGCGCCCTCAAGGAGAAGGTCATCTGCGGACCAGAATGATGGCGAGGAGGACGAGGATGATGAAGATGCTGAAGGTCCCGGAGAGGATTTGAACGCGGGCGCAGATGACGATGATGAGGAAGATGAAGACGACGAGGAAGAGGAGATTACAGTTGGTTACCTGTCATGCTCCTTGAAGGAGTGTACTGACAAAAATTTCAGGGCCACCGCCGAAAACGCCGTCGCGAACGCCGTAATCAGTTCCTCGATGTCGAAGCCGAGGTTGACGAAGATGAGGACGAGAACGACGATGATGAGGACGAGCTCAATGAAATCAAGGACAATTTCATTGCTGATACCCACCCTGATGATCTCGCAGACCTCCCGGCTGGGGGAGTGTTTGACGACAAGAGACATCGCGAACTCGACCGTAGGCGTGAGATGGAGGCAAGTCTTGATGCCGAGAAACAAGCCGAAATCCTGCGACAAAGATATGCCAACAAGAATCGGTCTGGTAGGGGAGCGGGAGATTCTGCGGTTGTGCCCAGACGTCTGCTACTACCCAGTGTTGACGACCCGAGTATCTACGCTGTGCGCTGTAAGGAGGGAAAGGAACGGGAGGCTGTTTTCTCTATAAGTAAGTGGCCACGGAGCTCAGCGCAAGGTAATTATGCTGATCCTGAACAGTGAAGCGTGTGGAGGAAAGAACCGGAACTCGCGATGAGCTTGCAATTACCTGCGCATTTGAGCGAGGTGGTACACATTCAACAATGAAAGGGTTCATCTATGTGGAAGCGCAACGTCAAGCGGACATTTTGACTGCCCTAGATGGAGTGATGAACGTGTATCCTCGAACGAAGATGATGCTGGTGGAGATCAAGGAGATGCCCGACTTGCTAAGAGTTACCAAGACGCCATCTTTGGAGCCAGGAGCCTATGTTCGACTGAGACGCCCCGCAAAATACGCTGGCGATCTTGCCCAGGTTATAGACGTCACAGATACAGGATTGGAAGTTCGAGTCAGATATGTACCGCGTCTGGATTATGGTCTTCACGAGGATGCAAACGCTCCTCAAGATTTTGGAGGCAAGAGAAAACGAGCTGCCGCTGGACCTCGACCACCACAGAGACTCTTCAGCGAAGTTGAGGCAAAGAAACGACATGCCAAATATCTACAAGGAAGATCCGACACCAAAATTTGGAATTACCTAGGCGACGACTATGTCAATGGATACTGCGAAAAGGAGGTCAAGATCCAGACCTTGATTACCAAAGACGTCAATCCGACTCTAGAGGAAGTTACGAGATTCGCTTCAGGCGCTGAGGACGGAACAGAGAATTTGGATCTCAACGCACTTGCTGCCAGTTTGAAAGCCAGTACCGCGAATGCATCCTATCTGCCCGGAGATGTGATCGAAGTCTACGAGGGAGAACAAAAGGGTGTCGTAGGGAAGGCAGTCTCCGTCCAAGGCGATATCGTTACCCTGGCTGTTCAGGAAGGCGATCTTAGGGGCCAAACGATCGAAGTGCCCGTGAAGGGACTCCGAAAACGGTTCAAGGAGGGTGATCATGTAAAGGTCATTGGTGGGAGTCGGTTCAGAGACGAAGTGGGCATGGTCGTCAGAATCTCTGAGGACCGTGTCACTCTTTTGACCGATCAGGGCAATACTGAGGTGACGGTGTTCAGCAAAGATCTCCGAGAAGCCAGCGACTCGGGTGGTGGTGGATCGCTTGGTCAGTTCGAGCTCTGGGATTTGGTTCAGCTCGATCCATCCACGGTTGCTTGTGTTGTCAAAGTAGATCGAGAGTCCCTCGTTGTTCTTGACCAGAACAACCAAACTCGCACGGTCCTACCATCTCAGATATCGAATAAGCTCGAGAAGCGAAAGCATGCTGTAGCGACCGATCGCAATGGCTCCGAAATTCGCGCTGACGATGGTGTTAAAGAGTATGGTGGGGAAGGTAGATCTGGCAAGATCCTTCACATCCACCGTGCATACCTCTTTTTGAGGAACACGGCCCAGAGTGAGAACGCTGGTGTTTTTGTCACTCGAACTACCAGCGTCGCTACAGTTGCTGCCAAAGGAGGTCGACTAGTCACATCTTCATCTCCAGATCTCAACTCCATGAATCCAGCCTTGAAGCGGAATCCCGGAGGACAAACAGACATGCCGCCGCCAAAGTCGTTTGGCCGAGATCGGTCTATTGGCCAGACTGTCACGATTCGGAAAGGCCCTTATAAGGGTTTGCTCGGTATTGTCAAGGAGACAACTGATACTAATGCACGTGTTGAACTTCACACGAAGAGTAAGACAGTGAACGTTCCCAAGGATGCATTGGGCTTCAAAGATCGTATCACAGGACAGTCAATTGATCTCAACTCTAGAGGTGGACACGGTGGTGGCAGAGGTGGCTTTACTCCTCGTGGCGGTTCAGGCAGAGGAGGTTTGGGTGGTGCAACTCCAGGTGGTGGTTGGGATGGTGGACGTACGCCAATGGCAACTGGCGGAAACGAGCGAACCCCAGCTTGGGGTTCTGCAAGAAGTAAGTTTGCTCAAACTTCGATCTTCGTAATATAGGCTAACAGTCATAGCACCTGCTGCAGCAAATGGTGGTAGAACCCCAGCCTGGAAGTCTGGTGGTGATGGAGGGCGAACACCAGCTTGGGCAGACGGATCACGCACTGTCAATCCTTACGATGGAAACCGTACTGCTTATGGCGGTGGCAACCGTACACCAGCTTGGTCCTCCGGAGCAAAAACACCAGCTTACGGTCTTCAAGATGGATTTTCGTCTGGCTCAAAGACTCCTGGTTACGGCGGTGGTGGAGGCGATGCTTGGGGCTCCAAAACTCCTGCATACCAACCGTCGACATCTAACACCAACGACGGGTGGTCGAACCCTCCTGCAAGCAACAGCTGGAATAGTGGATTCGATGCGCCAACTCCAGGTGCTCACCTCTCTGCTCCCACGCCCGGAGCACTGAACGCCCCCACGCCAGGAGCTTATTCAGCTCCTACACCTGGACCATACAACGCACCAACACCAGCTCCCTACAGTGCTCCTACACCTGCAGCTTGGGGAGCTCCAACTCCAGCTATGGATGCCCCAACGCCAGGCTACTACTCAGCACCTACACCAGGCGCACATGGCGTACCTGAGACTCCAGCTGCAAATTGGCAGGATGATGGCCCTCGCTATGTAGACTAAGGACCCTGGTGAACGTGGGGCATGGCTGGATAATAAGCTTTTTAGGATGGCGGCAAACAGGAGCGGAGAACTGGGTAGCATATTTCTTTTCACCTTTGTTGTGTTAATAGAACAGGATGGTGGTGAGGTGTAAGAAGAAAAGAAAACCAACAGAAATGGAAAATGGGATGCATTTTTTTCGCGGGAAGCAACACAGGCATGAATGAGCGCGTTGATTTAAAAATGGCGCACAGGTACCAAATCAAATTTATACCACTATCAAGTCCATTATATGAAGCGTTCAAAATCTCCATACGTTTTCTCCTTCGTACTCTTGCGAGAGGTAGCCCAATGATTTTCATCAATGTTTCTCTATGCTTAACACACGGTCGCTGAGCCAGACAGGGCTTGTTGATTCACAGCTGAGAAGAGAGACTTCAGTATGTACCTAGCTAGGTAGTGATGAGAGAAGTGTTTATTTTTATTCCATAGATGCATAATTCGGCACCTCGTCTACACTGATGCACGTAATTGCAACTGATCGACAACGACATAACCTCGATCTATCCTCTCTATAGATGCAATACCCATACCTCAACATCGAGAATGTCCTTTTGGGTTTTCCCTTATTATTCTTCTGCTTGATATCCCACTCTTCTATCATATCGTACAATGCCGTCAAGCGCTACTTCGATGCCATGTCATATCATGCCAGGTCCACGCTCATATCTCATCCATAGGGTAGGTAAGGTAGTCAGTCAGTCAGTCTGTCAGAATCTCGCCCGCAAATAACGCACTCAATCCACATCATCCTCACTCGTCTCGGGCAATTTCTCCTTCCCCTCAACTTTCTCTCCCTCCCGGCCCTCCTCTTTCGCTCCATCCACACCCTTAGCCTTCCCCTCAAACGGCTTGCCCCCCTCAACACCGTCCTTCACATTCCCATGCTCATCGACGTCTTCCTTGAGGTATAGCGTGAATAGGACGACGAAGAGCACTGTGTCGGTGGCGCGGTTCTTGAGCGTGTATCTTAGGCTGTGTGAGCGCTTTTGCGTTTTCCTGGGAGAAGAATATCATCGTTGGGATTGTATTGGCTTCGCTGGAAGGGGATTTGGGAGTTTGGGACTTGATGTTTCGGGCTTGGGAAGGGGAGCAGTGTGGATTTGTATGGGACTGTGCATGGGATGTGGCAATACGTGTGTGATGTGGTAGGGCTGAAAGATTAGGGGGGGGGGGGGGGGCAAGGTAGGTTAGGAAAGCAAGTAGTGAGGTAGATGTGATGAGCAAGGGGGAGCGATGCGATGCGGGACAGGATGAATGAGAGATTCTGCGTACCTTAGTCCTTGACCATCCCAATAATTCATTATTGGCAGAGTAAAGCCGGGGAGTCTCAATGCGAAATCTGTAGTAACCATTAGCAATCATTTCCTCTTGGAATCAAGAACAATTCCGCCCCCTCCGCTCCAAGAGAGAAAATAAGCCGCCGCAATAATGACAAGAAGGGCATAGAATAGAAATGCAAGTAGCCCACCATTGAAATCCAAATACGGATTATAGAAATCAACCCCATATACCCTCCCCTCTTCCCACTCCCACTCCTTCCTCTTCTCCTCCACCAAAAAGTGTTTCTTCCTCGCCGCCTCCGTCTCCGGAACGCCCTTCTCATTCCTAATCTCCAATCCCTCCTCGTTACCACCCTCTTCAAACACAAGTCCCGCCTCATGATGTCCAATTCCCTCTTTCCCATTCTCATCCCCCGCTTTCACCCTGCCATCACCAGCTTTGCCCCCAACATGCAATTTATTAACACTACTCGCCGCCGGCCCATACAAATATGGCCTGTCCGCATACACATCTCCATCCAATCCCGGATCAACCACCCATTTCACAATACGAAACGCAGTGTTGAATCCAGGTGGTAGACGGTCACGAATCGGATGGTCGAAGTCATTGCCGAAGACGAGGTCGTCGCCGTTAATGGAAGATTTTGGCGTGAAGCGGAAGGCGATGCTATATTGGTCGTTGGCTTTGCTATGTTCGGGGAGGGAGAAGTAGGGGGACGTGGAGGGAGAGGTGTGTGGGAGGCCGCGGTAGGACTGTGTTATTGCGGTCAGTGGAGTACTGTGGAAAAGCAGGTCTGCTGTATTGGTGGGACTGGGGGAAACAATACCTGTATCCTAACATTCAAGTCGACATTGATATGTTCGGAGTCGATCGTAATAGGCGTAGACTGGTTGACGGGCACAATCTTATGCGTCTTGATATCATACTCTGATCCAGCAGATACCTGCAAGACGTAATTGTGCGCCATTCTCGGTTTCCCTTTGTCTGCCCACTTCTATCTTGTCTTATTCCTGCAGCCTGGTCTCTCTTCACAAACGAAATCCCTCGTCTGCGCTATAAAACCGAATCGACTCCACGCTTTCGAACGGTGCCGTAAAAACAAATAACCGGGGCGCTCTTTCTTTCAAACTGCTTGTTCCGTGGCAGAAATCTTCCGTTCTGACTGAATAATTGCGCCGCTCGAGAACGTCTTCCCAATTTTCAGACCTGGTGAATCGCGGGCTTGAGGTTTGTTGAGATCCAGTTGTTTCTCTTTCTGGGTTGAGCGGAGACTTATTCCGGGAGCTTTGATTTTGATGAGGGCAAGTGGGGTTGGGTTTTTGTGTTTGGGATTTTACCGCGAAGGCGGTCTGTACGTCACTGAATGAATCGCGGAGAAACATCCCTGTCACAGCTCGAAAGCTTGCCTTCGCCCTACCTAAAGTGTGGCATTTTGACATGTGTCAGCCAATAATGACTTGCTGAAAATTCAGAAAGGTTATGCAATCTGTGTACGTCAGAATTTCGAGGCAAGCCTACTTACTACTTCTCAGTAGTATTCAGTGATTTGCGTACCTTTGTCATACATTTCTTTAGTAGTGGGTCGACGGATGACTCTGTCAGTCTTGCTTCATCGTTGTCTGTAATTGCTCTTCTGTGTTTGATATCTAGACACAGTATCTTTTCCTACAGTTGGATGTAAATTATCCATCAGCTTAGAGCACAGTACAAGCTATTTACCCTTCACCTTAGCATATTTTAAGTTTCTTCAGTAGGGCATTGAAATAAGTCTTATTTTCTAGACATATACAGATATACATTGATGGATCCACACGGATATACACATGAAGGCCGTTCCATTTGGTATAAATTCGTGTTAACTTTTGCTTTCCTCCATCCTATTCCCACACTTCCAAAGTCCATGCTCAACTGTGCATTCAGCAATTGCTGGTCACCGTGCTATCATCCGTAGGCACCAGAAAATCATCGATCTTCACCCGTTCGTAGAAACTGATATGGCCGAATCCCACCCAATACTGCGCCAAGCGGTCGCGAGAAATCATTATTAGCTGGCTCTCGATGTACTTATCTGTTATAGATTGTCAGTGACTTTCTCTGTAGCAATACATCGTTTCGGACCAGATTCAGAAGCAGAAACCATAGACGAAATTGGAGAATAATAATCACCGTTCCGAAACATCCTCGCCGCAATGTGACCTCTACTCCTCACGACCCTAGCGCCCTTAAATCTATCCTCTGTTGCCTTTCTCACAAATCCCGTTTTCGAAATGTCGTCTGAGATAAACGTGTACTCTCCTCTCGGTACATTTGGGTCACCCGTTAACTTAATAGCCTCTAGGCTCCCGCGGTAGATGCGCTCTTCCTTCTTTCTGATTGCAAATTCTTCTGGGGTTTCGTCGTCGCCTTGTACTACGCTTGCTTCGTCGAAGGGCTCCTCGTTGTCAGGTTGGTGCATGAGCAAGAACTCACATCCATGACCGCTGTAATCTCCCACCCAGATCCCCCGATATGGCTTCTCTTCCGTAGGTGTGTATAATTTAGGATCCAGCGTCGCGTAAGTGTAGACCTCTTCGCCATGACGAACGCCTGTCGTACTGCTGCCAACGTTCATTGACATCCAGCGTTTGATCCTGAAAGACTGATTACTAACTTGCGAGCGCTCTTGTGGCTTTTCTCCCATGCCAACATATGAGTTTCGGATTCCGATCTGAACACGATGTCTGGCCGGAATCGTTGCTGGTGGCCACAGATCTCCACTTGTACGCTCTTCGACAGGTTGGGCATGTAGAAAATTGGAAAATATGGCGCGGTGGCTGCGTTCTGGGATTTGCATGGGTATTTCGCCTGAGAAGCGATGGTTGGAAATTGTCTCGCCAGTGGTTGATATCAGGGACTCCAGAGAAATAGCGTTTAATCTGAAAACCGGTTGGTCCATATGCAAGCGACACCGTGGAGTGAAAGAATGTATCAAGACTTCATCATCCGCTTCCCAGGGATCAAAGGTAGGGGTTGGTCGTTCCGCAATGAGCCTGTAACCCTCAATGGCACCCGTCACTTGATTGTACCGGGTGATGACCAGTTTACCAGTGAGATAATAATCGCAGAACCACACTTTGTATTTGGGAAGGAACCAGTGAGGGTCATGAGCAATGTACAGCTGTCGGAAGGTCTTGCATGGAAAGGGGGATGTCAAACGGACCCCAGGAACGTTGTCTTGGACGTGCTGTTGCCATAACAATTCGGTCTTTGAATGTGCTCGTAAATTACGACATGTTTTGGACACGCGAACGAGCTCGAGGGGTCCGAGGAAGGCGAGGATATATGTGATGAGCTCTGATGGGAGTTCTTGGAGAAAGTATTGTTTCGGAGATATTGTTATACTTCTTGGTGAAGCTGGAGTAACAATCATGTTAGCTAATGATTATGGCAAGATATATGTACAGAGATTATGAGTAAACGAAGGTGGCTCTGTTATAGATGTAGGATAGATGTTTCACTTGACTTGGAAATCGACTCTACAAAAAGGATATTCTCCACATACCTGGTTGTGTAATTGGAGGTTCCTGAGTCACGCACCCAGCCTCAACTTGTGAAACTCCTTTAAGATCATTCCTCTGCTGCAAATCTTCATCCTGTGGTTTCTCATATGGTACAGACTCCACCAAATCGAAATTCTCTTCCACTCCTGGATCAACGCGGCCATGGCGATAAGTATGGTCATTTTCCATCGGATAACTCGTTGGGGAGGAAGGGGACAAGGACTCCATGTCGTTAACGAAAGACGCAGCAGCGTCTTTCAAGTGCTTTGAATCCGAGTTGCCCTGTCAGTATTTTTCACCCCACCTCTCATCATGAAAAGAAGACGGAGAAGAAGTCAGAGGACAGTCGACGTGATATTGTTATGCACTCGAGGCTCGGCTCAAGCTCGCTAGACGAAAATGGATCCCAGTACAGCTGCACGAACGCACGGATATGGCGGCTGTAAATCGAATCAAGATGATTCGATTGGGGAAGAGGGACAAATCTGTGAAGGAGAGCCTTGGGAGGGCGTGGGTGGGCTCTGAATGACGGGGGAAACCAGGTCAAGTCAGGTTCAAGTTCAGGTTCAGGACGTCCGTTTCGTCGTCTTTATCCTTGAGCCTGGCTGCAGGCTTGCAGGCGCCACCAAAGTCAAACATCCAAGCACCCGACGGTGGGCGGATCGTTTCTCCAGTACACGCGGCAGGCTGGGAATAATTGTTAGAGTAGCTGGGATTGTTGCTCTGGCGTTGATTGAAGTGTGTTCTGAGCTTCCTATTCAGGGCGATGCAAAGCAGAGAGGAGATGGGCGAGAGAGCGCTTCCGGCAGTTGATGAAGATCGAGGTCAGAGAGAGCGCGATCGGCTTAGAATGTGCTGCTGGTGGACTTCTTAGCCTGGAAGGACTCCCATGTCTAATGCTTGTTTAGTGTCGCGAATAACCTTGAAGGGTAATGATTTAACAGCTCACAGGTCGAATGTCGTTCGCCCAGAATGAGTGGCCCAAGATTGATTACCTTATTAGGTACAATTGTGAAAATTGCGACCTCAATAGTGACTGGTCTAGTAGTAGTTGGGAGGTAGGTAGGTAGTCGTGACGGTTAATGTGGAGGTAAATACCTAGGTATGCACCAACACTGCTTAGGTAAAGCTGGTCGAGCGAGGTAGACTGGTTGACTGATTCCGAAGCTTGACGAAACAGCCATAGCCAACTACAGGTGACTAGGTGAATTCCGGATGGGGGTTTTCCAGATATGCATAGGCCTGGATCTCTTTGTTCTGTGTACCTCGGCCGTGTTTTTCTGTCTGACCAGTCAAATGTATCTCAGTATCAAATAGTCATCAGGACAACCGTCTCGCGATTCCACTGCTATTGGTCTCGACCGGCCGTGTTCACAGCTCAGCTGCGGCAGCTCGAAGCTTGGCTGAATAGCTCTGAAGCGATAGGCCTGGGATTCTCTTCCGAGGAAGAAATGTAGATCAAGAGAGGCAGGTGTGTGAGGTGTTGTGAGTAGGCCAAGATGACACGAATAAGTTCTAGGCCAGCGCGAAAGGCGAGGGGAGGGGTTCTCTCAGAGCGCTACGGCGTTTATTTGTTAGTGGGGTGAGTCCATACGGAGGCTGGGAGGTAAGTAGCATTCCTGAGCCACTTCAATGAGCCAAGAGTAGTATCAAAGAGGAAGGAGAAAATCCGAGGGGAGGAAGCATTCGTCCTCTCTTCGATCAGAACGTAAGGGGAACAGAACAAAGCGTCAGAACAAAGCTTCAGATACAGTACTGTACATCCGACATCGCCGTATAGTGCATTTTCAAAGCTGATGCCGCTATCCATTCTTGGGAGGTGGGGTGAGAGGGGGTGGGAGGGGGTGGGAGGGGGTGGGAGGGGTGGGAGTAGAAAGGCAAAGAAAGTCGCCAGCCCTCGCCAGTCCTCGCCAGCCCCAGCCGCACTCAATCCCACAACAGCAGTCAGTCCAGTCCGTTCCATCCCTGTACAGCGATGCGAAGTGATCCTGCCGTGCGGTGAGGCCCTGTTCAAGCCCTGTCCGGAACATTGAAATCTGCAGAGCACAGGTCACCCCATCGTGGAGAAATCGCGTGGCAATTGGTAAGGGGAGGGCAGAGAGAAACTGACATGGATTTACCTCCGTAATCCTCGCTCTCTCGTACCGTACCGTCTGACAGAACAGACAGAGAAGTGTTGAACTTACAACCTTTGGCATGAGAAATCAGGGAACAAGAATCCGATACCGTGGAATCGGTTATGGCTCAAGATACGCGAGGAAGGATTTATCCCGCTCTCCAAGTATTTCTGCCTCACCTGTCGGAATAAATATCCAAGTACGTATCAAGGGCAAATCAAGTTGACGATGCTTTAAAATCCAAACCTACGGAATACTTTTGAGAACTTGAAAGGAAGCCATACATCAATGACGTATAATGGGCCTGCAGCTACAACAGATGATCTCCTCCATCCGAAGACCATTGGCACTGAGCTGAGCGGCATGTCGTCGCTTGAGAATAATCCGCACCTCGTCTCGCTCGTCTCCTCCATACCTAAATCCAACGTCAGACCAAGATCAGGATCAAAGCAGCCAGCCTCCTCTCCACAGCTCTGATACCGACACATCACCGAATTCTTCACGGTCTACCAGAAACAAATACTCAGATGACATCCCTTCTACCCATAATCAAGGACATTCTCCCTATCATCATGCCCTCCCACGTCCACGTCACCAAATCGACTGAGCTAGATGTAGCTACAGGCCAGACCGATGGCATGGTACGGAAAGGTGCAATCATCAATAAGTCAAGCAAAGTGTGTGCTTCGGGTAAGCTGACCCTTTATGGAATCCTCTCCGTCTAAAGTTCGCATATATCCGCTCTGCTCTTTTCCTCTCTTCTGTTATGCATATTCAAGTTTTGTTCTTCCTTGCCCGGATCCGTGGGACTTGCAAAAGTCATCCACTCCAATGCGCTGGATCTCACATCATATGATATGAGAGCTCTTCGCGCGGTACATATCCATGCTTTCATCCCACTTTGCGCTTTTTATTCCATGTATTCAACCCGCCGAGTATTTTCTCTTTCTCTGCACTTTTGCTCGCCTGCTTTCTTGCTGCCTAGATTTCACCCCCATCCTTCAGACAATTGCATCATATGACTTCTTTCCTTTTCAAAAAAATTCTTCCCTGTCCCTTTGCACGGCACGCACGCAACCCACTCTTCAAATCCAACGATTGGGATAGGATATCACATATGCCAGCTTGCAGCTTGCAGCTGGACCACAGGGCCACCGCATGGTTATCAAAGCTCATCTACCCACTTCTGTTATTTTTATTCTCCGAGCCGCATGAGAGCTACATTACACACAATATCGATGCCTATCCCACCATTACTGTCGATTTAGTCAACACAGCGGGGTTATGGGCCCAAAAAGTGTAAGCACATTGCATGAGCCGTCAGGCCGGTTGGTGGCCTGGTAAATGCCCATTCTTGTTTCTTCTGTTTTTTTGATATGGATATAGTCACCACTGAAATTGCATTGCTAAACTTCGATACTGTTCAGGAGAAGATTCTTAGTTGAAGCGAGGGCATATTCTTGAAGTGCTCTCGGTATGACTTCCCCTTCCCGCCAAGAAGGAGCAGCTGCATCGAAGCTCAAGTGCTTTGTCTCTCCACATGTCAAGGATATGAATTACTGCACTGAATCTCCCAGTCCTCTCATCAACCAGTTTCTGGATCTTTTCAATCTATCGAGGAGTAAAACTGTGACAAGTACAAATCAGCTAGTCGCTATCTACTTTTCGACTATTCTAAAATCTTCAATTTCTTATCAAGAGTCTCCAGATGATATATATTCTCTTGACAATATGTTTCCTCGCAACCTTTTTTCAATATCTACTCTTCGAAGCACATTGAAGTACAAGTATATGAAAATTCTGCTATACTTACCCAAAAATCTATCTCTGCCTTCATAGCACTCCTTCTCTCGCATCTCATCTGATATCTTCATATCTACCGCTTTTCCTTCCAGCGTCAAGCAAACCTCAATCGATCAACACACTCTTCACGCTCATCTTCCTCTTACTTCAAGCCCCACGAATCTCACAACCCATCGCAGTAATGACCGCCGCACCACACACCTCCTCCGCAGTCCACCACCACGGCGAACAAGGTAAGAAAACTCATTCTCAATCTCCTCAAATCACCCATCCCCAAGATGCCATTCGTTTTATCTACCTCTTATTTCCCCTTTCCCCAACCTCCCCCCCTTTCCATCGTCCATGCTCCTCACTAACACATCCCCTTAGACACCATCGTCTACGCCGCCTCTGGCCACGGCGCCATAATCTCCGACAACGGCACCAAACGGCAAGAGCTCTCACCCGGCGACTTCGCTCTCATTCCAGCGTGGACAGAACATCAAGAGGTGAACGGCGGCGAGGAGGAAGTGACGTGGATTATTACACGGAGTGGAAGTGAGCCTGTGGTAGTGAATTTGAAAGGGTGGGGTGAGGGGACGAAGTAATGAGGTAGACGAAGGTGAACGTCTGGCGTAGACAGGCTGGGGAAGCTGAAAAGGAAGTTGTAAAGGGATAGTGGAAGGTAGTACGGAGATATGTCTATATTGTCAGTCCTTGAAAAGGCGGTGAAGAAGCAAAGAGGAACGGACGGAGGATAGGGTGTTAGGAAAGAATGAATCAGAAATAAGCAATTAATTCAAGTAGGATCTCATGAAGTGATCTGGCGAGAGAGTATAGGCGAGAAAGAAGAAGACGAGAGAATTTCTACTTACTTAACGAACTGATTCTCAAAAGCAAGCTATCTGTGGGTAGATTGATATAGTATCCCTCTACTGTACCTCCAGATGCGCATCAAATAGAGATGACCTCTAGGCCTATCTCACCAACGACAGTCCAAAAACCTGCCCAAATGTCTATTCATACGTTCTCGCCAGCCCTCCACGCATCCAGAGGCATTCCACGAATCTACTCAATCTAATCCAAACCTCACTTACCCAAACATGATCACTCTCGAATCTATGACGGTAGATGCAGAAGATATCGTAACTTTCAGACGTTCGTTCACTCACTCCTCTTCATTCGCTTTTCGCTTTTAACATAGTAAGTAAGTATTCCATCCACGGTCACCGTCCCCTCGCCTACCTTCATATTTATGATACACAGATGCTCCAGAATCATCGATTACGGGATAAAGAAGCCGTCCTCGTCCACGTGCATCCCAACCCACTTAATGTATCACACCTCGCGCATCGATCTCACACATCGATCTCATGCATCGACCTCATCCCAAATACCCGCAATAGCTCATCCCTAAGATGCCAAAAGCCTGCCTGATTCTCCTGCCCACATGCCTTTACCCACTACCACCCGTCCTAGCGACCCAAACCTACCCGAAAACGCCTGGCTGGAATAATGCTTGCTTGCGAAAGATATGCTCAAAGATCCATCTACGAATCATGATTCGGATCTGATTTGATTTTGCTCAATTTGAAAATTGCTTGCTTGCTTGCTTTGCTCGCACATGACTTTTGATCGCCCAACATCCCTCATCCGTTCAAAGCTTGACTCCCCAGATCCCCCGACCCCCACTGACACCCAACCAGTCTCCGCCATCATTGTTGAGTGCACTGTGTGGTGCCCAGCTGATATTGCCAACTTCGTAGTCACACTGCCAGCTAGCTGTTGGGCCACGAGCGTTGTCTGAAGCGGGTGCACCGTTAATGGCTGGACCTGGGGGTGCGAGGGCAGTGCTTTGGCTGAGGAGATCCCAGATTAGAACTAAGGAGTCATCGGCTCCTGATGCGAGCGTTCCTCTTCGGGATGGTGACCATTCTATGCAGTTGATAGATGCGCCATGACCTCGGAGTTCAAGCAATGCTTGCCCTGGCTGGCGAACATCTAGTATGCGAATTATGTTGGAATCTTGAGAAAATGTGGCTAGCAAATGGGTATCGTGTGGTGAAGCAGCGAGTCGCAGTAATGGTGGAGCATATGACATTGTCTGTTGTGCCAATGTAGGACTTATCCTGCCTCCAGGACTTCCGTCTGTCACACCATTAGCATAACTCAATCACAATCAAGCTCCACACACCTTTGTCATCCTTGGCGGTAGGTTCGTAGATGATAGTACTATGCTCTAAACTTCGAAGGTCGAACATTCGTACACTTCCATCTGCACCACAACTGACGAAGACGTCGACACTGTTAGCACAGAATCGAACGTCGAAAACCTCCTTGTCATGAGCAATTAACTGAGTCTTGGCAGTCAAGGTTGGAATATCCCAAATTGTGCAGGTGGTATCAATACTTGAAGTGATTATCAGACTAGGCGAAACTGTGTTCCAGTCGAGGGAAGTAAGAGGGGCAGTATGTTCTGGCGTTTTTGAGTTGGAAAGTAGAGCCAGCGGGGTGAGCTTGCTTGCTGGCATATCTCTCGCATGATTCGTAGGGCGAGTAATTGAATTGCCCGGCGAAGCAACTGGAGTCTCTGACGGGAGGGACCACAATCTTAGGTGATCGCCAGATGTTGCGAGAAGATCAGTGGATTGCTTCTGAGAAGATGGAGGCTCCCACAGCAGGCGCGTAACAGGGTATGAGTGCGTTGCCTCTGCGATCTTGATAAAGTCCAATCCATATTTTGGAGCTCCAGGTGTGTATGACTCGGATGGGGTTGGGACAATCTGCGAATCAAGGATTTGGATCTGGCACATGCAAATTAGCTATAATCAAAGCGCATTTCTAGCGCAACCAGATAAGACCTACAAAGTTGTGACCATCTTCTAGGTAGCTTCCCACAGCCACCTTTCCAGCATCGTGGTTCTGCGCAGGCCATTTACACCAGTCAAATGCATAAATTGCCCACGGAGCGAGGTAGTTGCTGTTGGTTGGCACAGAATTGGCGCCATCATATGAATAAGGATTGGCGCCAGGAATTCCCTCAGAAAGGCTCGAATCGGCGCGGGGTCGGATATCTGCGAGCCCTAGAGGTGTATTCGAAACTGTCCTCTGGTTGTTTTGGGGCGTATACTTCTGGTTCGTAGGCGAAGCATATGGATTCTGGTCGTTCCCGCCAGGGGTAGATGGAGAGAAGGAGGAGTAGTTCTGCCCCTCAAAACCAGCTGCTGGGCTTGATCGAGTATAGTTGTGTGAGAGCCCCAGAGCCGATGACCGCGAGGGGGTCGAGTATTGTTCTTGAGACATCGCTTGAGGAACTGTTGGTACAGTGGGCGCCGTATTCGCGGACATTGGACCGGGTCTGCCAGGCTGTAATGACCCAGGAAGATGCTGCCCCGCGTTCTGGTACTGCGATGTTTCGGGGGTGCCTTGCTCGACACTGATTCGGGGCCCAGCAGGTGTATAGTCTCTTGGTGATAGTGGACCACGCTGTGACGCCATGTTGTTCGCGTTCGAGTTCATATGAAGCTCATCTGCTTGGGAGCGTCGTGGAGTCTCGTAGCGCTGATTTTGGCTGGGGACCCCGCCGGCAGAGGGCGCAGAGTTGTTCAGTGAGTTAGACTGTTGCAGACCATATGTAGATGACGATGCTGAATGGGACGGTACGTTGGAGGTCGGCGACGGTCCGCTAGAAGGCAGGAATCGATCGGTGCCAGCGGTTGTTCTGTTCGATGCTACGGCGTTGAGATTTCCTGTTGGAGCGCCAAAGGATCCTATATTCTGGGTAGCTTGTAAGATACCAGAAGCGGCGCTTGGGGCAAATGCATTGTCCTGTTGCGATGCGCTTCTTGAGTGTATGTGAGGGAAGTTGAACGGCATCGTGGAGGGGGAGGGTGAGCAGGACGGTAGCGGTAGCTATCAAAGACAGAAGGTGGCCGGTGATAGCAGTTGCGTGTGGTTGGCTGAAGTGACCCTGTGGCTTCTCGCCTAGCATTTGGCTGGGCAGGGCGGATCAGGAGGCGAGTTGGGCAGCAACAAATGTTAGTGAGTACTGTCAATAAAACGGCCGAATGCCATAATTATATAGTGTTCAGGCATGATCATAGTTGGTGGCCATATCAGTAGCTTTGTATTTATTCGAGCTGTACATTGAAGCACATTCTGCGTCCTGAATGGGCTCAGCCACGCTGATGTAAACACGAGTTTGACGATGCAATGACCTGCATGTTCGAAGACTTAAGATCATCAAGGTCCGTAATCAAATTTGAGTGTACGCTCTGGTATCATAACACGCTCGCTGTCAATCAGAAGAATTCCTAAGCATCATGATCACCCCGATCTACCAATAACTCCGCCAAATCTGGTCCATCATCCTCACTATCCTCCCTATCTAAGCTCGGCGCTCTTTGAGTCTGTCCGTTCAGCTCTTTTAAGCCATTAGTGAAATTACCGTCATGAATTTCTTCAGCGTGCTCCTCCTCAGCGTGCTCCTCCTTACCCTTGCCCTTCGTAGCACTCAAAGCTCCTCTCAGGATCTCCTCTCCTTCCTTGAACGCTTCCAATTCAGCACCCACAGCACAAATCAGTAGGTTCCAACCTCTATCCTCGGCAACTTGGACCGTAGTCGAGAGTGTCTTGATGACTTCTCCCATCTTTTCGATCTGTTTCCGCAGTAAATCTAGATCTTGTGCTTCACTACTGGCCATCTGTTTCCGCAAGTCATCCTCGAAACCTATGACGACTTTCACACTATTTGCCCACATCTCGGCGCCTTCTTCTAAAGCTGCTTTCTCCTTTTCAACCTCTTCCTGCCGAGTCTTGAGTTGGGAGACCTCTTTGTCCCACCACTCCTTAGCCATGCCGAGAGTTCGTCTGCTCGCAGGCAAAGCTGTAAATCCTTCTTCGTCACCCATAACAACCGAGACTGCAAGAGGAGGTCGCCTCAGGAAGTCTTTCACTTCCGACTCGACCTCTCTTAATGCACCTCGGTAGCTGCTGAGTCTAGCTTCTCTCCGATTAATATTTTCCTTGATACGCTCTCCCAACCATCGTTTCCTAGCTTTCATCTGGGCAAGTCTGTCTTCCATCTCCAATATCTCGTTCTCCACTGCCCTTTCTTCAGTCCTCAACTCCGCAATCTCCTGAGCCTCTTCTCCACCAGCATCTCCCTCTCCCGGGTCCGCACCTCCAGAACCACTATACCCGCTCAACTGGCCCCTCACACCTTCGATCCTCTTCTCCCAGCCATCCACTCTCTCCAAGACCACCTCTCTCCTCTCGATCTCCCCACTCAGAATCCCAACTTCTTCTCTCTTAACAGCGACCAACTCCTCCATATCTCTTAACAAGCCCCTCCTCGCGCCTCTTAGTCCAATAATCTTCCTCTTCGGCTGCCGGACAGGCACAATCCCACCACTCTGTTGTCCCCTGCTCGAGCTCCTCTGCAAAGACCTACTAGTAGGCGTACTGCTTCCAGCATCAGAGCTCCCATCCGCACCACCAGGCGCCTCACCACCAAATCCCTGAACTAGACCCGCAGACTGCGCATCAAGCAGCATTTGTAAATCGTTCTGTATAGCCCTCTCCCTCCTCTCAAGCCCAAGCAATGGATCAATCCCACCACTCCCCCTCTTAAGCCTAGGACTTAAACTCCTTAAACTCCTGCCTGCAGACCCTCCATCAAAGCTTCCGTCGAAAGAGGAGTTCGTCTGGTAAGTTGCATTTTGTGGAGGTAAAAGGACGCTGGTAGCTATTGGTGGAGGCGGAGCCGCGAACTGGATTTTTCGAGCTTTGGTTCGTGATGGGGAGGGTGAAGGGCTTGGGCGCGTGTCGGCGTAGAAGGAGGGTGGCGGAGAGGGAGAGGCAGTTCGGTCTTGGGATATGCGTGGGGAGAGGTTGAGGTCTTGTAGAGAGACGGCGTTCGTGTGCTGGGGAAGCAGAGGGCTGCTGTCTCTTGAGGAGCGGGAGAAGAAGGATGAACGAGACATCGCAGCGTTGATGGTTTGTAGCTTTTCTTGATGCACGCCCTAGTAGAAGAGTCTATGCTCAATCACTCCATGTCGAGAGCGTAGGTTTAATGCGCAGAAGTAGCTCTGGGCAGAGTTGAGGAAAGTCGTCAGAAATTATTGAAGCAGGTGAAGCGGCAGGTGCCAGATTAGGTAGCTAGGCAGATGTTCACATGCATCGTTGGTCATCTGAAAATATTGAAGGTGGTTTTGTAAGACATTAAGTGACACCATGTCTATTGCTTCAGGCTTTTGGTTTCAACCGGTCAAAAATTCATATGCTATTTCTCAAGCGTTTCAATCTCATGTACTGGATGGAGTCTTTGTTCTTTGATAGATCCTCGGCACACCTACCCCGGATCTCCACAGGTGCAGGGGTACTTGAGCCACTGCATATCTTGAAGACCTTATTGGTATATTATTGTACCCCGTAAGCTTGCTATTTGGAGCGTGTGATTCGATGAAATTTCACATTGGGGTATTGAAATGCACCGGTCCGGTTTCTTGCATCAATCTTGAGTCGGTAAACCTTCTCGCTTGGGAGGCGGGTGACAGAAGTCCGATGTGTACTGCTTGGTGTTGATATAAAAGCTCACATCAGGGGGTTCAAAGAATTTATTTGAATTATTTAGAACCGGTCCTTTGAAGCAATTATTCGAAATTTTCTCTGAAGTACCTTTAGAGCAAATAGTCTGCACCCATTGACCCAACCGAGCCCACTCAAGTCAGCAAGGTCGATTCCAACTTCGGCAACACATCTCATCGACACTTACAGTTTGAGTTCCTCGCTCTCATCTGCGATTGCTTTAAATTAGACCAAATATCAGAGCTTCCAAATCCTGCCAGTTCTATAGAAACCTCCTCCAAAATGCCACCTTCAGCAACAGACGCCGCCAGGGACGACCTTACATCCCGAATCCTCCCTCAGATGGAATTCGGCAGCGGGACCGGTCTATGTAGTCCACCCACTGATCTATCGGAATCCAGCCCTTGTACAGAAAGGGCTCAAAAACGATTTGAAGTTAAAGGAAACGCTATGTGTGTAAACATCCGTCTCGGCTATCTGATTACTATTTTCACTTTCCCATCATCAAAATAATAACATACATAGCAAATCGATTCATATATATGTTTTATAGTATACAACAAGAATTAACACATATTCCAGAATCACCGGCGGAGCAGGAACCCTCGGCCTCGAAGCCGGCCGCGCTCTCCTCGAACACGGCCTAAGCAACCTTATGATCTTCGACATGAACCCCTCTCAATCCCAACCCGCCATCGCCAAACTCCAATCCTCCTTTCCCGGCTCCAAAATCCTCACCAAAAAGCTCGACATCACAGACGCCGACGCTGTCTCTCTCGCCGTAGAAGAGACAGTCGCCGCATTCGGCACAATCGACATACTCCTCTGTTTCGCCGGCGTCGTAGGCTGCGTCCACGCCATCGACATGACGCCCCTCCAATTCCGCCGAACCCTCGACATTAACACCACCGGTACATTCCTCTGCGCCCAAGCCGTCGCCCGAACCATGATCAGCCAAGGTACAGGCGGAAGCATAGTATTCACCGCATCAATCTCCGGCCACCGCGTCAACTTCCCACAACCGCAAGTCGCGTACAACGTATCCAAAGCGGCTTTATTGACATTGAAGAGTTGTCTTGCAGCCGAGTGGGCGAGGTATGGTATTAGAGTCAACTCGATTAGTCCGGGGTATATGGACACGATTTTGAATGAGGGGGAGGGGATTGCGGAGGGGAGGAGGGTGTGGGCGGAGAGGAATCCGACGGGGAGGATGGGTGTGCCGAAAGAGTGAGTATTGGCGGTGTGCACGATCGAGGTTGAGAAACGTGTGAATGAACGAATGAATGAGAGTGGCTGACTTGCTTGTTCTGTAGACTTACGGGAGCTGTTGTCCTCCTCGCTTCCAGCGCGAGCACTTACATGAGCGGTATGTTCCCACCTTTCCGGATTACACCCAATCCCACTCGCTGACACATCATAATCTAGGCACCGACATAGTCGTTGATGGTGGTCAAATCGTTCTGTGAACACGGCCAATAAAGATGAGATATGGATTTGAGCTACTCGAGCCTCGGGTATATCCAGGGTCCAAAAACACGAAAGAATTGGCTCGAGAGCCTAGTCCAGTCCCAATCTCAACTCCTGTGCCAAAAGTTCAAAATGCCACCTTTAAACCCAATTCATGTGCCCACCCGTAAGCCTGAAACTCTACCTTAGCCAGGAGTACGGTACTGTTTATACGAATCTATCCATATCGTGCATTGTCATGTTGCCAGCATCTTTTCACTGCCCAAATCTGCCACCTTTTCCACTGTATGAAGATTCAGTAAAAGTTCGGATAGGTCTACAAAGCTTGTACCATCTGTTGTGTGTGCAACGAAATGAGCTTGTAGGCTGTGGAATGCCAATACCACTTACCTGGTCTTTCGTCACCGATATCCCGTTGTCTCCAATATTATCCAAAGCAAATCCGTGTTCACAGGCGCATTGGCCTGGTCTAGCATCGACTATCGGCACCACTTCGTTATGGACGCTTCCTAAATCACTGTGATGGTCTTCGTCATCACCTGGTCCAGTCGTAGAACGTATTGAGCCCTCGTAATCATCCATGGCTTCGTCTTCGGATCCTTCATTTTCCGACTCGGTATCGTTTGCTATATCGATATCTTGAGCTGATGGATGCTGAGCAGCGTGTATTTGGTTGGGCGTCTCATCCGAGTCCGAATCGTCATCATCTTCGACTTCAGATGAATCCCAGTCATTGGGGTCGTTATCCAGGTCACTTTCGGAGCCATTGTAGTGCGGTTGATGGAAAGGAGCCAACGGATGCATGCCACCAAATGTAGGCATATCTTCATAGCCAATGTCGCGTAGACTGAGCCATTCGAGCCATCTGAGGTTGAGTCGAATGAAGCGAAGAACCTTTTCCCAATTTGCTTCCTCCAAAGATGACCTTTTAAGAATTATGCCTCTCAAACGCAACGACTTTAGCCTCTGGTGCCGTTCCAGTAATCTCAAAAGGTCCTCCCAGTCCAATTGCCACTTGCTCAAGCCAATATGATTAAGATTTTCGAAGTGGACATTGTGGAAGACAACTGCTAAGGGTACCGAAATCTGTCTATTGCAGCCAATGTGGAAGCTTTCCAAATGGATTGCAGATTTGAACAGAATTCTGAACAGTGGCGATAACGCGGCGAGCCTCTCATTTGGATCCGTGTCGTCTACGAATTGCAACTCAATTGAGATAAGTTGGCGAGCAATCCCACCAACTTGGTTGAAGAGGGTATTCGTAAGACTGATTGGCATTGATGGCTCCATAAATCGGCTAGAGAAACGGACGAAAGGAGAGCCCTGACATTCAGATTACATACTTAGCAGTTCCCCCAGAATGAATTGTAGGCTGTGGATTTGTAGCAAAGTACTTACCGATCGCCTCACGGCTGCATATAATGTTGACAAGGCATGGTCTGATGCAGCTGTCCATTCTGAGTCTGTACGCGTATCGGCGTAGATTGGATTATTCTGAAGAAAAATTGCCCAACCGCCATCAACAGGGTCCACAACTCTCATCACTCGAATTTGCTTGAGATGGATAAAAGCTTTCATTGCAACTCGTAACGCGTTCTGATCGACTTCCTCGTTGATGATTCTTCTCTGTTCTCTGGCTTTTAACATGGCGTTAAAAATCTGTCTCCGGTAGTGTTCCGCGACGCGGTTCTGAGAGTCGGTCGGTGCTTGTCTCCTTTCACTGATTTGTGAAGAGGTACTAGCCACATTGAAGTGCTGTAAGAGTTCTTCGAACTGATATGCATCTAGAAATGGTTACAATACTAAATGAGAAGTGGTTGCTGCCTGTTCCGTACCTTTGCTGTAAAACCGAGGGACAATGTAGGAGAACTGCTTAACGTGGCTAGCGGCATGCTTCCACCTTGCAAGTCTTCGTAGCCTCGCTGACATCACAATGAAGTTAGCTCTACAAAGTCTTCATAGGCCGTTCCGGATAGAGGACATACGAAAGTCTCTGTTGGAAAATCGTATCTGCACACGAGCAAATTGGTTCTTGAGGCCGATTTCCGCCCACCTTTTACATACCAGTCTCTAGAGGTAACAGTTAGTACGAGAAGCTCTTTTGTCGAGGGTCTGAGCAGATTTACAAACTTGCTGATGTGGCTATTGCCAGTGTCCAGATCGTGCGGTTGCGGTGGCGCCGAGGCAAAACTTTCCACGCTCAAACTGGCTCTCTTCCAGAGAGGTAAAAGGTTCTCTTTGTTGTAACCAAGAAGTTTGTATATCTTTGACCATACTTCTTCGGGCATATTCAAAATACGGCAATTGGCGTTCATCCAATCTGGCTTGGGGAGTTCATTGGGAAAGATGTTGTTCAGGCCTTCTCTTCCAGCCGCGTAAAAACATTTGTCGACATGCATGAAAGAGATCACATTCCTTCGATCTTCCGAACTCCAAGTCGCAAGAACAGCTCCCCGATCTTCCAATTTCCCATCCACGGTCCGTCGATGCGTACGATTGCCATCTATCAGGTACTGGAAGATCGTCCTTGCGACAATCGACCGCGGAGGGGAAGGATAATCATCAAGATACTCAATGACTTCTCTGACGGGTCGCGGAGCAGTGGCATATTGTTGTTCCATCATGAAAACAACAAGGAATTCGGAGGACGGGTAGATGCACCTGATGATGTGCAATCGCTTTGAAGGAATTGGGGCGCGACTTAAGAGAATGCATCTGTCATTCAAACATGACGAGAGCCAGAAAGAGTATTGCAAGTAGTCAGTCCTAAGGGGGCGAAGGACAGGAGTAGAAGATGTGTTGATATTTGGGACAGCGGCAGGTCATATCAATACGAAGCAGTCATTTTCTGACGTGGTTGTGCATCCGGCAATCGCAGAGGGCTGCAACAAAATGGGAAAGCATCATTCGAGATTCCTTGGTCGTGCGTCTGGTCTGCAGTAGAGGGGCCCGGCTTCGCACGATCGTCTTAACCTATCATCCAGCGGGCGGATTGTTGGGCTGCAGAACATCTCGCATTAAATGACAGTCATGTGTGTCGTTTGGCGCAATTGAAGCCAGTCGATTCGACAAAATGATGGTGGTTGCAGCAGCCTACAGGGATTATCGCTGACTTAGGTGCATATTGACAACGGATGAGGTCGACGGGAGGGTTCGATTGATGCTTTCTGTACAACGACGAATTGCATCGACTTGCACATCCACTGCAAAAAACTATCAATTTCCGCCATCAGCTAGTTCCGTTTTGAGGGTGTGTCAGCCCTTTTCCAGAATGCGTCTGAGGCGTGAACAGCGACTTGTGAGTGGTGTATTCCTGGCGCTTAACGTCTGTCGCCTGCAGCCGCCCCCTGAACGTGATAGCAACACCGCGGATTCTTCTCCCCATGTTCCCAATCCTACCGGTAACTCAGGAACGGGCCGCACCCCGTATCTGTGTTCTGCATTTTGTTTGACGTCTCTCATTCTGTCTGAACCTTGCCGTAATTACGTGGATTGGACTCAACCCCCGGCAGCCCGCAGACGAACTCTGCTCGGGATGGAGGGCCATGCACATGTGAAGTGATGTGACTATGCAAGCGGCTTGATTCGAATCTTTAATGCAGGTCATCACTACTTTGATCCAACTCCTGCAGCGGACTTTTGATAATGTGGACTTGACGGCGTGGTACGGAGTTCACCCCACGTAGCAATTTCTTTTTGATGTTGGTTGATTGTGATAATGATATCGGGCTCAGTTCTCCACGAAGATACAAGTTTTCTTTAAGTCAACCCAAGACAGTAGGTAGTACCAAGAGGAAACCACCTAACTCAGCTAGAGCAGATTTGACCTGCATGTTGCAGACCGCTCTTATGCCATGAGTCGATTCCGGAATCTAGAGCCGAGCCGAGTGGTCGATTATGGTGGTTGACCTCTGAATAGGGAGCCGAATGTTGCTACCAAGCTGCATGTGTGTTTAGAGCGACGAGGTGCGAGCGACTTCAGCCCTGCGCTTTCGAATTGCTGTACTACTTATCTTTGATGCAAAGTCCTCGGTCTTGGTTGGCTTGCCCTCAACATCCTCGGCATCAATAACATCCACCTCAAACACCTCAAGAGCCTTCCAACCTTTTTCTAATCTCTTCTCGTTGACTGCTTGTCCGCCCGACCTCGTCTCTCCAGACACGACAAGAGCCGTCACACTCTCGTCCGTGATGGTCGGACCGAATGGATCTTGTATTTCGACGCATTCGATGGTGATCGAGCACGCCTTGATAGTAGTATGGATCGCACGACCATTGGGAACAGGTTCATCAAGTGAAGTGATCATGGTGGCCTCATCTCGGTCGGAACGTGTGAAGGAAAGCACTGATAGCAGAAACTGAACAACGTCCTCTTGCCGCTGGTTCCAACTATTCAGGTACTCGGCGTACTTCTTATTCTTCAGCAATTCATCACCTGTGATACCAACAATCAACCGTCGCCCGACTGGGGAGGCAACCGAGTGTGGTTGAAGGAGGAGAGCCGTGGCCGTAAGCAAGAGCTTATGCCCCGCGTGGAGGTGATCAAAAGTCCCACCGACAGCTACAACCCTGTGAACTGCAGATGACCCTGCGACAGCATGTGCAGGCGTCGGGATCTTCTGAACCATGCTAACTCCCCCTTCGATGAGCTCCACGTGACCAACGAGCGGAGGGCTGTTACGATTTGTAGCTTCCACATAGCTTGCAAGAAGCTTTTGTCCTTCCTCTCCCTCGACGGAGAAGATTTTGTTCCAATGACGTCGGGTAAGTGCAAACGTTGATAGATCAATAATCGGCCCAGCCACAGAGTCGCCTGATCCAGCTTCTTGCTCTACCTGGGAGGATTTTGACAGATCGTAGTCTAGAAAGATGATACGAGCATCAATAGACCCAGGTGTGTCTGAATCGACGTCGATGCCGAGTTTGGCACAGATAATGCAAATGAGGCCGTATACGCCACCAAGTAATTTTTGAACCTCGTCATAAATCTGGCTTCTAGGCACCTGAAGGCGGCCATGAAGACTTGGGCATGGTAGGACTACGAGAAGCTGGCTGCTTGAAGGAAGTCGTCCGAGCGACGATATTGCGGCAGTGACTGATGGACGGTATGCAGCTGAGAGAGATGCTGCCGAGACAGGCGAAGGAGGAGGAGGGAGAAGGAGAAGAGACGGTAGATTAGTCGGCATGTTGATGTTTGATACTCAGTGAAAAGTCTGGAGGTAGTCGCGCCGTTGTTGATGCGGGCTATTGATGTTCTAAGGTCAGATCTTTATGCGGTTCCTTGATTCAGTGGCTAGCCGAGATGATGACACGGATGAATGCAGCTAGAGTCGCGGAACTCAGGTTTAGAAGGAAAGTTGAGCGATTCACTTAATGAAAGTCCTGATTGTACTTGTTGAACTGGTTTGAAGGTTGGATGATGTTGAAGGGATGGAGGAGTTACGCTAGAACAAGGAAGCCTTGCCTGATATCTTGGTGGGGAGACTATTGGTAGCCGCTGTTCAAGGAGGGATCATGAACATGCGAAATGAAGTATTATCGTCCCAAGTTTCAGTCTAGCATCTAACATAGTTGAATCTATATGTTTCAAATTGCCCAAGATTAATGAACATTGTACATCTCAGATCCAAAATTCTGGTGACTGTGACCTCGGGCAATCCCGGTCCGGGACCTCGGTCTGATGGATCATGGAGCGAGGGTGGAGAAGACGAAGAGACTGGTTGGAATTTGTAACGCACACATTTACACCTGTGTATTTGCACAGTTATTCATCTTATTGTCCATTTTCTGCAGAGGATACTATCCCGATGGAGGAGAGAACCGCCTATTCGCCGAAATACTGCTTGCATGGGGACTGAATCACCCAACAGTACCTCATTCCTGCTCCCCAACTCCAATACTCCAATGATGATTGTCCCTTGCCATATCAGGTCCGACGAGCACATTGCCCTGAGGGTGTCATAATCTTCCGTGTTCATTCCATTCGTTTGGATTCGATGTTTTTACAACCATCTATCGCTTTCTCTCGAACCAACCACTGGACCCGGCGATAGCTACTGATTGATCCATCACCCACTCACCAACTCCCAAGTATTTGTCTATCCATACATTGATATCCTTATTCTCGGTAATCGAATCCTTCTTGAAACTGGGTCTAAGGTCCCCAAGATGGGTCTTGTTAGCCAAACTGGTCTTGAGGGAGAACAATTCGAGCAAGCAAGAAAAGGAGCATCTGCTATCAAAGGAGCAATTTGAAAAGCTGGATTATAACTTCTGCACTCTGATTTGTGGGAGGCTTTATCGGAGGTCGACATACGTTAAACCAGTTGATCTCTTCATCCCAGCCAGAAATGCAGAAACTGCAGAAGGTTAGCAGGCGTCCTCTTCCAGACACAAGGACCAGACACATACAGAGGACGGCATCAAATGCATAGTGAGTTAATCTTCCGAGCTTTTCCCATAAACCAAATGTTAGCAGGTTGAGGAACTGAGCTGATTAGGTTTCCAGTCCAGAAGACTCGCAACTCAGGGAAGACTGACAACCATGTTTGCAGATTGTGAATGTCTATTTTCACTTTGGAGTGAAGAGTCGGTGAGTTCACAGTTGTGTTATTTTTGGTGCAGTCGGACCGTTTCTTCGTAGCTTTGTTGCAGTTGTCCTCCGTTGAATGTCGCAGGAAGTCTTGGACAATGGATACAAGCTCGGGCGGCGTTTGAATTAGCAACCAGGATCGCTGATGTTTGAAGGTATCCAGGTGGACGTGCAGACGCTCTGCAAGCTTGCGAGTTAGGACTGTCTTGCGTTGGATCGCGGACTTGGACGGTTGTTCGATATGCCTCTGCAGGTGTTGACTCTCGAGTCTCGATGGCGTGGCATGACAGTCGGGGAGATCCTTCAGCAAAGCCGCCTGGGCGGGACAGCTGCACATCGATTGGAAGCGGCCAGGCACTCAAAACAGCAGCCTTACCGCTAAAACACCCTGAGCTGGAACGCCAATCAGACACCGCCCCGTCCTAGCGTGGGCTCTGGCTCTCGTTGAGCACGGGATTTTTGGTGAGGGACGCTTGCTTGGTGGGATGAATATTCCTTTTCCTCCTGCAGCTGGGACCAGACAGGACAGGACAACAGCAGACAATTCCCTCATCTACTCGTGAGTTGCAGATTCTTTCTTCTTCCTTTCCCCTTCCATCCTATAAAGTATCATCATTACCATCATCTTGCCTCTGCACAGTCTTCAATTACAGATTTGCGTTGTCCTGGTATTGTTGGTGGGATACCCAGAGCTCTGTTACCCCACTAAGATAAGAAAAAGTTGAGGACGCCGGCTGACCAACGTCTATGATTGATCTAGAAATACACAAGATATTCACCTTCGAAGCTTATACAAACATTCAGACGCACCCACCACCGTCGCTTCACCTTTCGAAAAACCATAAACCGACTTCGCTCGATCACCCCCGTCTCCGAAATACATCATGGCAACAGCAATGGAGCATCTTTCGGCTGGCAGCCGTGTGCAGTGGCTGAGCGATCTGGACACTGAGTTCAAGCCATCCAAGAACTACAGAAGAACAAGCAGTAAGTGGTATTTTTTTGGTCAAGGAACGTTTGTTTTGGTATAAGGCGGTGGGCGGTTGGGAGCCGGGTTCTTACACTGCGAATCCACCGGGTCCAGAAGCCCGACAATCTGCGCAGACGACGAGATACCCGAATATGCCCCCTCTTTTGGCATGTATTGTGGAATACCGCTCGAAGGGGTGGATTGGACGGAAGGCCATACCATACCGTCGGAGTCCGCCTCTCCGATCTCTACACCAGGACTCCGAGCTCGTATTGCGGCTGGAATTCGAACAAACCACATCGTACCTTGTTGGAGGATACTGCTCTGGGAGGAAGGTACCTCTGCAGCTTCCGCCAGGTCCTTTCTCTACCTTCCAAAGTCCTAGACGCGTTTCAGGACATCTGAACGCCTCGTACCACACTTTATGAGCTATCCAGGACCTCAAAATGTTGCCTGCATTCAAAACTTCTTTGTGGTGGGCTATATGCCATAGGAAAAGTCTCCGATCCTCAAATTCGGGGTCTGCCGAATTTCTAAAGTCACCTTGGTCCAGTCCAAAGCATCCTGAATGCAACCTCGACCGCGAGGCCCCCTCTCCCCAATCTATCGTGTCTCTTTTGGGACATATAATTGCCTGTCCACATCCCGGGTCTTTAGCCTTTAGTGAGGGTTTTATCTGCTGTCTGATTGTTCCCTTCAAGTTTAATGTGCCTGTTGTCGTTGCCGCCTCGCTTCCGCAACAATTTACTAACAACGCCCAGTCATCTGCACCATCGGCCCTAAAACCAACAGTGTCGCTGCTCTTAACAAACTCAGAACCGCAGGTCTAAATGTGGCCAGAATGAATTTTAGTCATGGGAGTTATGAGTATCATCGTAAAAAGGCCTTTTCCCCTTCTCTCTGAAAGTACCTAACGTCTTGTGTTTCAGAATCCGTCATTGACAACGTACGCGAGGCCGAGAAGGTCCAGAAGGGACGTCAAGTAGCCATTGCATTGGATACCAAGGGACCTGAAATTAGAACTGGTAACACTGCTGGAGATATCGATATCCCAATTGCTGCCGGAACCGAGATCAACATCACGACTGACGAGAAATACATCACCGCATGTGACGACAAGAACATGTTAGTTTCTCAATACCCATTATTAGGAAATCCAATTGACGTGACTCCAGGTACGTCGACTACAAGAACATCACCAAGGTTATTGAGCCAGGACGTATCATCTATGTCGATGATGGAGTCCTTGCGTTCGATGTCTTGTCAATTGTTGACGACAAGACCATCCGTGCCCGTGCTCGCAACAACGGCAAGATCTCTTCCAAGAAGGGTGTCAACCTCCCGAACACCGATGTCGATCTCCCAGCTTTATCCGAGAAGGATCAAGCCGATCTCAAGTTTGGTGTCAAGAATAATGTCGACATGGTTTTCGCCTCATTCATCCGCCGTGGTGAGGATATCAAGTCCATCCGCAAGGTTCTCGGCGAAGAGGGAAAGCACATCCAGATTATCGCCAAGATTGAGAACAGACAAGGTCTCAACAACTTTGCCGAGATCCTCAAGGAGACCGATGGTGTCATGGTTGCCCGTGGTGATTTGGGTATTGAAATCCCAGCAGCCGAGGTGTTCGCTGCCCAGAAGAAGATGATTGCCATGTGCAACATGTCTGGCAAGCCAGTCATCTGTGCCACCCAGATGCTCGAGTCCATGATCTACAACCCTCGCCCAACCCGTGCCGAGATCAGCGATGTCGGTAACGCCGTCACTGATGGAGCAGACTGTGTTATGTTGTCTGGTGAGACTGCCAAGGGTAGCTACCCCAACGAGGCTGTTACCGAGATGCACGAGACCTGCTTGAAGGCCGAGAACACTATCGCGTATGTTTCTCACTTCGAGGAGCTCTGCAACCTCGTTCAACGCCCAGTCAGTATTGTCGAGTCTTGCGCCATGGCTGCTGTTCGTGCCAGTTTGGACATGAATGCTGGTGCTATCATTGTTCTCTCCACCAGTGGAGACAGTGCTCGTCTTCTCTCCAAGTACCGTCCAGTCTGCCCTATCTTCATGGTCACCCGTAATGCCAGCGCTTCCCGATATGGCCACTTGTATCGTGGAGTCTACCCATTCTACTTCGCAGAGGAGAAGCCAGACTTTACCAAGGTCAACTGGCAAGAGGATGTTGATCGCAGAATCAGATGGGGTATCTCTGAGGCTATGAAGCTCAAGGTCCTCAACCAGGGTGAGACCGTCGTTGTCGTCCAAGGATGGAAGGGAGGCATGGGTAACACCAACACGTAAGTCTTCCTAGTCGCAATCTTAAAAACGTTCTAACCAAAATTGCAGTCTTCGTGTCATCAAGGCAGAGCCAGCCGATCTCGGCCTCGTTGTCGATTAGATCACTCATCCGTCACTTAGTCTGATGAGTTCCTGCGACACCCATAGAGAGTACCCGCGCCCATGCTTTTCGTCAGCTTCTTTCAATGAACCCTTGAGTCATGCAGTAATTGCAAAATGGTTGATCGTGGCAGTAAGGCAAAAAGGAAAGGGAGAAATTCGTACACAATGCGTTGGTAAATAGTTTGAGCAAAATACCAAATGGTTCCGGTCGGATTTTTTTGACTTTGTTATGTGATCTTAAGATGAAGTATATTCTTCATGGCGACACCCCTACTTTGGTTTGTAAGTTTTCATATCGAGCAAGTACTCCATGGGCCTATTCTGCCATTTGATCTTAATGCCTGACCAGATCATTGTTGTCACGCATTTTGACAGTCCGAGTGCAGAACTTTCTCAGTGAGTTACGGCTGGTTGCACTGAACCCGTCCTCTTCTACCTAACGTACCTTTTTCCTGCTCGAATATTTTTCTCAGCTTGAATCTAGTTTCCGCTTCGCTACCAAACCCATATATGAACTGCTGAACGAATGGTACCTATCGGCCTACCTAGTCTGGGTTAAGACAAGTGTACCAGTTCATATCCCAATACACCATCCATAAAACAAAACTCACGAGCTCTTGCTCCTAGACAATCTCTTCTACTTTCTTCCATATCCGTCGTCTCATTCCATATTATATTTCGACCGTACCAAGAATCCTCACATACATCAAAATGGACAATTTCAACGCAACTTCGACAAACTCAACCGCGAGTGTAAATACAACCACCGCAGCGCACATGCAACTAGAGCGAGGGACAGGCAGACCGGATATCTGGCTGGCTGCAGGCTACCTCACTGTGAGTCTTGTTTCCACTGAAAATGCGGAAGCAAAAATATCACAGTGCATCCAGATCACTGACTCCAAACACAGCTCGTGATTATCATCATTCTAGTAATCCTTGCCAATGTCTTCCATAAGAGGATACGTGCAGCTTGGTCACCATACCGCTCCAATGCTCGCACCAAGAACGGAACGCATAACCGAATAAGGCAAGGGGCAGGTGATGTCGATATGAATGAAGCGCGAGAAATGGAAGAGGACTACTAAGAATGGATGTTGGAAGAAGCATAGAGGCCGCGTAGATGAGTTGGAGATGTGTGTTTGGTAGAGTACGAGTGAGTCTGTGGTGTAGCTTGGACTATCATAAAAGAGGAGCAACGCCCTTTCCCGCCAGAGGACTGATGTCAGGTTGTGATTTCTGTTCTACTAAAATCTTTCATGGTGGACATGATTCTGGGCAGGAAGTTGGACAGGAACGCTCCTTCATCGCTTTTCGAAGCTCGAAGAGACCGTTTTCAAGAGGCTCTTTGGATGCCCACCTTCCAACTTCAAACAACATCATCATCATCCAAACAGTATCATCGCAGCCTTTGCACGGAATTGCTCTCGCTCCATCGTCACTCATCAATATCATCATCATTATCAAGCGAGCATCACCCATTACGCATACGAAAGCCATCCACAGCTCGATTCCTGCCACTCACAAGTCAAACGAGCGACCAAGACTTGCGACCACATCCACGATGGATCTGCCACTTCTCCTCTCGATCCGCGACGCTGCCGCTGCGATCTTCAAAGAAATGACAAATGCAACAAACTCCACGAGTAACTCCACCAGTGACTCCACTAGTATCTCCCCGGTAAGAGGGCACCCAAGACCACAGAAGAACAAACTTTGCGAAAAGATTCCTAAGTCGTGCATCTCAGTCTAACGGAAGCACGGCTTTATCAATTTGCTTAAGTGCCGGTATTCCAGTGCTTATTGGAGCTTTGGTTATTCTAAGTTTGGCATGCTGGCGAGAAAGACCTGAGTCGGAGCACCAGATCCGGCTGCGAGAGGCAGTACGAACGACGATCGAAGTCAATGAAGGCGCAGAAGAAGTGAGAATGGATAATCTCGACCAGTTCGGACGGGCCCTCAATCGAGATTGTCCTCCGGGTACCGCTTAATTTTGCTTTGGTGGAGAAGAGGTACACAGATGGAAAGATTGGATTCGCATGGCTGGCGGTACTCGAGATATGGATAGGTTATTGTTGTAGCGTCGCGTTATTATGGCTTTCATAGCGCGTATCTCTTGAGAGACATTAGCATTAAAACATTCGGGGATTTGTCTCACGTGGAGGTCATTCGCACTGTATAGATATGTGCTCAATCAGCGTCTCAAAACCAAACTCTTCACGTCTTCATCCCAGCCTTGAAAATTTGACGCCCGTGCTTCGTTCCACTTTACTCTGAAGGCTACTGGCACTGTTCGCTCATTACTTCTAACGCAGGTCAATGCCACAGCTATCACTTTCCTGCTCTGGTGTTGTACTCTTTGATTTATGAACTCCAAATCGAAACCGAAGTCTAGCGTAGAGCAACATTGAATGAGGGGTCTTGAGGCTGATGACCTCAATATTCTGTTCATCTCACCACCTTCGAATACTTCGCCGCTATACATGACCATCCCTTTTGACCATGATGTAGGGTCAGATAGGTACGCGTCGTTCTAAAGCGCAAGAATGGTCGTTTTGCTCGTTGTGGAGGCGTGATATTGAGACTTGAGGAGAATGGTATCATCACGGAAAACGTCTAAATCCTCTGATTCGAGAGGGGATATATGGATTGAGATGGTCTACCCACGGTCTGGTAAGATTTCTGTGGAAAATTGTGTGCGATGGGTAGTACAAAGGTGAACTGTTGTGTGAGGACTTTGGAGAAGCGCGGTTTAAGCGAAAATCCCTTTCTTGGTATGCATACTACTTCGGAAATTCACGGATAATCAGTCTTGAACTTACTCTCGCTGGACGATCTGTTTGTCAGTCATATAGCGCTAGAGGAAGAATAATGTGGGAAATGTTATATAAATCCTGAGCCTAGACGCTCGGATCGTGGTCAGAAGAAGACGATACTCCCTCATCCATACCATCACACTGCGGTCCCTATGACAGAGCCAGCGATCTCAATATACCTTTGGTTCAGGTACTCGATTGCTTCTTTCGAACATCGCATAGGAAGATGTAATCGCTCACCTTCCCACTCATCGACTAATTGCCTGGACCCCCACGCTCGAGTTAAATATGCGACCTGCAATAGACCACTTCTGTCCCTTCTATCGATTGTGTATCTACACTACTTTTTCCACTCCTCGGTAAACAAGCTGAGCCCAAGGTCGAAACGAGCACGCGATATGCAAAAAAAGGACAGCTATCTCCCCGGCGCTCACTTCTTGCCATCTTCACCCATCAATTTCCACTTCCTCTCTGATCCGTTTCCAGTCACTTAACACCTTCACTCTCTAAATTAGTTTTGGACTTTAGTAAGAGAAACACTTCCTCATTTTCGCTTATATTTCTGCTCGCGAACCAGGAAAGGAAAACCTACGTTGCCCTTCGCTTCCTCATTCACCATCCAATCTCCATCCAATCCCCATGCTCGAAGTCGCGATTCAAATATATCAAATGCAACGGTATCCAGGTCTTTTATCCTCGTCTATCCCTACTTACCGGAATCCGTGACGCAGTCCACTAAGAACGGTCTACCACTCACTGTCGCTCACTTTGCAGCGTCCTCGCAAATACCAGGATTAACACGTCAAGTACAGTGGAATCTGCAATGAAGCATGTATCTTTCCATCAGCTAGTTGGATCATTCCATTTCATGCCAGTCCACAGGACTTTTCACCACTTCCGAATATTTACTTGTTTCTATCCTTGGCTAGATCCATGAAAGTCGACGGAGAATTAGCCTACGTGAGCTTCGTATCTGGGTCCTTCAAGCATGCTAGATGGACAGCAAGAAGTATTCATATTACAATAATATCTTTCCAAAGTTTTCTTAAGCTAGGAACATAAGTAAGAAAAGCGAGGTGGGTTGGTTTGGTGGTTTGGTACACCAACCTTATATCCCGCGGACCGTTCAAAACACCGTCCAAATACTAAATCATAATAGACACACTGAATGCCGTACAGCTTCGACAGCCCATCGTACGGGTCCCTATAAATCAAATCACTGTTACGAACATTTACTCCGCAAAACTAGATCTTTCCACTTCATCCTCCCTTCACAAACAGGTAGAGGTCTCACAGAAAACACCATTTATCAGGGTGAAAGTCGGCTTCTTCACTCACTTCATGACTTACTCTCGATGTAGTTTCATGAGAATACGGATCAGAGTATATGATTTATGTATTGTTAATCGAAACCATGTCTTCAATTTCCAACCTCACGATGCCCACACGAGGCCAAGCTTTCCACCGAGATCTTGATGATGCAGCGACTGCTTCTAAAGTAAAGGTATGGAACAACCCCATCTTAAATTCTTAATATTCATCTCATCACCACGCCTCGTCCTACCCCCCCTAACCACAAATCTCGTGTCATCTTGGCCTACGGGCATGAATATTCCTCCATACTATAGCAAAACTGACAACCACCTAGCTCTTCGCCTTCACATACGTCCTACTTATCTGCCTGATAGGCTGTCTCATCGGATGTCTGATAGCAAGGAAATATGATAAGCCTCGTCGGAATCGGTGTTACGCTCCTTTACTACCTCAAATTGAACCTCAACCTCAAGCTCAAGCTCAATCTCAATCGCAATCGCAGCCTCAACCTCAAAATCTCGAAAGTGTTTCTAGTTTACTACCCACATCAGATGCACGTCTAGATCTAGGTTCGGCAAATGGTAGTCAGAATGGCGAGAGGCAAGCAGAAATGCAGGAGGAATCGGGTGAAAGAGGAGAGGATTATGGGCAGGGAGATCAAGGCGTCATTTTGACCGTTGAGGTGGATGCGATTGTGAAGCCAGAGCCGGTAAGTGCGGGGGTAAGAGGTGTGAGGAAGCTGAAGAAGAAGAAGAGGGGACGGAGGAGCAGGATTTTATATGGTACGTTTGATAGTGCTACTAAGGATGGAGCTAGGAAGAAAGGGCGAAATGGAGGGTTACGAGAGGAGGGTGAGGACGAGCGGGATGGGATAGAGGTTGTTGTTGTTAGTGTCCAAGAGGCATAGGTGCGATCTATTAAGAAGAAGAGAGGGAGGGAGTAGGAATGAGGAATTTCGATATCACACGTAAATATCTAACTGCAATGTGAAAATTCAACGTCCCAAAGTTATATCTGTAAACCATTCATTCTCCAGGTCTCGTGGGCGAGGCTGCCACCATATGAATGAAAGTAACGGAGAAGTGGTCTACTAGTACCTCCATATTTGGTTCATCGTTCGTAATGTACCATTAAACCTGCAATTAAAGTGACTGACTGACCGGAAACTCGATCACTTTACCGCTCCGAAGAGAGGATCTGCTAAGGTAGTAAGTATCGCGCTAAAACACAGCCTACACAACAGAAAGGAAGTTGGTAGCAGTATTCGATCCATAGTCCGTCTGGGTGCTAAAACAAATAATTCGAAGAAAAATTACCAAAACACAAAACTGAAGCAGTAAGATTTTGGAAATGATGTTCGTATGACGAACAGCCACTATCGACGATAACGACGATGAATAGAATGGAGTAAGAATAGTAAGAAGTACGTAAGGAGGTATTTACGATGGTGATAAACGACCAGACATAGCAGCTCATACAAGCCACAAACGCCATCGCGACGATCGAAAAGGTAATCGAGAAGATAAACGAGGTTCCACCGAGAAGCAAACCACTTGTAAGTACTCACCTACCTATTCACTTACTCGCATCGTTCATTGAGATGTCTACAATATACAGGTCATCCTCCTCGCCATCATCCTCACACTTCTCTGGACGATACACATCGTTCTGATTCTGTACCTGCTGATTAGGTTCTTGCTTGGAGGTTGGAATGGGTATAAAGGGAATAAGAAGATGAGGAGATTTCAGGGTGCGATTGTGGGTGAATGGGGAAGTGGGAAGGAGGCGTGAGGTTGAGGAAGGAGGATGAAGTGAAGGAGGTTGTGAAAGGGGAAGGGAGGGGAGATGGGAAGAGGTGGATGGGCTAATTGAGAGGTTGTGGGAGTTTCGCTAAGTGAGATGTGTTGTCGGAATCGAGAATGGAATGGATGGAATTTGGGAATGGAAGAGGATGTTTAGGAGGACGAAGTGAGTGAGGTGAAATACGGTGTGTGTTGGCCGTACCTACCTAGGTATGGTGTCGGTGTGGAAGGAGGAAAGTGGCGAGAGTGTCGCTCCCTCGCTTGCAGATGGGTTGCAAGTGTCCCAGCCGTGAAGTCGACCTACCATGCATGGCATGCCGTGCCATTGGACGAAGCGGGTGGCGCTGGCTAAAGTGCAATTGGTGGAGTGTCAATTTCAAAGCCAAGCAGTGAAAATATGGCCACGGAACATCGTATCAATCGTTCATGGAAGAAATCTCATGGATGTGTGTTGGTGAGACGTCGCTTTCGCATCTTGAGTTCTTGGAACGACTCAGTGCCACGATGGGTCGGGTGGGCGCGCGCCATCTTTCCATATCGAAAGATCCACAAGATCCTTCGAAAATTCTTCTAGAAGGATTATGCAAGTGGGTGGATGGGTGCGGGAAGGATGGGTCTGGTTGATTTGATTGGCGTGAGATAAGGATGGTGAGATTTATCTGCGATGATGACATTGGTGATGCGGCGAGACTTGCAGAGTCGAAAGAGGGATGAGGTGTTTGGATGTGGTGGGATGTTGCTACGCTGGATCTTCGGTCAGGAAGTAAGAATGCCGGGAGGCCGGAACGATTGCATGTCCCGAGGTGAAGTGGTGAGATTTTGATGTGCTTGGTACCTGTGAGAACCTGGGTATGGATATGGGGGTCATGTTTCAATGTTTGATCTGACTTTCTAGCAAAGTCAGTTGATATTCTAGAAGGATTCTAGCTTCTTGGTGTCAGAAAGTAAGAATCCTTGCTCCGAATTAATGTTTCTGAAAAGGGTGATAAAAATCAATTGAGGCAGGTGAGCATTAAAGATTTACTTGTGAAGTAACAGCCACGAAGCTGACTCTGCTCGGACGAATGAACACTTGTTGCAACTGCCAAAAACGTAATATGTGCAAGCATAGTATAGCAGAAGAATGAGGGGAAACCTTAAGTCGGGAGTTGTGACTAACAGATCGCGTAATTGACAACTTTACCCCTCGAAAATAGCAGAATTGCCGGATGTCGAACTCACGGTATAGTTTGATTTCGAAATGTTGAACATGTACAGCTTGTAAGACAACATCGCGAGACAGATTGAGAGAAGTGGAGAACATGTAGTCAACGATCTAACAAATACTTCCCCAGAAAAGATAGGAAACCTTATCATACAAAACGAGCGACGATTGACGAATTGACATCCAAAAGTGCAAAAAGCGGAGACAATACCTGCATATCCATGAGAACCCCTATGTTATTTCACCCGAAGAGGGGCGAATTTGATACCCACTGAGGAGACAAGTACGTAGTTGCGGATACCATCGCAACTTCTGTTGTTCTTCGGGTGATGGGGTGAGATAATTCTCCGGTATAAACCCATAGGTGTGGTTCTAGGTCCGTGTTTCTGAGTTGTACCTGGCATGATTAGCATCAATGCGAAACTGCTATCGATTGCTCATTATTACAGGGTACATATCCGACAAATGTACCGCGTGTTTGTCAATAGTGTTACTGTACTCAGCCAAGTACGCACGCCGTACAGTAACATGAACCAAGCCGACATAAGCATGTGGAAGCAAACATAAGCCGAAGCCGCGTTTGAAAACCTGGGATGCGATTTAAAAATGGCTCATGTTTGATTCCAGTTGGCTGGACATTGGATTACGAATAGGAGGACAAGAGAAGACAAGACTGGGACTTGGAATCGCACGGCCTTGGCTGCAATACGGGAATGCAGGTGAGGCTTGGGAAACCAGCATGGTTACGGAAGGTCCAATCGTGTGGCTGCACGACGCGAGAATAAGAGAGATGAAGTGGTGCGTCGGGCCTCAGTCTATTCACAGGTGACGGACGGTTGGCGGATCACGGCTCACAGATCGCGCCTCTCGAAATGAGGTGACAGCAGCATAATGCAGAGGGCTGAATTCAGCCAGAGAAGAGAGGGAAAGATAGTCCCGAAAGAGAGGCAGAGAAGCTGCTCCAGGAGAACGAGAAGGAGAACGAGATACGTAAAGAACAGGCCAGCCACCTCGCTTCGATGACCGCAAGGTAAGTAAGTAAGTGCCTCTTCTCGTCTTCAAAGTCTCGCTCGCAATCTCAGCCTTGGCGATTCCTCACGGTGGTACGTTCCAGCCTTGGCTAACATTAGCTTTGGTCGAGAATCGTTCTGGAAGCAGAATGGAAGGCGAAGAGAAGTCTTGGTGGTGCGGTTGAACACGACAAGGAATGGTCGAGACAGGGCCAATCCCGGGGCAGCCGCGCCTATCCGTTCGGTGACAATTACACAGTGAGGCTATTCGGAGACTCCTATTGGACAGTGGGACGCCAAGCTGATAAGGTTCATTGCGATGGATCATGGATGGAGGCGATGCGATGCAAAAAGTTCGGCAAGCCGGGGGGGATTTGTGGAGACTTCGATTATTTTTGTGGCGACGAACAGGGAACTTGACTCTCCAAAACGCCGGTGTGTTCCCGAGCTAGAGAATACCGTAGTGTTGACGTTAGTGTTGACGTTAGTGGCTGTTTAGCTTGACTTTGTGGAGGTCCCTGTGCTCGTCGGCGGACACGGTTGGAAAGAGTCCCCCAGTGTTTACAGTACTGTACAGACCCAAGCTCCTGCCTATCTGGGGAAAGATGAGAAAGGAGGCGGAGGAAAAAGAACGAATCATGCAGAGCGCTCGTGACCTGCCAAGACGGCCCCGCTTCTCGAATGCAGTTTCAAGGCATTTGACAGGCCTGGACCGACAGGGTCTTTGCTGGGCCAAACTCAATTGGAACATCCTCTGCCCAGAAGCTCGTCCTCTCCGTCTCCGAGATGTGTCTGTGTCTCTCCTGAGTCTCCTTCCTCTCGTGCTCTCGTGGAGTCTTGTCGTCGTGATGTTCCACCAAGATACCCAAGAACGCCTCAAGGCTTCGATTGACAGAACACTAAACATCCCACAATACACTAATGACAGCATCTTCGAATCACGCACTCTCGCCTTCGCCCTCGCCTCTCTTCACTCTGCACCTCGGCTCGGTCCACCATTGTGTTTCTCTGACCATCCTGATCAGCCGTCATTCGGCCATCCTTCCTCGATCCCTCGCATGGGAGGACGCATCGTGAAAGCAGCTTGCCGTGTTTTGCCTCGACGGCATAGGGCCATTGGAATGAAAATCGAAATGGAGATGGAGAGGGACGACGGGAGCCTGGGATCATCACGCACTCCCATGTCCATTCCCTTCCTCCTCTTTCTCTTCCCTCTCTGGTCTGGCGCAACTCGATCCTGGACCATGAACCCTTACCCTTCCATCTCACCACCTTAACTTCCTTGCCCGGGATCCACTGGTGGCCCTAGAGCCCCCCGTTAGACTACCCAGGACGTGCTCTGTTCTGCTGCTCTCTTTCCTGCTTCAGCCTTCACGCCAGCAACATTCCCGCACCCTTCTCCCTGCCAGAACCCACTGTTCAGTCCAGTGACAGCGCTATCAGCAACTCTAATCTACCGGACAGTAATTGGTATTAGCCAAACGCGGGGCTTGCATGATTACTAGGGGCTCCAGCCACTGTCGCCATCGCAGATCTTCCCACGAGATATCTGATCAGAATCTTCACCACCTCGTCCAAGACGTGTCGTTGAATGCGCACTGCGGCTCTTCCGACTCCAAGGCGGCGAGGCAATCTACAAGAGATGGGAAGCACAAGAATGCTGGTCTTGATGCAATCAAGAGATCTTGTGCTGTTGGCGATTTCTGGGCTAGCATGGAATGCGGCCGGTATTATTATTGAGCCAAGCGGCCAATAGATAAGACAAGGCCAAAAGTCCCTTGGCAACACGCCTGGGCAAGCCATCGCCAAGGACCCCAACACCTCCATCAAGAAGGTCGCTATCGCTGTGCCTCTAATGGTCCAACCATGCCAGTCTAGTATCCGCAATCCAATCTGCGTGACAGGGGAGGCGACATGCCCCGTTGGACCCATGGGAGACCAGGAGCTGAGTTTGGGAGGGGAGCTCTGAACAACCTGGGTTACCTGGACCGGCGCTGCGTGAATACAAAATGAAACTCTTCCCCTCCTGTTTCCTCTTGCTTCTCCAGTCCCTGTATCTCGCCAGCTCGAGGGTTCAACAACAACACGACTTCGACTCTGCGCCTAGTTGTCGTCCTCTCCATTCCTTCCATACAGTAACGACCTAATAATATGTCCAAGGAGGAGTATCCAGTGGGGTCCGCGCCCATCAAGGGCAGCGACACCGAGACTTCCCCAGTTCGCGACACTGAGAAGGGTGTTGTCACCGATGATCGTCTTACCCACCATGGCGACCTTCCATCCAACCGTGAGGTTGACTTCATGACCCGGAACGGTCTGAATTTGAAGAGTTTCAAGCCACGTATGTGTAACTTCTTGTGCCCTCCCATATCAAGATACTAATCAACCCCGCAGGTACTGCCGCTGATGGCCAAATGGTCGATCTCGATAAGTCCATGAAGGCTCGTCATTTGCACATGATTGCAATTGGTGGTTCTATTGGTGCTGGTTTCTTCGTCGGTTCCGGAAAGTCCTTCACCAGTGGTGGCCCAGCTTCCGTCCTCATCTGTTTCTTGATCGCCGGTGTCATGATCTTCAACGTCGTCTATGCTCTTGGTGAACTTGCCGTCATGTTCCCTATCTCTGGTGGTTTCTATACCTACTCTATCCGGTTTATTGATGCGTCCTGGGGTTTTGCCATGGGTTGGAACTACGTAAGTTATCCGACCACATAAACATCGCCAGAACATCGCTGACGTAAAACAGGTCATCCAATGGCTGATCGTCTTACCACTTGAATTGACAGTCGTATCCTTCACGGTTGCGTATTGGGACAAAGATACCAGCGTTGCTGTGTGGATTACAATTTTCTGGGTCTTCATCATCATTACCAACATCTTCGGTACTCTTGGATACGCCGAGGAGGAGTTCTTCGCAGCTATCTTCAAGCTTAGCGCCACAGTCATCTTCATGTTCATCGCTCTCGTTCTCGTTTGCGGTGGTGGGCCAAAGAGTGGACGTTACAGCGAGTACTGGGGTGCCCGTCTTTGGTACGACCCAGGTGCGTTCCAAAACGGATTCCGTGGATTCTGCTCCGTCTTCGTCGTTGCAGCCTTCGCTTTCTCCGGAACTGAGCTTGTCGGTCTTGCTGCTGCTGAGGCCAAGAACCCAGCCAAGTCCCTCCCAGGAGCCATCAAGCAAGTCTTCTGGCGAATTACCTTGTGAGTAAACCCGAATCGTTGCAGATTAACAACCCTCTAACCGCATTTCAGGTTCTATATCCTCGGTCTCACTTTCGTCGGTCTCTTGGTCAGCTCCAAGGACGAGAGTCTGCTCAACGCTGAGAACCCATACGCTGATGGTACCTCGCCATTCGTGCTTGCCGGAAAGTATGCCGGTCTCAAGGGTTTCGATCACTTCATGAACATCGTCATTCTCGTCTCTGTCATGTCCATCGGTGTCTCTTGCGTCTACGGTGGTTCCCGTACCTTGACTGCTCTTGCCCAGCAAGGTTACGCACCCAAGCTTTTTGCCACCATTGACCGCGCTGGACGTCCCACCTGGTCCGTCGCAGTTAACCTCCTCTTCGGTGCCCTCGCCTACGTCGTCCTCGCCTCATCTGGTGGTGTTGTCTTTGACTGGCTCCTTGCCTTGTCCGGTCTCGCCGCTCTCTTCACCTGGGGATCCATCTGCTTGGTAAGTTTTCAATGCTCACTTTTCTCACGAACCGTCTTCTAACAACATGAATAGGCACACATCCGTTTCCGCTCCGGCTGGAAGCACCAGGGCCACACCCTCGATGAGATCCCATTCCAAGCCATTGGAGGTGTCTATGGTTCCTACCTCGGTCTCTTCCTCGTCTTCGTCTGCATGGCCGCTCAATTCTTCGTCGCCATCGCCCCTATCGGCGGTGGTCTCGCCTCTGCCGAGGACTTCTTCAAGGCTTACCTTGCTCTCCCTGTGGTCATCCTCTTCTACGTTGTCGGCTGGGTCTGGAAGCGCAAGGGATGGGTCAAGCTCGCTGACATGGATGTCGATACCGGACGTCGTGAGCACGACTGGGAGTCCATCAACGCCCATCGTGAGATCCAAGCTGCCAAGCCAGCGTGGAAGCGTTTCTTCAACGCTGTCTTCTAAACGTCTTGTACTGCATGTGTATTTCGTGTAACGGAAGGGGAAGGGGGAAATGGAAACGAACAAGGTGCATGGGAAGGCATAAGGTGGGAAAGGGAGTTTGTATTGTGTGTGTATACCCCCTTGAAATTAGAGCGGAGGAGTAGAAATATTATTACAAAGCCAACAAAGCCAATCGTTTTTAATCCAGATTCTTGTAATATAACTCTCGTTCCATCACATCTCGCTACCGTTACAAGCTACCCTTTTACATGTTGCCATCTTGTCCTGTCCTCATCTGAAAAGTCCGCCTCCAGTTATCTCCTTCGCTTGCTTGCTGAATACTTATATCCATACTCGCAGGCTTTTTAGTTGATACTTACTACTATTGGATTGCTTCAATATCATATAATCCCGACCGTCTCTCGACCTCTTCTTCTCATATCAAGTGCCCGTCCTTCATACCTGTCCTTCATGTCCGTCTCGTCCTTGCCGACTCTACTTCGCTTCAATCAACACAGTCAATAAACTCCGTTAGTCATCAATTTGTTTGTTTACTTCCCCATCCCACTCTTCAAGTCAAACAGACCAACAAGCGAGCGAGCTCCGGAATCCGAACTCCTGGTCTCCACTTACTCGTCACTTAGCAGTTAGTACTTCGTACTTCCCAAGATGGTAATTCAGACGGGAGTTTCCCCTAAGCGCGAGTCTGACGTGAAATGTGCGAGTGGTTAGTTTGGCCCGTCGTGCTGAGTAGGAATGGACAGAAGCCTGGAAGCTAGCATGGTCTTTGACGTTTCGATGGACGGGAGGACTTGCTGGTTTGTAGACATTGAAGAGGTGGAGAGGGGAAAGGTCGGTCGTGACTATGTAGTGTGAAACTTACATGTAGCTGGATTCTTTACTCCCAGCGAAAGCTGGTCGAGGGGAAGTGTCGGAAGGTCAAGACGTACTGGGAACATCTCTTGTATTCTCGGATGAGGCCACTTGACTCACAAAGTTGGATTCCTGGCTGAAGTAATAAGATGGGTGTGTACATGATAATCCAGAATCACATCTATCATTGACGAAGGGGTGGGTGGTATGCCATTTTGATTTTTCTGTGAGTATGTTATAGCTTGCTGACGCCAAACCACCACCGAGTGCTTTGCTTCCTCGCGAGCATAAAAGTATCGGTCTTAAATATGTGATCCGAATCAAGAGTACTGTAAGTGTATTCGGCAAGAGAGCTCTTTCATTCAGACATTCTGAAACCACAAGTATTCGAGTTTAAAAGTCCCGAAAGCAGAGACCCAACAACCCCACGACTTGGCAACCCCAAGATCTCAAGACTCAAGACTCGATCGAGCGTTATACGACAACGTCGTCCATCGATCTCAAGCCGAGTTTCAACAAAGTCTACAAGACCAGACGGAGGAAGAAGCTCACTATTATCCAATTTAAAAACAATCGCTCCTGAAATAGGAAGTTCCGCGTCACCACAACAAACCCTTTTCAGCTCAGGGCCACGCCTGCCCAGTGCTTGGCAAGCTCGTCCACACTGCGAAACAGGATAACCGGCACGCAAGACCCCACTAAATCGACAGGCTGACAGACATCCTTGTGTTCCAATCTTCTTTCGACTTCATCTCTCTCGATTCAGATTCTTCTCTTCTACATCTAAGACTCTCCATCACTCTTTCCAGACCTTCAATCCTATTTGTTGTCGTCAACCGTCCAAGATTCAACCGAGCTCAGTTGAAGTCCAGCGCTGTGGCTGATGACTCGCCCCGCCATGCTTCGGGGCCAAGCCCCTGCTGCACTAGCCAGCATCCTCATGAACCTACCTCTTCTCAGAGCCCTCGCTTTACCCTTCTCATCAACGCCCATCTCGAGATTCGAAGAAGATAAGGGCGCGAGTCCGGATGATCCGCAACTATGGCTGTATTTGGGAATTGCGCTCGTACTCGTGCTTCTAGGAGGAGTTTTTGCTGGGTTGACGATTGCGTATGTTATGGCTCCACTTCCTTGATTTGGTGGCTCGAATGTCAAATCTCAGATTCCAATTTTTTATGACAGAATGAGAAATCTTGCTGACTCTTTGGTAAAGTCTGATGGGTCAAGATGAGGTTTATCTTGAGGTGATCCATGACTCGGGAGAAGAGAATGAGAAGAAACATGCCGGCAGCGTGCTGAGATTGTTGAAGAGGGGCAAGCATTGGGTTTTGGTCACGCTTTTGCTGAGCAATGTTATCACGAATGAGACTTTGCCGATTATTCTGGATAGGTCTTTGGGAGGAGGATGGCCGGCCGTTGTTGGGTCCACGGCATTAATTGGTATGATTTGATCCACATGGACGTTCAGGTCACGATTGCTCAAGCGAGTATTTGTTGACAGCTTCCTGGACTTCTCCATTCAGGTTGAGACAATGACATTGTTTTCACAGCATCCAATGAAAAATTATCTAACACTGTGTAGTCATCTTCGGAGAAGTCATTCCTCAATCCATCTGCGTCCGCTACGGCCTCCAAATCGGCTCCTACCTGTCACCCGTCGTCCTCGGTCTCATGTATATCATGTCACCCCTGGCATGGCCAACAGCTAAGCTTCTTGACTATCTTCTCGGCGAAGACCACGGTACCATCTACAAGAAAGCCGGTCTCAAGACGCTCGTCTCATTACACATGTCCCTTGGCAAATCACCTGGTGAAAGACTCAACGAAGACGAAGTAACCATCATCACCGCCGTCCTGGACCTCAAAGCAAAATCAGTCCGCAGCATCATGACGCCCATCGAAGACGTCTTCATCATGTCTAGCGATACTGTCCTCGATGAGAAGATGGTCGATAAGATCCTTCAAGCTGGATACTCCAGGATCCCGATTCATACGCCTGATAACCCAAAGAACTTCATCGGCATGCTGCTGGTGAGGATTCTGATTACCTATGATCCGGAAGATGCTCAGCGCGTTTGTGATCTGGCGTTGGCCACTCTCCCTGAAACTGCTCCTGAGACCTCGTGCTTGGATATCATCAATTTCTTCCAGGAGGGAAAGTCGCATATGGTCATTGTCTCGGATTCTCCTGGTGATCAAGCTGGGGCCTTGGGCGTTGTTACTCTCGAGGATGTCATTGAGGAGTTGATTGGAGAGTAAGTAGCCACTTCCCGCCTCGCACGACTCCGAAGCTCTACATAGGGCAGAATTCCAGCTTTAAAGAAAACGGACAAGCTAACATGACCACCAGGGAAATCGTCGATGAATCCGACGTCTATGTCGACAACCAGCGCTCCGTCCGCCGCACCCTCAACGCTCCCGTGATCATCGAAGCCCCCGAAATAGCCGCTATCCAAGCTGGTTCCGAAAGCAAGTCCACACCCGTCATCGCCGGCTCAGAAGTCGACACCAGCGACAACCAAACTTTCGCCAAGCCTCGCCGTACATCTACTGGTTTCAGTCATAGGGCTGCCCAGGGCATCAAGCATTTGGGACCGTCGAATCCGGCGAATAAGCCGAGTACGACGAAGTATACTAATATTAAGATCAAGCCGGGGAGGGAACATCATCATGAGGGTGAGAATGGTGGGCAGCGTGTGGATGGTGGAGAGGCTGGGGAGAATACGCCGTTGCTAGGACGGGCGAATGGGTCGTGAGGTGGGTGTGCTTGTTGAGTTTTGAGAGCTCAATATGAGCTGGGCGGGGGAAAGCATCGAGATGTAGGAACTGTGCTTCCTGTGCGATTCTCTCTGAAAATGGATTTACAATTTCCAAAACCTATAGCAATGGAACTGTATCGTATCTGAAAGGGACTCTGTGATTGCAATCTACAAGGTCGATCTGTTGGTTCTGTAACTATTCGCCCACAATCTCTCGGATGGCAGCCTCACTCACTGCAATCGGGCAACATGCCCGACGATAGGCACCACCCATACTACTCCTCCATGGAAATGAAATCTAGATCTGCATATCTTCTCATTATCTTGAATGTCCCTCCATAAATCTATCATCAAATATGTCCGAACCAACATTCCCCAGGTTACGAAGCGCAAGACACAAAAGCATCCCAGACCGTCCAAGATCACCCCCAAGATACCACATCCCAACCACGACCACAGAACTCTCTTTCTTTGTATCACCGTCCGACCCTTCCTGGTCTTCTCATACACCATTCCGCATCTGTCCACCCGCATCTAGAATACTTGATTTGTGCAAGTCGGGAGACATTGCTCAAGCAGAGATCCAAGTGGAAGAACTCCCCGATTGGGTCAGAGAAGACTTTCGTAGACAAGGCCTTGAGAATGCTCTCGAAGACGGTGACCTCGATGCTGCTCGATTCTTCCTAAAGCATGGAGCCAAGTTGGATGTTTCTGTCTGCAGGCAGTATTGTCCGCCCCGCGCTTGTCTGTAGAAGGTTTGTATTTTCACCTCCTTGCTCATGCTCATTGCGCCATGACAGATTCTATGGACAACCGAAGAGTGTTACAAGGCCAGGTCCCAATATTCTCTACAACGGCCACCATTCCGTCTCTCTATCCCAAATCTTGTCCTCGATATAGCTCGGAAGAATCACCGAGCCATCGTGTTCTTCGAGCTGCTAGTTGAGTACGGATGGGACGTCAATACGCCTGGCTTCGCTGGTGCCACCGCAATCGGGTAGGTGACTTCCGTTTACAGTCCTACATACGAATCGGTCCAAGGTCACGCTAATCATGACAATGTAAACAGAGAAGCAGTCGGATTTGAAGAGCTTGTTAGATGTCTCCTCCACCTCGGCGCAAACCCGAACTACGGACCTCCCCAAAGACACAATCTAAACGCCACAGAAGCCTCTCACTCATCAGGTTTCGCCCTTGACCACGCAGCTACGATCTCTACCCCAAGAGTAGTCGAGTTACTCATCGCAGCAGGCGCCAAGCCAGAATGCAGCGTCGCTTTACACAAAGCAGTTGAAGCACCAATCGAGCTCAGAAACCAGCGGACTATGATTGAGCACTTGATCAAATTAGGATTTGAGGTTGATGGCATGGACGATAAAGTGAGAGGCCTGTATGAGAAGGGGTCGCCGCTGATGTGTGCGACGAGAAGGAGACTGGTTGGGAGAGCGAGGGTTCTCCTGGAGTGCGGTGCGGATCCATGGTTGGAGAGTCGGGCGGGCATGTCGCCAGCTGGGGAGGCGGAGAGGATGGGATGTGGTCTTTTGCTGGAGCTTTTTCGAGAGTTTAGTGGGAAGGGAGGTGTTGTTGAACGGGATGAGTTGTAGCCTCGATAGGGCAGTTTGTTCTTTTTGTCGTGATTGAATTGGAAGCCAGAAGGGGCTGAAAGTAAACACATCTACATTGCGGAAATTGATGTTTACAACGACTCAAATATCCAAGTATGTACAAGCAAGCTCAACTCCTTAACTCGCATCCATCACCTCGCAACTTCTGCCTTCTCGTTGGACAAACCTCACAACCCAACCGCACTCTGCACCGCCGCTCCAACCATCTTCTGAATCGCCTGGCCTGGATGATAATCATTAAACCAAAGACAACTCACGCCATCCGCATTATAACACAACGCATCCTTCGCCTCATACGCCTTCGGATTCTTAACCGCAGCCTGAAAAGCCGGCGCCGTATCCACCACCCAAGTCCTCACCACTCCCTCTCCCTTCCCAGCCTTCCACTTCTCCACCGCGCCTTTCAAGAGCTCATTATACCCCACAACCGCCTTCCCCTCCGCAACCTGCGTCACATTCCCCTGCGCCGCCACCATCGGCGTCAACTCAATCGGCGGGACCGTCAGCAGCACCAAGTTCCTCGCACCGCCCGCATACAGCTTCTCCACTTGCTGCATGTACACCTGGATGATGTTCTCGCTTAGCGCGGTCCAGTTCGCGCTGTACCAGGCGTTGCCGACGTCGTTGACGCCGATCCAGATCCCGAAGAGGGTGTCAGCGCTGGTCCAGGGTGCGTAGGTTGGGTGGGGGGTGGTGGCGAGGTTGGTGCTAAAGAGGGAGACTTGGTCGATGAGGGACAGGACTGTGCTGGTGTAGGGTTTGACGAGGGAGGCGGAGGTGGTGGCGCCGCCGGAAGCGAAGTTGTAGGTTAGGAGGGAGGGTGTGAATGTTTTGGTGAGGTAGGTGAGCCTGAGTGTGATGTATCAGTTTATGTTTTCGAGTCATTTGTGCTGATGGTGTTCAGAGAGCCGCTCCTTGGAGAGCGAGATGAGGAGGAAAGAGGCACATACCAGTTATTTCCACCGCTTGTGGTGTATCCTGGGAAAGTCGGGTTGCCGATTGGGTTTGAAGCAGAAGGTTTGGTGCCATTGATATCAAAGCCGGTCTGGGAGTAACTGTCGCCACTGAGGGAGAGTCAGTCAAGAACTATTTCATGCTTGAATCTCAATGGCAGAATGAAATGTGGAACATAGCAAAAGATAGCTTACAATGTAAAAAGATATTTGTATGATGTCGTCCCATTTGTTTGCCTTTCCGTGAGAATTGAAGATGTAGGAATAGCATATGCGAAAGAAGCGAAAGTTATAAACGTGGACAGGGTTGATGAAATCATGATGTCGGTATTGTAGCTGAATACGTCAGATAGGACAATACATCTATATACAAGGTTCGAAAATAAGTAAAAGAGCAGAACCGAACAAAGAGATCAAGTCAAACAAAATCAGAGGGAATTTCAAGATGTTTATACGCAACCCCTCACCTGCGAAACGCCCACTATAAAAGCCAGCGGGGTGATTTCATACCATCATTTCATTTGACTTTCCGGGTGATGTTCAGGCAGGCGAGTTCGGAACCAAAGTGCCACGTTCCCAGACATGCTGAGATCCGAGCAAGTAATTATTAACCTATAGATATAGGTTGATAGATGTAGAGTGAATGTGGGGTGCTGGGGTCTGAAGAGCCGAGATCTTGTCTTGAGTTGATTACCGCAACCATAATTAGCCGAGCGGAAAAGGGGTATTTCTCCCACCTATAAGACGGAGAAATGTAAAGTGTTGCTGATCAACTTGCAGAATACTCATAGATCTGTCTCAAAGGGTACAATTCTGGTTTATATTTCGCTTGTTTAGAATTCGAGCTCTCACCCAAGGAGCTTCGTGACCACTTCCGCGAACTTCTGTGGCTTCTCAACCATAGGCAGATGCCCGGCTCCATCGATCACCTCATATGCAGCACCGTTACTTCCATACGAAGCGGACATCTCTTTCATGGTACCAGGTAAGACTCCATCTCCGCTCCCGACGACGAATGCACCCTTGACGTTACTTGTCTTCATTGCCTCCTTCAAGTCATATTCGAACAGTGCTTCAACACTCTTCTTGAATCCTTCCAAGCTATTGTTCTTCACCATATCCTTCACTTGCAAACATGTCTTTTCCATATCACCTCCATCATAGCTCTCCTTTACGAACCATCGTCTCGTTGTGATCTCGGCAAGGTCTTCACCTACGATCTTCTCTCCACTTGATGCAGAGGCAGATTCCTTCTCTGAAAGAGCGATTCGCTCGCCCCAAGCTTTCGAATTTCCGGCTGGGGATTTACTGCTTGTATCACAGGATATAAAGGAGGCGACACGTTCTGGATACTTCAGCGCAGTGTTGAGAGTCGTGCATCCACCCAAGGATACACCAATTACAGCCGCGGCTTTCTTGACTCTCAGAGCATCCAACAATGTTATGATGTCGGCTGCCAGAACATCCACTGTGACCTTTTGTGTCCCACAACTTGAGCTTCGGCCTCGAGTAAGATATCGTAGGACTCTGTACTTTCTGTTCGCTGGGATTGAGAAGAAGGAAGCAAGGAACCCATCCCATATCTTGTAGTCAACAAGGATCGAGTTGCTGAGCACGATCAAAGGTGCATCTGGATCTTGCGATCCCTCGAGTCGGAAGGGGAGTTCCACCCCATCTTTCGTCGTGATGAACGATTCGATCGCTCCAGCTCCACCATGAGAATCAGGCAGAGTCTTGGTAATAGAAGATTTCACATCTGACGACTGCCATGAGGCCAGATTTGGAGCGAGGTATCGAGGCGCAGGTCCAAAAGTATAGTACAAATCGTACACCCTCCGTCCCTTATGCTTGACGCTCTTGTCCCCAATCTCTTTGGCCCATGGCGTCGAGACCGCAGCCTGGAATTCCGGCCCTCCCAATCCATTCTGTGGCTTATATTCGTGTAATGCCATGAAATCGACTGCAGCATTCGGATCGATCGAACTCGTTACAAAACGTCGTGTCCGTAGCCACCCTGGTACTTTCGACAGCATAGGCACATGCTCATCCTGATACCACTTCTCGACCGCTTTTTTCGGCTCTTCTCCAGGATTCAAGGTCAAGAAGACTGCCACGACGACATTCCCCTCTCCTTCATTCTCCACCTTCTCAAGTGTTTTGAACTCCTCGCTCTCCCACGTTTGTAGATGATCGTACAGTTTTCGGTCGACCTTGATCTGTTTCATGGTATCTGCCTCCCGCTGGCTCTTTACCGGCTGATCTCGTAGTCGCAGATATGCATCTTTCGTCAATTCGTTCATGTCCGTGATATCGTACACTGCCATCCATTCCGGCTTCTCTTCTGAGGGTGCTGCGCCCTCCAGGTCATTCGCGCGGTAGCGGAAACCATTGGTGACGAAGGGAAGGCGGAGACGTGTAGGACCGTGTTCGTTATTATACCAGTCGTGGAATTGCGAGATGGGAAGAGTGGGCTTGGGCTGCATGGTGACATACAGGACGCCGGGGGTTGGAGCCATGATTGCAGAGGTTCGCGACGATGTTCGGAAGAAGGACAATTGTCGAATGATTAAGTCGATAGTGATGAGAAGAAAAGATCAGGAGCTGTGGAGGCCATCGAGAATAAGGGAAAGGAAGAAGGCTTAACCGTCCACACGCCGTGGGGACTCGCCGTGAAGTCCCTCGGGGAGGTGGTTGATGTGGGGAAGGATATGGAAATCGGCACGTCTAACGGGAACTCGAAGCAGCGCGGGGGTCACTGGAGGGGCAGTTTCCCAGGGCCGTTCAACCGTGTACCGAACAACAACACAATAATTCAGCATGACATTGCGATCAGATTTGATGTAAATTTTGCATATGGCCATTTATTATTCGATATCTCTTCTTAAACTCTTATTTTAAGTTCAGGGGTTTGGTGGGAGAGAGAGAGTTCTAAGAGGACTTTCGGACATTGACGATAGAACACTCTTACTGTTAGACCTAGAACTCCTTCCACGCATTGAAATTCCGTCTCAAATGAACTCTTCATCATGATATGAAGCGTTTAAGTAATCGTCGTTCCGTTGGCAAGAGTTATTCTCTGATGGAGAAGGGTTAGTCTGAAGTTCGGTAAGAACTGGTTGGATTCGGTGCGGCAAAGACTTTATCCGGACAACTTAGGTAGATTATATCGAGCCGATGTGACGATATCTCCGTATCAAAAGGGAGCATATTCTTTATTGTCGATGTTGCCTTTTGTCTTTAGTTTCAAAGTATGGGAAGCTGAGCTCTACACCAAAACTGGATACTATATCTCTGGCTCAGCAGCGCCTCGTTGAGCAAGGCATTTGTGTCAAAATCCTACAACTCTCCGAGGCCCAAATGTAGTCATACTTCTTCAGCCATCGAATTTTGCCAGAATAGGATGCATGGGTAATATTTTCTACCAGCCGAGTCTCTTCCCGTGACTTGTGCCCTTGTTCAATCCATATTCAGATTCATGTTTACATTTCAACCCTTTCGAAGCGAACGAGCTCTCGGCTGACTCATCACCAGAGCAAGGTCAACATCCTGCTTCAGCACGAAGGAAGCAAGTTGATACTGCATGTTTCATGGTCATGAAAGGACTGGGCTATAAGTCGTGAACATTCACTTGGGTCATGGCACGGGTCTTGAGCTAATTCAATCCTAAAGCAAACACAAACTTTCCCCTCTCCGATCCGAACTTAAAATGGGATTCATGATTGCGATGAGGTTGATACCAAGCTTACCGTAAAGCCAGTTAACATATAATAAACTCTATAGAGCCTGTGTTCCGAAAGTAAGTTAAACGCTCACATGTGAATGGGCAGGCAATCATGCGGGGAATCATTCAATCTCTCTGCAGTTTTCCGGGCCTTGACGTCAACTGTGCAGGAGTTGAAACGTACCCCTGGAAAATGGCGTGGTAAGCTGTCTGTGTGTGCATATATAACCGTAAACTTATCGGTAGGAGGTTCGAAGTGACCGTAGCGATGTTAGGACTTGAAGATTCGCGCGAAATGCGCTGGAAAATGGAATCCATGGTTAAGAGGCCGAACATCCGCTAGCTGAACTTTCGAAGAGTTCATGGTGACATACCACTGGGATGTCCAGAAAAGTGGTGCCATGCTAATTTCAAATCTGTACTATTCATACAAGAGCAAGCTTGGAAGCTTGACTGTTCCATAGATGTAAAGTTGCCCCAGCGCCGTTCCCAGGTATATATGTTGCCCCCAAACCATTCATGTCTGCCTCCCATGCCAGACTTTGCATGCACCTTGAAGAGCCAATGGTCCAATACCTGAACTATGCATCACTGCTTTCTCACCAACTCGTCTGTGCTCAAGTGGCTGCGAGCTAAGCGAAAATCTCCCACATCCTCGCTCTCGTCCAGGCCATTAGTCGCACCACTCTTCGACGTGGTCTCAATAGTATGACCAACTTGTACCTGGATCCTTCTTAACGGGTAGTCTTCTTTATCGCTCGCCCTCTTCGCGTTTGCTCCATTGCCGTTCTCAAGATCGTACATCTCTTGTCCATTCTGTTCTCCGATGGCAACAATGGCGTTGCCTTTCTCGGCCGAGATATGCGTCGTGACCGATCCACCTCCGATAACATGGTCACCAAAGACACCAAACACTTCCAGCTTATCAATGGTCCCCGCTGTCGGCGAGGCGATGGGTTCGCTCTCTCGCCGCTGTCTTCGTCGAGAAGTGATACCGAGACTGGCAGTCGATGCCATACTTGCTCCTCCACCAGAGTCCTTGCTTGTGACCCAATGAAGCACCAAGACCGAGAATAAAATGTCTGCGTTACAGCACATCAGACAAATCCATGCTTCTTCGCCTTTCAGAATCATAAGGACCGTCAGGTTGACAACAGATGAGGTGAGTGTTGCTAGCGAGCCGACGAACGATCGGAGTGCGATGGTGCGGAGGGCGCTGTTGGGTGTGTTTTTGTAGGAGTAGAGAGAGCGTAATGGGAGGACGAAGAGCATCGTCAAGTAGAAGTTGACCACCGCATCGAATATGATCAGAGGCATCATCGCTTTCATTTCCATGCCGATGATACATGTCCCACTTGGAGTGAAGTATGCTGTTCGGTAGACGAAGTTGAGGATAACGCATACGATGTAGGGAACTAAGTAGATGTTAGAAGCCGATTTTCTTCATGCTCGAAGGACTTCATACGTAGCATGCCGAAGCAGTTGAATAAATAAAGTTTCGATTTCAGCCGTGGCTTCGATACACTGCGAATTGTGTACACTTTTTCGACAAGGAAATAATAAATTATCTGCCATTTTTGTTAGTGTGCGGTTTTTTGTTGGAGTAATTGTCGATGGAACTCACAACCTGGAGATAAGTCAGTATTCGTCTCTCGCCATATTGGAAAGGGCACTTACTTTAGTTGACATGTAGCATATGAGACAAAGTAAAATTGCTGAACCGCATATCGTCATGTTCAGGTTCAGACCGAAACCATGTTCCAGTATCGCGGTAGCGAAGATGAAAAGGAGGGAGTCGCCATATATCGTCAAAATAACTACAATTTGTCAGTCAAAAGTTCTGTTTTCTGTTCAAAAAACTTACGCCATCTTGTCACTGGCACTTTGGACCAATCTTGAATTGCTTGTATTCTTCTTGCTAAGCAATATGGTCAGATACAGGCCTGAGATATGTGGACAGACGAGCTTACTGAAGCAGACTGCAAGTACTGATATCGTCAACATCGAGAGAATAGTCGAGATGACCATCCCTACTCTGGGGATCTCTGCGGGGACATGATTGACTGGTTCTGCCCCAACGGCACGGGTCTGCATGCGCAGCAAAGCCATCATCGTGATCGTACGACTTCCAACTGAACCATCGTGAAGTTAAGAAAGGGGCTTACTGTAAGATACAAATACTCATGAGAACCACGAGTCAAGGGCGGAGCACAGACTATTCACGTCCCGTGCCAGAAGTCAAGAAGTTATGGACGAAAGAGATACATCATCCTAGGCTACATGTGCCCGGAGCACAAGGGGATGTCTGTCTTATGAAAGTCTGAGCGTGGAAGCAAGAACCAATGATCGGCCGTGGTGTACAAAAAGAACGCATTTATGTCAAGAAATCGGTTGGCAACGAGAAGCATTCCAGGAGACAAGGCTCTTGGTTGTGAGAGGCTCATGACGGCTTGAAGGAATGAAATTGGTGTCGTGCATGCTCTGTGGCTGACCTAGCAAGCATCCAGCAAACCTTTCCCCGGTCTGGTGCACCAAACACACCAAAAACTTGTTTACTGGCTCGCTAGCAAGTGCCTTGCTGGGGATTCCTGGATCTCGGGAGGGATCGACAAGCGCCCGCAGACGATCCAGACTTAGGCTGTCTCAGCGTGGTCGTCCCGATTAGCTCAAGACGCTGAGGCTATCGACTTTCACAATAGGAGAAAAAGCAATGGTACATTCGGAATGTGAGATAAGACAGCTGCTTGACGCCACAGTCGCAATGGATGTCACTACAGCGCCAGAAACTGCCCTCAGCTGAATTGATCGGAAAAGTGTATAATAAAACGGCATGTATGAAACCCTTCCTGGGAGTCCAAAAATCGGGCGAAAGTGAGTAGGAGAGGTGTCGAAAGAAAGTTTTAGGGATCCTTCTGTGCCGGTTTCGGCTCCACTCGGCTCCAACTCACATTGGGTACCCCACGTTGATCATTGTTTCGATGTTCTCTTGATATGATGGAAGCATGCCCTATATTCGAATGAAATCGCAACAAATTACTCATGGGTGCTGGCCCGCCTGTGCGTTTCTTTAGATGCCTCATGATATCGATAACAAAAGAGCGAGATCGACAGCCAGCCGCGAAAAGAAAGCGGCCTTGGAGAGCAGGTCCTAGAAGCCATTTTAGCATCTCTCCATCTCTAGGGTCATGTTACAGGCGAGTTCTTGTCAAGATAGCACTATCGCGGACCTTCGCAGGAAATGCCGTGCGGATTTAGTCTAATTTATTCAGCTAACGAAGCACTACATGAAACAGGAAACCTCGACAATTCGACATCCATCGGCTTCTTCCCAATGGAAAGAGAGAATCCGGGACTTCAACATCGGGACGGACCAGAGCCAAGTGGTAGCTGGTGGCTGGACGACAATGTTTGATTCTGCTTGTGCGCTGTATCTTCTGTGGCCATGGCGTTCCCCACAAGCACGCAGCTGAGATATTGGGGCTGACTCTTTGACCATGCTGCGATCCAAAAACAGGTCCAGATCTGCCATAAGGATGTGGCGTCCGCCACGCCGTCTCCTCCTGCAACGCGATATTGTCGTTGATGCTGAAGTTTACATCTTTCTAAGAATGGGGATTTCAAGAAAGACATGAACACGATTCATGTCCTAGCTCAGCTTGGCAACATTGAAGGACGAACAGCAGTTCATTTATTGCTTGATACCCTCAAACGACGGATTTCTTGCAGCAAGATCTCTCATTCTCATGTATGAGCGATATATGAATTCTTGATGCGAGATTGCTGATGTCTTTCCGTGGTGGTCTGTGAGCCAATGTTGGGACCAGGAGTGGAGGCAGTGCCTGTCTGCAAGCGGATACGGAGTTCAAGGCGCAACAAGTAATCTCACCGTTCAATGATCTCCAATGCGACTCAAATATGCCTTATAAGGTCCCGAAAAGTATCCGTTCTATATTGTGTTAGACCGGAGGAAGTAAGATGATGTCAAAGATTCACGGCATCACCATACTTGTGCTTCTCTTCCGAATTTCTTCCTCACCGACCTCAGCAGGACCACAAGTGTGACTCACAGGAAAAGATCAAACGATCTGATAAGATAACACCAGTCCCTGTGTAGATCTCCCAAAGGAGTAGAATTTTGGCAGTGTTGCCTCGCACGCTGCATATTTGACCCGTGAAATACGGATATCGGAGTTCGATATCAGTATGGTTTCCAAGCCTCATTGGTCACCTATACGTGAAGGCACTGATCATGATAGTGGTACGGATCTTATCTGTTTAGTTCGATGCAGTGAGATATCGGTGTACTTCTCAAGATGGGTCCATCCAAATTGAGAAGGTCGTTTTCGACTCCTTAGTTCTCATGTCACTCCACCTCTTGTCCTTATAGGAATCAAGTCCTTGGTTTGTTCTCAGCATTTTTGGCTGCAAAATTATCAGGAATGGCGTCTACACTCAACGAAGAGAAACTCATCCAGGAAAAAGCAAGTCCAAAGCAAATCTCACAACCGGTCGATGCAGGCTTAGGGCAAACGCACGAGGACTACGAGAAGGGTATCGGTACCGCGGTGAGTGCTGACAACGAAGAAGATCTGGTAGAATCCCCTGACTTGATTTGCTAGCATGGCTGACCTGCTTCAAGGTTACCTGGGATGGCGAAAATGATCCAAATAGTCCATACAACTGGCCAGACTCTCGTAAATACACCATGACAGCACTCATGTCACTCGGCGGACTTGTCTCCACATCCTCAGCAAGTATGATGGCTCCTGCATTGTCTCAAATTAGCAAAGACCTTGGAATAAGCGATGCAGAGACGCAATTGACAATGTCAATCTATCTCCTGGCCTTCGTGTTTGGCCCAATGGTAATTGGGCCCCTCTCTGAACTGTATGGGAGGAAGAGGTTGTGGATATTCTGTCACTGTTGGTATATCGCCTGGAATGCATTGGCCCCAGTTGGCAAAACCAAGGGGATGATGGTTGCTGGCCGCTTTTTTTCTGGGTTCGGTGGGAGCGTCTCGATTTCGGCAAGTCAACGACTCCACTTTGAACACTTTCCGATTTACTAATAACTTTCACCCAGATATCGGGACCTACAATGGCAGACATGTTTAAGGCCGACCAGCGAGGGAAATCATATGCATCAGTCACGTTCGCTCCTTACCTTGGAGCTGCAATTGGACCTCTTGTCGGGGGTGGCCTGTCCCAAGCAGCAGGATGGCCATGGCTGTTCTGGGTCGTATCAATCTTCGACAGCGCACTCATCACAATCTTCGCGATATTTGCTCGCGAACCCTACGAACCCGTTCTCCTCGCGAGAAAATCCAAAAAACTTCGAAAATCAACAGGCAGAGACTACCGCACAAAATTTGAGCGAAGTCACCCCAAACTTTCCCAGAAGCTGCGAGTGAGCATGATGCGGCCCATCAAACTCTTCTTCACGAGCCCGATCATCCTCATCCTCGGTCTCCTTACCTCATACAGCTTCGCCGTCTACGTTATCGCTCTCACGACTTTCTCCACGATGTGGCAAGAGGAATACGGGCAGTCGAAGACCACGAGTAGTCTTCATTACATAGCTATTGCCCTTGGCTCGACCATCGGCTCACAAGTCACAGGGCCACTCATTGACATCGTCTGGGCCCATCTCAAGAAGAAGAATAACGGCGCGACAGCCCCTGAATACCGCGTCCCAATGATGATACCAGGTATACTGATCATGCCATTCGGACTTTTTCTATATGGCTGGTCAGTGGAGAGGCACTTGCATTGGGTAGTGGTTGATCTTGGAGCCACCCTAATGAGCGGTGGCATGATGTCCTCTAGCAGTGCCATGTTCTCATATCTCATAGATGAATTCGCGCAACATTCAGCAAGTTCCAACGCTGCTTGTCGTATCCTGTCGAACTCTTTTGCGTTCGGTTTCCCGATTTTTGCGCCAAGTCTGTACGAGAAGTTGGGATATGGGTGGGGAAATAGCATGTTGGCATCTCTGTACATTGGACTAGCTTTTCCTGCTCCTTGGATCTTGTGGAGATGGGGCGCGAGGATAAGAGCTGTAGGGAGACCGCAATGAGTCGGGGAATACTGTGCTGGAATGCGGGGGTTTAAGGGGGCTCGCTTAATTGGAGCTACGGTTGGGTTGACCACAACCCGTCAAGAATGATGAAGTTTCTGCGCTATAGAATTGGGGTTTTCATTCTGATTTTTATCCAATGTATTACAATGACCGTCACGCTATTTGTAGAAGCAAAGATTGCGTTGATATTGCGACGATTCGGCAGTGTCGTGTTTAACCAACTATGGCCCCAAGCGCCTGCCGCTCCCAAGACTACAACCCAAGCCATCAATTCTCCTGGGCTCTGAGTTCCCGCTCCCCCAGTGCCCACAGGAACAGTTATAGTGAATCCTTGACTTGATCAAAAGTCGCTCTGGCGCGGGCGATCACCATTAGCTTCCCTCAAGAATTGTCAAGCTATTTCCAGGGACTCACGTGGTGGTGGTCGCGGTGGGAATTGCTGTGACACTGATTGTTGTGCTGGGACTCAAACATTCACTATACACAGACAGGGCTTTAGTACTCGATCTCTGGGAAAATATATAAGGGTTTTAGTATGACTTACGAGTAGTTGTTATCGGCGTTGCAGTAGCTTGTAACCGTGACGTAGCTCCTTTCGATAATTTGCGAGGCTTGTACACTTGCTACAACGCATTCGGAACAGATCGAGAGAGCCATGTAAAGTAAAGCGCGAGATCTCATACTGATGGTGGATTCGTGAGCCGAAAGTGAGCCGAAAGTGAAGTGTAGATGGAAGTGATCGTCCAAAAAGTCTGGGTTCTGACAGGGGAAAGATATGGATGAGAGATACCCATATTAAGTATCAAGTAGTCATATTTGACAAACATCTCACTTGTTTGAAAGACTATCATCTGGGATCTGGTTTGTATGAGAACGATATCTGTAGCTTTTCGGCGTTTGTCATGCAAGAGGCCGATATCCGTGGGACAATTATGAAGTTGGCAAACACGCTTGTCATGACACAAACGCCCATTATTACCCGGTGCCAGCCCGTACAGCTGCCTCTTCCCGCTCAAAGAGCGAGACTGCTTACTCGTTTATTGACGCGCTATGATGGTTGAGTCAGAATCATGATGATCAAGGACTCGCGAAGAGAGCCTCAGAGTTAGGACGGCAAAGACTTGCATGAAAATTTTGAGGAGTTGAAACTACACAAGTGTGCAGAAAATTACCACGGCTTTCCCTCTACTTACTGTCGCGAGAGTCGCAGAATAGGTAGTCTTTTGATTGGAAGGACCGTTTAAGAGTCCGGTTTTGTTTGCGGTTCTATCTCGCTTAACTGAAATAGGCTACTGCTGGCTGGCAACACCCGGAATAAGCTGTTTACAGGGCAGTGAAGCATTCTATGGAGATAACCGAATTCGAAATGCCTGGTACACTATCTCTTTGTATCTTGATTTGTATTTCTCAAATGTTGTCACCAGCGACACCTCTTAACCACGTCACTGTTTCATCGACCTTGCTCAAAAACGGACTGTGTGAGCTCATCAATCTCGAGACATCCATACTCGCCCCTTCTTCCTTACAAGCCTCAACCATTGCTTTTTGAACTGGTGGCGGGATCGCCCTGTCATCTTCACATAACAGATAGCTACTCGGGATCTCCCTCCAAGAGCAACGCTCCGTACCCAGAAACTTCGTCGCATAAGAATGCGGGGCGAGTCTGGAAGTCCACAATTCGGCTTGTGGGGTTGGAAGATCGTGGTAGAACAGCGGAATAGGTCCTGGTGGTCCAAATGGAGTGACCCATGGTTCCTAATTTTGGCGTCACTTCCAATTTATTTCATAATATATTTCCAAGTGGGATCACTTAAAAGAGGCGTACCTCGACTTCATAGAAAGGCGGCACTTCCCCACCAAATGCCTGAACCAAACTCACCCCCTCCATGGGCACAAAAGCAGCTATATACGCCAAGCTGACAACACCACCCTTCTTCCCCTCCTTTTCCCGTGACGTCTTGCTCAAGTTCTCAAGTGCCCCACCGACGATGATCCCACTCCAGGAATGGCCTACGACGATGACGTCGTTGCCTGCTTCAGCTTGGGATCGCACAGAGGTGTTGAGAGCGTCGATGTCAGGTTGCAGAGTGGTCACTGCGGGTTTGGCGACAATGGCTTGGAGGGGTAGAGTTTGGCTTGAGTAGCCGTGGTTGCTGAGTTTGGATATCACGGCATCGTAGATGGAAGGGGAATGCCAGGCGCCGGGAAGGAAAATGAATACTGGCTTGGAGGCCATTGTCGCGGCTTGTGTATGTTCTGAAAAAATACTGCGAGTTTCAAGTCGAGAAATGCAAACGTCAAGAGGAGCCTGGGAAAATAATCAGTATTAGATGGCCCTTACTGTTGGCGATGTGGTCAGGTCTTTGTGGAGTAAATGGCCTTGCCGCGTAATAATTTACGTACATATTTCAGCTGTTGTACTCTATTTTCTTACTGTAGAAGATCTGACAGCATCGGAAGCTAGCAAAAGCTTACAGATATAAGGCTAGGGTATGGCGACTGCTGACAGACTCCGCACAGTATCCGCATCTCAGGAAATAAAGTAGTGGCAATAACTGGTATGCGTGCCTGGCCTGAATCACTAGTTTCCAAAATATCGCTTCCGACAATACACACTCTGTCCTGACCGAGAAATTGACTACTAGCGAATGTCCTTCCAGGACGAGAAGCTTATTTTCCACTATCTGTCTTGACTCTACTGCACGTCAAGTCATCGACCTCTCACCAACCTTCACACTGACTCCGACCTCGCTTTTCTCCATCCTGCTACCAGTACCCATCTCCTCTCCACCGATTCTCTCGCTAGGCATGTCAACAAGCATAATACCACTTTCGTTTCCACTCTCAAGTCCACCGCCCTGTGTTTTATGCTTACCACTGAACTCCGCATCGATGTCCTCTAAACTTCTACCACGCGTCTCAGGCATCCAGAACACACTTACGATGGCTGTAAGCAGTGCAGCACTTCCAAAGAGGAAGTAGACGCCAAAAGACGACTTTGCGAGAAATATTGGCGTGGTGAAGGCTATGATCCAATTAACGACCTGGGATTTGTTAGCTGTGTCTGCCATGTACTGCTGAAAGCTGTTCCCGCAGCAACAAATACAAGTGAGAACTTACCCAATTCGCACTCAGCGCCAGACTACTCGCGCCAGCCCTCGTCTCTGGACTTTGAATCTCAGAAACATAAACCCTGAAGCACACTCCCCAAGTGCCACTGAAGACCATGGCGAACACATAAATCAATACAACAACCACCCATCTAGCAGCCCCCCTGTCAGAGTGCACGCTACCACTTGCATACAGTGCGCCTATGATAAACATGCACGCCGCTTGTACAAGCCCGCCGAAAATGGTCGATGTTGCTCTTCCCCAGCGATCCGCGAGTAGGAATGCCGGAATCGTGACAAGCAGGATGAGCAATGCAGAGATGCCTGAAGCGAGGAAGGAAGCTGTGGAAGATGAGAGGCCAGCGGATGCGAACAGCAGAGGTGCATAATACAGAACACCGTCTATGCCACTTGCTTGTTGAGCGCCCATGAGAAAGACACCGAGACCTGTCTGTCTTCTCGCACTCTTGCTGAAGACGGCCAGGATGTCTTTCATTTTAACCTGGGAAGGTAGCGCGTCGCCTTGTCGTTCTTCGATCTTCTCGCGCTCTGTGGATGCGATTCCTAAACTGTCCCAGATGACCAGTGCTTCTTCGTGGCGGCCTCGTGCGGTGAGCCAGCGTGGTGATTCCGGGAGGAGCATAAGCGTGCTGATCGTGAAAGCGTAAGCAAGGATGGCTTGGAGTGCAAAGGGAATACGCCAGGACGCAGAAGAGGTAATATTCACGGTGCCGTAGCAAATGAAATATCCCCCGCAGACCCCTACGGTGGTTAGGAATTGTGGGATGGAAGCTAATGTACCCCTGGATTGAGGGGGCGAGATTTCGGTGATGTAGCTGCAAAGTCAGCTGAAGGAAATGGGATATTGCAGTGATGGGACGACGTACACTACTAAAGTACTCAAGAACAACCCCTCACCTATACCTTTGACTGCACGTCCGGCAAGTAACATGCCCAAATGCACACTCGCGGCTTCAATGCCACCACCAAATCCAAAAATTGCGGCTCCTAGAGCGATGCCTTTCAGTCTCCCCACGGAGTTGGCGAGATGCCCTCCGAAGAAAGAGCTTATCGCGGCCGGGATGAGGATCATAGAGACTGTGAGACCATGGACCGTGGATGAGAGGTGGCCGAAAGATTTCTCGAATTGTGCCATAGTTGTGAGTGGCCCAATCGTACCTGTATCCAGACTGGACGAGCGTGAGCTTCACATCGAGGACTTGCGTATCAAGCACTTACCCGAAGAGACCACCACCAACAGAAATTAGGATAGAAGCTTGCACATATTTAGGAGGATGAAGCCATGATAATAACTTCATGTTAAACTCGATTCACTTGAAGCTGATTTGTATCAACATGAAAATTTTGAACAGTGGGATGAAGGATAAGTCGGAAATAATCCAAAACAGCAGCAAATTGGAAGTTTTCCACTTCATATTTGTACTTTCAGGATTCTCTAAGAACGATTCAACAAACGGACCGAAAAGATTCTCCGATATCTGATTGGTAGATAAGCTTCATCCACTATGCAAGTCATGGAAAATGCTGTTCGCATGTGCTTAATTGATATCCACTCTGTGGTGCTGACATAATAAGGTTGAGAAGAAAAACATAGAGAAGTAGCACGGAAGGTTGTGCGAGCGGTGAAAAATGAGGAAATTGTGGAGAAGATGAAGTGAGATAAGTGGCAAGGCAACTTTTCCGCTGGCGATCGGCTCCACTGCGATTGGCAAAGGCGTGACCAGACACCTTATGGAATACTGACGAGAGGAGTTGCTCGTTTCCGTTCAGCCAAGCGACTGAGGATATATAGATCTAAGTGGTGAGAAATCAAAGGAGAAATTTGGAAACTGCCAGGGTAATACGGATACGGTTGGGAAAGTCAGGTGAATTGGGTCTATTCCTCCTCTGGTTAGACGGACAGGATAGATCTAAGCGAGCGGCCGACTTTCCGCTCTGGACCAGGTTTTGAAGTCAACCTCCAACTCTTGTGATATCCTGGAAACATGAGGGTCCCTCATCTCTCTTTCATTGACTGTTGCTAATCTACTCTATTCCCTCATCATTCTACTGCATGCAGCCTTTCAAGCAGGCCAAGCTGTCACATGAATGTATCCAGAGTCTGGACAGACTGGAAATCTCAAAGCCTTGCCCTCAAGGGATCCCTCGGGGTTCCAGAGGCTGAACCTTTCAATTTTGCAAGCCATTTACTGGCGTATCTTAACCCCACGAAGGAGGTCGGGTGTAACGTGTTTTACTGGCGGTGCTGAAAAGAGGTGCTAATAGATGCTGATCGCTTACAAGGCCTTACTTTTGACCCGCGAAAGTCGACTAACAGATCCCGGAGTTGCCTCTTTTGGGTGTCCAGTCAGCCTTGAATTGTGTAACAAAGGCCTGACACCATACTTTACAAGTAGAGGCGGGTTGTGAGAAGTCGTTACGCCTGCTGGCTACGAATTTGTTCACCCCTCTGAGCCGAGACAGCTGCAAACTCAACTCAGCGAATCAAAAGCATGGTTCACCCCGCCCTTGCAATTGCCTTGTTTGGAAGAATGTCTTTACACGCAATTCGATACGCCGAATGCTATGGGACTCTCAATTGGCTCTTGTTTGTTTAACTTTGTTTCTGTCCGTCTCACTCAGCTTACCTTCACAGCTGGCAGGTATAAAGCAAGCAACTTTTCATCAGTTTTGGCAGTCCTACTAGGTAAATTGCAGCAGGCATCATGACATCTACTTATGATTTCATCATTGTTGGTGGCGGTACGGCAGGCCTTGTCGTCGCCAATCGACTCACAGAGAACCCGAAGATACAAGTTCTAGTTGTTGAAGCTGGGAAAAATCATGCCGATGATCCACGGGTGAAGACTCCAGCCCTATATTCTACATTGTTCGGCACCGAAGCCCATTGGGGTTTCGAGACGTCTCCTCAGGCTAGTTGTTTCCTTCCAATAATCGAACTTACACTTACATTCGTGTAGCCTCAACTTGAGAACAGGAAAATCAACATCTCACCAGGCCGAGCTCTCGGTGGCTCAAGTGCTGTTAATGCTGAGGTATTCGTGCCACCATCCAAGAGCATCATCGATGCTTGGGGCCGTCTAGGAAATCTGGGATGGGACTGGAGCATACTGAAACCATACTATGCCAGAACGCACTCAGTTCAGAAAATTACCCCCGAAATGAGCGAACGCATGGGTATCGGCCTTGATGAAGGATCTGAATGTTCTGGTCCCATTCAGACTTCATATAGTCCAAATTATGGAGGTCCGGTTCCTCGACCATGGAACGACACGTTTGCGAAAGCAGGCCACAAAATGAGGGATGATCCATTCCATGGCTCAGGATCAGGAGCATTTCAAATGCTTGCCAGCATTGATCCAGTAACGCGCGAGAGATCATATGCCGTGACTGGATATTATGCGCCGATTGCTGCACGCAAGAACTTGCATGTTTTGACGGAGTGCACAGTTGAGAACGTCAATTTCAATAGGGCGGGGTCTGACTATGCGGCAGCCGGGATTCGGTATATCCAAAATGGGCGAATAATAACGGCAAATGCTTCCTGTGAAGTCATTCTTGCCGCTGGTACACTTCAGTCACCGAAGATACTGGAGCTGTCTGGTATCGGAGATTCAACTTTGTTGAAGTCGTTGGGTATCGATGTCCTTGTAGATAATCCACATGTGGGAGAGAACTTACAAGATCATATTTGGTGCGGGATCGGGTTCGAAGCCAAAGACGATATTCCAACACTGGATGCGCTCAGAAGAAAGGAGCCCGATGCAATCGCAGCTGCAATGGCCGAGTACGCCTCTAGTAGGACGGGCCCTCTTGCTGCCCTTGGTCTTTCATCTTTTGCCTACCTCCCACTCCTTCGAAAAGAAAGCCAAGAAACCCTGAAAGAACTCCTTGATGGCAACATCGATCGAGAGTTGTCCTCAAATCACCCCGCTTCGCAAGACTATTTCAAAATCGCTCGCTCGATCCTGGAGGATGAGAACGATGCCACGATCGCCATGCTCTCAGCCGCTACTCAGATTGCTGGTGCCCGCGACTACTCTCTCGAAGAAGTTCCCGGGAAATTCATTACTATCGTGCTTCTTTTGTCCAACCCTCTGTCTCGTGGCAGCGTCCATATCACTTCCGCGTCAATCAAAGATGCTCCTGTCATCAACCCTCGCTACCTGAGCAACGCCCTCGACCTCGAGCTCTTTGCGCGCCATACGCAATACCTCGAAGAATTTGTCACGACCGAACCTTTCGCATCAGCTCTCATCAAGCCAAACGGCCGCATGACCAGTCTCAAACCATGCAAGGACGATCTCGAGGCTGCAAAAGAACATATTCGACGCAATGCGATCTCCATGTGGCACCCAACTAGCACCTGTGCTATGTTACCGAAGGAGAAAGGAGGCGTTGTCGATGAGCGTTTGAGGGTGTACGGGACGAAGAAGCTTAGGATTATTGATGCTAGTGTAATGCCACTGATTCCGAGGGCGAACATACAAAGCAGTGTCTACGCTGTCGCAGAGAGAGCGGCGGACCTGATCAAGGAGGATTATTGGGCTTGCTACTTTGAGAGCAAGTAAAGACTGAACGCGAATGTAATTTTCTAGGAGGTTTCATTTGAGCCATCACAAGGGCATTTGCCACATTCGATACTTTTGTACTCTTTAGAAGTTGATACGACATTTGTAGTGTTGAATGTGATTCGTCCCCTCCTGTTTGTTCTCCTCTGCAGCCCTTGCTGATCCTTATCATTGCTTTCATTGTGTCCAGCAAGCAGTCTTCTGGGCGTCCTTTTCGTGCGTTAACCTCAAATGGCGTACAAGGAGATCGCAGCTAGCGTTAATACATCAACTGGAGAGGCATCTTTCTCCATATCTACAGAATAGTGCTTGATCGTACCTTCGGCTGAAATTTGAATCACACTACTGGCAGCTGAATGGTTTGTCCTGGGTATCTGCGGGCAGGGTTGTTGAGTAATGTTTGTGCTTGGGATTATTGATTATAAACGAGTTCCTTCATACCGCTGGAGATGCTCTAGCAGTGCGTATTCTCCGGCATTGTTGACATTGGAATCTCTTCTTGACTTTGAGTGGGGGTGGTGCTGGTTGACCCAGGTCTAAATCTGGAGCCCTACCTGACGCAACCATAATTAAAAATTGGTGACACGACCAATCCAAGACACCAAGGTAGGAGGGACCGATGGCAACCAGTTCTGCTAACTCAGCTCAACTACTGAGACTGCACGATTGGAGTTGTGCGTTGCACCGTCATGCGGCGAAGTGAATGGAAAGAAGAATTTGGAGATTGCGGGGAAGCCTGAAGATGCCACGGAGAAATTGCCTGTCGCACTGCCATTGGTTTTGGCAACACCTACACGCAGCCAGGGGAACACAACGTCCAATAAACCATCAGTCACCATGCTCGCGGGATTCCTCTAACCCTTCAGTGTCCAGGCGCTGTGTTGAAGCCGAACACGTGACTTGGTAGGTAAGCCTTCGCCATGCCCTGAAGCAACTCCAAACTGCCTTATCGGCACGCTCTGGTCAAATCGACCAGAGCTTGGCTTCTAGAAGGGCGATCTCGGTCCAGTTTGCTTACCTAAACATTTGATGGTATGCCATTACATTGGGGGCAGACCACAGCGTGGAGGCCTTCCTTTGAGCTTGACTAGTGCTAAGGCTTTGTGGCAATGTTCTGTATGCCAATGTTCACCCCGCGAAAGTGCAAGGAGACCGACCATCTAGCTCGAATACGTTTGTGGGGAGCAAGATTTGTGGCTGGTCGGTCTCTGAGTCTCCGCCTGCGTAAGCCGGCATGTCCAACGCCATATTCCTACCCACTACTTTCCTATCCCCGGATAAGTTTCCCCTCTCGGCACATACTTTCGGCAGCCCGTATTCTGGCCGCCTACACATCTGTTGTTTAAAGTTAACATGCGGCACAGATCTAGATGTGAACCAGCAGGCCAATTGCATGAAAAAGTCTGGCGATCAATTGTCTCCTTGTGTTTTCTCTCTTTATATTCCTGGCAGTAAATTGTTGTCACGTCAAGCACCGGTTCCACGAAAATCCTCACAGATAAGATCATTCACGCGTAATAAACGCACAATGTGAATCTCTCCATCTCTCGTTAATGTAAATGAATGCTCGCTTATCATGTTCAGGGTATACACAGCTTCAGATGCCTTCTTTGAGGCGTTGTGGGAGGTAATTTGACTCCACGAACCCCCACGCCCCAGTTACTGTATCTGATAGCACATCCAAGGCCGGCGTCAGCTATGTTTTTGTTAATTTAGGGTCTGATCATCCTGCAATAATGGAGAGTATGGCCAAGGGGAGAAAGAATTCCCCAGGAAACTTTCCCGAGATCGTTACTTGTCCTAGTGAAGTATGCAATATCATTCAAGTTGCTTTAAAGTGGTACTAATGGACCTTAGATGGTAGCTTTGTCTATGGCAGACGGATATGCGAGAGCATCGGGGAAGCCCCAAGCCGTCATAGTTCACGTGGATGTTGGTACGCAAGCATTGGGGTGCGCAGTACACAATGCACATATCGCTCGAAGTCCAGTTCTAATCTTTGCTGGTCTCTGTCCCGCCACCACTCATGGTGAAGAGAAGGGATCGAGGACTGAATTTGTCAACTGGCTGCAAGATATCCCCGATCAGTCAGCAATTGTCAGGCAGTATTGTCGATACACCAATGAGATCCGCAGCAGCAGTAATGTCAAGGAAATGGTCAATCGAGCTTTGCAGATTTCAATGTCAGACCCCAAAGGCCCAGTGTATCTTTACGCCGCAAGAGAGGTCTTGGAGCGCGAAATCAAGCCATACAAACTTGATCAGAGATTCTGGAAACCTACAGGGCCTTCATGTTTGCCACAGGATGTCATTGAGCAAATTGCGTCATCTCTGGTGAACGCGAATGATCCCCTGATCATAACAGGATACTCGGGAAGGAATCTCAAGACGCCAGCCGAGCTGGTTCAGCTTGCAGATACGATCGGAGGACTGAGAGTGCTTGACACAAGCATTGGTGATGCTTGCTTCCCAGCAGATCATCCGGCTTGGTTGAGTGGACGATACTCAACTCATCCCAGCATAGAGGCGGCTGACCTCATCTTGATCATTGACTGCGACGTCCCTTGGGTACCGGCAAAATGCAAAGTCAAGACTGACGCCATCATATATCACGTCGATATCGACCCGTTGAAACGGTCATTTCCTGTCTTCTACATCAACGCCGTTGGAAGATGGCACGCGGACTCATACACTGCCCTCAAGCAGCTGAATACCCACCTCAATTCTTCTGGTGCAAGGGACTCTTCGAGGCTCAAACAGGCAGCAACCTCCCGACAGACTACCTACCAGTCTCTATTGAAGGATATTTCTCTTGCGGGTGCTATTTCCAACGGATCATTACCTCTGAATGCGAACCGGGTTGCGGCGACGCTCAAAGACATGTGCCCTACCAATACAACGTGGTGCGTTGAGGCAGTCACAAGCACTTTTGCAATCTACGATCAATTACAGTGTACAGTCCCAGGCTCTTACATATCATCTGGAGCAACCGGCCTAGGCTGGGCTGGTGGTGCATCACTTGGTATCAAACTTGCTCTCAATTCCCTGGGTCGTCCGAGCTTCGTTGTGCAAATCATCGGGGATGGCACGTATATGTTCAGTATGCCCAGCAGTGTCTACTGGATCTCTACTCGCTACTCCATTCCTGTCTTGGCCATTGTCCTTAGCAACAACGGATGGAACGCTCCGCGGATATCGCTGGAACTAGTTCACCCTGATGGAGTCGGGGCGCACTCGTCAAATTTTGATTTGAATATCAGTCTCGCCAATCCATGTCCTGACTTTGCCGGTATTGCAAAAGCTGCGAGCAACGGCAGGATTCACACTGGATATGCGGAGACAGTGGGAGATTTCAAAGATGTGCTTGTGAAGGCCATTGAGAGTGTGCAGAAGGGGATAACAGCGGTTGTTGAGTGTAGAATTCCGGGTCTTGAGGGTAAGAACAAATTGTAAATAGATTGGAATTGTTCGCGAGAAAAACTATCAAGTTTGGATAAGGAGTGCTTTTGAGTGAAGTCTAATCTCGATGTACTTACAACTTATCGTCTATGAGATACACTCGTGGAAAGGCATCGTAAAACCTGAACTCCAATCAAGAGATTTTACACCGATTTCGTCAGTGTCTTCTCATGACTTTGAGAGATGATCTTCATCAGGGCGATGTTCGGATGTGAACTTGAATCGACCAGCTTATACCGTCACCAACATCCCCACAAACTAAATCAGTCACTGAGATGGGAACCTTTGACTGGATGAACAAAATCATGGCCCTTGAATTCAATATCTAGGAACCTAATTACAAAGCGGCAATAGCAGCTGACTCGGAGAACTACCACTAGTGTAAATTCGGTGCAAACCTCGGTTCAAGTTCGTGGGTTTTCCCTCCTTGCTTATGTCATTGTTCTCTGGAAAGGTAATCATGTGACCCTTGACTTCCAAGCGCAATGATTCTCCCTCCTCAAAGACAATTACACCAGGCCAGAGCTGGATTTCCATCTTGAACCTTTCTCCATGTTTCAGCTTCTCAACTCTATCGTACGGTCGATAGATTTGTGCGGGGCTGATCAAGTGCTGTTTGTCAGGACTGACCGTGGGATCGGTGTCCAGCCTGGCACGCATGGGATGCACGAAGCGAGCCATTAGGCCCAATGTACTTGTAGAGATTGCGGTCCGGAATGTCTTCTTTCTTTTTACCAGGCATAATCCTTCAGAGGGATGTTGTAGTTGAGGAGAGGTACCCCGTCTCTGTCAAGCTTGCGAACAAGTACATAGACATCCATGTCATCAGTATCCTCGCAGGGCATGTACAGCAGTAGCTTTGGAATACCCAATGAGCTCCGTATACTCCGAAAACTTGCAAGTAAATTGAGACTCGTCCACCCAAGACGTTGAATCGTAAACCGTTGTGCCTTCGCTTTGCGGCGCTCCATCAAAGTTCCGACTCCCCCTTTTGGCATCCAAGAAGAGCTGCTTCTATTGAACTCGGGCTGGTGGATACTCAAGCTCTGGTCTGCTGGTGATTGGCGGCCCGTTGAATCGCAGTAGCGAGAGACGGACTTTTGGAATTGCCTCCCAACCATTATCTTTGCCTACCAAGTACTTGTCAAAGTATCTGTTCAGGTCATCAGTGGCTGCTGCGGAGTAAAGATCGTGCCATTCCTGGGTTGGATGGATCTGGAATTTTCTGAAATTAGCCTAGTTTGTGACACTGAGGATATCTCAGATGCTTACCACTTGTTTGGAGATGCAGAGTACAAGAATGCACTCACTGCTCCCTCAGTGTACAGGAAAGTAGAGTAGGAGCCCAAGATCGACATTGGGATCTCTAAACGTTCAAATTTGACCCTCTTGTCTTCTCAGTACTCATTGAAAAGTGGATACTTTTCAACCATAGCCAACGTGTCTTCTCTTTTATTGTGCCATTACGAAGAGTCCATCGGTGCACATATTTTCGATAAACACCACGTACCTGTCAGGGACCTTATGATGTATTTGATGAAGGGTACATTTACAACCCCACCTCTAGCTAGAAGCTGACGATAGAAATCAGTTGCACCTTCCCAACAGTCTTCACTTGCAAGCGCTCGATGGACCACGAGCGCAAAATTTCCTTCCACCGGCAGGACAATTGTACCAAGCATGTGAGAAACTCGCATCGCTCAATGGTTCGCCAGTTGCAAGTTCGCGTTATGGGTGAGATGAAGAACTTATCCTGGGGACTGCCACAACAAAAGAAGGCTAAAATTGCGGCTTGATTGTTTCTTTTTATCGGGGTTTTGTTTCTTGACTACCATTAAGAGTTCGCCTTCCATAAGCTTTTATCGGACCGGTTGGGGGCAGGAACGGTGTCCTCCTTACCTGAAAAGTATCAATCTTCTTATTCCCCATGACCTTTCTCAAGGCCAAATAAGATTACTTATCATATTATTTCACAGTTTAGACTATTAGCAATCACTTCAAACACCCTTATCTAGCCTACCAGTTCTTGACAATCTTATTCTATGCCATCGTTGACAGCTGGTACAGAGGAAGATATCGCAATAGAACTACATATTGGATCGCACCGCTTTCAGATCTCTCTTGATAGAATTATTCGGCTGTTATCCATTTTATGCTCAGCTTATTTCTTGTTCTCGACTTGCTGGATCCAAAGTGACCGCAAAGCTCGGGAGTCGGCTCCACTTTGAGGGCATTTGAGGTAAATATACTTCCTGATTAGGCTAAGTGCGGCCCCCCCGATCCCTATCTTGTAACGTTGGACGAGGTCACTTTCTGTCAGGACGCCACGATAATCTACTTCTGGCAGCATCGAGTATAATCTGTGATTTACGAGTGTCGCTTGAACTTGACCACTTGGCCGAAGCCACTATGCAAGCTTCGCTGGACGATCATGCCAGGCATCGACGGGATTCTCACGGATCATCAGCTGACCGGGAAAGCATTGGTAATGAGGACGACCAGGAGTCACTCCATGCCCTACTCTCAGACAACGAATGTTCTTTTGAACGCGAAGGTGAAAATGTATTTCCTCGCGTAGTGGAGCACACGAAATGGTGGAAGATTTATTTCCTCTATTATTTCTTCATGTGGAATACAAGGACGTTTGAATACGTTTCAGTAAGGAGATCGCCGAGAGTCTCTGAGTAGTCATTGAGTTATCTTACAGATTATTTTGGTCGCTTCGGCTTTCCCAGACAACCTTACAGCGACTTCGATCAGGTTGGACCAACTGTCGAATATCTAGATCACGTGCTGACCAGTTCAGGGGAATTGCATCAACTCTGTCGACGATCCTTTGTGCCTCTTCTGTGGGTTCGTGGATAGACAAATCTCCTGTCCGGACGAAGCCACTTTATACTAGTGTTATGATTAATCACACATCAATTATTATCATCTATCTGTCATGGATGCTCTGGCCAATTATCGTCGCTGACCACTCAACTTCTCTCAAGAACGGCTTCTTCGGATTCATAATCCTCATCGATGTAGTGCAGGTACTGAGCGCTACAGGACAGAATCTGTCAATCAGCCGGGACTGGATACCAGTTCTTGTCGGCGCCGAACCAGGTTCGGCCTACACCCTAACCCATGTCAACGCAGTGATCGCCAGGGTCAATCTGTTCTGCAAGGTTGCATCGCCTATGATACTTCCAATCATTATCTCGGCATCCTCAAGAAACTCTTGGATCTTCCTAGTAGCTCTCGTTACTGTGGCGACATGGGTCTTCGAGATGTATTGCTTACGCATTGTGTCAATGGAGAATCCCCATTTATTGGCTCCTAAAAGTCGGGAGCTCGTGCCAGAAAACCCAGGAGAAGAGCTGGTCACGAGTTCATCCAGTCAAATTAGTTATTCAAGAAGGCTAGAGGAGATACTCTACCGGCATCCAGTACAGAGGCTCCGACACTTCTTTTCGATGCCGATCTGGCCTGCGGCGGTCTGCATAGCTTTCCTGTACCTTACAGTCCTGGTGTATTCGGCTCCGCTCATTACATACCTGCTACAAAGTGGAATGCCATTAAGTGTGATCACCATGGCAAGGGCGTCTGGTAGTTTGATGGGTTTTGTTGCAACATTTACCACTCCGGCGGCAAGTGGATATCTCAACAGCAGACTAGCAGGGAGCCGCGACGGAAAAGGAATTATACCTAGGAAACTCAGCTCTTGGGGGGTAATTGGGCAGTTCCTGTCACTGGTGAGCTTGATTCTCGCCTCTTTGTTGTGACTCACTGACAATCCAGGTTCCCGTCGTACTTGTTCTGCAGCACCTGTCTCCAAGCTCCTCGGATAAGAAGGGCGACAACACCGAAGCTGTCTCTGAAGCAAGTCTTCTAACAATAATCACCTTGTTCGGATTCCTCTCACTATCTAGACTCTTCCACTGGACCTACGAGCTGATGGAGCAAGAACTTGAACAGAGCGAGGTCCCAGCCTCGCAACGTTCCACTTTCTCTGGGACAGGGCAAGCAATCTGTTCATGCTTTGACCTCCTGCATTGGTTTGCTACTGTCGCATGGGGCAGGCCCGACCAATTCAAAGGACTTGCTGCTGCGAGTTTGTGTGTGGTCGGCAGCAGTGCAATCTGGTTTTGGGTTTGGGCTCACAGAAGTTGAGCGGAGATGGATGACCTGGAAATAGGGACAGCTGTCCTGGTTATTGTTATGATTATCTGCTAGCCACATTTTATCATAGTACAACATCAGCAAGGATGGATAGTCATACTTTAATCATGGCATCGTCTCGTACACATCTTCCATCCTTGGCATCTTCAAGTAGTCCGGCGGCACGTCTTTTGGAGCCTGATGTTCGAATGCCCATTGCCGTATGTCCTCAAAATTTCTACACTTATGCCTAGTGTTGAAGTCTGGATATGCCACTGGCTTATCTTTGTTCCACCACACTTGCCCCAGGACTCCTACATCAGTCGTACACATCAATTGCTGCCGTAAAGTGTCTAAGCAGTGCGCTGAAAGCCACCATGTTAGCTTCGGATAGAGACTTGGGAGAGTGTATGCGACACTTAAATGGGGCTACTTACTGACGTGAAATCGTAAAATCTCATCTTTGTTGCTGAATGCACCTTCTCCCAGATCGTGATAGTAGTCGAAATTAAAGTACAAGGCCTGTCTCAGAAGATTCAGGCAATGAAGATGGTGCAAGCCTTCAACATTTGCGGGGAAACCTCCGCCATACCGGTCGGAGACCTGCACCTGAGACTCTATCAGGCCAGATGCTGCTGCCAGTTCGGGAGGTACAATGGCAGCTCTGTCTGTTGGGATCAATATCAACAAAAGACACAGACGAGAGACGTGACTGTAAGAAAGTAGGGGGGGACGAACAATCCACTCCGAGAGCCTGCCATGCGGCATCTACTGCAGGCGATCCTGTTGCACGATAGATGTTCTCATGCATGAGAGAGCCGTTAAATCTCTGAGTGGCATACCGTATAGGCACGTATTTGAGAACCGGTGCTATTCATCCGTCAGCACTCAAACTTCTCTTTCGACAACAGATCCCACGCACAATAATTGGAAGTATGAGCGATACAGAATCTGTCTGGATTTCCTCGACCTCCAATCCATATCCCAGCAAGAACCGAAAGCGCAAGAGCCGTTAACGTCGCTATCGCAGAGATGAAACGAGAAAATCTGTGTTTCTGAGAGTTGGAAGGCAGCTGCACATGTGTATCCTGAGATAGATCTTTGATCAACGACTCGCAATCTTCGTCTGTTGAAGACGAATCCAGCGACTGTCTTGAGTTTTTGAATGGGAACATTTTGATAATTTCAATAGAAGAATGTCAGAGTCGTGGTTCAAAGATCGAATTGTCGGGGAACAGCAGGGCAAAAATCCAGAAAACGAAATTCCCTACGGCGAAGAACACAATCACACGCTGTGTGTGTCTTTGGTGACTTTGAAGCTCGACTAGCCCCATCGCCTCACATATGGAAAAGCAGTGAAGCCACGATGGGCTGTCCCTCAGCTGAATAGCTGTTATGTTCTAGCTTGGACGAAGCCTTACACTTTCCCTGTTCCGTCAACGCCTCAAAGAGGGGTAGCTCCTCTCGCAAAGCACGAAGTGTAGAGAAAGCGTATGTAGATACACCTTATGCAATCGGGATGATGATCGGTTCTAGATTTGCTTGAAGAATGCGCCACCAGGCCCGCTGAATGGGTCAACCTGGGGAAGCTCTTCAGCCCTACTCTGGAACTTGCTTGGCATGTAACTCATCGGTGATATCGCTTAGCGACGACTACAAATTGGTAATGTTTTTGTTATTCAGCATCAATCCATCCCGTCCCGATACTCCAGTCGCGGTATCTTGCTTTAAAATTTATGAAAATCACACTCTACTGTGGATGATCCGTAGTATCCCTTCAACGTGGCTATCTGTAGCCTTTGCCGTGCATCTCTACCAAATCTCTCGCGGGGTTGATGCTGCTTTCAGATGTTAATTGAGAAGTCTGTGACCGTCTTTGCTGCCAATAGAAAGAGCTCCTCGCTTCGAGCTGTGGTGATTGAGGCTTCGATATTTAAATAACAGCAAGATCGCTGGTAAAGACGGCCACAGGACCTGATTCAAGCTGCAGTCATGATAGCCCCGAACCTTGCTGACCAGTACCTTAGGCCTCAAAATGCTAGCGTGATCATGATGTTGGCAGCTTCCCGTGCCAATCTTCTTGATGAACTGTATGCATGCACCTCTTGGACCTCTGTGCCGCATTTCGGCAAGGCTGGGCGGCGGTCACCACCTACCGGAGCTACCGAGCGTGAGAGAGGCACGCTGCCATTGGTAAACAAAACGAAACTATCAACAGTCTCTAAAATCCGAGTATTTGCATGTCTGAGAGAGCAGCCGTGACAACAAACAAGATCTAAGGTCTCGTAAAGTGGCCTTACAGTAGGCGATCGTATTGGTCGAATCTGACTCTCGGGAGTCCAGGAATGAGGAACTTTTGACTTTACTGGGATGAACTCTGAAAGGAAAGTGGTGTAGTGAAGTGCATGGACGTGGCAGTCAGTCTTTACCTGATCAGAGCTGAGCTGGGCTCCTCTGAATCAGGGCGGGGACAGATACGTGGGGATGGCTTGAAGGTCTGATAAGTAGCTCTACCCAGCTTGAAAACAAAGAAAGAGTATCGTACCTGAAGCTCCTCATTTTCTCCAGTTCGCCTTCTTCTCCAGTCCCAGAAAACGATCATCATGAAGTTCACTGCCGCTCTGCTTCCTCTTGGGCTTGCTTCTGCAGCACTTGCTGCTCCAGTACCCGTAGATGCGCGTGAGGCTAGCCCGGCATACGGTAGCTACGGGGCATACCCACCGCCAGCAGGTTCGTCTTCCCGTGATTCTCTACGATTGCCCTTTCACACATGAAACTCGCAATCTCATGTCACCCTCCGATTGATCCTCCCCGAGACAATGCTGACCTCCATCAGGCGGGTATGGTAGCTACGGCGGCTATGGCTCTTACCGAAAGGCGAAGCGTGATGCAGCTCCTCAGTATGCCGATTATGGAGATTAATAGGTGCTTTTGCTTGAACGTCCCGACATACTGTCCCGGTTTCCTCGAGCACCAGGCGGTTGCTGACTTTCTACCACCCAGTGCCGATGCTACGTACGCATCGTATGGAGATTACGCTGGTGCTCCAGTTGCTGACCCAGCGCCTCCTGCATCGGGATATGGAAGCTACGGAGGTAAGCTTTCGAAATGCCCAAGTCCAGCCAGCGCAGCAAGTCTAGACGACACATCGCTCGCCAGAGCGGGCTCGAGGACCGTCTGAATGGTTCCAAAATGCCTGGTGGAAACAGAGCTGATTATTTGCTTAGATTACCCAGCTCCCGCAGGCGGGTATGGCTCGTATGGCGCCTACAANAGGGNCATTNGNGCCTTTGTGAAGAGAGTCTTTGGTTAAGGCCAAAGCCAATCAAGGCAGGAAAGGGCACGAGGTACTGATTGATGACATTGAGAACGTTCTAAGCTGACTTGCCTAGAATGACAATACTTCGGGAGAGAAGTATCATGAGAGTCTGGTTGCTCGTGATTGAGTTCTCATAGTGCAGAGGTTGAACTGAATCAGGTCACAGATACGTATACGAGAATCTGTACTCACATAATGCTGTCCTTATCCACATAATCGATGGCAATTTTTAATTCGTTTTCTGATTCTTCGCGATGCTCTTCGCAACGTTCTCCCAAACTTGACCATCCATGATACCGCTCTTCTCATTGTGAACCCCAAACTGCCTGATGGCCTTTCCCATCCACCACGGGCGCTTAGTATTCAGTTCAGTCGTATCGCGACAGTAGTTGGCGAAGCCCATACGCTCTTTGGTCGCATATAGGTCTCCTGCTTTGACTCGCGTCACTCTTGGCTTGCCGATAAAATTCATGGTCGTGATGTCGAGCTCTGCGGTCTTGGGCAAGGTCTTGGAGTACCGGAGCAACATCTCATGGGATTGGCGGGCAAAAATCGGTAAGCGAAGATGAATGTACGTCACGAAAGGCGATGAGATGTAGGCTATCACTGTGACTGGCACAAGTCCGGCGACCATCACTATTCCAGTGTGAGATTTTCATTCGGATGGTTTGTAAAGAAGAGATCTATACAAGGGTGTTTAACGTACCACCAGCAGCGGCCCAATTTGATTCGTCGGCGTAAAAATGCGTGGGAGCCATAACAGCACAGAAAAACGCGCAAATAAAAATGGTAGTGACCTTCAAACAGCCCAGAAACACTGTTCTGCCAGTTCCGGCATGATATATTATCAATCGCTCGGGGAACCCTAGGCATGTCAATATTATATTCATTGTTCATCGAATGAAAGAAACTTACGAGCCTTTTTGACTCCAGGTTTTGGAGCACGACTAATTGTGGTGTTTAGTCGAAGCTTCAAATTGGAAGATCTAAACCCGGGAATTCCCGCCGATTGAGGCCTTCTAAGGAGAGGTATGACGGTTCGAGCTTTAATGCATTGAAGTAGCATCATGATGCTGCGGAGCCGACTTTTGGTGTGAGAGGGAAAAAAGGGGGGCAGCAGCATATGCTCGTGCGGAAGAGGACGGTAGCTGGCGATTCTCTTTTAAGCGAGACAGTACGGGTGAAAATGTGGTGAGCAAAGCATTGCTACCAAGTTGCGATTCTCTCGATTCCTGGCCTTTATTGATGAGATGAAGTGGAAGAAAAGATCGCGAGATTCGCAACTTCGTGAAGCGCGTCTGCCAGGCCTCACCGCCTGAGAGGGCCGGAAAAGGAAAGAGGGGTTGAAGATGATAAATTTTGTTCGCGACCTCCCTTCTGGATGTTCGCAATGAAGTTTGCAGTATATTACCATTGAGAGAGGCCAACGATGTCACTCGAACCAGTCTGTTTTCGTCTGAATAGTCAATTGACGAGTTACGCGCAGTGTGGATATTCCAGGCCCTAAGCGACAGCAACTCGTCGGTTGTCACTATCGCTACGCCATGCTTTTACATTTCCGAGCTTCGAAAAACGATGGCGGTATCCTCAGGCGATGTACTAAACTCCATCGCAATTCTGCGAGATCCAGGTATTCCGGAGCACTTATGGCGGAGTCAAAGTCTCCTATACCTTGGCCGCTCCGAAATCTAGAAGTGGGGCCATACTTTTCGGGACCGAGATCTAGTTTCTGGAGACGCTTCTTTCTCTGATTACCATACTCACCCACTCTCTGTCTCTGTGGAGAGAGTGGAGAGAGGCGGGGTAGTAACCGACTATGATGTATTAAAAACAGACTCTCCGAGAAACGGACCGAATGTATGCGATTTCTTCGACGAGAAACAAGGATACTATTGTTCCACAGCCTGGGAGCTGGTAATTTAGTATATTCGAGCACTCTAAGGAGGCTCAATTTTGAACAATATCAATCTTTCAGACGGCTGTCTGCATCCTCCTTGCCGGAACCTTGGAGGAAGAAGCTTAAGATGGGATGAACAGCTCTCCCCCGCCACGATAATAAGCTGTGTGCGTTTACCTGAGCTCGTAACTCTGCAAACGATATATAAAGTCGCTCTCGACCTCGTTGTTTGAAGCCTACCTCTACTGTTCCAAGCTTCGCACCTCTCCTCATCTCTTCTTTTAGTCTTTAATCTGAACCCATTGCCCATTATGAGGCTTGTTCTGGAACTCTTGTGTCTGGTCACCACAGTCTTTTCGACAGGTACGAGAGTCAGAAGAACTCATCGAGGTCCGACTGGTTTCGAAGTGGACTTTGTGTTCCAGCCAAACGCAACACAAAACTACTCCAGTGTCCTTCTAGGAGGTTTCCCATTTTTCTCCGATCCTCTCCATGCATCAGCCAGCAAAACCAATGGCTACTCGCCGTACGACTGGAAGCCTGACTACTTCTCAATGCGCTTAGGAACAGATTACGGGAATTCAAACGCCACTGTTGCAGGTCTCAACATGATAATGAATAATGCTACCGGAAATTGGGAGATCAGTGTTCCCCTACCATCGGGAACTTGGCTGTATGGCTTCTATCCAGACTGTGGAAGCAATTGGAAGACTGGGTGCAAGACACAGCTTGTTGATCCTTCGAATATGCCTATACAGATGTATCAAGGTGATCAGCTGCTGAGTGCGGTGCAAGTCCCATTTGATAGAAGATTTCAGGAGGTCAACTATGATTGGCAACTGCCGGCTAAAAATGAAAGCCAGCGGGGGACTGTGTCATTTGTAGGGTACCAATCTCCGGGGTCCATCTACCCTAAAATTGGTAAGCTTGAGCCTCTCAAAATTTACCATGACCATGATAACTGATGTCGCCAGGTACACACGATGTTGGTATATACCTGCCCGCTGAATATTACTCCAATCCCAACAAAACGTATCCCGTGCTTTACCTTTCCAATGGGGGTCAAGGTACCGAGTCGGACTGGTTCCAGCAAGGACGCGCTCACTCAATCAGTAAGTTTCCTCTCGAGATCTCTCGATTCCATCAATTTATATACCTGAAAGCTGACTAGTTTCTGTTTTCCAGTGGATAATTTGATAGCGTCAGAACACCTGGAGCCCACCATCCTTGTCTGCCCCAATTTCTACTATCTAGGATTCACATTCGCAGATTACCAGACCAACGCCACCCTGCAAACCGAGTACCTTGACGTTGACGGATACTCCGCATTCTTCAATGCCGTTCGTGAAAACTTCAATGCCTACCTCTTTCCCTTCATCGAAGCCAATTACCGCGTCTCAACCGCCCGCTCCAAGAAAGCCTTTGGCGGTCTCGCTCTCGGCGGTACTTTCGCACTCACCATGCTCTTCAATAGCACACAGAATTTCAGCTCCTATGCTATCATGTCTCCAACTCCTGGGCCCGCGGCAGGTGATCCGATTTACAACACCACTGGGTTGAACGATGTGGGGATTTTCAACGGAGCGGGATTCTATGATAATACTTTTCCTGCTGCGAGGGAATGGGAAGTGGCGTTGGATAAAGAGGAGATTGGGTATTTGAGTCATTATCCCATGAATGGGGCGCATCAATGGAGTACGTGGCAGCAGATGCTGTATGTCTATCTAAAGGATGTGCTTTGGGAACCAACGCCATATTCAAGCGAGACGAATACGAGGGCAATAGGGACTTTGCCCGATTATTAGACACAACAGAGAAAAATCTGAAGTAAATCTCGGATTGCGAAAGAGAAGTCGCAAAGATTCTGAGTGGGTTACTCAGCTATTAAGCAGGAAATGAAGAGTGGACGGTTAGTGCGGCCAAACAATTCCGCGAGGTTGTTTCGGGACTTTTCTGACTGAGGAGCACGAAATCATCTGCTCAAATGTTCAGTTCTGACATGATTCTTTACTGTGATGTCACTATATCAATCAAATAATCTTGATTTAGGTATTACATCTGACGTTTTTTTCTTGCGCCTAATCAACTTCGAAATCAACGTGCAGCCCGCCAAAGAAGAATGCCAATTCACAAATCACGCTTCTCTTTCTCCAATCTCTCTATCTTTGAATCCCTACACCTCTTCCCACCAATTACAGGATTACACCTAGCTGTCTTCCCATCCTCAAACCTCGCCACAAAAGTACTGTTATACCTCGCCGCCATGCCCACACTCGGGAAATCCGTCGAGATCAGCTGTGCACCACTCGCCAGCGCCGCATCTCTCATGACAAAACTGTTCTCCAGCACTGTCGAGATCGGTTCATCACTTCTCGTTCTCACGAAATATCCTTTCTTCACCAAATCCTGGATGAGTTGCAGATTTTCGCCAGTTGGATCGTTGCGCTTCAGAAATGCTCCATCTGATTCTCCTGGGACGGAATTCGTGAATATCGCGCGACCTTCGAGGTTCTCGTGTCCGTTCGCTCGATATGGGTTACGGATGAGGCCGGGAGAAGGCTCGTTGTCCATTAGGAACATGAATTTGTTCTTAGCGGATCGTTGCGTTGGCCAGCCGTGCTGGAGGACCGATTGCTCGAGTGTGAGGCCTGGTCTGCGGATGTCGTCCGGGGTGATGAGCTCGTCTTCGCTGAAGACGGAGCGGATCTCAACGTCAACTGTTGGGATGTTTGTCATGTTCCAGGGTTCACCTGCCGCACCACCTAAAGCTACGATCGCGGGCTCTTGGTTCTTAAACTCGAGCATAATGGGGATCAGGGTGTGGCCGCGGTTGGCTTTAGACCACGTTCGGACTTGCTTGAGGCAGTCGACGAATGTGAAGCCTGGATACCAAATCAGTCAGACGTTGAAAATTTTCCCCCCAACAGAAGATAGTTGAATATACTGATGTGCTTACATTGCGAGTTCACATCAACATCAGCGATATGTAACACCTTAGTGCCAGGTAGCTTCAGAGCAGGTACATCTGGAAATGGTAACTTGGAAAGATTCCTTGCCAGAGGAGTCGCATACATTCCACCCCTAGAATCAGCAAACAGATCGAATTCGAAGCCGCGAATAGATTGGTATGTGAGCTGGTCTGAGATCGTAGCATGGGAGTAATACAGGTCTTGGGCAGTGCTCAGACCCACGACACTCTCAATGAGCGGACGCTCGGCTAGAGTTGGCTCGATGTGGTAGCTGTTGTGGGAACCGATGACTTGAAATTGATTTATTCTGAGTTCATTGCGGTCGCGGGCTATTGGTGTTGCAAATGCTATTGGGAAGATACCTGTCTCTGTCAGTGTTGTTCCCGTGGACTTTCCTGGCTTGTAGACATACAGCTGAGAGCAAGAAAGCTCCAACTGGTAAATTGAGAAGCCATGTTCTTAAGAATTTCGCAAGGTAGAGACTTGCTCCCAAAAAATCTCGAACAAGCTGGACCTTATATACGACGGTAGTAGCTCAACGGACCATAGAGCTCATCTAAGTATGCTCAAACCTGCTGTATACATGTAAGATCTTACACGAGCACGAAAGATTTCAAGCTCCACAAGTGAGGATGTCGTCTATTTCATCGCAGCGGTATATGGTACCAAGTTGGAGCTAATAAGCAGACTACTGTAGGTGTCGTCTAAGTATCACGTTCCGAGCCAATTGGCCTTAAACCCTGCGCCAAGGTCAGGAACAAGAGCGGGAGCAGGCCGCCAAGATTTACCCCTCTCCAGCCATGACAGCATGATAATAGAGTTACCTAGGCACTTCTTATACTTCGACTGTGCATCATGAGCATCCTAAAAATCGTCCGTAAGTCAACCTGAGAGTCTCCGTAGGTTTTGGGCACCATTTCAGGATCAGGGCGCGTGAGAACCAGCGACAAGCCATGACTGCAAGGTCACGTGCCAGAGGCTGTGTTTACTTCGAGAAGCGAGCCTGTATCAAGCTGCAGCAAACATTGATATATCGAGAGAAAGAAAAACGTATCAAAGATCTTTAATTGGCCCATTTTAATCTATTTAGTGCTCTTATACCAAGTTAGGTACTTGCAATTGTTGGTGACAACTATCACTATGTTCAATGAATCAAAATTCCAAGTTGCTATTCACGAATTCCGACGGATGATCTTTGTGATTCAAATGCAAATAGATTTGTCTTGAATCAGAGCACAATAGCAACGGATCAACGAAGTACTTCCTATTGTCCTCGATTGTATAATCCCAGTTCTAACAGTCATCCCGCTCTCTCCTTCTCAAAATGTCATCCTCGTCGTCCTTCATACCTCAAAGCCACCCACTTGCTTAGACTTACGATGTGCCACCGCTGCAAAAAAGCCCAAGCCCTAGAGTCTCTCAGCAATCAAGCACTCAAGCCGGTAAGTCTAGCACTAGCAAGACTACACCGAAAGGTCGAGCCCAACCTGGGCGGATTCTGGAAGTGGAGATATGATACTCCTTTGAGACTTCAAATAGTTTTGGGGGGTCTGCAAAACCTGGTACAAATTTCTACACTTGCGGAGGTGATAAAAGAAGTTGAGGATGAGCTGCTGCATTGCGAGAAACAGATGGCCGATCATCCTGCTCTCGAACAAGGGCTTATTGCAAGCTCTGCTGGCGATACCTATTCTGACAACTCAATCACGCCTAGTGAAAGCGCGAGTGTTAAAGCAAGAAAGAGAAGGGAAGCAGAAAAAGCTGCTGCTGAGGTCTGTAATCCTTGAAGCATGTATCTGTTCACGCATGATCATGGTTTTTCTTGAACAATATGGCCTTTCAAAGTGTAGAAGACACGAACAAAAGTGCTGACTTTGCCGCAGGTAGTAAAGAATGACAAATGTACACCAGAACCAAAATCGGAAGAAAAGAAAGACACCTCACAGTATCATCTTTATGGGAGTGATATGGATCCCCATCCATTACTTGTCAGGAGATCATGCTTGATAGTAGAGCGATGGCTGGAGAAGTGTGAGGCAGCGGTCGCTACTAGCCATGAACAGGATCTAGACAACGCGCCTGTGGTCTCTGTCCCAGAAGGCTTCTGTGAAAGGCCTCGGATTGACCTCGAGGTATGGTATAGGCCACTTCGAAGTGTAGAGACCTCTTCCGCTAGCTTCGCTCCATGCGGGGGAGAGAATTGCCTCCCACATCACCAGCACCAAACAGACGCCGACCGTTCTTTCAGCCACAGCGAACTTGACCTCGACCTCGATAAGCTTGTCATTGACGATATGTCGGGGAAACCGTCTGCGAGGCGCAAGGTCAAATTTATTAAGAAGTTATTCTCTGCTCTCCACACGAAAAAGCCAAGGAATATGGACAAAACACATAGCCAGCAGCGAAGAGTCAGGTTCGAAGATAATGAGGGACCTAAGAGGCGTCGAGTGAAGTGCGACAAATCAACCTTGGACGAGAGAGACCTCATAGTTCAGAAAGATTTACGGCGCCTGCCAACTATCTCGCGCCACTGTACAAATCCCAGCCGGTCGAGTAACATCGGAGCCCGCGACGTGACATCGAATATCAAGGAGATCAGAAGCAATATTAAAGAAGAAATAGAAGGCTGGGAATCCGATACTTCTGCACTGAGCAGTCGAGACTCTGTGATCAATCTCGGAAGTATCATGGGTCAGCCCGCTACACCTTCTTCGGTTCATCTTTCGACAGAGTCCTTACCTCTCCCCCAAGAGCCTCGGGACTTCCAACCAAGCCCACCCAAACCAACATCTTGCTGGTCGGATAGTCATTCTCAGTCTCGGATTTCAATCAATGCTCGATCCTCCCATAGAACCGCTACTTCTTCATCAACATCGCGTCAGGTCAATAACATCCCACTAAGCTTCACTTCTATCGATCCTCCTGCCGGCAAAACAGGCAGTCTAATCAAGTCCGAATTTGATAAAAATAGAGAGAGACGGCGGGCTGAGCGCAATATGTCCATGCCTCATCCAGCGAAGACTACAACTTCTGTTCAGCGTACGGAGCCAGATCATCGCGTTGCTCCGCCAGTCGCTAAAGACTTGAGAGCTCGTCGAGCAGAACGAGCATCGAAGATATCTTTGACGGAGAAGTACCATAGGGAGGAGAGAGAAAGACTATGGTCTTCGCGAAAGGATTTGAGTGGAATAGATGGGTAGCCATGAGATTATGCATAGTTCAGGGTGTGGGCAGGATAGGATGGCGGCTTGAAAAGGATATGAGGGATGGGACTCAGAGAATAGTCAGCGTGCGCTGGGATGAGCTTCAATTACTTAGAACCGTACAATGAACAGCGTTGATACTCATTTGGGTCGAAATCGGACTTTTGAGGCTGGAATGTGGCTATTAATGAAATGACAAGGATGTCAGCCCCAAGTGCTTCTCGTTTTTGCCACGAGATCAATGCCTGCAATTTTCAATCCCGTACGTGGCGACCACCATATTAAGGTATTGACCATATTGTCTGTTGCTGATCCAGACTTGAAGTATCAAAATAGCCAGAGACATTTGGGCAGGATAATTGAAACAGAGACATGGACCAAAAGAGGATCAAGATCCTTGATGACAAGGGTTCGCGGGTCCAAGCGAGGAAGCCGACAATCGCGACCTGCACGCGCTGCGCTCGCCAACGCGTGTTCCCCGGCTTGTGAAGCTCTTCATTTCTACACAGCTACTTAGTCCTGCTTCTTCCCAAAACTTATGTTTGTACTCTTCTACATCGCAATACCTCGACCAATCGTTCGTCCTTCTTGTTTGTATTGTACAATAAACTCACGATTCTCTTGAATTGTCGATATGGGAAAGGCAAAAGATGGGTCAGCCACGCCTGCCCGGGCCCCTGCATCATTGCAAAGGCAGAACTCCAGTGCTGGACCTTCATCAGGACAGCGAACGATCCAGAGTTTCTTCGGAAAGAAAGCAGCCAGCAGTACACCTACGCCCACTCCTTCCAACGGCGTTCTGAAGGCCAATGACACTTCGAACGCCGTCAACGCCATGGCGAAGCCTACCCTCCCAGTCAAGAAACCCGCGTTCCGAAAACCTGCTACGAAGAGCATGACTCCTGTCCCAAGTAGCGATGCCGCCGGCCCATCCAGCTCGCAAGAGAACGAGAATGGAGGGATCCCAGAAGAGGTAGAGGACACTGGTCTGCCGTCGCCTTCGACACCTGCTAAGAGAGTTCAGCAGGCTGTCAACGGAAATGGACTGGCACTGGGAAGCAGTCCTTCGCGCAAGGTAAGAACAATAAATCCACGACAACTTCCAGTCTCTGATGTTGTATACAGGCAAAGAAGGTTGTCAGTTATGCCGAGTCGGACGATGATGATGACGAGGATGCCTACGACCCTGCTGGAATCAATACAAAAAGGAGAGCAGTCCGCAAGCCCAAGATCGAAGAGGACGAGGATGAAGAAGATGCTTTCGTTGGAGGGTTAGACGGTGCAGCCGACGACGACGATGGTACATCTGTCCCTGTACACCTTCGGATACAGCTGCTAACATGATGTAGAAGACATGGATGACTTCGTTGTTGATGATGATTCGGACGCTCCAGTCAAGCCATCAAGGAAGAGGAAGAGACCTGCATCGACCACAAATTCTCGAAAACGTTCCAATGCGAATATAGCTCCACCTACACCTGCTCCTATTGAAAGAGACCAAGACGACGATATGGACATGGATATGGAGATACCACAGACTTCAACCGCACAGCAATGGATGTACGATCCGGAGAATACACAGCTGCTGTTAGACAAATCGTCGAACGGGCTTAAGACACCGCAATCGAATAAGAAGAAGCCCAAGGAGAAGGCATGTAAGAGTGAGCCGGAGCATCGATATCCATGGCTAGCCAACTTGCAAGATATTGACCGAAACCCTATTGGACACCCGGATTATGACCCAAGAACTGTCTATATACCTCCGGGAGCATGGGCGAAATTCTCACCGTTCGAGAAACAGTACTGGGAAATCAAGCAGAAGTTCTGGGACACAGTTGTTTTCTTCAAGAAGGGCAAGTTCTACGAATTGTACGAGAACGATGCTACAATTGGTCACCAACTATTTGATCTCAAGCTCACAGACCGGGTCAACATGCGAATGGTGGGTGTGCCGGAAATGTCCTTGGACCATTGGGCCAACCAGTTCGTCGCCAAAGGATTCAAGATTGCTCGTGTTGATCAGTGCGAATCTGCTCTCGGCAAGGAAATGCGTGAAGCAGAAGGCAAGAGCAATGGAAAGAAAGCGCCATCCAAGGCCGACAAGATCATTCGTCGAGAACTTGCCTGTGTTCTCACTGGAGGCACCTTAGTCGAAGGGAGCATGCTTCAAGATGACATGGCCACATTCTGTGTGGCTATCAAAGAGCAAATGATAGATGACCTACCGAATTATGGGGTTGCATTCGTCGATACTGCAACTGGACAATTCTTCCTTTCGGAATTTGTTGATGACGTCGATTTGACGAAATTTGAGACTCTTATTGCTCAGATCAGACCCCAGGAGCTGCTTCTGGAAAAATCTCACCTGTCTACCAAAGCACTTCGAATTTTGAAGAACAATACCAACCCTACGACTATTTGGAATCATTTGAAGCCAGGCAACGAATTCTGGACAGCCGACATCACCAGACGGGAGTTGGACTGCAACAGCTATTTCGTCTCTGAGGAAGCTGATGGCAAAGAAGTTTGGCCTGAGAAGTTGGAAGCTGCGAGAGGGAGTGATGTCTTGATGTCTGCGATGGGTGCTCTTGTTCAGTATCTCAGGACACTGAAGCTAGAGCGCAGTCTGTTGACTCAAGGCAACTTCACCGCCTACAGTCCAATCCAGAAAGGCACTACCTTGGTGCTAGATGGACAGACACTTATTAACTTGGAGGTTTTCGCCAACAGCTTTGATGGTAGCCAGGATGGAACCCTCTTTACACTGCTCAATCGCTGCGTGACGCCATTCGGCAAGCGCATGTTCCGACAATGGGTATGCCATCCTCTGGCTGACGCCGCTAGAATCAACGAACGCCTGGATGCGGTAGACATGCTGAATAAGGATCGCACCCTCAGCGAGCAATTTATTGAGTCAATGACCCGCATGCCAGATTTGGAGAGATTGATTTCTCGAATTCACGCGGGCTCTTGCAGACCAGACGATTTTGTCAGAGTTGTCGATGGGTTTGAGCAAATTGAGTACACGATGAGCTTGTTAGAAGCCTTCGGTGGGGGTGATGGCATTGTTGATCGGCTCATCGCAGCAATGCCGGATCTAAAGAAACCGCTAAAGTTTTGGAAGACGGCATTTGATCATTCAAAGGCAAGGGAATATAAGCTTCTGGTACCAGAGCGTGGAGTGGAAGAAGACTTCGACAACAGCCAAGACCACATTGAAGAGATCGAAGGAGAACTGGAAGCCTTGTTGAAGCGAAAGAGGAAGGAGCTGGGCGGCAATTCAGCCAAGATCAACTACAAGACTATCGGCAAAGAAATCTACCAGATGGAAGTACCTGTGTCAGTAAAGGTGCCAAAAGATTGGAGCATGATGTCCTCGGCATCTGGCTTTAAACGCTACTACTTCCCAGAGCTGAAGACGCTCATCCGACAACTGCAGGAGGCTCAGGAGACCCATGGTCAGATTGTAAAGCAAGTAGCCAGCAGGCTGTATGCTCGTTTCGACGAAGACTACAACCTATGGCTACCAGCTGTCAAGGTAGTATCTCAACTCGATTGCCTGATCAGTCTTGCCGCAGCATCGGCAGCTCTAGGAGAGCCAAGTTGCAGACCGACATTCGTTGATTCCGAGCGAAGTGTGATCGAATTCGAGGAACTTCGACATCCTTGCGTGTTACCAAATGTCGCCGATTTCATTCCAAACGATGTCAAGCTTGGTGGCGATGCAGCAAATATCAACTTGTTGACTGGTGCAAACGCGGCTGGAAAATCCACAATGTTGCGAATGGTAAGCACAAGATTTCCCCTATAGTAATCTGTATCTTACTAACACTACATAGACATGCGTTGCTGTTATCATGGCCCAGATCGGATGCTACGTGCCTTGTGTCTCCGCGACACTGACTCCTGTTGATCGAATCATGTCCCGACTGGGTGCCAATGACAACATTTTCGCTGCTCAGTCAACATTCTTTGTTGAGCTCTCAGAAACAAAGAAGATCCTTGCTGAGGCGACGCCTCGCTCTCTCGTAATCCTCGACGAGCTTGGTCGTGGAACAAGCTCATATGATGGCGTCGCTGTGGCACAAGCAGTGCTACACCACGTTGCAACTCACATTGGCTGTACCGGTTTCTTCGCAACACATTATCACTCCCTCGCCACCGAGTTCGCAGGCCATCCTGAGATTGCTCCAAAGCGAATGCAGATCCATGTCGACGAAGACAATCGTCGTGTCACCTTCCTCTACAAGCTGGAAGATGGTGTCGCAGAAGGCAGTTTCGGTATGCATTGTGCTGCGATGTGCGGTATTCCTACCAAAGTCATCGACCGTGCCGAAGTCGCAGCTAAGGAGTGGGAGCATACCAGTCGCCTCAAGGAGAGTTTGGAGAAGGCCAGAAGCGGATGCTATATTCCGCTTGGTGTACAGAGTGATGTCAGCTGGATCTTGAAGCAAGCTGTGGGGGGCTCTGTCGAAGATGGTGTTGAGGATAGAGGATTAGAGGTCTTGATGAAGGCCATTGCTAGATTGTAAGATGTGAGGTATGTAGAGTGTGTTGTACGTATGAGGATCTGAGGGAGCACGGGGAGAGTTGATCTGATTCTTGGCCACTGTTTATGCTTTTCTTGCTGGGTTGAAAAGCTATTAGCTATCAGGCGTTACGTGGCTATTTCTCAAGGGCTATGGAATGGAGTCAGAATGTACCTATAATAGAAGAAGAGAGCAAACATTGCTTTCATAAATTCAGAATGTGAAAAGTTGAAATTCAACATTTGGTTTCGTTCGATGTGCCCGATGTCCTCAACATTCGCTAGCCACTCTCATCCTAACCTCACTTTAATTCTTAGAAAACATCCGGCTCTCATAGCATTCACTGTGCCGCCAGAGCTCCCATTATTCTCGTACTTCAATTGTTGCCCGGGCCTTTGACCTGCCCCGACCGCGTAATACTATCCAGATGACCAACCCCATTGCATAGCCAGTCCCGCTTCCACATATCCAGATAGCCAAACCCATTGCATATACAATCCCGCTTACCCAAATCCAATCACCTAAAAATTAACTACAACACACAATAAACAAACAACCGAAACTACACACGCAGCGTCTATTCTTCCTCTTTTTAAGCGCAGACGCCCACGGATCCCATGGCCCTCTATTCCGGATCTTCTACTTACTCGTAGACGCCGTGCAGTAGGCGGAAGTAGCAAGTGCGAGGTAGTGCAGTAGATGCGGGATTGTAACCAATGGTGAGGATTTCATCGCGATGGGTTGGGGTGATTGGGGGAGCGATAAGTGGGGATGCGGGATTGAGGCGGGTTTGAAAAGTGGGGCAAGGAATCGGAAGATGGAGAGCGAATGAGAGGCGGGATGGGGACACATTCGATGAATGGGTAAAAAAGGATGAGGGAGACCGGAGAGGGGACATGCCTGGGGGAAAGTTTTGAAGTTGTCTGTTGATGGCAGGAGAAGAGAACGCATGGATGGGGACCAAAACAAATCGGTGATGATGGGTATGAAAGCAATGCTTTTATGTCTAAAGAGTGTCTATTATAATCCTCATCCCAGTAAGTCGCTTCTCATCTGTGCAATCAAGCAATATGCAACAATCTGAGCAATCTCACCACTTTTTACCAGCCCTCTACCATCTTCTCTGTTGCAAAAGCTCACAAGTAGTCTATTTACCTCTAAGTAGGATTGATATAAATCTTGGCCTCAACCTCATTGCTCCATCCAGCGTCTAGATCCAGCTCTTTCCATGCAGCTTCCGCATCGACTTCCAGTACGTGTTCGTCTACCTTACTGATATTGACAGTGTGTACGGGGAGGACTTTGCCTTGAATGGTGATCATCATGTTGTCCTTGTAGGACAGTGTTGGGAGGGTGGAGATGTAGAGACCTGAAATTATTAGATATACACTTGCTCAAAGGGGGAATGATAACAAAACAAGAATCGGGGGAAAGTCGACATACCGAGAACACCAAGAGCCTTGATATTGGTATCAATCACGATCTTCCCATTCTCCAATTTTGTAACTTGATTCGCGACCACAGCGGCAGCGCCTGCCATCTTACCAAGGAGACCAAGATTTGCAACCCAGGTTGTTTCCTTCTTCTGCTCGTCGAAGAAGCCACGAAGAGGGTATGCAGACATGATTTCGTACCCACGGACGCCGAGCGAGATTGTAACGAGGCTGTTGGCCTCGACAACTTGCATTGGCTTGGTGACGAGGCCGCTGGAGTGTGCGCGGATCACGTAGTATTGAGCTTCTACTACGCCTGGAAATTTGGAGAGGGGAACGAGTTCGGTTAGAGGACGTTGAGAGACGTTGAAGAAACCAATGATACCGGTTCCTGTCACTGCAGCACCTAAACTCTATAAGTAAAGATTTCGTGGGGAGAAACTGGTAGCTTACCATGGTATGTTCCAACAAGAAGGAAGTGATCATCATCGTAGCCGTTATATTGATCCAAACTCTTTCCGACGACACTTGGCCGGAAGATGATTGTCTTACCTCGCGGGGATGGTCCAGTCATCTGGTTAATAAGATCCAAGTCATGCTCGCCAGGAACGTCTGTAATATAGATCGGTCCACCACTGACACATCTCGCTGCAGCATGGAAACCAGAGTATTCGTGAACAGTCTGAAACATATCCCAATCAGGAATCAGATTCAGATGCTGTGTGAACAACGCATTGTGTGAATTGACGAAGATGTGCCACGGATGACTAGTGGGAATCTCGGGGAAGAAATCGTCTGAATTTCTGACGAGTAGCGGTGGTCTATTTGTTGGCATCTGAGAATGGAAGAGAATCTGTGGCGTTTGAGACATGCAAGAAATTGCCTTCACGCTGAAATGTCGGAGTGTAGAGATGTTCCACGCGTCAAGGTAGGCTGGGATCAGATCACGACGAGCTTCAGCGGAAATGAAGGTGTCTAGCATGAACTGGGCACTACAATCTTCATCAGTATTTTGAAAGGGGGAGCAAGATACAGAGGCTCGTACTCCGTTTTGACAGCATCCACACCACAAGACGACAAAAATTGGTAGAAATCATCGTAGAATTTGGCAACATCTTCCTTTGCCACGACTGTCATCTTTGGTAGGTCAGCATACACCAACGACATCGAAGTGAATATCACGAACCTTGCCTCCCAAGGGGAGATTTCTCCTCTCAGCATCTTCTCTAACAACCTCAACAGTCTTGTAAGTCTTAGCGATCTTTCCATCAGGAGCAAGACCTCCCCAATATCCAAGAATAGCGTGCCAAACTGCAATATGTTGAATGCTTGGTTGCTTTTCTCGGATAAGATTGACCATGTGCTTCAATCCTTGAGGGAAAGCATCTCTTTCTGCCTCGAACTCCTTCCAGCCGTGTTGAAATTGGCCATGTCCACGATAATCGATTGACTGCCAATTGTCGTCAATGATGAAATTAGTCACGTTAATTTGGTTCTCCGCAAGAGTTGTGACGGCCTTCAGGACTTTCTCCTCAGTAAGTCGCTGTCCTAGAGCATTCCATGTGCCTGTAGAAAAATCAGTCAAGATAAGAATGACAACGCATATCTATACTGACAGTATGTTAGCCCATCATACCAATTCTCGGCCCAGACTTTGGTCTTCTCATCGCCTTCGCTAAGAGCTTCGATCTCCTTTTGCTGCTCTCCGCTGGTGGCTTGTGATATTGAAATTATACCCCGAGCATGATACATCACAGCTGCATTTGCCGATTCGAAATCGTCGCCGAGCCCAACTAGAACCCTTGATACCTTGCTTTCTGAGCTGTCATTTCGAATCTAGATAATCAGCGGGCTTCGACGTAAGGAAACCGTACTAAGACCTACATGCAAGACCACATTTCCCTCGCTGTCACTTGTAAACAAAGTCATGACATCGTCGACACCAGTAATGGCCAGAAGAACCAAGTGCTTTCCCGTCAGACTCAGGAACGAGCACATTACAGCCTCTTTGTCAAGCCCGAATACAGACTTGCCCTGGCGTGGAGCCAGCCACGGAGACCAGATTCGTACAAGAGCAAACCATCTTGAATTCATCAGTATTTCGAAGCTCCGGGTTATACATAAAACTTGTTCCCAAATAAGATAAAGCAGAGAACTGAAAACAGAACAGATTTCAGAGTGGCTGCTAACCTTGAGAATTTTCCGGCTCCCCATGGTAAACCGAATTTTATATCCTTGATTGTAGACTTCTCTCCATCAGCACCCTCAACAGGAGCTTCAACCGACCAAAGCGTAGTTCCAGGTGATTGGCTCCGGAAGTTCTTCGACTTGAGGACTGGATTTAAACCCGTAATATACTCTCCCAGTTCACTTGAAATGGATTCCTGGCTGGTCACTGTGCTCAACATAACAACCCCATCAGTGGTACCTTGGTGATCTTTGACCCATTTCCACGACTCAGTTGGGCCAGCACGGAACTTGATTGTGAAGTTCGTAGGCAGATGGATGGCCAATGGAGTAGTGAAATATAGTCTTCTCTGACTAGTAGCGTCTTTTGATGCCTGCAACTCGCAAGGAGAAGAAGCGGCTTTGATCACGGGGTCCATAGGCACCTCCTGCCACTCTTGCCCTTCAGAGTGCCACAGGGAGACCTGCCATGGATCCGAGGCTCGGCTTTGGTCAACTTCCAGCAATGCAGTAAAGACAGTTGTGTGCTTCTCAATCTGTGTGACCTGTCCCAAAGCTGGGTAGGTCGAGATATATGCCAGCATACTTGGATCGTCCGAAGCCGGAGGAGCCTTTTGTTTGGGTATATATTGAGCTTGGAAGACCTCGTTGCCGTCAGCAGCACTAATGAAAGTCGTCATGGTGAATACCGCAATGAGATAAATTGGAGGAAATGGGAAAGACGAAAGTGAGGATTCGAGAAACACACACACGAGAGAAAAGAGAAAGAGGGAGGAAGACCTTCAAACGTCAGGAGGATCACAATTTAGCTGCCAGCATGCAAGTGCAGCTGATGATGCAGGGACAGGGACGCTATACTGGGTACGGCAGCCACGGTGGGGGTAGCTCCAGGTGGGGATGCCACCTCAGGCACGTGTAGATCCACTCTGGCGCGCGCTCGGGGGAACGCCGGATGGCGCCTAAATATTCTTCTGGAAATGTCAACAGCTTCAGTTCTGCAGCAATTAGTCCCGCCCGCTTGTCTATTTGCTTTATAGATACACCATAGGCACACCTTCTGATATCTTCTTCTTTCAGTGTACATGTATTAATAGTCCTCATACACCGCCATCATGGCATCACCCTCCTTATTTCGAAGGTCTGCGAGACCCGACCTTTATGTTTGCGCCAGCTGCGCCCTTCAAGCTTCGCGGTCACCCACTACAATAGCTAGGCGATGGATTGGCATGAAGTATCTTGCGAAGGTAGCGAATGCCGAGGCGGAATGGCAGGAGAAGGCTTCCAAGATCAAAGCTGGCAAACAGAAGAGCATGCTCACAATTCTGGAAGAGAGAGGCTTGGTCAATACCATCACAGGGTAAATGCTACCTACCAATTAAAGGCACCTGATACTTACCTGAGAAGGGACCGCGATGCTCTCGATTACTACATGACCCAGAAACGAGTCGGCGCCTACGTCGGAATCGACCCTACGGCTGCTTCGCTGCATGTCGGACACTTGCTACCCCTAATGTCGCTATTCTGGATGTATGTGCATGGCTACCACACAGTGTCACTACTTGGTGGAGCAACTGCAAAGATTGGTGACCCAACCGACCGATTGACAACGAGAGAAATGGAACCTGGCGCTGTGCGAACGGCGAATATGGCGAGGATGCACTTCCAGCTGAAGAAGCTATGGTTGAACGTCGAACAATACGGGAGGAAATATGACTACAAATGGGAATGGTCATGGCATCGAGAGTTGATAAACAACAATGCCTGGTGGAATAAGCTGCCAATGCTAGAGGTTCTACAAGTCCTCGGGCCAGGCATGCGATTAGGCTCTATGCTTGCTCGAGATACGTAGGTTTGCAAGGAAGAGGGGTATTCACGAGTGCTAACACTTCCCAGAGTGAAAAACAAGATGAGCAAAGGGGACGGGATGTCATATGCAGAATTCAGCTACCCTCTGATGCAGGCTTGGGACTGGTGGTACATGTTCCATACGAAGGGCATCAACATGCAAATTGGTGGTTCCGACCAATATGGCAATATTACAGCAGGGATCGATGCGATCAAGTACATCAAAGCACATCATCCAAATCCGGTTACACGCAACGAAGCTATGGCGGTTGGACATCCCTGGGGCTTCACGACACCCCTCCTCACAACAGCATCTGGTCAGAAGTTCGGCAAAAGTGCTGGTAATGCGGTTTGGCTGGATATTGAACAGATGAGTTCTTATGACCTTTATGGATTCTTCCTACGGACACCAGATGCAGACGTGAGCAAGTATTTGAAGCTATTCACGTTCATGCCGATTGAGCAGATCGAGACACTGGTCAATGAGCACATGGAATCTCCATCTCAACGAAAGGCACAGCATAAGCTTGCTCGGGAGTTTGTAGAGCTTGTTCATGGTCCTCACGAAGCTAAAGAGTCTGAAACCCAGCATCGTCTGCTCCACAACAGTGGAGGGTTAACCACGGAGTCAGACACAGATGCGAAAGCTGGCATTACCACAATGAACAATAGGCCACAAGTCAACATTCAACTTCCCCGAAGCTTGATCTATCAAAAGAGCATTGGCAAGATTCTCCACGCCGCAGGAATTGCCGACTCGGCTTCTCAAGGGCATCGGCTGGTGAATGTCGCTGGAGCGTATATTGGCGGTCCACCCCATTCAAAGAAAGAGCCTATGAACGATGGAATGGTGTCTTGGTCGACTATCAAGAACTGGTTGCCAGAAGAGACAAAGCTCTACTTGATCCATGAAGATCTTTTACTGTTCCGGAAGGGAAAGCACCACATCAGGATCGTTCAGGTTGTCTCCGATGAAGAGTATGCCCTGTCCAGGCAAGTGTATCCTGGAATGGATAAGCATTGGAGGAATGGTGTCTTGAGGGCCCTCAGAGCCAAAGAATCGGTAACGCAGGCTGAGAAAGAAGCCATCGAGAGTATTCTGGGAGAAGATGGAATTCTGGGAAGCGACAAGTTTATTGAGAACAATGTGGCGCAGACGCCAGAGATCGATACAGTGGAGACTCCAGAGGCTTTGCCGAAAACGAAGAAAGAAGAGTCGAGTGGATCGGTACGATCCGGACCGAGTGCCTAGATGCTCAGAGGCATGAACGGCTATGTTGACCGCAGTCATGGAATCTGGGTTCGAGTTGTTTACTCGAAGAAAGCCTAGAGAGCCAATGGTCTCCGCTCCAGTGTGTAATATATCCTGTATATCATGTAAATTTACATCACCAGATCCTGTCACGCCCAGGAGGCTGTCATCGCAGACTTTGAAATGTTTCCGAAAATTTACATCGAACATTGCCAATAGATCGTACGGCATGCTTGATTGGTGGTATCCAGTTGAAAATTCTATTTTGGTGCTCATTCTTCTCTATCACCTCGCTAACGTGCGGATAGTATCGATTGTCGATAACGCAACACTTTCCCAATACAGACACATATCTACTGCTTACCATGCTTTCTAGATCCGTTGGCTTAGTCGAGTCTCTGCCATGAAGGGCGCAGCGACATTCCAACAGATGCAATTTCGCCCTACGCCACGATAGGATCAACTTTGCATTGACTTGTTAGGATCTCACTCCCTCTACTCCTTTGGCTAGGGACGATCTGACGAACATTAAAGTCATATCTTGGCACATACTCTTGGCATTTCTCGGTACCTTCTACCCACTTCATCCGATGTGATGCCTCCAAGTTTGATCGCCTCGCTTCTCAAATAGGAAGGCCGCTACTTGTCCTAATCGTCCACTGCATTAACACAAAATAAGAGTCCATGACAGAGTACAATCGTGCAGTCCCAAAGGGATATCTCTTTTCACTGCTGCAGAGTCCGAGTTGATTCTTCGCAGCCTGGTGCCAGCTTTTACTCCACCAATTCGACCTCAATTCACACCGTGCGGAAAATCCTTGTGATTCTTTCCATCTGGCGTGACTTGCTTATTCCACCTGTTCGTCTGTTCCTTCTTCTCAACGCTTAGTCCCGTCAAGTGTTCAACCGGCAATTACCCATGAGGAAGGGGCCTAGTAGAAAGCTGTGCAAACGCCGGGGTCATGAACGGGAGGAGCAACTCTCCGACAGGAGTCGTCGCAGAAACTGGAGTCTACCATAAGCTTAACATCCTTCTACTGAGCAAAGTGCACACCAACAGCGACAGTTTCGAAATCTTCGCCATCCCTGCTCGTCAATTTCCTCCAGTTCGAGATCTCAATTCGCCTTGTGACTTACAGTGCACACAATGTCCTGTAACCGCAGTCTACTGACTGATCGCATGCAAGGCTGAGAGTCCCATGCTGCGCTGTGCCATGATCTCCACGGGGTCAATTCAAGACCCGGCTGCCAATTTTGTGCTCTGTTTCTTCTCTGCAGTGCTGGACTTGGCACGATGGTCAGCCCGAGCCTCAACCGGGGCTTTGACGATGTATTGATTTGCTCGCGCATTCACTACATATATACCTCAAGCCTCGCGTCTTGGAGTGATAGATCAAATTAAGAATTTACCTTTTCTCATTCGTCAATATCCAAAAGGGTTCCGAATATCCAGAATTCAACTACTACTTACAAGACAAGATGAAGACTTCAATACCATACTTAGTTTTGTTCTCAATCCCCGTATCTTGCCTCCCAACAGTAGCATTGGAGGTGCCAAATACACAGGAACTCGGAATTCTACCTAGAGCAAAAAGACAGACCGATTCGACGGCGTACCTATTGTCAAAGCGAGAAATGTCAAGCCTGGGAAACTTCTCCTTGGCAACAAATTTCTCCGACGAACTTCTCTTCTCAACGTACTGATCTCGTTTCCTGACATTTATATTCACCAGCTAACTTTCTCAGCCCTCTAGATGCACAGATAGCCAATCTAAACATATCAGCAACCTGTATCGAATGCTTTACGACGGGTACCGGAATACTTTCATCTACCGACATGGACACGAATCAAAAGCTCCTCGATGACATACCTGCAGCAACGGCGGCATTGTTGGACGATCCCCAGGCCTTCATCGCAGATGCTTTTGATCTAGGTTTTCAAATCGATTTCCAGAATCTTTCTGGACATTTTGAATTTGAGGTGGATTTTGCGGGTGCGGGTGAAATCTCCATACCACTTCTTCCCAAGGTCACTCCGCTGGGTGTTGATGTAAGCAGCCTACATTTGAGGTGTTATTTATATGTGTACCTGAGCTGATCCAATCCCAGATCGCAGGAAATCAGCTCGGTTTTGTCTTTGGCATAGATCTCGTGATCGCAGTCGATGCACAACTTGACTTCACTGCTGGATTCGACATTGTCTGGCCTAAAGCACCGTCTTTCACCATTGACCCACTAAGCGGAGAACTGATGTCGATGAACGTGTACGTCTATAGCTGCCGTCCCCTCCCTTGCTCTCCGAGACTGACATGATCCACAGTGACAAAGTCGACGTCAACTCCCTCCCCATCAAAGTACGATCCGGGGTCGGCTGCGCCACCCTATCCCTCAAATACAGCTTAACAGCAGGCATCGGCTTTAACATACTCAACAGCGAACTCAGCATCGAATCCGGCCTCTTCCTCAACGCACCCATCTACAACGCTTGCGTAACATTTGATCCCGAAGCACCTTGCAATCTCGAGTTTACCCAGGACTTTAGTGCTGATGCAGGAGCATTTGCGCAGATTATTGCAGATGTGGCTTTCCTTGACTTCGAAATTGGGCCGGAGATTATGACGACTTTCTTGAGTGGGGAATTGCCTCCGGTATGTTTGGCCACGTCGACGACCCTGGACAGTAGTGTGCCGAGTGTTGCGCCGACTGCGATGCCGATTTACACAAATGCTACTGCGACTGCTGTGAACGTCACGTCGATGACCCTCGACAGTACGGCACGGAGTGCTGCGCCGATTGCGATGCCGATTTACACAAATGCTACTACGACGGCTGTAGGCGCCACGTCAATGTCAACGTCGATGGTGTACCACACGAAGACAAGAGCTGCGGAACCAACGGGCACTGGAGGCTTACCATGTATTACAGGAAGTTTAGGACATTCAAAATAAACAGAAAATGAAGAATTGGTCGCTTTTATGTAAATGCGTCCATATAGTGAGACACAGTCGTCAAACTTGCATAGGAACAAAGATACAGTATCAAAGCAAGGCTCTCAATGCGCCATTGCTCTTGGACTGACCAGGGAGTGTTGATATTGGGACAAAGGCGGGGAGGCCAGCACACGTTTAAGCGAGAACGACTTCAGTCAACATCTGGAAGACGGTTGAGAAAAATTGCTCTCTACAAAAGCTCAGTCTAGCTGAAGTCAGCCGTACGGAAAGCCAAGAAATCATTATCCGCCCGGTACCTGGTTCGGAAGTGGGGGCCAAATATCGTTCCATTGTGGTAACCCTGGCAAATTGTCCCCTGCAATTGCATATGCAGTCAGAGTCAGAAGATCTCCTCGACACTTTCTGACGAGCGCTCGGAATTTATATAATTGACAGTCCTTCTTCTCGGCGTGTATCATTCTTATGTTCATTCATCTACATCATGACTACTGAAGACAGCAAAGAGTTCCTATGCCCGATCTGTCTGAATCTCGACTTCGACCATGCCCCAAAAAAACACCCACCATGTACTCTCGACGAGTATCTAATTACTACAAACTTCTTAGATCTTAGAAATTCAGCTGCAAGTGGAGATTGCCTGGCCTGTCAGATAATATGCACCGGACTAGATAATATGAGGGAAAGTTGGGACGAGGCCGAGGAATCGGGGATGGAGAGCGAGTACTTGGTAGATGAGACTCAGCTTGGTATCAATCTACGTCGAGGTCACAGTCTGAGGATCACGTTAGGGAATGTTGGATCAGAACAGACGGTGGAGTTTTATACATTGTCTGACGAGGGTGAGTGGCAAGCTGAAAGCTTCTGAAATATATAAACTGTGCTAATGATTCAAGACAATACATCGATACCTGCCTTCGGTGTCAGCCGAGCGGTCTCAAGTGAGATGGACTTGAGTAAATGCTTGGAACTTGCAAGACGATGGATGAAGACATGCGACGAGGAGCACGAGTTCTGTGAGAACTCGAACGAAATGAGACTGCCTACTCGTGTGGTCGACGTTGGTGTTGACCAAGATTGCGATATTGTTCACTTGAGAGAAACTGTGGACACTGACCGAGCTCCCTACATGTCGCTGAGTCATTGCTGGGGCTTGGAGCAGATCATCACGACAACAGCTAACACCGTACAAGAGAGGAAAGCAGGAATCAAGCTCTCAGAACTTTCCAGGACATTCCGACACGCCGTCCAGATCACCCGCGGGCTTGGAATTCGATATCTATGGATCGACTCGCTTTGTATCATCCAAGACGACATGAAGGACTGGGAGAATGAGTCAGCGAAAATGGCAGATGTCTACATGAACTCGCAACTTAACATCGCAGCTACACATTCCAGCAGTGGCAAAGGCGGGTGTTTTGCGGAGAGGTGGTCACTGGATAGTCTCAACCAAGTCGAGTTGAATGTTGGTGTGGACGTTTTGATTGAGCCAGACGAGGATGAAGAAGTGGAGTACAAAATCTATGTTCGAAATGCCTTACATGTTGCTCATGATCATTCCACCAGGAGTATGGACTACACCAACACGATAGAACTTGCATCGCCACTTCTCAGTCGTGCATGGGTCTTTCAGGAGAGACTTCTGTCCGTAAGGACTCTGCACTTCCATGCCGAAGAGCTGATTTGGGAATGTGGTTCTGGGATCTCATGCGAGTGCTCGCGACTGGAGGACTTCCAAGGGGGTGATCCCGATGGGCTTCTGCAGCACAACGAGTCTGAACAGCTCAAGATGATATACACATCGATCAGCTCGTCAACATCGACTGAGTCTCAAATCCTCGATATCTGGTTGGAGCTCGTCAGAGAATACTGCTCACTGAAGCTCACGAAGCAGATCGATCGACTGACTGCACTCTCTGGTCTTGCTTCCCGAGTTGCCATCCGCTTGTCTGGAGATTATCTCGCAGGTATCTGGTTCCAGGATCTCCCAAGGGCACTATGTTGGGCCAGGGCGAGCGACTACCGGAACAAGCATCCAACATTTCGTGATCCTGACGCTTACGCGCCGTCGTGGTCATGGGCTTCCATCTGGAACGATCGTAATGATCTTCCGTTCGTGAACTATGACCTGGTCAAAGTTCGAGGCTTCGTCGCTGATACAAGATGTCAAATCCAAGACTGGAATTGCTCAAGAAGCATGACGAATCCATATGGACTGTGTAGAAATACATGGCTCAAAATTCGAGCGCCCCTCATCAATGCAACTTTCGTTGCTGATGAAGTTGAGACGGACCCTTCAGCATTGGAATGGGCTGAGAAGAAGAACATCTTGCAGTATATCAGGAAGAAGGCTGTCCGAAGCATGGTTAGCTTCGGCGAGGAATCGTTTGAATTTTCTCCAGACTGTGCGGACGCAGATCTTAATGCTACAAATATAAAGCACCGAGACTCTGTGTTCTGTGTCTTGCTTGGACATTCCAAGCTCACGCGTAAGGAATTCATGGAGCAGTGGCCTGCTCAATATCTCTCTCCAGCAAGCAAAGTCAGCACTGAACAAGAACCTATCCACTTGCCTGCAGCATATTCGCTTGTCTTGGCTGAGAAGAATGGTGAGTACGAAAGAATTGGCATGTTAGTTCACCGTGGAGGTTCTGGTTGGTGGGAAGGCGCAGAGCTCTGTGAGGTGAAAATAGTATAGGCTTGTGACAGTCAATTTGGGGAGTGAAGCGTTAGAGGCTGCACTTATTTGTCCAAAGCGATGACCATGCCTTCCTGGCAACACGTCGAAGAACCACGAGCATGCTGCTAGAAATCGTTACAAATCCCTCAACTCGAGCTGAGGTAGAAGGCCCTTATGAGCTCCACCCTCCGTTCCTCTATCCCAAGCCCATCGCTTCGCGAGCGCAGGATCCAGTGTGCCATCCAGCATCTCAACGACATATCTCCCAAGAGTAGGCATAAATTTCCATCCGTGAAACGAACCAGCCGTGGCAATGAAAAGTCGTTTGCAATGTGGGTGAGGTGTGATAACAAAGTCCTGATTAGGTGTCACACCATCCCAGCAGACTCGATAGTCGTCAATTACAAGATCATGGGCTTTGGGCCCGAGAATGCCTCTCTTCACTGTGTCCAAGCGAGCTTTGAGACCAGCACTGGGAGATCTCTGTGCTTCGCCAGGCTCTGATGGGGGCATTGATATATTCTGATTTGAGGCGACGTGGTGGCAGGTGTTCTTGAAGCTTTCGTCTCGACAGAATTTGACTGTGTATGCTTCATTCTCTTCCAGGGGTGCAGTGAGAGGCATTATTTCTCCTAAAACTTACTCAGTACCGATGTAGAGAATCTTACACCCGCACTTTGGGCTTTGCTAGCTTACCTTGGGTGGACGATATCCCATGCACTGTGACTGGGATCTCGGTGTACTTCTTACCCTCCTGAGCGCTGAGACTCACGATACCTGTAACAACTGCCCCTGCAACTATGCGCTCTCCAACTTGTAACTCAGGTCTGTCAGGTGCGCTGTCTGCGATGACTTTGGCAGTCAACGCTCCCGTGGATAGGATGATCTTATCAGCTGTCAGGACTTGACCATCGAAGAACTTGACACCAGTACAATCTCCAGCGTCGTCGAATGTCAAAGTTGAGACTTCTCTCTCGACATAGTTGACGCCCAATTCAAGAGTGGCATCAATCAATGCTTTCAGTGCTTTGGCAGCTTCTGCCCAGCCGCTCTTCTCATTGACGAAGACCTCATTCACACCCTCAAAGTCGGTGTCGTCGAAGAAACCGTCATAGCGTTTCTGAAAATCCTGTACCGAGACAAGTTCAGGGTCGGCTTTGATGTTCAGTTTCTTGTAGTTATCAATCATCTGCTGCCCCAGTCCCGTATTGTCTATGTTGATTAGTCCACTTTGGTGATAGAAAGGCTTGTACAAAGGATCGTCCCTCCACATCTGAATGGCCTCCAAGGCTTTTTCCATGTAGAACAAGTCTCCATAGTCAGCTCGAATGACCTTGTTCCAGTCCCAGGAGGCACCGAGCGGACAAGGGTATGGTGCTCTGTCGACGAGGCTGATAGAGGTGCCCGGGTATTTCTTGGCCAGCTGATGAGCTGTTGAGGCACCGAATACACCGGCACCAATGATAAGATATGACGACGAAGTATGGGTCGTCATTGTTCTGACTGTGTAGAATAAGGCTGCGCTCTGCTTGAGCAGCTTGAGGGGCCGGGTTGCAATGGAAGCGATTCGAAGAGATGTCTTGGATAGATGTATTGGCAAGGCAAACATATCAAACGATACCCAAATCGTGGGCGTACGGTCGTAATAAGAGGTCCATCGATCGTAGCCCTCTCGATGTAAAATGAGTGATGCTTCGAGTTCAGCTTGTGACAAAAAGTGGCGACGCGAAGGTTCCTCCCGCTCCCACCGCTAGCGTTGTTTTCTCTTTTCTCTCGTTGGACGTGGGATTCATCCCTGTAAGCCACAACTCAAGCCGCATTTCACCTCTGTCTCGGTTCTCCGATTCCATTCTTTTCTACCCCAGCCGATGTCATTGAGGGTTCTCGAATTCGTAGCCGTCGGGTTACAATACCAAGATGAGTTTTGTGGCACAGTGGCTCTATAAGTTTTTGCTCGTTGGCTCGGTAAAAGGAGAAAACTATTTTATGAGGCTGGAGATGATTGGAATGGACGAGGCTGATTTCGGATACGATGAGTCTCAGACTCTCATGCGGTCTGATACTGAAGCTGGCAATACAAAGCATAAAGGCATAAAGACCAGTTGGTCTCCTGATTAATGATACGATGTTGATCAAAACAGAGCCACATATTCGCATGTTTTGCTGTCATTTGTCTGCGATGTCTCCAAACTCAAAGCCAACTTGCCAAGATCAAATCCCTCGATCGACAACTCAGCAGCCACAAGGAAAGCCAAATGCTCAACCACAGAAGCAGAATGACGAGGAGGTCATTGACGAACAAGCGAGCCAAAACGACGGAAGCCTGACCGCCATTCCCATGTATGGGAATCTTTATCGAGAAACACCCCTCACGATGGCAAGATGGCTCCAGGAAAATCAAAATCAACACTTCGTTGACCGGATTTCTGGAAAGTCGAAGTTTAGGACCCGAAGTAAGCCACCAAACAAAGCCCATCGCCATCACAAAGCATCTCAAAGAGACTCTCGGACCAATCGAACAACAAACCCAAGCACGGACAAACTACCCTTCCAAGGTGCTGAGTATCCGCAAGACATTTGTTTGCTCCACATAGGGTCGTGGTGTAGTAACGGGTCCACATCGAATGGTTAGCATTTGAGCGCCCGTACTTTGATCGTCCCGCTGACACTCCAAAGTTTCTGCAGACACAGATGTTAACACAAGAGCCCCCCGACTATCAGACGAAATCAATGTTGCATCTAAAGTAGTACTGGGGTATCGATGAGGCCAGATTCGCAATTTGAAGTTTTGATTTATAGTAATGACGGAGGTTGTGTTTTGAGCAAAGCACGACGAGAAGAGAGTTTGCATAACGCTGGAACTTATATCCCGACGGGTGTTGTTTTTGATTTTTGTTCAACATAATATGCTGTGTTGTGGGCAGTCAGAGGCTTGGGTTTTATCTTTTGCTGGAGTTCTTACGGGAGGAGCGAGCAGGATGGTGTACTAAGCGACTGGCGAGTGGCATGAATATTCATATACCATTCCGATTCAAAATCCTAGGAAGATGAAAAAGACACCGTGCCGGGGGCAATATGTTGAACCGTCCTCTTGTGTCTCTCGAGTTGATCGATCCTTGCAAAACCTTTCGTGTTGGTGCAGCCTGGAATATCACATCTGAAATTCCGTTCATGAAGTTGTAAATGAGCTCTATCAAATTAGTATACAGTATGGACTGGGCAGTGGTTCTTTACCTGAAAGCGGAGTTCCTAGCAAAGACAACAAGTTCTCCGTCCGGCTGTACACCACCCCTCTGGCAATCGACCCCGTGAGGGCAAGTGTACGTACCCCTCCCTCGGCTCTTCAACTTCTCAAGAAGTGGCGGCCCAGCAATTGCCTGGTTGGCCTGGTCTGGCGATGCCTCACTGTGACTACTGGGGCTAGACTCATCACATCGCAAATTTTGTGGCTGATTGTATGCCACGTTCCCTTCTGATGTTGAGGTAGGAGAACTGAATCCGAAATTGGTGTATGCCCTGCTTTGATGGTCTGGAGCAGAAAAGCCAGCATTGTTGTAGTTGTCAGCCATTGGAGGATTGAGCCGCTCTGAAACAGGAAATACCTGGGACAGACTTGGTTGTGCAACCAGGGTCTCGGGTTGGTACAAGTCTTCGAATTGGGATGCAGCGGGAGGAGTGTTGATTTGAGGCGGGTGAACAAGCGAGGTATTTGCGCTAGGGATTTCCAAAGTAAAGGACCACGACTTTTCACAGTCTCCCAAAGCTTGCTTTAAATTGCCTGAGATTTCTCTGCACAAAGAGTTAGAGGACGACTGGCGCCTGTGGCAGAAGCTATATATCTCACTTCAAGGCCGCATGCTTGTCATCCAGAAGATTGGCCGAATACAAATCATCTTCCGCCACTAGTTCTACCAGTTTTGCATCGACATGTGCCGATGTAAACTCCGCTCTCAAGAGATTCTCTGCAACTGTGGCGAGAATGTGAAGCACCCGAACAAGATAGTTGCCTACATCGGCCAACGGGCAGTCCGATGGGGAGCTAGGCCATGGCGCTCTAGATGCGAGATGAGGAAGGTCTTTCAGCAATTGCTCCTCGAACCAAGTGCGTTCTCTATCATCCAATCGGATGTTAGCAAAGAAGTGAAGTGCTGCGGCGTCGAACGACATTGTGTGCGATCCTTAGTTGGGTGCCTTTGGTGTTGTTCTCTCGTTTTCTCCTCAATCTGTTGTAGTCGGCTTCGCCATTGCAGGGCTCCCCTCCACTTCGGCCCGCGATACTCAGCCCCTACAACCCGCAGAAACGTGGGATGCCGCTGGCGAGATGTGTCCAGCATCTTTCCTCTTTTCTCATCTATATCCGGTTAGCCGAGTCTCCCTGCTGACGCCCAGCGGCAACAACACATGGTTGATTGGCTAATAACTTCAGGGGAGACTGCACATCACAGCCACCGGTGTTCAGGGCTGCGACCGAGAGCTTCTGTAGTACACTGAAGAAGTTCAGTATCAGCATAAAGTGAAGACCCCGCCATGGTGTGGATCCTAGTTTTCTCTTTCCTCCATTTTTTCAACCATAGCCCACCTCTAGTAAACTTTTTTGTGGAAGCTACTCGACTCCTGGAAATCATATTGCGCCAAAAACAACCCACATTTCCAATTCCCAGTCACAACAAGGCTCTTTGTATGGTGTTGCGCCGTCCGGAACCGCAATTACGTGATATTGAGTTCGAGGTTTTGTGTCCGATTCGTACAATCGTAGGGCCATGCCATCGATACCACCCCCGCAAGCGTCTCCACGACCTATGCCCCCCGTAGCGCCCGTGTTTAGCGACGCAGATCTTGCATGGTCAGCTAACAACTGGGACGAAGAAGCTTTCTGGCAGAATTTGTTCCACCCTCTTCCAGCTGGGGATCCTACTATCAGTGTCAGCCATGAATCGCTGCGTAGAAAGAGACGTAAGCAACCACTCGCTGCTCATCCCCATTCGTTAGCCGCACGGAGTTCTCGTTAAGCTTTCAGGACATAGGCCGCGAGCAAAGCCCTAGTTCATGGGCGGACACTCAAGCTTCGGCATGGATGAAGGATGCTTTCCCAGGCCTTGAACCAGCGAAGCTGCTCTTACCTCCTCGTACATGGGCCCCTGAAGTTCCAAATCCCTTCCTCAGTAGCGAAGCCCACCGGCACCCTCGATTAAGGACAGCCGGAGCTCCCGTTGTTTTGCCGGAGGACGGCCGCATTGATGGGTTGATTAAAGTCAGGCTGAACTATAGCAAAAATCTGGACAGTCAGCCAGTCGGAAGGCTGCAAGCCTTCTCATTTTCGAAGCCACGTTCTGGATTCGCGAGAACTGCTGAGTCAAATCCGGTCAATCCAGGACCAAAAGCAGCCAACAGCAAATCTGTCAGTCCTATGGAGGCACTCAGGTTCTTGCCACCCGATTTTGGACGAGGTCTGAGATTGAAACCAATGGATGAGAAACTTTTCAACTTCTGTGAGTCAAACGTGAGAACTTCCAAAACTCGGATCATTAAGCGCTGACATTACACAAAAGTTCTCGTAGCGATCTGTGGCGGAGTGACTCTCATACCGAATGGGAACAGCTACCTCACCGAGATCGCACCTATTGCTGCTAGATCCGAATGCGTAAAACATGCAGTCTTGGCACTGTCTGCGACTTATATCCTCGACTACTCCCGAGAAGACCATATCAGGACTAGAGCGAACTTTCACTGGAAACGAGCCGTCTATCTACTGACCCAAGAACTCAACAACGAAGTTTACGAGTTCGGAAAAGAAGACACTGTGGTCGCGGCACTCGTTCTCTTCTCTCACAATGAGGTAATGATGCCCTAGTACCATGAGAGCCTACAACTGAAAGATTCGCAGAATGTCAACTGGGAATCAGAGCAAGAGCGACAAGAAGAACCCGCTTGGTACCGTGCATCTCGCCTTGCGGAGCAGATCCTCGCTAAGTCGGATCCCCTGTATCGGTACCGCTACCCCTCGAATGTGCAATGTTCCCTAGCTCGTGATCAGCTCGGGAACAAAATTGCGTTGTACAATATTATGAGCGCGACTATGTGGCCACTTGACACAAAGGAAGAAAGGTGCCCCTTTGTATGGCTCCTTGAGGGCGAAGAAGTGGAACTTCGCAAGATCAAAGGATGTACCGGGCTGTCCCCAAGGCTCGTCCACACCTTTGCGCAGATCACCCATCTCTCGGCCAAACTCTTCAAGGTACTCAGCTTACCTGCAAAATGTCGCGCAAACGAATAGAGGTTGACATGTTCCATTCCAGGACCCCAAACGACTGACCGCACAGAAACTAGGCAAGGCCATTGCGGAGCGTCTGGACAACTTCTGGCAATGGTCTGAACTCTCATACGGCTACTTCACTTCTTCAGATCTCATGGCTTCGTGTGTTCTGAATGACAGTGGTCATGTCTCTGATGCCACCAAGGCAACCGAACTTCTGGCGGAAACATATGCTGCCGCTGGGCAAATATATCTCTATTGCCGTCTCATGAGGTGAGATTAACACTCATTGAAAGACCCCTCAATCATGCCAAACCAGGTAGACAGAATTCGGAAGCAAATATTGACTGCAAACAACTAGAAAGCCAAGAAACCACCCGATCGTCCAGCAAGCGGTGACTCGCCTCCTATGGTGTCTCGGCTGCCTGCCAACTTCTGGCCCTCTGTTCACCGGCCAACATGCCCAATTACGGGTCGTCATCGCTGCTACAGTCGCCATAACAGCTGAGCATCGTCTTCAAATCAGACAGTGGTTCGAAGGCTTAGTACGTGGTACACGAGGAGTAAGTGCGGTCTCTGCTTGGTCCGATAGCTGGCAGAACAAAAGTTGGCTGACAAACAACTCGACCAGAACGTCCCGCCCGTCTGGCGTGCAGTACAGTTCATGTGGTCATGGCTCGATATCCACCACTCATCCGAAAACACCGAGAATCCGTTCAGCAACGATTTCGACGTGGAAGCGGACTCAGAACCATGGTGGGAAGAGATGGTCGGGCAGATATTCGAGAAGGAAGGTAAATTGAACCTCGCTTGAATGTTCCATGCTCGGACATCCGGATATGGAAGGCCCTACGAGGTAGACGTTTCTGCCGATTGGCCGCGTGGACGGCGGAAGCACTTGGGGCTTGGGGATTGCTGCATCGTCCCTGCCAGACTCTTCCCACATGCGGGAAGCTACTGCTTGAAGCGCATTAACACAACAGAGTCGGGGAAGAATACCTCGAGGTTTGGGAAAATGATCTCGGTCATTCTGCTGGGTAAACTCTGCCACTGAGCGGTGTCCTCGCGCTGATGTGTAAAGCAAAAGATTGTCAATAATCGATAGCAGGAACAGCAGGGAATGTCGGGCAATGAAAGAAAAAGTGGTACGCCTTACAAGCATCTCTTCGCAATAATTGCACAGGAAATGGCTTGGTGAACTAGGAAAAATATGGATAAGTCCAAGCAGATTTTAAACATCGTACATTATCATACATCCGCATAATTACAGTGACTGTCAAGGGTCATTCAGGCATGCGAAGACAAGAAGTCTCATAAAGTCCACAATTAGGTTACTGGACACAAGCAACGAAACCCTTGTACGCTTCTGAAGAGCTACACTATCTTAGCATGTTGTTCCGATCTCTTATGAGTCAATCATGAACTCAGAAGGCGACGTACCATTTCGAAACTTTCTTTTGATCTGTCCCTGCGCTCTCCAAACAGACCCCCTCTTTTTCTGTAACAGCATCCGCGCACGCGTCGACATCGGCATCATCGCGCTTCCTCGTGCTGGCACAGGAGTTGAAGCCTTTTAGCGCGGTCGAAGAACTGAATGATTGTGAGAAAGGTCTTCCCTGTTGATATCTGAGGATGTCTTACCAGGCCTGAAGGCTTTGGGTATCCACTGTTCCGTCGGAAGCTGTAGAGACGCCCTTGACGCAGGCACTTTGCTGAGCCATTACTTGTGTTCGGCATGTTGCAAGCTCTCGTCTTTCCAGGACTGCTGGAAAGTCTCTCGTCTCAACAGGCGAAGAAATTGTGAAGCCAACGAGTGACAGGGCCACAAGAGAAGAAAATGTGGAGAATTGCATCTTGAAAGTTTGTGTTGAAAGGAGTGTTGTAGCAGGTAAAGATCGATGTGAAGTCAGACAGAAGATGGCAAGTCTCGCAAGTTCAAGTTGTAGGGTGACCTGGCGCGGGAGTAATTCTCATCGAGAGGTGGTGAACTCTTATAAGTAATCCCTCATCGCCACCAGGTTTGTGCTCGAAACCAGCCGAGGAACCGCAAGCCTGTGTCAAAAGTGTGTTGAGGATAGAGTAGATAAACTCGGCCTCAGACAAACATGAGCATTATGCATGCATCTCGCAGGGATAATGTAGCCGGGGACGATCATCTGCGAACGTCGGATGTAATCCGTCTCAATTCTTGGGATGTTTTGCGATCGAATATTCTACCCAATGTGCATGCGAGGCTTGCGATTCGTCTGCTCACACTTCAGACTAGATGGCACACCCGCAGTTTGAGGTCGAGTATGGATCGTGGAGAGCTAGCTGAACCCTGCTGCGATCCTTGGCGGATAAGAAAGATGCGACAAAGACCTGGAAAGAAGACAAGAGGCAAGCTGAACTATGCTACCGATTTTCGATCTACAGACACGGGCCTGAAATTATACATCAAAAAGTGTAGGCTAGGTGATCAATAATTGGACAGGCTGACTAGATAAAGCAGAGCACAGAAAGACAGTTGAGGCGCGAAGTATCGCAAGAGCTGCGCAACCTGAAACATGAACAGCCGATTCATGAAGACAACGTAGAATACTTGACTATTTTAAGAACCAAGACCTGTCAGCAGAACCGGACCGACGATGCCAGTACCGAAAAGCGAAGAACATTACTCGGACTGCCTCGGCTTGATGACGCAAGAAAGATGGCTCCAAACAGCAAAGCCTTGTTCCTCACTGCATCGCGGTCTAAAGTAGCAGTGCTTTGAAACGTCGGTCCCTCTGGGCCAAAGCCAGACAACAATCAGACTACAAGGAGACATACCAAGAGCTGATGGGCTTATTTCTCAAAGCAATTAGCCACCAAAAAGCCCCGAAGAAATCTGCGCCAAAGTGGTCAAGATGTCCTACCAGAGGCAGCCATCCATTCTGGAATGCAGCAAGGCTGAACAATGCTAGACCCATGTTGAACAGCGCGGGAACACGTATGGAAACAAGTTGAAATATAATACGCCGAGTAGATTCTGCACACGCAAAAACTGTCATCAGCCCTGACACAGAGCAGGATGCTCCGATTGCTTTCCTGATAGCTTTCGGTGACTCCGTCTTGCTCAATGAACGCTTGTAGAAGTCCTCAACATACTGATGAGCCGATCCATATAATGACAAAATGGGCCAGGCCATAATGCTGGATTACTCGGGGTCCAAATGACCAAAGGATTCCCATGTTGGCCGCAAGATGTGCCAAGTCGAAATGTGTGAAGGAAGGTGTAAGGAGTGTATAGAGGCGGCCTTGACGAACGTTTCGCAGAGACATCATGAGTTGCTCGTCGATGAATTTCTCTTGTTTTGGACCGCGCAGGAGCCCTCCACTCGGGACTCGTCCTCTATTCACAGACTGATGTGTGGAAGCATGTTTCTGATAAACAATTGTCCGCCCAAACGCCTGCAAAAACGGAGATTATGGCGCCTACCACATTTTTACTGAATTGGATCTTGGCGATGTGTGTTTCGAACATGGCCATGAACTTCTCCATAGCCAACCGTACCCTTTCGCGATCCGCAGCCTAATTTGCCTCGAGTTCCATTGTGCGATTCTGTCAGGACTGAGAATAAAACCACCTGAAGTGATTTTGCAATGCAGCGGATTCCGCGTTCGAGGCTTGTTGGCAAGGCACGGAGGGATCAACTACACGTATAAGGGTCAGAGACGGCACAGTAGGAATAGGAAGAAAGAGCTTCACTTACCAGATTTCCCGGCAAGGGCCATTATTGAGAGCATTGGAGGCCAATTAAGCTCTGGTCATTTCCAATTGAACTCGCCATCGCGGTAGAAGTCCCTGTATTTGTTGTACATTAGTGAGAGGAGCTCCCGGCTGCATACCTACGATAGGAGGGTTCTGCATTTGTTGTTTACACAAAGGCAAGGGTCGAATTGAGCGCCGTGATAGCAGGCTTAGGAGTAGGTTTCCGCTGGCAGAATGACACCAGGAATAGCAGCTCGGTGTCTGCATAGCAAGACGGGTGCAAGGCTCCGTATCGACTTCTATGTGCCTGGGGTAGATGTCGAACCTTGCCAGCGTTTATGATGGAGAGGACGGGAATACCCCATACCAGAACGTGATCTCGCGTTGTGCACTAACTTGATGCGCTCTAGCCCCAACGGGCAAAAGATCCATCTTTCTTAAAACTACCCAGCAGTCGTTCGCCTTTGCTCCGGAGAAATAATCCAATCCTTTGGTACCTACCTAGACAACAGACCCCCGAAGTGTCGTCTGGAGAGGTTTTTAGTGTATTCATGAAGAGCATACAGTGTCACTTGCGGTCCTGACAAATCACGGGCTTACTTTTCTTGCCTGCTTCGAACGAGGGTGTGGACAAGTACGACTTCGACTGACATGGATATAGAATCGTACATCATATCTACTATGCTGCTCTAGGCCATTCGTGTCCGGGACTTATGAATACCGATTCTCGGCAGAGCTTCACACTCTTTCGCTATGTACCGAAATCGTCAAGCAGCCGCCTTGTTCGGCTCCTGACTCGAATCCAGATCACCGGGCTGATTGGGGTCAAAGTCTCCTGCCAAGTACTTATAAGGCTGAATAAAGTCCACAAATCCAAGATTGGGAGACGAGACCGTGTATCCCATTCTCATTTGGACATCGAATGGCCAGGACAAGACTTCTTCTGTCGAGAAGGCGAGGTAGGCATTTTCCTGTAAAATGTTATCAGCACTAACTCGGATTCAAATATATCGGCAATCTTACCTCCTGTCTCAAGTACCCGCGAATGAAAGAAAGGTCATGAACCGGGCGGTATTGGTCAGTGGTTGAGTTATGTCCTCCGGCGTGGTACAACCCGCCAAGGAAAGCCAGACAGTCGCCCTTCTCCATCACAGCGTATCCGATCTCATCAACCATTGGAACGCGGTCTGCGCCCCACAGGTGAGATCCAGGAATCACCTATTGATCATCAGCATTGTCCGGTCTCTTCTTCAGTCTACCTACCTGAGTAGCACCGTTCTCAATGGTTGTGGCAACACCAGGAACCAGGAATGAAAGCTCCACATCGGACCCAATTCTGTAACCAGTCTTGGTCTGATCCTGATGGTCGACATGGAAGTTCTTGTCATCTCTGTGCAATCTCTGAGCCTTCCCTCCAGGTCCAATACGCATCGTCAAGCCAGTATTCAGGATGGCCTTGCTAGTATATGTGTGCTTGGTCTCTCCATAGAAGTTGTGAGTGGTCTTATCAACAAAGACATCCAGCAACTTGGAAACCACTGGATCTACGAGCCATTCTCTTGCCGTCGGTGAACGACCAATGAGCCGACAGCAGCGTCTCGTTTCTGGTGGAAATAGATCCCCCTTGACCTTCTGTCAGTACTTGTCTATGATAAGATGATGGGTTGTCTACCTTCCAAGGCTTGTCTTTCTCCAAATATGGCAGGGTATCGGCATTTACACGCTCGACGGCTTCAACACTTGCAAAATTCTTGATGATAACGCCGCCATCTTGCACAATTGCTTGGATGATCTTGTCTACTTCATCTCGATGGATGTGTTGGATAGAAGGCCTCTCAACAGATCCCATCTTTGAAGTGTATAGTGCGGAGACGAGGTGATGTGAAGCGAGTCGGGTAAGCGGGTCAACTTTCTTTGACGAGTACAACGAAATTACAACAATGTTTTTTCAACAACAACTTCTCATTATTTCATCTGGTAATCCACTTATATATTCTCTGAATCTCATAGAGTCATGATCCAAGATATCGACAGTGGGGTAGCAAGACGGTTAGTGTCGGTAGTGCCTTATCTTATCGTGGCATTCAAGGTGGTGGTCCTCAGCCCCGCTCCATTAGTGAGGCAAGAGATCCCGAACGTCTTTACTTCCTCCCACTTTCAACACTCCGGACCAACCATCGTTCAAGTATATGTTACTTTTGAATCTGGGTTCGGAGCAAGAGACGACGACTCGCGCGGCTCAAAAAGAGACTCGCCGAAGCCGGTGCTGCAAGGCTGAACCCTCCATGGTCTGATTCTGGTGAGGGGCACTTAGTGACCGCTTCAAGATATAACTTCCTGGAATTGTTCATTTTACCTCCAAATTCCAGGCATCACACATAGTTCACATATCTGCAACATTTCCAAGACACAATGTCAGAAACTCAATACGACGTAATTGTCGTCGGAGCAGGTCTCAGCGGTCTCCAAGCCGCGTACGATATCCAACAAGCAGGACTCTCATGCATCGTCCTCGAAGCCCGTGATCGAGTAGGAGGAAAGACCTGGTCGGTTCCACTAGCGAACGGGAAAGGAAATGTCGACATTGGTGCAGCATGGATAAATGACACCAATCAATCACATGTATATGCATTGACCAAACGATTCGGAATTGAGCTGCTAGAGCAGAATGTTGATGGAGATTGTATTTTCCAAGATAAAGATGGGGCTACACATGCGTTTCCTTACGGAACATCACCCAAGGTACTCCTCAGAAAGCCGGAACGAAAATTAGAATTTAGATTAACAGGAAGCAGTTCTCGGAAGCTCAAGTCACGGATCTCGAAAGGATTCGGGATATCATCCATGATCTCTCAGTCGCTTATGGCTCGAAAGCAAGCAGCACAGAAAACTATGATCAGATGTCACTGGTCCAATTCGTTATCAGCAAAGGAGCTACCCAGAAAACAGTTGATATGGTGCGTGTTTGGTCTCGGGTGATGGTTGGAATTGAGGCCACGGAAATGAGCGCCCAGTTTTTTATCGAGTATACCGGTAAAGGTGGAGGATTGAAGCAGCTGCGTTCAGATCAGAAACATGGTGGCCAGTATCTAAGATTCAGGAAAGGTAGGCCTCTCTCAGATCTGATTTCCGAAAGTGGCACTGGTTCTAACTGGAGCAGGAACTCAACAAATGGCAATTGGACTCGCAGCACTTCTAAAGCCCAAGACAGTCCGCCTCTCCACACCCGTGTCCAGCATCACGGACTCCGGAAACCTTGTGACGGTAACCACATCTACGGGCCAGACCTTCAAATCCAGCAAACTGATCCTCAGCATTCCCACACCACTCTACAAAGACATTGCGATCTCGCCACCACTCACAGGAACCAAAGCCACAATCGCATCTAGCACAATCCACGGATACTATAGCAAGATGATTCTGTGCTACGACAAACCCTGGTGGACATCCCCATCCTTGACCAGCCCCAAATCCTGCGGCCTAGCAATATCCTACCAAACCCCCGCAGCAGTAATCAGAGACACATCCGTCCCAGCAGACGACCACTACTGCCTAACATGCTTCGTGGGTGGGGGACCGGGACTTGCCTGGTCCAAATTGCCCCAGCACGAACGCCGCGCTCAGGTCCTCGCTCAGGTGTCCAACATCTTCAACAACAAAGAGGAAGTGTACAAACCAGTCGAGATCTTCGAGCAAGAATGGAGTAAAGAGCAATATAGCAAGGGAGCGCCGTGTCCGGTGACGGGGCCGGGCGTGCTGACTAGCGTGGGTGGATCGAGTGCGTTGAGGGAGGTGGTGGGGAATTTGCATTTTGTGGGGACGGAGACAAGTGAGGTGTGGAGTGGGTATATGGAGGGTGCGGTGAGGAGTGGGGTGAGGGGGGCGGAGGAGGTGGTGAAGAGTCTGAAGGGCGAGGTATTGAGGGCGAAATTGTAGGTGGGTGTTGGCTTGGATTGTACTTAGCCTGCTCCCAATTGACTGAGTTGGGATTAAGAAGTACTGAGTAAGCTGTTATTGTGATGTGCAATGCTTTTTGGAGAGCTCCGTAACATTTGAGGCTGAAAGAGGCAAGGTGCAACACCGTTCCCATTCTAGCGCCGAGAGGGGCCGAAAGTTGTGAAGTGGTGGCTAAGAGATTGTTCAGCGCCCTCAAAAGGATTGCCCTCATCGGCCGTAGAAGCTATGTACCAGGTCGTTGTTAAGACAATACAGACGGTTCAACCAGCCGCTCGTGTCAAACGATGGTTATTGCTCTCTGCTCTTTCTTATAGGCTTTCCACTTGCCGCAGCCGTTCGTATACCCCACTCGCGTGTAAGTTCCAGGCAAAATACCAGACTGAACGAGTACCAGCCCATACACTTCCCCTTCATCCTCGTAGACCATCAAACAATGTACCTTGCCAAACACCGCGGTGTTCCCTTCTACTTTGACATAAGATCTCCGAAATGTGGACTCGGTCTCACCATCCAGCAGCTGCACTTGGCAATTCTCCAGAACAGTGTCAGGCACCATGTTTACCCAATCTTTGGGACATGTTTGGTCAGGCTACATGGTGTAATTGTGGTAGCCCGTTGGGATGGGCGTGTTGATTGTGGCGGTGATGAAGGAGCCAATCAGGGTTAACGAGGCGCTGGATACTTGACCGGAAGGGTTGGAGCTTATGAGAGACACTTTTATATCGTGGACAGTGATAAGTGAGCGACCGGATAGGTGGAAGTTATTTTTGTATTCGAGACGACCAGTAAGAGAAGCCCAAGACCTACGACGTGAGATGTTGAAGCTAAACGTGGGTAACTATGTGGATAGAGATGAGATTATAAATAAATGAAATGGCATATAAATGGCGATTTTGCGTACAGAAGAGAATGGAGAGACATTAATCGAGAACGCTTACCAAGAAGGACATCCATTCTCTGTAGGAACTGGTGGTTGCAGTGTGAATGCTCCCACTTTCTCGATGCCCCAAATATCTACCGACCAAAAGAGATCCTGTGCAATAACATACTTCCACAGTCCAGCAAGATACACCGAACTGGTAATTTGATTTATCCTCTCCGCAGCACCACTGATTGCAGGGAGCTTGTCAGAGGCGAATGTAAGACTACATTCTGTATATGTCTCGACAAGCTCGTGCCACTGAACAAATAGCCGACTGCCGCTGGCAGAAGAGGCTCGAGGCAAACTGGCAACCCACGGCGTGGACAGTTCGTTTCGATCTTCGACGTGTACTGTCTTGTGACTTTGAAATTCAAAAACAAGTCCTAAGAATCGAGAGGGACATGTCAGCTCTGATCCTGGGCCGTTCTCAGAGAGATAAGTAAGATTATACCTTGAAGTCTTTGAGGCCAGTACGCCTGCTGATATCTGGCTGAGCCCGTCCAGTTCTGGGCTGCAAAAGGTCAATGCAGGCGACGGAAACCAAAGACGCAGTGCCGCACTATTGCGCACTTGTACCTCATGCTTAACACTTCCACGGCTTTGAGGACATATCTTCAATTATGAAGTCCGCAAAGAATATTTGCAAGGTCTGTGTAAGTAGGTTTGACGATGGGTGGTGAAGAGAACGAGATCATCCACCACGTGAGGTTTATCTGCTGACAAATCTGGGCCAACCTCGAACAGGGGCACAAGTGTCCAGGCACGCAACCTTATTTTCTCCCCTCTTCACTCCTTCGCGCCCACACCTACGGCATGTGCCCCTTCATATTTCCACATCGTGCCTGTGTCACCTCTGCCGCATGAAGTAGTGCAAAAACGAATAGTATTTATCCAATCACAGCGGCCATGAGAAGCCGTGTCTTGGCACAGGGCTGAAAAGCATGTCCCGATCAGGATATGCGGAATCCCAGAAACGCCTCTTCAAAGCAAAGCTTCGGCTTTACATCAAGGATCTGAAATGACATCCCACTAAGTTATGTCCCAATGGCATTTCCCCAAAGTTCTTTTCTTTCGAAGTATGAGTTCCACGATCTCTTCACGTCTCTCCACGCTCTTTTGACTTTTCATGATGTGTTCTTCTAATTTTGTCAACATGGATTCATTCATTTGGTTTTCTTTCGTCGCTCTTTCGCAGGTGCAGAACGTTCTGGCTTTTACGCAATGCTATTACCCTGACGGATCTATCCCTACAGATTACATCTGGGAGCCATGCACTGGCGATGAGTTCTCCTCTTGCTGTGTGCCTAGCGAAGGAGATATCTGTCAGCCCAACGGGCTATGCTATTATCCTATGACAGGGCTGGCATACCGTGGAGCTTGTACGGATCGTACTTTCAAGGATCCTTCTTGTAATGAGGACATTTGCGTTACTGGTAAGATCTAGCTGTTGATTCGAGAACTCGTGAGATAAGGTGTCTGACAATCTGAAAGGCTTCGAGACAACATGGCAATGGGCGATTGAGTGCGAAGGATCTTCAGACATACTTTGCGGGACATACGAGGATGCATATCATGCATTCCCAACGTGTTCAGCCAGTGCCGCAACTGTTACGACTGGATTTCAGACGACGAGATCGACGACCACAGCTGGGCGCTACACACCACCACCATCGCTCGACACAAGTCGCTTCACAGTGATAACCAGTTCCTACACTACGATCATCACGGCAACAGCGCAAACGACGACCCGCACAAGCACGTTCGAAAGCACAACTACCAGTGCAATTGCACAACAGGTGACCGAATCCGCAAGGTCGAGTGGAAAAGCTGCAAGTGGAACTGTAGCAGGTGCTTCGTCAGCAGGAACATCGCCTCCAAAATCTACTTCCTCAGCCAAAGCAGGCGCAGTGACACTGACCACTGGGGTTCTAGTGGCGATCATTGTTGGTCCAATTCTCGCCATTGCCATCTGCATAGGGGTTTTCCTGTTCATCCGAAAAAGGAGAGCGGCCAAGAAGAACGAAGCCCTCAGACTCAACTCTGCCAACTACCCACCTTCGAATGGACCAGTTGGTGCCGACCAAGTCTACCCATATGAAGTGGACGTCAATCAGGCTTCCGGGCCACCTCACCATCAGTTCGGGTATTATGGGCCAAAGATCGACACGTATGAAGTTGATGCTCATTCGACTATGCGGAAAGAGAAGACTCCCGTTATGAGTGGTGTTGCGGAGATGGGGAGGCCGTATCAGGAGGATCTGAGGAGTCCTGCTCCTACATATACGGAGGCTTTGATGCCTGTTGAGATGGATGCCACACCGTCGTTGAGAAGTCACACGAGACAGTAGTAATATTGAGATTCCGGAGTTCTGTCTAGTTGGGTAATCGATGCAACCCCTGGGCTTGGTTGTAATACTCGTTAGAATGGTACTTCACAATCATCCACCTCTTGATCGGCATTCGACTTCCCTAACAGACGAAGTCTACTGACTTGCAAGTTCGGCTCCTTTCTCGAGCTCCAGAAATGCAAAAACGCTACAATGCTTTGATGAGAACGAACATTCCAACGCTCTCAGCTCAACTGGCCGAAAAGGGTCTAGCTCGGCTCAGGTCTCAACTTTTCCTTCTCAGCTTTCCCTCCAAATTTTCATACTAAATTCACTCATCCATGCTAGAACATCATTTTCGCTATAGGCTTAAGTCAAATCCCAGCATGACGCTTTGATCGCTTGTTCATCTGGAGTTCCACTGACAGCTCGATATACTTTCCTGAGCCCCTCTAGTGACGTAGGGTTTGCGCCCACTCCCGATCAGTCCCCTGCTCCGATCGTCTTCTCGATTTCTCCGATTTCTCTCAGCCCTTTCTCAATCCTATTTACTATCCGGAATCGAGTCTTTTCCCAGCACACGAGTCAAGTTGCTCGTAATACAGGGTCCTTTTCGCGGTCCCTTGATTTTCACTTAGTTCATGGCAAATGCAGCTATGGCATGCGTAGGTATCGGCTCCGCCCTTTTAAGGGTCTGTTTGGAACGATTTTCTGTTCGGCGTCGGTATCTCAGCGTCCAATTACCATGACGGTGAGCAGATATTGAATCTTTCTTCTTCGTTGTCTTCTGCTAGATGCATGCGTCGGCAAGGATTTCGTTGTGCCTTCGAGACCTGCCCAGGTATGCTGCGATACGATACAATGCGCTCCTGAAGGGTACCCCGCGGCGTAATTGACAATCCTGCAAACCAATTGTGATTGCGCGCAAAGATACATCACAGTCGAGCGAACTTAACGAAGAGGCCTGGCTGTGACTAGGTGATTCGGGTCAACTGCCTTTGGCTTGAAGAACCAAGGACAGGGATGGGATGTCGGCTTCACGAAGCCCACCAGTTCAGGGGGGGAGAGTGCTGCGCGAGAGGGAACCACAGACATGAAATGGACTCCAGATGCGGCGGAAATCGGTGGCAGACCACAATTGGGACTCTTCGAACTCCTAGACATAGACGAGCGACCGACCCTCGTATTCGACCTTACAGACTCCGCGAAAGCGACTCCCACATATTACAATCCGGGCCTGGAGAAGATACCGCTTTTGGGACTGAAGCTTGGTAATGGAGTGCTGTCGAACACGGCATCTTCCCGAGACGTCGAGTACACGGCTTTCTTGAAATGGGCAACAACTAAGAAGGAACGTGAAATTCCACATATGAGCTATTGCGGGTTGTGGTGGACAAGGCATACTCTGAGGGACCGTTGGCGGGTTGTCACAGGCGCAGAAGGCGACGAATATGAGTACATAAGCGCAAAAAGACGACAATCCGAAGCGCCAAAGCTGGGCAGATCACATACGGCAGCTGGTAAACGCCCTTCACATTCTCCCACACAATCCCGGACGAAATTCGTTTCCGACGACTCATTGGAAGCTCAAATTGCCGCTTTTCGATTACGTGAGGGGCAGAAACCACCAAACAGCGGAACTGCCAAGTTGATAACACCAGAAAGTATTCAAAGGTCTGAGACGCTTGACCGCCTGGATTTCATCAGCGCATATCCCGCCAATGTTCCATCTGCTCACCATGAGTTCTTCATGAAATTTGACTGGGCGTCCACCGAACTGGGCCCGATCGATTCGTGGGGAGCCACTCTCAGGCGCCGAGTCAATTTTCTCATGAGCGACCCACGTCCTGCAGCTATGTATTGGGGGAGACAAAGAACGATAATGTATAATGAGCCGTACATGCATGTCACTGGCCAGAAACATCCAGGCATGATGGGCAGGATATTCTCAGAAGCATGGGGAGAGGTTGAAGGTGATTTCATTCCAGCATTCGAAAAAGCTTATACAAATGGAGCTTCTACTGTGCTTGACGATGCTCGCTTCTACATCGAGCGGCACGGGTATCTTGAGGAGACATACTTTTCACTAGCTATGATTCCATTTCTTGGGGACCATAACGATGTAGCCTTGTAAGTTACTATGCGGGAGCACTTCTCTTCCGTGTGATTCATACTACCACAAGCCTTTTCACTGATTCTCATTCCAGCTACAACCCAGTCTTTGACACAACTCGGCAAGTTATTGCAGACCGTCGTATGGCCTTTCTGCTACGCTCAGGCCAATACATATCTTCTTCAAGAGATCCACAGGATTTCTGGCAGCAGTTGATGTTCTCTTTGCAGGCAGATCATCCGGACCTGCCATTTGCAATTCTCTACTCAGTGAACCCTGACATAAGCGAGTCTGCTTCCGAGGCGTCTGATCACAGCCAGAACCGGAACTGGGTGCTTCAAGGAAAAGTTCGTGTCAGCGATACTTGCTCAGATATACCAGTTGCCGCGACCGACCAATCAATGGAGCTGTTCCTTCCCACTTTCTCAGAGCTAATCAGATCAGGGAATCCAACATTGCTACGTGCTGAGGATAATTCACTACCAGACTTCATTGCACGAGACATGGGCGTTCCAGATAGAGCACTTGAAAAGGCTGCTGTTTTTCTACCAATTCGCTCGACTGCGGACAGCCTTCTAGGGTTTCTCGTACTCGGTTTAAATCCTCGGAAACGATTCGATGCAGATTACAGAGTATTTATTGAGCTATTAACTCGACAACTTGCTACTTCACTTGCGGTCAGTATCCCCGCATAGGGATTGCGGATGTTTGCTGATCATCTTTACACAGTCTGCAGTCTTATTTGAGGAAGAAATCCGGCGAGCGGCCCGAGACCGGAAAATACTTACCAAGCGACTTGCTCTCCAAACACATGAAGCTCTCGAAACAGAGACTAGATTTCGACGGATGGCGGATCTTGCTCCAGTTGGGATCTATCACATTGAACCTGATGGGTTGCTGGTTTATTGCAACGAAATCTATTATGAGTGAGAAGCCCTCACCTACCAAAACCGAATACTCGCTAATAATGACTATGAAGACTCACAGGGCACCCTCGAGATGCATTCACACCTATGGTAAGTTCCACCACATCTTTAGAGCTATCCTTTATCATTGTGTTGAGGCTAACTTGGCCATCAGAGCTGGCTAGACGTTCTTCTGGAAGAAGACCTCCCCTTGATGAACCAGGAATGGACAAAACTACTCCAAGGAGAATCGGTCTCGTTCGAAATAAGACTAAAGCGGCCCTGTGTACTCGAGGACCTCATCGATGGCGAGAAGGCAGAAGGGTCCACTTGGATTCTAGCTGCTGCATACCCTGAGCGTGCAACGGACGGCACTGTCATAGGGATTCTAGGTTGCATAACGGATATCTCGCGCCAGAAGTGGATGGAAGGATTCCAGAAGAGGAAGTTGCTTGAAGCTATTGAACTTAAGAGGCAGCAAGAAAACTTCATTGACATGACATCACAGTGAGTTCTTTTGTTTTCGAATCCAGATCCCGCAACTATGGATGACACCTATATCTAGCGAGATGCGAAATCCACTCTCAGCGATTGTTCATTGTGCCGATTGGATTGGAACATCGCTCTCGCAATTTGACTGCGATCCAAACGACGTCATCATCCCCAGAGATGTTATTGAAGGATACGCAGATGCGACAGAGACGATTGTTCTGTGTGCTCAGCATCAAAAGAGAATCATCGACGACGTACTGACCCTCTCAAAGCTGGATTCAGATTTACTGATGATAACCCCAATTGATGTTCAACCAGTGTCTACAATACAGGCGTCTCTGAAGATGTTTGATGTCGAGATCCAAAATAGCGATATCGACCTCCGATTCCAAGTCGACAAGTCTTACGCCGAGCTTGCTGTCGATTGGGTAAAGCTCGATCCCAGCCGACTTTTGCAGGTGCTTATCAATCTTGTTACGAACGCAATCAAGTTTACGATGGCTGAATCAAGGAGGAAAATTGTCATCCGTCTCGGAGCATCTCGGGAACCTCCGACGATTGGTAGTATCGAATATCTCCCGCGCACAAGCAACCGTAGAGATATGACTAAAGGGAGTGCATGGGGGACTGGAGAACCTGTCTACCTCCATATTGAGGTGCAAGATAGCGGTCGAGGCCTGGACGAGGTCGAGCGAACTTTGTTGTTCAAACGATTCTCCCAAGCCTCACCCCGCACTCACGTCCAATACGGAGGATCAGGCCTCGGCCTCTTCATCTGTCGACAACTAACAGAGCTACAAGGTGGTCAAATCGGCGTGACCTCCTCAGTTGGTGTAGGAAGCACATTCGCTTTCTACGTCCGCGCGCGCCGCTGTACACGACCAACTGCGCCCCTCTCCGCCCTTTCCGCCGATCGCATCGACGTTCAACGAGTCGTCAGCCCTGAAGTTGTACAAAAGCTGCGCACAAGCACACTCAAACCAAACCTGCCCTCCTCGGCACCAAAACACGTCTTAGTAGTCGAAGACAATATCGTAAATCAAAAGGTCCTATCACGACAACTTCAAACCGCAGGCTGCATTGTCTCCGTCGCGAATCACGGCCGCGAAGCACTCTCCTTCCTCGAGAAGTCTCGCTTCTCGAAGGGTCTTGAGGTTGACGGTATCGAGCTCTCTGTCGTGCTCATGGATCTTGAGATGCCTATCATGGACGGACTAACATGCGTGAAGATGATCAGGCAGTTGCAGAGAGAGGGTAGTCTCGTCGGTCATGTACCTGTCATTGCGGTTACTGCGAATGCAAGGAGCGAGCAGATCTCTACTGCAAAGGAGGCCGGAATGGATAGTGTGGTGACTAAACCATTTAGGATACCGGACCTGTTGCCTGAGATGGACAGGCAAATCAGGTGCGGGAGTGAGAGGGGATTGGAGAGGCCGGCTTCAGCGCCGGTTTGAACTCAACAGTACATGGAAAGCTCTGTTCTTATATAGATGGTCTTTATTTGAGTCTGGAAGGGATGATGATAGAACGAAGGAGTTTGGTGTGGCAGGGAAACATAATCGGTAGAGCCTCGCCGAAACACAGCAAGCTATCTGCATTTGGGTCCAATTATGGCTGGAAGAGATGGATACCTATGGGTATGGAGTACAATGGATACCATTTTGTTCGTGTTACTTGTCTTCACTTTTCCATGCATTTTGCGAGGTCACAAGCTACAGGAGATCCCAAATTATCGCAGCACCAGACCCAGACAGCTAGCTGCGATATCTATGTGCGTATGGTCATCTATCTCTATATTTCAACACCTGCCAAATCATCGCAACAACCTTGTATGATCTGTCAGTCCCTCTCTCTCCTCGCCCAAGACGTTCAACGCAACCAGGAACCACTCAAAGCGTAATATAATAACACCGACTACTAGCATCATACTCCATCTCAAATTCCCTCTCCATCTCATCAACCGCAATCTCATACTGCCTTGTCACATCCAGCTCATACGCATCACCCATCGGACTAGGCAGAACTAGCGCACAGATGAATTTACGACCGTCCTTCAGCTCGATTNCTGTTGGTGCGATTGATGTCTTTGGATTCGAACCCTGCGAGGTAGAGGTAGAAGATGAAATAGGAGTGGGGAATGCGCCGACGGGACACATAATCATGAATTTCGAGAGGTATTGCGAGGACATCTTCCGCTCGATGAACATCCCTTGCCGAAGACGTTGTTGGAACGGCAATTTTGTACTGCACTTCTCGCCTTCCCCTTCGACCACATTTCCTTGCGAATCCGTTGCTTTACCTAGCGCTCCCTTTGATTTAGTGGCTGTACTGTTGAGCGCTTTCCGAGAATCGATGTGTAGACGCCACAGTTTGTCGTAGAACGCACGAGCTTGCTGTTCTGTGACTCCAGGAGTTTTGAGACACCGAGATACGAACTCGCCTTTTGGGAGGCGGCAGATCTGAATACCATTCTCGGTTGGGGCGAGAAGAGCGGAATTAATGGGTGGGTTGCCGGACTGGATTTCATCAGCTTTGCTCTGGCTCTATTCTGGTGGAAGACTGTTAAAGTGCGACTTACATTGTTATCGATCCATGTCTTTAATGCAGCTGAAGTCCAAGTTGACGGCATGGACTCCTTGTGCACTGGCTGTTTGAAAGGAGGCACCGGAATTCTCAGCATCTCGGCATACCGGAACGAATTCTTCGTTGGTCCAACATCAACGATATTCGGACTAACACAAGCCACAACAGCAGTCTTACAATGCCGATATCCCTTCGTATCAAAAACATGTTTCAAGACCTTCGTAAGAGTACTGTTTCGATACGGGATGTGGATAGGTTTGGACTTGCCACCACTCTCAACTTGGGCCTGGTCCATGTACCACATCGTTCGCCCACGGATGCAGTCTTTCAGCGTTGATAGAGACGTATTGATCTCCCGCGATTCCTTCATCCGATCTGCACTGTGATCTTTCATGTCTGTGGCTGCTTCGCTGCCTGCGAGATCGATAAGGAATAGTAGACCGTCGGGAGTCTCTGAGACGTCTTTATTAACGATGCGAATCCGACAAACGGCATGTGTACGTGAGGAGCTATCGTTTCGAAGCGTGGGTGCACTTTTGCGGAATTTCATACTTCGCTCAATCAGCTCGATCAGCTCATTGACCGAGGTGACTTTGGGTTCGATGGCGCCGACGAGTTGGGTCTCGCCAAAACTGTCTTGGAGGACACTGATCTTTCGACGGTCGTTGAGGAGGTCTGGATGGATGTTAGGGGAAAGCTTGGAGATAGTGAAAGGGGGCTTGCCTGATGCTACATTCCCTGCAAGGTCAAAAATTGATATGTAGACATCGCGATTTCCTTCAAGACCACCAAATAGATCTTTCGCTGCTCTTCGTTCCAAGGCATCGAGGGTGAATGTCTTTCCAGATCCAGTCTGGCCGTAAGCGAAGAGGGTACTAATGCCACCACCCCACTGCAATACGTCTCAGCTCTATTTCAACCAGAAGCAGATTGTGCGTTTCCAGAAAAGCAACAGATATTGATGACTTACAGCCCAAGGTACCAAAGGCCCACAAAGATCATCGTAGACTTGATCAGATGTGCTTTCCGGCCCATACAATTTGTCAAATTGAAAACTTGACGTCTATTAATTCATCAGTAAAGTTCTAAGCTCCCAACATATTTCCACTTACAGCGACCGCAGGCGGTCCTCGAACTTTCACCCTCAACTCATGAACATCTGCAATTCTGCCCTTCTCCCTGGCATACACGCTTGGAACGTGACCAAGTCCTCTATCCTCTTCCGACAAGGGTCTTATTCTGGCTCCGATTATTGTGTCAGAATCGGAGAGCGTTTCTCTAGGTGCGGAAACAGCGCCTTTACTTGATAGTGGGACGAGGGAGTCTTGAAAAGCAGTGATTTGTGACTGATAAGAGGCTTTGTTTGAGAGGAGGAGGGCGTCCATGGTTGTGGTGTTTGAATGATGGGGTTATCAGAAGGATGACTGAGGCGCTCTTCATAGATGATAAGAAGTGCCTCTGGGTTTTAAGATAGATTCTGGCGGGCGGGCGGGTACCTGCATTCGATATGATAAGCGAGCCTGTCTCATCAACCAGGCAACCGTGTAAACAAAGTGTCGAAACACTGCTGCCTGCGAGATCGTCTATCTTCTGCGAATCAAAAGTTTGGAAATGATGCTACCTGATTTCTCGGTACAGATTCTACTTCAATTGACTAAAGAGAATTTTATGAGCCCAAACCGAGCCGATGCTTGTCTCTGCCGTCTCGAAATAATGCCCCACTTTGCTCCTGTCAACCTCGTAAAAGTCCAATCAAAGTCAACCTAGAAATAAATACCTCCGATGCGTACAAGTGGTCCAAACCTGATCCAACAAACAGAGAAGACGCTTCGATCCTAGCATGAAATCCCTGCGGGCTGATCAGCTGTTCATGTCTTGAACTGATAAATCAAATATGTCGTCGGTGGACCGCGCCGGAGCATGATCATCGCTACTACGGTCCTTGAGAAGAAAAGGAGAACCATATCTGGTATTGAATCCTATATGGGTAACGATGTCACCAATCCGATCCTACGTTCGAAAAAAGCATGAAATTTTGAAGAGCAATCACATATCATATCTCGAGCCAGGCTCCCGAACTTCATAAACCGGACCAAGAAAGTCACGAACATGGCGCTCAAGCGACCACGCCCAGAAATTGCCATTCTCATCTCTCATGGAATCACCTTGGGTAGTCGGTAGTGGAGCTGAATGAACAGTCTTGCAAATCTTGAGAACGTCGATCGAGGTAAGCGCGAGACAGACAAGACCGAAATCCTGGACGCGTTGGTAGTGCAGCTCGAGCGCATTGTGTTCCAGCATGCGGATGATCTTGAGAATTATCTCGTTGGGCAAGATTTGAAGGACAGGCAAGTCGATGAGCTATCACAACGTTCTGGTTAGCGAAGGATTCTTAGGATATTGGTTGTTAGTAACATCTACCATCTCTCGCGACTTGGACCAAAGCCGCGCCGTTGAGGACTCTCGCTCGCTTTGCCTGCAAGCTCTTGTTACGCGCGAGCAATCTAGCACCTGCTGGGCTCCCTGTGTAGTCTGCTTCGCGTTTCTTGGTCGAGGGGATATGTCGAACTTGGTCCGAATCGCTGGTGAACGTCAATTTCTTGGGGGTGATGATGGCGCTAGTGGGGCAGAGTCTGAAAGGATCTCGAGGAGCCGTGTCCGAGTCCGGCGTGTTAAGGCTCAATGGGGCTGTCATATCTTGCTGACTTTACTCGAAGGTAGTGGTCCCAGATATCTTTTGGGACTTGGTTAGTTTGAAAGCTTGAAGTTGGAGTAGTCGACGCTGGAAGAAGACCTAAACATAGACCAATCAGCAACTCGGATGGTCGAAGTCAATGTTGGCGGCTCTGGAAGATGGTTGATTGTGGATGCACCCTTTGACAAAGATGACTGTCCGATAGCTCAGCAGCCCGATGGCTCAGCAGCAATAAGTCGTGAATAAGTCACATCTTCACCCAGAAATGATCCTCGCAAAAGGGATAGAGAAAGATGATGATCCTTTTGCAGCGGAGCTTTGGAAACAAGAATCTTCATCAAGCGTTCGAAAAGCTTTGGGATCTCCTTGAAAGATTCGGCGTCCTTCACCTCTGGCTCTGCCTCGTCATTGGCGACTGCAACCGAGTTATGACTCAAAGCTCGGTAGTAATCCATCTCGTTGTCCCACGGTCCCAGGCCCGTTTGTGAGTCTGGACCAACTACGAAAGCATCTTCGTCCTGGTATATCGAGCCAATCTTGTCAAATTCCAGGGTTCAAAGTTTGACCTGAATTTCGGCCATCTGTCTGCGAAAGTTCGAGTCTTGGATAAAGTTCCCGAATTGACCGACTGGGCTCGCCATCTTCAGGCATTGTTCTGAAGCGCAAGTCCCATTAATGTAGCTCATGAGTAAGTAAGGGGCACCAATATCGTTGTGCGGAATCGGATCATAGTGCAAAACCTTCGGGACTGGTATCGAGCTCTGAAGGCTACTTTTCGTAGGAAATTCCTCCGTCAGGTTAAATTCTTTGCCAGCCGACCTCAAGAACTTCATGATTGCGACTTCACTCTCCATTACCCGAGCAAAATCTAGAGTCCCACGACTTTCAGCTACGACTCCTAAATCAGGAAGCCGTGGTCGAGCGACCCAGGTCGTCCCATCTGAGAATTCAAGAGCTCGAACCATGTTGAAATTGCCAAGCGAGTAATTTTCACTGATGTGACAATGTATTCCACCACGATGGGTGCTCGCGAGTTTGCATAGCCCCTCCCAGTTGATAGCAGCAAGGAATTTTGTCGCTCGTAGATGATGTTCACCACCTTCTTCGTATTCCGAGGCGTTGGTCCATGTTGCACTCCCAAGTTGGGGAGCTGCGGTGCTGAATTTGCTGTTGCTGGAAAGTAGTATTTGTTTGATTTTACAATCTGCGGTATTTGGGAGATTAGACAGGAAGTTCTCATTAAGGGAACATAGGTAGTTCTTTGTTTGACTGCTGAATGCTGTCTTTCGTTTGACACGTGGCGTTGTACTTTCTAAAACAAGCCAGGGAATCGCCCTTAGATTGATCACAATGGAGGCTCTTGTAATCAGATCAAAGACGTCTGAAAGAAGAGCACAGAATGATTGGTTTGATAATGATCTATGTTGGTGCTTCCTGTTTGCTAGGTTGACAGACAAACCGAGATTCAGGACTGGTTGACAAGTACCAGTGCCACAAGGTTTGCCAAAGAGAATCACAACAGGAGGCTTTGTTCTTTCTTGTAGCAGTCCGAACATACTTCATTGGCGGTTCGGACCGCAAAACAGTTCAAATACTGCAATTTTGAACCTTTCAACCTGTAGTTCAAGCGAGATGCTCAGACCATCTATGATAGGCCCTTCTATCTGGCTCCTAGACCAAGATATTTACCTGTTCTATGGAATCCATTGTGCACTATATATAAGACTAAAACAATTCCTAAAAGTAGAGAGATCATCCATCACCAGAAAACTTGAAGCACTTCGACCATCATCGAATTGCGAAAGTCTCACTTTCACTCAACTTCGCGATCAAGCAGCATACACTTCATTCAGAACTCCAAGCCCCTCAACCAAGTTACTCAACATGGTTTTCAAGACAAAGAGCTCCGGTGGAGAGTCCTCAATGAAGATTGATCTTAAACAGACTTCTTCTGACAAGAAGACCGCAATCAAGCAACCTGTCCTTCGCCTCAAGTACAACGTTCAATGCTCGAATTGCGACGATCTCGTCAAGCTTGGGGAGAAATGTAGAAGTTGTGGCACCCAAAAATGATTGCCTTTGGTCCTCCAGATTCGATGATCTCTCCATGAAATTTGATCAAGGCATGGAGTGATGATGATTGTGGCATTGCAGATCAATTGCCACAAGACGACGAGCTCTAGGATCTCACACTCGGGAGATTCAAAAAGTCTGTCACAGCACTTTTCTTTAGTCTAGTCAATGCAGTCCTGTTCGCACATATTTTACTAATTCATGCAAAGTAACTTCAATTCCATATATATGTAAAAAATGCCAATTGTTTCTCATACAAAGGACCACTCAAAGCAAACACGGCCTCTCACCAAGAAGCACTTAAAAATCGGAGCGGGGTATTGTAGAGCTCTGAATAATAGGTCACATCCAGTTGTGCCTCTGTCACACACGTCCCCTGGAACCCCGACAGGTGGGCGCTCGTCCGAACCCTGTATTGGCGATCGGAGTTCCTACAGTACAGTAGACTAAAATAGAGTTCGCACTCATCGGAACGGACCGCCAGCAACTGAAAACGCGTAGGCTCGAGGTTATCGCAGCTTATATTCTTCTCTTTCATACTGGAAGCCTACTTCTTCTCGAAGATGCTGGCAGATGCAGCACGATTGCAGGATTTTTCAGCTGTAAAGATGCATCATCACCGGGATCAACTCCATTGTCGAGATCTTCGGTCAGAGTCAACAGTCAAGCCACCCGCGATATCCGCAGCTGCGCAGCATGAAGTCACCCAAACTTCTACTTCTTTTCCCCTCTCTGCCAGACAGAGTCGCACCTCTCTCCTCTCACCGAGAACAAATGGACTTTTGCAATCATGCGTTCCATGCTGTCGGGTCTATCAACGCTGTGCACACCCCTGAATGCAGCACTAAGCCACACTCCACACCCTGGAAGTCGTTGCGCGCGCCTGCCACACCAATGGGCTGAGCTTCCTGCATGCCTGTCTCAGGCTGATCGGGGGCGAATTGGAAGACTTTCGACGTCGTGAAATACTCTTCTCTTTCTTTTTCCTATCTCTCACAAGTATCTTGACATCCCGTATTTTAAGTTTGCGCATTTCTGTTTGTATTTCGTTGATAGCTTTACTTCGATTTGTTGACAGGTTTGCAACTTTGGCTTGCTTTGCTTGCCTTGAATTTGTGTGGATCGTACTGTATTGTTGTGTTTCTCTCTTAGAGGTGTATAGGTATGAAAACTGTACGTACTCTTCGTTTCACAGAACAACCCCAGGATTAGTGGAACTGCCTTACTGACCGTCGTCACCATCAAGTCATCGCTCTCCAGATTTTGGCGGAGTAAACCACAATCTACCCCAACTCCCGCTTCTCCCTTTCATCTTTCCAAACAAATACCTCCGTCGGAAGTGGAATGCGATTCCACAACTACCATATCCAACAGTCCCAAGCCTGAGAGGGAAAACAAACATGGCCTTCTACCCCTCCATATCCCCGATCCCACCACTACCCCGCCATCCGAGCGTCAATATCCCGTCGATATAATTGCCATCCACGGGATAACAGGAGACGCATACTCAACATGGACGAACAAGGAGACCTCATACTTTTGGCTGCAGGATTCTCTGCCGAGAGAGTTTCCCGGAGCGAGACTATACAGTTTTGGGTACAATGCGGATGTGGCGTTCTCGCTTGAGACGGGAGATTTTGATAGTTTTGCGAGAGATCTGCTTGAAGAGGTTTATGATACAAGGTTGGGCATAGAGGTATGTTATTGTCCGTGACTAGTGAAATGAAGGGATCATGTTGGCTCGAGTGAGAAGGTGTTACTCACAAACCTTCCAGGAGAAACGTCGCCCACTTATATTTATCTGTCATAGCATGGGTGGAATCATCGTCAAGAAAGTCAGTTGCCGATCTTCTCACCCCTCGGATGTTACAAAGAACACAAAACTAACACAATCATCAACATCAGGCCTTCAACGTCTGTCAAATTGAACCCAGATACAGGCATATTCTCGAGTCCGTGCCGTCTATCCTCTTTCTCTCCACACCACATGGGGGATCCGACCCTGCCGACTTACTAGCAGTCATATCACAAGTCGCAACTATCCCGCTCGCGTCTCGCTGGATAGGACGAACACGACACGAGCTAATCTCCGCCCTTGGAAGAAACTCGAAGGAATTATATATCATCTCCAAGGAGTTCCGACACCATACAAGGAATCTGAAGATATTTTCGTTCATTGAGCAGACTAGTACCCCGCCGCTGAACAAATTAGTAAGTAAAGCCCTTGAGAGCTAGCGAATGCGTACGCCATCCGACGGTACCAAGTTTTGGAGCACATTATGGAATGGTGATAATGACGCGACTGACTTGATAATTGTAGATCGTGGATGAGATTCGTGGGAGCATGCGAGTCGATACCGAAACCATCGTCTTCATGCCAGGGTGCGACCACAGAACCGTTTGCTGTTATGAAAGTGAGAAAAGCCAAGGATACAGGAAAGTATCAAGCAAGTTGCGGGAGGTTGTAGAAGAAGCCACTACGAGTCAGTCTTAGACCACACCAATACCACTCTCTGTGCGTTTTCCGTTATTAAATATTCCGATCTGACATCTTTTGGTGGTAGAGCTCGAAAATAAGATCCAAACTGACGATATTCGTAAGCCTCTCTGATCATAGAATACGTGAATGAAGAGGAAATACTCACTCGGGAAGCTTGCTTACATTCTCTCGCTTTTCCAACAATGCATGATCGCCTGCATTCAACTTCAACAGCACAGGCATCGACATGCACCTGGCTACTTACGCATCCTTCTTTCAAAGCCTGGTCCACTCCATGCTCCCCCACTTCAGAACCGACAAACCTGCTCTGGATCAAGGGCCATCCTGGGACCGGAAAATCGACGTTGATGGGCTACGTTCACAGATACTTCACCAATACGTATCCACGTGACATTCACCTCTCATTCTTCTTCCATGGTGATGGAACTCTGCTGCAGAAATCCCAGCTCGGAATTCTGCGGTCTTTGATTCACCAATTGTACACACAGATCCCATCTGCCCGTAAGCTGATCTTGAGTGCGTACGAAGGCAAAGTCAAAGAGTTCGGAGAGCATGGTCGAGACTGGGAATGGCAAGTAGAGGAGCTGCGAATTTTGCTGTCAGACATACTGTGTATGAAGCCACTGAGGGGAGAAGAGATCGTTGTTTTTGTAGATGCATTAGATGAAGTGGATAATCAGGGTGACCCATTGGTGGCGGGAGAACTGGTGGGGTATTTTCACGAGCTAAATGATCGCATTGTAGCATCCGGGGCCACGACAAGGATTTGTATCTCATGTCGACATTATCCTGTTGTAGCGACCAATAGAGGGTTGGTGATTAATGTCGAGGAGGAGAATATGAAAGATGTAGCACGGTATGTCGAGTACCATTTGAAGGTTGGCGTGGAAGGATGGGGTCAAGAGTCGGAGGTCGCAAGGCGAGCTCTCGAACAGGCGATTGTTGAGAAAGCGGAAGGAGTCTTTCTCTGGGCTCGACTACGAGTTCCAAAGATCATCAAGAAAATCAACGATGGAGCTTGGTCATTGGACATGGCACCCCAGTCACTGGAGGCCGAGTCGAACGAGCTCTTTACCCAGTATGAGGACATACTCTTCCACGATATTGATGTGTCCCTTCAGAAGCAGGCATTACATTTCTTACAGTGGGTATGTCTTGCAGAACGACCTCTATCTGTTTCTGAGATTCGCTTCGCTATGGCTTGCGATGATGAGAGCATCCGAGCAGATACTGTCCGGTGTGAGGATGTGGGCGGCTTCGTGGACTCAGATGCTAGAATGCAGAAACTGATCAAGAGCTTGTCAGGTGGTTTGGCTGAGGTCAGGCGACATGGGCATGGTACAACCGTCCAGCTCTTCCACCAAACTGTGACCAGCTTCCTTCGACTTCGAGGTTTACAGGTCTTAGCGGGATTTATGGATCCTGCTGCGATGACCAGCCCCGTCAATGATACTATTGGGGCAGGAGAGCAACGCCTATCTGCTTCATGCTTGAATTATCTAAGCTTCGAAGAGGTCTTGGAAAAAGCCAACCAAGAAGTGACCGGTATTGACACTCGACTTGTGTTCGTACAGTACGCAGTGAGGTACTGGATGAAGCATGCGGAGAAAGCGGAACGGAATGGCGTTAAACAAGATGGCCTCGTGGAGAGATTGATTTCTGAGTTCGGGCTATTCGATACCTGGAAAATCATACATTTCGAGACCGATCAGTGGAACTCACATCGCGACTCCGATCTGATTCATGTCATGGCGGGTTCAAACATCCTGGGCGCTGTACAGGCTCTTCTGGACAAAGGAATATTCATCGACGATGAAGACATGCAAGGCAATACGGCTCTTCTCTTTGCCGCACGGCATGGCCATGAGCAGATGGTCAAAATACTCCTCGAGCGTGGTGCTAGAGTTGATGTGAAGAACAGGAGCGGAAGCACCCCACTGAAGAGCGCTGCTGCCAATGGACATATCTCGATAGTGAAGCTGCTCTTGAAGCATGGTGCTGACATCAATGACACTACCGACCACGCAGGTAATGCTTTGCAGACTGCAGCCGGAGAGGGGAATTTGAGACTGGTCACCATACTCGTTGAGTGCGGAGCTAACGTGAATGCTTGCGGCGGGTTCTACTGTACTGCCCTACAGGCAGCAGCATACGGTGGTCATGAGAAAGTGGTGAAATATCTTATCGAGCGAGATGCGGATTTCAATATCCAAGGCGGCTTCCATGGCAGTGCACTGCAAGCTGCTGTACTGGCACCGGGTTCGAAGTCTCGTCGCCAAGCTGTCGTTGACCTCTTACTTGAGTACAACGTGGACATCGACCTGGAAGGAGGGCAATATGGTAACGCTTTGCAAGCGGCAATTGCGATCTACGATCTAGACATCGCAAAATTGCTCCTATCCAATGGAGCAGATGTCAATGCCCAAGGTGGAAAATTTGGAAGCGCACTTCAAGCTGCATGTCATAGCAGAGATAAAGCGCTTGTTAAGCTGCTCTTGAGTTTTGGAGCCAACCTTTATGCCGAGGGTGGGGAGTATGGAAGTGCCCTTCAAGCAGCAGCGTCCATCAACGACAACGAGGAGGTCATACTATTCCTCCTCCAACTAGGAGCAGATGTCAACCAGGGAGGTGGGCGATACGGCAGTGCGCTTCAGGCTGCATCGGCGTGCCCTGGAGCCGGAGCGGTTCGCTTGTTGCTAGAACATGGCGCAGATATCAATGTGCAAGGCGGGATGTATGGAAACGTTTTGCAGGCAGCCGTTTATGGGGCCAATGAAGAAATCGCAGAGATGTTCTTGGCCTCTGGCCTGAACATCAATCGACCTGGTGGGGAATATGGAAATGCCCTACAGGCATCCATAATCTCACGCAGAGAAGAATTTATTTCGTATCTGTTGGATAGAGGTTCAGATGTCAATGCAGAAGGAGGAAAGTACGGTGATGCACTACGAGCTGCAATTTCCTGGAACAGGGAGTCAATTGTGCAACTCTTGCTGGAAAGAGGAGCAAAGCCAGACAGCGATATCTTGGTAGACGAGCACAGAGACATGCCATTCGGAAGCGCGCTCTACCTTGCCGCCGGTAAAGGTAGGCTGAGCATAGTAAAGGCATTGCTTGAACATGGAGCAGATGTGAACTTGCGAGGAAATTGGACAGGGAACGCCCTCGGAGCAGCAATCACGGGTGGCCACAAGGCAGTCGTTAAGCTACTATTGGATAATGGCGCAGACCCCGATCTATTGGATCAAGATTTTGGTGGCAAGTTCTTGATTGCAGATGGAAATGAGGTTATGGCCAATCTTCTTCGAGAGAAGCGCAGGAAGATGAAGGGTCTGAGAGACCGAGGCAAGAGCAAGAGCAAAGAACCCAAGGATCTAGAACCAAGCGACACAATAAGAATTGAATTAGGGCCGGATCTATCGGAAGTGGTCTGAGATAGCATAAACCTTTCAATAGTATCAGTTTGTCGACAGTCTTGTAGGTAGATACCCAAAGCAGATTGATCGTTGACCACATACATCAAATCGATAGCTTAGTGATCGCCCAATGCCCATCAGACAGCGCTTCTCGGAACTCGATAACGAAATACTTAGTATAGAGTAGAATTGCCAACTGTTCTTCTTTTGGCAATCGATTCCGATAGGGAAACCCCGAACAGCTGGAATGGTTACTTGAGACTTCAGTGTAGGAAAGGATGAAAATGACCAAATCACGTGATACATCATTGATAACAAGAACGCTGATGCCTAGGCATTGGACCAAGACAATGAAGAACGACGATCCAAAAGTCTAGCAGATATAGTAGTATAGCGCTCCTGTCGTTATTCTCACCTTCCCTCTGAGCCCTGCATTGGGCGTGACATGAGACCGTTGAAAGTCACATGCCCCTACATTCTGTACCAGGGAATCTTGGGTCTGGATCTCGAAGCTCTCAACTATCTGCCGACCCCGCACATCACCAGACGTTGAATCAGGCTTTCACAATCAAAGTTTGCAATGCCCCTCTTTGCAATCGATAGTAGCTTTCGGCAAGAGCTTGCACCGCTTGCACCGCTTGGAGACGCACTGCGCCTCGATATGTACACGTACGGATGGCAATTGCGTTGCCTGGCGGGCTGAACTCTGGCAGTCTCTCCGACGGAGAGGCTTTGGCTCGTACTTCGTATGAACGCGACTGGCGTCGGCGTATCGGTGCCATGTGAAGGGACGTCTACACAAGCATAACAAAGTGGAAATACTATAAAGTAGAAAGCAAGGACTGGGAACTGAAGAAGTGACAACACCACATCAAAACATCGGCACCCTTGCTCCTCTTTGCTCCCTCAAGCCGCAAGTTGGGATTGTTTTCCGCAGGACTGCAATCACAACATAGAGGATAGAATTACTCAGCAGCCATATACCGAGACTTTGGCGTTCTGTACGAGCATCTGCTGAGTGCTGAAGTACAGTAGAGTGGTGTGGTGAGGTCAGATCCAAAAATACATTTGCCTCTGCGTCGTCCATCGGGCTTGGTAGTCTCTCTGCCACCACCCAAACTCGCCAAAAGTCAAGGTGCTGACTCTCTGCCACTCAAAGTCGCCTTGATCGTCGCTTGTCGGCCAATCAGAAAACGGAATTGCCCCTGATCTGTGGCTAAGCCGAGTTGCAGCGGGCGTTCCTGGCGCCGGTCGATTAGCCCCAGACACGAGCTGTCTGGTCCAGTCCTCTTCAAGACAGAGACACTTCCTGCGACACCGATCTCTCCTGACCCGACAAATACAATCATCCTTCTTCAACAACCGCGAACTTTCACATTCCACTCGATATACTTCCTACTGACAGCAATCAACAAATCATTCGCCCACATCAATTCGGCAATTGCAAAAGGACGGGGCGATAAGATTGCTTTTGGCGCGGATCATAAAACAGTGTTAAGGGGGTTAACCTTGTCAAGATGAGTGTATGTTTCAACCTCTTCTCTTCGTGTTTTGCGTCGACCGTGCTTCACCTTCATCGACCTTTCCTCCCCCTTGACAGACTACATCTGGGCAAAAGCAACTTTGAAGATATTCCCGACACAATTGAAGTTCCTCTGGTAGAAACTTTATACTAACAATCATGTCGCAGTACGGGTTAGTTCTTCCTCCAGCCTCGAATCCCCCCGACACGGTCGCACGACGAAGTTTGCCGAATCGTATCACTACGACTACACGACATCGCGTTAAAGAGTTACACTGACATGGAGCGAAACAGATACGGAAGAGGCGGTGCGAACCCATATGACCAGAGAGGGGGTCAATCACCACAATACCAACAGCCTGCCTATGGTGGTGCACAATCGCCACAATATGGAAGCCAGCAATACGCTGCACCAGCAATGGGAAGAGACGACTATGCTGGTTAGTCTATGGCATTGCGTGATGGCTATACCTAGAGTTCGACACTAACATACATCCTGTAGGCCAGAATGTCGAAATGGAACCCCTTGCACAGAATGGCTCGCAATTCGGCCGACAAGCAGACCCGAATGCAATCCTTAATTCTTGCCGTGATATCGATCGAGGCATCGCCGAAATTCACCGAGCAATGGAAGACATGAGGCAAGGTCCTCAAAGACAAGTTCTTGAGAACCCAGGTGGACAAGCCACGAAGCAGCTGGAGAACTCCACCACCGAGATCATGGCCATGTACCGCAACCTGACCGGAAAGATGAAGTCGATCAAGCAGCAGCCAGAATCTGGATCTCCCAAGAACGCTCCCCAAGTTGGAAAATGCGACCGTGCATTGAAGGACACTTTGGTCAAGTACAGACAAATGGAGGCCGAGTTCACGCGAAAGCTCAACGATCAAGCAGCTCGTCAATACCGAATTGTGCGCCCTGATGCCACCGAGCAGGAGGTCCAGCAAGCCATTGAGGATCCGAATACACAAATCTTCTCCCAGGCACTCATGCAGAGCGATCGACGAGGCCAATCCAGAGCTGTTATGTCGGCTGTGCAAGACCGTCATGAAGCTATCAAGAAGATCGAGAGCCAGATGATCGAGCTTGCAGAGATGTTCCAGGATATGGACAATTTGGTCGTTCAACAAGAGGCAGCAGTCGTCAATATTGAGATGAAGGGAGAGGAGGTCGTTGACAACATGGACAAAGGAAACGAGCAAATTGGAACTGCCATTCAAAGCGCCAGAAACACGAGAAAGTGGAAGTGGTGGTGCTTGGGCATCTGTGGTATGTACCTGCTTGCTTCGCTGCAGTTCCAATATATCTATCTTGATCAATTACTAACCCGAATGTTCAGTCCTCATCATCATTATCATCGTCGTCGTTATCCTCATCTACAAGTTTGTCATCCAAAACAACGGTACCACAACCAACAACAACACAGCCGCAAAACGATTCGTCCTCTCCGATAGCATCCCATTCGAGAAGCTCACCAGTGCACACCGAGTCATCTCAGGTCATCCTTGGTCAAACGGTGCAGTCGTACAAGGAAAGCCCTACACACCCTCCGACGAGGTCGTCACAAACCTCAAGAAATTCCGCCGCTTCGCCGCATGAATACTTGATATGGACCGGCGATAAATTACGGAGTGAGGTGCTGGGCACACAATACATATACATACTTCCTTTTCCTGTCTCGTCGCGTTCCGTCTGTCAAAAAACCGTTTGCCGTTGTCGCATAGAGCACTATCACATCCGATGGAAGGATGATATGGCTCACTTGCGAGCATTTGCATGGCGTTCATTGTTGCTGTCGTTTCACGCTCGGTCTTGGCCCTCTTTCCAGATCAATCGGTCTATTGCTGTTTAGGTTGTCTATCGAGGACAGATCCAGGATTTCTCCATTATTTGCTGGAACCAGAACTTCCTGTATGAGTAAATACCATCGAGCCGCTCGCTTTTTCCTTGCTTTTGTATTTTCGAATGAATGGAGGAGTGGAGCATATATGGAGTCTTGGGACTTTGAGATGAAGGCAGGGAATGCTGGTGCACTGTTGGTGGATTGGTGATTCGTTTCTGAGATGCTGTGGATAGTTGTGGATGGCTGGGGAGCAAGGAGGGAAATGAATGAGAGGATACAGGAGAGAAGTTGTTAGATAGGAACGTTTAATCCGATTTTCGGTTCTTTTTCGACCACTGCTCTACTTTGATTTCTACATGCTGTCAACATCACTGCATTGTGTATGTGCTTCGGGTCCAGTAGCTTCAAGCAACCTCCCCAGCGACTTTACATACCATCACCCAAGACGGCGAGGCTAGAAGTAAAAAAAGAATTGATGATGGGTTTTAGATCTCCTGTAATTCATTGACTATCCTCTAGCACACAACTCTCAGTGTACTTGTAGATCAGCAATAAGCTCTCGCCAAACAGCTATGTCTTCTTCTTTGGAGCCGTGTAACACCGAAAGATTTACGTTGTATGTGTTAGGAGCGAGAGTAGCATCCCTTGCTCAGATCACACAAACACTGTAGAGATTAAAAAGAGCAAGTCATACAGTTCCGAGAAGCAAAGCAATGAAATGTACTCCAGATAACTAATCAAAATGCGCTAAGATAAGACCCCAGGTATCTTATCGAGAGCCGGGCCGTCAACCAAACCCGAAAAGGTCCAGGCCAGCCTCGCCGCGAGCTTCCCCAACACTTACTCCATCAGCTTCACTTCACTTCGTCTAACTTTCAACCACTCACTATGTTCATGCACTCATTGTGATACAGAGTCTGAATCTTTATCCGAGTCCTTCTAATCTGCCAACCGTCCAACATAACACAACACAACATATCATGTCCGCGTCAATACCAACATCCCCTCCACCAGGCAAAGATCCGCCAGCTCCCTCAAATCACACGAATCCAGAAACCAAAGCAGCAAGCGACAAAGAGAACAAATCCCCTTCAGCTGCCCATAAACCCCCCTCTTCCGCAAATATAGATGCAGACTCGAAAGCCATGCCACCACCTCCCATCCCCTCCACGAAACCTCGACCCGTAATAACGACACAGCATCCCTCCTCCTCAAACACAAACACAAACATCCCATTCTCACCCTCCCTCACTCAATCAACCAGCCAAAACACAGCCGTGCAAGATCAACCTCATACTTCTCAATCCCAGGAGGCAGCACAAGAAGGAGATAGGGAAAGAGACCGCCCACCATTCACCCCCTTCTTTACACTCGTCAACGATCTCAGCAGCGGAGAGCAAAGCACATATCACCCCTCCCAAGTCCACTACCTCTTCTCCGATGACGACGTCAGCGAAGTCCTCACAGGGGCCTTACTACGCTGCATGGACCAAGACGCAGACCAAGATCTCGTAGACGATGAAGTAGGGGAGCAAGATGATGGGGAGGATGAGACGAGTAGTAGCAGCAGTGCGACGTTCCGGCGTGATGGGACGAGGACACGGAGTGAGAAGTCGAGGGCTAGGGATAGGCAGAAGATGAGGGAGAGAGCTGGGAAAAGGAGGCTGAAGGAGGGGAATACGGAAAGAGAGGAGAGGGTTATTATTGTTGATGTTAATGAAGCTGGGGATGGCGTTACGGGCATTAGTAGTCTTTCTCCTTCGTGGCAGGTTCTGAGTGCGGAGATTGGGAAGGCGCCTACGTGGGATAAGGACGGGGCGGAAAGTGAAGGTGGGAGGGGGGAGTTGGCTGGTGGTCTGATGTTGAGGATTGAGGGTGTCGGGTTAGATTGTGGCGAGCCTGCTAGTAATAGTGGAGGGGGAGTAGGCTTGGGAGTTGCTGGTGGTGGAAGCAAAGGCAAAGGAAAAGAGAAGGAAAGAGAACGTGATGGCGGCGGCGATGGGACTACTGGCAGTGCGAGTGGCATGGGTGAAGAGGAGATGCAAATTTTGATGGAGGGCTTCGATAGAAAGATGGGTATGCTGAGGCGTATTGTACAGAGAGGAAGCAGAGAGAGTTTGGTCGAGGGGGAGAAGAGTTAGACTGGTAATAGGCTGGTTCTTCTTCTTCACCGTTCTCATCTCGAATCATATCTTTCTCGTTAATGTCCTCTCTATCTCTCTGCTTCTCCTGGATGCTGAAATTTCCGGACAGAGCATAAAAAGGCACAATTACGAAGAACAATAGGTGAGTAGTAGGTTGACGAAGTGGTAGACGTATTGCTAATATATCTGAGAATAATTTCAAACCGATTCTGTCCTGAAATTACGTTCAACTGCTGCTGCCACTCTACGAAGTCGAAACAGAAGAGTTTCAGACATCAGTTTTTATTTCTGAAAATTCTTAGAAAGATGTACAAGACTAGGTAAGCAAACTTTCAAAGATCTTGGCTTTTCGACGATATTTATTCTTCGTCTTCCCTCACAACAGGCGTATAGCAGACCCGGAGAGGCGGAGGCCTCCATAGGCCAAGCAAACGCGCATCTCGCTTGAAGTCTACATCATTCGCAGATCCGAACTTCCAATCAAAATTCCAAGCCAATTTAGCCATGATTAAGCTGTTTAGAATCACTTTAGTCCAGCTCAACGAACCACTGTGAGTCACAACATTTCGGGAAGATGAAGGGCAATATAACTTACCGAATCTCTTGATATGCCAGATGTGAACCAATGCACCACCTAGGGCCGAGTGAGAATGGCTTGGATGCCTCTTTGACATCTCCAGCGAATCGGGCATCATACAGCGGATGGTCTGCGTTTAACCATCGCTCTGGGTGAAAACCATCTGGCAAGAAAAAATAAGACGGATCCTTTGCCGTTGCATGTGCTGCTGTTGAGATGATTGTCTGTTCAGATATCATCAGCCAGGAAGATCCGAGCGAGAGGTATGAGCATCGGACTCACCCCCTTAGGAACCCAATGGCCATCAATCTCAGCCCCGGGACACACTCTAGGAAGCCCAAAGGGAGCAGGCGGGAATATTCTCAAGCCTTCCTCGATCACCGCATTCATATACACGAGTCTCTTCACATTCTCCCCATCAATCTGACCATCACTACAATAAGCTTGGCGAACCTCCGTCTTCATAATATCCAGCTTCTCTGGATTCGAAAGCAGATAGTAAGTCGTCGCAGACAAAAACGTAGCAGCCGTCTCTGATCCAGCAGCCACAAGCGTCGAGCCCTGAGCAGCCAGAAAGTCAACAGTGGTGTTATGACCTTTCTCGCCTAGCAGATGCGCAAACAGATCCACCTTATTCTCATCCTTATCATTCATACGCTTGGTAGCCATCGCTCTCGCCATCGCGATGTATTGCTCTCTCGAGCGCTTACTCTTCTCGTTGACGAGGAGCTTGGTGAGGACTCGGACGAGAAGAGGGTGTTGTCTTCGCATGGTATAGCCGAGGGCGACTTGGAAGCCGGAGTTCGAGAGGACGTCTACCCACATGTGACTTTGGCCTTCAGATCCATTCAAAATGTCACTCATCTCTTCCAAAATATCAAGGAACTCATGTGGTCTGGCAACACATACCTTTTTCTACCACCCCAAGCGACTGCCCAAACGCCAACTCCATGATGATATCAAACGTCGTCCAGAGAAACCATTTCGGGACAACGATACCTTCAGGAGCCGAACCGTGCTTTCGCACTTGGCTGATGAGCTGATCTACGTACTTTATCACCAACGGCATCTGAGCTTTCAATGCCGGAGCGCTGAATCCGGTAGAAAGCACCTTGCGCACTTCATGGTGTTTGGCGGGATCGCACTCCATTCCGATTGAGGGACCTATGTCGCTCTGGCGGTAGAAAGTCGCGTACTTGATGAACTGATGGTCGGAGTTGATTTCGAAGTTGGAGTATATGTCTTGCATGGCAAACGGTCAGATTGTGCTTTTTGGGATTGATGGGAGGGAAGTGCTTGCCTTTGAGAGATTTAACTCCGGAGAAGCTGAGGTCGTTCGGGGCGATGCGGATTACGTTACCTATGCCTGGTCTTAGCTCTCGGAAATCCTCATTGTGTATTTGTTGACGTACCATATTTGGCGTGGGAATTTTCGATTTCTCGTGGCCAGAAACCACTTATCCTGCTTGATTTCAGTATCGTTCATCTAACGAGGTACTCACGGTTCGGAAGAGATGAATTTCACTTCAGGGAAGGGATATATACCATCTTGAGCAAAGCCAGAAGTCCGAAATGGCTGCAGACTTAGGACCTGGGAACTTGGAAAGTGGATGGAAGTAGAGTCTGTATATGACCACAGACATTACATATGCGAGCAGCTCCACAAACATCAGTATACTCTCCTCGTACGTTTTGCGAAACGAATTTATACCATGCAAATAGACGAAGCTGGCCACACCCACCATGGAAGTTGCGAGACTGGAAGGATCATTTTGACCGAAGAGATGGCTGGTAATGATAATGTGGAGTTACTGGTGATGATATATTTTCTGCTCGACTTTGGTGCAGCAAATCGATCGATACAATGAGAAAGCTGTGAAGCAATCATATGTCTGAATCGAATGACACGGGACCAGATTTTCAGTCTCCTCGTATGTTAACTTTTCTTCCTCGGCCAAAAGGGCACCAGACTGATATTTTTGTCGCAACTCGGAAGCGACGAGCACCGAATTATGGTGTTCGATAAAGCAGCAATGGATCTGTGCAGAGCAAAAGTGTATTCTGTCTAGATAATTACCTCAATAGTCCTTCTTGAGGAAAAGAGTTCAACAGGATTCATCCCCTTGCTGGAGATAAGGAAGACTTGGCCAAGGCTTCGGGAGGAGGGGCAGTCTTCCCCACCATCTCCTTCAGACTAGCGTAATAGCACATCACAAACTCTGTCCAGGTTTCTTTTGTATCCACAAAGATGCTTGTAGGAGGGCGTTTTCTAGGAAGCATAGACTCCCGCTGTTCCCGAGACACCAAACTTTAAAGCAACCTCCAAGCTTTTGTCTATCGACTAAAGCTTCCTGCGGAGCCTGACTCGAGAAAAGTTTGTTTACATTTTTAGACGAGCTCTGGATAAGGGATGGCTTTTTGTCTTTTCACGGGCGCAGGATCTACTCACCGCCAGTTTTAATTGTCTACGATACTTTACATGCACACATTCTCGCATGAGCACTCCAGAGGGAATCAAAAATCAGTCAGGGGGCGGTTGATTGGCCAGAGACGGAACACTGTCCACCTCGAAGAGGAACAACTCCCTTCTGCGACTGCCCCGCCATTTCGACTTGACAAATGCGATTCTTTGAGGAACATCATATTCCTTCTAGATTGAAAGCCGTGGATTAAAGAAACCACCTGTCAACCGTCATGCCATCTCTACTCTCGAAAAGTGGAATATTTTCCAAAATTCCTGCGGTCTCGAAGCCGAAATATGAGGCCTGCGAGAACAGCGATACGGAATCGAACGGCATGAGCGACGAGACACTTCTGTGGAACCCCGAACAATTCAAGTCAAAGGGGATCTCTTTCGCAACAAAGATTGCAATCACTGCAAATGTTTTGTTGTTCGTTTTCTCTGGAACCACTCTTTTGCACGCATATCAACGTGATGAGAAAGCACATATGAACGCAGACCTTAGAAAGATCTCAGCTTATTGTAAGCATCATGTTTCTTCACTTTTGAGCACTGCTGATCGATATCAAAGCTCCTCTTCTCGATGCCATGGAGTTTCCAATGACCCGCAAAATGAGCTTCGCTCAATACGGCGACGGAGGACCAACCATCTGGCGCGTACCACCAAGCCCCGAGGTCGACGAAGCTTGGGACCGAATGGTCATCGAAGACCTCTGGCCAGTTTCTCAGTCAGAAATCAAGAAGATGTGGAAAGACCACACCGTCATCGCCAAGCTGCCAGCCGAGTATGGGGACGATGCGTATGTCGCCAAAGCCGCCGTATTCCATAATATACACTGCCTCAACAGCCTTCGCAAAGCCATCCACAAGGACTACTACTTTCCTGATGGCGATCCCGATGCGTTGTACCAGCTCCATACCTCGCATTGCATTCAAGTTCTTTTGGAGAATCTGATGTGTAGACCGAACCCCGCTGTGTACATGTATCGCTGGATGGAGGAGTTTCCGGTTCCTGTTCCGGACACGAATATCTGGAATCAGTGTTGGGACTTTGAGTCTGTGATGGAGCAGTATGAGATGTTGGCATTATCGAATGTCACGGAGTTAGATATTGTGAAACCACTCAATGGACCGTTTGCTCCTTCACCAGAGGTTGTTGTTGAGACGCTCGAGAAGGCCAATGAGACCTTGGGGTAGAAACAGTCAGAGATCTCAGCAACATTCTGTTGGCCATCGGAGCATTGAGATTGAATAGGCGATATTTCTTGGGTTGTCCCCAGGTCTTTTCCAATTTGTGAATCGAGGAGACTCTCTCAGATGTGATCCGGTATTCAAGCTACTCGTACTCTCATTCGTTATTCAGTCTTTATATAGCTTTGCTTATCATAATATCCGCTCTTGATGCTCCCATAGTTTCATTTGTGCAATTTTACTTGTTGGGCCATAATTTGATAAGTTTGACCGTCTAGAGATTTTACGATGAACTTCAAGGCCCCACCGGCGTTGTGAAGGATGTTAGACCAGATCGCTTACGAACGGATAATAGTCATCTGGAGTAAGCTAAATTGAATAAAAGAATTTCGCTCCTGCCGTTTTCTTGAGATTTCATCATTCGTGGCCTCGTGGGATAAGTAGTAAGTCTCTGTTGAAGTCCCTGAATCTGACGGTTCGCCTCATGAATGTATCGTATTCGAACACCGTAAACCGCAACACTACACGCTTGATAGGGATTTCAGACTCGATGGGAAACCATCGTCATTGCAGCAACGTAGCTACCTATATCGTGGACCACTAAAAGGAACTTTTGCCTCTTTTACCCCTCTTCTCACGCTAAACTTTACAGGTGCTCGTATCAGCGATCCTCGAAATATGGGCCTCGGACGCAAGTTCCCCTTGGTGATGTTCTCTGTCCCTTGGACTCAAGGAGATCAAGACTATGGCAGCTAGCCAACGGTCTCGCCAGCTCATCAATTTTCTCATAGTTGCGGCATGTGTGTGGTTCATCTTGGAGGACCAGCCTGCCAGCTCCTTCATCCCAGTCGTACCTCATGGGGGTCAAGTCCGCGTAACACATCACGACCTGACGCAGATAATTTACACAATGATCTGAGAGCGAAGGATTAAGTAGGGTACTTGATGAGAACGACTGCTTTGCGGGACGTACGTACCGAGGTGATACTGAATTGGAGGATCAGGTGGCCCGTCGTAAGTGTCCCAGTGAACAGCTTCTCGAAGGAAGTTGAGACAATGCAACTGATGCCACATGGAAACACTGAGCCTAATTAGGGAATAGAAAAAACGAGTTGGGAGTGATATACCCAGAGAACCAGTAACCGGTATCTTCCCACTTCCATGTTGTATTTCTCAACTCAGGGCCTGCTTCATCGTCGGTAAAGTCTAGATTTGCAGCTTTTTTCATGTCAGCCTCGTATTGCGGTATCTATGTTACTTCAACAAATTTACTGACAGTGCAGAAGTCTGTTCCAAGCGTGGTCGATCTCTGGTGTTCGTGCTCCAACATATTCACGATGTGTATCTTCCTCATCGCTCTTGAGAAAATGAAAGGTTTTCATCTCGATCTCAAGCGCTGGGAACATGTAACCTACTATTTATCAGTTAAAGGCTTTGGAGCTTTAAATAGTAGCGCTTGTACTCAATTCGGTATTGAATCCTCGTTCGAAAGTGCCCGTATCTGCGCGTTGCTCGTGGATGAGCAACCCGGTGCAGATGAAAGCTAGCACAACAGTAGTGATAGCATGCAGAGCTGTGAGATATGTTTGCCAGGCTGATTTTTGCCTTTGAGGAAGGTATTCAGAGAGGATGAAAGGCTCAGCCTCTGAGCTGTCCGTGTTTTTGTCCACTGTGGGAGAGACGAGGGTATCTTTGTAAGAGCCAAACATTTTGTTTACATACCGTGGAAATGATACCAATATTTCGAAGTTTGTGCAATTAACAACAGAAGAAGTGAGAAATCCTTTGGGCAGTCTGTCTAGTAGTGCGTTACTGGGAACACGGCGATTCCCAATAACCAGTTAACTCCGGGACATATCTGGCTGTATTTTCTCGCCCAGAATCAAAGTTTCGTGTGCACAAGGAGGTCAACAGCAACAACATCTTCCTCGTGTTTTTATTATTAAAGTTTGAATACCAAGGCATCTATGCAATTAAGGTCGTTATCATCTGCACAGGCGTCAAGGTTCATTCGCGTGGGGGGTCAAACTGAGACATGAGGGGTAATGGGCCGGATACGAGGGTTGCGGAACACCGAAGAGATGAAGAAACTTTGAGCAGAAATAAGGGCACATAGCTAAATACACGGGAGTATCTTTTTGTTCGAGTATCATGTTTTGCTGGGCTCCCATACACCGACGTTCTGCACGTTTAGCTCTTGGTTGATAAACTCTGGTTGAAGCCTATATTTGCGCTGCAGGCAGAAATGATCAACAGACAAGACAACTTATAAAGTTATGGTTTTGGATTCCCGAAAAGAACTCTAAGTAGCAGAAATGATTGCTACAGCTATGCATATGCAAGTACGAGTCACGACGAGCTATATCTAAAGTATAATAGATTCCGACTCTAAACCTTAGGTCGGGACTTCTGACGATTGTGCTTCTATAGGCGGGAAGTTACAAGAGCCAGGGCCTCTAAGGTTCAGACCGAAGCTGACGTATACTGCATGACAAGACCTTTTATAATAGGAAGTTCTAAGTTTTACACATATGCAGCTTTGGCGATGCTTCTCGTCTGACTTGACGAATAGGAATGGCATTCTAAGCTTTCGAGAATGGACTACCATGTTCTTGTGTCTGGCCACTAATAGCTTGAATAATGTGTGTGCTTCACGAAATGTATGTCCCCTACTAGGTCTTGACTTCACCGTTTAAGGTTTACAAAAAACACTCTAACTTGACTCTCATGATTTCTGCTCTGTGTATTCCTGCTGGGACATATTGGGACAATACTCGAGAAGGGATGTGTGTACCCCCATGTCAATGAACACGATCAACGGCGTCCATGTATTCACGGTGCCGGCTGGACACGCCATTCATCAATCTCATCGATTGAGTGCCTTCTCGTTCCAAGATCTCTCTGTCGGCAACACCACGATGGCTCTTCTTATTATGGCTCTCTCTAAAACGGATCTCTTCAGTTATGTGTGGCTAGCAGGCGTTTTTGTGAGTTAGCAGAAATTGCCCCTTGATAGCGTCGCTGAAAACTAATCGCGTCAAGTTTGGTGCTGCATCACTACTTCTGTGTATCTTCAACTACTTTTTCCACCCCGCCTCACATGTGCCTGGTCCGTTCATAGCTGCCATCTCACCAGTAAGTATGATTGTGGGGATCAAGAACTCGGAATTTATGAGAGCAAATCCATATTGACAAAGCACTGTAGTTCTGGTTGATGAGAGCCGTGTACCGGAAGCATCTTAATCTCGATATTCAGAGGCTTCATTTGCAGTATGGTATGAACCCTTTTTATCTAATCATTTCTGTATTGTCTAATGTTGTTGGAGGACCATATGTCAGGATCTCGCCAAATGAGGTATCCTTCGCAACGATCGAAGCACAGAACACCATCCACAATCCAGGTCCAGGAGTGCAAGGTTATTTTTCCAAGTCCGGAACCATGGAATCCATGCTGGGAAGTGTCGTTTGGTCTGGTATCGACAATGTACTAACCACAACGGACAAGACAGCCCACAAAAGGTTACGAAATGCGCTCCTGCCAGCATTTACTTCGCGAGCTCTCTTCGACCAGGAAGGTATACAGCAGAAACACTTGCAAGAATTAATTGAAAGGCTGCGTGAGATATCATCCGCACGACCCGAGCAACCTGTAAACCTCACGGAACATCTTTCAAAGTTGATCTGGGACATCATCGGGGATCTCTCATTTGGGGAACCTCTTATCGAAAATAAGAGAGGCGAGAAGGACAAACTCATATCAGAGAGCCATGCTAACGAAGTCAGAACGTTTTGACTCCTTGAAAATGCTGTTTTGCCAGCTTTCCCCGCTATTTGAGGCACTCCAGTACCTCACTCGTGTGCCTGGGGTGGGAAGACTTGTTCGAATTATGGTAACATTGATACCTCATGTTTTTCGCATGCCAAGGGATATCCTGCCTTCCACAGCACTCAGAAAGTAAATAGACTCTATCCTGGTCTAGTGGCGGCATTTGACAGTCTATTAGGTGCATGGACAGGCACGATAAACGTGCTGACTTCCTGACAGCCATCAAGAACTCCAAGGACAACGGTGTCATGTTAACTGATGCCGAAATGAAGAGCAATTCTTCCCTACTGGTGCAAGTGTTTGAATCTTCCCCTCGTTGACGCCTATGGAAGATGGAGCTGATCTTCGCTTAGGATGGTTGGCTACGACACCACGGCGACAACACTTTCGGCAACATTATATTACCTTCTCAGAGATCCGATTCGGATGCAAAGGTTGAGAGTAGAACTTCAACATCGATTCTTACACGAGGACGAAATCACCGGAAGCAGCCTTCTGCCCCTCCCATTTCTGAACGGCTGCATTCAAGAGAGTCTCCGACTTCTGCCTCCTGCCAATGGCAAGGGAACAAATCGGACATCCCCAGGTGCACTAATAGACGGCATTTACATACCAGCCGGTGTCAATGTATCAGCGGACATGTACACAATTCAAAGATGCCCACAGTATTGGGTTGAGCCAGAAGAGTTTCGTCCCGAGCGCTGGTTTGACCATGGTCCAGGTTCACTTTTCGAGAACGATGTCAGATCGTGCCACAGACCGTTCTTGCTCGGCTCTCGAGTATGTCTTGGGAAAGAAGTGGCAATGCAGTCTATCAGGCTTATTGTTGCGAAGTTGGTTTTCTCTTTTGACTTGGTATCTGCCAGCAAGCAAGATTTTGCTTGGGAAAAAGATGTAGAATCTTCCTACTTGTGGATTCGTTATGAGATCATGGCAAATTTTCGTGGCATCTGATCCTGTTGGAATTGAAGTGGAGCGTGGGTAGCAAGTATGGTGTGTCTTGTTTCATTTGCGAGGAGTGTGATTTGTTAATTTCTATGTCCTAAAGAATTCACTTACCAGTCACCGTTACTGAACGTCCATTACAAATAAATCTTGCTAGATTATAATGTGTAACAGAACATCTAGTGATCTGGGAGTGTCAATACAAGTATCAAAGCCAAAGGTCACTTAAGAATAAGGACATCCGGAAGGACGCAAATGAACGTGCTTGAACTTGATCTGATGAGCTTCAACTGTTGACAATTTGAGCCGCTGAAAACAGTCGTGTGCTGTGTTCTATCTCATTCAATTCAATGTATTGACCAAAGAGGGCTGCTAGATTTTTGCTTCATGAATTGCTTCATGAATTGCTTCGTGATCAACAGTCAAGAATGTTCCATGTTCTTCGGGAATTCAGGTTCGGCCGAAAAATCTTGAAGCATTCCATTCGAAATTCAAAGTAGTGACGGTCATAGACACAACAGGAGATAAATAAAAGACGCTCTATAGCATTACATCTTCAAGAGATCGTGAGAATGCTCAACAACAATCGTAGCATAGGATTCTCCATTCCCGAGCTCGCTTCCAAAATTCCAATTTCAGACACCAAATCTTCCTCTAGCTCCTTGAGGGTGCTGAGAGTCTTCTCCATCGCCCCAGAAGTTTTAATTTCTTTCAGAATATACATCTTAGTCTGCAGTGGGAGCAAGGCTTGTCCCTGATTGGTTGAGATGGACTTTTGGCGGAAAATGCCCAAGATGCGTCCTCGAAGCACAGGATTGTCTTGAAGACAATGCACCAGTGGGTAAGAAATTTTCCCCTCATCAAGATCTTCACAAAAACCTTTCTGATCTGAGTATTCAGAGGAAGCGATATTCATGTAGTCGTCTCGGATCTGAAAGTATCGGCCAAAGAGTAGTGTCAAGCGGCTGAAGTCGATGTTGTCCTTTGCATTCTCTCCTTGCATGAGTCGTGTCAACAGGCGAAACATGACTCCCGTCTTGTTATCCACCATAGTGAGATACTCACTTTCACTTGGGCAGCAGAGGTTGACCTTGTAGAATAAATCCCAGCTTTGTCCCAGATACAGACACTCCAGTTCATCAAGAAGGATGTCAACGGCGCTTGCATTTGCCAGCTCTCGGCTTTTCTTGACAGCACAAACAAACATGAAGTTTGCACTGTTGATGGATTGCGATTGGCCAAACATGGTGTGAACTGCTGGATTCATTCTCCTCAAGGGAGAATCATCCTCAATGTCGTCAAGAATCAGCGATGCATTATGCAATTGATCCACAATTTCTTTGATGATTCGAAGAGATGTGGGTGGAACTTCTAGCCACTGATCAAGTGCTTCAATGAGCATGGTTCTGACCCCTTTGGACGGTAGGGAGTTGATATAATTGATTGGCTCCAGAATCGCCGTGGCGGATGGCTTCTTCCAAAGTGCATCGTCCAGGCGAGGTATACTCGATTCTGAGATCGATGTCCTGGGTGTTTTCAATTCTAAAGATCCATCATGGGTGAAGTTCGAGTCCGTGCTGAAGCCACTCGAGCTCGAGTGGGCGTCCGAAGGCTTTCTCTTGTTGGACGTTGTGTTGGTAGACTCCTCGTGGATCACGTGTCCTTCGACATAACTTTCATCGAAATTCCTTCGCCAATCATTATGACGCGGGCAATTGGCGCACCTGTTCTACCAAGTGAGTATGAGATAGACTTAGAAGTAATAGGGTGTTACTGCTAAGGGCTGTCGCTTACCAGTAATGATTCCCGGCTACAATCACTCCACAAACTTCTATGTAGCGTTTCAAGACCGAAGACATCCGAGGGTGGCTGTCGTAAAATTGAGTCTTTAGGGCCACGTACTCTTGTTCATAGGCGACGATGCTAGTCCGAACTTTGTCTCTTGCTTTTTCCACTGTTAACCCCTCAGTCCGCATATATAGATCAATCGAGTTGACCATCTTGGCGGCATGGGCTCTCTTCGATAAGAAATATTCACGATCCCAACTCCAGTAATCATTCGTCATCACAAGAGCGCTCTCAGCAGGAACAAACACATGTCGAACGCTGTGCAGCTCTTCGTCTGTCAAGTTGATTGCCATGCCGAATTGACACATGAGCCAGAAAGGTCTGAAGTTCTCGCTTAGCTCTGTATGAACATTGAACCAAATCACAGTCACTTACTCCATTCCACCGTTGAGATTCCTAAAGACGAGGTAATCCTCAATATTCTGCACTTGGTGGATATCTGGGTGTTCCTACTCACGTCACTTTCCATCAGTACTAGGAAGGAGAAACGAAGCCAGGATTTCTGGGATAGATTCGGAGTTCAATGAAGGGTTCAATAAGACAAAATGCACAAACTGACTTACCATCACGTCAAGCCATTTGGTTCGATATGACTCCAACATCTTCAGGCCTAGATTGCGATCGTGATTGACACAGTCCAAGAGACATTGTGAAACCATAGCCTTCAGTTTGGCCGTTTTTGAGCCACTATCCATGTTGTCCTTGCTATTGATGTCCAAAGCTTGACTGAGTTCACTATGTGCCGCAACGGCCATTTCGGAGCTCATTTCCTCACAAGCATCTATCCAAAGCTTAGAACTCATGGTTTGACGAATCAGCTTTGAGCAGTTTTCTTACCATCATGTATATTTCCCAAGTTTGCGAGATACGCAATCACACCCAAGCGCTCCGGTAACGCTTCAGGGAAGATGAATGAGCACCAATTGCCCACAGAACAAAGTGCAGAGCCGGACTTCTTATCCCAACCATCTTTCATACTCTCGCCCCAATCAGTCACTGACTTGATCGTGGCCTGATTGGCAATATCGTCACGAGAGTGAATCCGGATAGGCAGCGTTGTGAAGCAACCGGTCCCTCTGGCAACGTTCTCATCGACTGGGATGGAGTACTTCCAGACTTCATCCATGTTGCGAAATTGTTTGTAGACCAAGAGATATCTGTGAACAAAACGTTTGGATTTCTCTTTGTTACGGCAGTCTCACAAGGTCTTAGTCCTTTATCTCACAGTTCTAATACTTGAGAGCAAGGTGGTGCCAACAGTGCTACAAAGCAGGACTTAGGGTCCGGATAGCCTTGTTACCACCGAGGTGCATATCATCCCGCGTCAAGTTTGACCAATAGCCAATGGGCAAACGCCAATGGAAAAGTATCTGCTGGAGCCTGTCTAAGGGGTGGACCCACCTCGAGGTGTGATAAAGACGAAGTGAATTCAAAGTTTCGGGCACAATCGAGGGATGGTGTTTGCAAGGATGTTTAAAGTCCTCGCCTTCCTGCAATGTCTCCTTTGCAGCATTCTATTCTACTAGTGCCGCGTTGAAACGATGGCACATATTTCGAGGGGAGTTGTCTCCTTGTGCAGAGGTGAAAACACAAGGCCCTCGTCACGACAGTTTTTCAAACTCTATTCTGAACAACGTCAATTTCACCGAAGCAAGAATCACTAAGATGCAGCTGAATATGCCCTCGTAAGCTCCAACGGTGATCCTCACCTAAAAGGGCATGGTATCTTACACTTTTACTTTAGTATGTAAGTTGATTGCTGCTCGGTCGATACTGAATGGGAAGCTCCGAAGCAATCCTTTGATCAAGTACCGATCAGAGCAAATGTTGAGCTAGTGTGCAGCATCGTCGGACTTGAATTCTGATTCTTTGCCTTGATAGGACTCTGGAGGTACAGACTGAGACTATCGGCATTATGCAACACTGCATAAAAAGATGCTTTTACATGGATCGACTTTGAACTCAATTCCAATGATTTGAAAAGAACTAATGCACGTCTTTGTTTTCTCTGTTTCTAGTTTCTCAGGTGCTTGAAATCTTATTGCCGCCAAAGTCGTAGCCTGAGTCCTCAGCTTTTGTCGCTCTTTACTGGAATGGGTACATTCTAGACTGCGAAACTACACAAGTGCAGACTGCGGAGCAGGCTTTAGGTGCAATAATATTAATGGCCTTAGCACAGCAAGTCCGTTGCAAAAGAGATTTGTAAGTGTTCAAAGCTATAGAGAGGTGCAATCGACAATCAGCCTGATTTGCTGCCAGTAAAGCAAGATATGAAATCAAACATGCGCGCTCCAGTCTGAGATTCGTGTTTTATTGCTCCTTCGGATATGACAAAACCAATGCCCTCACTTCTATGCTCTTTCGTGATGGAGCATCTGGATGTACGTTTGGGAGCTTGAAAGAAGTATGTGGACAATCTAAATAATATAAGCAATTGTCATTTCGCAAAATCCTGTCTGGCTATCATCTTACATCGTGCCTTGACTTCAGTGTTTGAATCGTATATTTTGACCAGCAGTGCTTCATCCGGCTGGTGACGGCTCTGGAAGTACCATCGATGGGACTTCCGCGGCAGACAGTAACGGGAAGTTTCAGAGAATGTTTCCCTCCTATGTTCCGCTTCGATAACATCGCTTTCTGCCAGTGTCGAGCCATCACAAACGGCCAATGGCCAGCTTGGAGAGTCAGTATGCATTCGAAAATGAGGCATAGAAGTAAGAGCAAGTGTTAATTTACTCTTCAACGGCATTATAAATTGGTCGCCAAACGCTACGTGACAGTGAGCAACCCTTCAAATGACACTTCAGTAGATCGCTAGTTAAGACCGCCCGATTGTCACTTACTTAATAACACGAAACCTTCCTCGTAGGAGCTGGTCGGATTTCTCTTTGAAATGGTGCTTGATCCTGGAAACCACTGAGGCAGCGCCATAGTCTCATACCAATCAATTATCGACCCGGAGTGTATTAAGAATGGAGTGCTCACCAATGTGCACCAGCAAAGCAGGTGAGAGCATGGCGGCACGGTTCTCTGGGTCGTAGGCTCGAGCTCTCTCTACATCCTCATCTCTCATGCCCCCAGATACTGATGATGTTGGGTTGCTCGAGGTCTCTATTATTTGAGTACCACGCTGCATTGTAGCAGAGTCGCGGACCTGTCCATGTTCAGCCCAACTTTGAATGTTGGCGGCATAGGGAGAGGATGGGGAGCTTACTCTCCAGTCGAAGCAAAGGACTTCATCAGCACCTTCGACAGTGGTTCTGAGTAGTTTCTCGCACTCTGCCAAATAATTCTCGTTCACGCTCACCGGGTTAGAGAAATCAGTGACCTGGGTGGCGCAATCTGCAATTCGAAAGCCATGGCTGTCAAGGGTTGGGGCAGTCTGAAGCCCGCGAATATCCTGAACGTTGACTGACTTGGTCTCAAAAGCTAGGTTCGTAGCTCTATCGTCTTCGGCTCCTGGCGTTGGCTTGAACAGCCTAAGAAAAGGTGCTTCAGTCTCATACAGTGTTTGCCACTGCAAGTATTGCACCTGGACAGAGATGGTTTCCGAAGCCATGGCGGTGTGGTTGGTGACTTCTTCATTGAATTGAGATTTGCAAGTAGAAAACGAAGGAGGCAACACTGAGACCTCTATCTGCCCCTGAATAACCCAGTACCAGCATAATACTTGCTGTGATTGCGACCAAGGCTAACGGAGGAGGTTGAGCAGAATGACCCCGCTCCTGACGCGCTACCACCCGTGGGCGGCATGCCTGTGTGTCATCATCTCAATATACTCTCGGCGCTTACTTTAATATCAGAGTTTATTCAACTGCATATTCTAACGGGCAGTAATCGAGCGTAGCGGCCCGTCAGGGTTGGTTGTCGGCGGCTGCACGCCGAAACCTTCTTTTACCCCGTGGCCCACTCTAGGGCTCTAATTCGAACAATGCTTCAAGCCTCTGACTTCTCCTATTGGATAGAGTTGAGAGCGTCGTGTCAGAGTTGACGGCTGCATCGGTATACTCCATTGCATGAAAGTTAATTATTCGTTGCGGAGTACCCCGTCTGATTAGTCGCGAGCCCGATTCGGGGCGTATGCAAAGCTATCTCGCTTAGGTTTGTTTACAAAAGGCAGATTTTACTTTCGGAGAGCTTAAGAATGCCGCTTGATCGTCAAAATCAAGCTTGCAAGTCGAGTCATGTTCTGCAGTGGAACAAAACTTAAATACACTTGAGAGTTCATGAAAGGTAAGCACCCGTGGGGAAGTGGGGGTGGGGGATTAAACTCTTCTTGACAATCACATTCAGGATTCTCGTGCAGTCGTATTTCGTCAAGAAGTGTTCAGAGAAAGTCGGTGAAGAGGGCAAGAAAATGCTAGCTTGCAGTATCTGCCTCAATACTGATTTAGACTTCATCTTCTAAACCTAAATTTCTGGTCAGGACCCCGCAGTGAGTTTCCGGGAATGAAAATCGTCGCTGCTTTAGATACCAACAACGCGGAGGTAACACGTGCTATCTTCAGTTGCAAACCTTTGACTTCTGTCTGAACATTTCATAGAGATTAGCTGAGTGTGGGATTGGAGAAATCTCATATCACCTAGGTGAACGCCTATCCCTCGTTGTGTACACAGCCAAAATGCCACTTCGAGTCACGCTGACAGCATCAGCTTGCCTCCTCGTGAACACTTTGAGCCTTATCAATACCATATGTTCTAGCAGAGACCGTTCACAATCAACAAACCGAAGAACTAATTTTCAAGACCATTCCGAGATCGGCAAACTGCAATATGAAGATGAGGATGGCATCGCCACACGAGAATCGTTGTCATCCTTCGGTAATGGGATTCCCAGGTTCTTCATCGCAACGGGTGCAATCAGTGGACTTGCAATTTCGATATTTTGTGTCGGAAAGAGCACGTTCGATACCAGTCAGAGCGACAGGAGTGCGGACCTTCTCTGGCTCAAATCCATCTCTGCTGCTGCTTGGGTAAGACATGTTGAAGGTGGGTGCAAACATTGAACAAAGCTGATTGGATCGCAGTGCTCAATTTCAGTTCAAGTCGTACTGATGATCAGGGAACGCTGTACAGTGAGACGATTTGAGATCGGAGGAAATGTGGCGATCTCATGCTTTTCACTTTCAGCCTCTCTAGTCTTGGTTTACCTGTGGCTACACACGTATGTGAGAATCCCCGATCAGGACTTGAATCTATTCCTTGCACAGTTCATGATCGGCTTTAAAACCTTCTGGGCCTGCGGCACTTTGCAGAGACGGCCCGAGGTGCATCACGGAGGGCGAGTTGTCGATGCACAGGTCACCTCGTCATTCTTTAAGAGGTTCGTTCGATTCATTTTGGTGTCTAGAATCGGACATCCAGCTGAGTCTTTCTAGATATACTTTCAGTTGGATAGCCCCATTACTGGATAAAGCACAAATTGTAGACTCACTGCAATTATCAGACTTGCCCGAAATGGACAGCAGTGCTCGAGCTCAGACCCTGCGAAGCAGCTTTGAGAAAACTCAACGAGAACACGGCATGGGGGAACGGAGACTCTGGCGCATAATCTACCAGGATCATAAGCGAAGATTTCTTCGTGAATGGAGCCTTGCTGCCATAGAACCATTTGCTTTGATGTTTCCTCAGATCTGTCTGTTTCGTATTCTCACAATTCTTGAGCACAGGGTTCATTCCACTGAGGCGAGGAAAGAGCTGTGGCTTTGGATCCTTGCTTTAGCAGTCTCAAAACTTGTGCACCTACTTTTAGAGACGTGGTATGTAGACCAGTTAATCACATCCTGGTGACAGCATCTTGTGAGGACCATTGCTGACACGGCTTGGATAGGCTGGAATGGATCAAGTTCGGTCTGCTTGCCACTCCTGTCAGGTCGCAACTGACTGCGATTATCTTCGCGAAGTCTTTACGAATACAAAATGTCAAGGATCCAAATCATGATCGTGTAAATGGAAGATCAGTCGAGCATTTTACAACAGCCGAGGAAAACGACGGCAAGTGTTCATTCTCTGAATTCAGAGATGACGAGGATGAGGAGAACATCTCACTGCTCGAATTCAGAGATCAGTCTGGATCGAAAGGGGCACAGGTCCCCGAGACGACCATCACTTCTCACGCAACCCTTATTGGTGTTGACGTTCAGCGAGTATCTATGTTTTGTGGAGAAAACGCTCTCTTGTTGGGAGGTGTAGTGAAGATGATACTGGGCGTCTGGTTTCTAGTCTACCTTATCGGTTGGATCAGGTTAGTCACAGTGCAAACTCCATTTCACAGCTATATGCCGAAGCTGACAATAAGATAAGCACGTTCGCGGGCTTAGCAATGCCTTTCCTGATGCAACCGATCAGCATATTCGTATCCAGGAACTACGGCAAAGCACAAGCGTCCGTCATGTCAGCCCGCGATGAGAAAACACACATCGTCACCGAAGTGCTGCACGGAATCCGACAGATCAAATTCTCAGCTCTGGAGGATAAATGGCAAGCCGTGATCATGCAATCGCGAGAAAAAGAGCTGAAAGCTCAAACGAGAGTATATTCTTGGATGATACTCCTCCTCATGACCTGGCTCTCGATGCCTATTCTCCTCGGTGCTGTGGGACTCAGTCTGTATGTTTGGATTAGCAAGTCCATGCTAGCTTCTGTGGCTTTTACGGCGCTGTCTGTATTTTCGACGCTGGAGTTTACGATGAGTGCTATCCCGATCAATATTGCTAAGTTCTTGGATGCGAGGATCAGTTGTGATAGAATACAGGAGCACTTGCAGCTCCTGGATAAAACTATATCTAGAAGCTCTTGTGGTGATGAAAAAATAAACTTCAAAGACGCCAAGCTTCGCTGGCCAAGCTATGGGAAGAGGCAGAACGCGTTTTCGCTCGGACCGATGGATCTTAGCTTTCCTTTGAGAGCTTTGAGGTACGTGAGCAGCCCAATCTTGTCTTTCCAACTCCGATCTGACAGTAACGCAGCTTGGTTCATGGAAAGACTGGAGTTGGCAAGAGCTTGATCTTGGCTGGGATCATTGGGGAGGCAGATGTTGTGGAAGGATCTATCGACTCTCCTCCGCTTGCTGCCAGCGACGACCCGAGGTCCTACCCAATCACAGTTGGGAACTGGGTAATCCCCAACAACATTGCTTATGTGGCACAAATCCCAGTAAGTCCCCTTCATTTAGTACAGCGAAGTGCCTGTTTCCGAATTGAGCAGGATACTCACGAACAATGCTTAGTGGATAGAAAATGGCACAATCCAAAGCAGCATCCTCTTCGGCCTCCCTCTCGACTCTGCTCGCTACTCTTCAGTCCTCCATGCCTCAGCCCTCACTCCAGATTTAGAAGTGATGCCGCATGGCGATCAGACTCAAGTCGGGGCCGTTGGAGTCACTCTGAGTGGAGGGCAGAGACAACGGCTGACTTTTGCACGTGCACTGTATTCTCGGGCAAGTATCTTGGTTCTAGACGATATTTTCAGTGCAGTCGACGTGCATGTTGGTCGTCACATGCTCGAGCATGGGATCAAAGCTTCGCTTAGAATAGGACGAACTGTTATCATCGCTACGCACCATGTCGACATGGTGTTGCCTTTAGCGAGCTATGTTGTTGAGTGTGGTGAGGACACTGCTTGGGGAATGACGAAAAGGCCCGAGGAAGACCTCAACACATTCGTTCCGGCAGAAAGAGGAACCAAAGATTCAGAAGCAGATGTGCAAGATGAGGATTCATTCGTGGATATGTCTCGGGAAGAACAAAGTTTATCAACACCTTCTCACCTCCCACCAAGACCACCCGAAATAGAACACCTCGAGCAAGGACGGGTGAAATGGAAAGTCTACAACGCCTACGTCCAGGTATCGGGCGGCTGGATACCTTGGTCTCTCGGCCTTTTCGTCTTCATATTCTCCACCTTCTTGCTCTTCGCTCGCTCTTACTGGATCAAAATCTGGAGTGAAGCATCTGAACAACCTCGTATCACAGGACCACAACCATCAACAAGTAGCACAGTCCCCCAGAGCAGCAAAGCTACAGAGCACCTGATTTTCTATCTTCTGATATACCTGGCCCTTTCTTTGATCTCGGTCATTTTCATCGGCCTCAAAATAGCCGCACTCCTCTACCTCTCCCTCCGCGCCTCCAAAGCCCTCTTCAAAACCTTCACCGCGCGCGTCATCCGCACGCAATTACGTTGGCTAGACACCATCCCAACCGGCCAAATCCTCAACCGCTTCACCAGCGATTTCGCCCTCGTCGACTCCCAACTCGGCATGGACTTCATCCTCTTCCTCAACCGCCTCCTCGCCATGCTCACCATCGCCACCTCAGCCCTGCTCCTGTCCAAACTGATGCTCTTCCCCGTCCTGCTCTTCACCCTCCTCTGCATCTACTACACATCTCTCTACCTCCCCCTCGCCCGCTCAACCCGCCGCCTAGAATCCACCTCCCGCACCCCCATCTTCTCCCTCTTCGACTCCTCCATCTCCGGCCTCTCCACCATTCGCAGCTTCGGCAAAGGAGAACAGTACCTCTCTCTCATGTACCGAAAAATCGACGATCACACCCGCTCATCATGGTACATCATCCTCGCGAACCGCTGGGTCGCCATCCGCCAGGGCTTCATCGGCGTGCTCTTCGCGCTCTGTCTCGCCGCCTCCATCGCCGTCCTCCCCGACATCAGCGTCGCGCTCGCGGGCTTCGCGCTGAGTTTCGGCGTCGAGTTCTCGAGGCTGATTATCATTACGATTGCGCAGTATGCAGCGTTCGAACTGGATATGAATTCCATGGAGAGAGTACTGGAATATATCGTTTCGGCGCCGGTCGAGAAGCTCTCTGGGTTGCCGGCTCCTGTGGATTGGCCGAGTGAGGGGGTCGTTGAGTTTAGAGGGTATGAGACGGGGTATGGAGAGGGGTTGCCGTCGGTGCTGAAGGGGCTCGGTGTGAAGTTCGAAGCGAGGCAGAGGGTTGGTGTGGTGGGGAGGACGGGGAGTGGGAAGTCGACGTTGACGCTTGCGCTTTTTAGGTTCTTAGAGGCGAGGAAGGGCTCTATTTTGATTGATGGCATTGATATCTCGCGACTTGCGATTGGAGATCTGAGGAGGAATCTGGCTATTATACCGCAGGATCCAGTGCTTTTCTCGGGAACGATAAGGTCTAATCTGGATCCGTTTGAGAGGTACAGTAATCAGGAATTGCGACATGCGATGGCGAAGTTACAGCTTGGGAAAGTCGAGAAGAGGGGCTCTAATATGCGTGAGAGAGTGGGAGAGGAGTATCCTTCCAGCACGACTCGGGACCCATCAGAGTCAGAATCACCTTTAGATATCTTCTCGGATTTCAACTTCAAGATATCGAGAGGAGGTTTGAATCTCTCATCTGGTCAAAGACAGCTCGTCTGCTTAGGTAAGTCCTGTTCATACTATTCATACTTCTCTCAGTCTTCCCTAGCCCTCGGTCAATACCCCTCGCATATCATATGAAAATTTCTCACCTCCTTCTTAGTCCGCGCCCTCCTGACACACCCTCCACCCAAGATCCTCATCCTCGACGAAGCAACCAGCGCCATCGACGTAGCCACCGAATCACTTCTCCAACACACTCTCCGAGAACACTTCGCAGAGTGCACGTTGATCGTCGTTGCACATCGACTCAGTACTCTCAAAGACTTTGACAAGATCTTGGTATTGGACGGGGGTGAGGCGGTCGAGTTTGATAGCCCGGAGAGGTTGAGGGGAGGAGTGGGCGGCGGGATGTTTTCATTGGGGGGTATGGCTACTTAGAGACGGGAATGGTGAAGGAGAGGAATTCAGATAGAACTATGGTTGGTTAGCATGTGAAAAATGGCGAGGGCGAGTGAGTGAGTCGAAGAGAGTTTTCGTTGTAACCAAACCAAGACTTAATCACACTGTACCTTTGATTATTCGTTTCGCTTACACACCCGCTTCGCCAATCCCTTCCCTCAATTTCTCTGTTCAGGCCCCACAGGCATGTATCACATCATACCATCTACGATTCTTAAAGTAAGCCAATGTCATGGAATGAATAGAGTGCACTTTCAGTTCAAAATCTATAAAATTGTAAACCCAAACAACCTGGTATACACCCATCACATGCCATGCTACTTACCATCCATTTTCATGTCTTTCAATTCGAGGTGAGGCCATTCTAATTCGTTTCATTTTGTCATTACCATAGTGTACCCGTGGCCCGTTTTCCCGCATCTCATATACACGATCCCAATCCTTGAACCCATTACAGAACCGCAAAAACTCCCGATCCCAAACTAACCATTCCCAACGAAACAAGCCCAACAACAACTCTCGACCAAGCAAAAGGCTCTGGTCCAGAACCCGCAGCGCTCTTCTTCGTGCTCGTCGAACTGCTAGAGCCTGTGCCTGTCGCGGCAAATCCGCTGGCGGCGTTCAGGCCTGTGGCTGTGGGATTATAAGTTGGAGCAGCTCCTGTGCCTGTCGCATCGCCAGAAACTCGTGGTACGCCTGTGGCGGTTTGAGTTACTGCTGCGATGCCGGAGGCTGCAGTTGCGCTGGGGATAGCTGCTCCTGAACTAGGGAAGTCGACGACGTTCGAGTCGGTGGAGTTGAAGTCTGTCTGCGCCAAAGCGATCTGATTATTCTCGAGATCGTAGACTGCGTAGGCGGATCGCAGGAAGGTGTCGCCGAATAGAACGGGGAGGTCACCGGCTGGTTGGATACCGAGCTGACAGGCTTCTTGGCCATTGGTGTATTTTGGTGTGCGGCCGTTGGTAAGAGTCAATGGAAGAACGAGATCAGAGACCTGGACTTTGATAACTGGTCCACCTTGACCGCCGAATCCGTAGTTAAGAGTTCCGTCAACCTTGGCAAGATCGCAGGGAACGACAATTGCGCCAAGCTGGTTGGAAACGGTAGCTCCTAGCTCCTCGAAGACCATAGCAGCAACATCATCTGGAAGGAGAGTGATTGTGGTTCCAGAGTCGAGAATGGCAGCTTCGGCATAATCATCTGGAGTCAGCTGATCGGTTCCTGAAGGGCTGGTTGCTGAGAGCGAAGTAAAAGCGACAGTGAAGGATGTAACACGACCTCTCCGTGAGTTGGGGTAGACGTCGATCGAGATCAAATCGCCAGTATATTTTGCAGTATCAACACCGCCAAAGAGAATAGATCCAGTGCTTGATTCTGCAGAAAATTAGCTTGGATCCACTCTAAGGTTTTCGAAAGTACTTACGCAAGTCATTCAACCACAAGCTATAAGCAGCAGATTTGATCAAGCCCTGGTTGACCATCGCCAAAGGCAAATTAGGATAAATAGTACCGTTACCAGTATCAATATTGGCCTCGGAAGTGTTGTATCCAATACCCATAATACCGGTTCCAATGGTTGTATCCAAAGCAATACCCATCTGGAACTGTTCAAGAGTACCTCCGCCAATAGAGAAAGTATCCTGGAAGTAATCACCTGCAGCGCCACTGCCATCTACGTAGGAGATATTGAACTCGTTCTCGCCGACATCGAGGAAGGTAGAGGATTTTTGGAAGTCGACTGTGAGAGGTTAGCTTTATTTTCTCGTAGACATCAAACGAATTTCCTCTAGATCGAGCCTCCCCAAGATCGAGAACCAAAATTTCCAGAGAGAAAGAAAAAAGCTCACATTGACCATTCGGACATCCCCCCTCCCTAGCATTCGAGCACAGCGCAGCCTCCGCAGCAGGAACCCAAACATCCGAACTCCCCGTATCGATCTGCAGCGCCAAAGCCTGAGCCGGAGTCCCCACCGTGACATTTGCAAAGTAGAGACCCTGCGTACGGGCGTTTGTCAGCTCTGCAGTGACAGAGTCGGCGCGCTCGAAGAGACCACGCTTGTTGAGGGCGCGGCCGCGGAGAGAAGCTTCTCGTGCTCGGAGTTGAGCAGTTTGCGCGGAGGGCGAGCGAGCGATGTTGAATTGGACGGTGTTGGCGGAGATGAGGGGGACGAGGAAGAGGACCGTGAGGAAGTTGATGAGCGCCATGGTGAGCGAGGGTCTTGCTTAGGCGCTTGGTTGCGATTTGTTTGGGGGGTGTGAGATTGGGGAAGGAGAGATCGAGGAGGGGAGATGGAGGTGTGGTCAACCTTGAGGGAGAGCAAAACGTGAAGAGGTGAAGAGTGGTAGGTGAGGACTTGGAGTGAAGCAAATTGGTATCTAGGTAGAGAATTAGGAGAGGAAACACAGCAAAGAGAAACAAAGCGACTGGGAGGCAAAAGATGGAGGGGAGAGGTGAGGTCGTTGAAGTATTTTAGCGCATCAAGTTTGGATGGCTCGCTCGGGAGCTCGAATGCGCTGCGCTTCGCTCGATGACGCTGCGCTGCCTGGGCCTGGCCTGGTTTGGACTGCAGGGTGTTGATGGGCAAATCAGAAGGCAAGATTCGCTGTGCACCACTCTCCACCCTCCACTTCACACCAAATGCGGAACAGGAACCTGGAACAGTCAGCCACGGGTATGCAGTGCCGATCTACCTAGGGGCTTGGGCTTAGGCTTGGGGTTGCTGATGTGTGCAAACGATGATGAAAGGATGGCTTTATTGACATCTATCAACGTAAATTCTATCGCTCTCTGAACAGGTAATTACAATTCAGCATCACAAATACAACGACAACTACACAAGCCAAACTCTATCCTGAAGGTCGACAGCAACCAAGCTTCATCCAAGGCATAGCCCCCACCGTCCGACTCTTATTCCAAACAAGCCTCTGGGCTCCATAATTGGCACAGGCTTACCTAGGTAGTACTTCCTATGCTGACCTGGGATCCTGTACCTCGCCACCTTCAACCCATGTTCCAAGTCTCAGGAAGCGCTCCGTTCTGTTCTAGGCTACCACGTCGCCCGATTTGTAAATGAGAGCTTGTATCGAATCATTTCTAGCTCACCTGCAGTCTGGAAAGACCCAACAGAATGACTGTTCAGGATGCGTAAATTCCCAGATGCAGACCATCACTGCCACTCCAAACACCAGCACAAGGAAGATTTGACGATACACATCTTCGTTCTAGCGAGATATACGTAATGCACGTTATCTGTCTGAACATGACGCACGTCTCACCAAGCAGTGCAGTAACACAACATCTCGTCCCCCGTTTCAGATGCCAAGCCCAGTCACAAAAGCTTAAACGGCCAGAATGAGCGATGCCAAGAACACCGCATCTGATCACTTCAGCCCTACGATTTCTGTATTTCCAAATATGCATATAAAACTCGCACGACCTTTTTCCAAACTGAAGAATGCTGTGCACTTGTCTTATCTGTATAGTACCATAATGATCAGATTCCAAATAGGTACAATTCCAGTCCTTGCTCCACAGTGCTAACTTACTTACCGAATCCATGTTCAGCTGGGAGAGAGTGGCGGTGCAATGAGGCATTTCACCACCACCTACAGCCGTGTTTCGAACAGGCAGGACTCTTTACAGACCAGCCGACTGACCATTCCTGGGTCCCATCTCCAGCTCCATCTCCACCTGGCAAGGACACGAGTCTAATTATCTATCCCCGGTAAATCTGAGTGACTCTCCTGCACCGACAAACTTACCTCCTATTCTACTGTATCTTCAGTCTTCCCTTCTCTGCCAGGTTTGGCCGTAGGAGGATGACAGGCGGGAGAGTAGCCTTAGCAACAATCTGTGCTTTGTGTGAATCCAACACACGAATTTCTCATACTGCGGGACAACACTCCGAGAGAATCCAGTAGTTCTGAGATCGTCATTGAAGCTCGCATTGTGCATGTGGTGTTGAGTGTGAACTGGAAGTACCGAGTACTCGTCAGCCTCACGCGTAAGCTATTTCGCCACAGCCAGCAACAGTAGGAGCCGACTTTGTTGTACAGTATCACAAAACCCGGATTGCAGCAGAAACCTCCCCAAGGAATCTACTTTTCTACTCGACCAATCCTAACGCTATGCTACACTACACGTAACAAATCATACACTTCCCTCCTTTCCTTTCCTTTCCTTTCCTTTCCTTTCCTTTCCTTCCCTTTCCTTCCCTTTCCTTCCAGTCCTCCATCTCCATTTGCAGAGGCCACGCCAACTCCCTATCCCCGATCAAGGAATACAAAACTCAATCCAACTCCCCAAATAATCCATCTGGCTCCCCTTCCCCTCCCCCACAGCCCTCTTGACCCTCCCCTCAAACTCCACAAATCCCAATCTCCCCCACCCACCCTGCTCCTCCGCCTCCTTGACCGCCCGCTCTATCTGCCACAATTGGAAGAGTCGCTCTTTTCGTGGCTTCTTGCCGACTTTCACGAACTCTTGAGCCGCGGCCGATGTCGAGGCTGAGGCTGAGGCTGAGTCATTGCCGTTACCGTCTAGTACGGGAGGGGAGAGGTCCATGTCGAGAATATCGGCATCGGTATTTGCATCTGCATTTGCGTCGGTGGAATTGTGACTGCGTTGCTGCCGCGCTTCGTGCTCTTCTTTAAGGAGAGGTATGAAGTCTGTTGTTGGACGAGCGGCGGATGTGGGATCGTAAGGGATATCAGCGTCGGGCTGGAATTGAGGAAGCGTTGGGTCACGGTAGGAAAGTGAGGATGTGTCTGATTCTGGGGGTGTAGAGCGGAGAGGAGTGGATGGCGATGCATGAGTCTCGGCATCTTGACCGTCGCCCTGTGGTTGAGGATTGGAGTTGGTTGCGGAGGCTGATTGGGTTGCTTCTGGATTTGACAGTTCTTGTGTGCTTGGGAGAGTGATGTCAGGATTGCTTTCGTAGTCGGATTTCACGCTTCCTTGGTCATTGTCGCCCTGTTGTGCGAGTGACTCGTCAACTTCATAGCCAGTCGCAGCCAACAATTCTTCCAAAGGCCGTTCCCGTACTTGCTCGATCTCCACCTCGGGAAATTGTGGCCATACTGGGTTTGATGGCGGTGGAGGTGGAGGTGGAAGTAGAGGGCCTGGACCAAGGGGATGGGGAACCAGTATCGTCTTTGATGGTCTCGGTTTCGCGTCCTGAGCATCCTTCTCTTGCGCCCATTTCTCAAACTCTGGAGTCTTGTATAGATAACCCCACTTGTCTCTTTCTGCCTTCGTAGAAGCTGCCTTCAATGCCATGTCTTCTTTGTCCTTGAATAGGGGGTCTAGTAGCTCATTGAATGCCTGTTGGGTGACTTGATAGAGAATCTCTTTTCCCGCATCTCTCTCTGCATCTGGAATTTCCATTCCTCCCCATCGCTCGGGTACACTTCTAGAGGAGGTAGATATGTTCGATTGGGTGTCGAAATCATCCATATCTTCAGCAAATCGTACTCTCGACGAAGATCTGGAATGGACGGTTGGTCTTGATGGGGCTTTGGAACTTTCTCCGGCCATGCCAGATTGGACTAGGATGTCGTCCTCCTCTTTCCAATTGGCTGGGGGTACTGCACCTTCCTCCTCGTCTGTATAGAATTGCCTTCTCTGCCACCGGTCATGGACATCCTCTTGAGTCTGCTCCCGGTATATTGCTTGCTGAATCACTGCTCGTCTACTCTCCTTCCGAACGTTATCTACTGTAGTTCCAGGCCCATCAATTGCCTCTGCATCCTCGTCCGTGACTCTGACAAAAGCCGGAGGCCAGTTTCGGTCAGCTTCTGGATTGGAGAGACCGCTATCGGAATTGCTGCCCTCGTCGTCCTGTCTCTCTTCCCCGCTTGGCTCTCGGAGTGGGTCCATATGGAAGTTTTCGGATTCCAGTTCAGGCTCGTCATCGTAGATTTCTGAGCGTCTACGAATTCGCTGTATGTCCCGCCCTTCAAAGCTTCGAAGAACAGCTGGCATTTGTTCTATCCTCTGTGGCGGGTTGATCATGGTTTCCCAGTATCCTGCGTTGGTTATGTCTCCATCTCCGTCCCAATGCTTTCGATGAGATCGTGGCACGTCTCTTCTGAATATTTCCTCTCTGTTTCCTGTGTCGTTGCCACTCTCATTCATGATTCCTTTTCCATCCACAATCTGCAAATCTCCGTTGGTGCGAGCACTTTTCCCTTCTCCTGTCCGAGGGTCAGGAGCTCTAGGATATCTCCCATCTTGTCCGAAAGCACTGCTGAGTGGTTGTCGACCACTTATGAGTCGATGTGCTTCTGTACTGCTCATCTGTTGCTCCTCTGCACCTTCAATCATATCCCGGTGAATCTGGCGGTGAAGAACGTAGTATGAACGAAACATCCGAAGAAAGTCTTTCCTGTCAACGTAGCCATCTCCATCAATGTCATAGCCGTCAAAGATCTTCTTCCACTTATCCTTCTTCTTTCGATATGCTACCCCGTGAAGGAACTCGGGGAAGCCAATTAGATCATCCTTGTTGGTATCGTAGAAAGCAAACATGCGGTCGAATATCAGGCTGGGTGCTGAGTGCCTGTAACCTCCAGTTGGTACCAGACAGCGCTCGAAAGTTCTCCGATCCATGGCAAGGTTGATATCGTCCGGATCGTCTCTCCAGTCCGTATTTGCCATGAAAGTCCACTGTTCCCAATAGGCGTCCAGCTCTGGTCTCTCGAACCCTGTTTCCCTAGAAAGCTTAGTGGTAATTTCCTTAGGCAATACCCTCATCACAGACTCCGGATCACCCGAGTACCACACTGGTTGAATATGCCTTGGGCCAAAAGAAGACGCCGGGACCTTGATTTTGTAGAAGATGTGTGTCTTGGTGTGCAGGCCTTGGGATTCGCAGTTCTCGCAGAGATCGTAGTCGGCGCAATTCGCACATCGATATCGAATTCCTCTAATGGGTAGCATATTGCAGCTGTTGCAAGCACAGCCCCTGTGAACATATGCATTCCGTCTTGTAGCATCCTCCGAGACTCGAAACAAAAGCTGGACGATATTCTGGCCGTTACGTTGATAGGTCTGGGGTATGTTTGTCCAACCATATTCCTCCGCAAAAGCTTGATCATCCACCACGGTCTCTCCATCTGTCAATGTTCTCGCCACAATATGCCCTTCTCCGTCGTCCTCCACGGCATCGTCGACGAAGATGCCACTACCATCTATGAGCGCTGGCGCAATGTCGTTTGTGGTAGCTGCTCGCCTTCGTCGTCTGTGGACTGCATTGCTCCGATGTAGTGTAGAGCCATGTCCCTTCTCTTCCCCTTCGACGAGGGACCGGTAGAACCAGTACGCTGTGAAGGCTGTTGCCACAGACGCAAATCCGAGAACCGCAAGTCGAGATCTAGTGAGGGTGCTCGAGGCTGCGGAAGATGAGGCTGACATTTTGGAAACTTGGTGCCCGAAGGCAGAACACAGACTACCGTGCCATCTATTGGGGGAAACCGATCATTGCCGTCCGGGGTAGGTTTTGCAAGCACACCGTAAGCTTGTTCCGTGGTGGTGTCGTTGTTCTCTGAGGATCTTTGTCAAGGCCCAGAAGCTAAAGAAGTCGCGAAAACGCGCCAAGACTTTGAACTTGCCTTCAGCCTTCTCCTGACAGCCTTCTTCCCTTCCCTCACTCCCACCCAAGCAACAGGGCCTCCACGAGTACAACACAGCTCTACCCAGAGAATTGGTTTCAAACCCTCTACTATCTCAATATCGCCATTTGTTATTGCCATTATATCGTGCTGTTTCAAGTGCTGTTGAGTCTGCATGCGTATGTCTTTGCTTCGTGACTTCTTGCTCCTGGTAGTAATTCTATTTGCTCGTTGACAAAGCTCAATGACATTGTTTTTGGATGTTACTTTTAAGAAAACAATTGCCCCAGGCTTCTCTATTCTCACTGCTTTCATTATGTTCTACCGAATGGAGGATATGGGCTCGACAATCTCTGTTACTCCCACCCTCTCAACTCAAAGCCCATGGGATTAGGGCCTGCTAGCAATAGCAATGCCAACATATCAGCGGCCTTCGATTACCATTTCCTAATCGTCTGCTTCAATCTTCTGAACAGTGGCTCGAGATGAGAGCCTGTCATCTCGTAAATCACCAAGGTCCAGGAGATGTTCGCATCTGAGCAGGCTGGGTTGCATAGCCACGTATGCCTTCAGGGTATGACCTTGTACCAAACAGATCTTGTATTTTTGTTTATATTGATACAGCTTCACGTTTTGTCCTGCTATGCAAGCCGAGTGGGCAACACACAGGATAAAATATGAATAGATCTCCAGATTAGCTGCACAGCCCTGTTTTGGACACCGAATCGATCTCACATTGCATCACATCTACATTCATTTCATGGTACCGGTATCAAACCAGCACAGCAGATATCATGGAGCAGCAGTAGTGTCTTGAGGTCATTGCTTGACGAATATCTTGCTGGAGCAATGCGTTCATGCGATTTAATGTTGCATTGAGGTTTCAATCACTGGCAGAATGTTCACCATAGCCATCACGAATGCAATGGTGATAATGCAATAAGCATTGGCCTGTGCTTTTATGCTTATCTCGTTAGATTCATTCCAATGCTAAGTCCATAGTCTGTACAAGGGGCTCAATTTTTCTTTTGGAGGTCAATGTCTACTTCACGCCACGAGTCAATAGGCATGTGGTTTCTATCCTCAAGCCTTCCTATCTGTCTGCAACATCGAGCGTTTTCATTGTTCGACTGAAAAATATGTCGTTTAATTTCTCATGTCATTGTACAGTGTGGCTGTACTGGCTGCTGATGGTGATCGATTGAGTCATGGCAAGCATTTCCAAAAAAAAAAAAAAAAAAAAAAAAAAAAAAAAAAAAAAAGAAACTCGTTTTGTTGACGAACAACCACCCCTTGCACAAACTCACATACATCACAGAACACCATATCCCTACTATCATGGCATTTCACTTCGTCCGAAAGTTATGCGGTTGTTCCCGGCACGTCCATTTGTGTGATTGATCAGATTCATCCCTACGGGGACTCTTCTTCGTCAGATGATCTTCATGATCTTCAGAAAGCATTAGATGTGCCAGCGCCACGATTTCGGGATGCATGCATTCCACGGCCTCTTATGCCAGACTTGACTGTCTGAGGCATGAATCCAGTTGTGGCTTAGAGGCCTCAATACGCATACACAGTCTTGCTATCCACATGATGAATGGAAAGACTTACCTTTGCTTCACGTTCAGGGCCCTTTTTCTCATCACAGCAACGGAATGCATTGGAACTGCTCCCTACCACCTAGATATCTTGGAGAATCCACTCTAATCTCAAAGGTGTCTTATCCGTAAAGCAAGTCTTGGAAGCATTGTTATGAAACTCTGTGCCAGTTGAGATGAATGGTCTCTCGGTCTCGCTGCCGAGATCCCCATCACCCATGGTGTCCCACTGGCATATTCATTACTACTGACGTAGAGCAAGTTCATGCTTACCGAGCAAAGGATCCATTTCAAAACATCGTGCAGTCACCAAGAAAAGTACGCTGGAATTTTACGTTTTAACATCTCTTGGTGATCTGGAAACGTCGGGCTTCAAATGCTGTTCAGACCACCAAAATATGTCCTTATTTGGCGGCTTGGGATAATTCCGTCTTGGTTGATGGAGCAATTTCCAGCTTTCATCTCGCGATCCTGGAATCAATCACATCACTTGTGCGACCTCGACCGGTTCTAGTCTGTTGATCCTCGGCAGCGGCTGGGGCGAGCGATCAAACAGCCCCTGTCTCGAGATGCAGTTCTTCGTCTCAACATCCTGGCCTGGCTAAGCGACATGACGCCCCTCCCGAAGCGACACCGCGATGTCTTAGGGGACTACCTCTGGGCTCACTGGCCATGAAGTGAGCATTGTTTGTCGTCTGAATAACCATAGGTTTAAAGTTTCATTCTACTGCTAATTCAAGCTTCCTCTGTCCACTCATGACCGCTGTTTAATTTATTTCGAACTCTAAGCGCTTCGATTGGCCACTCAAACAGGCTCGTTTCGCATTGACCCCACCCGGATCTCAAGCGTTGCGGGTTTCCAATCTGAGACTAAGTTCTCATCTGATATCGACTTGATGCACCTTGGCAGTCACTTTTCCACTTTTGTCCAGTCCTCCAGTCTCTTCCTTCAGCCTCCTCGTTGCAAAGCTCGGTTGGTGATCCGACATCCCATGCCGGAACCTCACCAAGATGATCAGATGTGGCTAGAAAGTATCGGACGACAGGCCCAAGCCACCTTGGCTATAACGCCGCTTGCGCATGAGGATCAGTTCCAGCAATAACCAAGGATCTCAGTCCTTTTAGCCCCTGCTGCAACTCGTGTTCATCCCAGAGAATGTGAGGAACATTGGACTGTCTGACCGCCAGACCGCGAACGGGTTAGGATGACAGGATGGGATATCCATGCTCCTCGTACCGCTGTCAACCGAAATGGCATGAGCGCTTCCTGCAGATCTGCTGTATATAACATACGATAGTTTCCTCGCAAAGGGCTTTTGTTCCATCCATCACCTTCACCTTCTCTTCCGCCTTTGCACATTCGTTTCTAGTTCTGCGAACTATACATTCTTTTTACTGTCCTTACACAAGTTCATAACTTTTAACACTCAGGCCGGCCCAACTTCACTTCTCTGATCTTCATACTACTGCATTCGAGCGTCGTTATTCCATAACCTCAAAATGTATACTCAAGCACTTCTTATCTCAGCCCTCGTGGCCATCACTGAAGCCCGGTAAGCATCGATGCTCAGTTCGCACGATCGAAAACTGATAAGAACGTAGATTCGGACAAGAACAAATTCCCATCCAAGCCATCTCGGATCTTGGTGCCTTTGGAAACTCCGGCGATGCTGCTACGCTCGCTGGTCAATCCATCTCGTTCTTGCTCGGAGCCGCTAACCCCTGTGGAAAGGTAAGCAATCCACTCATTTCCGCAATTCAATTCTGTTCTAACCTTTCCAGCTCTCCCAAGCAGACAAGATCGTCGCCACTCTCGGAACGGATCCAGCAGTCATTGCCGCTGCTCGTGGTCTCGTCGCCGCTGAGCAGAACTTCAACCCCTTCGCCGTTTCCATCCCTGCTATTTGCAGCGATGCTACCCTCCCAGCCACAGAGGAGCTCAGAGGTGTCGTTCCTCTCGTCGATCCTGCCGTTGGCGGATCTGACGTCGAGAATGCCAACTCCGCTACATCTCTTACCACCCCATTTGATGCTACGGGATTGAGTGTCGCCGAAGTTATGGCTGCTCAGGGCTTCTCCAACTTCTCGACAAAGGCAGCTGATGGAACTGCTGGAGCCGCACCAGCTGCAGGAGATGCCGCTGCAGCCCCAGCCGCCAGTGCCAGCGAAGCTGTCGGTAAGTCTTATTTTCAACTCCTTAATTCTCATACCCCGGCCCCTTCCTCGAGAGTTCTGAGAGCATCTTACTAACAATGACTAGCTGCACCAGAAGCCACCGACGCCGCTAGCGCTGTTGTCAGTGCCTGTGTTCCTTCAACCACTTTTGTCACAGCAACCAGGGCTGGTAAGTCCACCAATATTTGGCCATAGATATCATCCAACTAATTTCTGGTTAGCCGCATCTGCCGTAGCCACTGATGCCGCAGCCGTTGAGACCGATGCCGCCGCAGCTCCAGCTGTTGGAGACGGAGTTGGCGCTGTCAATGACCCAGTAACTGGAACCTTCGAAGGATTCGTCGCCTCATCCATTGCCGGCAACGACTTCGGAACCTGTGTCCCGACCATCAAGTTCGAAGCCGGACTCAACGGCCGCAAGGACACCGAGTTCACCTTCCAAGCCATCGACCCAGTCGTCAACAAGGGACAACAAGAGGCCTTGAACCCTAACATCATCACCAACCGCATCTGCGATCAACTCGGCAACGCATGTGGAGCCAGCGATGCCGGAATCGCCGCATGTTTAGCCGCAAAGGCCGACATCCTCGCTCTCGGAACCCGCGATCAAACCACCGCTGACGCATGGAACACTGCTCTCGGATTCGACGGTGCCAACACCAACCCAGACAACGCTCCTCAAGCAGGTCTCGTTGGCCACACATAAACGTGACGCACGCGTAACACGATTTTCCTTTTCCACATTTGCTGTCTAGCTCGAAATGGGTCGGAGTAATGGGATCTGGGCGCGGGAGTCGGGACCAGCAGACGCGGTTTCGATGGGAAGAAAGATGAGGGGAAGATGGGGATAAATGTATGATATGATGATTATCAGGGGAGTTGAAATTTTAACAAACGAATTTTTTGGTGGATAAAACGTTGTAGATTCTTGTACATAGAATCTGATCCTTGGATGACATGACACGTATTTGCGATGTGACTGTGTGAGCGAGTTCTAATTAACGTTACCCAACTTGCCTCTGTGTGCCAGTTTAGGTATGCCTAAGACTTCGGGGCGTGGTTCCAAGACTGGCTGCTGCCTTTCATCTCCTTCATATTTACCCAGTGGTGCCTTTCATTTTAAAGATATCCCTTCATCGTGGGGAAACGGTTTGGAGAAGACGAGGACGGATGTGATGATTCCGGATGTCCACATTCTGTCCTGAAAAGAAGAAGAAAGCTTGAGGAATGGAAGGATATATTACTCGCCGACATATCTCTTTCACGTTGAACATTGAAGAAGATACTTCGTAGATGATAGCCGCCGCCGATACGCACTGACTGCACCAGAGGTCTCAGGTATCACTTGACATAACTGATGTCACTATCGATGAATTCTGAGATGATAACATCTGCATGTGGGCTTGGCCAAATTAAAATGAATGTTGCTACCCTAAAAATTTATTGTTTGCGAGAATTCACGAGTATGTGTGTTTACGTGGAATCGTGAGCCTCTGTCGGATGTTATTCGGGTAAGAAAAGTGAATGACCACTGGCCAATTGCCTGTCGGCCTAGCAGATATCAAGAAGTTACAACGACAGTGCTTCCAACGTAAGCATTTGCTATACTCAGCCTGTGTGGCTCCACAAGACCCATCGGCTCAGTGATAAACTGATGGATGTGCCCCTCCCGCTGACCAGAATGAATCGTGTGTTGAGTGCTAGAAATGGACGAAACGTGAGCGAGGTTCGCGCGAAGGTCACCATTTTCCATTCACCGGCTGAATGCCTTCATATAAATGACATCAGTACTCGTATAAAACCTCTCTGTCACTTAGTATAGTATCGCAATATCATTTACATTACTTCATGCAAAGGTTTCATCAAAAGTGGACGGCTTTAATGTCGCGCCACGACTTTTGTTGACCTTTTCGCTTAATTCATCGAACCAGACTGCCCGCCTCCACCCCAGAACCCTCCCCAATGAATTCACTATAAGCATAGGTAGAGACACTGACTTGATGACTGATTATGATTCAGCTTTGAACATAGTGAATGCAAACATTCGATCGACTGTCTTGCTTCCCTTTACGGCCTCGATTTGATAGATTGCTCGCTCATGCGACGTATGCACAACCCATATGCTGGTCTAGCAGTCTGACCTAGTGATAGTGCACTTAGTACTTGAAAGCCTTCCATTATTTTCTCTTTGGTCTACACGCCGCCACATCGCAAGCAACATGTCGGACAAGAATACCTCTCTCATCGATGGCATTGCTACAACAAGGTCCGGTTCCTCGACATCGACTGGACTGGGGAGCAAAGGGACGATGAATTGCGGGGCCATATCGGCGATTTTCTAGGACCTACGTATCGACCCAGCGTCCTTGAACCTCGTTACCGCCATCCTCATTGGGCTGGAAACGACACACCATTCTTACTCCGAGCTGTATACGGGATAGCTTTGGCGAGGCGGAAAAGGATCTCAACGACCGATACAATGACTACGAGAATTTCCGTGATCGATGGGATGTCAAAACTTCCCATCCGTTTGGCATGGGTATGACCTGGTATGAGCATACATTTAAGACTTTGAGTCAATTTGCAGAGCTCTCTCACCGGAGAAGATCCGATCAGTACACGAACTGGGGAGAGATTGGCTGGGACAATTGCAGCTTGGTCACCCGTTACCTTTGGCGTTCTCACATATACGGCAAGATGAACTGTTCAAATTGAAGCTATGCATGGCTTCTTCAGAGAGGGAGCGTTAATGATGAGTTTGTGAGCGGGCGAGACTTGCGGTGGATTTTCTTGAATATCATCGCGAGGGAATGCTTAGCTAGACTTTCCGTGCAGAACTAGATGAATAGAGAGAGCCTAAAGCACTGAATAGAAGCATTTTGATCTTCTTAATCCTCCTGGCTCTGCTAACGAGTGAGAACGTGAGATGAAATTGTGCGCGAGCCAGTGTGGTTGTGACCTCAGACATGGTGAGAAGTGTTAAGCACCGTCCTGTCTTCGATCGGTTGTTGTTCGGCGCCCCATCTCCGGAGAAGTAGCCAGGGTGATGGGGAAAAGGGAAACGAATCAAGCTTGAAATAACCCATATCGAATCGGGTTTTCTATGGAACACGTCCTCGGAGCTGTTCCAGAGTTTTTGCTGTATTTTTCTGTAGGCTCTTTATGGATTCTCCCTTTTGATTTGTTTGTACGGCTCACTGATTGCAATGAATCGTGAGATGATGTGAAGACTGGGGGTCGCAGCCATCCTCTACATAGGAGCCCTCATGCGAAAAATAGCATGTTCGGGCACCAGTGAATGGTAATCAGAATCGCAGATATCCGTAAATACAGCCCTTCTTTCAGGCCGCAACATCCAATTCCAACAGAACCCAATCATCTTTCTGTTCTCCCGTTATTTCATTCGCCCTCGCCCATACGTTTTGTCTTTCTATCGTAGCGCATGTTAAGGTCAGCTCGGCCTCGCTTAATCTTTGTTTGGTTGCCCCACTTCGACTGAAGTTAATATCAACACCATCTCGAAAAGGCTGCCCGACGCCAGCCTCGCGACAAAGTGCATGACGGCACTCTCAATAATGTCCAACCAGGATATCCAAGCCAGTTGCATATGCACAATGTCAACTACGGCAACCTTCATCGAGTCCTCCTTCTCCGTAACCTTGGTGATGTCCCACTCGAGCAAGCAGATCGAGTGTCGCACGTCGCCTGTAGAGGTTTGTGGCCACTCAACGGTAGCAAGTACAGCAGAATCGGAGGGTTTGGGTGACTCCAAGAGCTTGAATGAAGGCATCAGTGGCGGATTCGAGACCGGTGTTGTTCTGCTAGGTCAGACAGGTATGCGATTTATGACACCGTCACGATGCAAGCTAACCATGTACAGTCGCTCACGACCCTATCACTCGCACCCAACCCAGTCTCTTCAGCATGCCCCTCGAATTCAAGCTAGATATCATCGGCTTCGTCGACGATGACTCAGACGGTCTTTACACCAAAGCCTGCTTCGCTCTCACCTGTTCGAAGATGTAACTTACCAAGCCTACAAGCTCATCCACCCCGACCCTATCGCGTGGGACATCGGCCCTCCACTGATCGATGCAAAAGGCCGTAGCTGGGAGTACGCACTTCAGCATCACATCGGAGTCTTCCTTGGTCCAGGCTACCGCAGCCACCGCTTCGACCCACGATTCATCTTCCCCGTCAAGAAATGGCCGGCTTTCCTCTCGCGCGAAGTCTACGGAGCAATGTATAGCATGAAGGAGATTGAGCTAAGCAATCGATACTCTGATTGGGGTGGGCTTCCTGACGAGCAACAGCCCAAACTCTGTGAACTCGTTAAGTCGTTGCTAAGCCCTTTCGGAATGGGTGAGGAGTGGGATGGTCTGGCGCTGAACGCTTTGCGGAAGTTGCATATGAATGGGTATATTGATGGTCGTTCGAAGAGTACCGGGTTGAGAGGTCCACCAAAGTACTTGTTTGTGTACAAAAAGATGATGAGGGAGTATGAGGAGTTTACGATGCCTTTGCAGAGTGGATTGTAATGGCGGGAGCTTAGTATCCTGTGATTGGGGTCATGAAGCGATGGAATATGTTTTTACATGCTTTTGACGGGATGAGCTGCCCTTGGTGGAGGTGGAGACCTGGTATATCTGCGACGATTATATGTATCGCGAGAGATCAAGGACAACTTCTTTCCCCTAAAGGCCCATAGTATATCACAACACTGCTTTTGGTGATCTGACCGTAGCAGATTAGACTCGTAGGTGATGCGTAAGATGGCAATGAGCAGAATGCGTGATTATGATTATAAGGCTGCATGGGCCGAAAACCTGTGATCTGCTGCGGCTCACGCTTATTCCGGAGTGGTGCCCGGCCACGCACGCTGGCAGCTGATAATTTGACGCCACATATTGGCAAGGCAGTATCTGGGCTTCGAAGAATGTTGGCGAAGTAACGACACTGTTCTTAGATTGTTGTGAGTACAAAGCAATTTAAGAAGCTGAGAGAAGGCACTTCTGCACTGATACAAGGATCGGCGTATCGAATGGCACAGATGACTCGGAACAGTTTCAATAAGACAGCGAGCAACTCGAAGAAGTAAATGTTAGTGATTGAAGAAGACAACGAGTTATGCCGCTTACAATATGAGGTGGGAAAGCACAAAGGACAATGAGTGTAGTACAAAAATGATGCCCAGTTAGTTGTGGTTAAAGCAAAGTATTCGCTAGTATCCTAGCGCTCGGAAGCCTAAACTGGCGAGCTTAGGTAATGGAAGTCCCCTAAGCTCAAGTGTCGCGTGTGCCGAGGTGCTCCCTTCACCAACACTCGACAGGCTCTACAAGAAGGACCAGCAGCGCGAAATCGTCTGCGGTGCAGGCGCAAGAATGTTAATCAAATAATAAATCCACCGAAAACACGATGCAGGTTGGATCCCCAGTCCAAAACAATTGACGATATCTGCGATACGGATAGATTTGCCTTGATACCTGGCAACTCTTCAACCCCGCAGAGGCGCTGGCAGAAGAATTACAGTACCTATTACTACTCATATAGGTTCCAGCCTCTCATAATCATTTAACAGCTGACGCGATCTATAAGACAGATTCGAATATCCCCGTGAACCTGTCCAAAGATCCAATATGTCTCTCCCAAAAACAACCGGTGCTTCAAGCCGTACGAACCCGACCGCTTATTGAGCACCCGTACCGGAGGTATCGATAGAATCCCGAAATACACTGTGCAGTAGGCTATATAGATATTGGGCGAGTGGCTTTGATTAGCAATGGTCGCCACTGCTGCCACCAAGCAGGCAAGCCACTACAAATCTGGCGAAAGGAAATGGATGCCAACAATGTAGTTATGTTGCTTGAGCAAGTGCTGGCTGGCAGAAAGACACCCATCCAACCCATGAGCATCGCAGCCTATGCGTTCCTACATTCAAGTGTCTGGCTCATTGCGATCGCACCTTTTATGCCTACTCCTAATTTTTTTGATGCCTGCTCCGTGCAGTATCTTAGGGACCTTGATCAACCCAAGAAACTGGTGTACTCGAGTACATATCTATGTCTCTCTACTTTGCGTTGTCGGCATCATGTAGTGGACCATCCGTTGTAGGCTCGAGAAATCTCTTCTGTACTCTGTTTTGGCCTTTATTCTACATCTCGCAAGCCTTCAATTTATGTCTGTTGTCCTTTAAAGGCGTTATGAACCTCCGAGAGAGCCGTAGGCTAGAGGACCATGCCAGATCAGTGAAGTAGATATTATTAGATACAGGGCCAAATAGCATGGCTTGAGTTCAATGCCAAGGAAAATCGTCTGGCTTAGACTTTTAGTCTCCTGAGTCCAGCGACGTGATATTGTGGATGTTTCTGCATTCAGCATCCTGCACTTGGTGCTTCTACGGCCGCATCAAAGCCAGGTCGTTGTAAGTACAACGTCAACAGGTTCTCATTGACCCTGAGACTAATTCAAGTACCGCCAAATCGAAGTTACAAGTCGATTCGAATTGAACCAAATCTACAATCGACATTTGTGGGTTCTTGAGACAGAATTTTGGTTCGAAGGTATCGATCCATGCGGAGAATATTGACCCACTTCCCCAGACTTTCCCCAGAAATTCACACACGCCAAGGGTAAATAGAGGTATGTGGGGCTGACGAGCTTGGGGGAATCCCTACTGAGCTGGTTTAGCCTTGTCCCGCGAGCACAACTTCTACATTGCATGTGCAGGCCGAGAACAATATGCTCATGCAAGCCCGACAGACGAGACGCCACCAAATGACTCAGTCAACCAGGACGACATATGCTAGAGAAGGCTCAAACTTTCTCATGGCGATAGCATGACTGCCCCCGTTTTCCTCAAAACGACGCCTCTTCGCGGTGTGCGCTTGGCTTAAGGATTGTTTCACTTTGGTGGCGTGCGCCTCGAAGTCACCTCGCTTCCATACTTCCGACCACATGGCACTCCCAAGATTACAGTCGCAGAGCATCTAGACAAGGCCAAAAAGACCTTAGATAAGGTCTAGTGTTACATCTAGCCACCTGACAAGGACAAAGTCTGGGGACGGACCCACTAATCTCCAACTTACCCCGCTGCCAGCATGCACATTGAGATCGGCAGATGATTTCAGGCGAACATTGGCGAATTGGCTGAAATGCATTTGACTATATCTCCAGGAGGTTGCAACTGCTTGAGCTTATAGGATTGTTATCTCCAGAGTCATCAGATTCCTCGTACGATCGAAGCAACAATCGCCTTTTTGCTGCACATCTTTATACACCAGCATCCTATTCCACCATGGCGGACCAACCGAAGGAGTCAGTGAAGTCTCACTGGAAGTGTCTTCTCGCTTGTACCCTGATGTCGATGTGCCCGTTCCAATATGGCATCGATTTTGGTATCATTGGGTAAGTGCTGTGCTGGGGGAAGTGTACATTGCTGTCCATCAGCTGACGACAAACATAGAGGTCTACAGGCAATGCCTGGCTTCCTTCAGGTTAGTATACGTCGCAATTGAGAGCATCTAGATTCTGACTTGACCCAGGTATTCGGCAATGAAGATCCTACGACGCCCCTTGGATACAACATTTCGCCTACACGCCAGCAACTAATCTCGTCCTTGATGATATTGGGTGCCTTTATTGCTTCCTCTGCAGCGGGTATGACAGATTGAATGCTCTTGTCGATTGTGTTTATTGACTTGCGAGCAGGCCCAATCGCAAACTTCATTGGCCGAAAGGCCAGTATCTGGGTCGCATGTATTCTTTGTATCGTTTCGAACGTGGTGATGATGACAACTACATCGATCGGTGGTTTGTATGCTGGAAGATTGGTAATTGGCCTCGCCAATGGCCTGTACATGACATTTTCCCAACTCTATCTTCAGGTGAGCAGTTTCTTGTCTTGTAGTAGGGACGTTGCTTACTTATTTCCACAGGAATGTGCTCCAGCACGGTATCGAGGTCTCACTGTTGGAGCTTTCCAGAGTTGGACTTCCATTGGTAAGGATCAACATCAATGAAAGATCATGAGCTAACCTTCTCTTTAGGTGTTCTCATTGGTACTATTATTGACAACTTTACGGTGAAGCTCGGTGGAAGGCAATCCTATATTGTGCCGCTTGGCATTGTTTATGTCGTTCCTGGATTGCTATCTCTCGCACTCTTCTTCATCCCAGAGTCTCCACGGTGGCTTCTACAAATGGACAATCAAGAGGCAGCGCGGAAGTCGTTGCTCTGGCTGCGACCCTTTCCCGAGACAGTGGAAGCAGAGCTCTTCGAAATGAAGACCGCAATTGATGCCGAGAAGAGCCTTGCACAGAACTCAGAAATCGTCGACCTCTTCCGCAATCCTGTCGACCGCCGCAGGACTCTGCTTGCCGTCGGAGCTGTCAGTCTCCAAGCAGCATCTGGTGCCATGTACATGATCTGTGAGTTCCCCGAAGTTCCGATGCTGTATATGAGACTAACGGGTAGAAGCATACGGAACTTATTTCTTCGAGATGGCTGGTGTTGGGAATGCCTTCGAGAACTCCTGCATCTTGACTGCTGTTGGCGTCTTCATCATTTTGGTCAATTCTGCTATCATCACCAGATACGGACGTCGCAGAGTGTTCCTGACGACTGGATTGATCATCTGTGGCATTTGTCAACTCATCATCGCTGCAGTATACACAGTCAATCCTAAAAGCCAGTCTACAGGAAAGGTAGGAATGCCCCTAGTTAGGTGTAAAGCAAGGAATCTAATGCATGATAGGTCATTGTTGGTATATCCGTTCTTTACATCATGGGCTACAATGGAATGGTCGCGACATATGCTTGGCTTTGCGGTGGAGAGTTTCCTTCTCAACGACTTCGCTCGTACACCTTTGGTCTTGCTTCGGCAATCGGCTTCCTGGGCGCATGGCTCACCACGTTCACCGCTCCTTACTTTATTAATCCATCTGCTCTCAACTGGGGACCTAAGTACGGATATATCTGGACTCCCAGCTGCTTCATTGCCGCTGCTTGGGTGTGGTTTTACCTACCAGAGGTTAAGAACCGCACTTTCGAGGAGATTGACGAAATGGTGAGGGTGCCAATTCAGAATCAGATTTCACATAAGCTAATCTCTTCGCAGTTCCTGGCATGTCTTCCAGCTCGAAAGTTCCGCGGCTATAAATGCATCGGTGCGGCAGCTCTTGCTGTCGATGAGAAGGTCCCCCGCGTCAGTGTTGAGGAGGTCGTCTGGTCTAACCCAAAGGCTGCCACTGAAGCTGCCATGCACGTGGAATGAGTGACAAAATCTGGTTCATTGAGGGTAATGCGGACACTTGAGTACTTGCAGTGCAAAATGAGCTAGGGGTGAATAATACCAGGATGCGGACTAGTCTACTACAATCTAATCTCTTTGTTTTGCATCTCACAATTGCATTAATTGTTCCAATTTGTGCAGGAGATGCCTAACTTACCTCCCAAACTCATTTGTGTTGTTCTCTTGCCTTTCCACGTCAGCGATGATAGCGCTGCTTTCGTGCTTGATCTGATGACCGTCGACCGGCTTCGCTTGATCTGCAGCTGTACTTGATTCTCACAATACTTCGACCATCGGATTATCTCCGTACACGAAGCAGCACTAAAATCTGCAGTGTCCACACGGTTCGCATCTCAAGGTCTAGATTCCGCTCCATGACTAGATACATTTCCAAGCCTCAAAGATCTATCGTAGCAGGCAGCAAGACGTACCGAGAGCGTCTCGCCAGAACGAATGCTAAAGATAAATGACACGTTCTATCAACTGCATTCCAGACTGTCTAAAATAGATCTACAAATCCTTAACTACCTCATCATAAACCTCCTCTGCATGTTTCTGCGCATCATGCAGGAAAATCCAGTCCTCCCTCGGGAACTCCACTAGCTTCGGATCTTTCTTCACCTTCTCCCAGTCCGCTTTATGCCACATGTCACGCGTCGTCTCGCCGGTCTTCTGCACAGCCTTTACTCTATCGTACCGAATCGCCTGGTATGCTCGTACCGCCGTAGCGACATCTCCCTTCCCTGCTCTTCTCAATGTGATCGCTAGTGTAACGCCATCCTCAAGCGCTTGTGTCGCACCTTGCGCGCTGGTAGGTAGGAAAGGATGAGCCGAGTCTCCAAGCAATGCGATACGTCCGCCTTTCGAGACCCAAGTGGGTAGTGGATCTCTGTAAACGAGCTTCCAGTCTACGAGACTTGGTGTCTTCTCGACGATCGCTTTGCATATTGGATCCCAGCCCTCGAGCACCTTGTATACATCCTCGAGCTTTCCAGGTAGAGACCAAGACTCGTCGATGTCGGCTTCGTCGCGATGGGTGAGCACCCAGCAGCAGTCTGATCCGTTCTTGATTGTGCTGAATAGGAAATGTACGTCTGGACCAATCCAACCATTGAAAGTGTCGCCGTTTTCGCAGAATTGTTTGGTGCGTGGATCCGCGATCATGTCTTTGTTCGAAAACCTGTCCTCAAATCAGCTTTGATGGTAGATAAGGAGGTACCGTCCTTACCAAGCTCTGAATACTGCGTAGCCACTACTCTTAGGCTTATCTTCATATCCCAGAACGAGTGTTCTCGCTTTCGATCTCACACCATCTGAGCCAATAACCACATCTCCAGTAACCTTTGACCAGTCAGCGTCAAAACTTCAAACAGTAAACAAGCTAAACGAGCATACCTTCTCTCCACTCTCCAACTCAATCCCCGCCTTCTCTTCATCCTCAAAATACTGCACCACCCTACTCCCAAGATGAATTGGAATCCCCAAGCTTTCCGCATACTCAAAGACAACCTGATGCAGTTCTCCTCTATGCCCATTGAAATTCGGCGCAGCAGGATCTCCCTCTGGAGTCTTCTGGTGCGAAACGACTTCCCCAGTATCATACTTATGAATCTTGAATCCGTATGCTCTCAAGTCGATTGAGAGAGTTCTCATCTTAGCTGCGATCTTTCCATTTTCCCAACGGTGGAAGATTCGGCCGGCGTTGGGACCGAAGGAGATGATGTCGCCGAGGACTTTGAGCGCGGGGAAGGACTCGTAGATTGAGACGCTGTGGCCTTGTCGGTGGCATTCGATTGCGGCGACGAGACCGCCGAAACCTGTAAGATTGTGTTAGAGACCTGAGATGGTAGATAAAATTGAGAATGAGTTTTCTTACCAGCTCCAACTACCACGACATTGATTCCTGTTGCCGGCGCTGGCTGGTCTTCATTTGTGAGTGTTACAGCCATTGTTTGTGACTCTTTTCTTATGCGATTCAGATTTCTGTTCCGATCCAACAATTCGGTTTCTAAAGTTACCACTTAATTGCCAGGTTCCCAGGACCCAAGATCTTAACAGGAACAATGAATAACCAGAAACCAAACTCCCAGAAGGTCATAAAACATTACCCCAAAACTCCTAGCTAGCTAGCAGCCCACGCTATCTCATCCCCAGCCTGATCGTATCCCACTCGGTGCCTATAATTCCGATACTTGCAGTGAAGTGCTGTGGTGCACTGGCCTATCGGGTCCAACGCCTCGAGGTGCCCGAAGTCCCTTGAAGCAAGCAACGTGGGGCTGCTTCTGGAGAGGCGGCAAACCCCACATTGCATTACCCCGCATGAGATATGTATACAAGACAAAGTATCCACGTGGACGCGTAGAGTAGTGTGATCGTCTATCTGAGATGTTGATATTGAGATGATAAGCGTTTTGGTAGTTTTGGAAATTGTGATGAGATTATTGGCGAGTGTGGAGTCGTTGAGAGGTGGCTTTCTGGGTGTTAGGAGCGGCTGGAGATATGCTTCTGACAGACCAATACTTCGGCGAGAGTGAATCCTTGTAGTTGTTTGTTGGGTGTGAAAGCTCGCGAAGTCTCACTCAATGAGGTATGGAACCACTGAGTCAATTGCTCGAGCTCTGTCAGTTTGAGAGATTACATCCAAATCTTCGGCTACTTGAATAGGCATTGAGACAGGCACGTCCTGCAGTGACAGGCTGATGCATGTACGGAAGTAGAGCTCTAGAGGGGAGATGAAGAGCACTTTCCAATTTTTGAGCCATCGATATGTTTCACACAAGATGTGCCTCTCATGGGCAACTTTCAATGGAAGTCGTGATTGTTTACATCACATGACCTTCTCTCCTAAGTGAAGCGAGTTCCTCCAAGGTGTTCCATTTGACGCCATACAAAGCTTTACCTAAGGTATCAAACATGCCTATTGTTCTGTCGCCTCTCAAGCCCACCGCCAGAGCTCCTCCTCTCCAGCGCTACTCTCCTCGTCTTCAACGACACACTTCTCGATGGCAAACTCTCCCAACTCCTCGCATAAATCGCAGTGACATGCGCCAGCGCCTTCGTCATCTCAGTCCAGGCCCCGAGATGTAAATTACTCAAGTTGTCACCTTTTCCATGATAATAAACATCATAGGCGATGCCAGCCTTACCACCAAACATAGCCTGCTCCTCGACAGTCTTGATCCCCTCGGCTCCGGTAGTGATCCCTCCGCATGGTATTCCCACGTCAAGGAAGGGACCATAGTCGGAGCGGCCGTCAAATTGGACCTCCGTGTAGTTGAAATGAGCGATGTTGGTGAAGTAGTCCTGGAAAGCGGCTTCGGCTTCAGCGGAACCGGGAGGACCGCTTTGGTTGAATGCTGAACCATCGCCATCGTAGATTGAAATTATGTAGTTTGGGCTTGCAAGCATGTCGAAGTCTATATTTGTCAGAGGAGCATACCTTTGGGGAAGATTTCGCTACTTAGGACTAGGCGGATCTTGTCAATTTCTGACTGGTTCAGGTTGGCTACATAGAATATCGAGCCGAGAAGCCCGGGCTCTTCTGCGGTCCACCTGAACTTTGTCAATAACATACTTGTGTGTGAATTATTTAACTTAGTATGTACCAGCCAAATCTCACGGCATTCTTCAATGAAAACTTGGGTAATTGCATTGCGATCTCTAGAAGTGAAGCTGTACCGGACCCGTTGTCGTTTATTCCAGGACCTGGAGCCATCAGCAATTGTTAGTTTACAGATGGTACCCACGAAGAGGACTTCGAACAACCAACCTGCAGCTATAGAATCTGTATGTGCTCCGAGGAGCAAGACATTGTCTTGATCTCCACCGGTTGTCTGTGCAATGACATTATACCTTCTATCGCATCAGTTAATCCATCATGACCTACCCACCAGTGGAACTCACGTGGTCTTGTTGACAGTCTCAGTAGACAAGTCTACGATAATTTCGACACCTGCATCAAGCTTTGACACCAAATCTAGTCCATCCGCTTTGGTAATCCCACCAGTCGGTACGTATGGTCCTTCTGGAGTGGAGGTCTTCTGAAGCGAATACCCATTCATGCTGCTGTACAAAGGATTGTTCACATTGTAGATGATGGCTCCCGATGCATTTGCAGCTCCGGCATATGCAATCTTGATCGCCGACTGGCAGGTACCACGCGATACGAGGACAATCTTTCCAGTGAGATCTGCTGGAAAATCGCTCTGAGAACAATTACGTCAATTCATGTATTTCATGAAGCGCGACTTTGGGACGTACCTTCTCGCAACCCAGATTAGGGATGTGTACCAAAGGGCCCTTGGCCTTTCCGCTGGGACTCATTCCCAAAGCATAGACCTCTACTGGTTTCTTATTTACTGTCAAATTTGCTGCAGCATGGAGCAACATGGTGTATGGTTGAAAGTAGGTCTTGTAATAGTCTCCATATTGTTCAAGCGTATTCTTCAACCAATTGATGGTCAGATTGTGAGCAGGAGTTCCGATTTGACGATTCCTCTCTGGGAAATTGTCCGCAAAGTATTCTAGAGCGATTGCTTTATTAATCAATTCGGATCGGAGGATCTCCCTCCTTATCTTCGCCTGAAATATTACTCAGCTTAGGGTACTAGATTGGTGGGTTTTGGATGTACCGCGTCGATGAGTGGCAAGTCCGCAGCCGAAATAAATGGAGCTGATGAAGCAAGCATAGAAACCGCGAAAATCACCTGAATGAATTTCATTTCGACATGCGTGAGGATCGACTAAAATGAACCAGAATCGGGGGGTACTAACGAGCAAGCTCATATGCTTATATGAGCCTCATGTTTGTACAGGCTGATACGGGCAACACTTTTGCCGGCAAGAATGGCCGGGATGCGACAGCACCAACATGTATCCCATGAACTTAGAAACTTGGTGACCCATGCATGAGAGTTGCACGACGGGGAGGAATCCCAAAGTGATATACATGCTAGTAAGCAGCTTGAGTGGTATTCTGAAGGAGGAAGAAGCTCATAAATACAAGCATTTTTGTTCGGTAGTCGTACGATGCGATCTGAGAGACGTGATCAACAACCGATGTCCGCGCAATCAAAGTAGCTAAAAGCAGGCAAACAAAACAATTCAAATATTTGAGAAGGATTCGTTGGCCTGTCATAGGACCTATTCGATTCTGACGGCGCTGAGAGAAGATTTTGCTGGAGCTCGCTTTCGTTTTTCTTTCCCCTTGCAAATGTCACCCCAACATGTACCGCATTACCCCGCCCAATCTTCATCGGGATTTGTGCATGGTAGGCACTGCAGGGACTTTCGCAAAATACCACATAAAATGCGCGTGATTATAGGTACGATGCAAGTAAGCTCGAAGGCTCGATGTGATCTGTGCAGAAGGTCGTGCATACGAGTTGGTGATCAAAAGGGTTCGACGCCAAAGCTCCTTCCTGATTTGTGCAAAAGGGCAGTTGAATATGCGTCGAGGCATGCGAGGCACGACGAGTGAGCCAGAATTTCGCGCTGGAGACATCCTTTTTCCAATTCGCAAGGAGAATTCAAGCATTCTCAACCTTGCCGTCACTCTCACCAGTCTTTGCTGTTTCTTCCCGCTCATCCGCTTCCTCACCAATCTTCTTCTCCTCCTCCACAACCCTCGCCTTCGCCTCCTCCATTTCCCTCATTCTCTTCTTCCTAACAAACTCCTCCTGCCCAAGTCCCTCTTTCCAAGCCGACTACGCCTCCATCAACACCCACCCAGCGCAAGTAAACTGATCCAAAGCCGCAACAATCCAGGCACCTTCCCTTCTTACCTCCTCACCCCGTTCCAACTCCATCTCTTTCGCTCTCCAACTCCCCAGTACCTGAATCCTGGTCGGCCATTTACCATTCCTAGCTCTCAAAAGACATGCGTACAGGAAGGGGTAGACACAAGAGTAGATTCCGATTCGGTATTGTAGGAGGTAGACCCACCACACGAAGAATACGGTCAGTGAGTCGCGTTGCGTGTACGGGATGCTAGATTCTAGAAGCTGAGATTGGACATGGAAGAAGAGACATGAGAGTATAAGGGTGCCGATAGAAACCATGATGCCATCTGTGGTGGACATCGAATAAGGGAATGTTTGCTGCCGTTGAGCTCGGGTGTCATGCCCAGGAGTCCGATTGCTGGCGGGAGGATGGGAAACATTGGATTAGGGCGAACGTCGCCATCTGTCAGAAGTCAGTTCAGGATAGCGTGTCTTCCAGACATGAAGGAGAGCTTGCTTGAGCTGGGCGTTGGCGCTGGTGGGAGAGGCTTCAAGTCACGAAATGACATCGCGATTTCGGGCTTTACGTCAGAGGCAGTCTGTTTGCTGTCCATCGTGATTCTCGATATTGAAGAGGCACTTTGTATATCGCTGAGAAGGGAAAGCTGCCATGAGGAGGTGAAAATGACTGGTCTTCTGTTCAAATTTGAAGGATCGGTGTGCAGCCTGCTCTGAGGCTGGGGTTTTGTGGCGCAAGCTGTTGCTTTTTCAGTTGGAAACCAAATGACTCGTTCGTCCTCACGAAGAGAGAATATCGCGACTGCGGACTAGTGCGATGTAAACATTGTCTTTGCTTCTAATGGCACACAGTGAATGGAATTAAGGCTGGGTGAATGTACATGATGTGCAGTGCATTCGTGGATAAACTCGAAGAGCAGCTAGGTGGTGAGGGGACAGGATGAAAATTGCGTCGTCGCATTCAATTCCATGGTCGACGTCAAACGAGTAGTGAGAAGTTTCCTTTGGTGTCTCGATCAGGAAATTTGAAGATGTAGTGGATTGCTCTTCTATTTCTAAGTCCGACAAACAGACACATCTTGCTGATATGTACTCTAATCAAGTCTTAACAACGAATTTCCCTTCGATACAACATGTGCAAATCGGGGCAGAAACATTGAGCGCAAGGATCAGAAACTATAAGCCATTCAGCGGATTGAAACAAAAACACCAGAATCTAAACTCACGCCTCGATCTGTGGCTGCCACACCACATTAGACTCTCCAACCACAGCTCCTTTGTACACGCCGGACAGATAGACACCATCCAAACCGCATACCATTCCTATCAAAAGTACGCATGTGAGTATTCGTATCAATTCAAATCGGATCTGTTCATCTTGTCTGGATTAACTCTCGGCTAGGGGGTGGGTCTATGTTCGGGATTTGTTTTGAATCGTCGCGTCGTCGGCCTCGCTTGAAGGCCAGGCTCCGTTGGGCGTATCCAGATGCGTTTGATTGAGATGAATTATTCAGAGGATTAGGACATAATCATAGTTTTACCTTCGTGGTTTACTTCCTCTGAGAGAGTTTTCTCCACCTGCAAAAGAAGCTGGCTCGTTCGCACGACCAATTCTGAGGGGAAATTAGCTACGGTGATTGTGAAAGACATGGAGGACGTACCTTCATACTGCAGAGTGTACGAAACGTTCTCATCGTCTGCATTCCGTCTTATTGGAGCAGCAGCGGAGCCTTGTCTCTCGGTGACATGGAGACGTAGTCCAGTGTGCTCAGTCATTGAAGACCACAGCAGACTTCCATTTTGCGGTTCCGGCTGGATAACATTCGAAGCCCCATGTTTCTTCGCCTGCTCCCCGAGCCAATTTCTCCAAACTCTTGTCAACCCTTCGCCGACCGTAATACAGCCTTGGAAGATACCCCTCTGTGGTCCGATCTTCACCACACTGACTTGTGACTGTAATTGCGAGAACTGCTCATAGGACTCCAGATCAACGTCTTGCGAAACGAGGCCATCGGTATTCTCTATGAATGCGTCAAGAGTGGTAGTTCTCCAACCAGTTATGGGATGCACAGCCCAGACTTTCCGATCTCCCTCAGGTTGTGTGGGTCGGAAGTGAGAGTATAGACCACGTAGTTGTCCTAGTGTACAGGTTTGTTGCTCGCCGGCGACGGTACAGAGATCGTCAGTGCCGAGATATTCGCAGATGTAGTAAGGTGTGCTGTGCTTTGTAGAAGGATGGTAGCATTCGAGAACGACCTGGTGGCCTGGAATATTTGCAGCTGCAAGCAATCGATTGTGGATTATTCGAAGAATCACATCATGTATGCGGCGGGAGGTGAGAGTCAGAGGTAGGAGGGAAGTGGTTGGAAAGAGGCAGAGGATATTCATGAGGATCTTGACTTCTCGTTAGTATGATATTCCGCAATATGGCAAGTACTCACTTCATTTGGCAACGTGCCAATTGTAGTGGGGTCCACCATTTTGTCGTTCATTCGGATTCAAGCAATAATTGAACAAAAATAAAGGCACGAGTTTGGAGTAAAAAGACAGAGGAGCAGAGAAATCTCAAATATATAAAAATATCCTCCCGCCGACTTAGGACTTTCAAGCAGGGAAGACAGTCGGTCCTAATATCCGAGAACAGGAGACTTTGATTCTATTGATCCACCACACGTATGACAGCAATGCAAGTCATATTAATGCGGCGGACTCTCGGTGAGGCTCTTATCGGCTCGGCTCAACTACGCCTGGATAGGAAGATGGTGGCCAGGGACATTGATGCTACAGGACTGACTCGGAGGCTCTGGAAAGCAGACAGGACTGCCAAATCGCCCTGCGCGCTGTTGATCAAAGATGCTCTTCTTGATGCATACATTGATCGGTCTAGTCGAAGCCCAGTTCCTCGCGAAATGAGAACTGAGCTCTTTCGTAATGCTGTACAAAGACTCGACACTTGGGTTGATCATCAAGGGGCATCAAAGATATTTTGAATTTGATAATGACGATGCGGCGTTCGAGTGCCGTACCTTCAACTGATAAGCATCCCTGCTGGCTTGGCGCTGGGTTTATTCACGTGATTGTGCTCTACAATATTGTCTAATAATTGGCGCCGGCGATATTTATTTTTCGTATCTAAAGCACAAGGATGCTTTTTCCTTTGTCATCTTGGGACCAGAAGATCGAAGTTTTGGAAAATATGTGGTGTGATGGCGTGGTGTTGTGGATAACCAGCCACCTGGAAACCTGGTAGTCATGCCATTCAGCATCCGAAGTCGTCCGAGCAGCTCCTAAACACAAGCAACCTTCACATCTACGTGCAGTTGCATGTACCATGTTTGAAACATCACTGTTTGTGAAGCTTCAGAGATTTCGTCGCATCTCAACTCAGAAGATCAACCATTATCTGGCTTTCTCTGGAGCCTGTCGAAGGTTACCTGATCGCATGCCGCTGCTTCGACTCATTGTCCCCTTTCTGATTGAAGCAGGCGAGCGAGGAGTATCAATGTCAGCGAGCCACCAGACGTTCTAAAGGACGTCTTCTTCAACGCTTCTCTGAAGGAAAATGGTTCGGAGAGACCACGTTTGCATCTTGACCCTCGAGATGAATGTTTCGACGCTCCGGAGCTTTCTCCTCCACCATCCCTTCGCCCTATCCTCAAAAAATACTTAACATGCGGTCACACTCAAGATCTTCATCACAAATTTCATGCTACAAATATTACCGATTATCCTTTGGGTTCGCAAGCGGAAAGAATTGATCAGACGAACCGGATAATCTGCCAAGTGGTAGATTACCGGCACAGTCTTGCCTGTTTAGGCTCTTGTCCATCCATGTTGGTCAGCTTGTTCGTCCGTTGATCCTTTTTATCGAGTATGTATATGGCTGCATAGAGACAGCATTTCTGCTTCTACGGCCCAAAACAAATTTCGATTTGTTTCTTGTGGCGCTGCTGGTGCAGTCGCATTTTCTGTTCTTCGAAGCACTTGGACTTTCAGACACTCTTTTGGACTTGTATTCCACTTCTCTCAGCTCGCGCACTCACTGGAAACAGTCTTCGATTACGAAAATCTATTTTTGAACGGCTGTCCATTCAGTCCCTTTACGCACTGATCCTAGGACGAGTTACTAAGACCAGAAACTCTGATATCGTTCTTCTTCCCAAGATGCCATCTCTACGACTCTTTATCTTTGTCTTCCTTATACTCACTGCTGCGACTTTCAGCCATGCCAACTATGATCGAAACTCCAAAACAAATCTCGCTTTATATTGGGTACGTTCACTGACCAGAGTCCTCCCACACTTTCTGAAGATTTCCAGGGTCAAGGTGGCGGTCAGCAACGACTCCTACACTTTTGCGAGCAATCAACAATTGATATAATCCCAATCGGGTTCATCCATATCTTCCCTCAGCAAGGTAATGGCTTTCCAGGAAGTAATTTCGCCAATCAATGCTGGGGAGGGACCTACGTGTATCCTGGACCTGGGCCAAACCCGTCGCTCGACCAGCTCCAGTCGTCGTGTCCCCAGCTTGTTGCTGATATTCCGATATGCCAAAGCGTATACGGAAAGAAGATCATTCTTTCTTTAGGAGGAGGCACCAATACTTATCAGCTCAGTGGTGCTGCCAACGGGGAAACATTTGCCGATTTCCTGTGGGGAGCTTTTGGTCCGAAGACCTCCGCATGGATTTCAAGAGGCCTTCCTCGACCTTTTGAAAGTAGCGAAGTAGACGGGTTTGATTTCGATATTGAGACACCATCGCCAGGTAATGCATTCTTGTTGCAGACAAAGCTCTTCCCTGATGAAGTTTGTAGACAACCAAGCTGGCTACATTGCTATGGCCACAAGACTACGTCAACACTTCCAAACAGCGACCAAACAATACATCCTTACAGGTGCACCACAATGCGTTGTCGTAGATGCTAATATGGGCTCTCTGATCTCGCAAGTCCAATTCGATGTAATTTTCGTGCAGTATTACAACACCCCGCAATGTTCAGCTCGAAATTGGGTAAATGCCAACACTAACTTCGCCATGGATGGTGTCGAGCGAGCAAACGGCTTTACGTACGATATTTGGTCCAATTTCCTATCCGGCACAGCGAGCGCGAACGCCAAACTTTATATCGGCGTTCCTGGCGCTCCAGATGCTGGCGGTTTCTACCTCTCACCTGACGAGATATCTTGGCTCATCAAAGCGCATTTCTGTAAGGCGAATTTTGGAGGTGTGATGATCTGGGAAGCCACTTCTGCGGAAAGCAATCCTCACGGTGTCTATTACAATATCGTCAAGAATATCTTGAACTGGTATCAAGGAGATGGCGGATTATCGTGTCTGAATGAAAGAGGGATGGAGGCAAGGAGCACTACTGTTTCGTCGAGGATGGTGAGCGCCACCAAGCCTGTGTTGTCGAAAACGTCGAGCTGGATCGTCTCAACTACTCACCCAAGCACTCTGCTACCGAGTAGCCTGTCCACTTTGATCAGATAAGGGAGGAGCGCAACAACGGTACCATGACATCACTTTACGAACCTGGGGGAATATGTCATCAGGCTCTCGAAAATTGCGGGGGATGATTGTCTTGTCGACAAATCAGGGATGAGGCCCTGCATGCTCTTTTGCCCGCAACAGCCTTGTCTCTTCACTCCTTGCCTCAAGACTATCACTTTCGAACGTTGTCAATGTCACATTGACGTGCGGTCGCTTTTGAATCTCCTCGGGTTCTTGTTTGATGGGTTTAGAATAGATCTCATGGCTTGGCCCGCACCTATTGAACAAATGAGTGAAGAGATCTTGTCGTCTTGACTTAGGATTATGTCAACACTGAGACTTTCCATCATGTGTTTCTCCTTTCCCGGGCGTTCATCTTTCTCCCAACAGCCTCACAGATAGCGCAGCGGTCGGGCAAAGCTTGGCAACCGCTCAAAATGAGGTTCTATTGCCCCCTCCCCACTTCCATTTCTCTCCCCAAATATCCTTTGTCTGTGACTCCAGGTGAGTAACATGACATGTGCCATGGTTTGAGAAACGTATACTGACTATCTCGTAGAAGCATTTATGATCTTACCAACAGAAATTATTCCGCTACGCTACTCGCCATCAATATGTAAGTGTTCAAGGCGAGCCCGTACAAAGTCTTGAATTGTACAGCAGTCCTGATATTATTCTCGTCAACAGGTGTTTTCAAGATCATTGTTATCGCACCTGTCCTTCATGTGGCAGAAGAGAACCTGGGCCCTATCGCCAATCGCGAGTGTTGTATTGCTATGATTACCAGTTGCAAGGATGGTGCAGACTCGGAATCCGACCTGTTCCCAAAAACACGGGGCCGGGACGTTTATGCCCACCGTGTAATGATCGAAGAGAGAGACAGTGTGGACACAGACATGGGCGTTGGTAGACAAGAAGTATCGTCTTTCCAGAGTGGGATGATTTCGCCATCATTTTGGACACCTCAACCTTCATCCTGTATTCCGAATCAAGGGGTTCGTAGGACACTCTAGTTTGCAAGTCTGGGCTCCTGAAGAGACCATACAGCCTTGTCATACTAAACTAATTTATGGAAGGAACTGTTTTCTTGGGATGTCTAGATTCAACTCCGGATTAATTCACGACCCTAGCTGCTGTTTAGTCTGCTATCGAATTTTTCTCAAAGCCCTCTTTCAGATCATCGGGAGAGGATCAGTCTAGTGACTGAGATACTTAAAGCCCTGTTCAGTGTTTGGAGGGTGACAAAGCCTCCCACAGCACCGACGTATCTGCCTCAAGCTTTGGTTAAAACGACTATGGTACTTCAATCACCCGATGTTTCTGTAGAGGTTGACAGCAAATTTCGCAAAGTCCCTAACTGTATTTAATCTGCCGGTGGGATGATGTTCCAAACTCTGGTACCACATCCAAGCAACGTAACTCTCGACCTCTCAGCATGCGACCTGCAACAAGTAGATCTGTTAACCTCTGTATTGCAGAACTCTGGAACTCATTTTCCCATCTCCTATCGATCGGCCGAGAAAATCTACTATTCAGCCTGATCTCCCTTTTGCCTTTCCCATCTTGGAGCAACAAGCAAAAGTGCGTTCCCAATCTGCGAAATGCAACAAAAACCTCCTTCCCCAACCCCATCCACCATGCCCGCCTTCGCATTCTCTGATAATCGTGGGGGTACAAATTGCGAAACGCAACAGAAGTTTGCGCTCGCACACAAAATACGTAAGATTTTTCAAGCACGAAATTTTTTGCAGTGATTGTGTGTTTTTCGCAGCCCGTGACCCTCCACCACGCTAATAAAGCAGAACACGTACTTCTGTATGTTCGTTTGCTAAATGGGTGTAAACTGGACTTGCGACCATAGACGCAATAGAAGCCTCAGTCCTGGATATTTAGTTTTCAGACTCATGTTGTGAATGAGCAGCCTATATTTTCCTTTCAAGCCCTGGAAAGGATCTCAGGCTCAGAACGACATCTTGAGCTCTGTGTTCTCCGACAACATATCTTGTAGTGTCCCACGAGGAATTTTCAAGGACTTTGACACGCCGCATCTGAAGATCAGCATAAAAGAGACTGAAGGTGAAGGTGAAGAGGTGCTGGATCAGTACCCAGTCGTACTGACTAAACAAGGATAGTACCTTGAGGTATGCGGCTCTTGGAATAGCGAAAGTGTGCAGCTTTGCAGATATGTGTCATGTTATGTCGTGGGTAGGATGCGCAGAGATCAAGTAAATGAAAGGAGGGTGGGGTCTCTATGTGATGAGCAACATTGAGATCAAGACCAGAAACCAGCAAAGACGAAGTACTCCTTAATTAAGCCACACTTTGAAAACTGCACTGACGGTGCCTCAATGTGTGAGTCTACCTTGAACAGCCATAAGTCAGTAGTCGCGGCTCGAACCGAAGTCTGGCATTAGCAGATTAACTTTGATAGACTTGAATATTAGCGAACAGCAAAGCGTCCTAGGTATATCTTGAACTTGAATATCTACAACTTGATAAGTGAATGCTTCCGTAAGATACATTTGAAGATGCTACAGAGGTAGCGGGATACAAAAAACTGTGCAGAGTAGTTAATTACACCTTGTCTTCGAACAGGAAGTTCGGTAACACCATTTCTGACAACATAGAATCCAGGTCCGTCTATGTGGTCTTCTGCACCCATAAGTGAACGAACCACTATGTGGGTATCCGATAAGTCTGTACAGATCCATATTGGTATAATTTTGACGACACCGAGTTCAGATACGCTCATGGTTCCCGCACTTCAGACATACACCTCCTTACGGAAGGAAGTTCGTGGGGTGCAAGATAGCACCAGTAAGTGCAAGTACCTCGTATCCTGTATCGACTCCAAGTCCGGTAAATGCTTATCTTTCACTTGGACAAGTTCAATAATGCCAACTTGACTCCGCCTCGATTCATTGACATCGGTCACATGACCATCCCCGTTTTAGCTATGGTGTAAGTAGGTCGTTAGGTATATTTGCTTCCTTTCATAAAGCTTCTGTCTCTTCAAAACGTTTTGTTTTTCTCCTCTACAATCACAAGTCACCATTTTTCTAGGACATTGCACCATCACCCAAATTACCTAATTGATACCTGGATAGATGCCTGCTCTCGCATCATTGCATGCATGTCTGGCCTGGTCCCTTTCCAAGCGAGCCCTCTTATTGTTAGTGTGAACCCAACCTGGAAACCCAAATTAAAACGTGCACTTTGGCGTTTCTTCTCTCTTTCACTTCACTGCCAACCACCGAATCCGAGGGACTGGATACAAACGAAATACATCTGCAAGGCTCGCATCTATGTATATATAGACTGAGGCGACTGTCCTTCGTTCGAATTGTCTCTTCGACTCTACTTTCGTTTCTCTCAAGTGCTTCCCTTGCTCGATTTATGTCATTTCCTGCTTTTGCTGTTGCATTTGATATTTGCTTGACTTCCATTCAAACTCGCTTCCCTCATTTGTTCTGCTTGTCTGTTCTGTATTTTTCTATTTGAGTGAACGGCACATGAAAAGTTCAGCGTGTCAAGCCTCACGTCTTACGGTCTTCTCCATCGTGCCTCCATCGAATCAATGGTTTTGTTTGCTACGCTCCAGGAAACATCGTGAAGGTGCGGCTGAACTTCATTGTCAGAACTAAGGGCCGCACCTTCCTTCTACAGACCAGCTTATGGCCCAGCCAAGCAATGCTGACGTCGTTGGACCAGGCTCGCATCAAAGTGAAGTACTCGTTCTTGGACATTGCTGAGGCTTAATACGCTGCATACAAGTTTCCTGCCGTCGAAACGGCACTTTTGAGGCTGGCTGATGGACAAATAGAGCATGTGTCTTGACTCGTCTATGCATCGTCGTTGCAGCGTGGCTTGAGACAGGAAAGCGTCGCTAAGGCTGTTGATTGGGATAAGTAGTACCTCATCCCCTTCTTCATGACAGTCTATTTCTATTAATTTGACCTCGAGATGATCTTACTGTGCTGCTTTCACGATTTCTGCAGGAAAGGCTTCATATCCCGTGGACTCTGTCCGAGTTTTAGCCGTTTGATGGAAACGGTGATCTGATGTCGATTTTCCTTGGCGAGATCGAGGATCTTCAGCCCCAACGGCTGGACTGGTATTTATATACCGGTTCGCCAGACGGCTTTGCAACAATAACACAGGGTCGCGCGAATGAACGTTACAAGAATTGGACGTCGAAACCAAGGGACTCGGAGAGACGATGTAATCCGAGACGCTGCTCTTGGCCATGTTCGCCTATGATTTGAACTGGTGAATAACCACTCGACTCACCCATCAATCAACGTCGCCCTTTCGAAAGCCGTCCATGATCATTGCCGGAGACAAACCACGAGGATCAGGCGACCCCTTGGAGATGGAGCAAGTCACACACAAACGCTATGCTGTCGATTGCACAGAGCTGTGAGCTTGTTGTAGTGGACTCTGTGTTCAATCACTGGACAGAGCCCCAGCGCGCTCCCTTACAGGGCCAACCTCACAGCAACCATTTCTGACCGACACCGCGGCTGGAAGCAAATCGGACCACGTCAAGGAGCTAAGCCAGACTGCTTTCTAAGACGAGCGACCGCATTTCTTTTGAAGCAAAAGACGGATATGTCCAGTGGCGGCAGCCCTTCCCGGCATTATCCTACCCCACACCAGCGGCCTGCATTAAAGTCATTCGACATTCATGCAGCCTAGAAAAATGAATGGCAGACCGCCAGAGTCACTTGTTGGGCGTTCTCAAGACCACAACTGATTGGATATCTCAAAGCAACAATGCGGCACGACCCCTGCCGCAAGATAAGAAGCAGAGATACCCCATTGGCTGACGGTCCAGACGCAGGTCTTACAAGCAGCAAGCACCTCGCACTCTCGCACAACCTCTGGTTGTTTTCGTGCTTGATCGAAGATTTCACGATCGAATCGATGTTGAACGAGGAAGCCCCAGACGAATCGGGGATGTGCTGCAGGGGACGGAAGAGTGTCATCTTCAGCAAGGGAGCGAATTGGTCCAGCAACACGAAATGTTCTTGACGATGTCCTCTTTGGGATACAAAGTCAGACATCAGCCTGACAAGATGATACAGATGGTTCTTGACGCCGAGAACGAATAAACATGTGGCCATAATCCAGGTTGTGGTTGTCTTCGGATAATCAGGCCATCGAGGGTGGACAGCAACCTGTGCCTTAAAGCCTTGAATGAGAGTCGCTTATTTTGCGGAACCGAATATCCGATGGAATAATTATGACAGTTGTCAAAATGGGGTATCTCATTTGAGTTTGGATTTGAAAGCAGGTGAGACGCTGAACCGGACTTTGTGTATGGCGCAAAACTCCGCAGTCTTGCTGGCAATACAACTCATGAAGCCGAGTACAAATCCAGGGCATGTACCCCACGCGGAGATACGCTCCTGCAGGAACCCAGCAATGATTATTTCAACTGGCGGTGAACGCCAAGCGATACATTTGCTCTAGAGCTCAAGAGCAAACAACAAGGAGCCTAGATTCACTTCTCGTGGTCGATGAAGGGGAGTGTTGTCTGCTTCCGACGCCATCTGAGGATGATCTGATTTCCGCAATACAGTCCAACATGTCACGGATTGTAGGAATACAGACTTCGAGTCAGCTTCTTGTCAGGATGTAAGATGTGGAAGAGACTTCGCCTGGTCAGTTCAATCTTCAGCAATTCAAGATCATCTTCCTCTCGGCTAACATATCTTGCTGGCTGGTTTTCTGATATGGTAGATGGCCTGCCTGACTGCACGGAATGCCGGTCACGGCAAGGTCATGCTTAGTTCCACCTGAATATTCTATCAGACGAGAATAGACTGGGAAGAAAGTTGCTCTTGACGGAGCTCATATACTCTGACAGGTCATGCATTTGCTCGATTACACTGGTAAGATTAGCCTCTTGCTCATTCTAGGAATTGGTCATTCATTCCAACAGTACGTCATCCAGACTCGGAATAATCTAACTGCGAGAATGGGCTGCATAAGAAAGATCTAGAACAATGCCATCTACCAAAGTCAGTTGCTTTGCAAGTGGTCCCCAATATGAAACAAAGTATTTGACTTCATGTCTAGCTCAAATTCCTCCAGCTAGGATCACTCAGCTTCATAGCTCATTTCCCAAACTGTGACTATGTTTTTGAATCGCCCTCCTTCTGGAAGCTTTAGAAAGCAGAAAGCTTTCCAAAATATATCCATCGGGGACAATATACAAGCCCTCAATCCTCCATTGCTCAACCACTATCAACAGAAGATCAGATATCAAGAGAGGGTCCATCAATACGCTTAAGACTTCTCTTCCCACAAGACAAGCATTCTGCTCAGGACGAATGGGGAGTGTTCTCCGGCGCCTATCGGGTCGGGTGGCGTTCATTGGACATGTGTATCCCCTGGAGGTCGTGCCGTTGCCCACTTGCCTTGCGCTGGGGGGCTGGGCGTGGGGCAGATGCAGCACACATTCTGGCACCGACGTGCACCTACGGCACGCTGTAGCTTAGCGAACAATTTAAGGCACGGCACCTCAACTTACCTAGCATACATCCTCACCGGGCGAGAGTCAAGTCATAACAGACATCATACCAGGACCACGAGCTTCGCTGCCTGAGTGACTGTACTTCCGATAAAGCTTCCCAGGACCGATTTGTGTGCACAAATACGCGCATGAGCGTTTCTACTACTCAGCCTACCCGTCCACAATGGATCAGTTGTCGCAGTACACTCGAGATGTCGCACGAGAGTCGTCTCGGCGCCGCAGCGTCGGGGAGCTTCAGGGCGATTTACTTTGGCGGCCAAATTTACCCAAGACGTGCACAGTCGCCGATGCTCACAAAGCCTGTCTTGAATTACTAGAGCGTCAACTGGCCGTTGTACTTGAATGTGCTAAAGAGGGAAGTGCTGGTGTCAAATCGCTGTTGTATCCGATTGCCCGGAGGTTGGATGATCAGATGGTACGGTTCGAGATATGGTCTTCAGATGTCGATGCCAAAACTGGAACTCTCGGGGAAGAACCTGTGACGGGAGCTTTCTCTGAGGAGATGAACAACCTCTTTGGACTTGTCAAAGATAGGCTTTTGAAGGTTCTGGAGCTTGCTGGGATTGTGTCAGATGACTTGAGCACAGTATTCACGGTCCTTGGTTCTATCGATAACACTTCTGACAAGTAAGGACCCTTCTCTTAGTTCAGCTACGTGCAGATCGCTGATTTGATTTGGATAGGAGTACGGCTTCCCAGCGATTACAGGACTCTTGCGATCACGTTTCTCTCACCATTAGTGAGATCGATCCTGTACTGCAGAATCTAGGGACACTTGTCCGTCCGGTCCGCGCGGCTCAAGCAGCTTTCCGTCAGGAGGGATCGTACTGGGAGCATCGCCAGAAGATCTTGCAAGTTAAGAATGCTGGGAGGTCGACTGGTCCGTCTGGTCTACCGTCACCGAGCCCATCAAGAGCGTCTGATGAGAGTCCGAGTTCTGCGGGATACCCGGATCGAAACACACGACCTGATTTCTTTTTAGAAGGCTCCGACAAGGGGAAGGGCCCAGAGGTTACTACGAGAAGTATCACTATCATCCAGGACAGCTCTTCATATCAAACCTTGAGTGGCAGGGCGACAGGGAAACCTAGACCAGCTGCTAGGTCACAGCAAAGTAGGTCGCCGCCGGAAGCTGGACACCTGTCACTCGCATGCCCAACAGATCGCTTGAAGGCAAGATTGGACTTGCTTGTCGAGACTCACTTTCACGACGACGACTGGATGTATACTGTCGATGACAGGATACAGGCCATCCTCGACGAAGACTCTTTGAAAGCACTTTTCACCTGTGCATGTACGAGGTGCCGCTTATCTCGCCGACTGGCCATTGCTTCATCGGGATTGAATGGAGAAGGTCTACAGCTGGATGGAGTCCCAGACGCTCTCCGACTACTGTCTATGTGTATACTGGCAGAGAAGCCCTTCTTGATCAGCTTATTGCTCTCCAGAGATATTGACGACGAAGTCTTCGAAGATTGTAAATCGGAAACACAGCTTGTTGATGCAACAGGCATAGCCCTCGAAGATGCGAGGACGCTACTAAGACTGAAGGGCTTATTTTTCGGTGTCAGTATGATGCGATATTTGAGATCGCCCAAGAAAGACGATAAGCCACAGGATGGCGAGAGGACATGGCTGCTGAATGAGATCTTGGAATTAACAAGGAAGCTATCGTCGCCAAACGATGCCTCGGAATTGGATCTGCAGACGATGATGATTTCACAGCTTACGTTTACCACGACGAAGAGAATGGATACGGATCGCCTGAATGACTTCTTCCCGGAACTCTGGGACGATGATGTGTCGATTCAATCAGTTGGGTTTCTGATCATGGATATGATCTGGTTCCTGGTGGGAGGAAGCTCAATGGTGATTTACATGGATGCTCTCCGATCAAAACCTACATCTCGACCCGCAGGACCCTTCGACTGGATAAAAGCCATCTCGAAAGAAGCCTTCGTCAAACTCGAAGCAGAGCCCGAACTTGCTCAGGCCTTCGAGGTCGCTTACATCCTCATCCAACCCACTGGTCGATTTGGTCTGGATGGCACGCCGGAAGAGAATTACGCGTATGCGGATATGCATCTGCGGAAGCTATGGCCGGTGTCATTTCTGGATGATCCATTTAGGGTTGGTGGGCATAGATCGAACAGGAGTCTGGATGTTTGGAGTGTTTCAACGAAAGCAAGTACGGAGGCGGACGCTAATTATGTTGAGATGGAGGGAAGTGTGTTTAAATGGCTGCAAGTCACCTCCATACAACTATGGATGACTGCTAATTTGGATGCTAGTATTCTGAGGTACAGGAAAGAGGGAGAGGGGAAAGTCGATTCTGGATGTCGGATACGTATTTACAAGTCGCCAAACGGGCAGCGATTGCGCTTTGTAGTGTGTGACTTTGGAAAAGATCCAAACAAGCATACTTCGTTTCAAGGTATACATATGCCTAGCCACTATGATTGGAGCACGATATTGACACACTCATAGCATTGACTGAGGGTTTATGTTTTGTCCCCTTATTTTCTTACGACGAACGGCCGACGGAGTTCAGTGCGAAGTTGCAGCCGAAATCTGGTTCAACAAGGGATATCAATATCCCATACATTTTTACATTTCAGACCCGGGAAGGTATGCTGTGTTATTTCTTCAAGATTCTCAAAGTTGCTAATAGCTGCAGATGTTCAATTACTCCAAGAATGCTTAACTGGTCGTACGATTGAGAGCCAGTATGTCACCATGTCAGATCTCCCCCGTGGTATACTGAAGCTGATTCCTGCAGCGCAATTCTTGGTAGCTTCTCTCTCGTTGTCAAGAAACATCACGGCTTTGGGCTCGGAGGAATTGAGATTGGTTTCTGGGATAGTAAGAGGCAGGAAATACAGGCAACCGAATTTGGAACGATGCAGGTTTGGAGAGTGTTGGACAAGGAAAAATTGGTTGGTGGCGTTCTATTGAATATTTTTACTCATACTGATCAACTCAATAGGACTCCGTCCACAAATTGGACCAACAACAGAAGAGAGGGGTCAAAGAGCATCCACTAAGATTTGAAATTGCTGTCACATCTGATAAGATGCTCCTGGTCATCGGAGGTCGGTTTTTCTTGTACTCTGACTGTATTGTCTCACCACTAATCGCTTGCAGTTCGTTCACTCCTTCGAGTCCGAGACGTAGACTCCATGGGTCTCTCCATTACCAGTCGAGATGACGCGCGAGCCTCAACATTAATAGGTCGAGTTTACCAGGCGCAAAAGCTGGATGACGAGACTATCTTCCCCGGAATCCCGGTCTTCCAAAAACCGCCATTCGAGTCGCCGCAAGATGGGGAGATGATCTTATGCAGTGCCCTGCGTCTGGGATTTTCCAGCAAGCTCGCCAGAGGTAATTCATTTATATCATATTTCCCCTTTTCGTTTCCGAACCAGCTGCAAGCTATCTGTTTCGAATCGACTGACTAATGCCACAAATAGACAACACGAGAAGATTCCTGGTCAAGAATTATAATGCAAAGCCATTTTGATCTCGCGTACTGATAGACGAAGTCCACTGGAAACTACCCTGTCTATATTGAAGACTGGTACCGAGGAGCAGACCAACAGAGTTGTTTCGTGCAGCCATTCATAACCTGGTACAATTTCGCTGGACAAGAACTCGGATTGGCGAGGCGGTCCTTTTGAACCAGCTACCCCTCCATCATCCATGACAGGAGACAGGGTACTCGCACCCCCACCAATCTCCGCGAGCCTGTCGGTACGGATGAGGAACCTGGGCCTGGCATGTGCGTCCACCTACGAACTGTGGTCACCCAATTTGTGGTGTGGTTACCAGCATTGGAAGGTCCAGAGACGAGTATTGAATCGCTGACTGGTCAGTATACGCCAAGTTACCGGGTCTCATTGGCAACTTGATGCGATTCCAATTGCTGGGCTTGTCAGCTTGAGAGCTTGAGGTCTGGGCTCTGGGGTTGCACTGATGCACGGCTTTCTGGGACGACCGCATACAGTTCTTTACAGGGGACTTGACCCAATTGTGCAGTGGACGGGCATGTGTTCAGCGGTCTCTTCCGCCTCGGACTTTCCACCAACTCTGCACCTATTCACTGCAATTCCAACCGCCAAACCCCTGAACTGCGCTGTACTGTACAGAGTCAAGGCTGGTCTGGTCTCGCCTTTTTGGTTGCCGCGACCCGGTGTTATCCCTACCCGTACCCTAGGTCCCTTAGGTATTCCGTAGCTGCACCGGCCTGCAGGTGGCTGGCCCTTGGCTGTGCCTTATCGCATCCTTCTATTGGATGAGTTTCAAACTTCTCTCATCCCACCTCCCCGTGCAACCACAGACGTCTATCTCGACAGCTCGAACCCCAACCAAATCATCCCATCCCTTCCTTCCATCTGCCCCCCATGCCATCCCGACTCCCAAATCAACGCACAACGCCCTTTTTCGTGCACGCGCCGGATGCAGGCCATGGCCCACCGTCAACAGCATCAGAATAGGCAAGCGTATCGGTGAGTCGGGATCGGGCCAGCAGGAGCCTCATGCAGGCCTGATCCAAGGCCTTTTGTCGGGCACCAGTCAGCGAAAGCTCCTTGTTCATCCCATCCCCATTTTCCGTACCTCCAGCGCGTCTACCACCTGTTCAAGCTTTCCATGTCCGTCCTCTGTCCCTGCGTAGTGTGTATGACGACGTCCGAAAACCTTCAGCAGACTTCAGTCGAAGTTCCATTTCAGGCAAGCAATCAACATTCTGAAATTCGATAGTAAACTTCAACGCTTGTCGTATGATCTGACCACAAACCAAAATTCACGAGGCGGCGGCCCGAAATCGTGATTGAGGAATGGATGTATGTACCACCCGGCGATAAGGACAACATCGTATCCATTAGCATATCTGCGTGTGTACTGATAAATGTCTGTATTAGACTACCGGTGACTATGCCTGGATAATGGCATCCACCGCCTTGGTGTTCATGATGGTGCCGGGAATTGCGCTCTTCTACTCCGGTCTTCGAAGTCAAACCACAGCCCTGTCCCTGATCTGGCTAAGCATGATGGCTGTCTCGGTCGTGAGCATACAAGTCAGTAACCCCATTGGAGCCATGGAATACAATTGGAGGGGAACTAATTGGGTTACAGTGGTTTCTGTTTGGATATTCGCTGGTGTTTAGCCAGACATCGACAAGCGCATTTATCGGCAACTTCGAATATGCTATGTTCTTGAATGTGGACAAGGACGATGCTTTTGCTGGGACACGCGGCCACAGTACACCGGCAATGGTATTCGGATTGTTTCAAGGGATGTTCGCAGCTTTCACGTTCGTACAGCCCCTCTATCAAGCTACCCCTCCTCCCTGAGACATATACTAACAAACTCAGCATCGCCCTCGTCACAGGCGTTGTTGCAGAGAAAGGCCGACTATTCCCCTTCCTCATCTTCTCCTTCTTCTGGACGTCCCTCGTCTATGACCCGATCGCATACTGGCTCTGGAACGTACAAGGTTGGGGAAATTCCATGGGAGGGCTCGACTGGGCAGGGGGAACTCCAGTGCATATATGCTCTGGCGCAGCAACTCTGGCATATACCGTTATGCTGAAATACATCCGCGTCACCACCGACGACACGCATAGCATCACTAGCATATCGCACGATGCAGGCAGTTGGAAGAAATACCTATTCTCGCGGGCGCAGCGCAGGGAACGGTTACCCTCAGGACCGACTGCACTAGAGGCTGGACTCGAGAGCCACAATATGACGAATGCCATGTTAGGGATGTTGCTGGTGTGGTTCGGATGGTTCGGATTCAATGCTGGATCGGAACTGAAGGCCAATATGCGTGCGGTGTCGACGTTCATCGCAACGCATATTGCGGCTTGCAGTGGGGGTGTTGCGTACACTCTGCTGGAGCGTATGGCAGGACAGAAGTGGTCTGGTTTGGGCTTTTGCACAGGAGCTTTTGCTGGGCTGGTGGCTATTACTCCTGGGGCGGGATACGTGCGTTACACTCTCCTCTGACTCTTCAGTATGTTTACGTTGAATTCGGCTAACGAGACAACCTTGACAGGTCCAACCTTGGGCAGCACTCATTTTCGGCTCTACAGCCGCTGCAGTCGTATTCGGCTTCGAGGCTATCAAGTGGCTGGAGGATTTCTTGGAGGAGCCTCTACACATTACTATCATTCATGGAGTGGGTGGCTTGTGGGGTATGTTCCTCACAGGCATCTTTGCCGAGTACGTTTCCCTCATTGTCCGGCGATTTCTTGAGCTCTTAGTTGTGCAAGTCTGACGAGAAACAGTAAACACCTAGGCGACCTTGACGACTCCGCCTTCCCTGGCGGTGCGATCAACGGGCGTGGGAAGCAGATCCGGTACGTGCATATTCCAATCTGTCGAATCCTCAAGCAACTTCTGCAACAAACAGAAGGCTTGCAAAGATCTCATACTACGATCTTGAATTCTGACTTCTTGGCATAGAATCCAACTAGCAGGCGGATTTGGAGGCTTCTTCTACTCATTCTTCGCGACTCTGGGTCTCCTGATCATCATGCAATTTCTTTCAATATACTTCCCAAGTCTGGAGCTGAGGGCAAGATCGAGGAGGGGCGCATTGGTCAATCTCGATGAGGAGGAATTAGAGGATACCGGTGCTGTAAGTTTGCTCTATCGCTACCTGAGCATATCCCAGCTCCCATTATTACCAGCAAAATATTTCCCCGTCCATATCCATAATTTACGAATGGCTAACACCCAACAGTACCGCCTAACCTGCCACTACCACCCCCTAGCCCCCGACCCCTATTCTTCCCGCCCCGGCTCCGCCCTCCCCCAAAGTGGCCGACCCTCACTCTCTCCCTCCCTCCAAAATCAACCACAGTCACATCGCCATCATCCGCAGCACCAGCAGTATATAGAGATGGACGGGCATTCGCCGACTTCGTTCTCGCATTCGCAGCATCATGGATTGGGAGGACATGGGATGAGTCCACAGAATACGAGGACGAGGAGTGATGCTGGGGTTGGTGTTGGGTATCCGGCGAGGATAGGGCAGGTTGCGTATGATAGTGGGGGGAGTAGGGGGAGTGGGAGTGGGAGTCGGTGATGTGTGAGACGAGAGATGCTCGAGATAAACATATCTGAGTTTTTGATCTTTCAAGCATTTCTTTTGTTTTTGACTTTTGAACATTTTCTACCTAGGAGTACAGGACTGATTTTGGGATTTATTGGAATGGGACGGATACCTTAGCGTCGGGGTTCAGGGGTTTTATTATCTGGGTTGTCTTTACACTTTTGGGTCTATTTGATCTTATCTGGATTTGTTCACGAAATACAGTAGGATGCGAAGGCAGTTGCGCATGGGGTTGGTGGAAGGACGTCGTGTGGGATATTGTATATAGGGTAATTGTTAATCGACAAGTGATGTAGCTGAAGGAGATGGAGTAGAATAATCAGATCAGCTTCAGAACAAGCAAATTATCGGGAAAGGATTTTAAGTTGTTCCTGCTGCCTTGACAGGCTGTTAGAGGTCTCATGCTGAATTGTTCTTCATAGGATCAACAGCCTGGTCAGCTCAATCCCAGCTCGCTCCAGGTCCATTCCCATCTTTCTTGCTCGTTTAGTCATCCTCCTCGAACCTCATTTCTGTCCTGGCTTTTCCCAGGAGCGTGATGCTGCCTGTCTGTCAGTATCACATGCCTATCCGAAGTACAGAACTCAGCGCATCTGAGAAACGACAGGGTCGATGCATTGCCATACGATACTGTATCTTAGCCGCCAAATCATCACTACGCTACCACGTTTTCAGAAGTAGGAAGGTCAATGTCATCAAACAGTTCTACGAATCACGTCCCCGGAACCAGCTTTTTCAAAGATGCGCCTGCGCTGCATACCTTCTATACGTAGAGTGTATTCCGACCTGCTTCTTTCGTACAACAGAGCTGTCGATCATCTCATGCACTCCTGACTCTCGATGCACCACACGACATGACATCTTTGAAAGTCGTCATCCATGCACACCTTTTCTTCTCGCCATGGTTTGTGTGCAAAAATCAGCATTATAGAAGAAAGCGGTGTAAAGGTACACACCTCGTGGCCTGTACTTTGTACTTTGTACTTGCGAGGTACAACGGACAAGTTTTGAGGTCGGTCTAAGGGGTGGTCGGTTCACTTCGGGGGTTTTAGTGGACTGTGGGGAAATAGAGGGGTACAAGCAGGGATATGCTCGACCCCTGAAAATCTCGCTCGTCAACGAACAACATCAACCAGCCAGCATGTCTGATGACCAGTCCAAGTGCTCGACCAGGCTGACCACACCGACACTTCAGATCCTGAAGATGAATGAGAGGGATTCATACCATCCTATGTCATGCCAGAAGATTCGGATGTGGCTGAGAGAAGCTTTGCTCATGAGCAGAAGCCAAGAGCTAGTTTGGGCTACCAGCAGCAATAACAACTTCTTGTACGATGGATGACGGACTACCTCGATACAGCGTGGCATGGCAAGGTTTGGCTACCCCGCGCCGGCCACGATTCATAGTTTCCTCCACAGCAGCCACACCCGTCTGGTCCACCTCGTACTTTGCGTAAGGACAATTTTAAAATTCCGGTGTGGTTAAGTCAACCCGCCTTTAAGCTTAAAACGCCTTCAACGCCGCCTTGACACCACTCACTTAGCACCATCTGTGAATCCCTGAGTCTTTCTTGCAAGCTTTACTAGACTTGGGCTAAGACGATCTCCTTGAAGATGATGATCTTTCTCCTCTCAGGTATTCTCGGCGGCAAGATTCCGACGAGTCAGACACGAGACTCACACGACCTCGCTCTTCCACTTGGGCATCGTCAATCTCCTCTCATGTCTTCCACGTCCAATATCCCCGGGTGACAGGCATGTAGGATCGGATCGGAAAGGAAGACGATGGGCACTCGGTCTTCCAGAAGCAAACAACTTACCATGGAAAGCCACGTTGACAACGTACCCATGTACCGCAACGTTGTCCCATCATAAGCTACATCATGTTCGTACTTCTCTCAAGTCAACAGACCTATGATGCAGTCGTCTGATGTCTAGGCCGTGCCACGACTTGCTTAGCCCTGCGCATGTTCGAGTAGCTAGCTTCTCTTCGTACCGCATCTGCTCTGCCCTATACTTGCCAGCGGTATGAAAAGAAGGGGGCCTGTCCGAGAGGTGCCGTTGGGCGCCGCTCGGTGCCTGGCTAACTGTCATCTGATCTGATCGTATGCCCGAGTAGGTTGTTGTTAGCTCATTGTAATCTTAAAGAGTGAGTCGGGAGATCTATATGTGTAGGTGCTGAGGTCTTGGGTTTTGTTTCTCGTCTTCTCTTCCCTTTCTGTCTGTCTTGCCTTACTGTCAGGCGCACTTCAACTGCTTATCCGATATTCTAATGTGAGATTTGGAGTCGGTATGATATAGATTACGAATACTGAGGTATGTTCCATCCTAATAGCTTGGCTAGTTTCCATGGACGATGAAGTTCAATACAAGGAATCACTTTTTGCACACGGCTAACAAGAGATGGTTATTAGCAGCCATGATGATCTCTTTTACTGCTTTCATTACCTTCGCAACTGTCCTCTCTCAACAAAGGTCAGTTGTGACAGCTGCTGGTTGCTGGAGAGACACAGCATGTACCGGCCCTAAGACTGCCGCCTTTCCTGGCGACTGGGACGAGTACAATTATGCTCCAACCAGCCGAACCGTCTCTCCAGTCAGTTACTTCGCACCTGGAAATGGAGCATTGACCGACTTTCCGGCTTCAGAGGGGGTTACTCTCAAAGGCAACAACAATCAACTGATCTTCGACTTCGGCAAACTAGTTGGTGGTATCGTGATCGTTTCTTACAGTGCCACTGGAGGAGGGAATCTCGGCATGGCCTTTACAGAAGCAAGGAATTGGACAGGTGAGAACTCAGATAGCTCGAATGGCTCATTCAACCCGGATGGCGCTGTCCTCGCTACTATAACAACAACAGCCGAAGCGAACTTCACGATGCCAGATGCCAAATTACGTGGCGGATTCCGATATCTGACACTATTCACACAAACGTCAAACCAAATCAACGTTAACATCCACGACATAACCGTCGAGATCGCATTCCAGCCCACTTGGTCCAACCTCCGAGCCTACCAAGGCTATTTCTCATGCAGCGATCCACTGCTCAATAAGATCTGGTACGCAGGCGCGTACACGCTGCAAACGAACGCCATTCCGCCGAAGACGGGGAGACAATTCCCTATCCTGGGGAGTGGCTGGAGTAATGATCTTGATTTGTCGTTAGGAACGGGTGTAGATTCCGTGTATGTCGATGGGAGTAAGCGGGATAGGACGGTATGGCCGGGGGATCTGGCGATTGCGGTGCCGAGTATTTTGGTTAGTACGGGGGATTGGGATGGGGTGAGGAATACGTTGGAGGTTTTGTGGAATGACCAGGTGAGTTACAATTCATTTGCTCTTCAACTTTGGAGGTTCGGAGAAGGTGTTCAGAGGAGAAATGCTCACGTGAAATCAGACCAGCGCAGGTGAACTGCCCTTCGCAGGACCAGGGATCAACATCTATGGCTCCGACACTTACCATATGGCAACTCTAATCGGGACATACGATTACTATCTCTGGACTGCTGATCAAGGTTGGCTAAACACTATTTATCCCAAGTACCAGAGCGCAATGGCATTCATCACTGGGAAGATCGACAGTACAGGTCTACTGAAAGTAACTGGAACGAATGATTGGGGTCGTGTAAATCAAGGAGGATATAACACCGAAGCAAACATGCTGATTTATAAGGTCCTCACGTCGGGAAGCCAATTGGCGACTTGGGCAGGTGATTCTGCGTCGTCGATGAAGTGGGCAAGTATGTCGGAGACGTTGAAAAGTGCGGTCAATAAGCTGAATTTTGATTTTGCTGCTGGGTTAGTTCTTCCACCTTTTTCTTCGACATAATTCCTGTCGATTTCCCCTACCAAATTGCTATATAGATAATGAAACTCACTAATTCTCCTCCCGCGACAGCGCCTTTAAAGACAGCACCACGGACTCCTCCATCCACCCCCAAGACGGCAACTCCCTCTCCCTCCTCTACTCCATCCCCCCCTCAAACCTAACCAATTCAATCTCCACCGCCCTCACCAAGAACTGGATCAGCATCGGGTCCCTCGCCCCCGAACTCCCCAACAACCTCATTGGCTTCGGCCAATCCTTCGAAGTAAAAGGCCACTTCACAGCGAACCAGCCCCTCCGCGCCCTCGACCTGATCCGCCGCGCCTGGGGCTGGTACCTCTCCTCGCCCTACGGCACAGCCAGCACTTGCATCGAAGGCTATCTCTCGGACGGTAGTTTCGGCTATCGGAGTCAGTACGGGTATGCGAATGATTACAGCTATACGAGTCATGCGCATGGCTGGTCGACGGGGCCGACGGATGCGTTGAGTACGTTTGTGGTGGGACTGAAGGTTAAGAGTCCTGGTGGGAGTGAGTGGGAGGTTAGTCCGATGTTTGGGGATTTAAAGAGTGCAGAGGGAGGGTTTACGACGCCGCTGGGGAGATTTAGTGCGAAGTGGGCGCTGACGGGAAATGGGTATACGCTTGCTTGGGGAGCGCCGGGCGGGACGAAGGGGAGTGTCGTTTTGCCTGGAAGAGAGGGCGGTGGTGTTAGGACGCTGAGTGTGGATGGGAAGGAGAGGACGGTGAAGGCGCAGGAGGTGGGTAGTGATGGGAGAGTGAGGTTTGAGGTTGAGGGGGGTGAGCATAGTTTGGTTGTTGGGTTTTGAGGAGGTTTCTTGGCGAGGGACCATGGATGTTCCAATCCGGGGCGTTCATTGTTCATATATCACGAGTTATGATGATTCTTGGCCACGCTTTTGAGTTCAGTGCTTAATTTCATACGGTTGTGTTGTTGTTCTCACTGTCATAACTCGCTAAACTTCCAGGCTTCATCCGCTATCATTCCAGGGGCCAATTTCTTAAGGTAACTCCAAGTCTTCAGCATGCTAAGACCCGCACTGCATCCACTATCGCGGCCAAACCAGGTCCGACACCTTGCTTCGGATTCGCAGCTTGAATACCTTGACTATCAATGAATGTGTGCTATTCCAAATTATTCCACCAAAATCCCCTTTCCCAACCCCGGCAGTGAGTAGCTTTTGGCATTTCACGTACCGAGTTCTACTGGCCTAACCCTGTAAGACGTGAAATCATCGCTCTAATTGGCTCCCCTTTACGAGTACCTAAGGATCAGCTAGCTGAGCGGAATACCAATTTGAAAGCTGTGCCGCATTGCATCTCACTGATATATGCCTTTCGTGACCTCAACCTTTCGTCGTATAAAGTCCATACGAATTCTCATTCTGCTCAAATCCCATCTTTCGCCTCCCCAATTTCACTTTCTCTCATAATATCCCAAACAGCGACAACTCAATCTTACGCCTTCTTCTCCATCTCTCTTCCTCAGTCTCACCTCACCCTGCACCTCTCACCTCTCCCAAAATCCCCATCCCACCACCACCACCATCCTCTCACCCCTCAAAATGGACCTCCCCTCCCTCCCAACCCTCATACCAACCATAATATCCACCCTCCTAATATCCGCTTCCATCCCATTGATCACGCACCCCGTCGAGTTCTCGAAGAATTACGTCATTATTGATAATGCGCAGTCTGTATTTTATGCTAGGCAGTTGGGGGCGAGGAATTTGATGTTGGGGTGTGCGATTGGGGGTCTGGTTTGGCGGTACGTACTTTTTCTAGGTCATAGATGGATGTTTGTGTTAGGGGAAAGGGGAAATGATTTCAGCTTGTGATTTCTAAGGCACTCAAATCCTCTTTTCCTTGAGTTTTGAGTCTTGAATTGTTGTATTATTGCCCAAGTATCAGAGAATACATACTAACCGAGTGATTTCGTAGTGGTGAAATCTCATCCGCAGCAACTGTACTTTGCTGCTTTCCTCTCCTGGGAATTTTGGATCCGTTTGCGGGGTGGTGTTATAGGGGTCACCTTGTGAAGAATGATTATAATCATTTCTTTGTGGGGTGTTTGTTTGGGGGGATTGGGTGGTGGATTTTGAATTCGGAAGGGGGGAAGGTGTGAAGTGAGACGAGGCTTGAATGGTGGAAATGGCTGTTTGGGGCATGGAGCGAAGGGGATGGATTTGATCAGGGCATATTACAAACTTGACTCTTTTCTGATTGACCCATCTCGTCCAATATTGCTAGAGTGTGCTCTCTGAGTGGCTAATGCGAGATTATAAACAGCTATCGAGATCGTTCTTTTCAGCTCGGAAGCGAAGCATTTGGATGGTAAAAGGAGGGCAAGTAAACAAACCCGGTAAACCTTAGCTTGCGCAAGAAAGGACGCAGAACACCAATTCTTGCTCCAAGAATCAATCGACAGCGAGATATTGGAAAAAAATCTGCATTCTTTACTGGTAAGGAGATCACATCACACAATTCCCAATCGTAACAATGACATCGTTAATGCCAAGAAATCAAGCACCCAATTACCCGACTTAATATTACTCTAAACCTCAGCTAAAGGGAAAGAGCCGAACTTCCTTACGAACCACCCATTCAGAGTTCGCCAAACAACTTTAAGCTGAGTTAGCTACGTCTTGATCGACATCGCCCAGACATTTGGTACTGCGCCGCACCCGAGCTTCACCAAGGATGGTAACTGTTACTGGGAGATTTGTTGATTGACATAAAAGTTCCCATGGAATATGAGTGGCGCATCGTATCGAGCGTAGCACTGAAACTGCTTAATGACGTCCTGGGGCCTGAGAATATCACGAGGCATGCAAGTTCCTGAAACCAAACATTAAAATGTGAGCCTTCCCCGGATTTTGGATTCGACATATTTCAGTCTCGACCCAATTCGAGATGGCATTCCCGAAATACCTCCCAGCTTTGTTCGCACTCCTTGCATTTGCAAACGCAGACTGCAAGAACTTCACACAAGCAGCTAACCTCCATGGAGGCGGATACTACACCTCGACCGCAAGTGGCAGCCAGATAATCTCCAGAGGTTACGTCTGCGACGTCCCAAACTCCAACTACGAATTCAACTCGACCGGCCAACAACGCTGCAACAGCACACAATGTCCAGCCGTAGCCTACGGCATCGTCAACGTAGTCGGCACCACCAACCTCTCCCTCTCCGAAGACGACGCCAGACCTCTCTTCGACCTGATCCCCAAGTCCACGGAGTTCAAACCGTACTTCCCGTACGAGCTCTCCGGCAACGTAACGCACACGTCTACGTGCTTTAATGTGGCTTCGAATACGTCGGGCTACTTTGCTTTCACGCCGTCCTTGCTTTGTAACGAGGGGACGCTGTCGGGGTGTAGTGGGGGGCCGGTGGAGGATGGGACGGCGATCAAGATTTGCGCGCCGAATACTTTTGGGACTGAGGGTCATCGGTCGCCAGATGGGTCGCAGACTTTCGTTACTACTGGTAGGTAATTCCCGTTCAGTTTTGGGGGCGTGATCGTTAGAGTGTTGTGGTTGCCGTGTTGACATCCGTATAGATGCGGAGACCGCAGCAAATATTACGAGTAATCCTGCAGCCACGCGAACGCCAATTGTCAGTGCAGCTGGAAGGAGCATTACGCTGAACGGAGGGACGCAGCATCTGGGAGTGGTTTTCTGGTTGACAGTCTGCCTGGGGCTTGGAAGCACATCTATTTTGTAATATGCACTGATCATCCTGACGTACCTGACGTACATGACCAATACATGCGTATGGAATATATTTGCGCTTCGGGCCCAAGTGGAATCTGCAGCGAGTAACCGCCCGATTTTCCCCAATTGGACCAGGAAGATGATCACGGAAAGCGTTTAACTCTTCGATAACACCCCAGCGTCGAAAAGTACACACATAGCTTATGATCCATCAGCTTTCGCTTCCACGTGCCTCGCAATTTCACCTCCTAACCCTAATGATCTCCTATGGGCCTGAGCCGAAATTCGTTCCCAAGTGACACCTCTACTCCCTTCCTCATCTCTGGTATCGCTGTGCGCAGTGCTTCCCGACTGGCATAAGGACCAGGGCCTTGAGCAAAGGTCTACTGAGACTAAGTCAGACAGGAATTGTAGCCAAGTTGGCAAAATTGCCTTTACTCGATGAATAGTATGTTAAAGTCCCCGCTGATATGGTTCAGCCGCTACCACTCAGAAGCTCGCCCTCCAAGCTATCAGCCGGGTTTATGTAGTTTTCCGGGGCCGTCCTATCTGAGATCTAGTGAAGCTCGAATTGCAATATAAACAATTTCCGGTCAGATAGCTTGGAGTGAAGCGGAAGCGATACCAAGATGTCGAGCAACAGATGTATAGCTGCTGGGAAAGAATGCTCCCAGCGACCGTAGCGGCACCTTTCATGCTGTGCCCTACTTTTATTTCGAGCTGTTTATGTCCAAATTCATCTCCGCACGTCCTAGCTACCGAACGCGGAAGCTTCCGACTGGGTTGTAGGCTGCACATTTGGAGAGGTAGCCGGTACAATCTGAGTAGGGTGATCTGGAGTCGATGTGGTCTGCGGGAGGTCTGCACCTCGCGATGGAGGGTTCGAAGTAGCCATTGCCTGCTGCAGGTCTTCGCGAAAAGAAGGGTATTGTCCAGAAGCTGGTGAAGCATACAGTGGTTGCCAATCAGGATGCTCTGGGTAAACTGGTGGCACTGAGGCAGCTTTGTGCGTCTTTGGAGCTCTCTTTCGTTCGACATTCGGCGGCTTGTGGTTTATTTCATACTTTCTTCATAATCCGCGAGACCCAAGTTGCACTAACAGCCACTTTGAACTCCTGGCCTATAATTTCCGCAATTTGTCCAAGCTGATCTTCTCATTTGCGCAATATGCCTCCGTCATCAAGATCCTGATATACTCCGAAGTTTGTCTTTGTCCATTGCTGCAGGTCTGCCGCCGGGCTTCCTATTATCGAACCCAGCCTTGACTTTGTTGTACCGCTTCATATTCCAGAGTAGATTTTCGCAAGGGAGTGGATGAAAGCGGGTTCGAGGACGCCATTGTTGACTTCGACTGCAGTCTCGATAGCTGCGACAACTTCGCGGGGTAGGTTTCGCATAATGGCGATGGCCGTACTGGTCGCGGCAGGAGTGAGTCGCGGTCTCGGTCAAGCGCGGAATCAGAATAGCGCGTCTGGGTCACATGATTGAATCGCTTTTCGACTGCCAGATCTCAATCAAGCGTTCTTCTTGAGAACAAGGTCATTTCAGCATAATGTCATACTGTAACGATTTGATATATATTAGTTCCAGCTTTGGGTGATGGTTGCAGAGATGAACGAAGTGGGAGGTTGAATTTCTCACTGTAGCATCCCCGAGACAGCTTCATTTCATTTGAGAACACATAGTATGATTGCATTTCTGGTGGATTGTAAGACAAATTTCCGCAAAAGTTGATCGGCTCATATCAGTCAGCCAATATTCTAGTGAGAATACAATTGCAAGCCTGTAGCCTGGTGACCAGTATCATAAACTGTAACCTAGCTTAGCAAGGCCACACATTTGGAACCAACCAATTTTCTGGATGGCAATGCTTTCTAAATAGAATGTGGTCTATAAATTCGCCGTGGTGGAAGGTCCACTATAGAAGGAGAGTGTTCATGGAATCTAGCTTATATCAAAGGCCATGTTGACAACCCCTTTCCCGGCAACACGTTTAAGCGAGGACATCCCGTTTTTCCACCAGGCTGCTTGATTAAGTTGAGCCACGACAAATACTCATCATCTATTATATCGACAAGTGTTGCTTAATTTTAGCATATCAGCCTCGATGAAATACCAAGAGAATCTCAAGTCGTCCTTAAATAAGCCATCCGCATGCATGAGCGCATGAGGCGTCTTCAAGTTCGCGCCAGAATCAGAAATGTTCCGACGACCCCGCAAAGCCAGTGGAGCGATCCCCGAGCAGGCTTAGATCATCGTCACTTTCTCATGGCCGTGTTCCTAGTAATTAACTTTGTACCTGCTTGTTGAGAACAATTGAGGGGTATGTAACGTGGTACCTGATGCAGTGCATACTTGACGTATAGATCTGGGTGACGACAGCGGGGTAAAAACATTGGGTAAGTGGGGGATCTACAAGCAATAAATGAGAAAATTTCCCTTGATATCTTTGGTCATTGAGGAACAACAAATCTTGATCTTATTGCTTGCACAGATATGCGTCAATCTGGGTTTAGATCAATTGTTGGGTTGGTTGCCCTGAGTGCTGTGGTGGAAGCGAGCAACGAGAAGCGGGCGTTTGATGTCTTCAACTTCGTGGATCCCTTGATTGGGACAATAAATGGAGGTGGGTCTTAGTAATTCTCAGTCGATGAAGCTTTTAACTTAGAATGACAGGCCATGTCTTCCCTGGAGCGACTCTGCCATTTGGTGAGTCTGATAGATATACGACTTGACGCGACTGACATGAGAAGGTATGGCCAAGGCAGTTGCGGATGTCAATAACCCTGATGAGAAACAAGGAGGGTTTGCAGCTGATAATTCTGACATCACGGGCTTCTCTCACATGCATGACTCAGGAACTGGAGGTGTATGTTATGAACTTTTCCTAAGACAATGCCTTGGTGCTAATGATGAACGCAAGTCGCCTTCTCTCGGAAATTTTCCGATCTTCCCTCAAACGGGCTGCGCTGGAGACATCATCAACAATTGCTTTTTCACCAAAGATGAGCGAGCATCCAGGAGGATCAATGGTACTGTTGTGGCGAAACCTGGCTATTTTGCTGTCAGCTTAAACACTTCAATCCACACGGAGATGACAGTAACGAACCACACGGCTCTCTATCGATTCAACTTCCCCTCGAACTCATCAACTATCTCGTATCAGAATCGGACAACTCTTCCTTACAGCCCTCTCATTCTAGTAGACTTGACAGATCTCCCAGACTCTATTACCAATGGAGTGGTTCAAGTAGACCAGACAACTGGCAGACTAACAGGAAGTGGGACCTTCAACCCGTCGTTTGGCATTGGAAATTACAACCTCTCCTTCTGCGCAGACTTCTCAGGTGCACCACTCCGAGACACTGGAGTCTGGATCAACAATCGCGCAGGGTCACAGCCAAAGATGTTGAAGCGCGTGGCAGACGGAGTCAACTCTCCACCTCTTCCCGCAGGCGCCTGGACCCAATTTCATCCTCCACCAAATAACCAGATCCTCGCTAGAGTGGGAGTATCTTTCATCAGCACCGAGAAAGCCTGTCAGAATGCGGAAGCTGAGATTCCTGATTTTGGATTTGATAAAGTACAGAGTGCAGCCCAGGACACGTGGCGAGAAAAGCTGTCTGTGATCGAGGTGGATGCAACTGGTGTCAGTGAAGAGTTGCAGACAGTCTTTTGGTCAGGAACGTATCGATCCATGATATCGCCACAGGACTACACGGGAGAGAACCCGCTTTGGAATAGCACAGAGCCCTACTACGACTCATATTATTGTATCTGGGATTCGTTCAGAAGCATCCATCCTCTACTCACCCTACTGGACCCACAGAGCCAGACATTAATGGTCAGGAGTCTGATTGACATTTATCGACATGAAGGTAACTTTCCTTAGTAGAGGCTACTAGTGGCGGAAATGGCTGATATGATTCAGGAAAACTTCCGGACTGTAGAATGTCGTTGTGCAAAGGTTTCACGCAAGGCGGATCAAATGCAGATGTCGTGCTAGCCGATTCTTATTTGAAAAATATCACAACTGAAGTAGACTGGAAAACAGGCTATGAAGCTGTTGTATCAGATGCAGAAGGTAAGTTTAGATCGGCTTATTTGTGTAATTGTGCTCACCCAAATTCACAGACGAACCTGAAAATTGGGCTGTCGAGGGCCGTGGTGGTCTGACTTCATGGAAAACTCTAGGCTACATACCGACTGATGACTATGATCCCTACGGTGTCGGACCTTTCACTCGCTCGATATCTCGTACTGTTGAGTATGCCTACAATGATTTTTGTATTGCAGAAATGGCTCAAGCACTTGGCAACATGGCAGATGCCGAGAAGTACATGGCTCGCTCAAACAACTGTAAGTGTCGTGCAACCGGGCTATGCTTCAGTACATATTGCTTTTGGACGGGATTTCTTTGGCTATGAGTACTGACTTAGATCCCTCTTCGTAGGGATGAACATGTACAAAGCTGATCAAACCTCTTTGGTTTCTAACACAACCGACTTCCCAAACAGCACCGTCGACAGCGGATTTGTCGGCTTCCTCCAGCCCCGATACTTGAATGGCACTTTCGGATTCCAGGACCCCTCTCTTTGCTCTCCACTTTACAATTTCACTTCATGCTACCTCAATCCTGATGGGCATGAGACATACGAAGGAAGCTCCTGGATGTATACCTTCTTCGTCCCACAGGACATGGCAACTCTCATCACAACTCTTGGTGGTCCTGAAGAATTCACCAGGCGTCTGTCATACCTCCATGCTTCAGGTCTCCTCTACATCGGAGACGAACAAGCTTTCCTCCCAGTCTTCCAGTTCCACTACGCCGGTCGGCCAGGATTGTCAGCATACTTCTCGCATTTCTACATTCCATCTCAGTTCAACGATACGCTATCAGGCATAGCAGGTAATGATGATTCTGGAGCAATGGGCTCGTTCACAACACTTTCAATGATGGGACTCTGGCCTGTCCCGGGGCAAGATGTCTATCTTATCACACCACCATATTTCCCATCCGTTAGCGTGACGAACAAGCAAAGTAGGAAAACAGCCACGATTAAGAATGTCAACTTCGATGCGGGATATGACAATATCTATATTCAGGGTGCGACGCTCAATGGAGAGTCATATGCGAAGAACTGGATAACACATAGCTTTTGGCTTGATGGAGGTGTCTTGGAGCTTACGTTGGGGAAGAATGAGAGTGCGTGGGGCACGAGGGAGGAAGACTTACCGCCGAGTTCCTCGACGAGCGGGTAGCATGTAAGAATGAGCTCCTGGGTATTGGCGGTCGTGAAGGAGACTAATCTTTATTGGTCGGTAAGAACACGACTTGCCGTAGGGCGACAATCTTGGGAATGGTTCTCGCATCAGCCTTACTAGCCAGTCGAGCGTTACCTACAACATTTAATAGTGCTTCGACACTCGGCATGGCCAGAATGTTAATACTATACCATATTAAAACTCAGTTTCAGCTCCTCCAAATCAAAATTTTGAACGTCATCTGCATTTACCCATGCCTGGAACAAAGTCTCAATGTTCCAGAAGTTTCACACACCAGTCCTGGAGGCTATCCCCCCCCCGGGTCGAAGCAGACATCACATGAGGCACACGCATAGATCTCAGCCGTTATTCCCCATCAAAAACCGGGTACACTAATGCGAGTGTTCCTAAACATCCACACAACAATGGGCCGGCGCGAGCCGATTCGCGCCGTTTAGCCCTGCGGATCCTCAACACACAACATCGGAAGCTATACAATAGGTTACGCCAAGGTTACAATACAGATGCAAGCCACTTGGCTCTGACAGCTGGCAATTGGCGGAGACATCACAGTGCCGTTGTTGCCGGAGAAGCTGTGGCTGACCACTTATGAGCCTCGCGGTAATTCAGCTTGGCTTGGCAAGGTGTATATCGAAGCACTTCCCCACAGAGTGCCAGATCCTCATTTGTGACTTTGGAGGATGAGGAGTCTTGTGTATATCTCCACAAGCAATTTGATGCCCTGTCCAGCTGAAGACACGGGAGGGGCTGTGTCTCTTCAACGGGTAAATTTGAAGTTATTCCGAGAAGTGGTGGAACATGCTCGATTCATGACTCTCAATTCGCTCTTTCCACGTGTGATTGTGCTGCCAAATTTGGCGGAAGCTATCAAGTGAATAAGTTTAAGGAAGGCACATTGGAGTAGACAAGTGACGTAGGCTTGCAAAGAACCAATATTTAAAGAGCTCCTCAGGCTCCACACCCTCTCTTCTACAACCAACAACACAACACTTCCTCAGACGAACTTCAACTTGAACAAGTCAACACTCAAATTTCATTCAGCTCCTCTACAGCAATATGTCTTTCCACATCTCCGCCCAAGATGTACGTGTCGAGGAAAACCACATCCTGAAGGCCAGCATCCCCAATGAGGACGGCGAGCTTGTCGAGGCTGAGTTGGACTTGAACACCTGCATCGGTAACCACGACGGTATGTTCTCCAGCTCAAATTGGAACCCCATCCTCCTCCATCAACCATGATACTGCACTTCCACAGAGACAATTCTAACACCTTTACAGGCAGCTTCGCTTGGGAGGGTCAAGGTAACTTCACAGTGACTGCTCTTCTGCTTCACATTATCTAATTTTATGACTTGGAAGGATATGCCGACTCCGGTGACAACTTCAGCTTCGGTCTCGAGGGTGATGATGGCGTTCCCATCCTTCGTGGTGAGCTCCGAAATGTCGAGGGTGATGGTATCCCCTGCGATATCAACATCTCCGAGCGCATCTCAAACCAAAACGGACAACTCGTCTTTGGTATATTTACCCTTTCGCAATTATTGGGGAATATCTGCTTACATGCAACTTTCAGAATAAGGACTCCTGAAATGGGATGGTATCATGGATGGACAACCGTGGTGGATGCTGAGTGGGCTGGGAAAGGGTCTACCATATGCTGCGATGACGTTCAGGGGTGCAATATAAACTCGTTGAGCTTTTCAACTCTTCAGTTTGCATTAAAGTTGCTCTCAGCGTGATCATCCAACAGAAGTTACCTGACTACTTACTTACCTGGTGACATCATGGACTGACACAGGCATATCCTTTCGTCCCCTGGTTCAGATTTTTCAAATGGAATCGCTTTTTTCTATACTTTACATTTACATTCTTGCAAGGACTTCGCATTCCAAAATCATCCCAATTACTCTCGAACTAGGTCAAATCGCAAAGACTACCCAGATTTTACTACATACGCAGCAAGTACAATCCGAATTGAAGGGGGAGGACGAAGACAGGACTTCTGTCAATAAATGCGAGACATTGGCCCTTTATGGGATTAGATAATCCCAACACTTCAATACGAGCAGCGGTACGTAGACAAATAAATCGCGTTGACTTGTGAGCAAGGGAAAAATTGGGATTCAATAGGGAAACCGTGGTGACTGCAACGAACATACAAAACTATGGAATCACGTGAGGGCTGTATTTATTGACATGCTTCTATTTTGCTCTTCACTCTCCCTTCTACTTCGCCTTGTTCTTCTTCTGTCTTCATTTCCCTCTCAATTCTCCCAAAATTGCCTGCAGCTAAAATAAGTGAGCCCCATCCCCTTCTCAGTGAGCAAACCTGAAATCCAACCTCCTCGACCCAGACAACGTCGTATTCCGCTTATATTCCCTTTGCTCCTCCGCGCTCATCGCATTCCAAACACGATCCCTCTGTTTATTCCTATACAAATAATACGCCTTCGTGAACAAGAAGACCGCAATACTCAAGAAGTTGATAATCAACAGGTTTCTGTTTCCGCGATGGTACAACGGCTTGTCGTCTTGACGATAGATGAAATTCGAGCAGATGTTGCCGAGCTGCACGGCCATGTTGTAAATGGCTGCTGAAACAGAGCGGGTTCCGACGTTGTTGGAGTTTTTGGATGTCCAGCCCACGAGAATGGCGTGGCAGTATGGGTAGGAGAGGAGGACTGTGACGAGAGCGTAGGTCCCCCAGGCTTCTTTCAGTGCACCGGGCCAGAAGCGGAGAGCAATGATGCAAGGAAGTGTCCAGAGGGGCTGCAGCATGGCGACTAAAGTCCGTTCGTTTGTGCGCTCCGAGAGTTGTGTGATCAAGAGGAGAGTGATGATGTGAAAGACAGAGTATGGGATTGTCAGGAGATTGGTATTGAAGGTTGAGAACCCAAGTGACCTCAGCGTTAATGTGATGTATGTGTTTGTCGGTGCTTGAGGGATGTATGCGACGATTCCGATCGCGTATAGTGGCCAGAGATCATAATCGCGAGCTGCGTTCCAGAGTCTTCGCGGTGTGATAGCTTGACGATTGTGCATGTCTCCTTTGGAAGGGTCGTCGCGGAGGATACGGTTGACGACGATCTTGACTTCACGATCCGTGAACCATCCGTTTGGTCGGTACCATGCTTTTGTCTGGACTGCGGAGGCAGGCATCATGAAGAATGAAGAGAGCCCGACTATGAGAGTGATTGCTCCTTCGATGAGAAAAAGCCATCTCCAACCTGCCCAGCCAGCTACACCACGCATGTGGAGCAAAGCAAAGGCCAGAAGGGAGGTAATGATTGTGGTCGTGGAAAGGGTCGTCCAGAAGAAACTGTGAAAGCAATTGTCAGCACTCAATAAACGTGCTTCACCGAGTGATTCCTACCTGAGACGAGTCGGCAATTCTCTTGATGTGTAGAAGTACGATAGCCAAAGCACGATATCAGGAATAAACCCTCCCTAATCTGGTCAGCGCCTTCTTTTTCGACAACGGCGGCAATAACATACCTCTAGGAGACCCAGGATACTACGCGTGGCATAGAAACTCTTCTTTCCAGATAGAGCACTTTGAGACATGGCGACGATACTCCATAGGGTGATCTGCATTGGGATCCATCGATCTGGACCAAGCTTCTTCGAGACCAACTGTGACGGTAACTCCGCGAGCAGGAACGAAAACAGGAAGATGACATTTCCAAAATTGTAGTCTATGAAAAATATCCGTCAATCGAGAGGTATTGTACTTGGAGAAAAGTTTTCCTACCATTGTTTGTCAAGTTCAGATCATTAAGCAAGTTATCAGAGACAGCTTGAACAAGATTTCCTCGATCAACCTGCAAACCGAAGAACATTACGCACTATTCCCATATTAGTTTCTGGCTTAGTACACAGATAAGCTTCGAGGGGTGTTTACCGCCCAGAGACAGACTCTCCAGTCTAAGCGCCGTACAAGCTTTCGTTCCTCCTCCTCGGTCCATGTGAAGGACGGATCAAAGGCAGCTCGACACTCATATTGAGACTTTTCGTAGACAATAGCCCAATGCTCAGCTACATCAGGGTCCAAGAAGGGGTTCTTCTTGAAATCAGCGCCATCTTCGTCTGTGGTAGTAGACGCTGAGCCAGAGCCGACATACGTGTCGTCTTTTGTTGGAGGGACGGGATCGGAGAATGCAGTTGTCTCGTCGTAGTGAACTTTGTCTGCTGGAGTACGGTCATGAATATTGGTATAGGTAGATGTTGTCTGGGCGACGGCTGCTCCCTTGATATCCGACATCATTGGCGTTGGTGACTCGATGTGACTGGATAGTCAAGAAAATCCAAGAGACTGCCCAGGAAGTTTGGCTGGACCCCAGAGCTTATGTAGTCCTCCTGGGAATCCGAACAAGCATGCAAATATGTCGTGATTTCCTGGGCTGCATGGGAGCGCCCCTGATGGGGGGAGCGAGTCCCATGCTCGAGCTTTTCGTGCAGACACATTTGTCCATTCGTACCCACAGATGGGGAAGTTCTTCCTGATCTGCATATCGATGGTGGGGGTCCTCCTGGTATGGTATGTGACATGTTAGTAGATATGAGTATTGTGGGCGTCCATTCAAACAGGAAACATTAATGAGGACTAGGCTTCATGCTCTGTAATTGTTCTCCGAAGTATCTCGTGGCGGATCAGAAGGCATAGTCGACTGTTACCAGTCTGCCAACAGCCGCTGCCCAATAACGGAAATCGTCCCCTCCATACCAGTACATGTCAACGTGAACGAGACCCCAAAATGCTCCATAGTCCTCTACCATGGATTGAGCGCCAAATCAGAGTCTGGAATCCTGGTGCATTAAAATTCCACCAGATCCCTATTCGCAATAACAGACTCCAACATCGTGCTTTTCTTATCAGACTCAGGTTGGGTCCGACATCCAAACCATTGAATATTCGCTTCCAAGGTCAAATCCAATCCTCTCAATTGGTGCCCGCAAATGTAGAATAGCACATCATTTCTCTAAATGCAGTCCCATTATGAGGCAATCCGGAGACGTCGTTGCGTCATGTATCGGCCCCGCTCCATGACATGGAATTGAAATGTCGATTGAAGATTCTTATCGGTCCGCTTCTTCCTCCGCGATAAGCTGAGCTGAAATGCTACTTAGGAGTGACTGCGGCCAACATGCATGATCTAGGTTGCGAACGGAGATGTTGCCATTGCCCCTCGTTGATACGTGCTGGCTAAGCGAGAACCGAAGGACATTTCCCTTCGGAAACAATATGGCACTAGCGCCGTTGGAGGAGAAGTTGAGAGGGAGATAGCTGTTAATTTCGATCCAAGAAGATGAGAAATCCAAAGTTTGATATGTTTCATGCGTCGACATGATATGCAAGAGCTGGAATGAAAGCGGAGGATGATATGTGATTTTTGTCACATGTCGGCTGTGACAGATACAGCGATAATCCAATTCTGAAATGACTAGACGTCAGATTGAATGTGAGAACGAGTGCTCAAATTTGTAACTGGGCTCTCTGAACTTCATGTCTTGCGTGTAGAGCGGACGACGGAAGAATTTGTGGTCGTAGAAGACTGGTGAAGAGTAATTGATGCAAGACAAGACTCAAGGTCTGTCCATGAGTCACTCGGCCAGCAGTAAGCCGGAGGAAGAGACGTCCTTCCATTTGATCCTCGCCAATAGGTTAATGCTGAGGGCAATCGCATTGAAACACACGTAGCAGCGCACTTATTGAGCAGTTTCTCAACGCCAGCACGAGGAAACGAAGAAGAACAGTCGGAACTTTGGCTTGCTTGGATTACTGTTGGCTCAGACCCTCATAGACATAGTGACGAGGTCCTGGGAAGTCCGAATACTAGTCAGCCGCTGTTCAGAGTCGATCAATTTAGGTGATTGATGACACTTTCCCGCTCGGTAATCTTCAACTAGGTTTAGAAGCATCGAAATAGAATAATAGAGACAATTAGTCTGTAAGATCCTGATGTATCTGAGGCTTCAGTACTTACATTTTGTCATGGCTGCATCGTCGTAAGTAGATCTGAGAAGTCGATCCGAAATCATTTGGTTTCCGGCTCAGCATCTCTCGAAGCATTGTCGCCAGCCTCGAACGTGACTCCCAACTCCTCTAGGATCTCCTTCGCAGTATCGGCAGTCTCCCATTCCTTCTCTCCCTTTGTTGACAAGCTTGCCATCCTCACAAGTTCCTCTTTCAAAGTTAACTTGTGCTCCTTATCCATATCCGCCACAAGAGAAGTCAGACAGTTATGCTTCCACTCTCCATCATCCTTCTCACCAGCTTCATCTCGCAGGATCTTGCGGACTGGCCCGACAACTATTGAAGGATGTTTCCGAAGCAATTCTACGATTGGCCAGGCTATGGGCCAGTTCGCATCTTGGATCCATACCAGGAGATCTGGGATGAGGGGTTCTAGAGTACGCGCGTCAAGGTGGGACATTTGCTCAATGGCTTCAGTGTCCATCTTGGATTTGGGGAGGAGGGCGCGTTGAGGTGGCAAGAGATTGTTGTCCTGTGAGGCCATGGTAATGGTGCTGACTGGGATGATATTCAAACACACGATTGATGGAGTTTTCTGACTTGATAAATTCGTTGGATGAAGGCAATGGAAAGGTTTCGGGTGAGTGGTTCCAGGGAGTCGGGATGCAAGTTCTAGTGGCATGGTCACAAGCGACACGCTAAAGTTCCAGGGAGGGGTAGTTCTCACTTAACTAAACTTCAACTTCATCTGTGATTCTCTTCACATTCTCAACACCAGGTCTTTCTTGATAATTGCTCAACTCGACCAATCATCTGTGAGATATCTCTTGTTCGTTGTATTCTACATGATCATGTTCATACAATGCAGTCATCTGGTGGCATGGTGTTGGCCAAGTGCTGTATTACCATTTTCCCCTTGCAACTACTCTATTTGCACATTTGGGTCGATTTGTGTTACAAAGTCACCATACAATAGTTCCACGAACTTTCAACCCCAAGGATACTCGAGTGCGGTATTCTTTCTCAGATCCAACTTCTATTCGAGCCTGGTCCTCATGGCGGGCAATACATGTCTGAGCTCATAGAAGTCTTTCCATCTTCGAATGGGAATTTGACCTTGCCACAGCGCGACTGTTTCGCGACCCAGGCGGCTATCCTTGTCTTATTCCAAGTACTTTGCCACGTCTTCCCATCATCTTCGAGTTCATGCTTCACTCCAAATGTTACTCTCGTTGTCTCCAATTTGCATTCTTCGCCATTGAAGAGGGATTGTAGACAATGCCCGTCCCTCTCACACGCTCGAATGCATTCTAACGCAGAATCGATGTTGGGTACTGTCACACCATCCGACATATTATCCCAGTTATCAAGACTGTCAGGTAGCATATCCCATACTAAGTCTGCGAACAACTCCGAATACAAGATTGGCGCCTGGAAAGGACTGTTAGATGGTTGAAAATCAGGGGTCGAAGGGGAACTCACGCTCTTACTGCGCCTCTTGTCCTCAAAACTTCGCAATCGCTGCGCATCGACAGTCGAAACGTGATGAAGAGTCACAAGTGGCTGGCACCAGTTGGACGACTCGAATCGGATCGTTGACGGAGACTCTCCATTGATGCTTGGCCATGCATTCAGCACAGGAATACCGAGCTCTTTGAATGCTTCGGCCAAAATAGCATCGCCACAACAGTTGCCAGCGATCTGTGGATCCCACCGAGCAGCCGTACCATTATTTGCGACAACCAAATTCTCCGTTGCTGCTCTCGATAACAAAATTCCACTCCCACCATGAGCAAATTGTAACTCCTTCATGCAAGCCATGGATCCGAGTAATGATTTCTTGGAAGGGTCTAGCTTTCGAATCCAGGCCATAAAGCTCGGCCACAGAACATAGGTGTCTGCGTCGATGTGAATGTACCAGTCTGCGTGGGGCCTGGCATTCCAGCTCTTTTCCACGATGTGGATGTTCTTGTATTTATCAAGAGACCAAGCGGCAAGTTCATTTTCATCATCTGGATGCTTCATATCTTTGAGCAAGCTGACAACCTTCAAAGGATCCTGCAAATCTTGTTGCTTACGATAGATCTCGAAGTCCGGGTTTTCGTCCTTAACGCTGGGCGAGATCTGATCAAGCGCATCGTTCAACTGATGGTCCCCAACCTTCTGCGCCATATCTGAATACCACAAAACGTTCTCCAAGGGCACACATCGTAGTGTTGTTTCCAACTGGATTGGAATCTTCTCAGCAGCCTCCGTAGCTCCAGTCTTGACAGTCACGACCAGACGATGCCCAAAGTCCATCAATCCTCCACAGCCATCATCATCAACAGCTCCATGGTTCGATCCTGCTGGTAACGAGTCCGTAACGTTTTCCCATTGCTGAATCGAGGATTCCGAAAATGTTACCCGGAGCTGGATAACCGCAAGATATGTGATCGCAATCGCAATCACCACTCGAAAAATCACCGAGCGACCAGACGGCCGCGTCGCAATCTTCAACATCGAAGATGAAGCATGAGGACGAAATTTTACTCAAAATGCAAACCGAAAAGAGACCAAAATGAGTGTAAGAAGTCCGAATGTCAGACAAAGATGCAAGGGAAGACTCCCATCATGTCTTGAAGGGCAGCCTTCAAGGGATACGCCGGGCCGCAGACCCCTTTTCAGAAATCTGACTTGCATACTGATACGGTCCAAATTTGGCTCAGCGCGATGGTACCTCTGCAAGCGTCCGACTTAGGCAGGAGAAGGCGGAAAGGGGAATATCCAGGGTGTGATTGGGACCGCATTGATAGATCATGTGGCGCCCTATGGTGGTTTTCAGGGACCTGATTCGTCTCTATCTTTGTCTAAGCATTCCGACAACGAGCGGCGCGGATTTCACCAAGACTTTCTCGAGCCAAATACGAGCTTGCGCTAACGCGATTGAGAGATATGATAAGATCTCACATTTGACGGTACGAGTGCTTATAGATCACATGAATTCTTTCGGGACCTCGGAACGAAGACGTCCATTACTTTTAATGGATGTTTCCAGGCGCCAGCCAGCATGTTTTTGCGTAAAATCCAACATGAGATCATCCTGATGTCGACCTGTGTCGTGTGCAACACGGCGGCCCGTCGCGAGACAAACGAAATTCTAATTCGGGGTTTGTTGGAACAAATGGAGGACAGATATAAATAGTGAGGTTTTCGGGACCTAACAGAGACACCATAATTAACAGTCGCAGAGATCTTTGAAACATTTGTCTCATTATCAACCGGCCAGATTTCTGTTGGCCCCTAAGTTTTTGCTTTACAAATGCCTGCGGTTTCTACTGTATGTTTGGTATCGCGCAGCAAACGAACCACTCAAGTATCCTTAGGGCCTTATCTCTCGTCACAGCAAAAATTGGCTCCTTGAGCAATGAGATGCGTGTCTGGCCTTGGCTGGACCAAGAATCACATGAGGTCTTCAACACACCACCCATTCACACTAGGACATAAGAAGCCAACAGACATCGCCTCCATTGAGGCTGAAAAAAAAAAATAAGACAACATCCTACCCGACTTTCATCTTCTTGCACTTCACTGGTTGGACGGACAATCACCTGTAACCTCAGCCGGTCTCAAGCATAGCATTGACAGCGAGCGCCAACACTATCAGAAATGACTTCGATGAGGATTTCCTCAGACGGACAGTAACAATCTGCGAGCAACTGGGACTCTCACGCGGCGAAAGTCCATTTAATGCGATGTTACCACCTTCGCTGGAAGGAAGTTTCTGTGTCCAAATCCCTTACAGAACAGCGAGGGTTTAGTTCCAAAGTCAACACCAGATTTTGCATCTTGGCCGTCGCTCTCAGGGTCATGATGAAGATGCGCATTTCAGTACATATATTTGTTTCAGGCAAGATTCCAGGCCGTTTGGCCTGTTTAAGTCAAGAATTATCTGGCAATTCCACATGAGTCCCAGATATGAAGACCGTCGTAGCTTCCGCTACCGTCTGCTTAGCTGTGGGTAGTTCAAAGGACTGTTATTATGAAATAAGTATCTGTAAAAGCTGCAGATTGCTACTATGTTCAACAGAATCCGTCTAGAACTGTCTAGATTATTCTTTCTCAATTGTCTCGTTTTTCGACATTTTCATGCACATCCAGCTGTTCGTTTGAGTGAGCAACCAGCGAGCGGCGAGCCTACAGCCTTGCTACCCTCAAACGCTAAGTTTTCCAAGTTACAGAGATTCCACGAATCAAATTCTCTCATGCGTGCTCTTCTCTTATCATTCAAATTAACTATGTTGCTTCCCTTCCCAAGTTCTTGAGCACCTCTCAAATGCTTTGCAAATAGTAGGCAGGTGCATGGCGTGATGTGGGGTCAATATAGCTTGCTCACTGCTCCCCCGCTAGCGGGGTACTAATAAGACCACAATAGTGTTCACCCCACATACACTACTTGTCTACCTAACCACCTCACCATTGGATCCCTTTTATGTGCCATCACCGACCCCAATATTCTTCATGATAGTGAGACCGCAAAATACTGCACCAGACCGTCGAAAACACCTGCTCCGCCACGAGAATTCGCTGCGACTGGCTGGGTACATCTCGACATACCCGAACTTTCTTCCCTACCTGGTACCCACCCACCCATAGGGCTAGAGCAGACTACCGGTAGACCAAGTATATATCTCTGCAACCGAAAAGCAGACCAGACCTCCATCTATCTACTTCTCTGAAAAGCAAAGCCTTGAACCAAATACCATTCTGCTGTACACCTGGTGCCGGTCATCACAACCACAAATTCCAATCTCAAGATGATCTCAAGCTCGCTCTCCCTCAAAACAATACACCAGATCATGCACCCATATGTACATGTACATCATGATCCCTCCGCCCTAACTACGACAGCAATCTCAGTCCATCCATTGTCTGGCTCAACCTCGAAACAGCATTCTACTCAGATCATGTCCGCACCAAAACCTCTGCCTCAGAAGCAGCGAACACGAGCAAGCGTCAATTCTGAGCACGGTCAGATACCACCTTTGAAAGGTACGCCGGGAAGGAGTACTTGACCTTGAATGTTGCAGCAGGGCAAGAAGAGTGAAGAAGAGTGCTAGCTTGTTGGGGCGTTTTTATCTGGGGCATGATGTCATTGATGTGTGAAGGAAGGTGATGATGCATGAATCATTCTAAAGGGAGGAGAGGGAGTGAGGTTCAAGGGCCGCCCTACGTTGGTTCTGTGACTTTAGCGAGTAGGGACGAGGTAATGATTACAAGAGAGCTTGGAATTCGTGTACAGTTGTTCATTGGAAGTGGATGATTTATGAATCATGTCTGGGTCGGAGCTGTGTGTTCAAGGCTGTGGGTGTGGGACTTGCCTTGGATATTTGAGGGATTTTCTATGGAACATTCACAAGAAGCTGTGTCGCGAAGGGCAGTGTTAGATTTCGAGGGCCTCTTAATCAGGGTGCAGGGTGTAAGCGACTCTCGCCTTGCTGAGACCAACTCGAGGATTGAAGACAGGATGCTGCTGCATGGACTCCTTGAACCTGGCTTGAATTTGTAAAATTGTTCGTGTTTCTAAGCAGTCATATCATATCCTTTCCATCTATTTCATTTTCTCCTGGTCAAAAGAGCTTATCCTTAGTCATCACCGCACATCACCTATTCCCATCCAATCTCACAATTCCCCATCCCTTCCCAACTCATCCCACTCAATACCTTCCTCACCCTCCTCGACCCACTCCTCAAACACCACACTCCTCTGCGGTCCCTCGCTGCCCACAATATACCCCAACTCACACCTGTCAAACCTCACCCTCTCCGCCACACTCGCATAAAACCCGTCATACCTCCCCTTCAACGCATCACCTAAAGTTTTGACGTCGCCGGAGTGATGGATTACAGACCACGGATCGATGCAGGTCGGTCCGGCGCAGGATTTGGTTACCATTAGGAGGGCGTCGAGACGCGGGAGGACTTTTGAGAGGGGGAGATTGAGGAGAGTTGGTTCTGGGGAGGAGGAGCGAGAGGTGGGGTAAAGATTGTTGATTTGGCCTGGGTCGGTCTGGTCGTTTCGTGTTAGAGCAAGTCTCGCAATATGATTTTGATATTGATGCTTGATGATACGGAATTCTTGTAGGAAAAGAAGGTGGAGATGGCGAAACGTGACTTACACTCAAATCATACAACTCATGCTCATTCGTACACCAAACCGCATAATACAAATTATACCCCTTCCCAATGACCCTCAACGCCTTATACGTATTATTCATCCCATACGCAACGACCTTCCCATCATCAAGCGAGAACTGGTAGATCCCCTCCGGAATACTCCGTCCCCAGAACTCCACATTGACATGTTCCTGTCTCTCGCTCCCATTCTCCGCCACTTCGATCTCACTCGTACTCAAAGGAATCGGACTCCCATCCAAGCCATCCCATCCCGTCTTCGCTTTAGCGAGCTTGAGGATTGTAGGCGCGAGGTCGGTATGTGCAGTCACGATATCGGTGGTTCCGCCCGCCGAGATCCCCGGCCCGCGAATGATGAGCGGGACATTAATATCTTCTTCAAACCCGCACTCTTTGCCTGGGTTGAGACGATGCTGGGAGATGTGATATCCGTTATCAGCGGAATATATGATGTACGTGTTATCCAAGACACCATGCTCCTCTAGTCTCTGCACGAGACCTTCAACCATCTCATCGACTGCCTGCAAAGCCTGTAATCTCGCACGGTAGAAAGCGTCGTTGTAAGCGACGACTTCAGGCGTCAATTTCGCGAGCTTCTTGATCCAGGATGCGCCGCTGGGAGCGTCGGGGTTGAAGTTTGCTGTTCGGGGGACTTTGGCGGAGGGGAAGAGATGTTTGTGCCGCTCAGCGGGAATCGGTGCTGTCATATGTACTTCATGGTCTTTTCCTGGGACTGTAGGGAATGGCTTTACGTCCGAGTGGGGAGCGATGGGTGCGACGGTAAGGAAGAAAGGGTTTCCAGAATCTACACCTTCGGCGAGAAGGCCGTAGGCTTTGGATGCGAGGATGTCGGTGCTGTACTCTCCGGGGTGACTGGCTGGTGGGTGGGAGTTCCGCTGGAAGGTTGCGTTGAGGTATTGATAGGTGTGAGGATCGAGGAGGAAATCTGAAGATGTCCAGCCTGCTGGGTGAGGACTGTTCCAGTTCTTGACGGTGTGGGCATTAAAGAGTTTGCCCGTGTAATAAGTACTGTATCCGGCTTCTTGTAGCCAGACTGGGAGCCAGTTCTCGTTGAATCCTTGAGCGACGAATTTAGGGTAGCCACCTAAGTAACAATTAGCCTTGGCTTAGAAGAATAACAGCTTAAGCATTGGAGGTAGATTATTACCATATGGTGGAAAGACATCCGTCACATTGGTATTATGTGCATTTCGGCCTGTCCATAATGTGACTCTTGACGGACAGCAGATGGCTGTTGTGCAGTAATGCCTCTTAAAAGATGTCCCCTTATCTGAGATATGCTTTTCAAGTAATGGCATATAATCCAAAGAATGAAGATGGACATCTTGGTCATCAGTGAGGATGACCACAATATTTGGTCTGTTATCCTTCTCCTCCTTCAGTGGTGCTTGTTCTAGAGCTTGAAGCCCCACTGATAGGGCGAGGATGAAAGCGAGATATATCTTCATCTTGGCTTAGCTGATTGGTCCTCGTAATATGAGCCCAACAATTGGGGACAAAAGGTGATTGAGTTTGAGTAAGAGGATGAGCTTGAGCTTGAGCAAGTAGAGATCAAAATCGCATCGCGACATCAAGCTCCCTCTCGCTCCACTTTTCAAGGTCCCTCCGCCTTGACCATCCAATCCAGTTTAAACCCAATCCAATCGATCTGAGCCAAACTTGCCTGTACCTGCAAGATCTAACCTATCAAAAGTGGGCAAGACAGGGAATGAAAATAAACCCAACAGGGGAAGCATCCCAAACATTTCCCATCGACTTGTTTGACGTCCAGACAGCCTCAAACTGATTCGCCGGCTGGTATGTGGGGTAAAGAAACCCCTCAATCAGGTTCCAGCTTCCGAGCGGGCAGCCGGCCATGGCATGGGCCAAAGCCACCTCAGACCCGTCGGCAATTGCGTGCTGACCCATCCATTTTCCGCCATCTGCACGACGGATTCCGAATCCGCCGAACCTGGACATCTTTCAACATCGCATCGTATATTTGCACCATTTTGTTTGGGCACTGCACTCCACCCTTGCGCCGGCGAAGCCCTCTTATAAGTCGAGCAAGTGCTGCAGCATGTGAGGCAAAGAAGAGGTTTCGGTACCGAGGGGTACACAGGTACAAGCTTTTCATCTCGAGACGGTGTTTGTTTGGTGGAGTCTTGGATTATTATTGGATTCTTGGTCTGTCTGTGAGTCTTTGTACTACCAAGGCTGGACTTTATCGAGGCTAGATCTTGTGTCTTTGGAGGACGAAGGAAAGGAACAGATATTCGTGCTACGTGCATCAAATGCTGTTGTAGCTCCCGGAGGACTACTTAGGCGTACCCACCTTGGACTTCTGGTAGACCTCTTCTGTCCTTTATTCTTTCCCGAATCCAATGAACATATGAGCAATCGGCATTGTAATGTACTTTTGGACATCCTTCCGGTTCTGTCCACATCGGTCTTGCTTTTACTTGTCAAGTAAGTAAGCAGTAATGGCGAATTACACCCTAGATCCAGAAGGAGACGCAAAGTCTTTCCAAGAGTCGAGCAGGAGCACGCGATCACATTTCGACTCTTCATCGGACTCCTCACAATCAATTGAACCGCATTCAGAACGTACATCACTACTATATCGCCATGGTCCCGATTATAAGAGCACAGCAATAAACTCTGGCGAAGGAGAGTCGAGGTATCGAGATGAGGCTGAAGATGAAGATGAGGAGGGAGAAGTGTTAGGCGAGCAGCTGAGAGGGAAAAGCGTGTTCGCTATAATTGCACTGCTAATGATTGGTAAATCTTCTTTTTCTATTTTACTCTTTCTGCACATGCTGTAAATTATCAGGATACAAAAAAGTACTGACTGAATCAAGGTGTTTTCATGTCAAATGCAGACGGTAGTCTCGTAATGGCTACCTACGGCACCATCTCCTCTGAATTCGGCGCTTTAGGAGAAGCGAGTTGGTTAACAACTAGTTATGCTTTAGCTACTTGTGCTGTACAGCCTATCACTGGGAAGTTGAGTGATATCTATGAGAGGAAGAGCGTGTTGTTGGTTAGTTACGTGCTGTTCGCTGTGGGAAGCGTGATTTGGTATGTCTTTACCTCCCCCCATACCTTTACATCTTCTTAGTAAGACGAGATGAGACTGCGTCAGTTTTCCGAGTATTGGTAGAGGAATCACTAATATAAGTAGTGGAATCGGACAAACAATGTGGCAAGTCATTGCCGGGAGAGTGATAGCTGGTCTTGGAGCAGCAGGCATGACAGTCATTGTCTCAATACTGATCACTGGTACATATCTCCCTTCTCTCATGCCCTCACACACATCGCCTAACACAACACAATCTAACAAAACAAATAGACCTCGTCCCCCTCATCCAAGTCGCCTCCTGGCGCAGCTACGTCAACGTCGTCGCCACAATCGGCCGGTCCATCGGCGGTCCTCTCGGCGGCTTCCTCGCAGACACCGTCGGCTGGCGCTGGTCATTCATAGGCCAAGGACCTATCATCACCCTCGCCATCATCCTCATTGCCCTCCGTCTCCCAGCTCACACTTCCCCTCCCGACTCATCACCACCCACACAATCCAAGCCCCACTACCAGAGCGCCCGCCAGCCCTCGAAACTTCACCGTGTAGATTTCATCGGTGCAACCCTCCTCGCTTCAACGATCGTCTCGCTTCTCGGAGCTCTGAGTCTGGGCGGTCAGGAGTACCCGTGGAGTCATCCTATTGTGATAGGGCTGGGTGTGGCGGCTATTGTGCTGGGAGTGTTGTTCGTTCTTTTTGAGGTGTATGGTGCGTTGGAACCAGTGTTTCCGCCGAGTATGATCGTGAAGAGGGATGTTGCTACTGCGTATGGGATTATTACTTTGCAGGCTGCTGCGCAGTTGGGAGTGAGTTTTTGAGTTCCTTCAAATTTCCCCATCTTCTCTCATATCTCGCCTCACTTCCCCTTTCGGCTACATCGTAACCCGCCGGCGTATCTGTCACTGGACGTGTCTGGAAAATGAAAAGGAGATTGGAAAGAGAAAAGAACATCGAGTTGGGAACATCAAAAGCTGTGCTAACACACCACTCTCACACACAGATGATGTTCACCATCCCCCTCTACTTCCGCACCACCCAAAACAGCACCAACACCACCGCCGGCACACACCTCTTCCCCGCCGTTCTCGGCAACACCCTCGGCGGTCTCCTATCCGGCCTCTACATCTCCCGGACCGGGCACTACAAATCCCTCTCCCTCCTCGCCGCCCTCTCCTCCTCCCTCTCCTATCTCCTCCTCATCGTCCGCTGGAAGGGGAATACCGGCTGGTGGGAAAGCCTGGAGATCGTACCGGGAGGGTTTGGGACCGGGATTGCGTTTAGTGCGACGTTTATTGGGTTGCAGGCCGGTGTGGACAGGGCGGATATGGCGGTTGCGACGGCGGGGTTGTATTTGGGAAGTGGGTTGGGGATGGTGCTGGGTGTGGCGGGGGCGAGTGCGGTGCAGATTGGGACGTTGAGACCGTTGTTATTCGGTGCTCTTGCGAATGTGGATGGGGCGAAAGAGGTGAGTGTTAGGTTCTCGTGCTTCTAAATCTCCTGACTGTGTTTTGAGCCGGTGACTCTGTATTTGAGGCAGATGGGTGGCTTGGAGGTTGCAGACTTGCATGCTGACTGATGTGAATAGATCATCGACCAAGTGATTTCAAACGTATCATCCATCGCCTCGCTCTCACCACCAATCCGGAAGATCGTAATAGAGAGTTACGTGAAGAGCATCGAAAATAGTCATAGTACGTTGTCCCCATCCACATCCCTATCAAGCTCGCCTAACTTTCCTACCCCTCGTCCGTTTCACCCACTATTTCCACCCTACCCCGTTTTCCATTCCCTTCATGCTTCTCAAAAGCGAGGGGGAAACGGGGAGGATCAACACCAAGCACGTAAAGTTGAGTTTACAGGTACTAACATGGGAAATTATATAGTGCTCTCCCTCGCCTGCTCCCTAGCAGCTTTCATCCTCGCGTGTTCGATAAGAGAACACAAATTACGTTAAAAAAAACAACAACCAGCGACTCGGCTACCCAGGGACAACATTACCTAGGTATCGAGCCAGCCACAAACTCGAAAGTAATCACACCAAAGAAAGTATGAGGTAGAAAGAACTGTTTAGCGACTCAAGAACTAGCTAAGCTATCTACCTTGTGGTAGTGCTGCTTGCATGCAATGCATGTACTGTATATACCGACCCACCTTCCCAAAGAGAAAGCGGGATGGAAGTAGATGAAGACATTCAGACATGAAGTTTTGGAAACTTCAATAGATACATGATCTATCGTACACGGACGGCATCTTCCATACAGCGCTATGCTATGGTCTATAGTATATAATATGCATGTGTGCTCAAGTGCCATATCCTCACCACATCCCAACGTGCCACCTCCTCGCCAATCTAACCTAACTAGTCACATACAAACAAACCATGCCGCTACCTGGGAAAGGCGAGGGTGCTGTGCATTGAAAAGACAAATGAAACAGAACGATTAAGTGATCAGGTCGGGCGAATAAATAAGCGCCAGAACGGGACGGGTTGAATCGCCCTGGACAGTTCTACTCAATCCTCTTCTTCCCCTCCTCAGCATTAGTATACCGAGCTGTACTGAGACCTCTCTCGTGTCTAGCGACAAGACCACCAATGACTTTGTCTTTGCGGACGTTGTTGATGGCGTCGTTGTAGCCTTCTGTAGCCCAGGGTCTGGGGTTGAGCTTGGGCCAGTTGACCTGTGATCACTCGTTAGTTTTGGGTCATTGCTAGTGCGACTTATAAAACGACAAAGCATGAATGTGAAAAGGGACTGGGAGAGGATGTACGAAGAGACTTACGTAGAGCATCCCATTGCTGTAGATGAAATTCAAACACCACCCCGCAACAACAAACCAGAAGATTATAAAGATCCGCACTGGTAAGACGGCGGCGTCTGGGAGACGACGCGTGAAGGTTCCGACCAAGACGAAGAAGAGGGCGAAGGCGAGGATGTATGGGATGGATTGGATCAGTAATGGTCGTCTGTCCACGAAGACGGGGTTGGTGGCGGAGTCTGGGAGGTAGTTTCCAAGGAAGAGGTCGAATGCATCTTGCTTTGGACCATCGGCGAAGTTATTCTTCGCGTATCTCGTGATGGAGTTCTGAAGATCCTGAAGAGCACCGGCCTTCGTTCGTTGGCCGGTTCGCGTGAAATCTGTCTTGAGAGCTCCGGTACCCGAGTAAGATTTTGAGACAACATCTGCGTTGTCTGCCCAAAGCTTGCGGAAGAGGATCTCGAAAGCCGGGTCGGCTGTCGTGAAGGTCTCGCCGCGAGATAAGACTCCCAGGTCTGCAAGTTGTCTGTTCAGAGTGAATCGTGCGAGCATGCTTTGGACGACGTTGGTTCTGTCGAGGCAATCCATACAATTGGTTCGGACGACACTTGTTTGGTGATTTCGTACTTCGAGACGACCTTCCAGATCGGCTGGCATGTCTACACCACGGAAATATTGCTGCTTCTCCAAAGAGTCATGAAGACGGTCGAGCAAGAGTTGTGCACGGTGCCATTGGAGACCCTTTGTCTCGTTATGGAAGTCGAAGTACACGTAGTGTAATCGATCCATCTCAGACCTTCGACCGGAAGGCTCCACAACGTGGAACTTCTCATCTGACCTTTCGTCTTGCTGTGTTCGTTCCGCTGGTGCCGAAACCAGCAGCTTTACCATCTGCTCATAGGCCTCTTTGACCCTCACTTCTCTGCCCTTCTGGTTGACCAAATTGACCAAGTAATTGTCTCCATACAGGCGGATTTGCTCTTCGAAATGAAGTCTCGCAGACTTTACTGCTGTCTCGACACCTCGTATTTGAAGCTTGGGGGTATAATGCAGAGTATTGACCTCAGCCCAGTACACTGGAACACTTCCTCTGGTCTGAACATAGGACATAATCTGCACCTCCTTCCCACCTGATCCTCCAACCTTTCCATTCTGCATTCCATTACCACCGGCAAACCCACCAAGTCCACTTGTGCTGTCATTTAAGAGAATGATCTGTTCCGTCTCATTGAAGTTCGACACATGTCCTTGCTCATCAATGCCTCTGGAGAAGTATCTTGTACCTGCACGATGACGTGATCGCCGAGTAATCAGAACCATGGTCAACGGTGTATTTTTCACGCGCGTTGAAGCTATCTCGAGCATGCCGAACATGACGGGCAGAATATATGGATCTACTGCTGGTTGCTGGCCATGTTGATTGCGTGTTCCCGAAGACCTGAAGTCTATCAAATCGGATTGGATGAACTTATTCCAGAAGAAGCGGTCGTCGGCTCTCTTCCAGAGAGGCACAGAGGGATCAATCTGAGATTGGCGCTGGAAAGTATTCGTGATATCGAAAGAGTAGGAGAAGTACATAGGCCCAGACTTAATGAAGGTCTTAAGTAGGGAGAGGTAGTTGTCTTCTTCCGAGTCGTGCAGAGGTCGCTCACGAAGCGGAAGGAATTCGGTCGCAATGACTTTGTACACCATATGTCCCTTCAATCTGCCCATAGGCTGTGCCTTCGTAATGACAATAATATACTTGTCTAGAAATTATCAGCAACGTAGTCCTTCTTTCAGCCTCGCAGCAACATACCAAGTCGCAACTTGATCATTCCCAAGATACCAGCAATGCTTGACACTCTCTTTCCTCCCAGTAATGCCCCATCGTTCAAACGTAGGTCGCCAGTCGGACGGTCCACTACCAGTGTTGGCGCAGACGGAGTCGAAGGCGATGTGAAGGCGTAATGCGACGCTGAAGCATGGACGTTGATGTCCCGGAAAGGAAGGGAAGCCATGATGGCGATAAACCTTGAATAAGCGCAGCTAGATTTGGGTTGTTCTGTCTGCTGATTCCTTCATGCAATTGTAGAGCGTTGCTTGCTTGTTAGACGGGGAGCTTCGAATTCCTGGCTTGTTGTCTTCAAGCTCGAAGCCTCGTCTGGCCGTCACAAATTAAACAAGGCGGCTATCAACGAGGGGTGAGCTTAGAGTCTCGGCAGGGTATCCATAACCACATGGCTGTGCTCAATATTTCAAGGAAAGCAAGGGATCCTGTATCATAAGATAGTACTTTGAAGCCATCACCTAATACGGATAATTGAATCGAATTAGTCAATCTTCTAGAAAATGAAGAAACTTACTTGCGAAGAACAATGGTAAACTTGCCAGAACCAGACTTCGTTGTCAATTCCTGGGCTGTCTGGGCTGTGGAAAGAAACTGGCAGAGCACGAATTAACACTGTACTCTTCAGACTATCCATTTATATTTCCTGGCTGGATCCTTAAGCATCGTTAACTTTGTTGTCCCACAAGACTGTCCTAGAATCTCTATCGACTCCCCCAATTACTCCCTGTCTAGTTCGTGACTCTTGGGTCAGGCTCGTGAAGGAAGGTACTCCGTACAGTCCTTATTGATACCGGCCGTGGCTTTATCTGATTACGCAGGGTGGCTTGACCCTCATCACGTGGATACATCCAAGCTTCCCCATTGCGGCGAGCCTTCCTTCCCACCCATCGAAACATCGTCACACGGAATCTGAGCACCTTCCAAACAGAACAACTTTGCCCTGACCTTCCCGAACTCACTGACATATCTCAACCCTTCCGAGCTCTTGTGCCAGCTTCTCCACGCGATCTCTGAAACTCCTTTGATCCTACGAATAACCTCAAGCTCGTTCCGACATGGCTACTCGAGGCCCAACAGGCACCCGCGGTGGGAACAACCGATTTGCGCAATTCAAGCTGGTGTTACTGGGTATGCATTCTGTTCCGGAAATTCATGAAAAGATTCTAATATGATTTCCAGGAGAATCTGCGGTCGGAAAGGTGCGCTTGGGAGTATTCTAAGCCCGGCTTCAAAGCTAACAGCTGTACAGAGTTCGCTGGTACTCCGGTTCGTCAAGGTTAGTTGTTATTTACCTGGCACGTCTTCGGTCGATATCTAATAATGAACGTAGGATCAATTCGATGATTTCAGAGAGTCCACGATCGGCGCAGCATTCCTTACCCAGACAATATCGCTCGACGATAATACCACTGTGAAATTTGAGATATGGGATACCGCCGGACAAGAGAGATACAAGTCGCTTGCACCTATGTACTACCGAAATGCAAACTGTGCCGTTGTTGTCTACGATATTACACAAGCTGTAAGTATTCATGCGGGTAGATTATATGGAGTTCGGCTGACGTAGTTGGCACAGTCCTCGTTGGATAAGGCGAAGCAGTGGGTGAAGGAACTTCAAAGACAGGCAAACGAAAATATCATCATTGCTCTGGCCGGTAACAAACTCGATCTGGTTACTAGTCAACCCGACAAGCGTGCCATCAGCACAGCAGATGCCGAGGCATATGCAAAGGAGGCCGGACTTCTATTCTTCGAGACTTCGGCAAAGACATCAGAGAACGTCCGGGAATTATTCACATCGATCGCAAAGAAGCTTCCATTAGACCAAGCAGGCCCAAGGAATCCAAGATCTGGTAAACGAGGAGGAGTAGAGTTGAGACCAGAAAATCCATCTACGCAAGGACAGGGCCCTTGTGCATGTTAGAGAATGACAACCAAGTCGAGTCGTAGCGAAGGAAGCATAGGGCCTATGGCCACGGGGAATTTCCACCATTCAGGGTTCGACGGTCACCACAGTCTACCGCCTCCATCGTCTTTTCCAACGAAATTGCCAGGTTGCGATCGAGGTTCATAGATGAGGTCACTGGGACCATTTGCGAGAGCAGTCTTTAATACCTTCATGTGTCTTAGTTTTTCGTAGCAGGGTTGGTTTCGGCAGGATTTTCCTGCAAGGCGTGATGGTTTTCTCTCTATTGAATCGTTCTGCAGCATTTTGGGTGTAAGATATGCAATAGAACACATTCAATGATATTATGGAAAGCAAATAACTGTTGGCATCTTTAGGATGTGACGAACTAATAACAATGATTGATTTTGTGAGACTACAACGAACTGCATTGAAAGGTTAGTTTCTAAGCCCGATTGTCAGTTGTTTGGCTTGGATTAGAAGTTGAATCACCACCCTTCCCTCTCTCTCACAGCCTTGCTGGGAAGGCGGCTGCATCATCGGGCTTGGCACAAGCTTGTGAGCTCGCTCCCAAAAGAATCCTGCCAACAACCACGCGCCGTCAACATCTCAACCACAACAAATCCCTGTCGCTCAACGCAGCCCGTCATGCTGCGCGCTTCACTTCGGTCGTCGAGGACCTTTGGTTACAAGTCCAATGTAGCCAGCGCCGGACGTCAATGGCAGGCGATACAGTCAACTCGGGTGTCTTCGGGAGGTGTGGTGAGAGCTTCCAATTCCCAAATAATGTCAATTGGCGATCAGACAGGATACTGACTATTAATTCTGCATATAGAGAGGATATGCCGATGGAAATAAAGCTAGTATCGCAGATTCTAAACCCATAGTTCTTCCTGGATCCCGCAGCGACAGCACCTCTGAACCACTTCCACCTGGAGCCGTTCCACCGACACTTTATACACCACCATCTGCGAAGACAAATACACCAGTTGGTTCTACTATCGCTCCTCCAAATGTCCCTGTTAGTGGTACAGCACCAGCAGCTGCAACTCCTCCCCCACCTCCTCCACCACCTAAACCGAAGCGCAAATTCTTCCGGAAGTTCTTTACAACCATCTTCCTTCTCTCTTCCCTTGGATTTGCTGGAGGTGTATACTACAGCAGAGTGAACGACAATTTCCACGATTTCTTCACCGAATATGTGCCATTTGGAGAGGAAGCAGTGCTGTACTTCGAGGAGAGGGAATTCCGCAAGCGTTTCCCGAGGATCGCAGGCCGTGCTGGAACCCCTCCTAGAGATACTGGAGAGTCAATCAAAATCCCTAGTCAGAGTGGAGTTTCCTGGAAGGTTTCTGAGGACACGAAGCCCGCAGCTGGGAGACACGCCAATGCTACGAAGCCCGATGCACCCAAGCCAAAGGAGGCCTTACAGACTCCTCAGGAAGCGAAGCCAGAGGAGCAGGTCAAGGCTGTGGAAGCTGTTAAGAAAGGGGCCGATCCCCCAGCTCCCAAAGCTGCTTTGCCGAAATCACCAGAGTCACAACCTCCTGCCAAGCCAGGACACCCGGTTGCCGCAGCACCAACGACAACAGCAAAGGGAGCTTCGTTCACTCCTCCTGAGGTCGATCAGCCATCAAAATTCCCACCTGAGATCACTCGAATTGACCCAATCAACGTTCAGGATGCAAAGGAGCCTCTTGTCCAGGACTTGGTCAAGATCATCAACGACATTATCACAGTCGTGAATGCAGATAACGCCGATTCGAAATTCTCAGGTGCTATTGGAAAGGCCAAGCAGGAAATCAGCAAAGTTGGGTCAAAAATCAAGGCACTCAAGGATGCTGCTGAGAAGGATGCTGAGGCTAAAGTCAAGGCTGAGAAGGCAGACTTTGACCGAGCGGCGAAGGAGCTCATCCGAAGAGTTGAGGCTGAGATGCAGACTCAACAATCACAATGGCAAGAAGAATACCAGACTGAACGAGAGAAAATCCAGCAAACCTACGAGCAGAAACTGAAGACCGAAGTCCAAACTGCGAATGAGGTCAATGAGCAGCGTCTCCGCAACAGCCTCCTCGAGCAAGCCGTTGAAATGAAGCGTAAATTCATGGAGGAGCTTCAACAACGTGTAGAGGAAGAACGAAACGGCCGTCTCGGCAAACTTTCTGACCTCACCAACACTGTTAACGAGCTCGAGAAGTTGACCACTGACTGGAACTCCGTCGTGGACGCCAACCTGAAGACCCAACACCTTCACGTTGCCGTCGAGGCCGTTCGTGCCAACCTCGAGAAGAGCCAAGTTCCCCGACCCTTCATCAAGGAACTTGCTGCTCTTAAGGAAATTGCCTCGGACGACGCTGTAGTCAATGCCGCAATCGCATCAATCAACCCTACTGCATATCAGAAGGGCATCCCATCTTCCGCACAACTCATCGACCGCTTCCGTCGTGTAGCCGGCGAGGTCCGAAAAGCCTCTCTCCTTCCTGAAGATGCTGGTGTCGCTAGTCACGCCTCCAGCTACGTCTTGAGCAAGCTCCTCTTCAAGAAGAAGGGTCTTGCTACTGGTGATGATGTCGAGAGTATCTTGACGCGGACAGAGACTTTCCTAGAAGAGGGCGATCTGGATGCTGCTGCTAGAGAGATGAATGGGCTTCAGGGGTGGGCGAAGACGTTGAGTAGGGATTGGTTGGGTGAGGTCAGGAAGGTGTTGGAGGTGCAGCAGGCTTTGGATGTAAGTCTTCTCATTGTTCCTCTTCCCTGCTCCTATCTACCTCGATCGAATTACGCCAGTTCAGAATATTTGCTAATCAATCCCCAGGTAATTGCCACAGAAGCCCGTCTGCAGAGCTTGAGAGTCGAGTAGAGGCCAGATACCTTTCATTTGTACATGCATGAACGGGGAAGTGGAAAGTGATGTCGAGAGTGAGTGGCAAGGCCAGGTAGTCTAATGGCTGCTTGAAGTGCCGGTGCCGACTAGACTTTGTATGAGGTACAAAAATTAGATATATGTAACTTTATTCTGCAGTCTTGTTTTACTGCTGCAGTTATGACTTCTTCCCATGCTCTTGCCTAGTTTCACTTCCTAGCTTGAATTTATCTTTTATGTGCAGTGGAATGAGCAGGGGGAAGTGGTGATGGTTCTTCACAATGGGTGGAAGGGGCACCGGCCGGGTTGCTGTCTAAGGTGACTTTCCGGGTTAATGTTATGCTTTAGATATTGGAGCGAAAGTTGATCCGCTATGTAGTGCAGCAATCTCAACGCAATCGAGCAATCACGGGCAAGTGCCAATTTCTTGCATCTATGGTATGCAAATCCAAATTCGAATTTACACATACTTGTCTACTGTCTGAGTTTGCTCAATGTTTCAGTTTCAGCTGTTCTCTGCCTGCTTTATTCTCTACTCTGTTCTCCAAGCCCAGCTGTCCACCAACCTTGTGTGTCTGCTAGACTCTTAGGTCCGTTGTTTCTCTTTTTGGAGTACTTTGTGGCGCAATCTATCAATTGGTAAGTTGATGTGAAGGGGAGAGGGGGCGGGGGTAGTTGGCTGTTGCAGAATCTGTAAGATACTTTCTTCGTGCTGCTGTGGCTTAGGGTTGTAGTACGCAAAAGCCTCTTTTGATTTGTCAGGTGAGTAGAAGAGTAAGGGGAATAATGTGTGTGAGCGAGTGTGTCGTTGTCGGAGCTAGTTCGAGTATTTGGTATTGTTGGCTTGGATGAGGGCCGAAAGTGGGTGCGTGCTTGGAGAGGAGTGGGAGGTAAGATATGGAGATGTCGGCATTGATGGCGATGTTCGAAAAGCATAGCGAAGAAGAAAAATGGTGGTGTTCGCGGTTTTGACAGGCTGGTCGGCTCTGATCTATTTGAGACTGGTGGTGCTTTGAGTGCGGTGGCTGACTGTTCGTTGTGATTGTTGATTGTGTGCTATGGTGTAAGTGTCGCTGAGGATATATGTGTATGAGGTATTGGGTGTTGTAGGGCAAGTTGCTGAGAACTTGGCGTGATCGAGGAAGTCCGCGATGGTAAAGATCTTCACTTCTGGTGAGAACTTAGAATTAAGACGCTGCTCTTGGGGTGATGATGTTGATGTTCATATGGAGAGAGGCTTTGTTATGGAGCGGGTAGCGTTGACGGCTTCGCTGGCTAGGTCTGTTCATAATGATGCTGGGAGTTCTGGTATGCTGAGCAGTATTGCTGACGGTGCGTGTCAGCAGACTGTCGTTGGAGATTTTGTAATTCTTTTGGACTCGTTACGAGGATCTGAGTGTAACTATCTGGGCAGTATTTGGAATGCTGTTGTTGACGATGAGAGCTTGAGTGCAGAACCAGTCAAGTTAGTGGCTTTAGTCGACCGGTCTGCCCGAAAACCGCGTCTGGAGTGGTGGCATAGATTATAACGTCGCTGAGAGTAGAGCTGATGAGATTCATATCTATGAGCAAACTATTCAGGGGTTGTTGACCTTCTCAGATATTCGTATCTTGTGAGGATCGATGTCGGGGACGTCAATTATCTCGCAATGGAGAATTTGAAAGGCACAAAAGGTGCCGGCCTTGTCCAGGAGGCGTGTCGCACGGAAGCAGTTCAATATCGTGATGTTTTCTTGGGAAGCTTACTTTGGCTTGCGCATTGGGATGCGTGACGAATGTAATTGATACTGAATTAATCTGGTGGAGGGAGAGAGTATTTCTAGGGTTGCGGAATGCCATGTTTTGGCCTTCCACCACAACCGTGCAGCATATATCGTGAGTCTAGATTGACACCTTACGTATCACATTAAGGATGACTTGTAGAGGGAGAGCAGCTTCTTCTCCTTGACGGTAAGGTACGAGACTGCTGCTAGCTGCGATCAGACGCTAGAATAGCTTGTGCTCCATGTTAACATCACTCATACCGATGGATTGCAGTCTCGATCCTTCGCCTCGAGTCGTTCGGCAATCATGGGTTAGAGATATTGCGAAGGCTGTATGCATTGAGATGCTGAGTTCGCGACCTACCTGTTTGCTGCGGATATTCCACTCAGACTACTCGAATGATGTTTCTGCGAATCCTCTGCGATGCTCGTGCATGCAATCCGCCTGGTGAATCAGACCATACAAACTTTTGTGAAGTCAGACTCGCTCAAATCCGACTGAAGAAGTAAGCTTGTAAGATGACCAAGAGACAACTCTTGAGGAAATACATCACGCTAGCGAAGCTCGTAGACTCACAGAACCTCGCAACTTTGGTGCTGTTGCGAGTCTTGAGCCTCGGTTGTGCGATGTCGATTAACACAACTCGATCTCATTTCGCAAAGCCATGGCGAAGAGAGAGTATGAGGGAATTGGGGTCTTGGAGAGCATTTCGCGTGATGTGGTACTTTTGTCGTTTGTACGCCCTTGCTCACCTCTGCCAAGAGCGGCAAAGTTGAGGATATCCGTATACGGAAGGAGAGTCGTTGAAGCAGCGCGAGTTTAGCGAGAAAGAAGACAGTACCCCGAAAATGGAAGCTCAGAGTGTAAGACATCTTGGAATCTTGGGATGGAGCCACTTGTGACAGGTGCATGTACCGTGCCGCCTTGGGTCGGGGACATGGTGGACGCCATCTGCAATCGTAGGCTGATGGAAGTTGTGGAAGTGGCTTTCCAGCTTGGCAGTTGGATGTTGCTCGTGTATGGTTGTCTGATTGCGATGGCTGTGGCGAATGATCTCGAGTTCTGCAGTCCTCGAGGATCTCGGTCTTGTTTGGAAGGAGGTGAGCAGTCACCCGTTTGGTCAGTCGATCCGGCTAGATATCTGCAGCTCAAAAAGCCATGATCAGATCGATTGATCGATATGCATATCGGCCATTCAAGGCATTGGACTGCTGGATGACCGATCCAAAGAGGAGCATGCTAGGCAAGAGCAAATTGGTATCTTTCAATCTAGACTAGTCAATATACCTTGCGATACTGTTCGTAACTGCTTAGTACGGAGCTTCAAGTCATATGTGCATGTTGTGACACAGCAGAGGCCTCATTTGCTGGACGGAGTACCAGCTGAGTAGCTGGACTCCGCAGTACGGGCAGATGGTATGACACGTTCGTGACAGCGCAACATACATCCCAAGATTTACGGGGCTTAGAATGACAGGATACAATTATTCAACCTCTTGAAGAATCTCACCGACGCCCGAGGATTGTGAAAAGAGGTGGAGAGCCAACCCGAGCTGGCGGATCTGAGCCTCGGCTAACATGCCGACAGTAAACATGTTCGTTGAAGTCTTTTCAACCCTGTTAAAGAAATCGACTGGCCTAGCGGAAGTTAGATGTTTCGGCGGACATTGAAGCCTTTGCCACAAGGCTTTTCCATGAAGTCTCCATTTGCCAAGCGGCTACCTACAATTGGAAGGAGGTAGCCTCACTCGGCGTTTCTTGGTCGCTTATTAGTCACTACCCGAGGAAGCGGCAATAGAGGGGCAGAGGTAGGCGGCATTCGCCAGCCACTTGTTATTCTGCAATTGTTGCTTTGTCAGTTTCGATGAACGTCAACAAAGTTTGCGCAATGCTCCTTGACTTACGAGGACACTCGCGCTTTGCGATCGTCTCTTCTATGTTTGCTTAGACAATGTTGTGTTTCGGGGAGCCCTTCTGATCCATGACAAGGTCTGCATCAATACAACCTAGATGAATGCTCACCTGCAGGCTGCATGGGGCCATGGGCACTTCTTCCGGCATCCCCATTCTCACCCAAGAAGATGGATCTCCAAGAATATCCACAGTCTGGCTCGACTCCTCGAGAACCAAGCACCAGCCAATATTTGCTCAGTGTTCAAATCCTTGTCCGAATAGGCTCATTTCCAGGATACGATCCTACTCGACCCCACCGAGGACAGCGCCTAGGGATTGGCAGAATGCTTGCTCGTTCCCACACAGTTAGAGTAGATGCAGTCGCCAGATCGCGAAGCTAGCAGCGCAAATGTTCCAGTATTTGCATCTCAACTGCAACACCAACCGGTGCAATACCGACTATCATCGTTATCTAGAGGCACAGCAATATTGCCAACAATGCTCCGAGGTGTTGCAAGATTGTGGCAATCACACAATGAGCGATAGAGATCTTCCTGAAAACACGGAATATTAGGCAAAATCTGTCATGTGCAAAGGGGGTGTCAGGGAGCGGGCTTATCTCACCATTTCACGACACCAGTCAGAGCTTCTCTAGCCTTGGCGACTAGGATAATATCCCGCTACTTTGGGCATTCAGTCCGACTCCAACAAGTCTTGGAAGCGGACTTGCAAGCATCAAGATTGCAGCTCTTTGATTTAATATGTAGAAATATTGCATGATACGCGACTTCAATGATCGGCTGAACGAATCAATGCGCGCTGGGGACGGCGAATAAACCTTGTTCTGGAGCTGAAGCGGGGATGGAAAGGCTGGGCCAGTAACAAGAAGTGCCACAACGCCTTCCACAACGTCCACAACGTTGTGGGATGCTTAATTACCTTGGCGGCCGGAGGAGGCAGGTGGATATCGTAGAAGGTGAAAAAGAATGTTCGAAAAGCCGTCGAAGAAGCCCAGTCGCTCTCGTGAGCCCACTCATCGTGATTGTGGCGACGTCTTGGCAGTTGTTGGCACTCGAACGAGGCAGGTCGGCGCTGGGATAAGATATGCAAGTGGCAGGTCAAGCACTAGAGCGGCAGAAGATGGTGAGAGCTGGAGTGCCAGATAGCGAGAAGATCGCTGTCTTGAACTCTCGTGTGACGGTAGGGATTCTGCTTGGCGGTCGATTCAGGCAGGTAGAAATAGTGGTGATAAGGCGATAGACGATCACTGGCGCCAAGAATGGATGCAACAAATCTATCCGACCCCTGAAGACCAGATATATGCTTTTCAAGCATGAGCCTATAAGGGAGGGCTGCAACCCCGCGAGAAGGATTATTTGCTACGTCCCTTAACGACTCGACTCGACGACCACAACAGACGATTCACGATGGAGTCCGAAAAGGTAGCCTATGCTACTTCTCAGCCTGACTCTCAGGAGCGGGATACCGACAAGAAGACCTACTCGGTAGATGTCAACGACAACGAACATGACCATGACTCTGAGGATCCTCATGCCATTCTCGATAACAAATTCCCTTTCCCAAAGCTTCATGGCCTCCCGGAAGAAGGCAGCCAAATCACTCTTCGTGCTCTGCTCATCGGATGCTGCTTGGGTGCGGTCGTGTCTGCGTCCAATATCTACTTGGGACTTAAGACCGGATGGACGTTTGGTGCTTCGCTCTTCGGTTCAATTCTCGGTTTCGCCATCCTCAAGCCAATCTCCAAGGTCGCTCCAAAATATCTCTTCGGAGGATATTTTGGTCCAAAGGTACTGTGATTTGAAGAGCTTTCGTTGTTTCTCTCGCTGACTCGAACTTCGCAGGAAAACGTCACCATACAGTCTTCTGCAACTGCTGCTGGTGGATTGGGTATAATTTTCGTTGGTGCCATTCCCGCAAGTACGTATTATTGACTTGCTCAATCTCTTATTAAGTACGTTCTTGGCTCTGACTAATTTATCGTTTAGTGTACCAAATGGGCCTTCTCTCCGCGAAGCCACAAGAGGACTTTGGAAAGCTGATCACATTTTCGTTATGTACCGCATACTACGGGCTCTTCTTCGCAATTGCGCTCAGGAAGTTTTACATCCTCAAGTTGAAGCTCATCTTTCCATCGCCAACCGCTGTTGCTTACACCATTCGTGCACTCCACGCAGGTGGAGCAGAGGGTGAGAAGGCGGCTGCCAGGAAAGCGAAGGTCCTCGCTGTTTCCTTTGCTAGTGCCGTTATCCTGCGAGTTGTTTCGATGTACGCCCCTGGTATTTTATGGGATCACCACGTCTTCTGGTGGTTGTACACTTGGGGCTGGAAGGGCGTTATCAGCATCGTCTCCTGGGGCTGGTTTTTCGAGTATACCCCTGCCTTCCTTGGAGCTGGTATCCTTTCCGGAATGAACGCTTCTCTGTCATTCTTTCTCGGTGATGTCCTCGCATGGGCTATCATTGGTCCAGCCACAATCAAGCAAGGCATCACTTTCGGAGCGGCGGGTTCTGAAACCATTCCAGGCTTGAGGAGCTACAACAGCTTGGGCATACCAGAAGGATTCACTTCGCAAAAACATCACCCTTCGCCCCGTTACTGGAATTTGTGGATCGGAGTGATGGTCATGCTCTGTGCGTCCTTTGCTGAGGTTGCGATGAACGCGCCAATGATGTACCGCGGGATGAAGAGAGCCTTCTTGGAAACTGCCGAGAAGTTCCCTAAGACTCGTGCCTTCGCCCAGAAGCATCGCCAGGGCGAAGAGGATTCAATCGACCCATCCCCGAAGGAAGAGCAGGTTCCAATCTGGGCTTGGTCTTCTGGCCTTGTCTGTGCGATCGCAGTCTCAATGATTGTGCTCGCCCTCCAATACAGCGTCAACCCTGGCCTTACCATCCTTGCCGTCATCCTCGCCTTCATCTTCTCCTTCATTGCGGCGCAATCCGCAGGAGCCACTGATATCAATCCAGTGTCAACTTGCGCTAAGGCTTCTCAACTCGTTCTTGGTGGTGTTACTCAAGGACAGGGCCTCCACGGCGACAAGGCCTTGACCATCAACATGACCGCCGGTATTGTTGCAGGTGGCGCGGCCGCGCAGTCCGTCGACATGTTGGGAGATTTGCGAACTGGCTACCTGTTGTCTGCTTCTCCATACGCCCAATTCATCGCTCAGGCTGTTGGTTCATTTTTCAGTATCTTCCTCTGCACCGGCTTCTTCGTCCTTTTCTCGAACGCTTATCCCTGTATCATTGATGGAGGCTGGGATGATGCTATCGACGGGAAGTGCCAGTAAGTGTTGCGAGATCCTTGTCTCTCTTGGACGTGCCGAGAAAAGTCGAAGCTAACTCAGTGACCAGATTCGGTATTCCTTCGGTCTTTGCCTGGAAGGCCGTCGCGGAGGCTGTCACTTCTTCTGAATTCCCCGTTCCAAACTCATCTGCCATTACGGCGCTCTGCTTGGGAATATTAGCCATCGTCATGGTTGTTTCCAAGTATACATGGAGTGAGTGCTCACAAACAATCCAACTTCCGCTCAGAATGCTAACATCCAGCTAGTCCCAACCAAGTACCACCGTTACATCCCCAACATGAACGCCGTCGGTCTTGCATTCACCCTCCCTCAAACTCAATACGCCACCGCCATGGCTACCGGTGCCATCCTCTCCAAGATCTGGCTCAAGAAGAGCCCAAGTACCTGGAACGAATACGCCTACTCTATCGCCGCCGGTGCTTGCGCTGGAGAAGGTATTGGAGGTGTCATCAACGCTCTCTTCCAGGTCGTCGGTATCTCTGGTGACAAGTATGGGTCTGCAGTTGCTTGCCCGGACCATGCGTACTGTGGTTAAGCCAATCCAGTAGAAGTGATTTGCTGGCGCTCGAAGGCGAATTGAAGGGACGGAATGTAGAAAGTTAATGAAGGATGACCGAAATGTTTGAGTAAAATACGCGTCGTACATGGACATAATAACAAACATCATTCGTCTTCACATCAGAAATAAGCCGGTGCAAAGCCAGTCCGTGGTACGTTTTCCTCGTTGCCTTATGCCAAGTCTTGCGGGTCTTTGCTCGGAGCTTCATTTCGTTTTATCGAATACAATCCTCATGCGTAGATCTTCAATTGGTGTTGCGTGGTATCGTTGCCTAGCATGGCACCATGAATGTCCATTTTCAGGCTGTCGCGAGCTGACGAGTCCTTCCTGTCATTTCGTTGATTCTTCCTCCGACACTTCGTGGAATCATTTTAGATTCGAGGCAGGAATAATAACTAGGACTGAGAAAAGAACACAAAAAATATTAAACGAAATTTTCGAATGAAATTTAGTGAAGTTGTCTCCTTCTACATCGAGCATAGAGGGGGTAGCGCTGACATATCGAGAGAAGGAAGTCTCGATCCGGTGGCTCGGCACCACCATCAACAGATCCGAAGCCAGGGAACCTTGTATTATAAACTAACTATCGCATCTAATCAATTCCCTAGTGGAATGACCCATAACCTCGTAACATTGACGCGAATCGAGACGCCTGATTGTCGCGTGAAATGTGGCGTACCCACCATTCGCGGGTGTCTGAGATCAGTGAAGAACTGCTCGCTTAACATTTGGCAACAACACAGGATCCGGCAGGGCTACTTTTCCGCGCAGAAGTTAAATAAAACCCTCGAAAACACAAGCCGAACAAGTGGAGTGAACACCGTACGTGAATTCGCGTTACGTGAATTCGCGTTACGTGAATTCGCGTTCCCCGTGAGCCAAATGGTCGATTCAAACCATCGTGATATCCGCTCTAGGTGTTATATAAGACGAGGCTTTCTCGACTTCCCCTTCCCAAACCTCAAACTAATACAGCTCCCACTCTCACATCTGCATCCGGTCCAAAAAGAAAATCAACTTTGCAACAAAATTTCTAATAAAATACATTAACATCATGCTGCTCTACAACTTGCTGCTCACCTTCGCCTTGGCCGTCGCTGCCACAGCATTCCTTGTTCCAGTTGGACAACCCGATGGTCTCTACGAATATTACGTTGATGCTGCTGGCCGAGAGATTCACCACCTCTTGAACGTCATCGTCACCAATGAGAGAAGCGCACCCGACATCGAGGCCAAGGACAAATGGCCTAACACCGATCTCACTCCAATGCCACGCCCAAAGCGCTGATGTGGATGTGGGTAAGTGCTCATTACATATCTCTTTCTGTAAGCCACACTAACTTGAAGTAGCTTCGACATGAATCATGCTGGTTGCGATGCAGCTGTTGCCAACTTGAGAAGCCAGGTATGAGTTCCAACTTCTGCTTCTCGATAATCCAAACCTATTTCTGGCAATATATTGAGCCAAGCATGAACCCGCGTCCGAGGAAAGGCTGCCTAAATTGCCATTCACGGCGGCGTGGTAAGTCTCGAATCAATTGCCCACATACCTGCCTTGACTGACCAAGAGACGCAGGTTGCCTTTCTCTGCAATTGGGTTCCAGAGGAATGGCCCATTGCCGCAGACAATTACGATCACTTTCGCATATCTCTCGTCTGGCTCTCTAGAGATTGTGGCAACTACGTAGCTGTGACGGTCGAGGAAGAAGAAGGTGGTCCCAGATATGGCTACATGATTCACCGACCTGCCCTCGACTTCTGCGGCACAGCCATGTTGTTGAAGAAAGAGTCTTGCTGAGCGAGTTACTCAATCTTCTTCCATGGTTCTGAGTGTTTGGGATGACGGGAATGTGGAGAAAAGTGCGAGAACTTAGAGAACAGCTGATACATTGCGTGGTATTGCATCCCTCTCAGGTGAGCCTGGGCTTCATGACATTACAGTTTATTGCCTCGATACATGCCCACTTGCTCTTGCTTCTTTGACAACACATGGAATTTTACAAAGTTACAAAGATTCTCCGCGAGTTTAGTGGTAATTGAGAAAACCCTACATGCACGCCTAGCATTAAAAACCCGCCTTTGTTTACTTCGCGATGCCATTTGCCGCATCTCATCACAACCGCGGGGCACATCCAAAACGAATCTTATAGCACATCATATTCAAGTGTGATACTTGTGCCCGTGACATCCGTCATAATGATATATTTTTGTGTTAGTTCTTTTCTTTTGCGAGATATGGCGTCCAATTATCTCAGCCGCAATGTAACTGCATATAGACTTCGCCCGGCTACAGTCGGTTGGGCACCAGCCTCGTCTCAGTGCAACCTCACGCATTATCGGGCAGCGATAATTCTGTTCTTTAGCATTTCAAAATGCAAATATTGTAACATCTTCCTTCTCTGCATCTTTGCATTACATTTAATCAATCATTGCCAGCTGCCGACTGCGGAGAAGAAGGGTGCAGAACTTCAACTCCAGCATCAGGCCAAATACTTGAAGATCTCACCACAGCTCAAATAAACTCATCCAGCCTTGTTGAAAAGCTGCTTCAGCTCCCACCAATAGATCTCAGGATGTCGTACTATTATGGTTCGTCTAGCTTTGCCGCGAGCGTTTGGCAGCCCCCTTATGACGACGAACCTTCGTACGATTACGATGAAAGCGACTCTGACGAGTTTTCTCCTCAAGGAAGTGCAGAATCTTCAGAGGAAGAAGACTCCGAAGATCAGTCCGAATCGGAAGACGAAGGCCCTTCTGATGCAGACTCGTCCTCCGGCAGCCACACCCTCTACATACTGGTTTTCATGCAACCATTCCCCGGCTATCATTGGAGCATCTATCTTCACCCTCCAGGAGATACCATGGGTGAGAGCCACGACGTGGCGCTCCTTTTGGACTCCCATACCTGGGAGAGAAAGACTCGATTGATTGACTTCATCACCGACGATAGGCTGGTATGGGATACTGGCATGACGGCAGAGAGATACCTTGAGAGAACTGAGATTGGAGATGTTGAGGACGTGGAGGAATTTGAGAGGGTGATGGAAGATACACCAGTGCCGGAGGGGGTGGGTCCGGATGAGAATTGTCAGGCTTGGGTGTGGAATGTAATAAGGAACGCGGTGGACGAAGGTGTTATCGGGGAGGAAGCGCTTGCTAGGTTGAGGACTGTCCGAAGTGTTTGAAGCGGGGTTGCAGCTTATTCTTGAGTCTGGTATCGCCAATTTGCTGTTGGACTATACTCATTCTTCCAGTATCATCAAATATACCTCTCTAGCGAGATAAGAGCGGATTATTTACATTCGTGACCTGTAACCGAGCTTCCGCCTAGAAGATCAGCGAAAACACCCCTCTCTACCGCTCACTATTACATGGCCCAAAATTTCGGTGACAGTCAATCGTGTTTTCAAATTCTTACGATGACTTTTCCCCTTGCGCGCCTGCTCAGAACCATCTCATAAGCCTGCCCATATGTTAGCAACTTTCAGGATGTAGAAGGTCAAATCCTACCTTCAAAGCATCAACCAAATCCCAGCATGAATCGATGGGGACTCTGAGCTTTCCCTCTTCAACGAGATGCGCCAGTCTTTGTATCTCTTCAAGAGTCGAAGTAGCTGCCACTTGAATGTATGGCCTATTTGGTCCACCAAGAAATCGCGGCCAGAGAAAATTGCTCGCCATCTGGCCAAGGCTGTAGAAAATGGCACCCATGGAATATTTAGGCATCGCAGGACCTACACTGATGTACGTTTTCTCAGGCTTCAGATATCCTTCGCAGTTGTGGAATATCTCTTGAACACCGAATGCGTCCATGACTACGTCAAACTTGTCGTTGCCAAATTCCGTCGCTAAGAATTTGTGGACAGGAGTGTTCTCCTGGTAATCAATGACCTAAGTCACATCAGCCAAAAAATGTATCTCAAATATCAGATGAACGTACCTCATCGGCTCCAAGACCTTTGACCATCTCAATATTTGCCTTCGAACAAATTGCAACAATCTTTCCGCTTTTTCCCACAGCCGACTTCGCCATCTGGACAGCCATCGATCCAATACCTCCACTGGCCCCATTGATCAAAACTGTCATACCCTCTTGCAACTTAGCAGCCTCGACCAAAGCCAGAGCCGTGCATCCCGCAACTGGTAATCCGGCCGCCTCTTCAAGAGACATATTTTCTGGCTTGACGCAAACATTCTCGGCATCCAATACCACAAACTCTGCCAACGATCCCTTCCCACCACGAATATGAGCGCCTACTGGAACCGATCCAAACACTTCTGTACCTACATTCAAACTCTTGGTCTCTGAGATGTATTGATTGACTTGCACAATTGTGCCTGCGAAATCCATTTCTGGAATTGCCGGCTTAGCTCGGAAGATCATGGGACATATTTGCATCATGATTGATCCTCCAGGGTTGAGAGCAGCATGGCTGATTCTGACGAGCACTTCGTCTCCAGTAGGCGGATCTGGAGCTGGAACGTCATGCGATAATATGAGGACTTTCTCTGGTGATCCCTTCGAGGTGTGAACCCATGCTTTCATCGTCTTTGGGTAGGTGGATGGCGCGGGGTCATTCGCGGTGCCCGGTGAAGCCATATCGATGTAAACAAGTCACAATGATTTAAAAATGTAGTGGTTGAGGTGTTTGGTCAGATTCTTAGGAGCGATGCAGAAGCATGATTTTCAACTTGTATCTGGCTATATTTTGTTGTGTACGATGCTGCCTTGTCGCCAAGTGACCCGTTTTTGAGCGGGTTTTCAGCTCCCCGCCCAGGGCGGAAGATACGAGTCTTGGTTGTGTGGCTTGAAGCCATCCAGATTCGACCCAATCAAAACATTGAGCCGAGGGCGTGTGATTGGACGAATCCGGTACATGTTTGCCCGTATTACTCGCTTCTCTGCAAGGCTTCGGCGCGGCTTCTCGGTAATGCTTCGCTGCTGTGACTTCAGATCAACAAGAACGTTTGTCTTTCTCCGAAGTGCGTGCTTAAATCAGGTTAGACCGACGAGGTTTCAGTCCGTAGCGAAACGAGACAAACTTTTACTCTCCCTCTCGAGACCGGAGCTTCAGTACCCGAAAGGCGATCACTCTCTCAGTGACAATGCAAATGCACTACTTACAGGTTTGAAAGGTGACTGAATGAGCCTTTGTCGGTATTGTCACCTCGTGCCTGTTGACTTCCAGCTAGACAAGATTAAGCGCACAGAGATTCGCCAAGTTTCCATTGTCAGGTGGGCTGCGTAATTTCCACACCTACGAAGGTTCTGCTGTTGAAACACAGATTTGTAAGTGACGAAATGTTGAAGATATACGTTCAGAGTCAACAGTACGTACATACTTACTAAAGTTCCTCTGAGTAATCCGCTAGTGAGTCATCAACAAAGGTGGGGTAAGATGGTCCCAAGCAAATGTCGTGCATTCTGTCTGCAAATGCTCAGCTTGTACAATCTCATCAAAGTACAGTCCCTTATTTGAGATATCAGTCCCTTTCTGCACAGACATGGCCCCCCAGAACCAGCCAGTACTAGGATGGATCGGTAAGATGCCATCTACCTAGGCAAAACAGAAGAACACTGTAGTAAAACGACTAATATGATCAGGACTCGGTTCCATGGGTCTTAATATGGCCAAGAATCTCCAAAAACATCTCACTTCAATCGGGGCTCCACCATTGAACTTCACCAATCGCACTTTGTCACGTGGAGTAACCTTGGTAGAACTTGGCGGGGTCCCATGCGCAACCATTGCAGAAGTGATATCGAAATCCAACATCATATTCTCATCTGTAGGGGGCAAGATTCTTGATTCCAAAAATAAGCTGACAACGAGCCAGATCAGTGACGACTCTGTCCTAGACAGCATCGTCTCAGAAATGCTCGCTTGTAGCCTGGCAGACAAGATCGTCGTCGACACTTCGACAGTACATCCAGATACTTCAGTCAGGGCCTCCAAGATTTTGACCGAGGCTGGTGCGACATTTGCTGCTGGTAGGTGCATCCATGTCTCTCGCAGATATGGCTGGCTAACAGAAATAGCTCCTGTATTTGGGGCCTCCCCCGTTGCAGAAGCCGGGCAACTGCTGTTTGTTGTCGCTGGACCAAGCGCAGCCACTGAAGCCATTGCCCCCTATCTGAAAGGAGTAATGGGACGGGAGGTTATCAACCTCGGAGAAGATGTGTCGAAAGCCAGCTTGATGAAGACATCTGGGTACGTCATCCTTTCACATATAAATACTGGACTAAGTGTGTACCATGAAGCAACTTCATTACTGCGGCGATGATGGAAATCGTAGCAGAAGCTCATGTCTTCGCTGAGAAGACCGGACTTGGCAGTGAGGCAATGGAAACACTGATCAAGGAGAACTATGGCCCTCTAGCATACACTATGTCCAGAAGATTGACAACAGGTGTTTATGTCCCAGCAAAAAGCAGGTAAAAGCATCATTTAGGAGAGACTCCAGCTAATAAGAATAGATGAGAAGCCATGGTCCGATCTGAACCTTGCTATCAAGGATGTAGGGCACGGCATTACTGCTGCTGAACAAGCTGGAGCAAAGCTCAAGACCGGAGAAGTAGTCCTTGGACACTTGAAAGAAGCCAGAGAGTATGCAGAGAGTCAAGGAGCAAGGGTAATGGATTCTTCATCCATGTATGGTGTCATTCGGAAGGATGCTGGACTCGATTTTGAGACAGAATTGGTGAAGAAGAGAGATGCGTGAAGGGACGCTTGAAGAGTAGCAGAATGGTAGACCTCTAAGAATTGAATATATCAAACAAACGGATCACGTTTTCGAATTACTGCTACACATTTGTGAGGCCACGAATGTTGAAGTGGGGAGAACTTGAAGAAGAGCTCTTTGCACTAGTCTCGATAAGCAGCCCGCTAAGCCCCTCCTGCTCACCGCTCGGCAGATTGATTGGGCGACCTCGAACTTTTCAAGAAAAGTCAAGTTAATTTTTATGTGAGTTCAGCAATTCCCCCAGCTCAACACCAGCGCCATGGAAATCCACCGTTGTCGATTCGTGCCTTTTCCGCCTTCCACGATCAACGCGCTCGCTTTTTCCCACTCGCACATCTCGCAAGACCAAAAGACTGCCCCTCCAAGACTAGCTGTCGGACGAGCAAATGGAGATATTGAATTATGGAACCCGCTGAGAGGATCCTGGCTGCAGGAGACAATAATACACGGAGGCAAGGACCGGAGTATTGATGGTCTTGTATGGACTCAGGATCCGAATGAGGAGGTCAATGGGAAGTTGATCATTGGGAAATCGAGGCTTTTCAGTGTCGGATATACGACGACAGTCACGGAATGGGACTTGCGGACTGGCAGACCTCTGCGCAATGCAAGCGGGAACCATGGAGAGATTTGGTGTATAGCTGCGCAGCCTGCAGCAACCGGAGCTGCAAGTGGGACCTGGGAAGGGCAGAACTTGATTGCTGGGTGCACTGATGGAGCTTTGGTCTTGTACTCGACAAAGGACGATGACCTTCAATTGCAACGAATTCTGGTTCGGCCTTCTGCGAAAAAGGCCAAAATTATCAGCGTTACGTTTCAAAATCGCAACATTGTTGTCGCAGGCTGTACCGACAGCGTGATTCGTATCTACGATATTCGGACTGGGACATTATTGCGAAGCATGACACTCGGAGCTGGGCCGAAAGGAGGACCGAAAGAGATTATCATATGGTCTGTCAAGGTGCTGAAGGATGGAACTATTGTTTCAGGAGACTCAACTGGAGAATTGAAGATCTGGGATGGGAAGACATACACGCTTAGACAGAGGATAAAATCGCATGAGCAGGATGTGCTCAGTCTTGCTACTGGTGCAGATGGCAGCGCAATATTCAGTGGTGGTATGGACAGGAGGACAGTCACATATAAGCCAGAAGGGAAAGGAAAGCCTAGATGGGCGGAAGTTACGCATCGAAGGTTTCATAATCATGATGTAAAAGCAATGGCAAGCTTCGAGGGCTGTGGTATGAGTGTGGTCGTGTCTGGAGGTATGTTCGCCGAGTTCTGACTTCGACTTAATTGACACCTGTAGGACCTGATGCATCCCCTATTGTTACCCCTCTTGGACAATTCGGATTCGAAAACCAGCGATCGTTACCTTTCCTTCCACAAGAACTGACAATCGGAAGCTCGTCAAGGAAGAGGCTTATCCTGAGCTGGTGGGACCGAGAAGTACATGTCTGGAGAGTCAACAAGACCGCTGTACCTACGAGCGACGATGATGAGGAGAAGCCAGCAGTAAAGGGCCGCAAGCTGGTTGCCAAAATCTTGATCAAAGGAGAAGCAAATATCACATCTGCCACTCTCAGTACGGATGGCAGTCTTCTTGCAATAGCAACCACAGCAGACATCAAAGTCTTTCAATTACGTCCAAGATCAGAGGAGGATGGTCTCAGAGTCTCCAAAGTCACCCTTCCAGAGTCTTTCTCCACAGGCGCACGACTCATACAATTCTCCCCAGATGGAAAATGGCTTTCCATAATCCGTCTAGACAGCCACATCCTGCTCTCTCGGATAACATTCGACTCGTACACGTCATCAACCACATTTCACGCCCCCATCTCGAAACTCTCCCGCCTCAACCGCCAGGTGGACAAATTCACGCTTCTTGGCGGCCTTGGGACTTACGACAGAACCATAACTCAAATCGCCTGGTCATCAGACAGTAAGATCATCGCCGTCAGCGACCTCTCCGGCTACATCGATAGCTTCGTTCTCTCCGGCATCGAAGACACGACTCAAGCGCCTCCCGACCCCTCTTCCGCCGCGTCATCCGAATCCGAATCAGACTCCGACTCGGACTCAGAAGACGAGAACTCGCCCTCTTCTCCCAAACTCATCTTCGGTCAGCACTGGACACGCAATCCATCTGCATCTCTCCTACCCAAACTCCCCGCCGCGCCAGTCGTACTGTCGTTCCGTCCTGCAACCCAGAAGCAACTAACGAATGGCATCGTGCCGCATCCCACGAGGAATAATCCCCATCCAGTCTCGCACGACTTACCGAGCGGTGAAGCTCGTTTGTTAGTCGTAACGGCTACATCCGATATCTACGAATTCGATGTTCTGAAAGGTGGATTATCTCCCTGGTCAAGACGGAACGCACCACATGTGTTTCCCGCTACTTACCGCAAGACGCTAGACCAGGCGAAAGGTTGCGTGTGGGATGTTAGCGAGGGGAAGGAAAGGGTGTGGTTGTATGGTGTGGGGTGGTTGTGGATGTTTGATCTGGCAAGGGATTTCACTGGTACTGCGGCGGAAGCATCTGATGATGAGGATGAGCAGGAACAGGAGCAGATTGCGGGAAGTAAGAAACGGCGGAGGAGACATGGAAAGGAGAATCCTTCTGGTGCGGGTGGTTTGATTCCTGATGAGGTATTGAATACGGGCATGTCTCGCAAGATTAGGAAGGTCATGCAAGAGGATGAGGAGAGAGCTGTCGAAGAGGATATGGACTTAGTGTCTGCTATGGAAGAAGATAAGGATCAAGATGGAGCGGAGAGCCCGAATCACTGGCATACATTCAAGTACAGGCCGATTTTGGGTGTGGTGGTCATTGGTGAGGGGGAGGAAGGCTTTGGTCCTGAGGTTGCGGTTGTGGAGAGGCCTATTTGGGAAGCTGATCTGCCGCCTCGATTCTATGGGCAGCAAGAGTGGAGGGAAAAGAATTCTGTAGATTAGATGAGATAAAGGTTGATTATGATGGTGGTGTTGTGGAGTTGGAGAGAGAATTGAAAGCATTTCTTGGAAGTCACTTTATTGTGTCGAGTTGTGAAGTCAAGTCGTCATATCCCGGACGCATGAAAGCAGCAAAATCTCAGGGGAATTGGATTTCTGTGTCAAGATCTGCAATTCAATCATGTCAAGATGTCTACTTCATCCATGACATATCCTTTCGCAGCATGGCTTGATAATGGCTTGGCATCACAATCCTTACCCACATCAACACATCCTCGCTTAGCATCTACCTCGCCCTCCCTTTCTCCTCCCTCCGTACCAGGCACCCACCCAACATTCCATCCGTTTTATCTCCCACTTCCCCATTGTAAGTAAGTACCTCAACCCCACAAAGTGCACCATTACGCTACGCCAAGGCTTCCGTATCTGTTCGCAAAATCCTTCTTCGAAGCTATCGATTAGACGCGCGTCAATCTTTGGGGCAAATTCGCCCGCTTTCCCTCCACGCGGCTCTAGTGGTGACGGGAAGAGAATTCGTATATCCAAAACTCGCCGACCGGGTTGAAATACACCGAGGCTTGAGTTTGGCTCTCTAGTAAGGACTTTCTTTCTTTTGTATGGGTGGTTGATAAAGGGTTTTGGGAAAATCTTTGTGTTGGTCACCGGATGGATACAATGCAATGGTGGGAGAAAGGTAGGAATATATGCAAGCTACTCATCTTCGGTGAGATTATTGGATTTCGCTTTTAGATGTGTTTTCCGAGTTTTACACAGTCGGGGAGAGGGAGGGGTATAGATTTACAGCCTCGCCTTTTTTTGCCCCCAAGAAAATCTCGAGCAATGGGAAATATCCACTTGCCACATCTTAAAGCTGGCTAATAATCACACGTCCATTAGTCATTGCTTTTCTACAGTTCCTCTCTGCATTGTTTGTCCATCCAGCTGTGCTGGCCTTACAGTATACATCGGTCAGAAACGCGCGTCCTGGCAAAACTCCCTCCAAAGTCTGAACCTGTGACTTCCCCTCCACGCTCAACCACAGAGGAGAGTATATCCTCACTTCACTAATCTAGAAGTGCATCTATCTACGTCACGCCTACTCATCTCGAAGCCTAATCTATGACATGCAACAAAATCTTTTTCCTTTCGAAGCCTGGATCCGCTTCTACAGGCTAGCTGCAGTGCCAGGATGTATGATTCCAAATGGAGATGCTGACATATGGAAGAGATTGCAGCGGATTGGACGAGAGGAAAAGTCGGTGAGTAGGTCCTGGTGAGAGGGGAGGAACGCGCGTCGGGTCGTTTTGATACTGTGTCGTGCTTGGGGGAGGAGCGTGCTTGTGGTGAGGTGAGGTGGAGATTTAGCATGGGTGTCTTGGCCATACTGGAGGAGGGAAACGAGGTGAAATTTTTGTAGCTAGATGTAGCGTTCGTGAGGAGAGTTGAGAGCATGCTGTTCAAGAAAGAGGAATTTGCACCGTTACCAACCTTTATAGTCGTTCTTCAGAGGCTTTTGACGATGGGGCTGGCGAATGATTGTTAAGTGTGGGCGGTGACAACCCAGCGCCGTGGAGCGTAGAAATCGGGTACTCATAGAACTACGAAGATGAAAATACTTGAGTCGACAGTACATACCTACCAAATTATGCTATCGAAATAGTCTTCGAAAATCATCAAACCAAAGAAAGCACCATTAGCATATTATCGGCCCGCAACTCCCCAAACCACTTAACTCATCTCCCCCATCTCGGGACCTCCCTCGGGGAGGTACTTCTCACCATCCTCAAATCTCCATGTACACGTACCACTAGTTTCCACTTTCCACTTCCCTTCTCTTCCACCATCTGTTGAGAACTCGCAAACAAGCTTCATACGAATTATTCTAAGCCGATGCGAGAGCGAGATTCAAATGACATCAAAGCGAATGTTTCCGAGTCTACACTCCACATACGTCCGGCAGGTAGTGGACTTCCGTCCATCTTCCTTGAGCATACAGACCAGTTCGTCTCATCTCGTCTGATCTCCTCCCGAGACTCGAGACTCGAGTGCTGGATTGTCAGTGCTGAGTGCTGCGCCTGGATGAGCGAAGCTTGATTTTAAGCATGGACTACTTCCATGGAAGTTTATCTATCTCGGTCTATCGCTTCTGATTCTGGTCTTTACACCCGATTTAAAACACTGCGAGGACGGAACCTCCGAGAGAGAAGAGGCTTTGGGCAAGAAAAAGTAAGGGCGAAAGTGAAGCGAGGGAGGCTGCTTATACATGGCATAGTCACGGCCAATGATGTGTCGGTATTGTAAGGGAAGAAGTGGGTAGATGTATTTTGAAGTTTCTTGAATTGGGAGATAGGACCGGAGGGGATGTCCGTGATGGGCTGATGATAATCTGCATTTGAAGAGACTCTTGGAGAGTTGGTGGAGAGGTGACCTAATTGGGAGGATAAATGGGGCACACGGTAATGAGCCGAAGGGGAGGTTTCGACGTTCGGTACCGGCGTGAGGTGATGCTTGTAGTGGCTTTGGGGGGAGATTTTGAGTAGGAGTGTTTGGTGGTGTGCGTGTTGATTTCGGGATGTGGAGGAGATGAGGTGGAATTTGAGAAGATGGGATTCTGCGGTGGGAGAGTTCGTGGGATTCTTATTTGACGTCACAAGCACAGTAGCTTACAGCTTCATCATGAGTTATTATATATGGATTTATAGAAGAATAGTGTTCTTTATTGTCCTTGATAGCGTCATCAAGAGAGAAGAGGTCATCCTAATACCAGGCGCACAGTCAGAAATCGCAATCTGCCATACTACTACGATAGAATACAGAGTCAGATACAAACCTAGACCGAAAACCCAGAAGATTCAAACAACAATCCAGAAGTTTTGTTTGATATCGCCGTTTCTTTACTTCCAAATATGTTCCACTCCCAAGGCTCGCTTAACAGACCTTCGAATCAATTCAGGGGCTCAAAAGCTCGGATGTTTGATCTCCAGGCCACGCAATCCGCTCCTTAAGCGAGATCTATGCCAAGAAGCTGCCGCGCGTCACTGCTTTGTGGATTTCCGGTGGGGGGAGATTTACTGTACTGAGGTGGGACTTGGCGAGAGGTGGAAGGAGGGGAAGCAATTGGAAGCTTTGCTTGGTGACGATTGGGGGACTTGGTGAGGACTTGATGGCTTGGTCAGAGAGAAGGGAAATGAGATTTGGCCATGGAGAAAGGGAGGCGAAAACTTCACGTAAATACTTTCGTACCCAGCTTGGAAAACGATGCGACGAATCAGATTGGATTGAAACGAATGGATTGAATAAGCAAGTCGGTGGCCAATCTTACAATATCGTGATGTACTACAGATAGCCACGACTCACGAGTACCTGGTGCTTGCGTAGGCAAGTCTTGCCTTGATGGCAATTCTCACCTTGTACAGAGACTCTGATGGGAGAAAAAGAAACAACAGACGAAGATGCAACGAAACTCTCACCATGACCAGGGCTGGGCGCATTATTTCAGCAAACCACGGCTCCAAGAGATCCGAATCTGATCTTCCTAAATCAAACCCACTTGTATTCGTGGCATGAGCCGCATGTTCATGCCTCATCTGTTGTTGATTGACGATTGAGAGGTCCTGCGCCCCAAACATCTGTGGTTGCAGGCTATTTTGCTTCCCTGGAGAAGAAGGACATTTGCCACCCGCTTCACGCATCCGAGGCATCGACATTCAGCGAAATGCTGTACGATCACGTGAGCGAGATAAACTCAAATCTTCAAACACCGAGATCAGGGTTTGATGGGGTCCTTGCCATCCTTGTATGGAAACATTTTAGAATGGAGAGAACAAAGTGGAGAGGGAGTCCTGGTGTTTTGATTTGTGGGATATCCAGACATGACTTTCGCACCGTTTGGCCGGGATATAATTTTTGAGTTTGGAATTTCTTGTCTGGTCTGGATTTCCTTGTTCTAAATTGATGAGTGTCCTTCAAGACGACTCGTAGACTCGGAGCGTGTTCGTCAGAGGTCAGAGAGGTCCAGAGGCGTGACGGTCGGTTAAAAAAGGTCCCATTCAATGTTCATTGTGCCAAGAGATGGAATATCCACAGGCGACGTTGACGTGACGGGTGGATCACTCATCACGAGCGGCAACTTTTTACCTCGAGGAACGAAGAGTACGTAGTACGTACGAGGAGAGACGATCCGAAGATCAGACAGGAAGGAATTCCAAACTTGAGGTTCGAAGGGGAGACGTCTGTCTTATTCTCGCTTTATCCCCATCCCGTGGCATGGCTGCCAATGTTGTCGGATATAATCCACCTTAGTCGGAACGAGAGACGAAATCTTACTGGTTTGACTCGGAGTCCGCGACCCTGGAGAACGGGCTCTGAGTGGCGGATACCCACAGTAAGATTGCCTTGCGATGTCTGTGACTGGCTGGAGAGGACGACGACTGTCTGCGGGACCCAATTATACATCTTCATTGACCTGAGGCAGGATCAGGCACGACGGATACCTGGCAGGGGGGGGCTCAGGGCTATTAGTGACGGCGACGCGTGTCCAGCGATGCAAGAAATCTGAGGATCCAGAAACGCGGCCAATCAACACACATGCTGATGCCCGCCCACAGCCGTCTGCCTGCACTGCTCTCCCCTCTGTGGACTGCTGGTCCTCTGGATCCCTCCCAGGTCCTCCCTCTTGACTCCACAGTCCACCACGCGGAACCATTGCCATCGGGGAGAAAGTCTCCTCTCCTCTCCTCTCCAGGGCCAAGCCTGAAGGCGGCCACGCCATCCCTAATCTCTCGCTGCACACGCAACCCCAACCTACCTGCGAGAGTTCGTACCCTCCGTACCCGTAACCTGAACCTTACCAAGACACACCTCGTCGTCGCCGCATACTCTTCTTCCTCATCACCAAAAACTCTACCTAACCTACTCACCTAATTCATTGCATCGCAGTGCACACCGATGAAGAATATCTTCAACTGCTCCCCCTCATCATCTCTTCGCTCTGCCCGCATCAGCCACCGAAGAAGAGCATCTATTCTTGCAGCAGCCTAGCCTAAAACACTAAGCGAAGTGGCATTGCGACAACTAACTGGGCTGTGCTAAGGAGGGTCCCTCATCACGCTCGTTCAACACCACCACCTCGACCTGGACCTCGACTTTCCTTCCTTCAATCCAGGAACTCCGGTCAGGAGTATTGACGACAGCAACCGGAATCATAGGACAGACACAAGTAGAAAGGAGGTGTGAACATCGGGCGGTGGACGACGATTGCATCGACTTCGACACCCTGCTCATCGGCCTCGAGTACGAACTGGTAGACGAAGAAGAAGCAGAGATGGCCGACTCAACGGGCTACGGCTCGCAACAAAATGGGAATGGGGATTACGATGATCAATGGGCGAGGGGATTGACTGCACAATTCGAGGGTTTATTACGGACGAAGCGACTGAACGAGCTGGACCGATCGAGGACATCTTCACCATCACCAAGAGAGCGTTCGTCATCCAGCAACCTGCGAGCCGCCTCGACACATTCACAACAATCACAATCATCAGGATACAGGCCATCGACATCAAGTGGCTCGCAATTTGGTGCTACCCCTCCATCGTATGCGTCGCTGAGAAGTTTACCCAAGGTCCCAACGCCACCTGCGGATGCGCAGTCGCAGAAGTTCAGGAATCTCCTCATCTCCCTATCACTTACACCCACGAAGTACGAGAACCCCGGATTGTTGGACGAGGCGCTACAGGTTATCCCACTGGATCGGATATATGGCGAGGCAGAGGAGGAAAGCCAAGTGCTCCAGGCACAAGCCGAGAGTATGGGTGACGGACGAAAGCCAGAATGGGGATATCAAGATTGTGTCATCCGCGCATTATTAAGGTATGTTTAGCAGATGCTTATAATTGATCCATGCTGACTTTATTAGATGGTTCAAGCGATCGTTCTTCTCCTGGGTCAATAACCCTCCATGTTCAGTCTGCCTATCACCAACAATTGCGCAAGGCATGACACCACCAACACCAGAGGAGTCCGCTTACGGTGCCCTTCGAGTCGAGCTGTACAGATGTTCCGCCGGTGATTGCGGTGCCTACGAACGTTTCCCGAGATACGGTGATGTTTGGCGGTTATTACAAACCCGGAAAGGACGAAGTGGAGAGTGGGTCAATGTGTTCAGCATGTTGTGCAGAGCTGTCGGAGGACGCGTGAGATGGGTATGGAATGCCGAGGACCACGTTTGGACGGAGGTTTACTCGGAGATGCAAAAACGATGGATCCATGTCGACGCTTGTGAAGAGGCTTGGGATAATCCACGGTTGTACGCCGATGGATGGGGAAAGAAGATGTCGTACTGTGTCGCCTTCTCCATGGATGGTGCCACAGATGTTACTCGACGTTACGTTCGCAAGCCCGAGCAAGCCCTCGAGCGGAATCGATGCCCAGAGGAAGTGATGCTCTACATCCAGAACGAGATCCGCAATCTTCGACGATCCAACATGGCAAAGGATGAACGGTTCAGACTCGAGAAGGAGGATAGCAGAGAGGACAAGGAACTTCGAGGATATGTCGTTGCTTCGATTGCTCAATCCGTCGTCTCCAACCTTCGACCCGGCGAGCCATCAATGATGAACGCGCGGCCACATACACCGGAAGATCAAAAACTGCCTGCTGAGCAGCCTGCCGGTCGACAAAACGGTGCCCAGGAATGGGCCAATGCTAGAGACAATGGTCAGCGACACCATCAACCACCTAGAGATCCTTCACAACGCGGATTTTGAACGATTCGATGAATAACTTGTTCATATCATCACCAACACCAACGGAAGTTGACGACATGTCGACCAACTAGCCACCGATCATACGGCGCCATCGAGCGACCATGATGAGCCAGGCCAGGTATCTCAAGTCGATACCATCGCAGATTCCATCTGCACGGCACGTCGCTGTCTTCCTACCTAATACATACATGTTGAAACATCACATCAACATCCTCCCAACACGACACTTACATTACCTCGCCTCACAAAAACAATACCAGCATCATCACCACACTGTCCATATTTACAGGCTTGTACGCTTATGCATTTTCGCGGCTGCATTTCCATCGGGGAATTGGATCGAAGGGATTTCCATTTACTTTATCGACTGTGGCGTACCGGCGTTTTGATACTTATCATCACTGAACCATCAACATATCCTCGTAATTTTATTTTGTCATTTTTGGAAAGGCAGATGAAGACTCATCTGAGTCAGGCCTGGATCTTTGGTTTTTTTGGGGGGGTTTAGCTGTGCTGAGGCGGTGTCCGAAGCTGGTATACAGCGGCGTTTTTGGTTTTTGGAGGGGGTCTCTATATGACCCGTGCGATCGAGCAGTCAAATCTACGAGCTAGCAGATAGGGAGTTTCTTTTGTTGATATATTAGGAGATGCATGGAAGGGAGAGGATTGGGACTGGGTTAGGATGGGTTGAGACGAGTCATGGATCTTATGGCACATGTAGAGACGAGATACAATCGGAGGAAAAGTCACGATCGCACTGATTGATGACGGATAGATAGAAGGATGGTTATGAGAGAGAATAGAGCATGTTGGCTGGCTTCAAACACACTTCCAATCCCGATTTTTGCAAATGTGATTGAAGTACGCAATCTAAAGCTTAATTCACCGGTGGAAGAATTTGACTTTCAGGGTCTTTCCTTGATCGTGAATCTTCAAGGACCAGCCCAGCACCTACCCATCCGACTCGGCCAAGGACCAAGTACGCCCGTTTTTTATTAGGTTATTCTCCAAGGACTGTACGAATGCAAGACTGCATGCAATACGGAATATACCCACTCACCCGTCTGCAGCATCGCTAAGCTTGGCCTCAGCCTCGGCCTACATACAGTACTAATGTAGGAAGCGAGGAAGCATTCACATTAAACAGTCAATCAAACATGCGACCCAATCTGCATCATAAGATCAAAAGTCATAAAGTCCATAAGTCTACCTGGGAGAGAAAGAATAAACATACTTCCACCCTCAGCTGCGTTTTAGAAGTCTGTTGACAAGAATGACGTTTTCGCGAAAAGTATTTCGATCATAGGTGAGTTGAGATGAGATGAGATGAAGTATGGAATGGAATCCTGGTGAAATTATAATTTGGCTAGCTGCTGAATGGGAAGGTCGACTACGATGGGATTCGAAAAGTGGCCGGAATGCGTTTCTTGGATGTGGATGTGGAACAAGCATGTTATTCCCCCTCTTGATTGACCTTCCGAAAGTTGGCTTGTGCGGCTGCGGATGGATATGTCAGTGTCGGGTAGCTTCTTCTTGTCGGCGAATTTGTTGCTGTCAACTAACCGACCCCTGTCTCCGCTATAAAAAATCTGCTCGATGTATACATCTACATGATATCCTTCGAACTTAATCGCCTGTTGAAATCACTAGAGTAGACATTCGCGCCTGAATGGAAAGTAATCACAATCAACTCAAAGCTGAAAGTGGATGGATGTGTATAGATCAGCAATCTCCCTTGTCGGGCCTTCCCTCTGACTCATCCATGCCTGTCCACGGTTCTGTCCGGGTTGTCTTGGGTTGTGGTGTTTATATACCCGTCTCTCATCTGACAAAACACGGGAGATAAGCTCTCTTTGATACCTGTATCGCCAAGTGAAGTGAAGAAACGAGGAGAGGAGAAGACTCAGAGAACATTATCAAAAGTTTGTATTTAGCTCTTTTCCTACATCTCTTAGTAGCTTAATCAGCTGCAAGATATCTTCTCATGCGTATGCGAATATTTAAACACCTCGCGACCCTCGACGCCTAATCAGCAGCAGTCCACAACTTCTCCATACGATCCATCATATGTCGAAGAGAGCATGGCTCATGTTGTGTGGAGAGAAGAGGATTTCTTATCATGTAGCAATTCTATGCTTGAATAGAAGTCGGAACTTTTGTTCTGGGCGTGCTGTATTTCTTCTGTGGCTTTGCAGAAACGTTAAACTGGATTACTGTCATTTCCAAGACCATTGTCAAACTGACTATCCATTATCATTTTACCCACGCACCTACCGTCGCCAGTGGCGACGTATTCATGAAGTTCTAGAACCTCAGACCAAGTATCTTCATCTACTTCATTTCAAGGTAATCCATCTAGGAAGTCAAGGTCAAGATCAAGTACCTTTTGTGGTCCGCTGGCCTGTGATATCTAAAATGCACAGCACTTCCGCACATATCTTCTCTCACCTGAATATCTACGGGTTGAAACTCTCCTCGTTGTGGGAGAAGGGTAGCGTATTTATCCTCCATCCTCCGGGATGGGCAAGGTAAGGAATGGGAGAGACATAGGGGAACATTGAGAGTTGTTCGATTAGCTTTGCTCTTCTGAGCCGGTAACTTGCAGCAGGGGTAAATGCGAAGGGGTATAAATATATGTGTCCTGGCCTCTGATCTCATCCTCCGAGCCCTGAGAAATGTGTACAGAAGAATATGAGAGCATGCTTCTGTGCTCCAAGTTGAGGGAATTGCGAGGAGTCAGCGTCAGGACTCCAGGGTTTTCGGTTAATTGAGGATTTCAACGCCACCTTGGGAGACTGAGATGAGCCAGACCTCGTTGACATTGCCACGGGTATATAGCTTGTCATACAATGCCTGTGATTCATTACAGCTGCATCGTTGCTGTCATCCTTTTGATCACTGTCATCGATAGATAAAAGCTACGCATCCCATACCTGTTCAACAGGTCAGTCTTAGCTTCAGTCTAGATATTAAGCAATGGTGTAAAGCCTAAGTCTGTCATTTGTTATTCAAGCCAAAAGCTGTTAATCTTGGAGTTCCTGCTTTCGCATTACAATTCGGTAGTATCAGGTTGTCTTAAAACGGGATGCTAGGAGTAACGTATCCTTGGGAACAATTTGAGGGGCGATGTGGCGTCTGAAGGCAAGCGAATAAATCACAATCCTCGTTCCTGCTTTCTTGCCTAGGCTCCAGCTGACGCCATCGAAAGGCGAATCGTTCTGTTGCCGAAAGACTCTAGGGTATCAGTTGTAACAGTCTCTTATCCCCAAAAGTAGATGTATCTTGAGTATCCACCTATGCTGTTCTATGGAGAGAGTAGAAACCACCAAAAAAGGATATTCCAAGGATGAGCATGAGAGAATACCAAAATATCGAGCTGCTTTCGGAACCCGTGTATAACTGATTTTAGAGCGATTTCTTCGTTAAGTGTTTTCTTGTTGTCGTCCATCCAGCATCCATTTCCTGTCTCATGAACAGACCATGAACGAAATGAAAGTGCAGAAAATAGTTCGCCTTGTATTGTGAAAGCAATAAAATTCTCCGATCAATTTCAATCTTATATCGATAGTAGAAGCGCCAAATACGGTTCGATACAATCCAGGAACTTTCTGTTTACCTTGACGCTGACGAGCACAGGCGGGGTAAATGTAACAGGCCGGAAAACCCCTGTTGAATTTCCGGAACTCATGAGCCCAATAATTTTAACCTTCATAAAACAAACACTTGGACTTTACTTTATGATTTAAGAACAGCGAAAGTGCAGTACCGCATTCCACACAGGACTGTGCTTTTGACAATCCGGAAGCTGGGCTGGGAACATCAACAAACGTTCGCCCCACCTCGGCTAGCACTCTAGGGCGATGACGGCTCCCCTTTAGGGGGCAGCTGGGATCCACTCTAGCCTGGAGCTTGAAGAGGATTTTGACGATGCGGTGAAAGAAAAGTACTGTGAAGCAAAACTCGACGCAACAACAAAACATTCTTATTCCAAGATACTCAGTTCTCGGAACGGCAATTAACTTTATCGCAATACTTGATATCGTTTGCAATCTATTGACAAAGAGAGCCGACAAGCAACTTGCTGCAAAGCAAAATCTCGACACGCGAGAATCTCGTATCCACCTTACGATACCGATCATGACGCGCTCACGATCAACACGCCCTCACAATACACTACGAACTCGCATGGGAGATGAAAACTCTAAGAGGGAGTTGGCTTTGGGAGTGAAAGCTTTGCCTCCGCCATTGAACTTCATTACGATACACTACGCGTATATCATCAGCACGTGTCTTGTCACTTCGGTTATTTTCTGGGGGATAGGAAGAGGGGTTGCGCAGGGAAATGGCAAGGTGGAGTTTGTAGATGCGTTGTTTTTGGTTGTCTCTGGTGAGCTACAATTCAACATCTTCCTCTATAGGAGGGTGTTCTTGAGGAGGAGTGTTGGGAGCGACTGTTCGGCTATTTCCTGTTGCAGCACTCATCAACACTACCTTCAAATCGCATCTCTCTTCTCATCTCCCATTCCTCAACTAGAATCATGTTATGCTAACTTCCTACCCTCTCCTTATAGCAATGACAGAAGCAGGACTCAACACCGTCAACCTAAGCCAGCTCGCTCTCGCCCAGCAAATCATTCTATTCCTCCTGATCATCATCGGCTCTAGCATCTTCGTCAGTGTCTCCACGGTCTGGACCCGCAAACGCGTTTTTGAGAACCGCTTTAGAGGTGTCGTAAAAGGTTCTAAGAGGGGCAGGTTCCGTGGTGGAATCTTAGGGAGAGGTGGCGAGGGTGGGGGAAATGGGATTGGGGAAGTTAGTGTTGGTGAGAGACTTGAAGAGCAGAGGAAGCAAGGGGATGGAGGAGATGAACGAGTATTTGAAAGTAGGCACTCAGGGCCAAGGGACCCGACTTCCCTCCTTCCTCGTAGTGGCCCGGATCTGGGCTCGGGTTCAGTGGCTCGTGGTGAGCTATTGGATTCGAAATTAGATCTTGGGTCGGGTGATGAAGGCGGAATGTGTGAGGAGAAGGTCAAGGGGAAGAGCACAAGGCCTGCCATTAACATGCATGCTCTTCCTCTTGAAGGTTTACATTCGAGCACGAGAACGGAAAGTCGAGGAGCAGGTGCTATAGGCGATGCTGATCATATTTCTGCCATGCGACCTGCATCGTCAGCTCGAAGAGAGACGGATGGAGATTTCGACCCTGGTGCAGATACTTCTGCTGCAGGACCCCCCCCCACCGGATACTGAATTTCGCAAGCAGCGACGTGCATCCCTCAACACTGCTTCGTCGCCTGAAGAGAAAGACCACAGCGTCAGACAGCAGAGGAGATCGGGAGAGCGACCTTAATCTCGACTTGAAAAGACAGAACACAGAGCTCGACCAAGCCACATACCCGCACTATCTCACACGCCACACCACGGGACGAAACGCACAATTCTACGGCTTGAGCAGGGAGGAGAGGGAACATCTGGGTGGTGTAGAATATAGGGCTATTACGTTGCTGGGATGGGTTGTTCCCTTGTATTTTGTGCTCTGGCAATTGTTGGGGTGCATTGGACTAGGAGCGTACATGAAGATGAATAAGGAGGAGGTGATTAGGGCAAATGGGATTAATCCTTGGTGAGTGGGAATTTCCTTCCGGATGATAGCTTCGGCCGTGGGATACTCAAGGTCAGAAGAGAGCCGAAAGAATTAGATGCAGGAGATACATCACTACCTTGGGCGAGAAGCTACTAATACTGTGTGCTAGGTGGCTGGGTATCTTCAACGGAGTGTCGGCTTTCAACAACTCGGGTATGAGTTTACTCGATGCGAATTTGGTATGTTCAAGACAACACTCAAGACACTCACAGAATCCAAAGGCTGAATCTGAGAATTTCTAGATCCCCTTCCAAACTTCCATCTACACACTCGTAACAATGGGAATGATGATCCTCGCGGGAAACACAGCGTACGTCCTCACCACGTCCTCAAAGTGAGCTTCTTATTGACGGCCTCTAGCTACCCTCTCATTCTCCGCGTAATTCTATCCCTCATGCTCAAAGCACTCAACGCCATCTACCCCTCCCCCACTACACACGCCACTCACAAAGCCACTCTTCGCTTCATCCTCACCTACCCACGGCGCGTGTACACACACCTCTTTCCCTCGGCGCCCACCCTCTGGCTCCTCTTCATGGTAATTACCCTCAACGGCATCGACTGGCTCGCCTTCGAGCTCCTCAACATTGGCAACCCAGCCGTCGAGGTCATTCCGCACAATTTCCGAGTTCTCGACGGCCTGTTCCAAGCCCTAGCCGTGCGAAGCGGTGGCTTCTACATCATTGGGATTAGCGAAGTACGGATCGGTTTGCAGGTGCTGTATGTCATCATGATGTATATCAGTGTGTATCCAGTGGTCATCACGATGCGAGGCTCAAACGTTTACGAGGAAAGAAGTCTTGGGATCTATGCTGGCGATGATGAGGAGGAAATGGACTGGAATGAGAAGGGGGTCAGTAGTGCTGGCGATAGCCCTACGAAGCGCTCGACTGCATTGCAAAGTTTCCTAACAACCATCTCATCCCTCACCCACCCCTTCCAGTCCTCCCCTCACCACCACCACCATCTCCCCACCCCAACACGCACTCAATTTATCCGCCAACAAATCCGCGGCCAACTCGCTCACGACATCTGGCTTCTTGTCCTCGCCGTCCTTCTCATAACCTGCATCGAGGGCTCATCCTTCGAGAATGACCCCGTCACCTTCTCCGTCTTTAACATCATCTTCGAGGTTATGTCTGGGTATGGCTGTGTCGGTATTAGCACCGGGATGAAAGGGCAGGATTACAGTTTCAGTGGCGGCTGGAGGACAAGTAGTAAGGNGTTGCTTTGTGTGGTTATGGTTAGGGGAAGGCATAGGGGATTGCCTGTCGCGTTGGATAGGGCGGTTAGATTGCCCGGGTGGGAGGAGGTTGGGGATGAACTTGTGTGTGGCGAGAGGGTGGGCGAAAGAAAGGGACGTGGTGATTTTAAGAGAGGGGGCGAATATGATGTTTGATCTGGTGATGCGACTTGAGAGGGTGTTGGGAGGCAGAAGAACGTCGAGTGCAGGAGACTGAGGCCCGCCTTGATGTCGTTGATTTTTCAGACGACATGACAGAAGGCGCAGCTGTGGAAGCTTCAAGTTGAGTGAGAGGTGATACTGCATGATTGGAAGTTAATTCATGGGTCTTTGGGTTGAAGGTGCGCTGGATAGGTGGTGAGAAGAGTTGTCAAGACGCAATAGAGGTTGAAAAGCGCCAGTGGATGAGGGTATTGTTTCGTCTCATTTAGTTTCGTATGTATTTGCATTTAGAATCTCTCAGATATAGATTAAAATGGATGGTCATCTGCTTGCAACATGCTCTGCTTCTGCGACTGGCATGCTCTCGTGTTTGTAAATCTGGCTCTCGCGATGGCTGCGGAAGGCTTGTAATCGCAGGGCACATGGGCTGGAAGGGACTCTCTTCGGCTAAACGCTTGGCGAGACTGCCCTCACCAGTAAACAAACCGACTGGCCGATCGGTTGCGGAAAGAGCACCACGAAGAAAAGTAGACCTCATCTTGCCCCATCATCGAGGGGGGAAGTGTATGAAGTTGAAGAGGCACACAAGCGAACAATCTTGGAACTTGTCGCGAGGAGCAAAGGCCTGACTCTGCAAGGGTCCCCAACATTGAGTCCAGGTGTGCGTAGCCTTGCCCAGAAGAGCGAGGTCGGAGAAACGATGAGGACACTTAAGACTTGTGAGATATGGTTATGCTAGATTAGCTGTCAGTCTGACGTAATAACACCAATGAATTAGGCACGTATCAACAGGGCGACGAGAAAGTGGTGCAAGATGTTGGATGGCCATTTTTGAGTTCAACTATCCTGTTCTGGCATGTCGCAGAGACATGTGCTGGAGACCCATCGTCATTCAATGTCATTTTTTTCGTCCGCTGCAAACAAATAAATCCCTGCCCCTTGCAATGCCTACCCAAAAAGACGTCCATGCATCATCAACACAGCCAACACCATTCAGCTGAAGAGCAATGAAAGTGTGATATCTAGTGCATCATTCCTTAGTCATTAGCGGTAGTTTGAAGACGAAAGTGATATGGATGGCAAGATCTGGGATCTCTAGATAGGCAGGGATGTCAGCTTGTTGGAATTTCAGTCTAGTATGAGTGGAAGACCTCACCACACCGTCGATCACAACATCGCCATCACGCCAGCAGCAGCACCAAGCACTCCAACTAGTCCCACACCAAAGTTTGTAGCAGCTGCACCAGCGCTTGAAGTCGACGTAGTCGCGGTGGTACTCGTGGTCATCATCGAAGACGAACTCGGACGGCACTTGACACATACCGTAGTCGAAGGAGACATCAAGCTATCAGTCATAGAAGAGACCGCAGTTGGAGAAGCTTGAGAAACCATTCCAGAAGAGAGTGGGGTTGGTGTCGAAATACCAATGGTGATGATGGATGAGGCAGAAGGGTTGGCGAGAGTGTCTGTGAGGAGAGAGACCATAGATGAGGTGTCTGAGGGAGGTGCTAGACCAGTGGAACTGGATGGAAGGGTTGCTATTTGGAGAGTTGATGTGACTGTGGTATCGCTGGCATATTAGATGATAACGGTGCCCGTGGTATCGAGGGTGCCACTCAGGATGGAGGCGCTGATTGCAGTGGGGATATTGAGGCCGATGCTTTGGGCAACGGCGAGAAGGAGCTGAGCTAGGGAGAGGAGGATGATGACTGTGAGCAGCTTGAGATACTCCATTGTTGCGATTTCGTTATGTGTTGTGTGTTATGCTGAAATTTTTCTGGTGTCGTGTTATCGGGAATGATGTTGTCGATGGCAAGGAAGAGGCTTTGATCGAGAGTCATCGAAGATATTAATCTCGAGCTCGGTTATACCTCTACGTCACCGCCTTGAATCCCTAGCTGTGTGTTATCAGTTTATGACGAGACATTCAATTTTGATTCACGATACAGCGGTAAAGGTGAGGCTATTTTGCCTGGGACGTCTTTTTTGCTATCTCGCATTTCACTTTCCACGGGAAACAAGACAGAGTAACAAGAGTGACTGACTATATTGAACTTGGCTAATCAGCAACGCATCTTTTCCACTTGTAAAATCAACGGATTATTTTCGTAAGATTATAGATCGCTCTCTGAGTTCAGCCTTGCCTCTCCCATGAAAGGAACCATGGATTAGAAGCCCAGCCTCAAGCATCTATCCCAAGTAAACAAATCTCAGATATCCAAAATTGCCAACTCCCAAACTCCAACGCCAAAGGCAGCACTGTGCCATAGAAACCATCAATAACTGGAGTGCGCTTGCAAAGCTTTGTCAAAAGTCATGAAGCCCAGCAAAGCGGCGAGCGAGAATTTGATATGCCAATACCTGTCACTCTGCCCGGTAACGGGACGTTCACTCTCTAGACTCACGAGTAAGTACGATAATGAATGCAAGCGGCCTTGCTTACATCCTGAAAAAAGCAGTAACCCATGTACTGCATACATTTGAAATCATACGTGAAGAGGGCAGGTGCTTCACCTGTCATTTCACCAGTCGAAGAGTTGCACTGGGTGCCAAATATTTTGTAACACTTGTCGGCAGTGGGACCTATAACCTGTTAGATTGGTATCAAATTCTGAAGATTGGGATTGCATACCAATGATGCACTTGAGGATGTAGTATGCATACTGCCTCGAGTTTCCGGAACCCTTTGCAGGAGTTGCACTTGAGGAAGAGATTACCGTAGCAAGTGTTGTCGCTGGCTGTTGGGGAATGGCAGGAGTAGAAGTCTCGGTGCGCTTTACAGAAACATCTGTCTCAATGCTAGGAGTAATGATAATTGGTTTGTCAGATGGAGCTCTGTCGTCAAGAGTGTCGATGTCGGAGAGGTGGCTGGTGACATCGGTCGTTGGAAGTGAGGCGATAAAGGTTGCGAACAGGATCGTGAAGGGCAAGACGAGATTGACCATTCGGAAATGAATGGTTTCAAATGCTTCAGGGTTCGAAATTCTGTGGTAATTGTCTTGCATTGGGACATCTTATCTCACACACTGTTGCGTGCGGCCGCACATCTCTCATATCTCACATGCTCAGGCCCATCAATCAAAAGTCTATACGTGCGAAAATTCGGCTCAAGCCGATTTCAATTGGTGAACCACAGTGTCGGGAACGGCATCTGTCCGGATTCGGCTTCATGGCGCTTACCCGCAGCCCAGTGTCCATTCCGCACACATAGATTCCCGATCCAACATTTCCCGCATGCCACGCGATTCGGCAAGATGCACTGGAGGTGCAGTATTACTTCTTGGACATGTGGAATTGGTGCAGTGTGGATGTGGAAGGATTGGGTGGCGCAAGGTGTTAGGACGAGAATGTGGCAGCATAGGCAGCTGAGTGTCCTTGGAGACATTGTTCCGCTGTCACCCCACGCTCAGTATCGGAAGGCGATCGCAATGTGGGGGAGATTTTATCCCATGTAATACCAAGCCCCTTGCCTTTGAAGTGGTTATATTTTGACTTTGGCTACCCCGCCTGTTCGAGGATCGATACAGCGACTAAGAGTCTACAGTCAGATTGATATTGTATCACTAAGTCATGGCTGAACCTCAGAATGATGTTGCACCGCTCAATTTAGAAGTTGAAGTGGGTGGTCAGAACTTAAGAGCCCCGAAACTCTCCATAGCTCCATAATCTAACCGAATCTAGGCCGATGACTTCGCTGATGGAGATTCTGCTATTGGAGGGGTAAGTCGCAGACTCCGTTGCCACTGAATGCCCAGCTCATACATGCCAGGGTAGCTTTGGGAGCTCCACAACATCAATTGAGACGAGTATCATGAGGCATCGACATGAAAACGGGCGGACATACCATTCCTTCAAAGACGGAAGTGCGTACGTAGCTGCTGTTGATGAGTGAGTACGGCTGACAGACGTAGAATACTTGGTACCTAATGATAAGGTGAGTGCCGAGGTACTGGTGCAGTGCTCGATACTAATCATACTCATAGCGAGAGCAAGAGCGTGCGGGTACGAGCCTCCGGATATCATTCACTGCAACCTCTAATTCAGCCAGACTTACAACATCACCTGTATCTATTGACCTACGACGGCCAGTTATCAGTAATTCCAGACTTGAAGGATAAGAAATTTCAGCGTGTTCTGGACGTAGGAACCGGCACTGGAATTTGGGCAATTGATTATGGCACGTTTTGACAGTTTCGAGGAAACAAATCCAAGTTATCTAACAAAATGTTAGCTGATGAACACCCTGAGGCAAGGGTCCTGGGTATTGATATCAGCCCCGACCAACCATCTTAGCAAGCAGAATTATGTATCGGTTCATGAGCTTGTTGCTAACTTTTTGGAAGTGTTCCGCCTAATGCATCGTTTGAGATCGATGACCTGGAAGAACCCTGGCATTTCTCCGAGAAGTTCGACTACATCCATTCCCGAATGATGACCGGCAGTTTTGCAGACTGGCCGAAGTTTTTCGACCAAGCCTTCGAGTTTGTGTCCCTTGATTTTTAAGGAGACCTTCAGTTAACAGTCATAGAAACACTTCTCCTGGGGGCTATATCGAAGTGTCGGATATCTGTTTCCCTGTTCTAACGGACGACGACACCTTCCCCAAGGATTCGGCCCTCCAATCTTGGGCAAATCAACAACTCAACGGCAGTAAGATCATTGGCCGCGCACTCGATGTTGCAAAGAACCACCAAGCGGAACTACAGCGAGTAGGATATACAGATGTGACGGTCAAACATTTCGTCTGGCCGATGAATCGCTGGCCAAAGGATCCGAAGTACAAAGAGCTGGGGATGTGGAATTGTGAGAACTTCTCTGCTGGTGTCTCGGGGTTTTCCATGGCGCTATTTACGAGAGTGCTAGGCTGGACACCAGAACAGCTTGAGGTTTTCCTTGTGGATGTGAGGAAGGAGATGAAGGATACGAGGATCCATGCTTATTTCCCGATGTAAGCGTATTTCCAAGTCAGGATGAATATCGCTAACCAGAATAGCTACACAATATATGCCAAGAAGCCCGAGTGACAGGGCATGAAGGAGGTGAATGGAGGAATGTGGTGGTATTCTGGCAGTGACAAAGGTATAAGCAGTCGGAGAAAAGTAGTCTGATACACGAGGGAAAGATCTGACCGAAGCAAGCCTTTGAGACATAGCTATGATTGAGCAAAGAGACATGCTTCTTAATTGAAACATCGAGCTCGCTTCACCTGCTGGGAGCGCATATCGGAACATTTTGGGGTTACATTCATGCTGAACACCCCAAGCGTACGGGCACCTGTCATGCATGGCCGGTCGCATGACTGACGACGGAAAACAGCTGTTTATTTGCATGAACAGTTGGAGGGGAAAAGGGAACCTCCAGCCACTACCTACCGAGGTAGGCAGGTAGGTACCATACCCCACCATGTCACGTGTGTAAATATACGCTCGCTTCTCCCCCTGAGAGTGAGGGTGGCAACCAATATTTGTTTTGGCGACCAAAGCAAATATAATCTCGCTATAATGACACGTTCTTGATAATCAGTTGTCACTTTAATGTAGCTAGTTGTAAACTCAAAATGTATTTGTTCTTGTCTGTTCAGCAATTCAGGTACCACTGCCATTACGAATCTTGTTGCCACCCATTGTCATCGCCTCATGTAGCCAAAATGCCCTAAAGCTCAGTACGCTTCTCGCCAGTCTCGCCAACCTCGTGATGCTCAGTGGTCACGGGAATCTTGTGGTCAAGTCCATTCTCCACGAGCAACGTCTTGGCTTTATCAGTGGCGAGAGTGCCACCAAGAAGTGCTTCCTCACCATCGAAGAACTTGACGATCTCTTCGAGAGCGGTGTTCTGAGTCTCAATGTAGAAGAGGTACACGATGAGAAGCTCAAATGCGAGCCAAACGTCATACACGATGTAATACTTCCATTTCAGTGCATCGAGAGCGACTGGGTTGACGTATGAGTTGAAGAATAGTGAGAGATCGACGGCAAGAAACATGAGGGTCAAGCCCTGCATTCAATTAGCAAGGTACTTAGCGGCCGGCAGACGGATAGAACTTACCTTAGCACGAAGCTTGTAAGGCAGGATTTCGACGGCATAGCCAACCAACAAGCCGGACCAAGCGCAGTTGTAAAAGACGTAGTATATGAAGATGAAGGCAATTTCGGCGTGGGCAGCTGCATCAATTTGAGTTTGAGCATACTAAGAGACGGGGGAGTTAGCAAGTGCCGTATCTTAACAAGATTTCCGGTTACTTACCCGTGCTGCACAGATTGTCCACACGCAGAAAGACCCAAGCATACCTCCGGTAGCGAGCAGAAAGAGCGGTCGGCGTCCAAACTTGTCGATCATGAAACACATTCCGAGAGCGACAGCGAAGTTAACAATTTGCAAGATACCATTGATCTCCAATTTTGTCTTTGAAGATTCAATTCCAATTCCTTCCAGAACGTCGTTGATGTAGTAAGAAACGAGACCGTTCCCAGACCATTGTGAGAAGAAGCCGAGGGAGATAAGAATGACAAGACGATGGCGATTGCCTTTGGTCTTGAAAAGTTGTAACCATCCGTTGCCTTCGAACTCTTTCTCAAGGGTAAGGGTTTCGCGGATCTCGTGGTATTCAATTTGGACAAGTTCATCGTCAACATTGCCGTGTGCGTGGGCTTTGGCCAAAACGTTAAGCGCCTTCTCGTTGTGACCTCGGGCGATGAGGTAACGAGGAGACTCTGGAACTAGCCAAATGGCAATCTAGAAAGAATCAGTTTCATATCCATGAGCATGCAGTAATACGCTAGTAGGTCGGGTCGAAAGTGATATCTGTGGACTCACCAACTGGATAATGGATGGGGCTGCTTGAACCATGGAGGGCACTCTCCAAGACCAGGCACTTGGAATTTTATTGGTTCCTAGAAAGTTAGTCTCAGGATTGCACGTCAAACTTCAAAGATCTTACCATAGGTGAGCCACTAGATGATCGCGAGTTAGCGTAATTTCTTAAATCGCGTGGCCAGGGCATATATATGCTCTGAGAGTAACAAAGTGATTGTGAACACATGTAATTTGTACTTACAGCTGCTACAATACTTCCCAGATACCACGTGCTGTTGTAGATGGTGGTGAAGATTGCTCTGTGCTGAGGATGAACCAGCTCAGCGATCAGCAAAGGGGCAGCTCCATGTGCAATAGCGACCCCGAATCCAATGAGGAAGCGAGCTGCAATGAACATCGATATGTTGACACCAATGGATTGAAGCACAACTCCAATGATCATAATTATACATCCAGTCATTACACCGGCTCTTCGCCCAGCAATATCGGCAATGTATGGCGTAATCGGAAGAGCTACAATTGAGCCGACGGACATAATGGCATTGAGCAGTCCTCGAGTCGAGGGACCTGGGTCATTAAAGGCTGGGTCTTGTCAGTCCACAAGTCATCAGCAAATAGGCATCGCAGTATTACATTTCTGCCACTCTGTGAGGGCTTGAAGGCCGTTCATCATAGATCCATCGTAACCTGATTCCTATTAGTACTTGATCCGAACAAGATCGACTTTGGAGTATTGAGCTATTGCTGCAGAGTGAAGTGGAGGCTTACCATTGGTAGCAGACGTGAGGACAGCAAGCATCAACAAAACGTAGAGCCCTCGGATACCTGGTTCTTTGTACCAAGTGATTCGAGGGAATTCTTTCCCGCCAACCTCGAAGGTGGCTTTTGAGGCCGTATAGAAAGGCATGCTGGCCGATGTTCGGGATAATTGAGATACTCCAAACAGAAGAAGGATGCTCCGAAAAAAACAGAGTGCGTAAAGCTGGGAGTTTCCGAGAACTTATACAATTCTTGACAAGGGAAGTTGGTCTCGTCCCCTGACCTACTCATCAACGGTCACTCCATACTCCCTGTCATCAGATGGTATCCATGACCGTGGACGTCGAATTTACCCGGATTCATCCCCATCTCTTAGCTATGAGCCAAATATGAGCTTAGAGCTGAGTCTTAGGATCCTATTCGCTGCCAGTGTGCGTCGATCGAGCCTCTCCCGGCTGGCGCGGCGCCACCATCCGGATAAATGCGAGTACATTTATCCAGCTCGCCACGCAGGAGCCGCTAGAGTTTTGAGAACATTCGAATTTGAAAACTTGACATTCATCAGGCGGTCCTCCCCGAGCTTCAACGATATCCCCAGCCGCCCCAGGATCTGGATGCGGGTTAGTGGCCCCATCCCGCTGACAGTGTGAGCGGGCATTTAGCCTGAATAGAGAATGTTCCAGGGTCCCAGATCCGCTCAACCGTTCCGAGATGCATGGTGGCCAAGTAAGGTAAAGCGAGCTTGGCTGTATTTGCTCACACTTGTAATCGTTGTTGTTGCTTCTGCTGTTAGATTTGTCAAAATAAATACTAGGAAGGATTGTCAGGAATTACCAGAAAATCTCCACTTATCTCCATGAACCATAGCGGGTTCCCCAAATCCCCAGGTCCACTAGAATCCACCGGCTGAAGGGATCCACGTTTGTGATTGATTTGGTGGATCTTCCCTGCAGTTTGACCGAGGCTCGCCGAATGTCATTAACCCGAAGTGAACAGACGACTCGGACCAAGACTTCCTGAACATTACAAACGAGCCCAAAAATTCCCGAAAGGCACACACGACTCGCCCGACGTGCAGGTGTTCTTTTGAAATGGAGGCACCATCATCAATCCATATTGACTTTGACGAAGTACATTTGAGCCATTGCCGGATGTCTTCGAGGACGTCCAATTCGTGGTTCGTGACACGACCTCCTCGCTTGACTCGTGAGACCTTCCACTGGAAAATTGTCAGCACAGGCACGGCAAGATGTGTCCTCTCATCGCCTCAAATTAGCAAAGTTTGTAAGGATCTGTTGCATCCTAGACAGCTCTGAGGAGCGTTTGGTCTCCCAGATGAGGCATCCGACAGACGAAGTGCAGAGACCTCACTTCTCCTGGATTAGACTCAACTTGCGCTCTCGTCCCAACGCCCGATGGAATGCTATCAGTGCCTCACGAAGACACCAGTCAGACAGGTAAATGACGCTCGTGAGCACTTATTTCTTCGGGTTCTTTATCAGGAAAAATACGCATGCCTGTTGTTCTCCCGGTCCTCGTTGCGAGACAATTCCGGAAACCTCTCGACATCTTCTGCGAACTCTCTTCACACAATGTCAGGACAAAAGAAGCAGACGAGGTACAGCATTGCCTGATTCTTCGCGAATTCGTATCGAGATGTCTCTTTCTGCTTGATGTTCGAAGTGCTTTCGTTTGAATACATCCACAAACCGAGCAGATCAACTGCAGGATATTGCCGCATTCCGAATTGACACCAGTGTGTTGGGTGTACACAGTCTGCGATGTCGTAGCTTAGAAGAGACGTATGGCTTGGGAAGAAATAGAAAACGGCGTAAAACCCGGAGAATATCAGCGAGGTGTATTGTTCGATGGGCACAATAACATAGCCGCAAACCTCCTGCGGCTCTGCTATACTCTACCGACTTGAGTAAGAGAACCCCATGACTGATCTCGACGACGAGGTACATGAAATGAAGTGCTTGGCTTACATTCTGGCAATGCTTCTTGTGGAATATTCTCCTTGTCGGTTTCCTTGGTGACAATGGAACCTGCCAGGCAACGACACACGGTGCTGGTCCGGATTTGCGGATGCGGGCAATGATGAACGGTCGTTGACGTCTATGCCAAAGAGGGTATGCCATCATGCCCATCTGCTGCTCATCGTTCAAGTGCAAGAGATGCTTGTTCTTCGCATCCATCTCAGGTTTGTTTTCCGTTCCCAAGGCCTTCAGCGCCAGAAATATTTGCTGGACTCGGAGCAGCAACCAAGCCAAAGCCACCAAGGTTCAATCTCGATTGCCGATATTCCCATCTACCCTCCCTTTCGGCACTGAGACCACTTTGATTATCAGAGTCGGCGTTCTTGAAATTGCTCTCGTGTTTCGACCTCCAAAATCGGCCAGCAATATTGGACCATGGCGGAGGAATAAATATACGAGACACATGTCAAAGAGTGGCGAGTTAAGCCTATGTAGTTGCATAGGGTGGGATACATCCATTGTCTTGTACAAGTCAATCACCAGTAACCCGATAAATATTGTGCTGACATTCCCAATGCGCCTGACAGAAGAACCATGGCTGTAAATACAGTGTATTCACTTGGTGAAAGGCTAACAGGTGGAAGACCAGGAAGGGTGGGAAGTTCATACAATACTCCTCCTCAGGTAAAGCAGCAGCGGGTTCAAGTATGGAAAGATTCAATCGCTATTCTCCCAGAGTCTTGCTTCACCAGCTGTAGCAAGAATTGCGTCGCTAAAGTCCCACAGATTATTCTAGCTCTTTACAGCTCTTGGCCCATCCCAACTTCCAATCGAAAGAGTCGTTGCCACAAGCAGGTATCAGCCAGGTAAGTGTCTCAGAGTCTTGGACAGCACCAGGATACCTGGGAACGGCCGAAGGGCATATTAGCACAGAAAGACTTCGCGGTCGGAGGCTTGTAACATCCAGCATGACCGTCCGTGGGCCATGATCCATAGGTACGCCCATCTACGTGGACGTTCCAAACGCCCTTGTTCGGGGCACAATTGACAGTGGCTCGCCCCCAACCTCCCACACACCAGTCATTGTCACCATCTCTGGCCGTATCAATGTCTTGACAATCATGCGACGACAGAGTGGGAATATATCTGCAGCTGCCAGGGCCTTGTATAGGATTGCCGAGGTTGCAGACGGTCTTTATTCCGATGCTGATCTCAGTGGGCTTGCAGACAATTGTCGCGCCGATTCGACTCGCAATGGCAAGAATAACAGAGAGCTTTGGCAGGTTGAGTTGCATAGTGGCGATATTTTGCTGGTGATGATGGATTTGAGGCTGTCTCCAGGAGGAGATATGCTAGCTGGAGACAATTGCCAGACTGTTTGAAGAGGATCGATTGTGCAGATGGAGGCGATGGAGCTGCAATGGGGAAACAGTCGAAGACGGAAGAGCTGAGAGTAGGAGACCCTGGTTCGGATGAATCTCGAGGGAGAACTTTGGAAACGAAGGTGCTTGCAGTGGAAGAAGTTGGGTCAAGGAAGCAGGCAGCTGGTACTGGTAGAGAGGAAGGAGAGCTGGCTATGGAGGGGCGTCACAGCTCTTTTATATGCCTTTCTGAAGTGCAAATGGGCAGATGCGGTAGCCACAAACAGCCACACGAAAGCCCTCGAGACAATGCTACCATGGCGAAGAGATTGCCTGGAGAACTCCATGCACATACAAGCTCATCATTGTCTGGGCATTGCGGAGGAGCAACATTTTGAGACCCTCGTCAAGATGCTTCAGGTGTTGACTGCATGGACGAAAGCAGAAGGTGGAGCATAGGAGTGGAAGTGATGCTACGCTCTCATGTTCCTGGCAGCATGTCCATCCGGACATGCAAATGCCAGCAGTTCAGATGCCAGTGCATGTCAGAGTCTGCTAATTACTTTTCATCCGTCCTTCGAATGCTCGAAGCTGTGCATGAGTGAGCGAGAGGGGAAAACAAGATAAACTCGAGTTGTCAGTAGAACAACCTTAAGTTAAGCAAGAAGGAGATTCCTATCCCTGTCAACATAGGATTTCAGAGCGCTGAGGCTCAGAGGCAAGTAGCGTGGCATTCTCTTGTGGCTTCCCCTGCCGGCCCGCACCTTCTTTCTCTTGGCACGCAACAATCAAACGAAAGCGTAATGCACCATGATTGGGGCGATGAGATTTGTAACTTAGTGGCGGTGCCCGTTTCTGCATACTGAAATGAAGTGATATCGAAGTTAAGCAGAAAACGGAAGGATACGGGGGTTACCAGCCAGTCTCGAAGAGTGGTTGTCGTATCCGTACCTAGTCCAGGCCAGCTGCCTCGAACTACCACAATTGCTTGAGAAGCCACCGAGACTGCGTCTCCTTGGATATCAGGTGATATTGGGAGGCCGTGACAGCGACTTCGAAATTCGGATATCGAAAGAGAAACGAGAAAGAAAATATACAAAGGCAACATGGGGTGCGAGAAAGGTTCCAGGCGACAACTTTGCCTCCTAGTGAGATTCCCTTGTCTATCCTCAAAACACATTGATCAGCTACATGAAGGGACAAAATACGCGAAGTGGAATGATTCATGCACATGCAGCCCCTTCGTGACTGCAGATTTTGGTGGGTCGGCGCGTATCTTGAAGTGCACAGCCGCCAAGCCAGCCTTTTTCAATTCTAGGAATTATCGGATCTGGATGCAGCGCCAAGGCCCAAGTAACTGCTTGAAGATGACAAGCTCGAGGTATTGGTAAGGCAAGTTTTGTAAGGTCGAACGATGCGAACCTAGGGCGAAATAACGCCCACTTGAAAATTCTGAGCGCGGATGATGAACAGCCGTATCCTTTGTTCCCAGGCCACTGCCCTGAGTGTAACTGCCCGCAGCTCATCTTGCTGACAGAGACAGGTCCTGTTTGCCACAGCCACGGCTTAGAAGGAAGGTCGTTGTAGTTTTCCTATTCGTAACTGAAGTTCCGTTCCACATTGCCAGAAGGTTTATGGCGATCTCTAAGGGTTCTGGAGTTGTATTCCATGCTTTCCCTCCAAGTTCGCAAACATATTGTGCGAGATCAGGTGGTAATACCACTGATAACATACCTCGATTCGGAAATTTCGATACTGGCCATCGTTCGTTTCGGTGCAGCGTATCCCGCAAGTAGTAGAACATAAAGAAAAATCCAGGTTTCCGATCTCAGCAATTGAACGAAGGTGTCTACTTGGCTCCGGCAAGGGAGACTTAAGCCAATGTGAACGAACTGTTATCCCATATTGAAAAGATATCCTCAGAAGAAGGCTTCATCCTTTATCAATGTTCCGATAAAGGTCTTTCAGCCCCGACAAATGGGAATCGAGAAATAAGTGACTTGCGTATACCCTCTTTCCTTCCGTAGAGTACGAGTCCCTGTCCAAGGCCCAGATCGACGCCGAATGGGTGCTTCCGAGAAGGAACCTTCATCGTGTTCTCAGCCTCTGTGGGGGAAAGATGTGAAGCAAGGTACTGCCTCAACTGGTATGGTTCTGTAGCCTCTTTATGGACGGCAAGTTCTACCATAGAAACTCGCCCACGAAGTTCGTTCAAAAAATCCATGTACAGTGTGCGCAGAGCGAGGAAGTTTGGAATCCTCAAAGCCACTCCTTGATATGCCGCGTCCCAAGTTCTCATTGGCTGAGCACTACCCCATTCAAAAACACTGCGTGTGGAACTTATTCGAGCGAAGACGTCCATATAAACATCAAAAATTTTCGCTGGCAGGTCTCGGCACAGAGCTCTATCCCAAATTGCGTCATTGGCGACGTTTTGACTCGATCGAAGGATTGGAGTCGGACAGAGTTCAGCATGTTTGATATTTTGGCATCCAATTTTTAGCGTCAGAAGCATCAACTGGTCATCAAGCAACTTTGGAAACCTCTTCACGATGTCGAGGTTTGTGAGACTCCGTTTCCGAACAACATCGCACACTGAACGGCATCTTAGGCAGGAACGGAGGGATACAAGGGCTGTCTCGCAGAGTCAGCCATCACCGTACTCAAAATCAATCGAAGAACACACATAACGTATTCGTGGAGGATTCTGAAAAATTATTGGTCAAAGAGCATTTCCAACTCTGTAAATCTCAAAGGCACAGCATTCGGTTGGCATCTAATGCAGCGCCCAAGGGGTGGATGACTCCATCCAAGTGTGTTGATTGTGCGTCTGGGAGTGCAGAAGTCTCAGTGTTTGCTGGGTACATCAATCGGGACTCGTCTTATATGCTGATACTTGCCGCGATATGAGTATAGATGCTTCTCGAATCTGACCCTTTCTTGGACAACTTCGAGTCATAAGAAAGTTGACGCGTTGGCTTGATTTGTTGTTTAAGGGCCTTTTGCGTAGCCAGCAGGTTTCGAAGCCAAGATTAGTGGTAACAGCTGCCACGCTTCAAGAGGATACAGAATTATTGTTTCCAACGGAAACCAACGGAAAAATAGTGCCCCTCAAATGTGATACTGTCGACGGAGTGCTTAAGATCCCCCAGGCGAACTGGTTGTTGCCCTGGTGTTGTTGATGTCGGAGCCTGAGGCCAAATAGCGGGGCTCAAAGCAGGTCTTGGCGACCTAGAACTCGATCGCGAGTCCCTCAATAATTTCCCGACGTAGCCATTATTTTCAAGGGCTGACAACAGTCTTTGACAGGCACAGACAACACCTCTTCCAATCGCGACCGAGTCTCTGCTTTTCGACTGCCGATTCAATCCGAAGGCGACGGACTCGAAGTGAACTTGCGAGGTGGTCGGCCATGTAGCACCATACCTACCTTGAGGCTGCGATCCTGTATGACTGTGCGTATGCGGCCCAGATACCCTCGGGATTGCGAGCTGCGGACATAGCGTGGCCTGGATAAGTGTCGACGAAGTTACAATTCTCGAGCCCGGTTTTCATGGCGGACAACATTGGGTGAAGTAGGTAGTCAATCGGCGGGACGGCGCCGGGCATATAAGTGGTGGCATGATCGATAAAGGCTACCGTGCTACTCTCAATCGTATACTACGATAGCTATACTCAACCTTGGTCATCTTCGGCCTTCATTCCACCTAATATACCGCCTCGAAATCGATGTGCCACAAATATGAGTGGTGAGTAGAGATCACAACTGTAAAGGATGGGAGGGCTTTGGCAGCTGGAAAGAACGGTCCGAATTGACGCTCCACGGAGGATGATCTCAATTGTATCAGCAGCTAGCAATTAGATCCGAAGTGGTTAACAGGTCTTGGAACGAGTAGTAAGTTACGGTCATCCAGAAGTTGTCAAGCTGGTCGACAATTCACAAGCCATATTTAGATATCTCCAACTGTTTCGATGGTAAATACAAAAAGGAGTTTTCCAAGTACAGATTCTCTATTGGATCAAGATCTTCATGCTTCTTGGGCCAACAGGGCAGTCGTTCATGACGTGAGAACTTCCCCTTGCAACATCATCGGATGCCCAGAAATAAGCATTTGGGCAGAGATGCATGTTGAAGTCGCTGGGAGGTCCACCTCGGCCACAATACTCCTCTCCTCCCTTGAGCTTGCAATCAGACATGCATCCGAAAGCCTCGCCTTCCTTCCAGAAGTTCTCTGGTGGGCAAACTTTTTTGGCTTGCGCCAAAGTGAAGTTGCACTGGACTGGCTGGTGGCATTGTTCGGTGGAGTTCATGATGGTCATGGTCATGTTGGTGCTCGCACCATCGACTGTTGACATGTTGAGCCGGTATCTCAGAGGGTGACTTTGCACGTACCGTTGGACAAGTTGTTCCAGAACTTCTTCTCCTTGTATGCAAACTCGGACAAGGTCCAAATGGGCAACTCCCCACCATGGCACTTCTCACAGTCCTTGTTACATCCAACACGGCTGTACAACATGCCATTGTAGTGACCGTCGGCTCCGAGGAAGATCATGTTACCAAGGACAGCAGTGGAGTTGGAAGGAATGCGGATGCCGTGCTTGAAAGCCTTCTTGGTCTTCTTGCCGAACTCGGTGCTCTCTCCAGAATTGAGGTCTTTGGCCCTGCCAAAAAGACACATGTCGGTAGTCCGGTTGTTGCCGACGACGAACAGCATGCTCTGGTCGTTTTGGGCGACAGCGGCACGCTCGACGTAGTCGATAGTTGGTCCATGATCGAAGACAAGCTGGAAGGGTTTTCCGTTCTTTGGGAGCTCGATCTTGGGCTCGCGAGCCTTGTTGCCGGGGGCGCCAGCGACAAGTGAGGCGGCGGCGAGAATGGATGCGAAGGCCTTGACATGCATGTTTGTGGCTGTTCTAGTCAGCCTTGTTCTTTGTTAGATCTTCAATTCTTAGGTCCTTGAATTACATTTCGTGAGTCAAGTTTCTGGACCTTGATTTATCGGATTGTGCGGATGTGTGCGGTTGTTGAAGGAGATGCAACAAGTGACCGTTGAATGTGGGAGGCGAGAAATTTATATGTCGGTCAAGTTTTTAGCAATCAACTGCTGCTTGGCCAATTTCTTCTTCTCGTCATGATGCTGCCCATTGCACGGGTTTGATAAACCTTGGTACTGGGTATCTTTGGACGATGATATCCATGGATGCCCTTCATTGGTCAACACGCTTGTCATGAAGTGGTGGCTTTCCGTGTTGACTTCGACCTGCTAACCGAGGGACTTGCTTGTCTAGCGTTAGACGGGTGCTTGCCCGGCCACAACCCCAAAGAAGTTCCGGTCAATTTGCTACCTAACTGCGTAACGCCGACGACTCCATCATATTTCTGAGTGAACACTCTTCTCACCAGGTATATTATCCTAAGGTAACGAGCTTTCGATTAATTATTCTATCGCTTTTATTCAAAAATGACCACCGCGACCGCACAAGCAAGCAACATACTATCCCAGAGCTTTTAGTTTGCTGTCAAAACCAGTCTTAGACATCAAGATCTCAAGACGGACACTACCGCAGCTTTTACTTCCATCAATTCAAACCCACTCCAGACTCCGGCACCTGAACGCCACTAGAGCCAGCCCATGATGAACTTTTAGCACCCCTTAGCTTTACGGCCGGTCTCGCTTATCACCTAAGCCGCGTTGCCCATCTCCCAGAAAGCCATGCGAACACCGCTGACCTTGTGGCAGTTGTCGACCGAGCCATAATCGTCATATGGAGATGCGTAAGCATCAGGGCAAAGCTCCTTAAGGAAAGAGCTAGACTTAGGGCAAGTGGGTGGCTCACGATGGGAGAAGTCTCCAGTGCAGCAGTGACGGTCCAAGCCAGTAGCCTTGCAGTCGGACTCGCATCCATGGGCGGTACCGTCCTTCCAGTAACGGTCGGAGGGGCAAGCCCTGATCAAAGTCTCTGCGGTGACATCGCAAGTACGGGCCTGCTGGCAAGGCTTTCCCTTGGCATTGTAGACGGTAAGATTGGTGTTGGTACTGAGACCGTCGACTTGATTGGATTAGCTTGACGCACTAGCTGTCAGTGGAAGGGGTACGAACCATTGGAGAGGTTGCTCCACCAGGACTCAGTCTCGTAGATTAGGTTGGCAGAGTCATTGCCATACTTCCACTCAACCAAGGTGTGACGGACCTTACCATCACCAGGGCATATGGTGCAGTTATTGTTGCAGTTGAAGAAGGCCTGGATACGTCCGTTGATGTGGATGCGGTCACCCTGGGGAATGAAGTTTCCGATCTGGACGGAGGAATTGGAGGGGACAGGGAGTCGCTGGAATTCCGTCTCGTTGTAGGAGAAGAAGACCGGCTTCTCGACAGGTGCTTTCAAGTCCGTGTAAGTGGAAAGGACACACATGTTGTTGTTTGTTGGGTTGACGATGGTGACGGGGATGTGGGCCTTGGTGTCCTTTGCGAACTTTGCAGCTGCCTTCTCGGTGACGGTGCCGTTGAAGCTCTTGACTGGAAAGGCGCACATTGTCAGCAGGACAGGTTTAAAAGTACGGGGTGGGTTAACAACAAGAGATCTCAAGGATTCGAGCAATGGAAGATTTCAACACTTACTATAAAAGCCAGAGTCCGCTACAAAATAAGTGTTCTCGCGGAGATGCTCAGGTCCTTTGATGCCTATGGGCAGGGGCTTTGGCGATTGACCAGCGACATGAGTACCTGCACTGACAGCAACAACAGCGATAATAAGGTACACACAGATATACTGGACGATTTTGCTGTTGTTAGCACCCATGATCGCGAGCGTGGGAGGCAGATATGATAGCGAGCGACTTTGTTGAAATTATGCAGCAAAGAAAATTTTAAAGAAACAGGCGCAAAACGAAGGAGGGGAGAGAATCTCGTGCTGAATTGGAAACTTCTGAGAACAAGATGGGCTCGGGGGAGGGCAACTGTTTATATAGGTGATCGCTATCGATGACACCGAGTTAGTTGACGTTGCTTCTTTTCCAGATGACGCTCTGCACAACAACTGGAAGATCGCATTGCCATCTCCACTCTCTTCGGTGTAAACATCAGAATCTCGAATCGAAAGGACCTGAATGGCTGAAAATGCTCCTCTTCTCCATCTCAGAGCATCGGTATTTACCTACAGTGGATTGTTGATGTTCGATCGTTAAACCAAGCGACGTGCTAGTTCGGGGCGGAGCCCAGTCTATGTTTCTGGACGCACAAAACTATAGGGGTGGATTTATTGATTCATGGCCAGTCTTGACCGGATGGGGACACCGGATTCTTTTTCTTCTTGTCGCCCTGCTCTGCTATCGATCAAAACTCTCAGCGCTAAGCTACTGTCCTCGGTCTTGCTGTGGTTCGATGCCAAGATTCGTATAATCTGGTTGCTATGTGGTGGGTAGCCGTATTTTGCACACGGTACTAAGTTCCGATCTTGCTTACCAGGAGTCGACATTGGCTTGTTCCAGGGCGATCAAATAATGTACAGCTACCTGCCTTCGCAAGCGTACAATTAATTACCTATGATGTCAGTTCAAACTGAAATGCTGTACATCATTTCATTGTGGGATGCCATTAGCACAACGCGTCCATCAGAAAGATAGTTAAATTCAAAGAGTCCATAAGTCTTGTATGAGCAACAATCGCTCACATAATCAATTGTCCCTGCCACGACTATAGACTAGCAACTTCGAGCAGGTCAAGCTTCTTGACAATTTCTGGGATGAAAGGCTTGGTCAGGGGTGTATCCTTGGCATTTCCATTTTAAAGATCAGGAAGGAGAAAGTCTCAGGTACTGGGCGGCACTAATGCTCCTGCATCCTCCAGGTCTGAGTCCAGAACAGTGTCTGCAACGGTGGTCATTCGGCTTTCAAAGGTGTGGATATCCTGAACAACTAATAATCAACTATAAGAATTGTTGTATCAGTAAAGTAAACGTGGTTCTCGAGGACTATGTTTAAGCCAGAATACGATTGGGTATCTCCACAAAATTGTTTGGCACCATGCATCGGAAAGAAAGCCAGCCTCGTTCCCTGCTGTCTCCATCAATTACGAAAGTTCCATATTCCTCGCATGTCTGACCTCCATCTTCTCATAGTGTTGCGTCACTGACCCATACTCGGGATGTTCCTCCCTCGTCCGCTTCGTGAAAGCCTCATGTGTATCCACACTCTCCCAACCAGTAATCATCACACCTTCGTTCTTGCCATTCTCACAATCAATTCTCCACCCATCAACTACATTCCATGGCCTCCTTCCCTCCGCAACCACTTCCCTGTACTTTCGCTCAATTTCCTCACAAGCTTTGACATGCTCCTCTCCATCTTTCATGAAAAGTCTCGTGATCGCCATGACTGGCGCATCCAGCGGTAGTTCATCCATGCCCCTATCCCCGATCTCCATGTGCAGAATCCATCCAAAGTCGAACAAATCCTCTTGGGAGTCTAGAATTGCGGATCTTGCCGGACTCGCGAGGAACTCTCCATGTCGTGCTAAAGAAGGCCAGACGCCTAGGATGTAGATGAGAGTGGGGTCCTCAACACATTGGTAGAATCGCGAATTGGTGTTGTGCACTTTTTCTTTTAGCTCTGTTCGCGCTTTTGATAGAGCTGAGAGGATTGAAGGGTCTGATGGTGATAGATTCGCTTTGACCTTGAGTTGGCAGATTTCGAGGATCATGATGCTGATTGTGGAAGTGATTTGGGGAGGCTCTGCCAGTGGGGTACGACTGGAACTCCGATTCGCGATTGAAAGTTGGTCCGAATGATGCTTGGTATCGCCAAATAAAATTCGAAGCCAAGAAGAATGAGATGATTCAGAAGATGCGATGGCAGAAAGAGATGGGATGACGTTGGATTTACGCTTGTGATTGTTATGCTTAGTGATATAAAACAAACATGCGGGTCCAGATGTTCTCCTGGTTACAAAGTGAGGCACATGCAGTTTGAGGAATAATTAGATCTTCTTCATCGCGATACGGATAATCGGGAGCCATAAATACATTTCATGAGTTTTGCATGCAGGAAAAAGCTCACTTTTGTTGAGTTGAGGCAAATCTGGTGCACGAAAGTTCTTGTGGTGGCTCGGCAACGTGAGGTTCGGAAATACAGGGTACACTCGCCTAACATGGCCTGGAATAGCGCATTGGTCCGTTGGTTTCAGAAAGCTTAACCAGCTGTTAGCACTAAACCCAGCCTTACTTAGGCTTGAGCTGCCCTGTGGAAGGTGGGGTTCTCCCACTATTCTCATGGCTCTGAATAACCGAAGCGAAAAGGTTTCTCTTCTTCTGAGAAGCATGACGCGGGTGACACTATAATTCCAGTGTGATATCACTGCCAATTGCATTCATACGTAGGCGCTCGTTCACATTATGGGTTCTGGGATTACAGCATTCTTCATCTTAAAGTACTCATTACTTCGTTACATCGTCTTTTCGCTGCATCTGACACGAACAGCCTGTGGTCTCCCCAACGCCCGCTTGCCTGCGATGCCAGATAATCGTTTATCATGAAGTCAGGATTAGACTCCTAATCACCGTTTAAAATCGTGTCCGCCGCCTTCTCACTCATAACCAAAATTGGCGCCGTGATGAAAACTCCAGGTATTTTGGGGAACGAACTCGCATCCACAACTCTCAACCCACTAACACCTCTCACCCTGAACTTACTGTCCAGTACAGCATTGGGGTCGTTGTCGGCACCAATAGGATTCGTGCAAGAAGCGTGATGACCCCAAGCACGATTCTTGATATATTCCCCAAGCTCCTCATCGGTCTGCACTTCTGGGCCAGGGAAGAACTCTTTGAATGGAGAGCCGGGGAGGAGATTCAGAACGATGTCGGTATTGTATTTCGAGAGCGCTTGACGGGACATCTTGAGCGCTTGGATCATGGAGTTGAGATCTTTTTGGTCGGCGCCATTACTAGTGGTTCCGGTGTCGAAACTAAAAAGGGTGTTAGGGTACTTGACTTATGACCGAGGATGAGGGTATCATACTAGTTGAAATCGATCTGGGGCACATCAAGAGGATCAGCGCTTCGTAGCTTGACCGTACCCGCTGTATTTCTGGTATGTGCCTTGAGTGTATACCAGGAATAGCTATGTCACGATCAGTATTGCCTACTCCATGTGAAGGCATGAAGCGCGACTTACAAATTGTGCTTGTCAACGATGTGATCGTACCACTGTGGGAAGTATCCAGTAAAATTTGCTGGAGATCCAAATATAAACATATCAACATCTGAATTATCAGCGTAGTCTGAGTGCGCAACCATCGTGGCTGCCAATCCATCCGTAGAATATGTTCCACGAGCAGCCAGAACGCCAAGGTCTGGGTTGTTCACCCACTGCTTGTAGCACTCGTCATGAGGTTTCGCGTCGAGCGTGCAACCTTCTAGAATTGAAAAGTCCTTATCATGCTGGACGTTGAGGCCAATCTCGTATCTGTCTTGCATGTTTGTGCCAACACCAGGCGAGTCGTGGAGAACTTCGATGCCGAAGGACTCGAGCTCAGATTTTGGCCCGATTCCGGACAGCTTCAGCATCTGAACAGTATTCTGGAGATTCAATCAGTAAATATAGACAAGAGAAAATTGTATAACTCACGTAAACACCACCAGCAAGGATGACCTCCTTCGTCGCTTTGACGCTGCCGTGAGTACCTTTCCCACCACTCAACGGACTGGCACGATAGAGATGACTTCCCTCCAAATACTGAACGCCAGTCGCCTTCGGCACATCTCCAGAAGTATCAAAGTCTACCTTCGTGACGAAAGTGTTGGTCTTGACAGTAAGCGGTTTCCCTTGAGCGACGACATCCTTGATGCGCTCGCGGACACTCTTTCGAGTTCCACCTTTCATGATCAAAGGGATTGGATAGAAACCCGTTGTAGAATCACGATTAGGAACACGTGCATTTGGGTCGTTCAGAAGTGCATTCGCAAGTCCGACTTCTGGCTTCAGCAGATCCAGACCTGGAGAAATGACGCCTGCACCACCTGCAAGTTGTCGAACGAGTTGCGTGTCGCGAAGAAGAATCGTGGGATCTGTGGGCTGGACGTATTGCCATTCGTATAACTTGTCTAGATACTGCTCCATGTTCGAGGCCGACCAGGAAGAATCGCCTGTGACGGAAGCAATGTTGTCCCACTACCCATGATGAACGGTTAGCTTTGGATGTCTTTGAGCAAAGACAAGATGCAGATTGAACTCACATCGCTGTCATGAGCGGTTATGAATATAAGCGCGTTATGTGTGACACATCCTCCAAGAGTTCCGGCTCGAGGATATAGGATTCCCTTGTCGGTCGCTCCCGCGGGAGGGGTCAAGCCAGTGTAAAGGCCACTCGGAGTATCATAGACATATTTGGGATCCTTTTTCGCCCGCGTCTGATCTTGGTAGTGATTCACGAAGAACTATCATGTAATTGTTAGAAATGATAATTTCAGAGATCCTGTTCACCGCTACTTACATCCCATCGAAGCTGCTCATCTCCAGAGACGAGTGTTTGGAAGATTGGAACAGTTGTATTCGGATTATTACTTTGATCGTCGCCAGCTTCGATAAGCAAGACGCTGTGTCCTTCCATAGCCAGCCTTGACGCAAGCGGTCCACCGCCGGCCCCGCTACCTACGACGATGTATTCGTACTCAGCTGCATCACTCGCCTGTCTTGGTTCTCCTGCCGGCAAAGCCGACGTGAGGGTTATTCCGAGTAAGAGAAGATACTTTACCGTTTGAAACGCCATGCCGAAGGTTGAAGAAGAATATGATGAGTTCAGGTTGAGCTAGAGGCCGATTAAAATTATCGAGCTGGAAGGTCGGGAGTTTATATGTTGAGATACAGAGTAGCATTTCAAGTGCCGGAAGTTGAACCAGAAACCCAACCATTCAGAATATACGTTGCTCATGTCTCTGTTGGGATTTGGTCGATGTGTCGGAAACAACCATCACGATCAACTGACTGATCTGTTTCAAAGTGGATCTTTCTGGCCAATTCTCTTCACCGTCAATATTACATTGCGAAAAGGTGTTCAGCTCCTTGCACAAGTATCGGCACCACTTTCCTTAAAAACAACAACATGGCCGAATCCGGAATCGATCAAGACTTTAGTGAACAGAATTTGGACGAAAGAGCGGAACTGGAGTGGCAAATATGGGGAAAGTGAAGAAAGGGATATGCTTTGGTGGGGAAGATCGACCCTCGGAACTGCTAATTGAGGGGTGGATCCCTCGCTAGACTGTTTTTCTCACGAACCCCTCAAGCGACAAAGACTTGATTGGACAAAAAGTAGGTACCTTAATGAACTTCTTTCCGCTTTGCGGGGTCGATCTGGCACGAGCTCTGAGTGTGGGGAAAAACTCAGGGTTTTGGTTTTTACAGCTCAAGAAGTAGAAGCTCCTCTAGCCCCTTTTGAGCAAAATTTCTCTACCGATTCAGAAGTGCCGATAAGTGCGATTGGCAGGAGGTCCACAGTGACTCTTGCGTTTGTCAGTGGGCTTTGCAGTAATACTTTGTTATTATGGCGGCAGATTTGGTCTTCACGAAGAAGAAGTGACATCAGCTCGAACACATCGGATTTCTTCTTAGGTTCATATTTTTGAAAAGTATATTTTTTTGGGGGAAAACGATGAAGACACGAAATGTCTAATTTTCATCTCATACCGAGCTAATGACGCAGCCAATACAGGGGTCCGAATGCGTGTCAGCATCCCGCTCCACACCTTGAATGTCAACATGATTCTCCTGAAAGTGCCATATCTAGTTCCCTAGATCGCCCCCAAAAATCATCCACCCAAAATACACACAATGACAGAGGTCTTTCCGTCAATGCCGAATTTGAAGGCCATTGTATTTGACCTGATGGGCACATGCTGCGACTGGCACTCCAGTATCCTGCCTGCACTCCAAGCAAGCCCAGCCCACCACCATCCTACCAGCATCCTCCCTACTAGAACTTGCCACAGACTGGAGAGCTGGCTTCTTCAAAGAGATCCACTCACGATTTCAAGCACGCTTGCCGGCGGAAGATATCGATGTCACGCATCGGCGAGTGTTGGATCGACTGCTGGAAGAGAAGGGATTTGACCAGACTATTTGGGGTGAGATCGTGAGAAGAGAACTGGTGGAGAGGTGGTATGTGCAGATTGGTTAAACTGGAATTCGTAGAGAAGGTCTATCAATGCCGACTGGAATTAAGCTTGGCTGGATGCGTTGCCTGGATTGTTGAAATTGCGAGAGAAGTATTTCGTGTATGTATGATTGAGGCAATCTATTTAGGTGATTGAGTAACTGCTAATTCTTAGGAAGCGTTGTTCTCGCAAATGGGACGACTCGATTGCAACTTGACATCGCGAGTTCATCCGGTCTCCAATTTCATGCTCTGTTCTCATCTCAAGTGCTGGGACTCACGAAGGTCAAGTGTTCCCGCTTGGCGATGGCTTGATGCTCCTGCTGACACCCAGATTCCAGCCTGACCCACAGATATATCGTAAAGCAATAGAACTGATGAATGTTGAGCCTGCTGAATGTCTCATGGTTGCGGCTCATGCATGTGATTTGAGAACGGCGAAAGGAGTATGAGTCTGTAATCGCACTTCGGATCAGAACAAATCGGGCCCCGGAGCGACTTGACTGACTTAGTAGCTAGAAGGACAGGAGAAAGTCATAGATGGGATGGAAAAAGCGCAGATGCTTGTCGATATCGCGCAATACTTTGAACTGTGAAGCATCTCCATTTTGTCCACTACGAACTTTATCTGATGACCCTGCTACCTGGTATCTTGCGTTCATTCCATCTTTAAAAAAATATTGACTGCACAAATCAGAATGGATTGTACGCATCGATAGCCTCATCAAATGCCGCCAAAATTGGAGCTTGCAAGTTCTGCGCAACAGGCTGAAGTTCCACTGGAACCTTCGCCGTGACCGCGTCTCCGAAATCCACAGTAGCACTTCTCTGTTGCTTCAAGTTGAGTAAGACAATAGGCGAGACGATCAGCAGCTTGTCGAACTTGCTCTTGGCGTCAACGGTGGTGTCGAGAGTAGATGTGACTGTCGAAGACAAAGCTTGGATCTTTCCTGCGAGGCCGATTGCCTCAAGACTGATGTCTGTCAGTAAGTGGTATTGCAAAATAGCGTGTTAGATGAACATACGCTGTCAAGTTTGCAGATGCTTCTGCGACTTTGGTTCCTTCGTTGATGGTCTTCAATACTCCGACAGAATTTACCAACAGGTCACCAATATCTGTGAGACCCAAGATGGGGTTGTCCGGGAATTCTGCAACAGTCTCGTTCAACTTTTCTGTTGCCGCAGCGATGTTGTCGATTGCTGCGGATATGGATGCTCCATCTGCCACGACGTGGGACACCAAGAAGGTGACAGGGAGGAGGATTTGAGTGAGACGCATTTTCAAAGGAGCTTCGAAGTTGAATAACTGGCAGATGGGATGTCGGGTGGGGAAAAGTGGAAAAACGAAGCTTTCATATATACGTCCAACCTTGCTTCCCTAGTTCATGCCAAGTTCTAGAGTTCAAGCCATGCCATCTGCTCACTACTGCCGAGGTGGCTTTCATGATGCTATACGAGATGGATAACGGTAGCTAAGGCAGCGATGACAAGGCCCTATGCGAAGCTTCGCCCGGACTCCCTCTAATCTTTCGGATCGATTCCGCAATTCGTCCAAAAACTTCTCTAAATCATGCTTCTTCGCTAGACCTCGGTGGCATCTGATAACTGCTCACCGCATTATTATGATAAATAGAAATGCTTCCTCCTTTGACGATAAATCTTCCGTCGTGTAGACCTTCCTGGATACTATAATTCCTTGCCGGAGCCCTACGAAGGGAATTGAATGATTGGTGAGGAGCGCGGAGTTTTGGACTTTTAAGTTTGTGGCGTTCATGGGCCGGCGCAGGAACAGGGCTTGGGATGGCGGGGAAAGGTGGAGAGTGATGTTGATCTGTGGGGTAATTTAAAGAGCCGAGGGCCATGTGGGAATGGAGGCATGCATGTGAAGCATCGTGAAATGATCTCAAGAGGAGGTCAACCTGAGAAAATTGGACAAAAGTTGTTCGTGACTCGGAATAAGCTGCATGGTTTCTTGATATTTATGTCAAAGATAATGTCGCTTTAGTCACTGTCTACTGCACGTATCATAAGGTGTTGACTGGTCGTAAACCACGTTTCTGAAAGCTTTTGTAGATCCAAGCTCGCTGATCGGGAAGGTTTTAGCTTTCGTGGGTGCCTCCAAGTTGTCTACTCTCAACAGAGTTCAAGCTTGTGATGCCGAAACCGAATGTCGTCGTCGCTGATCACTTTAGCAGCATTCGTACCATGACATAATTGAAGCTTTAAACAGAACCGTCCAATGCCTCTAGATACATGGAATGATTCTCTCTCATCGACACACATTCCAACGGTTCAAAATGACTGTTCCCAGTCGTTCGCATCCTTCTACTCGCTCTCAGCCTTCATCTCGTTCCAGGGGCTTAAGCTTGCCATTGATTGGTGGTTATGCAGCCAAAAGTAAGAACGGGAGTCATCGTGATGTCTTCGATATATATCACTACCAAATATTCCGTTTTCTTTCTAATTCCACCCCCAGTTTGCATTGATATCAGGACATCGCTTCTCGCCAAGCACCATGACCAGAAGCAGGCTCGAGGCACTGGTGAATTGACCCTACAGCGCGTATCTGAGTTCCAGGAAATTATAAAGCATAGCGTTACTCTTGCAATGGAGTCTCGCTGCATACCTACCTTTTGAGTCTCTCTTCTTTTTGCCTAGAGTATCTCATGCGATGAAGATATCGTCAAGCGAAGTTTTCTGTGCCCAGTTTGCCCCGCACGGAAATCCCCCCGCAAACCCATCTAAATGGCGGGGTCATGATGTGGTCGCGATGCTATCCAATGCATGACAACGAAAGTCTGGCGAAAGTATCACCGTCGTCACGAAGTGTATCGCCCTTTTGTCGTCGCTCTAGGATTAGGCACTGGGAACGGCAGACATTAGGCGAATTGACACAGACATTGCGAACCCCGACCGACCTCGGACATGAGGTAGCTGGAACACGTTACATCTCTCCCATTCACGATCGACGCCTGCAGGATTGAATTCTCAAGACATCCAATCCAACGACAGCTTTCGCGTCAGCCATGATTACCGAAGCTTTGGTGGTGCAGGAGCCAGGTGCCCTCTTTGCATACCGAACCATTACCGTAGAGGACAATCTCCGAGATGATGAAGTCCTCGTTGAGATCAAGGCAACCGGAGTCTGTCACACGGATTTGAATTTCGCGAAGGAAAAGACTGTTCCTGGATTATTTCCGGGGGTGTTCGGCCACGAAGGTAGATTACACTATCCTGTCCTCCCTTCAAGTGGACCGCGGGTCCAAACTTTTCGCGCATGCCGAGATTGACATTTTCCAGGGGCTGGAGTGGTAGTCAAGACAGGCGCGTCTGTCAAGAACACTTCGGCTGGGGATCATGTGCTACTCACATACACCTGCTGTGGAGATTGTAAGTACTGCAAGAACCACGAGAGCTCTTTCTGCTATGACTTTGAAAAAGGGAATTTCGGCGTCGGGAGAAATGATGGATCGAAGGCGTACAGTACCGAAGATGGAGGCGAGATCACGTCGCATTTCTTTGGGCAGAGTTCATTCTCGAAGTATGCGGTCGTGATGGCGACGAGTGTGGTGAAAGTCGACCAGAGCTTACCTTTGGACGATCTGGCGCCTCTTGGTTGTGGGATTATGACTGGTGCTGGAGGTGAGCATTCCATGCCGATGAGAATGGCTCGAATTAATTGATGATACAGCCATGATGAACGTTCTGAAGCCGAAAGGAGAAGATATCGTTTGTGTAGTGGGTGTTGGTGCTGTCGGCTTAGCAGCACTGATGGCGCTGAGACTCTCTCCTTCGCCTCCCAAGAAGGTCATTGCTGTAGATATTGTTCCGGAGAGATTGGAGCTAGCCAAGAAGTATGGTGCCACGGATGTAGTCAACTCTCGCGAAGTTGAGGATCTGAAGACTGCCCTGTTGGAGGTAACAGGTGGCAAAGGAGTTGATGGCACCATTGATACGACTGGCAGACCCGAAATTGTTGGAAGCCTGTTGAAAGCATCCGCTAAGAAGGGGATGGTTGTACAAGTTGGTGTCGGCCAGGTAAACAAAGCTTTATGTGTTCAATCGTATCTCGCTGACATTTTATACAGCTGACAGCGGAAGTTTCGACATGTATATTCGATACTGTCAACACGGGCCGAGTGTATCTAGGATGTGCTATGGGAAATTGCTATCCACAAGAGTTTATTCCATTGCTTGTGGGTGCATGGAAAAGTGGCTACTTCCCGTTCACGGACTTGATTGCCAAATATCCGGCCAAGGATATGAATGATGCAGCGAAGGATGTCCTGAGTGGAAAGGTCATCAAAGCTGTGTTAGTCTGGGATTGAGACTTGGAAGCTCACAAGATATTAGTCTCATTGTATAATTGATATAATTTACTCCATAACCTCTGAACAAGGCCAAGTTCCTTATCGAGTTCCAACGAGAAAATAAACATTGCAAGCGACCAGGAAGGCCAAGAAAAATGCTGCCCCTAAGCTATCACGTGCTTAGCGTGCTTCACGGGAAAGGGACATTCGCGACGAGTTCTTTCTTTTCCGCGACTCCACAACTCGATGATGGCATCTATCACACCCTGCGATGAAGATTTGCTTACAGCGTTGATATCTCTGCGAGTGGATTGCTCTCATTTGGTCCGTGCGAAGGTCCAGGAAACATTCTGCAAAGAGAACAATTGAATAGTGAGCGAGAAGAGGTTGAAGACGTGCAGGGACAGGCATAACTTGTATCCTGCTCCCGTTCGCACTTTACAAGTATTAATTAATCCACACAAGACCTAGAGTCAGGAACAGTGTTGATACATAAACTCAGTCCATGGTACGTCAAATCGAGATCCCGATTACTATCGACCTGCTCGCTGGCACAAATGGCAGATGAATCTTCCGTCCTGTTCGACCCCTCGTTCGGCAAATCCTTTCCCAAGTTCTGCAAGCTTCCAACGTCTCTGCAGCGTCGAATATGATCATTTACAATACCTCGGGGTGCTACAATCATCGGGGTAGCATTTACGGACAATGAGTTGAACCTCGGGCGACCAAGCGATAACCCATGCCAATACAGATGCAGCAGTCTCCATGTTGGTGCGCTGCCGGTCTGCGGACAACTGAAATATAAGAACTTCAACATATTAACCGTTCATCTTACGAGAAGGGCGAAGTCGGTCAGGATAGCAGAACAATCCCAGGTTGTGTACATACGGCCAGAAGACATGAGGTATGTGGCGGATATCCAGACATGAGACATGAACTGTTTCCTGCTCAACGAAGGAAACCATCTTGCAGTACGAAACCTGGCTTTGAATCACTTTTCATCGAGACTGTGACCATGAGAAGGCCAGCAGGATACATGATCTGAGGGTTGCACAATTTGGAAACTCTTCACGCCGTTGGAGGGACCGATACTCTGGACTAGTGTCTTATGCCAAGGATACATTGCGCGAATATCGAGATGGCAGAACTCCAGAAGGAACCGCTGATCGAGACTCGGAATGCTCCTTGCGAACTCGGGGTATACCAGGATCTCGACGAGTCCTATCACGGACTTGTGAAGGCTTTTCCTTTGTTTGGAAGCTGGAGGGCGCCAAAGCTGCGTTGTCGCCAACTGAAAAGGAAGTTCTGCAAATCAAAGTTGTCGTTCGGACTTCAGCATAAGAGCACTTCGAAGCTTTTGAATGGTGTCCAGGATTCAATGTTGGTATAAAATTTACGAACTACTAGAATTCGAGCATCAACACCCTGAGGCACAGTCAACATACAATTAACCCGTCTCTTTTCGCCGATGGCAGTTCAAAGGTTCGCCTTGTGTATTTGACGACAGTCAGATATCCGATTACTGATTCGCGGAAGATCGAGAAGGACCGAATGGATGGCAAAGTTCATGATGGTGAAGGTACTGAAGAGATTTCGGGGACTCCGCAAGCGGTGACATCAAGCCATCAATGTCGTATCGTGACCGAGGTTGTAACATGCCACACTCTGTTGCCGCTATCTGTATTGCTGAGATCGTGTTCAATTTGCTGATATTGCAGACAGCAGACCGCCCGATTGCCAAGGACTCTCCGTCACTTGTGGAGTAAGGTCCACTTCTGGTGCTATCCGGGACGATCCTAATTCCCGCCTGGCAGTTGTGATCCGGCATTTTTGATACCGATGATAAAGCTGCCTCATCTTCAATTGTCCTTTCATGTATGCACCTCAACACGACGATACGAGTAAACACAAAGACCATTTCCTTCACTCCCGGATGATATACCTCTGTACGACGGCGGCATTAAGTCCGCCTTATGCAAGGCTATCATCCTCATCCTCACCGCCAAGTTCATTCCAGACGATCATTCGACGGCAAATTAGATCCGGCAGTGAAACCCCGGAGATGCTTGTTCAGCCACCTCAAAATAACATCCGGTCGCTGCACGTCATTGCCGTTTTTGATTGATTTTACGAGAATCGTGAACTTTGTATCTCATCAGTTGATCAAATACATCTGGAATGGTCTCAGTCTGCTCGGCCTCTTATCCAGAAAGAGCTTGGACAACGTGAGAATAAGCTCGTGGTTTGTTCTCTTTGCATGCAACCCTGGTGAAGTGAGGGTTGAATACGAGGCTCAACGTCATGTCGATCTCGCGTCCCCGCAGCAAGCATGCTTCGAGCCTTCCACTTATGGATAATCTCGAGACAATCAAAAATTCAACAAATATAAAGGTAGGGGCATTCCTTCTCTAGAGAATCATCTCAACCAAGTTGTACTCAATTCCACATCGATATCAATTCTCTTCACCTCGAGTTGTCAATTAACAAAGTAAATACCTACCAAAGATCTTTTCCAGAACCAGAATGCGCACTTCAATCCTCCTCAGCAGCCTCGCATTCGCGACTGGCATCTCAGCACAATACTACGCCAATCAAACCGAACCCTTCCAACTTATCCTCTCTTCCACAACGAACAGCACGTTGAACGGAGCCGCCCTGTATGCATGCCATGAAGGAGCTGCAATTGAAGGACTCTGTGTCGGAGCAAGCGGACCACCATCTCTGTCAAATACCTACAACTTCAACTACACCGACCAACAAACTCCCGACGAGGTCCTCGGATACACAGGACTGGTGACCTGGGTCCTGCACGGCGGTAATTTCAACGCATCCTCTTCTCTGCAACTCGAGCCACAGCCCACGACGAATGTCGCTGTTCCTCTGTTCTTCCCAGGAGACCAAGGATTTGCTAGCTTTGGCTTCGACCAAGAGGATAAGCTTTACGTGCTTGGATACTTGGACAACACTGTTTCGCCACCGGTTTACAAGACGCAAGCTTACTACCACTGGTATGCATGCATCACGAATGCTGGATATGTCTACCAGACTTTGGCTTGGACTGTTAGTAGTGGTGCTCCTGAGAATCCAAGCTGTCAGAAAGTTGATGTCAAGCGGGTGTTCATTTGAGGGAATTAGAAGATGAGGGAGGGGCGGCCAGGACATGCGAGGAGATTGTGACGAGGCACTGCTGAAGGCAGACTGAACCCTATAAACTAATGAAATAATGATACTCCTCTAATCACTGGGTTCTCTGCCATATATGGTAACGCTGCTTTTGTCTCTGTCTTTGTTGAAGTCATACCTGGGTTGCTCCTTCCCGACAGCAACGTCGAGCGTTCCGTCTCAGAGAAACTTTCAACGATCTAGCATGAAGAGAGAGACATCTCTAGGAAGGTTTTATTCTTCTCCATCATCATCATCATCATCATCATCATCATCAACAACAACAACATCAACTTCAGGTATCACCAAGCAATCCATTGTCAACAACATCGACAACTCGGAGATAGCTGTTCACCAACAAACATCGCTTTTTCTCCAGCTTCGAAAGTCCGCCAAACCACCACCTTCACTGTAGAGACTCACACGGTGCGGATCGATCATGCGTTACCTAGTTGTTGCAGTCCTCGCCTTCATGGCTGGCATCTCTTCAGCTGCCATGTCTCCACAGCCACCCAAGTACCTGGTGCAGTCCACGCCTTTCAACCTCATCGTACTCTCGTCGAACAGCACTCTGAACGGCACACATCTCTACGCCTGCCACGAAGGCGCAGCAATCCAAGGTCTATGCACCAACTCCTCCCGAGTCATTTGAGAAGGCCCAAACCCAGAGAAGATCGCGGCACACACCGTCAGATTCTTCTTGAACACTACAACCGAGCCAGTTCAACCAGGCACCGATCTATCAGACACAGAACGAGGGCCAGGTATTCTGACGTGGTCTTTCGTGCACATGACGGTCTCCCTCAGCATGAAGTTCTACGAGAACTATTGCACCAACGTCATCATGCCCTTGTTCACCACTGGCAGTGCCAACGAAGTGATGGTGTCTTTCGACGAGGACGACAAACTGTTGATGTGGAATTGGCATGACGAATCCGAATTACCAAATTGGTTTAACATGGGCTATACGAGGAAGGCATATTACAACTGGTACATCTGCAGAACCAATGAGGGCTATTTTTTGGTGACTGTCTCATGGGTCACTGGAGGTGTACCACTCAATCCAAGTTGCCAGAAGGTTGATATCAAGAGGGTTGCTGAGGGAAGTGATTGATGAGCTTGGAAGCCTGTACTGGAGGAAATGACGTTTACGATGGGCATGACTGAGGCTGCTGGTACATGTCAAGGTGTAGAGAAGAGCTGGACCTGCGTGCAGGTGAAAATGCGGCATTGCATGGACATGGCAGACCACGAACAATCGAGTTATGCACCCTCTTTACTTTTTAACTTTGTGTCTTGTTGAACACAATTCCTGCTGCAAAACATGATATCTAAAACATCAAATGCCTCACGAAAGAACGAGCTCCATCTTTCTTTGTTAAAGAAACAACAGAAATGTGGCTCAATTTGTCATTATTCCTTGCTCTTCATTGATCGAGATGTCGTCTCAAGGACTCTCTCTCCATTCGACCTGGTACATTATGGCTTCGTAATTCTGGTGCCGGAGCTTTCTCTCAAGTCGGTTCGCAAGATTCTGCGTTCACTCGTTTCCACCGTTCATGACTTCACAAATCCCGAGTCATGTTGTGGGAATCTGCCGTGGCTCGCTCCAAGCGTATACTTGCTGCGTCTGCGCTGATGATGCTGAAAGCCAACTTCGTCGAATTCATCAGTCAGGACATCATTGAAAAGCTCGCGTGACTGAAATTTCTGCCGTCACGACCTACAAATTGTTCATCAGTGACACCTTAACGTATATCTTTTTTACCTTACTCAAGAACGACCATTGTTTAGGAGGCTTTCAGGCTGATATCCTTGATGTTCTGGGAGCAGGAAATCACAAGTACGAATCCAATACAAACTTAGAATCATGCTCGCCGTCTAATTCTATGTATATATTGAACGAACTCTAACGGAACATCTCATATGAGACTGATCAACTGAAAAGAGCGGAGTAATTGAGACTCATCACAGACATGCCTGAGGATAGACTCTCCGTGTAGGTCACGCCATATCTCCCGGATACCGAGCTGCTACAACTATTCGAGCTGTCATCAATGATAGCTCTACTTCTTCTGGAATGAGTGGGCCCATTTTTCCCCAATACGTGACGGAGTTTTCTATCCAGTTCCCGCCTCCGAATAGAATATTGTGACGCATCATCCCATGACCTTGGACACAATTCTAGCTTCGACTCTAGTGCTTGCACCAGTTTGCAGTAATCCCCCCTCAGTTTCAAGGGGAAGATATTCGGAAGTTCCATGCTTCCAAATGCCCTTTCTAGTGCAGCAATCGACCGTTTCCACATCTTATGCCGTTGATAATGTTGCGCGCAATCGACGTATGCCGATGCTTTGACGATCTTTTGTTTCACAAGATCAAATACAATGAATCGCTTCGCCTCAAGAGCATGAAACATGGTACTAGCAGTTTCGTCCCAACTGGACTCGGAGCAAAAATTGGCGATTGCGAGAGCATGCGTGACGATTGCGGCATGGCGCTCATGTGTTTCATCGATATAAAAAGCACAAAATAAATGTCGAAAGATCATCGTCAATCGCGCTGGGACGAAGGAATTCTGGCACTTGGAGAAGCGGCAGAGGTTTATGATGGCATCATGCAATGCATCACCTGTGTCGACGGAATATTGCTCCAAGAGGTTGAGTGAAATCATGTCAATCAAGGATCCCAGGAATCGTATCTTCTGATCCAAGCTGATCCCGCTGATGTGTCCAGAAATAGAAGATTCTGGAAGATCCCAATGCAGGAAACTAGGACTGAGCCGTATTCTTGTGATCAGAGAACTCAAGAGACCAGAATTCTCATCCAACTGACGTTGCTCGTCCAGAATGAGTAATTCATCTAGAACCTCCATGACCGTGAGCTCCTCAATTGTGTCAAGCCGAGAACCAAGCGCGAAGAACTTCTCGCAGCAAGCTATAGGTTCGTCTAATTCGTATTTGACCTGAGAACGAGAAAATATCATCAGTATCGCATCTAGATGTGGGCCGAAAGATGGTTCGTATTGATACAAGCGACAGTACTCCAATATTGCCTGTAGGTATTGAGCAGCGGCACCAGCGACCAACTTGTGCGACTCATCTCTGATAGCAATTCTCAGATGTTCTTGTAAGGCAAGGAGGTCCTGTTCGACCTGCAGTCCTTTCTGCTCTATGAGCTCGTACTCACCCGTGGAAAGAGCTCGCGGGAGACCCTGTGCGTGTTGCACGGCGAGCCTGACGTGGTACTTGACGAACGAGGTGTTGCGCTCCACGATGGTGCCCTCGTTCATTAAGCATGGACTCTGATTGAGATGTGCTTATGGCAGATAGCAAGCGCAGGACTTCGCTCCAGAATGGCCAAGAAGGCATTAAGATGTACTGGCATTGCAGGAGTGTCCTGCAGGAGTTTGCGGATACTATCACCACAGAAAAGAATATCTGATCCCCCGAGAGACCTCGGAACAACTCTTCTGTCGATTGATCTATCAACATCTGGCGCTGGCTGCTGCACTACTACGTCTGCTGCTAATGCTGGCACTGGTGATTCTGGCTGAGGAAGAGCTGTCGTCTCAGCCATAGATAGTTCTGGCGATGGTGATGCGGAGCTTAATGGGGGATCGGGAGTCACGACTTGAGCTGGTGAATCCTGAGCAGCTATGCATGGGTTTGTTTCCCGGATAGGTGCCAGTTCCTCGCAGGCTTCTGGAGTATGGTAAATAATGTGAGGCGGTGTTTCTAAGGTGTCAGCGAAGTCCATGGTGAACATCTATCTTGCCACCCTACCAGCAATCGGCGGCAAATCTGCCATATCAGTCGCAGTCAGCTTTCTCTTCTTGAAGTTTTCGATTCTCTCGGACTCGATCTTGATGTCCCCACGGAAGAACACGGTGTCTTTGCCCTCCTCGGCTTTTCGCTTGTCAGCCTTTGCAGCGATGATGAAAGCCATCTCGTTTGCGGGCAAATTCTTCTCAAAGTTCCACTCTTTAACTTTAGCTTTCCACGATCGCAAGCTAGTTTATCATTTCAGCTATCCATCGGCCGGTAAAGCAGGAACAAGACAGGCATACCTAAATTTGAAGCCATGCTTGGTCTCCAGAGCTTGCATGACTTGTTTCAGAGGTATATTTTGTTCCACGTAAAGTTCGTAAATTTCTTCCTTGTGCGACTCCCACTTTGCAATGCTTCGTTCGCGCCGGATTGAAAGCGTGGGAAGCTCTGGATGTATGCTGAGGTCCTCAATGCTGGGAACGGGCTCGCTTGGCTCTGCAATTTGCGACATGATGGTTGAAAGCTAGAAGCGTGACGATAGGTTGATGTTTGATTGTTTGGAGTATCTCCTCCTTGCGTAGTCTGATCTTCTGGAAATTAGTGTAGCGATGAAGAAAAGAGGAGAGAGTTTGGATTGCGAGAATATCTTTGGATAGTGAAGCGGACGCACGAGGCTCGCCTTGATCCTGACTGGCGGAGAGGGCTGGCCAGTCACATTTCAGGATGGAAGTGCAATATGCCAACATCTTGAGCTAAAAACGCCACATGCTCACGGTACAGGAGCCTTACGACCTCAATGGTAGGGTCCCAAATAGTTGAAGACAACAATTTGGCTCGGAGTGTCTCGACAAGGCCCGACGTGAGCACGCAGCAGTGCAGGCGGATAGAAGTGCAATATGAGAATCGAGCAATTGAACTCTTGTAATCGCTAAATTCCACGAAAGGCTCATAAGAAGAGCGCAGAACAATTGAAGCTGATATCAGACATCATACTCTCTGAATAGGTGACCCCGTATTTCCCAACATTCGAGCTGCTGTGCCCGCAGATTCACAGTTGAGCCTCGGAGTCCCAAGTTTCGCATCTCTATCGTCCGCCAGGATGGAATCCAAGCGCTCGTCCATATCAAGGAGCTCTTTCAACGGGGTCGAAGAGGTAGAGTACCGCCAAGCTCGCGAGATACCTTCAAGAGCCGACATGAGTTGACCCGACAATGTGTGATACTCTACAGCATCCCCTGAGAAAAGCAGTGTGGTTGTTATAATCTGATAAGCATCTGAGAGAGTGCTTACGGCGCCCTTCCACCGTTCCTGGCGCCTAAGATGATGCGCATACCAAATATATGCCCGAATTTTGTCGAATTTACGGCCAACGCGATCAAGCGCAGCAAGACTTCCGCCCATCAAAACTGAAAACATAGTGTCTGCCACCTCACACCAGCCAATTTCCGAACAGACATTCGCGATTTCGAGGGGCTTGAAGAGGATGTCAGAGTTGGGATCTCGGGAGCCAAATTTCCAGATTGTGCCAAACCCTCCAAACGGGACCAATAGCTCGCATGCCAAATGTTTGATTCTCTGGAGGCTTCAATTGTCGGTGTCATCGATATTGCTGAGTTGTAAATCGACTTGGTATAGCTGGCTTCCATTCTCGCACGAGTAGCTGTGCTTGAAGACCCATGCCCAGTGGACAATCAGGAGCTGAGCCAGCTCGTTTTGGTCAGATTGGCGGGAAACAGATCTGCAGAGGAGCTTGCAAAGCGAACATTGAGCTTTCCACCTGACGATGCTTGGGTCCGATTCCATCTCATCGATGACTATGCGATATCGACGTTCGGCATCGGCAAATTGCCCATCTGCTTGGGATTGATCGGCTAGTGGTATCATTGACTTGATCTGCAGGTCCGGCGATACATTGGGGTGGCAGTGAGAGTCAACACTGGGCTGAGTGTTACTCATGCTAAGCGATGGGATGGATGAGGAGAACATTTCATCTGTTTGAACTGATCCATCGCCGATGACTGTTGGATCTGGAGTAGGGTAAAATTCTTCCGAGGATCGACTATCCTCCATGGTCGAATCTTTGTCTTGGAGACTTGGTTCGGGTGTGAAGTATCTGATATTTGGTGGGGCAGCTTTCCCATCCATTATCAGTCTCAAACCAACTAGAAGAGCCACACAACATACCTGCATCGACGGGCAGTCTTGACGACGTCAATTCAGATTTATTCAACTTCTTGAAATTCGCAATCCTGTTCTGCTGGACTATGATACCGCCTCGAACGAAAACAGTGTCTTTGGGAGTTATCGGATGGGCCTTCCTCTCGTCATACTTCGAAGCTACGAATGCCATGTCTTCCGCGGGAAAGTGCTTTATGAAGCCCCATTCTTTCATTTTGGCTTTCCATGCACGGAGACTAAGAGTACAAATGAGAAAACAATGTGAGGTAGCGGGGCTGGTTAACACAAACCTACGCTTGAATGCGTACTTCGAACTTATAGCCTCCATGGTTGTGTCCAGAGACTCGTCTTGGATCATGTACAGGTTCCGAATGTCGTCTTTGCACTTGTCCCACTCGTGGTCACTGCGCATGAGACGCATTGATTTAGGCAATGGCTCCGAAGCCGTCCCTTTGATACTTGTGATGGGAGAGTTCCGCATCATAGCCCGTGGCTGTTGATGCGAGAATCTGGAAAGGCTGGGTGATGCCTTCAAGCTCCAGCATCGACCGCAAGTTCTGTCTGGTACAACGTGGAATTAAAAGCTTCTTGAGAGACGATGTCCAAGTGAATAACTGCAAGTTGAACGAACGCAATATACCAGGTTGCTCATGATAAGAATTTGGAAGATATGACAATGCTGGTGTCAACGATAACTTGGTGGATGAGCCGACCAGTCAGAGACTGGGATGAAGGTGCAGCGAAGGACGGCCTCGGTATGGGTGCGCCAACGGCACACATAATGCAGCCCTCAGCTCGCACATCATTCCTTCGACCACCTGCGATTGGTGTATCAAAAAAAGCAATGATGATAAGGAAAGAATATCTGTGACTGAGACTCGGAATGCTGGAGGTAGCAGCCTTGTATGGAGAAGGTGGCAGCCTAGTGCCTCTTCTACATTGCCATCGCATTGCCTCTTGGAGTCCTCGGTACAGGCATAAATTGCGGCCCTGTGGACATACAGCTAATCATGATTGTCGTTGACATTCTTGAGATAGGGGAGATGTCCTTTACGAGGCGTGGATTAAAGCTTAAAATTAGCTTTCGGACACGTGCCGAGCAGATGCACGTGACATCACAACTTTTAGGTGATCGAACCTCTTCCCGTGGTAAAGCGAATTACATGGGGACAAGAACAGGCAAACAGATATCCCCTAAGACGGAAGCATTACAATTCTTATGTATTTATACAAAATGTACAACTTTCATAGATTATGGCACGCGGAAACTGCGGACACCCTTCACGCACAGTCAGTCGAGGCAAAGAGGCTTGCGGAAAGCATACTGCAGAGTTTCTATCATAGTCTCATATTCATCGTATAAAGGATTAAGTATATATGTAAACGAGTGACGACTTGCCTCAGCATACAAAATGAGGCAAGCACAGTGCAACGCTAATAAATGACAGCAATCTCCGATCGAGTCTTTCCGCTCCCGGTCTCGAACACCAAGATAACCCAAGCAGAAACATATATAGCAAGTAGACAGATGAACAAAATGAAGGGGTATTCTCTACACATATATACTCGCTCGTGCGCCAACGCTCGATGCGCATGCCCGAATCCAACCTGCTCCTCGCTTGCTATGCCATCCCACTCCGATCCATGCCATGCCGCGTCCCAAACTCCAAAACGAACCCCTAATGCAATTCTCTGTAGTAAGCAGAGTAGCTGACACCTGTCACATCGCTCACACTGTAAGTAACTCCGTACTTCGAACTTCGCGTGGTGTCTTTATCCCAATCTTCTTCTTCGCTCTCGTCAAGCAACCCACTCAGTTGTAGTTTCTTCCAACATAACAGCTTCTGATCGGCGTGGTCGATCTTCCGCATCGATTCTCGCGTCGACGCATCCTTTGTCACATTCGGTTCCTCGGCGACGGCTTTCTTGATGAGTGACCAAGTCTCGCGCAATTGATCGACTGGCCCTTCTTGCACTGCTGATTCGCGATCTCCAGCCATGAGACACTTATATGCGTGCAGGATGTCGCGGATACATTTCCGCCATTGCTTGCGCCGTTGATGCTGCATGCAGTATGCGATGAATGCATCGGCTTTCTTGCGGCCGTAGATAAAATTGTCCAGAGCGTGAATTCTGGGCACTGTTACGAGATACAGCATTTCGGCGGTGTCATACCAGTCTTGCTCGGAAATACAAGAAGCGAGACGCATGGCTTCGAGGAAGACTTTTGGTGGGATGTTCTGTGACCAGCGACAGACGGCGCTAGGTCGGATTAGGAGAACTTGTAGCTGAGAGACCGATGATTTCATCTCGTCCCAGTGTCTATCGTGTTTTACTTTGGTAAAAGCATCCGAGAGGGCCGTTAGTACGCCACCGATTTCCTCGCCCTCGAGTGAGTCATCCGTCATGTACTCGCATAGTGTCGATACGAGCATGTGTACCGCTTTGTCAAGCCGTCCTACAACGAAGAGGAGTGTTCCGAGCGAGCGTTGACATTCTAGCCTCTCCTTGACCATACTGAGATCTTTGAAGCCAGTAAATGCTTTCGTGTAGAGGTCTTCCGCATCATCCAAGCGATTAGACCGCCGTAGTAAGTCCGCAAGCGCATGTGTCGTCCGCATCGTTTCTGCCCCTTGACCAAGCTCCTTCTCGCAAGTTACCAGTAGCCATCGGCATATGAAAACGCTCTGATCCAGATTGTGTTGAGGACCAGTGTTATTGAGTGATCTGAAGAAAAGTAGGAATTCGGGGATGTGTTGCGCGATTTTTCCTTCCACGCTGGGTATTTCGGAGTACTCCACCAAAGCTTGGAGATATGCTGACTCAGCATTTCTCAGAGAGCCGCTTTCTCGATATTGTCGAGCAAGTTCCATCTTCTCCTCAAATGATGCCAAAGTTCCGTCCAGTGCTCTTTCGTCTGCGTTCCCCTCGATAGGTGGCAACATGTCGTCGGAGCCTCGAAGATAAGACATCTGGCCGGCAATATCAAAAGTGGAAAGCCGTGACGCTATCCGTGGAAAGTCAATCACAATGCCGTGCACCAGACTATCTGATGCTTCTGCACTCCCTTCTTTCTCTCCCATTTGCACTTCGGGTGCTTTTCCAGTATCTGGCCGGTCCATCTGATATGCCATCTGGTCACCGTTCGATGAGTTCGATTCGTCTCCTACATGATTGACATCTAGGAATACGGGGTTGATTGTGAGATATTGCATCTGGGGTAGGGCAACATGGTCCTGTGTAGTTTCTTGTGGACTTGGAGATAGTTCTTGGAGATTTGAGGATGAATTGGGCGACGACAATGGCATGAGAGGGCTGAGAACAGGAAGTTCGTCGGTGTAGCTGGGCGGTGCAGGAGTGACCTCAGGCTCTTCCATGTCCTCATCCATCTCTTCTACCTTGGGTTCGTAAATCATTGCTGGTGGTTCCACCCGAGGATAGTCTTGATCCATCATCTGAGGGATACTGTAGGCAGGTCTTGGCGTCACACTATGTTCCATGACAGGAGTGATGCCTTGATCCATCAATGGAGTGACACTTCTTTGATTTCCTGATGTCGAACGATAGTCAACGGGCTCTTCCGGAATAGGCGATGGTGACCGCTCAGGACCTGGGGTATGATAGCTGATATCTCTTGGCGTTCCTAGACGAAAGTTAGATATCGTCGACATCCAGCCAAGAAAGTCTACTCACCTGGATCTGGACTTGCTATCCGGGCTTTGTTGGACATCTTCCTTCTCTTGAAGTGTTCTATCTTCTCCGAAGGTATTTTAGACTCGCCGTGATAGAAAATGGTGTCTTTCCCCTCTTCATTCTTTCTCTTCTCCGTCTTGGCGACAGCAAAGCTCATAATAGCTGAGGGAAAGTACTTCTCAAAGTTCCATTCTTTCAGTTTCATCTTCCATTTCCTAGGGCTGAAGTTCGATGTTAGTTTTGACCCTAGCGGCCACTAATAATATGACAGATGACGGCGCCTACCTTGCTTTGAAGCCATATTTCTCCTCTATCATCCTCATGGTGACCTGGAGGGTCCGGTCCTCCTCAATATAGATCCGTCGGATCTCATCCTTATGGAAATTCCATCTCTTATCATTGCGAAGCCGACAGGATGCCTCCCGAGCGGTCTCCGATGTCTTGACGACGGCATCCTCCCGAGGGAGGAGCTCAGGGCCGAGTGTCCGCCGGGACATCGTGAGGGGTCTAGGAGAGGCTCAAAGGCATATGATCTTATGTAACTGTATCTCTTCAACAACAAGGGTAGTCGTCGGCTATTGCGTAATGAATACCGGAGATGGTGAGGTGCGTTGAAGTCGTGATGGAGATGATCCTGGCGTCTTTGGCCATCGACGGTCGTCTGTCGTCCAGGTCGGTGGCTGATGCGCTGATGCACTTTGCAGGTGACAGGGTTCGAGTCGCTTGATAGGGAGATTGTTGCCAATCGAAAAGTGGAACAATTTCCATGACTAAGACAGAACAGCTCACGTCGGTACGAAAGTGCATTTCCGAGGGCTCTTCACCGAATGAAAATCAGCTGAGCCACTTTGGTATTTCAGCCTCTTTCAAATGGTTCGTGATCCTCAATAAGTTGCATCTTAGACGCGATGATACCCAAGCTAGAGATCAACCTTAAATTTGATCCACAAATAGCCTGCTTACTAGTCATATCTACTTGTTCTCTCGTTGAACATTATCGGCAGTGAAGACTCGAGTATAATATCCTGTAGAATTGTTTGTGGTCGGCGTAGAATCTAGTCAGTCGATAGCCAGGAGTATCTCCATTGTCGCCCGACTTCTTGGAGACATTCATCGCCCAGCCTCTACCCGCCTGAAACAAAGTCTGTGCCACGAACCGCCAGCCTGGACGTGCTGAGCAGTTTCTCAAACGCCAGAAAAATCGAAGCCTTATTTGATAGCGCCCCAGATTACGAACATTATCACCCGGACAGCATTTGGAACTGATATCTCGAAGAATATCGGTTCCTGTCGGTCGCAAGCGAAGACAACCGAACAGAACGATCAACAACTTCAACAACATCCCAACTTACAAATACCAACTCTGAGACGGAAATTGATCATATCCAGCCCTACCTAATCCCAAAAGAGCCCTGTGTCCCGAAAGTTTGAGGCTCAAACGCCCGGATCATGGAGCATACCGCACTCTCACGATTACCCCGCTGCCACCAGCACCCTGTCCTGCGGGGTAATTTGACATTGGCATAGGTTCAATGTCACGACCGGAATTTGAGACAAGAAATAATTATGTACGCAGGGAGTTCTCACAGCAGGGAGAATGCACCGCTTTCACAATAGGTATTTTCTCCCGATCGTTAATTCATGAACTTCGCCAAGATCGTTTCCTGTTTGAGACTAGCCCAGGGGCTCGGATACGCTCATCTTGGCTCTCCAACTCTCGAACATCATTCGGATGGAACTTGGTAGACAACTTTTTTTGAATCGAACAATTTGCTCAACGTTCAGATCATCATCGTTAATTGTTGTTCAACTGCTACTCCTTTCGCCGGTTTGCTGCTTTCTCATCAGAGTCTACTTCCGCTTCAACCCCGCGGCACAGCATGGCTGATTCTGCGCACTCCTCTCCCCGAGTCTACCTTGCATGAACAAACTCTCCTTCTTCAATCTCCTGAGCAACAGCCGTATATCTCCACCTACTAAAGTACGTGGGCGTCGTTCCCTCGCCACCATTACTCGTCGCATAAGCCCCAACCAGAGTACCTATCTCTTCATCAGCATTTCATCCAAGAGCGAATACTGCCATCAAACAGTTTATACAAAATCGATGAGATGCAAATTACTGACCAGTAAAAGGCCCACTACCGCCCGAGACAATCCCCACGCTCGCCTCACCTACAACCTTCACCTCTCTTGGCTTGGAAGCTGGAGCTGCCGAAAAAACATATGTATCATCTTTCTTCGCCGAAACAGACAGTCTAATAGGTCCTTTAAGCCAAGATCTCGGAAGAGAGAATAAATTGGTTTCTGGGACAGTCGTGTTCGGCTTTCCTGATGCTTCGACGCGGAATCTCAAAGTTGGGACAAAATTCCCAGTATGTTTGTCAGGAAGATTGACAATACCCAGATCGATATGTTGAAGTTGTGTCAGGAAGACTGATATTCCTGCTTCCTCATCTGCAACCTTGGGGTTGAATGAGACGTCGACGCTGTAGTCGAACAGAGTTGCCGACTGCTTGCGAGCTACGAAAGCTAGACCATCCACCAGTGGCTGGAACGCTGCATCAGCGGTGAGGTTGACTCTTGAAGGTGAGATTCGCAAAGTGTTTGGATGTCCTGGTGGCGAGATAGAGAAGAGCGAAGTCTTTGGAGGACGCCAAAAAGCGAAGTGCTTAGGCAATACTGATCCAGGAGGGAAGTCCACAATGTCTGGATCATCGACCCAATGCCCATCTCCCGGAATATCTTTATTCTTCGTCAGCAAAGGACCTGACATCCTCCCACGTACCGGTTCCAACACCGGCCATTGACCCTCCTCCCACTTCGCAGGAACAAGTACTGTTTCCCGTCCCATGGGATAGACTTCCCACGCCGGTCCTGATCTCGTAGCCAGTGCAACACCCCACCAGTTCCCCTTCGCATCTTGAAAGAGATCCGCATGTCCCACGGTCTGAAAATAATTATCCGTATCCTTCGCCGTCAAAAGCGGATTATTCGGATCCCCTTCGTACGGACCCCTAATATCCCTCGATCTCGCAATCGTAGCAGAATGATTAGTCTCCGTACCACCTTCCCCAATCAACAGGTAATAATACCCATCTTTCTTGTAAATATGCGGCCCCTCCGGATTCCTATCTCCAGTGCCATTCCAGACTCCGAATGGTTCGGTGGCTGCGCCGGTGGAGGTGTTGATCTCGCTAATGTAGATACCGGCTGCGATGGACATGTACGTCTTTCCGTCGTCGTCCCAGAAAATGTCCGGGTCGATGTCGTTAGCTGGGTTCTCGACATGTACAGGATCACTCCACGCTGAATCATCATACGGATCCGTGGTAGTGAAAAGCAGGAGTTTGGGCTGCCATTTCGCGAAGGATATATATGATGTAATGAGGTAAAAAGTACCATTGCGGTAACGGATTGTGGAGGCCCATATCCCCTCATTTTGCTGGCCGTTGAAGGATAGTTCCGGGAGTTGTTCAGGTCGGTTCAAGGCGTTGCTGGCGAGTCTCCAGTCGGTCAGGTCTTTGCTTGCGTAAATTGGGATGCCAGGGAATGCCAAGAAGGAGGATGTGGTGCAGAAGAATGTGTTATGTTCTGAGACGAAGGTGCAACTTGGGTCGGAGTTCCAGCCTGGGAGGATGGGATTGGTGTATGATTTGGCCATGGTGCTGCAGAGGCCTTGGCCTAGTAACGTGAGGCAAATTAGCCCCAAAGACTTGAAAGGCAACATTGTGGTTGATAAGATAGAACGAGTTTGAAGTGAATACACGCCTTTATATACTTACTGCTCTCTAATTGTCAGAGCTAGCAAGCTGATCTTTCCACCCCATTCTGGATTTCTGTAGGAATATGGTAGGGAGCATCACTGTTGCCCCTTTTGCAGAATCAGACCTGTAAGTCAGGATTTCTCCACCAAGAGGAACTTAGGAACAAGGTACACCTCGGTATTGATGGTATTCTGTACATTGTCGATCGGTTCCTGAGAGCAAGGTTGTTCAGATTAGTGCGTCAGTAGCAGATAGCAACCCCACTTTCCCCGCGTACTGGACTTTATCCATATAGCCTGGCGAAAATCGTCAAGAGGTTCAGGATCTGCAGTGCGCAAATAGGAAATGAAGCATTGATTTTGTTAGTCTCCGTTGCGGACATTCCTTGCCTATCTCAGCGATGATTGCATCCTTTGTATAACCTCCGTGGGTCCTGCGTTTCCCGCTAACATGTTCAAGATTACTTCCAATTCTCTAACGCAGTCTCCCCGTCCCTGATCATGGCCAACTTCAGGCTCTCTTCCCATAGCTGCTTCTGCTTGTCTTCATCCCGTGACTCAGCCGAAGAAGTTGCCTTCACACTCCCGTTCAGATAAACAGCCTTGGGACGCACACCCAGATAATTCTCATCGAAAGACGCAAGCATGAGATCTCTAGCAGATTTCCACGTCGGCCGCATAGAGCCATTGGATGAGAAATATACAGCGATGTTCTGCAAAAGAGGTATCATGATTTGGGCGAGGAAGCGGATCAGCAGTGGGGCTCTCTTTGCGATGCCCGTCCCTCCCATTGCGCCAGGGTCCATAGAAAGGACTGAGATATTCGAGAGAGCTGGGTCGGATTCCAGACGGCGCTGAAGTTCGTACCTGGGATATTGTAAGTCTATGAAATTGAAAGTTGCGTAACTGAGATCCTACATGAACATGACCCCCAACAATTTACTCGCACCATATCTCCGCATACCAGCTGCCCAAGCATCATCCTTGTATTCAATCCCCTTAGACAAAGCCTCTGCACTGGTGAACATAGTCTTAAACTCTTCACCATTGAAAATGGGAGGAGTGCCATTCCGTGGATCGAACGCATCATGAGTCCAGCTCGTCACAAACACGATTCTTCCATGCTCCTTATCCATCGACTGCAAGAGACCAAGGACAAGCACGAAATTGGCGAGATAATTTGCCCCAAAAGCCATCTCGTACCCTTCTTTGGTGAACATTTGAGGTTTCAAGGCTTCAGAACTCGCATCTTGAAATGCTGCATTGAGGACCAGAGCACGGATGGGGTCAAGAGTGCCATTTGCGACTCGTTCGTTAATGTCCCTAGCTAAAGTGCGCACATTCTCGAGGCTACCTAGATCGAGTGGTAAAACTTCGTATTTGAGATCATTGGGCGCCTTTTTAAGTACTGCTTGGAGGCCACGAGCTGTGGCTGGGTTGCGTACTGTGAACAGAGGACGATATTCTTCGGCTTGTGGCGAGTTGAGGAAATTGGATGCAAATGCGCTTCCTAATCCTCCATTTGCGCCGGTGATGAGCACGCTGCCTTTGAGTGTAGATGCCATTGTTCTTGCGGCTGAAAGAGGTTGTTGGTATTTTGTGCGATTGTTGATTTGTTCTTGGACGGCTGATGTGGACGACGGATATCGATTGAAGTGTGAGGCCGTTGCCCTGTCCGAAGGGACTAAATACTTTTATTTTAGAATCGACAAGCCGTCGATCTTGGAGGTTCGAAGTCAGTAAACGTTGGAAGTCGGCGAGGTGACATACGGAAACATGCCCCATGCCGAGCTTTGATTGGGTACTTCTGTGACCTTCAGCTGAGGCTGTGCCATATTTGGCTCACCGAGCCCTCTCTTCTCTTCGCCCCGACTGCCGATTCGGGTCATCTCAATCATTCGCCTTTGCTTAGTAAAGCTTTTTTTTTGACATCATAAAACATGACAATATTGTTCGACCGAACGTCGGCGGACGGAAAGCTAGGAAAGCTGCAAGTTTCGTCGATGCAGTGCGACCAGCATTTCAAGATGAATACTACACTAGTCTGATATCTGCAAATGGTGGTAGTTGTTCTGAAATGGATTTGTAATATTTGATCACCTCATCTTCAACAAGTACTTACATGGTATCTGCTGATGAATTCCCCTTGTACATGAAAGGAAATGCGAGCATGCAGAACTCAAATTGTTTGCCACTAGAATGTTCCCACCAGAATTCGTAAATCTAAGAACATATTTTGAGCTCCTGTTTCTCGTTCCAGATCTTGTCAGTCCCCAAGGCAAGCTGCATAGTTGTTTCACGCTATCTTCTTAAGAACCTGGAGTGGAAGAGGACACGTCAGTATGAGGCGTTCGCACCACTAGATCATTACTTTACCGTAACAGTCCGAGCCCTTTAGTCAAGGACGCATTATAATTACGCCCACCGGATGAAGACTTGCCATGCACATAGGAAGTGGATGCGTAAGGCAGGTGAAGGAGTTCTAGATCGACCGTTCTAAATTCGTCTCATGAGGCCGAAATCGTATTTCTTTCGTCTCTTATTCATGCGCCATGCTTCTGTTTCTTACCGTGAGACTGCCGCTCAAAGGCGTCTGTTGAGGGCCGCTTCAGCTATCGCGGTGGCAGCTCTTGCTCCATATGTTCCGTTCCAGATACATTGGGTCATCAAACTTGTGATGTAGCGCCATCCCAAGGGTCCGCGGTAATCCATTGTTGTTGGCTTGTATTTGTGGAGACTGGTTGCCATCACTAATCACAGATGCGACAATCGAGATGTCGTGCAAGGCAGACCATGTGCCTCCAAGCCCATCAATGAGAGCGATTGTCCGATTATCACCAGAAGTAGAGTTCACTGCAAACACAAGACCCGAAAATGGCTTCCTTGATTCGACTGGCTCTGGTTTGGTCACGGCACTATCTTTCAGAAGATCCTTCATATGCTTGAAGAATTCCGTCGCACACTCCACTGGCCGCACTTCACTACCGACAAGCTTCCATTGTTCCTTGATCACAAAATGTCCCCAAAGTACGATCTCGATATCGGCATGGTAGATTCCGACCCATTTCCCACCGTTCTGCTTTATCAGACTCCGTACGTCGTCACGCTCGAGAGGGTCGAGTTGTCTGATACATGCAAATTCTTGCCGGATAGACTTGTGGAACGCATTTCGAAGAATGGGTCCTTTGGGGTCCACCCAGCCAGGGAAACTTTGAGACCTGAATCAACATCCTCGTACTCCTCTTGAATCAGGCTCTACGATTGAGTCTCTGTCGTTGGAATCAATATGTTGTGCGGTGCCTTTGGCCTTTGGCCTTCGCATTCTCGTTATCGCTGTCATCATCCACCTTCCTGGCCTCAACAGAGACCCGGATTCTTGTGCAAATCTTGAGGGTTGCCTGCCTTATGAGCTTCGTACCCCAAATATGGTCTGCAGCATCGTTCTTTTTGAATCTCCATCACCTCCTGCCCTCGATATCCGGTGCCAGGTAGCGTTCTGCGGCTCGATTAGCTCCTTTCATTGTCGCATGAACATTTATCGAGGTGTTGGTGTTGCGCTGAAAGATCAAACCTTTCCAAAAGCAGTTGAAGGATTATCTCTTGAGCCATCATCCTGGATTGTTGATGGAGAGAAGACGAGGGACCAGAAGTTGGGAAGACGCGACGCGACTTCAGGGCCCGTGCCATGCTGGAAAGACCCTGATCAGAGCGTGACTTCACGCCAAGTCATCTGCCAGCACACCCAATTCGAACAACCATCCATCAAACACGCCACCATCAGCTTTTCGCAGCTGGATAACAGCCGCTTAGCAGAACTCACGGCTTACTTCAAGGTAGCTTGTGCCAGGTACATGGTACCTTGACTACGATTCTCCAGTCCAATGCGGTATGATTCTCAGTCTCAACCTTCGGATTTTTGAACATGGTTCTCTTTGGACTCGGGCTTTCTCGATTTGCAGTATATCTTCAAGTGTCGATCGGGACAGGCACCGACTTCAACGTGGGAATGTCCCAATCTAGGTACCTGACAACATGTTTTGCCATCCCGAAGTGTCGGTCTGCGTCGAAGTTATCCTGATTGCATAGGTTTCATCCACGCTGTCACACCAGCCGTCTTCCTCTCGAATCATCGCGGGGTATTGTGTGTAACATCTTCATCGCTCTTTGTCTACATAAGCCACATTTCCCAAACAAGCGATCAACTTCAGCATCTCTGCATTCACATATGCATATTCTCGGAGCCAGTGGTTTTGTTTGGTCACGCTCATAGGGCTCATCGTCCGCTATTCAGTGTGCCGTGACTTGAGTGCAGTGTGCATGTTGTGGCTTCAGCTGAATCATGCTGCCGAGTGTGCCTCTCTACCTATTCGGCGAGAGCTTTTCATCAAACCTCTGATCATCATGAACAAGCAGGACCCTTGGCTTAGCGCCGGTGAGCGATGAGGTGGTCAGCCAAGTGGTAGAGGGAAAAGTGCCTCAAAGTCGGCGTCGTCCCAGCATACATAATCGTATCTCTATATCTGATGCACTGCTGTTTATACCTGCTTCTTGAGTCTTTCGGTCTGGAGTCTGGGAGTGATCGAAAGCCAGACCATAATGTTGCTCAAGATTTTCCTTGCTTTTGCCCTCTGGTCTCAAGTGTCTGCGCAGTGGGGTGGCCATCAGCCTCACGAACCTCCTTCCAGCAAGACTCTGCCCACTACAGAATTCAGCTATCGTCCTGATCCACCTATCAGCACTCCTTGCGATATATCAGAATCTTCTGCATATAGCTTGTCGTCGACCAGTAGTCTGTCAAGATCAGAACATCATCCTTCAGGCCCAGTCACAACGAGCTCGCTATTCGCTAGCTACACTCCAAGCACATTAACTACTTACGATTCAACTTCAAAGGCCAAGCCGCGTTCTTCCTATGATCATTCTTCGCACGACACCTACAAGCCCTTGACGAAGTCCTTCGCAACTACTCCGTGCTCCTCAGAGTCTTCGGGTTATCACACGTCCATACTTTCACCGACTTCTACAACGTCAACATCCTTCCTTCCCACTAGCTCGTCCCTGTCGTCGCCAGTCTGCCCAACCGTATCAGTCACTGTTTACCAGACTGTATATATCACGACAAAGGTAATACTGACTCGATCCACCACACAAACGACCCTCAGAACCCTCACCGTTACATCAACAATCACTCTTCAAACCGTCACAGACTCTGTCATCCAGACCTTTCTCTCAACTAAAAGCCTCCCCGGCTCGACCCGGACGTTGACAACCACATTGCCGCCTTCATTCATCTGCCAAGCAGGAACAACTCATGTGACGAACTTCAACTATGGAAATTTTACCACCACAATTGGATGCCATGACGAAACAGAAAGTACTTCCCGTTCCTGGATTTGTCCAAGCTTCTGTCCGTACTCCCCTTCGGCGACTTGCACACAGTCTACTACGACGACAACGACGACACTTCCTGTGTTTCTCCCGCCTACGACTACCACAACGACGGTAGTCAGTACAGCTGGTAGAGAATGCACTTCTTTGACGTGTCCGACACTGGTACCGACATCGTTCACCGCCACGACTTCAGTCTTTCCAACAACATGTCAGTCTAGCACAGGATGCACTGCTCTGACATGTCCGACCTTGATATCAACATCGTATATTAGTACGACATCGATTTTCCCAACGACTTGTATGTCCAGTACTCAACGCATAGCTAGCACTTTTCCAACGGTGACTTCGTGTACTGCAAGTACTTCCATCCTTCCCACGACATGCTCGTCAGGTATAAGCACCGTCACTAGAGAGTGTACGTCACTTACATGTCCAACTCTGGTCTCGACTTCATGTATTACCTCTTCTACAGCCTGTCCAACTGTAACTTCGACTTCGTTCATAAGCACCAGCTCAGTCTTCCCGACGACCTGTCCAACCTGCGAGCAACTTACCGTCTCCGTGACAGCCGGCTGCTCAAGCTCGACAACCTCCTCACTCGCCTCAGGATCTTCCTCGACCTCGTCAGCATGCTCACTCATAACCACAATTTATGTCCGATCATGCTCATCCACAGCAAGCCAGTCAATCTGCACACCATCAACAGTCTACCCTTCCTTCTGCTCAACTACGAGCTCCACTTCCAGCTCAGAGTCGAACACATTCTCAAGCATCTCCAACAGCCAAACCACCACCTGTCCATCTTGCCCAACCCCACCACCCCAATACATCGCCACCACCATCACACAAACCCTCTCCTCCCTCTCCTCCTGCACCATTCCACCCCGCGAAACAGTCTCCGCATCCTGTAGTCCCCTCCCACCGCCAGAATGCGACCGCGAGCGAGACTACCTGATCCTCTTCATCATCTTCCTGATCCTCTTCGTCATTTTCTTGATTCTGTTTATTGCGGCTTGTCTGTGGGGTTGGAGGTTGAGGAAGAGGTGTAGGTGTGTGAGGTGTGGGTTGATGGCGTATGAGTGTGAGTGTCCTGGTGGGCCGAGTTTCGGGGGTGGGGTGCCGCCTACGGAGGGAGGTGGTGGTGATGGAGGAGGTAATGGCGGGGAGGCGCCTGGTCCGGGGGGATCTGGTGGTGGATATAAAGGGCCATCGGGTGAGGCGCCTGCTTCTGGGTATGGGAGAGCGAGCTAAGCATTCCGGTGCTGATGGAGGAATAGAGGAAGAAGGTTAGCAGAGAAAGGTTGCCAGAAAGCCGTATCTCCATCTCATATGTTTGATATGCGAGGCAATCGTAAATTTTCGTCATGTAGAGCTCTGAAACGTAGCAATTTATAATTTCAAGCCTGAAGTCCCGCAAGACCGATTGATTTCGGCTGGCTTTCTTCTTCAGCCCCCAAATCGTCATGTTTGTATCCAGAACAGTGTGTTCCCTTCAATTCCCATTCTCTATCAACCGTCCACCATTTAGTTTTGGACAGCGAGTTCCCTGTAGCATCCTGATGACGCGACAAACTCCGGTTGAGTATGTGGCAAGTAGATTGAAGGGTCCCAGGTCCAAGGATGACGTACGTAGGCGACGGAGCAGTAGAAGATAGAGCTGATGATGAGCACGGTGGCAGATCTGGTTGGTGACTGGATTGCGGTGTCTCTGGATGCTTGCTTGGAAGTGTAGGAACGCTATGAAAATACCAGCAGCCAAAGTCATCCCCATCAGCATGCTATGTCGTCGATTGAGGCTGAATGGTAGAGCTGTATAAGGCTGCTAGCGTGGACTCTGGTCTAGGTCCGTCCCTTAACGGACCCACTAAAAAGTATATCTCCCAACGTCACTTCATCAACCCCCGAGCAACGGCGATCGACAGAACCCAGAATCGAGACCAGAACACGGAAAACTCTTTACATTACGTAGTGAGGAAATTCACGAATTGATGTACATAATATTAGGATGTTATGGATACGTTCCTACCACGTCGCTTAGAACTTGGCGTGTTTTGTTGTTTGTTTACTTTCTACAGATGGTAATGGTATTGTATTACGTGATGTAATTGGATGCGCGTTCATATAGGAAGAGGAAGAAATGTATTCTGCGCTGTTTTGGTCGGTGATGGAAGTCTTGCGTTGCCTGTGACGTGCTATGTGTTGAGGTGTTTGCTCTGTTTGCACTATGCGCGATCATCTCTGGGACCGAACGTCACCATAAACATGAGTATTTCCTATTTGGCGCTGGCAAAAGTGAGATCTTATGATTTTAATGTTGATCTGGATGTATCTAGACCCCCTCGGAGTCATACGGTGAAAAGCTCATGTTTAGGAGCGCAACGTTGCCATGCCATTGACCAATGAAATCGCAATGAGCCTCCCCGATCACTGCTGTTGACCAATGAGATGTTCAGTGGCCGGGCGAGCAGATGGAAGCATCGTGAACCGATTTCGGGCAGTTTCTGCCACCTCGCAAATGGGTTTAGCCCGCCAAGCTAAGGTGGTTGATCGCGCCTCTCAGAATTCTTATACCAAGGGCAGCTTTTGGCCCCCAATCCTTCTTCCCTCCTTCCCATCTATTCATTGTTTCTTCACCCACGCATTGCTTTGCATCCCCATTCACGGCTCGCTTTTCACCCTTCCTTCTTTCATTCATTGCACCATGCACCTCCTTCCATCCTCACTTTACTTCAGCAACGCATCGGTCGTATTGCATTCATTCGTCGCGTGCATCGTTGCCGGCGGAAAACACATGTAAGCATCCCCTCTTTCCTTCTGTCATGTCACCTCCTCGGAGGGAAGAAGCAAAGTTGCTTATAGGTGGATGGCATCGTCTTGAAAGCTACATCCAACTGCCTGTTCTACCGGAACAGGATCAGGTGTGACCATGGCTACGGCAGTGGGAACTAGGACATGCCTCTTCATTTCGTGTCGTAATGGCCTGCCCACCTCCGGGTTGACTGTAGTAGAGCGCGACAGCTCCAAACTTCGGTGAAGGATGTCTGGCAAGCTACCCGGTCTCCTCAAACAGATTATCCTTCCCTTCAAAGACAAGCATGCTGACAGGAATATGTTTACATACCCAGAAACGATACATCTATTGGGGAGGGGCATCTTTGGATGCATTTTCAAAGCAGTATCGGGTGCTTCCTCCCAACCTGAGGCGCTCATCATGGCCTAGCCTTCTCGTCGGTGATGAGTGTGAGTACCTGAAAGGGGGAAACCAAGGGCCAGGATCTTCTCTTCCAATCCATTGATGGTATGCTTCCTCTCCTGACTGAACTCTCCATTGCTAACCCTTCTTCTCAACCTCGTCGTCGTGTCGCGGGTGTGGTGTTGATGGGTTTGCTTGGGGGTGGATGTGGAAGGTGTTGGCCTTTAGTATCAATCTCACTCCTTCAACCCACAAATATCTTCTCTTATTGCCATGTGACTGCTGTATTGTGACTGCCGCCATCCAAGTGTCCTCCTTGTCGTCGTTATCCTCTTAACCACCATGATCTCCATCCAGTCTCTGCCTACTGGTGGTGGAACCATACTGCTCTTGCCGTACTTTCTACTCTCCTGTCACTGCGTCGCAGAATTAATCTCATCTTCTTATTTGTCCATGTGCCTTTTGTACTTTCGCGCTTTGTGATCATCGCCCTTGTCTGCTTGTCTTTGTTGTCGTCGGCGCGCCCCAACCTCCTCACCTTCCAAGCCTTCATTCTTCCCCTCAGAAATCTTTCCTCTTCATTGTGTGATTGGTCCTACAAGCGAATATGGATGGTGCCATGCTCGGCGTCCACCTCTTAGCACCCGTTTCTGACCCTTTTCCCACCCCTAAACCAGCCATCACCGTAGTCGTTGCACCACCGCTCGGCCTTGTTTGTCTCGAACCTCCTTGAATCTCTTGCCAATCGGCTCTCGCTGTAACTGGGTTGGCCGGTGATGTATTGTGACAGGGTATGGGACGACTCTTTGCTCAGGAAGATCGTAGGTTGGTATTGGAGAGAGAAAATTGAACTGCAGCTTCGCAGTCAACCCAGATTCGGCAGGCACCTGCCCTCGCGCACCTGCCCTCGATCTCCCCATCAATTTCCCATCATCACATTATCAGCAACTTCTCTACCTTTTATACCTTTCTCAAAACCTTTGCGGCGCCGATAGAGTCCTCAAACGCTTCACAGAAGCTTCTCGGCCACTACATTTGTCTTCCATGAGCGACTCTTCGGGGCCAGCAACCAGAACGACGCTCAAGCTTATACGCATTTACCTCCTGGCTGGCCCAGCACCACAGAGTCAACGCATATTGACGAGTGCGCACAATTGGCATTGCCCTTTCGAGTTCCAAAGGCAATTCTCAAACTTCAGCCGTGCGCCATGGAGAGCTTCCTGGGTATGTACACCAGCCTTTGGTGAATCCAGCAAAGCTTCTTCACTGATTCTCGGATAAGCAATCCTAAGACGGGTCTGCGAAACCAAGTTATCCTGGGCCACTGAGGGAGTGACCATGATATTGAGCTGGCTTTACTCTCCTGGTGAATTCCAGCAGAATAGCCATACGCCGGTGATTAGGAAGGAGTACCACCACCGCAGACATTCACGTCCTGTTTCTACTTCAGCCTCGAATTCTTCCGGACTTTGACCTCTGCAAATACTGGCAGATTATTTGAAGGATTAGAGCACCTACATACTGACTTTTCCACAAGTTAGAAACGGCCATCGGCATCATGCCTTCTGGTTCACTTTCTGCGACCTCACCCACTGCCACCACGTTCTCACAAGCACAACGAGCCACAATCTTGCCAACGACTCGATCATACGTCCCGATCATATACAGGAGGTCTTGCGGCTTGGGCAGTGACGGGGAACCATACATAGAGTCTCTCTGATCGCTGACGAACATGATATTAGGCATAGATGACCCTTCCAGGCATCTGACGTACGATCTAGCTACCTTTCGAATGTTCTCTCAGCACGGTCATATGTTGTACGACCTCTGCGCGAAGGAATAGATGGTGAAGCACACGTCTTTGGCACATAATTTCACCAGCTTCCTCGCAGATTGGGTATCTTTCGCAGCTTGAAAAAGCTGCTGATAGTTGGCACACTAAGAAGACTAATTCCGAGTCCGGTATGCGCGATCCGCACCCTATGATGGCGACGAGCAAGACGATTTGGATATACAGAGCTAAAAGTGGAGCTATGCAGACGTGTGCCCAGAAGAGACGACGAGAATACAGTTAAGACAGTCAACGATACAAGCAAGCGGGAGGTAATAACTTAGATTCTGCTGTATAAGATAGAGACATATCAGAAGTGATAGGCAGGGACTGGAAGGGCCTGGGGATGTATCTGGAGGCATATACAAAAGTTCGAATTATATTTGGCATGCTGACTGTTGTGCAGAATATCGAGGCGAATGAAATGTAGAGATATGTACGAATGACCCTGCAAACAGACCAAGATCCCGAGAACGCTCCAAAGACCCCTATCCAAGCCCCCTACAATGAAACCAAACATCACCTCCAATCGATTGATCATGCCTCTTTCTCTGCAAGAAACCTCACCCCAAGCTTACTCTTCGCCAACACAGCCTCAGACAATGCCCAGAAGCTACCACTTGTCAACAGCTCCAATACCTGCAAACTCGCCTCCAACTCTCTTGTGATCCAATTCCTGATCTCGATCGCCACGAGTGAGTCAAGACCATACACCACAATTGCCTTACCTGGGTCCATCTCTTCCCTCGGAACCATGAGGACGGCAGACACCTTCGTCATCAAGCCCTCGCAGATGAGTTCCACAGCCTGCTGTTTCGAACCTGCAAGTTTCATCGCCGCACTCAGAGAAATCGAAGCACTCGGAGAGCTCGTGGAAGAAGCAGCAGCTTCCGCCTCGGCAGCCTCCTTCAAATGCTTGAACTTCGCATCATCTACCCAGAACAAAGCATCCTTGCTCTCCGGCGCGATCTTCAGCCCGGTGATACAATGCGAATTACATTCTCTTGCCATCTTTCCAGTGACAGCAGCAGCGATCAATGCCAGCACCTCTTTCTCCGAGATCGTCTCCGACCCCAGGTTCTCTGCCACCTGTGCAGCGCGCTCTGCCGAACCTTCGGCGAGATATCCGGCATCAGAGACAGCCGTGAGGTCGATGGAGGAGGCTGGTAGACCTTGCGAGATGCGATATTGTGCGAAGGCATTCAGGAAGCAGTTTGCGGCAGAGTAGGCTGCTTGACCTCTGTTTCCTACGGCGCCGGCTGCAGAGGAGAGCATAACGAAGAAGTCGAGGGGAGTGCTGGACAAGGCATGGTGGAAGTTCCATGCCCCGGATACCTTTGCTTGGACAACAGATTGCCACTGATTAAATTGCATTTTCTCGAAGAGAACGTCCTGATAGCATTGTTAGCAAAGAAACACAAGACAGACGAGGCAAACTTACATCAAGAACCATAGCTGCGTGGATGAGCCCTCTGATAGGTGGCAGAGTCGAGCAGTCTTGCGAGACCAGCTTCTCAACAGACTCCTTGTTGGAGACGTCGCATGCCTTCACGATGATGCTTGCTCCGATAGCTGCAGCTTCCTCAATCAGCTCACCGACCTTGCCATCTGACTTGCCGCTTCGAGACAGGAGGACGATATTCCTGGCACCCTTCTCAATCATCCATCTGCTCATACTGCGACCAAGCCCACCAGTACCACCGATAATAACATATGTGGCATTGGCTTGGAGGATGTTATTCGGTGTCTTCGACGGTACCGCCCTCACTTGATCATCTGCTCGAGGCACGATGACAATCTTGCCCATGATCTTGCCTGCTTGAAGAGTACGGAAAGCAGACTCGACATTTGCAATAGGGAAGATGGTGATAGGCGAGATGGGCTTCACAAGTCCTTTACCCATCAATTCGAACACGTCTGAAAGAAGTCTCTTCATGATCTTCGGTCGCTCAGCAGCAACTACAGTCAAGTCCACAGAAGCAAACATGGCATTGTGCTCAAATCGAGCCATCTCGAGGCGAGAGTTGCTCACGATATCTTTCTTACCAATCTCAATGAAGCGACCAAAGTGGGCGAGACTGTCCCAGGTCTCGCGCAGGGCATCGCCAGCAAGAGAGTTCAGCACCACATCAACGCCCTGTCCATTGGTAGCACAATGGATTGCTTTAGCAAACGAGGTGTTCCGGCTGTAGTAGATATGGTCTTCAGGGATGTGGTACTCGCTCATGAGAAATTCTTTCTTCGCGACGCTTCCGACTGTGGCAAAGATCTCCGCTCCTATCATCTGGCAAAGGATGATGGCTGCTTGGCCAACACCACCTGCTGCTGCGTGGATGAGGACACTCTCTCCCTTGGTCAAACGACCGAGGTCGAACAGTGAGTAGTACGCTGTACAGAAGATGACTGGGATTGTGGATGCATCTTCGAAAGACATCGAGTCCGAGATCTTTTGGGCACTGGTTCCAAGACAGCGAGTGTATGTTGAATATGCTCCTTCGGACATGGCACAGACTCGATCACCAACCCGGAGATCTGTGACTTTGCTGCCAACAGCACTGATAATGCCAGCACACTCTACACCGATGTACTTGCTTGACAGCTGACCCATCGAGATCATAATGTCCTTGAAGTTCATGCTGGTGGCTTTAACTTCTATTTCAACCTCGCAATCGGGTAGTGGTGTTCTGACAGCGAGATCATCGGTGAAGTACAGTGTATCCAATGCACCAGGGGTCTCAATTGCGATCTTGAGAGGTCGACCCTTTTGGGCGAATGGCTGCAGATCAGGAGCTGAGACAGGCTGAGTCTCTTGGTGCACGAACTTGTTCATGTCAGCGTCTTCGACCACACGAGGGACGAGCAAGTCGCCATTGCGTTCTTGAAACTCCATGTTTGCTCCCACAGTCGGGGAGTCTGATGAGAAGGTCGTCTTCAAGACTTCGACGATCTTCTCCGCTGCCCCTGTGTTTGAAAGCTCGGGCGAAGTGCCAAGATCAAGAGTCGCGAACTTGAGGAGCGTTTCTGAGCGGATACTGCGAGCCATTCCGATGACCATCTCTGCGTCTGGGTTCGTGGAGTCCGTGTACGCGCCTCGAATAGTCCAGAGAACACCGGCTGCTCCAGCGAGCATTTTCTGAACTGCTTGGAAACCCACTTCGTTGAGCGTTGAGATGACTGGTTCATCGAGCTCAGAGAGAACAATGCAGACTTTGCCTTCTGTCTCGATGTTTCCGAGAGAGCCTACGACGGGAGTCTTCTGTGCGATATCTATAATGAGGTCTTTCACACTTGACGCGAGTGGTTGCTGACTACCTTCATTGCAGATTATCGCAAAGTCGCATTCCAATGTAGGTGGCGTGAGAAGTCCATTCGTACCATTATTCACACCATTGATGTGCACATTGTTGATGCTGTCAATGGTGTTATGTTCATTCGTGTCTGAGATTGGGCTATCAAGACCGGAGCGCTCAAGACCTGAACGCTCGTGCTTGGCATGAAGTGGTTCCCATTGCAGCTTGTAGCAAAGTTCACGATTGGCCGTCGAGCCTGTTTCACCGGAGCCATCGAAGACAGGAGTCATGACCAAAGACTCCATGCTGATAAGTGACTCGTCTGCACTTTCCGATGTTGCGAATAGTGATAGTTTGGTGGCAGTAGGGCTTGCTGGTGTAGGATTGCCAGTGCCGAAGACTTTCAAACGATCGCCGCTCTTGCGAGTAATGCCTTTCGACAGCGACATGCTCTGGATGAAAGATGGCATGTACAAAACATCCAGTCCTTTCCAACCAGCACCAAAGATTGGCCAAACAATCTGGATGAACTGATCCAAGAACGCAGGATGAATAATGAAATCTGGTTCATGACCCATGGGCATGATTGCAGCCGTGTCTGGGATAATCAGATCTGCGAATGCATGGTTGTCGCTCGCTCGGCAATTTTCAAGGCCCTGGAAAGTCTGTCCGTAACCAGCACCCGCTTGAGCGAGCGTCTCGTACATCTGAGCAGTATCAACATCCGAAGAGCAAGCTTCCGTAAAAGCAGCCATCTTTCCAATCAAAGCAGTTTTAGCATTCAATCTCTGCTGAGCGCCATCGACGACATTGCCGTCAGCTGACTTGACGACCGAGATCAAGCCGCGACAGTGCTCAATCCAAGATCGATCCTTTGGCCACGAGAAGATTCGGAATTCATCCCAAGAGTCAGATGAGGATCGTGTTCCTTCGGTGAACGCGCGGAGAGTGATGTTGGCTTCAACGTCTGAGCCTTCGTTGATGACTAGAGGTCTGCTCACGGTCACTTCTCGGAGCTCGAATTTGTCAAAGGCTACGTTTCGCATTGCGGCTCGTTGTGCGGAGGCTTCAAGTGCCATTGCGATATAGCCTGCCATGGGATACACGGACATATTTTGCATTTTGTGGTGGCGCACCCACGGCATGTCGTCGGCACGGATGATATTTCGCCACGTTGGCTCGAGGTCGTTGGAATAGTTTGCAAGCGTACCGATAAGATCGTTTCTTCCAAACGGTCTGTTGGTGTGTTTTTCCGCGATGCGGGATTCGTGCCAGTACTTGGTCGAGTGGTTCCATGAGTATTTTGGTAGGTTAGTGAGGAGGACGGGGGCTTTAGTGCCTGGGAAAGGGAAGTTGATGGCGCCGAAGTTGATGTCGACGCCTTTCATGAACATGGTGGCTGCCAACTGGACGGCGGTGTCGACTGCGTCCTTGTTTCTGAGCAGCGTGGAGGAATAGGGTATCTTAATTGCAGCTCCGCCGATGGACTTCAAGATCTGCTTGACAGGTCCTTCAAGAGCGGCATGAGGTCCAATCTCGATCAGAACGTCGACGGCTGGATCGCTGCTAGCCCCTACAGGCTTGCACATGCTTTGGACAGCCTCGGAAAACCGGACTGGGCATGTCAGATTCTCGACCCAGTATGATGGCCCCAGCTCCGTGGTTTCGATGAGACGACCCTGTAACGAAGAATGGAATGTTACCAACGACGTGCCGCGTGAAGTAACATGCTTAATAGTCTCGCGATATTCCTCAGCGACCAGGTTCATGTGATGCGAATGATAAGCAGTGTCCACACGTAATTTGCGATTGAACATCTGCTTAGCCTCAATAGCTGCCTGCAGCTCATTGATCGCCTCTTCATCCCCAGATGCGGTAATGCTTGAGGGACTGTTGATGCATGCAACAGTGGCCCGGCCCTCTTTCAGTATTTCGATCAAGGGCTGCATGTCCTCTGCGCTACCACCCACTGCCATCATGGCACCCTTCAGCTCTGGATAGTTCTCCTTCAGTAACACGATCGATTGACCTCTGAAATATGCGATTGCAACACAAGATTCGAGAGATAGAGCGCCAGCTGCGTAGGCTGCTCCAATTTCACCGCTAGAATGACCGGCTACTGCGGAGGGTTTGATGCCCCATGCTCTCAGCAGATCAGTCAAAGCCAATTGAACTGCGGTACATGCAGGTTGACTGATGTGTGCAGCTGAGACTCGCGATGATTCTGCATCTCGGGATAATTCATCGAGAAGTGAGAAGTCTGCGCCGAGATCAACGAGATGTCGATCGATCTTCTCCATGGTAGCCGCAAATACGGGGTAAGCATCGAGAAGCTCGCGACCCATCGCATGCCATTGAGCACCTTGCCCTGTGAATATGAATCCGATTTTTGGTTCTTTGGTAGATCTCGAGGGTGTGATATCATTTCCAGCCAGAGCAGGAATTAGCTCTGCCGAGTTCCTGGCTGGAATGGCGACTTTGTACGCAAGGTGTGACCTGCGTTGGCCCAGGGTGTAGGCGAGATTGGGAAGGAGTGAGTTCTGGAAGACTTCCGGTCTTTGCTCAAGGTAGATTGTCAAATCGTGCATGCGAGCTTCAAGAGATGGCTTATCGTTCGCCGACAATACATAGAGTCTTCTTGCGGGAGCTTTTGTTCCAGTCGCAAGTGTATCGTTGCTGCCCGGAAGCATGCTCCTTTGCACCGCAGGAGCTTTCTCGAGTACAGTATGCGCATTCGTGCCTCCGAAGCCAAAGTTGTTGATACTCGCGTATTTCTTGCCCCTTGGCCAGGGTCTCTGCGAGGTGGGGACTTTCAGATGCCACTCATCAAAGGGGATCTTCGGGTTCCCCTCCTGGAAATTGCAATTCGGTAGTACAAAACCTTTCTCCAACATCATTGCCGCTTTGATGACTGACACAACACCACTGGCACCTTCGAGATGTCCGATGTTTGATTTCACCGAACCGATGAATAATGGCTGTTTCGCCGTTCTGCCCTCACCAAACACCTGATGCAGAGCACTGGCTTCAATCGGATCACCGACTTTCGTGCCCGTGCCGTGCGCCTCGATATATCCGGTATCCTTCGGATCGAGCCCGTATTTCTTATATACGGAATTCATGAGCGCAACCTGGGCGTCGCCATTCGGCATCGTGATACCTTTCGTGCGTCCGTCTTGGTTCATGCCCGTTCCGGAAATGACAGCTCGAATTGAATCGTTGTTGCGGAGGGCTTCTGAGAGGGGCTTGAGGATTACGCAGCCGGCTCCTTCGCCACGGCCAAAGCCATTACCCCGCGAGTCGAATGCGAAGGATTTACCTTCTTTGGAGAAGAGGCTGTTGCAGGGGTGATCAGCTGGAAAGCTCTACACAAAAAGGGGTGGAACTTTTTGGAGTAGAATTGTATGCTAGTCAGACACAGGATGGGATGTACTAACCTGGACATCGACATTATGACAAAATAATCTGGAAGCAGATTGAGATGGCAGGATGCAACAATCGCTTGACTCGACTCGCCATTCCGTAAGCTCTGGCACGCCAAATGCATGGCTCCCAAACTTGACGAGCATGCCGTATCGACTGTGAAGCTGGGGCCAGTGAAATCGAAATAGTACGACAATCTATTCGACAAAAGCGACTGCGCACACCCTGTCGCCTGGAAAATCGGTGCAGTATCCGTATCCCTGCAATTTCGCAGCTCATAATCTGCAAACGAGCCTCCTACAAAAACACCCACATTTTCACCAACGAGATCTCGCTTCGGTATGCCAGCGTTCTCCAGTGCCTCATATGTACATTCTAAAAGCAACCGCTGCTGCGGATCCATGGATATAGCTTCTTTCTCGGTGATATTGAAGAATGGAGCGTCGAAGAGCCCTACGTCTTCGGAGAGGAAATGACCGCCTTCTGGGTTGTAGCAGCCTAGTTTGTCGGGGTTGGGGTGGTGGAATGCTTCGTGTTTGAAGCGCGATTTGGGGATTGGTGACCAGCCGCTGCGGGCTCGGGAGCATAGTTCCCAGAATTCATCTGGTGTACTGACGTCGCCTGGGAGGCGGCAGCCCATGCCTACGATGGCTATGGGCATTGTTTCTGATGAGGGAGGTAACACATTTGTGTGTGATGCGTCGTCCTCGGGTGTCGTTGCTGTTCTATTGCTCTGGGTATCTATGTGTGTTGGGCATGGAAGATCATTGGATTCCCCGATGACGGGAAGAGCTGACGGTGCCATGGTTTCGGGCCGCAAGTGATCTTGTGATCTGTTCGACCTGAGATTGATGATCAAGAGTCAGTCTGAGAACTGTTGGGGAAGCTATTGAAAGTGAAGGGGCTTACTCAGACCCTCGTATCAATCAGCAACAACGATATTAGATCAAGACCAGAACCTGTAGGTGGGAGGTATGGACTACATGAATGAGCGTTTGCACAAATTGCAGTTTGTATGATGGACGGCAAACTTACACAATGATTCAGAACGGGTATCAAGTTTTCCTCCACCCTCGTTCTACTCTCCTCCAAACTGGAGGATCAGCTGCACTTATGTACAAGAGAGAACAAGAAGCGAGAAGAGGGGTTTCGTGTGGGGGTGAGCTCGACTTGAAGCTCTGATATCAAATTCCAGTACAAGACAAAAAGCCGCGGCCACAGCGTAAGCATGTGAATGTTTCAATCCCAAAACGTTCGGGGGGATGGGTCTTGTTATGGGTTACATGCCCTGCATGAGACCCTGTCCATACGACACCACATGGGGGACGATGTGGTGACATTTACGCCCGGCCGTTGCAAAAGCGACTTGGGATGATAGAGAAGGACTAAAAATTTCTAGGACTGCCGATCACAGAGCATTCCCATGCGCACAAGGCAGGAACAAGCCGCAAAATTGGTTGTACGAAGATCGTTGCCCTCAACATGAGAGGTGACAGATAGTGCAGCCCCTGACACTTGTTGGGGTTGCAGCCAAGCGGACCTGATGCTAAGAGGAAGGTAGGAAAGATCACAGCTGATCGACTAGACCCCAGCTATGGAGCAAGTATATGCGATAAGGGACTAGGAGTAGATTGGGACGTATTTGGAGTCGATCGGATGAGGTACCACAACTCGGCGATACCGAGTCGAAGACTCTGAGATGCTCTGCAATAGCATCCTCAGCTTCTGGTCCACTAGGTCCAGCTATTGCCTTGTGTCTGTATGGGACGGAATTAAAGCTTGGGCTTGAAGCGAAGACTTGGAATCTTGACGGTCTGTTGCACGAGCCATTACAGCTTGGATATGTTGTGAGAGGCGAGGATGAACGGGATCGAGGAACCAGCCCGAGAGGTGGGAATTGAGTTTGGAACCTATGCCGGATGGAAGCTTGTGGCGTTCTTAGCGAACGTCCACATTCCCCGAAACGAGTACGAATCCCGCGTCACAAAAATCACGTCGTCCGTTTGGGGTTTCTCCAAACGTGGAGCTCACTCCGTTATCTTGACGGAACCAGGATTGCTATCGTCTCAAGTGGACTTTTCAGCCCCTCCTCGGCACTTGTTTGCACTTTCAAAAGGAGCCAAGATGTCAGTCAGAACCCAAATCTTTGACTTTATTTCCCCGCAATTCGCTTCTTGTTCAACCTCGTGTCGCGGACTCTTTCGCGGGGGTGATATTCCCCGAACCAAGATTCTTTCACATCTGGCCAGATGGGCTGTGCGAAGAGAACGTCGGCAGCTTTGCGATCAGAGCTTCAACTTCCTCGCTCAGACAAAGATCAGATGCCGGTCCAGGATGGTATGCACATCATCCCATTTCAGATAAGCTCAAGCGTCGGTCCAAATGCCGGCGCCATACCCGCTTGACTGTTCTAGTTATAAGCGCCGTCACCCCCACCAGTAGATTCCTAACTTGGCGATACCCTCTGCCCTAAATCAGTGAAGCTTGTGAAGATCTGAAGATCTTGACTCGCAATCAGAAGAGCTACCCCTGACGTCCTGCGATAGGACAATATTCGGTGTGATATCTCAAAGGAATTCTACAGAAATGCAAAAGGCACATGCTTGTGCAAACGGAAAGCTGTGATCTCGGACCTCCCCCAACAATTTTCCGGAGTTGTGTACCATATACAGAAGGTCGCAGTAGTTTGGCAAACCCCCACTTCGCTCATTATCTTGAATTCCTTATCGACAGCTGCGAGGGAGTATATTGTCTGCACCCTCAAGAGAAAGAAGAAGGAGGTATCTACTCAAGGGGAGGGGAAGAAATTCGAGAGAATTGATCGGGACAAAATGAGATTCCTTTGTTTACCAGGTGCCTATGGCAGTGCCAAGGTAAGTGCCCTATCGAGATCTCACGAACAATTTTAATATTCACAGAACTTCGAAGTGCAACTAGGTACTTGACATTGCCCAATATCGAGACATCCAAGACTGATATCAAATCAACAGCACCCTTCTGCAAAGAAATGTCCTCAGACGGCACAACGGAATTTTTCTTCACTCAAGGCGAAGTCCTATGCAAACCACCCCCAGGGTTCCTCGACTACTTCGGCCCAGCGCCTCACTACCGCTTCATAGAATACGACGGGATCGAGCAAAACGATGTCCTCGAACGCGTGCGCGACTTCCCTGAAGGCGAGAACCCCGAAGACGTCCTCCGCGAACTCATGCCCGAAGGCTCAGATGGAATCCGCTCCTCAGTCCGCAACGCCCTCGACGCACTCTACGCTACGATAGAAAAACACGGCCCTTTCGATGGCATATGCGCTTATTCTGAGGGCACTGTTGTAGGCTCAACACTGATTATGGACGAGAGGAGACGATTTGAGGCGGAGGGGAGACCAAGGAGTATCAAGCGAGCAGTGTTCTTTGCGGGGTGGCCACCCCTGCATCTTGAAAAGAATCAGATGCTGCTGGTTGATAATAGTGATGAGGTTGTGGATGTGCCGACGCTGCACTGCATTGGAGCTGATGATCCGTACTTACCGGGTGCGATGGCATTGTACAATGTTTGTGAGCAGGATGATGCGGTGCTGTTTGATCATGGGAAGGGTCATACTATTCCTAGGGATGCGCAGACGTTGAAAGAGTTGGGGGAGGCTGTCAGGGGTTTGGGAAAGGCCAGTTTCTAAAATTGAGAGGGACAGCAGTTTGTTGACGTTGACTGTTGTTTGCCCATTTCATTTCTCATCTTGAGCCTGGTCATGGAGTTTCATTCTGGTCTCGGAGCATCCTAGAAGCATCGCATATCATGTCAATCCCAATAGACCACAGCATTTTCCGCTACATTACTCGTTAGAAAATAGAAACATCCTTCCCTATCAACATTCTACATGCTCAAAAAAATATTTCGTTGAGGCAGATCGACATCCTACATGCTCGGCGATCTTTAATGTCTAATATCCTCTACCACGCGGTCGGTCCACCCGCTACTGCACGCTCGCCCGTTCCCCAACCAGGCTAAATATCGATCAGCGCCAGCCAAAATTAAGGTCAGACACTGGCTAGGTTCACGAACATTAAGACGCTGACGTGTTCCGCATATTTGCTGACATAAGTAAGTCAATGTTCCTGCATGTACTTCAAAATGGCAGATTTACGGTACTGCTCTGAGACATTTATATTGGCAAGTGGATTTTGTACATTTTACAGTATCGTAGGAGGTAGGTATCTACGCGGTGGTTTCTCGCTTGTTTGTTATCCTTGAGGGTTTGAGATCCAGAACATGTCTCGGATGTTGCTGTGCTGCATTTTGCGATAGAGGTGGGGGGTCCGTCTTTTGTTATCGACCTCTGCTTGCTCGTTTGGAATATCACAGTGACGATCATTTGGAAACTGGTGGGTTATTAGATTGACGCAATAGGATAATGTAGGCGATTAGATGGCATGCGGCATGCGGCTCTTAGCTATCTAGCTGTCATCTGTCAAGCTAGTAGAGAAGTCTTGGATGTGTAGATGGGGTAAGGCTTATCCACACCTGTTCGGCAGTTCCTCGCAATTCGATGAGCGAGAAACTCGGAATGAGAAGTCTGGAACTTGTGAGGGGCGTGAAAGCAATTGCGGAAGCGATCACCGTCACAAAGAAAGAGATAGCATAGGTTGGGATTGCAAATCCGAGCAAATGAGCGTATAGAGCGGTGTGATGTGACTCAAGTGCTTGGTTTTGTGATCAGGACTTCTGAGTGGAGCGGGTCTAGATTATTGCAGTCGCATGTGGCGGTTGTTGATATTTNAGTTCTGATTCCCAAATGCAGGCGTTGTGTGATTGTGATATGACGTGTGGACGAGAAGGTGGACTTGATGATATGCAGTACGGATCTTCCAGCCCTTGGAACGATAATCGAGGCAACAAAATGTAACCCTGATGAGGGGAAGGTGCGAGGTTGACTCCTCGTTTCAATTGAGTAATCTTGCTATGCAGGGAGTGAACCTATGGTGGAGAATGTAAGTGGAAAGACATTGACAGCATCAAGCTTGATAATATATGCAAGGTAAATTATGTACACGAAACCTCAGCACCACCTCGGGCTTACCGCGTTGTCAAATGCCAGCCGCCGTTCCCTATAGGCATTGCGAGTACCACTGACTCTGGAAAACACAGGTCGAACCTGCTACGCATCCTGTAGCTCCAGTCCACTGACTCCCACCACATTGGCCATACTTCGCAATTGTTCCCACTGCGGTCGATGTCGTTGCAGCCTTTGCAGTTGACGAAGTCTTGATTACTGATGCGAGAGTTGATGAGGTCTTGACGGACGACTTCGTCGAGCTGCTAACAGGCACAGCAACTTTGAGAGTGGTGGACGTAGCCTTCACTGACGAAGATGAAGTCTTTTTTGTCGAGGCAGCGGCAGAGGTCGATGTAGCTTTCACTGCTGCAACAGAGACCTTCGAAGTGCTAGCTATAACAGAAGATCCTGCCACTCCACTGGAGACTGGCATCCACAACGCAGCAGGTGTATAGACAGGAATAGGGATGTTAGTCCCATACCCAGCAACTCCCCAAGCAGGGCTGGCAGGCGCTGTGAATCCAGCTGGCGCTACTGTTGAAGTCACGGAAGTGGTGAAGGTTGCCAGAGGTATACCAGTAGATTTGCCTGCGCAGTATCCCGATCCGTAGACGTTCTTGCATTGGTTGATAACCGAGTTACCATTGACGGTCCACATATTGAAATTAGAGAGCGTGATGTCTGTTGCGGGTACTTGGTCCGAACCACGAATAACGATAGCACCTCGAGAGGAACCTTTGTTCATTGTACCAGTCCAGTTGCTGAATGTGAGGCCGCTGAGAGCAACGGCTCCAGTGTTTGGCGTTAGGTGGTTATACCAGTATTGGTCGATATCTATAACTTGATTAGTGAAGTCGAGATTGTGGTGGAAATCTGCTTACCGAGGGCGTAAGTGGTATCGTAAGCCCAGAAGTTCTCAAAAAGAGAATCCTTGACATATCCAACAGCTCCGGAACCACCCGGATAGGTCTTGATCATCAGCATCTGGGTGCATTGATATGTCAAGATGTTTCGCATTGTGACATTGGAAACTGCTGCTGCGGTTGAAAGATCTGTGATGTCGGCAGTGAGAGATCCGATTGACATCCCACCACTTTGATTGCAGATGATATCCTCAATAAGGAGATTGTTTGACGGAGATTTGACACTGATACACTCGTCCCGATTTGTCACTTCGATATCATGCATGTAGCAGTTGTCGGTACAGATGATATCGATTCCGTCGGTGCCACCAAGATTTGGTCCGTGAACGGTAATGTGATATGCCTCCATGTTCGAAACGGAATTGAACACTAGATGGAAAGTTGGCGAGTCGACGAAGATCATGTCGTGAATGGCGATGTTCTTGGAACTGATGAAACGGAATAAGCGAGCATTTTGTCCAGAAGCTGTGATCCTGGTGATATATCCTTGTCCATTGATAGCGCCGAGGCCATTGCTTGAGAAGACCTCGACATCATTCGTGTTCTGGATGACGATGGCATTGCCGTTAAATGCTCCGTTCGATGTGAGGGTTATCAGTCCATCAATCTGCAGAGCGTAAGCAGAGCCTTTGTTGAGCACGACACCGGTAGCAACTGGATACGTTAGCATAACATCGGCATAAGCGTATCGGTTCCATACTTGAATATGACCCAGGAGGGACATAGATTGTTGCTCCTCCAGTTGAAGCACACTTAGAGAAAGCGGACAAGATCGCAGGACCAATGTCTGTTTTGTTATCTGCTTTCGCTCCGTAATCGAGGACATTGCAAATCTTGCTCTTGGACGAAAGTGGGGTAAGTGGTCCAACTGAGGTCTTGTCGACTTGAGCAGCGGCTTGGACAAGGGAGGAGAAGAGCAGTGCGGGAACAATGGCTGATACGAATTTGGAAAACATGTTTGAATGGGAAAATCAGCACCAGCTGAATGTTCTTGGGTACAGAGAAGTCAAAAGGTTCGAATAGAATTGCAAGTATGATGTAAACGAATGTACAGGAGGAGAGGCGTCTCCGAGCGCTGTGTAGTCGCAACGACAAGACGAAAAGCGCAGTTACAATAACAACGAGAACCGGAATAAGAAAAGAGGGAAGTGAGAGTTTTTGAGGCTGACTTGGTCATCTCAAAGTGGAGCCTTATCAAATGATTATCGGTTTGAGAAACTTCAGCACAGGGCACAAGCTGGTCATGCGTGAGCTTGATTCGTAACCTTGTTAACGTTTAATATAATCGTTAGTTAAAACTCCACAGTCGGGACCTTTCCATCAATCAGATCGTCGAATGGCAGACCATTTCTTCATCACGGACATGAGGGATGTTTCAAAATCTGCGGACCCTTGTCGTGGAGATTCGTCAATCTGATGCTTAAATCTGGGGCGGGAGCCTAGACTGTTCTATCATCGTTGAACTACATTTTGGACTTACAAAAATCTTGGTTCGTTGTTGGAGGTACGGAGTAGTATAGTCTTGTCAACAGAAGCTGTTCTAAAGGCCAAAGATCTGGTAAGTGGGGGGCGACACAGTGGCGAGGCCATCAAGACCTGTTGTGGATGGACATGTGCGCGAAGCATTCGTCCGGTATTGAGATGATAAAGGCATGGATTTCAGATATCGAGATTTGTTGTCATTAATTCGAAACATAGAATTTTGTTTCGGTACCGAGTTACCAGGAGGAGTCAGGGGCATCACATGACTTTCCGAGGTTGTCCTGACGCGAAGTTCGCGTTTAGGGGCAACTAGCTTCTCTAGTCGAAAATACCTACAGCAACAAGTATATCTTCCCGACCACAAGTTGAAGTCTCCTAGTCACACGGACTGGGTCAGGGGCGGTCAATTAGCCCACAAGCTCAAGGTACGGTGTGTGTTATATTGATACATGTGATGGCCACACCCTTCCGGTCTGCCTGGGTCGCACATGTTGAAAGAACTGAAACCGATCGTTGCTTTTTAAGTAGCCTGTCTCTCCATTCAAGCTGAGCCCCCTCGAACGCCGTCCGAACTCGAATATCAAATCACGAACCCCCAAACTTGTGAACAAAAGCTCCAAATCAGCCTATCAGTGGGACGAAGTTGATAGGTTTCTGGAAAGGAGATCATCATGGCTCCAAGCTGGGCCTGCCAGTAGCTCTCGACTCAAAGCTCCCGATTGGGACCATCCCCTAGAAACCGCCGTGAACGACATGGCAACATATGTCGTCGGATGTATCAGGTGGAAGGCAAAATAAACAGCGTCCTGCGGAATCAGAAGAATAATGTGAAAATGTCCGAGGGTTTCACATGAGGAAGCGATGCAATTTTGGCAGTCAGGAACATGTCAGCTGTCATTAAATGATATCAAAAAACAGTCAACAGCACCTTCGGAGGATGTGGCATACTATTCCAGCGCAGACGCCAGTCTCCATGAGTCGACCATACCATGATGCACCTCAGAAATCCTGTTCGAGGGAGAAAGGAATAAAGAAACGCGAACAAGCTTCAAAGCACCGAACCTGAAGTTTTGGGAGATACGGAGGACCTTATCAGAGCCTAGGGATGGACAATACGGCATGAGCAGTTGTCAAGGTACATGGAGCAAGGGGACGAATGCATTGTGAGGGAACATAAACAATGAACTGGTCAAACGCTTTCTGGATGTTCTTCGGCTTGCTCGCTCGAAGGCAAAATATCAATCAGATTCATTTCCTCACTGTAATTCTGACCCCCTTTGACCCTTCTTCACCAACAGGGATGAAGACGTCTTTCGGGAGAACCATATCCTCGGCTGTCGTTTCGAACAACTCAAGGTATCCTGCATCTCCCTCGATCCGTACATCTCGGCTTCCATAAGCCCTGAATATTCTTGCGATAGCAAGATAAAGCTCTGCATACGCTAGATTGATACCAATGCACAATCTAGTTCCCTTGGTGAAGGAAACAAGATATCTATCCAAACGAGGATTGTCGATCCATCTCTCAGGCAAGAACTTCCTCGAGTCTGGGAAGACGGTTTCATCATGATGGACCAAGACACTGGTCATTCCAACAGGGGTCCCAGGAGGTATGAACCAGTCTTTCTTTCCGTCATTGAAGACTAAAGTCTCATCTGGGGCGATTCTCTGAAGTCGAGTACACACTCCATAGCTTAACCGGATGCATTCTTGGACGCAACCTGTCAAATACGGGAGCTGTTCTAGAGTCGCAAGTGTGACTGTCGAGGCTGGGCCTTTCAGAACGGTCTGTAGTTCCGCTTTCAGTTTTCTGAGAGTATCTGGCTGGGTGACAAGAAAGTAGACAGCAACGCACAGAGCCCAGGCTGTCGTGAGGGTCCCTGCGACCACGATTGTCTGACCGTCTTGGGCAAGACGTTCGTCTGATTTCTCCTCCGCGGGGAGATCGCTGTTCAGGATCTCATAGAAGATTGTTCGATGATCTGCATCTTTAGAGTCGTCTCTCTGCCCAGACTTCATCTCTTTGATTTGCTTTCTGATGCCCTGAAAAAGATTTTAGTACGATTTCCAGGCAGGCACTCAGTAAAGCTGCTTACAGCTTGCAAATCAAAGAACGATTTCATATTTGGATCTAGCCAAGTCATAAATGAATCTGGCAGGACCTTCATCAGAGGCAAGATCCATGGATATTGCTTGATAAGTGCCCCGCCAGTACTGCCAGCGACCGAAGCATCATGAAATGTTGGTTCGAAATCATCTTGATCAACTCGATGGTCCGACCTTGCAAAGGCATATTCTTGAGCGATATCTGAAGTGTTTTTCAGTATTCCTCTCGTCAACAAGTATAGCAGAGACTAACCATTCGTGTAAGCAGAGAACGCATAATTCAGAGGGACCGGCTCCCCAGAGGCTTGAAACCCTCGAAATCGGCCCATCAACGCCTCAACTCTCTCCTCAATGATTGGCTGCAACTTCCGAACAGCACCCTTGGAAAAGAACGGATGTACAGCTGCTCTCCGAATTCGATGCAGATCATGGTCGTTGGTTCCGAACATGGATTGCGGCACATCGAACTGAACGGTCATCCAGTCCCAACGGTGACGCCTTTTGCCGGGACCGGCATAAAGCTTTTCGTAAAACTCTGGAGACGAGACGTGTAACTCATACGGATTGATCCGAATAATAGGTCCGTATTCCTCGTGCATCCGACCAATCTTAAACGTGTACTGACCTCCAAGAACTACATCGTAGTAGAACTCGTACCTGCACCTTTGTCAGCTTGGCAAAAATACGAATAGAAACTGAAGTACCAGAAAGTGACTGCCGCCAACTTCGGTCCCGGGAACTTTGCAATCGGGCTGAAATACAGTCGGTGAACGGCTTGGGCCACATGATATATAATCCATGAAGTAAGTAACATCAACACTGTTGTGCTACTGAAAATGGAGTTCATCGTGAGTACAAAACGGGAAAAATTTGTAAAGCAAGGAAGAAGAGAGGAAGGCTGGTAGATAAGGGTAGCAGAACAGCGGGGATAGATGAAAAGATAGTCGTTGGAAAGTACTTATCGAGTTAGTGACCGAGGCACATGTACTTTTGCGATACATCGGGTGAAAGACTACTCTCGATGAGGTGACATGTCCGTGAAACCCTCCGCATATATGTGGAGTGAAAGCCGGACTGGGGAACAGGGATTGCTTTACCCGAAGCATTTCTCTCCAACAGGTTATGTTGGAAATCCACTTTGTGATTGTTTCGTATTCTTCTCTCAAGTGATTTCTCCAAACGAAACTCTAAATTGCTTCTGAATTGAATTTTGGAAACCACAATGGCATCTCAATCGCCATCTCCAACCGTTTCATTGCAGGGGAAAGCGGGTGTACCCGAGACAGCGGGTCAGCCCGCAGTGATCTCCCACACAGACTCGGACTTGAATCCTCCGGATGCTCAGATTGCTGTAGAAATTGATACAGTGGGCATTTGATTACTTCCTTTGAATCACACTACCTCTGATTTCAATTGCTAATTCAATACTTCTGATTGATTTAGGACGACAGCTTTGAGACGGATTCTGCCCTTGGATCTGACACGGATGCCAGCAGCACGGCCTCGCTAACTTCCTCTGTCTTGGATTACAAGTATGAGAATGGCCGTACATATCATGCGTACCGAGATGGACAGTATATAATTCCGAACGATGGCAAAGAACAGGTAAATCGTTCTCCGTTCTCCGATGTCATGAACCAAATTTAATGCTTTCTCAGGACCGGTTAGATCTGGTTCACCATGTTTGGAAGCTTATCCTCCGCGGTGAACTCTATCGAGCTCCTATATCGAAGAATATTCAACGCGTACTGGATATCGGAACAGGAACAGGCATCTGGGCAATCGAATTCGCCGACAAGTTTCCAAGCGCGACAGTCATCGCCAATGATCTCAGTCCGATTCAACCACCCTGGGTACCTCCAAACGCCCACTTCGAGATCGACGATGCTGAACAAACATGGGATTATCGAGAACCTTTCGATTACATCCATATCAGAAATATGGGAGCCGCCATTGCTGATTGGCCAAAGCTTTGCAGGCAGTCAATGGAAAATCTCAAACCTGGTGATTGGGTGGAGATCCAAGAACATGCCATCGAGATGCATTCAGAAGATGGAGAGGTACCTCCGAATACTGCCGAGTGGCTTGAGAAGATGGAAGAAGCTGCGAAGAGCTTTGGCAAGGAGATGAATGTTGCGAAAAATGTGAAGGGGTTCTTGATTGACGCGGGGTTCGAAGATGTGCATGAGGATAAATACAAGGTAAGGAGGAATGGATTCGGACAGTATAGTAGTGCAGATAGCTGATATCGTAGATTCCTTTGGGACGGTGGGCAAGAGACAGGAGGATGAAGGAGGTTGGATAGTTCCAACAAGCGGTAAGATTGATTCCCAGTTTACATTTTCAATGACGCAGCTAACAGTTGATAGGCTTGCTTGGAGTCAGTTGAGGCATACAGCTTGGCATTATTTTCGCGAGTCCTGCAATGGGATCTGACAAGACTTCAAGTATTCCTGGCTGCTGTCAGAGGAGAAATGGGCAACTCTCATAATCATCTCTACATTCTCACATATGTTGTATACGGAAGGAAGCCAAAGCCTTGATCGACAGTCATTATGTTCTTGCGTCTCAAGAAAGGACTAGCGGTCAAGGCTATCCTCGAGAAGTTAAACAGTATTCAGGCAGTATTTCAGGAACTCTCGTGAGTGGGAAGCACATAAGCAGATGGACTCAGATGTGATAAGGCAGGAGTAGTAGGTACTAGCAAGGAATTTCTTTGGCCGGGATTAATGAAGCCCTTGACTGCGGCGCTGTAAGACTAGACAGCCTAGAACCATTCTCAGCAATAGGAAGACAACAAGATATCTACAGTACAGTACATATTATGAATAATAGGCCTGGATTTTTCCAGTCTAGCTAGCCCAAAGGGCATGGACATCGCGATTTGATAGAGAATAATCAAGGATACCTCGCGCTTTGATATTGGTCCAGCCAGCTTCCGACCTTGGCGCGCACTCGCTTCGTCTTGACTTCTTGTCGCTCTTTTTGATAGGATCCAGATCCATAATCTTCCTCATCGTCAGAAACCTCTACGATCTCTTCAATAACAAAATTCGTCCCAGTCGCCGTGCCGAATCCAAATGGGAACCACTTCAAAGCTGCAGCTTTCCTTCTTGCTGTTCAGCTATCTTTGGGTGATTTGGTTGAGCTTTAGGCTTTCTTCTCCTTGCCATGTATTCTGCTGGATTAAGAGGAGCTGCCATCAACCTGGTCCTTATTAGTTCTGAAGTAAGATCAAAGTGAATAACGTAGCACGGGATAATTTGTGCGCTGTCGAAGACAATGTATTCCAGACGATCGGGAGAGACGTGTGAACGAGCATCTGCGGCTGCGAGATCGAGGGTCCTGCGAGTATTCTCTCATGTCACTCTTAGAGAGCGTCCCATGACAGTAGCGCAGACTATCAATCGTAGTCCAGGGAGATCACCAGGCCGCATTCGCGTGTGTCGATCCCCGGCGTACCATAAGGCATACTCGACACTGGGCGTCGAGTAAATGCTGACACCGAAAGATGACCCGCAGAGCACTTCGATAGTCTTGTCACCAACCTTCGCTCCTGGCTTCTGAAGCCCCACCGTACAATATACGGAATATCATGTAGTTGGGTTCCATGGAAAGTCATCCGGGTCTGCATAGCTCCCTGAATAGGTCGTCTTTGCTGTCTCTCCAACAATGAGATCCTGGTGCTTTGCCAGACACGCACTGGCGAAGGGTCTGCGGATCAAGTTCGTACAATTCGTCGTAAATCTCCTTCTGGCGTTGTCTGAAACGGCCGACGAGATCGGTTCTAAAAACCGGCTCAACGTGTAACATTTTGCATTCGAGATACCCAAGATGTCCGCCGCACCACCAAACATATAATCATGTGTGGTTATCGGACGCTGTGGGATGGAAATCGAGCTTGATGTAGTTGTTACCATCTTTCGGTTATCTTCCACTGTTCCACGCTGCCGACGATCTCTTCAAGTAATTGTAAAAGCACGATCGCGAAATCAAAGGGGCTCGAGCAGTCGTAGATGACATTTGCAACCATATGCCGTAGACCTCGACGAATAGCATCTATCACTCTTCGTGGTAGAGTTGCTGTTGTAATCTGTATCAAGATGCCTTCTGTGACTGACTTATGAACGTCAAGTGTAGCATCTTCCAGCTCGAAGATCCATCCACTTATCTCCAGGCAGTCCCATCGGAGAACTTCTCGGGGTAAGTTTGCGTCAAGAAGAGAGTTAAAATCCTGGGCTTCTTTGGTGCGAAGATCGACGAAGGTCTTGTCTCGATCTATTACCGGAGGCTCTTAGGTAGAATGAATTACAGAAAGCTGCCAAGCCTCCCTCCCTCTTTTAGATATCTGAATTATGTAACAACTGTGTGTTGAAGATCGGGTGAGCAACGCAAATGAAAAGTCTACAGGTTCCATCAAAATCAGTACAGACCATCACACTGATGAGTTTAGCAAGGTCATCAAGAACAGCGGGACACAAGGGGTGAGTATCACAAAGGATAAATGATGGCAAGGACGAGGCATAATCTTGAAGTCAACGAAATTTGACTGCTTTGAATTCCTCTGATGATGCGTTTCACCCATCAATCATATCTAGTTTATTTTGTTTCAATGCCCAGCGCCACCAAGCAATCTATCAAAGTCTCGAAAAAGGTTCAACGCCAGTCTAGTCTATTCTACCCAGCACCTCACCAACACCAATATCTATTTCAAGGTCCACCCCCTTATAAAGCAGCAACGAACCCAACAGCAAGAGTGCCAAGTAAGCTCAAGACACCAGTAACCTGTCTACCAACAGCTCCACTCTTTGGTGGCAAGACAGGTGTGACTGTGGAAGTTGGCGAAGCTGATGACTTGGAAGTCGCAGACATCATGGTAGTTGTAGGCATAGAGGTGGAAGTAAGACCAAGAAGAGCAGAACTCAAGGCGCCAGGAATGCTGCTACTGGCTTCGTTGATAGCGCTGGTAGGCAGCTGTCTGAGATTCTCGATATGACCGTCCCGAGCTTCATGCTCGACCTCAGAGTTTTCCTTGACATCTCGAGTCCATTGGAGGATTTCGGTTGGATCGAAGGTGGGAGTTGGTAGTGGGAGGGTGTCATCGACTGCTTCGGCTCTCTTCTCAGCATCGCGAGTCCACTGAAGCATCTCGGTGGGGTCAAATGTAGGAGTCGGAAGAGGAACAACTGCTTCCTCTCGCTGTTGCAAAATCTCGTTTGGATTGAACTTGTCTGTAGGCTTTGGAGGCGGGACGTAGATGAACTTGCAGTAGCAGTAGGCTCCACTGCGAGGTCCTGGAGATCTATTGTTTGTACAGTCGGTCCCAGATGGTCCTGGATTGATGAGTTTGCCCTGAGGGGTGCAGTGACTGCCATACGTGGCGGCACACTGGGCGGGTTTCATGCCTTGACAGAGTCAATAACACAAGCCGAATATAAGAAGGGGGGGTAAAAAGGTGGAGAAGTGCGTACCATAGTTACATTTTAGCTCATATTTAAAGGCGGTCGAGAGTGTGACCAGCATGAAGAGGCTAGCCACCAGACTTGAGTAGTTGAAGAACATGTTGCTAGTACTTGAAGGTGCTGGCTGAAGTGAAAAACTTTAGGTGAAAGTTTCAACCTGTACTTGCTTGTAGTCAAAGGTACTTTGTGGATGAAAGTTGGTGGGACTCGAAGTTGTATTTGGTAGAAGTGTTGAATAGTGGGCTGGGCTAAATAGAAGTGTCTTGCGGCGATATGGGGTGTTTGGTGAGCCCATTCACCAAGGTATTTCAAATTAGCCATGACGTTGAGCGATCCATTCACAAAGAGAATCTCGTCCGAGTTGGAAAATATATTCTCAATCAATAATCAAAGAGTTGAATCACTGAACTCCAGTTTTGCATGAAGTAAATAAGAAATTCGGCTGGGAAAATTTCTTCAAAAATTGATCCGAAATAAGTGATACATTAGCACATGCCATGGTAATCCAAGTGTTGAAGCAATCTTCAAACTTCTCAAGTACTCCTTGAATGGGTATGTGCTTCATTGAGCACCCGCGGGCACTGCAGGTAACAGCTATAATTTCATCTAGTCGGTATCTACTTCACTCGTTTTGAAACCTTCATTGCACAGGGGAAAATTAAAATCACTCGCGAATGTTATTTTATTCATTTGCTTAGGGGACTGCTGGCAGTCCAGGAGAGAAAGCGCGGGTGTTCGCTCTTCCCCTGTTTTGCCTACATTCTCTTGGGATGATATTGTCCATCACCCCATCACTCACTATGGCACCGAACAACTCAGAGATCACTCAAAGACCGCTCAGTTCGCGGGAGCGCTGGTGTGGGGAGGCATGTTTCCAAAGGTCATGGTCCTGGTGGTGCCATACCCAGACAATGTGAAAACGATGGGCCCGGTGCGGGAGCGCTGAGGTGCCGGAATGGAATTTCTCGTTCTCCATACCTCAGTCGTGCAGGTGATAGTGTTCAGATCGGAGATGGTGTTCGTCTCGTTGACCAAGAAACAAGTGGTACAGGCTCGGTTGATAGTCATGGTCATTGTGGCGAGGGAGGTGACTCCAGAATTGACAGCAGTGATGGTCGATGTCCGAGTGTCACAGAAATCGCAGGAGTTGCGAGCGAACGGCCTCTCTGTGTTGACTGCATATGGACCACCCCCAACGCTCGCAAGAGAACAGGGGACGGTTGCTGTGAAGAATGCAGACCCATTCTGGGTGTAGGTCTGAGTACAAGTGCCCGTGGGTTGGGACTTGGTAGCCTCAGCCTCGATGATGGGTGTGATGGACGGGGACAACAGGGCGCTCTCGGGAGTGAATGGGCTCGAGTATGTCATGAGATGAGATCCCAACATGTGCGTATGAAGGCATATGGAGGATGCTGGGACATGGACTGTCTTCATGGTCGTCTTCAAGACGCTGACAGTGTGGAGATCCGACAAGGGATCCTCCTGGTGTCCCTTATGTCTGATGGCTGGGGACTTGTGGGTGTGCGGTGGGCGGGCGAGGCCGAGGCTGCTGAGAGCGAGCACAAGACTCAGGACTGTGATCTGAGGTTGCATGACTGTAAATGTGAATATCAAAATGGATGACGAATAAGTTCGGATGCAAAGAATGGTACATTTATAAGTACCTGGAGGTCATTTGTTCAGTACCTTGTGGCTTTCTGAGGTTATAAACAGAACTCCGAAACAGAAGCAGCTTTCTAGAACCCGATCGCCTTTGGAAGACGGCCTCGACGTAAGGAATGAAACAATACTCTCTGGATACTCGATCTCAGACTCCATCTCCCCAGGCTAGACCCTCTACCGGAGAGCACAAAGAATTTCGACCCGCAAGATAGAATCAAGCATTGCGAACAAAGCATTGTGCGTTTGCCCACTTTGGTGAACAATTTCATTGTGGACTAGGTTGAAGAACAAAGCAGCCTGATTGGATGACAACAGAATCGTCAGACAACTTTGGATGGTAGCCGGAATTGAGACGTTCGGGTTGCCTCTTGCTGCAACTACATGGACCAGACAGACACTCTTATCTTCTGGGTAGCTTCACTGAACGAAATAGCCTCCGTCAACAGCAATTACCTTGTTGGTGACGTACCCTGTCTTCACCATCCAGAGTACGGTCTCGGCAATTTCATCAGGAAACCCAAGTCTCCCAATCGGAATTTCTAAATGCCATCAGCTCTCAGTTCTCACAAAAAAATCGATGATGATTCACTTTTTGCAAGCTCCTCATTCTTCCCTGGCAGCATACTTGTCTCTTGTATAAGAGCAGGAGCAACGCCATTGATCGTGACACCAGACATGGCGTAAGCACCTGCAAGCCAGTGTACCAGACCATGAAGGGCTGACTTGGATGATCTGCCTCTCAAGTCAGCTGCGGTTTTCAGAAGTGGACAATGGCTTTCTTCCAGAAGTTCCCAAAATAAATAAAGATAGACAAAGGAAGCTCACGCATAATGTGGTCCAACAACCCCGCCATTAAACCCAGCCACGCTACTACAGAAGATAACCCTCCCCCACCCCTGCTTCTCCATCTCGGGCAAACAAAGCTGTGTCATGAGAAAAGCACTTCCGCAATTTGCTTTCCAGGTATGTTCGAAATCCTCGATTGAGATGTCGGTTATCTTCTTGATGCCGGATTTTAAAGTGAGACCTGCATTATTGAAGAGAATCGTAGGGTGACCCAAGGTCGAGACAACAGAAGAATGAAGGCTGCGGACCTACGTGCTGTAAGCGAGTGTTTTGTCTTGGATGTCGAGTATCAAAGTTTGTGAGACTGAGCATGCGGGGTTGATGAAGTGCGGGGAAATTCTTGAGATTGGCTTCCTACCTCGTCGTACTTCGTGAGATCTGCTTTGAAAGCTTCAGCCCGAACACCCTTGTCTTTGAGTTCCTTGACGAGGCCAGTTGCTTTGTCTTCCGAGGAGTGGTAATGTACGGCAATTGAGCAGCCCAGACCTGCAAGAGCTAGGCAAGTTGCTTTACCTATGCCGCCGCTTGCCCCGGTAACGACCGCCAAGTGTAGACGAAGGTCGGCTGTAAGATTTGAAGACATGCTTTGCTCCGATAGTTTGATCTGCTGTGATGAAGGGGAATGCCTCAATGATACTCTGAAGAGAAAACGGACCTTGATATGAAATCATCTTCGGACTTAATGACATCACGTGAAATGAGGGGCAGTATCACCGAATATCCAGGTATCGAAAGAAGGAAATCGCCGTCAAATCCATATCCGTAGATCCAAGGGATGTTTGTAGTTTGATTGATAATTTCCAAAGGGGAGCCTTATTGAGCAAGGACTGCAAGTCGAATGAATATGTTGAGTCCACATCACCTCTTCCACCTCAAAATTAGCGCCAAAAGCTAGCGCCTCGCCTAAGTTAACCCTCTATTTACTTTCCCCATTTCTCGATCTCAAAACTTTCCTCCTTTCTATCAACGAAAGTACATCTCCAAGTAAGTTGTGCAGAGAATAATTACTTTAAGACTTCAACTGACTCTATACAGTCTCCGAGATGGCAGAAATCAAGGACTTCGATCACCACACCTCAACTGTTCTCACATACGCTGGCCCGACGCCAAACACACACCTGAACTCTCACCACGACCTCACCTTTCGTACCAAAGAGATGAATGCCGAATCGGCTGGTAATATGTCAGTCGATGAGGACCCAAGTGGTAAGAGACTTGGAGAGTCAGGTATGATCGCATTCCGGTTCTCTAGTGTCTGTGTAAGAGCAGGAACACTTACTGATTCGGCGACATAGCTTCCACGCTCCCTGGCAAGGACCAGGTCGATCAAGAAGGACATGCAATTCGCGACGTAGTCTTCGCCCGTCTTGCTCGCGAAATTTTTGACGAGCTCAAGACTGATATGAGACTGTCATCAAAGGCAGTTGAGGCACTTCAGGAGGCTGCCGAGGCTATTTTGGTCATCTTCTTTGAAGGTACAAACTTCTCTCCCTTGAGTCTTTTAATGCGCTCTTGTTCCCATGAACTTCTGCGTCTCTAGCATCTTACTCTTGAATGTCCTGTAGACTGATTGCTGTTCACAGTTGCCAACCAGAATGCTATCAAGAACGAGAGAGACACGGTCAACTTGAAGGATCTGGCGGTCGCTCGGCTTCTCATGAAGTATGGCCCGAGCGCAGATCTGGAGGCCTGATCATTCTACTGCATGTTCACTCGCGAGGGATTTCAAACTGAAATCAGTACGTAGGAATTGCGAATTGAGACAGTGAATGAATTACTCTGCTGTCCTAACAACAAATATCTATGGTGATAAGCTCATTGGATTCTCAACTAAGGTGATGTTGAGTGCCTCCATGACTCTCGTGAAGTCATTCAATCTTTTTCTTTTAGAATACCTCGCTTTAGCTCATCTGTCACGCTTGACAGCCATTAAAAAGTTCCATTTTCCCGCAAAATCCTTGTTCATGAATCGTTACTGGTATCGTGGTTGTACTCAAGTCGAGAAAACTGCAGTCAGTATGCGTAAGCCCGATACTCGAAAGCTATGTAAGAAGATATTACTACCCCTGTACAGACTGTACAATTGATTTGTCAAGGAAGGGTCTAAGACTTTCCATGAACCTGATATGCATGGAAATTGTTGTGATAACTAAGATACCTGTCATTACTGTCTTGGCTGTCATCGAATCCTTGTTTTTTAAACGTGACCAGGCCTTACACCTGTACATTGAAAGCCCCAAACTCTCTTCTTCAACGAAGCGAGACGAAAAGCAGAAACGTCTCTTGGAAAACACGGAAAAAATCACACCTTCAAAACTACATCGATTGTTGCCTTGGCTGCTCATAGAAAAAGACTTCGATCATCCCTGAAAAGCCTGGCGACGAGATTCTCTCCTCCCCACAATTTATAAGATTCAACACCCACTTGGTCCTACCCTCTACTGTGGTTACTCTAACACTAGTAATTTTTTTTATTAAGGATCCCAATGTGGCATTCTCATGTGCAACGAAAGTAAGTGACTTTGGCCGATTAGGGACCAACGAGTCTTGCCTGAGCTGGTCTGAAAATGGGGACTACTTAACTCGCTTCCCTCATTCTCGGAGATTCAATGGCTCAGTAATTCAGGGTCTCATGTATCACTGGCCCGGTCCCTACATCTTGCGACCCCACCACTTTGTCGATCGATGGCACGCTCTTAACGGGGGCCGAGATACGAGTGATGTTGGGAGCATATTTTGGAGGGCGCGCAGTCACCGCCGTGTCTTTCACGACGAGCTAAAGCTCTTGAAGTCTTGTTGTCGAGTTTCGTAACATTACCAAGTTTCTACGCGCACCCTCGAACTCCACTGTTGGGCGATTTGAAATTCATAGACTATCAAATAGCTTTGACCAAATTCTAAGGAGGCTTCAGCGGCGTTTCCCAATGTATCCTTTCCGATACACATAAAGTAAGAGCTGAGCACCTCGCTCTCGAGGGAGATTTTCCGAACGGAAGATTTTATAGATATTCGTAATCCCATACCTCGACTCATCAGCAGGAGAAAAGTCCAGGTCACTAGGTCTCTATCCTATCTTCCACCACCCCGGATTTACTCACTCATCACCTCACCACCTCACCATCTCGCATTTTTGCTTGAAAATGCTCAATTCGTCTCCTGATATTGACTTCTACAAATGTAAGTGGACACCAAGGCAAGAAAGCGATATAAAAGCCCCTTCCCTTCCTTTCCAGCCCTAAGCCAACCATCAAGACCCAATTGCAGAGAACGGTTCACGGTCGGGGGAATGCCATCAAAGGTCAGCCTAAAGATCTATCTCCACATTGAACTAAATCTCCAGCACGATCCTGGACAAACACAATCAAATCCAATCTTCCATCACCGAGTCTCATCTTCATTTGAGAAGCATCAGGGCAGGGTACCGACACAGAAAATTTGGCTATTGTCATTCTCTTCTTTACTGTCATATAACAAGTTCATTACAATCTTACAAAGTCAAACGAGGAAGATGCATGAACTGACGAAGTACCCGTGTTCAGTCAGCAAGTCAGGAGGGACAACACTTTCTCAGCGCAAGCCACAGCAGCTACAGCCTTAGCTGACATTGTACACTTGTTTCTTGTGTGCTGCAGCGGACAGTCGGCTTATGCAGTATGTAAGGCTGCAAGTGGATAGGTAATTAGGGTCTTTTATGTAAGGCACGAGGCACGGGGCCGGGAAGCATGTGATTGGACAAATGAGATAACATCTGTGGAATGGCCTGATTTGGGCAGGTAAGGCTGCGTCGGGCTGCAGAGGGGAGGGGACACTGGTTATGCGGGTAAGGCGAGGTAGAATAAAGAAAAAGGGTATCTATGTTATTGCTATCGACTATCTAATGGTAATGAAGTGTTCCTCCCACATGCTACAAATACGAGGGCGAGGTGAAGTAAGCCCGACAAAGGGCGGATAGACGAGACGAGACAGCCTCACTCCTGAGGCATATTCCACTCACCACTACCCACCTACCAACCCAGCCAGTATCCAAACAAATGCCATCCATCGAGCCATCCAACCGAGAACGCCACGAGAGTGCCTCACAAAGAAGAGACAAATACAAAGTCCGCCATACACAGCCTCGAAACATCAAGGCCCAAAGAGTTCCCGACTGGCAGCCAATGCCCCGAGAAAAAATGCCGCAAACAGCACCTGCACACTGCAAGGCGGTAAGGTGGCGGTAAGATGCACCCCTGGAGCTAATTGGAAGCCTCGCGCTTGAACTGGCCAACGATGAATGCTAATCGCTTGTATGCCTCGAGATGATGAATGCCCTTTGTATATTCTTTATGCCCCTTATCCCCGTCTCTTCTGCTCTTTTTCCCTGCGTCTTTGTCGCTCTTCCGTACGCTTGTAGTCTTCGTATTTTGCGTCGGAAGCCAGAGGTGCTCCTTGGTCGTAGATTGCCTTGTCGTGTTGGACAACCATGACTTTTCCTCTCGTTTTTGTGGTAATCGAATGGCGGACTAGAAACCATTAGCAGTCGCACAAGATATGGCATGATGTGGAGAACAAACCATTGTCTGGAACTCTCTGCTGTCTCTCCTCAACTCCAGAATTCCCCATTGTAGTCCTGCTCGATGTATAATTGCCGTCTGTAGAGGATCGACCGGAAGAGTGAGATTCAACCGAGGAACCTCGAGGTTGTGTAATAAATGTAGGCTGGGCCAAATAACGACTTCGAGAATCTCCGTAGTTTGACATTTTGAAGTGGGACTCGGATTGTATATAGGTTGGTAGATTTGATTGCTTCTTTGTGGGACAGGGCAACAGTGAGGCGTGACGGATCGTGATCGAGTGGTAGACTAGAGGTCAGGAATTCTTGGAGAAGATTGAGAAATAGAAAAGCATACTTATAGAGACCAGAGCTCGCCCCCAACCAGAATTTCTCTGCCAGGGCATACTTTGCTGCTGAGGCAAATGCTTGTTTTCTTGCTACCAAGACCAGCGCCACCGAGAAGCCCTCTCTCCTTTCCCACTGCGGCCATTTGCATCTCTTGACCGAGCGAGTGATCATTGACCCACCTTGACTCGAGCTCGGTGAGCCATTTCGACCTCCGGAAAAGAAAGAGGGAAGAAGGACGGCCCAAACGAATCCGGGAACTGGCTGCTTAAGCTGCTCTCTAGGAGAACGCGCCGCGGAAGTCGCTGCGGCCGCGCAAGCGTGCTTGCAGAAAGGCAAAGCCATCCTCGGATCAAAGTAAAGCCACAGGAAACGACAGTGAACTGTTGAGAGTGGCTTGTCAGGGAGGAAAGGGCAGCAGGGTAGGCTGTGTGGACTGCGGGGAAGCAAGGGCAGGACAAATGGCTGACAGCAAGGCCTTTCTCCAGGCTTTGTCTTGGGCTGACATGATCCTTCGTCCCACCCAGCGAGGAGCTCAAAAGGCCGCACACATCCCCACCGGTTGAGTTCGAGTTGATCGCAAACAAAGAGAAGTACACGGACAAGACTGCTTGAGACGTGGAATGTTGGTGCCTGGGAAGAAAGGGCACGATGGGTGCTAGACCAGCTGAAAGAGAATGCTGACCGGTTGAAGAGGAAGCCCAATGGATGTTGTCAGCCTTGGGCCCACAGCTGTAAATAGCAACAATCACTGGCTCCGCCTGATCAACAAGGTATGCTTTCTTCTCGTGACTTTCGCTATGAAGACAAAGACCTCGGTGAGAGATGTGCTCGGACACTTCCGGTGAGTGTTGATGTTGTCGACCTATTCCCGCCGGTGTATGAGGATGGGAAAGATTGGGGAACAGGAGGGAAAGAGGAGGTCAAGATTGGGAACGAAGGTCATTCCTGCCCAATCCCCGCGCTAAACCCCTTCGAGAGCTTCCCCACGTTGGCTGGACATCTTCCCTCATCCTGGTTCGAGCTGCGGGTACGTCTCCAGAACTGCATTCAATTCGAGTTCACCCAATTGAACCAATTCCTAGCCGCTGTCACCCAGGAACAAGGATACTTGTCCTGTCCAATCCATCCTCCCAATTCAACGTGTCCCAACCCCCATTAAAAGGTATTTCCAACAGCTCCAACCTCGAATTCCCCTCTTTCGCCCACCGCAACTCACAACGCAACAGACCAATCCCTCCATCCACAATGCGTCTCCTCACTCTCGCCGCCCTGGCCACAGTAGCCACCAGCGTCTTCGCCGCCGAAGTCGAAATTGAAGTTACCCGTGCCGTTGAATGCGACCGAAAGACCAAGCGTGGCGACAAGATCTCCGTACACTACAAGGGCACATTACAATCTGATGGCTCCGAATTCGATGCCAGTTACAAGCGGGGTCAGCCATTGAGCTTCACCGTTGGTCAGGGACAGGTTATTAAGGGGTATGTTGGTCTGCACACTCGCTGGCCAAGTGCAATTGCTGACATGGAACAGATGGGATGACAACCTCTTGGACATGTGTATCGGCGAGAAGCGCACCCTTACCATCCCACCTGAGTTTGGCTATGGAAGCAGAAATATGGGCCCCATTCCCGCGGACAGCACATTGAGTACGTTTCCCCCTCTCACAAAAGCAACTGGCAGATTACTGACTCGAGGGAATAGTCTTCGAGACTGAATTGATGGGTATCGATGGCGTCAAGGCTCCAGAGAGCATTGTTGAGAAGAAGGTCGAGAAGGCTAAGGAGACGGCTGCGAGTGTCAAGGATGAGGCTACTGAAGGTGTGAAGGAAGCTATCAAGAGCAAGGTGGCTGATGCTGCTGAGGCTGTTAAGGTCGTTGTTGCTGACACTGATGGTGACGGCCAGGAGCACAACGAGCTATGAATTTAGTTGTTGAGCAGTATGGCTTATGAGGGGAGGGGTGGTTGGCGTCGTATGATATCTTGGATCGAGAGCATATCTTGATGGGGCTAGATGGCTTTTCGGAAGCATGGAGATCCGTACATAGTGTGGACATAAAAGAATACACGGCAATGAATTGGATTGGCATACTTTAGGGTATAAAATGAAGACATCCTTCGGGAAAGCAGACGCTCAGGAATACTGACCTCCTGAGCTGTACCAAGATTTTCTCTCTGCCGCATAGGGTAAGATGGACGAGTTTATCTCCTCTCTACCACTCCAAAACGGATTCGCTACAGCGGTTGCCATTCCCATTCTCTGGCAGGGGCAGTCTTCTACATGCCAATACGACCCTTAGACTTGACAGACATTTCTTGACTCTATATCCAGGGGCCGACACCGCTGAACACTGCTGAACACGACAGAAGCTCACAACTGAAGAGTAGGCATACATGTCTTAACATTCCGTTGTCATCGACAGTGAGTACAACACTGGCAATGATTGCAATTGCAACAATATCAAGTGAAGCAAAGCATAGCTTACTTATCAAAGCAGCCCAAGTAGTTCAAGAAAGCTTCTAACATTAGCCAAAGTCAATTGAGTAGTATCTCCAGGGTTGAGGTTCGACACAACCGCTTGTCATTCGCCTGCCGTCCTGAATTCCTCCAGATCTTCTAGCTTTTGTTAGCTTGCTCTAAGCACTGGCCCTCTTTTGAGTTTATATATTCTCGCAGTCACCACTCAGATCCTTTTTACCTAGCCCTGGGAACCTGCTGCTTCACTTCGTAGTCCAACGAGTGAAGCGATACATCTACCGACCATTATTAAGACAACTGCCAAGACTTTCTTTCCACGCCGGACAGTGAGACTTTGCCATATATAAATTGAGTAAGAGAACTGAAAGGAATGCTGTACGGAGGAGCCCAGTATGCACAGCGTGGTCAATGATGACAAGGAAACTTCTTCGCCGGACCCCCCAGCATGCGTTTTCCGTCTATGAAGCTGGCTGGAGAGAAGCGGTTGGGGCCCGGTTCTGTGGAACTATCGCCTGGGTCAAAGGTACGAAGTACTTTGTTGCCTCGCACAACGCAGGGTATCGCGGTGTCGATTGTGAAATGCCAGAACAAGTGCAGGTTTGACAATAAGAATGGGTTCGATAGCATAACATCTTATCTTCCCACGCAGTACTTGGCGAAAGCACGAACAACGTTTCTCCTGCGCTCTCAATTTGCAGATCCTCGTCTGATTTGGTCAAGGCATTGCAGCTTCTGATTTGCACGTAGAGCTTCTCTCGCGATCTCAATTGTACTGAAGTTTGTGCTTCTGATGCTAGCTGTTCGCCAAAGCCTCTGGTCTGCCATGTTGCCGGTTTCCCCGGAAATCAAGCACTTGCTTGAGTATTCTATGCAGGACACGGAGTCTCTTGTACCGGACTGTCAGCACTTCCCCCAGCGTCACAGCGGCATACTGAGAGAATAGTACTTGACTGCCCTTAAGGTTCTGGCGTTGGACCTATCCATCAGCACGTCTTGAGGGTACCCGTTGAGCGTGGACTTTCATGGCAGGCACGAGGGTCTGACGAAAGATCCAGCAGCTCTCAGATTCAGACACTGAACTTCAATTCATGACAAAGCTACCACTTGTCAATCACTCCATGCCATTCCCTGTACACCTGTCGGCTTGCCTTTTGCAGATCAGCGATTGTCCGTTCGTATCCGAGCCAGAAGAGCACCTACTCTCCATGTTACAGTTCGTAGACGCTTTCTACATGGTCTTCCTCGTCCGTAGCTTGCAGCAGCAGCTATTACAGCTAGTCCTACGGCATCTAGACAACCATAGAGCATCCAAGCTGATTAATCAGAGTGTAGACCGCCCGATTCGCCCTGAGGTGTTCATTGCGTACGTTCGGAACGTTTGATACCTGGATCTGGTATAAATGGCCCACTCCTGAAAGTCAATTATACTGACATTCTTTGTTTCTGAAGTGGAGATGACTGACTTTTGTGCAGAGGGCACCGTGCATATTTCATTATGTCCTCGTGAACGAAACTACCCAAAGGAAAACATGTTCAGCAGGGCTTGTTCAAGTCCCTGCACCGACCAGACTCGAAGATGAACTCAAACCAGCGCAAAATTAGCATGAGGCTCTCCTATGTTTGCCTATCCAATTCACGATCTGATAACGACACTAGTGTGCAGGCGAAGGTATGCCTGACGCGTTTGTTGACAATGGGTGGGGCTAGAGGCGGCCGCTCGAGCCTATTTTCTTGCCCACAACTTTGATCTCGAAAACACAACACACAACCAGGAGCATCTTTGTTCAACCATCACAGCATCATGACAACGAACACAGACGTGGAAGATACTGGCCTCAAGCTCCCTCAAGAATTTTATAACTGCATCGTGCCCTTCCGCGATGGAGACTGGAGGAACCTTTGACTGGTCAACAAAGCCTTTGAGGTTGACGCTACGAAATACCTCTTCCAGGAGCTGACTATTTGCGTGCAGGAAAGAAGCTTGAAGAGGTAAAAAAAAGCTTGATAGTCTTCAATTCGTCCTGTGAGAACCTACTGATCTGTTTAGAATGATCGACATATCCAAGAGCAGCAAGCTGGCACAGCATGTTCGCTCGATCTGCATCGGTAAAGAAGCTATCAGACCTCTGTACTTGCCTCCATATGCTTTCGTATATAGCCTTCAACCAAAATACTTCGATGACCCTCAGAAATTCTTCCGCGATGGCAGAGACGTTTTCGCTACGTCCGTGGAAATCAATTACGAGCAATATCAATCCTTCTTACGAAAAGGAGCATTTTCGGCTTATTCCACACGACTTGAAGCTATAAATAGTAGCACCAAGACTATTGACGTGTACAACAGGAAGGCGATATGCTTTTCAGCAACTTGTCATATCAACTATGCGAGCAAGACATAGACATGAAAATGGTGCTCACAAATCTTGACAAGCTGTTCTCTGTATACATCCGTCAACCCGAATCCGGATCATGGGGTGCTATCAGTCGACTGCTCATGCATCCAGAGGACCATTTCAATTCAATAAGCGGTGGAACCTTTGACGACCGTCGGCTGGCAGTGCTTCTGAGAGCAGCAACTCTGGTGGGAAAGCTGAATCTAACAAAGCTAGTTGTGGAGGAACCTCGGGAATGTCAAGACCATGGACTGGTAAGTGAACATTACACACTATCTGGAGGAGTTTGTGATTCTACCCTACGTTTGTCACAGCCGCGAAAGTTGCCCGCATTGTCACGTTGTGTACTAACCTCGATTTCAGTTGGAAATCCCAAACAAATACATCTTTCTCGCTCGCCCATCATTGGTTAACATGGCACATCTGGATATTCCAATTGGCAGATATCCGACTTGCATCGACGACGCTGTTGGTATTAATTTCGATTTTGGACATTCGACCACACCTAATGGCCAATGTGGTCCGGTCGTTGCCACAATTGAAAAGCCTCGCATCCGGCAGCTTAAAGGCATCGACCTCCGAGTGAAAATATGGCCAGTGCTCGCCGCAATCCGTCCTGGTAATCTCAAATCAATATATCTGGATAATTGCATTTATATGCCGTCTGTCCTACGCAGGTTCTTCATCGACCATAGCAAGACTCTGGAACACGTCACCATGAATAGAAGCTATAACCTCATGGCACCTTCACCTGGGTCTTCGAAGAAATGAGGGATCGGTTGAGTTTGAAGAGTCTAAATCTTTACTCATTCCTCGTGGGAATGAGTCGACTTACTCGTATTACAGAGACGGCTGGGAGTATATCGCTGATCCAGGACGCTAATATGAGCGTTTCCAAGTCCCTAACGAGTGACACGACATTGAAATGCCGTATTTGGCAGCAGGGTAGGACTTCAAAGGCGTTCTCGAAGAGCACGAGCAAGGTGTGAGATATCAATTTTCTCTTTACTTTTCAGTACGTTGTGGTTTTCCAGTGTTTTTCTTGTGGTTCTATCCTTTATGAAAGATTCTTCTTGACTCTCATGCAGTACGCCTTTGAACTCCGGTGTCCTAAAAAATCTTCCTTGCTTCCATTTGCCCCTTTTCTGCTATTCCTACACTCACATCCAAACCCCCGCCAAATCCTTAAACCCACCCACCAATCTCATCCTCCTCCTCCCTGTCCATTCCCCCAGCACCAGTCTCAGTACCCCCAGTATCACCAGTCTCACCAGCAGCAGGCACCCCACCAGCACCCAACAAATCCTCAATCATATTCCACAAAACCCCATCCGTCTCCACACTTCCCCCCATACTACGGACATTCCCATACCACTCCCGTCCTAAATCAGTATACTGCTCGCAGCGATCGCATTTGATGTGGTTGCAGGGCCAGTAAGGTGTCTTCTTTGAGCCGGTTGCGCGGCATTTGCCGCATTTGGGGTGCCATTCGGAGGTCCATTTTCGGCACTGTATGAGGTTAGTAGGAAGCTTGTGTGATGCGGTATTTTGAAGGGGGAAGGGGAGGATGGGTTGATTGGGAAGATAGGGAAGGTGGGAAGGTGGGAAGGTGGGAAGGGAGCTTACAAAACAGCAGATCCAAACGCCTTCATTCTTTCCCTTCTTCGCTACTTTCTTTCCTGCTGGTGCTGTACTCGAAAGCTTAGCGCGCCAGGCTGCAGACAGTACCGCGATTTGAGAGACGGTGCTTGGTTTTATGGTGGATGAGGATCCCGTGGAGGTTATCGAGGACGATAAGGAGGCTAGAGTCGTGTCTGGCGAGCTGGCGGGACTCGGTCTGATGGTGGATGCACTGGATACTGTTCTCATTGACGTGAACGAGGATAGCGAAGCACGTTTTTCTGAGGTCAACATTCTGGTAGAGTGGTTACTCTCCAAGGATTTGGTACTTTCGGGGATATCTTGTGCTGGATCCTGGGCTTGCCCTGGACTGAGCCCTAGCTCTTGATGTTGATCTTGGTCCTGGTCCTGGGTCTTGACTCCGGCATGCTCGCCTTCTTGACTCATCTCCCCACCCAACGACTCATACTTATCCTTTCCCTCCTTTCCCTTTTCCTTGCCCGAAACAAACCCAAATTTCTCCTTCACAGACCCAGAAATCCCACCAAATATCAATCCCCAGACTCCCTGATTCCTCGGGACTTGGAGCTGAGCCTGATCCTGACTTGGGGGAGCCACTTTACTCTTGCCCTTGAGATTGCTCTTGCTCTTGACGAATTTCTTTGGAATGAGCTGCCGAATCGAATTATCCTCGAGGCCAGAGTCGGAGGAGTCAGATGACCAGCGACTGATTTCTTCTTCTGGGATAGAGGATGGGGCGAGGAGAGGCTGGGTATCATTGTCGAAGGGGAGGGAGTCAACCCCGGAAGGGGAACGCGAAAGGGACGGTGAGGGAGGCGTAGAGAGTGTGCTGGATGCGACGCTATTACGTTGGTAATGACTGGGTGCCAGTGGAGCGATACTGAGTCTGTGACTGACCATGGCACTGCGATGGAGGCTATGACTGCGCGTGTTTGGCAGGTGTAGAGATTGCGAGCGCGAGAGAGGTTGCTGTGGAGGACTCATGGTGGTTGAGGTCCGATTGTATGTCCTGGGTTTGTTTTGGGACTTTGAATCGTGGTTGTGGAAGATCGAGTGCGAGTGAGTTGTGGGTGTTTGTTGATTCCTGACATAGCCGAGCGCGATATCGTGAGATAAGATCGAGGCAACAACGAGGTCGATAAGGGCCTATCGGATGGGCTCAATCGACCGGTACCATGAGTTGTACGTAGTATATCGACATTGCAATGTCGTAATTTACTTTAGCGACATTTGAGGAGAGTGGATATGGGATCTAGTATGATCCTGGTCGCCAGTCCGTCTGGCCATTCCATAAAGAATTGGAATCAGAATAGTGTTGAGCAGTGGCTGATGTCGATAGAACTGAATATCGAATATCAGGAGAACTTGATCAGATTGGCACATGATACTCGGGAGAGTTACAGGTCAATAATGTTTGAAATCTCGGATGGGATCTGGTTTGTCTACTTTGGGAATCCTCAGAAAGCTTGGTTCCTGGAGCGTGGCACGACGGTATAATTGTGAAGAACACCCTCTTACGAATTGGTATGCACAGAACGATAGCCACTGATTCGTTTCGATGTCATTAATCCAGCCTACTCTCTAGGTAGCCGAGACTCGAGAGTTGCCCTGCTCCACTCTTAGCTGCGGACTCGAGTCTTAGGCGGCAGCACGAAGAGAACAGAGTCCTATTGCAAATGGAGACAAATGTTCACGGTGAAATCAAAGGACAATATTCTCCTGATATTTGGATAGCAATGCTCCACAATCAGGACTTTCTACCGACCAATCATTTGCCAACATCACCAGCAGCCCAGCAGCTCCCTTTTTTCTCCTATCCCTAATTTCCATCCTTGGACCATGTCCTTCAATCCATCGTACAATCCTGACCCAGTCCCAGTCCCAGCCTCAGTCAAGTCCAGCTCTCATCGCCCAGCAATGCCAATCCGTCGACCAGCAACTTCTCATTTTCCCATCCCGCCCTGACCATCCCGCCTGCGAGAACCACAACGCCAGATACCAGATACCAGATCTCATAGCCAGCCAGCCCATCAATAGGGGTATCTCTCCTTCCATCTCGCATCTGTCAGTCGAACACAATCATCGCATTTCTCGTGCGTACAGGCGTCCCAGGTGTAGTAGATGAGGGTGTAGCCGGACAGAAGGCGCCAACAGGTGTAGGTTGGGTGGTTTGTCCATTGATTGCACTGATGGTTGTTAGTAAATGAGTTTCGAGGGACGGGGGCAATTGGTAAGAGGGGGATTCAGAGAGTAAAAAACTTACAGAACAGCAGACCCAATTGGTATGGTGACGTGAGACGAGTCTGAGCAAGAGGCATCAGAGCTGGTAGACGAGGAGCTGGAGGCACTCGTAGTAGAAGCTGATGACGACTTCCGCTCGTCCCTACGGCGGTGCTCTGACGTGCTTCAAGAGCTTGAGGACGATATTCTGGCGGAGTAGCTGGACGATTTGATATAGAAGAATTCCTTGGGTTGGTGTGGTGACGGGATGCTGAGGACCGATCGACGGCTTCGGTAAGGACAGTGATGTGTCTGTGGCTGGACTTCAATACATCCTCAGACTTGTATCCTTATGTCGACTTTATTGCTAGAGTATGGCTTTTGAAGTGGAATACTCGAACTTCGAAATGTCTGGTGTTTCCCGATGTTGAACAAAACAAAGAATCGATCTCGGGGTTGAAGTGGGGCGCACTAAAGTTGCTTAGCGAATCGAGCAAATTTATACTGCCTTTGTTCGAGCAGATAATGACGCCATTATTTCACTCGCTTGTTGGATTATGGTACGATACTTTGTATGATGAAGAGGCCGGGAACGGTTGGATCCGGGGTTAATACGGAAGATCGAAGGCTCGATGCGGTAGGTCTTGCCGTTTCGGGTACTGTTCCGGAAAGATTCGGAAGTAAACAAAGGCTCGCGGTTGACCATTTGGCATAGTACGGGTACCATTAAGTATGAGATCGAGAGACCAAAAATAAGAGGCTCAACGAAGAGTCTCTACGATTGAGACTGCGTCTGTTTACCCAATTACCCTTGCGCTTAGAGTCACTGTGACTAGGATTGGGCAGAGGGATTGCTTGGCTTTCCCAGACAGCCATTGGTCTCCATCAATGGAATAGAGTAGCAGTGAATTTCCAAATACAGAATCATAAGTTCTGTACATTTCCAAGGTGATTAAAATGTGACTGCTACGGAAATGCATTTTCGTATGGGCATTCTTGATCTCTGCCTGACCCCGCTTCCCTCTCTCTCGTTTCGTGCAGAAATCCAAGTCTATCAGACATTTCAGCTCGGCTTCCCATAAACTGCTCATTTCGCAGTCAAAATGTTCAGTAGTCGACTCCTCGTGTAGAAGCTCTATCACAACAGCGATTATTCTCGTTCCTCCTATGCCTACATATATCGAGAGCGCCGTCTCGTGATGTCAGAGGGTAGCATCGTTTACAGCTTTCCACCTTTGGTTCGTTATCATACTTGCACTGGAAGAAGTTAGTAGAAGTCGATTGTGAAGAGCTGCGAATTGGATAGACCGGGCGCCTGCTTACTTTGCAGCACTTCCACTTATGTGTGCGCTTGTGTTTTGATCCAGATTGACCCATAGCGCATGAATTTCTGTAGGATCTGCAAACTTGGTCGTTGATCATTGGACTCCTCGACAATGGAATTGTATTTGCAACTATTCAACACTTTCGCCGAAATGAATTGTTTTGAAGCTTTGTAGTCGAATCTGGCTGTATATAGCCTTTCCCCCCCGTGACTCTGAGCTTGTAGTGTTCATTATCTGGGGCTGTGCTGGGGAAACAGACCCTTAAGACCCAAGCATGAACACATTCACAAACAAAAAGTGAGTCTTCAGGAATGTAGCCGCTAACAAAGAGACACATGTGCGACATTTTGGAGTTTTGGTGACTTGGCACTGCCTCCATCCTATTGGTCGTTGTTACCAGGCGCATGAACGGCCTTCAACTTGGTGAAATTTCAGTAAATTGTAGCTATATGACGATGATGTCATAAAGTATACCAAAGATATTGATACTAGACCGAACTGTGAATCTGGCATTGCTCAAGTTGTCGGTAGCTTCGACATCAGATGGTTTTGTCGCGTCCACTTGCCCTTTTACACCTGCCTATTGAATCCATTGGACCAGCCTGCCTTCACTCTCGACAAACATTAATTGGTTATGATATGCGATTTGGACTAGCGGGCGTTCAACTATGGAAGTCTTCATCCTGTGGCCATATAAGCTCTCGATCTTCCTACGTTGAGTCTTCGAAACTTGCACCATCTCCAATCCACTCGAGAACTTCGATACCAATCAACACCGCACAGATCTTTCAAACAAATCCCAAATCTCTCAGCTTCTATCAAGATGCAGGCCATCCTCCTCGCTCTCATGAGCATGATGCTCCTCCTTACATCCACCGTCGCCGCTGTCGCCGCTGTCCCTGACACCATTGATGGCCTTCCTATTGGTGTGATGGGCTTTGAGGGTACTTTTGAAGGACTCGAAGGCGTCACCATCACCGCCAACGGTACCCTCAACGAAATCATTGCTCAAGCCCAGCTTGATCATCCTCACTGGAAGCCCGCCTTTGTTCGTCAACATGGCCCTTCCACCGACTCCGCTCTCACTCCTCGAGCCGACACAGTTGAACTGGAGCAGCGTAAGAAGGTGAGCTCGCAAGCCAAATGATGAACCAGTATTTTGACAAATGTTACAGCTGCAAGTATACTGCTGGCCCTTTCCTTCCCGTCCAGACCTGCAACGCGCCGATAGTTATTGGGTTGATCGAGTCATCGACTATCTCGTAGCTGTCAAGGGTATGGCCTATGCAGCTCCTAGAGAATGTGTCCAAATTGCTTGCCTTGGCGACGCAACTGCCTATCTCTGCAACGATGTATGTCTCACATCCCCCGGTCCTTTTTTGGTTCTCTAGTAAATGCTAATAACCTCAATCATAGGCGATCGGAATTGTGCGTAGAGTTTCTACACAAGCCCTCGCGACTTATGTTGGAGACATCAGAATCATGTGCCTGACTGGATGGAATGGAAAGACTGGCTTGGTTTGTGGCAAGGAAACTGATTCGGAGAGATTCTATGTCATTGTCATGAAGCAGGTTGGTGGATGCTAAGAATGAAGCCACAGGGTCGCATTCCGGGCGAGTGGGTTTGTATCGTGGGAGGGGTTATTGCTGGGCTGGTGTTTCTGGCCATATTCTGAACTTGGGCTTTTGCTTTTAATTTCTGGTAGACATTGCATAGAAATGATGCTCTCGGCCACTAAATGCCTCGGAGCCTTCGCAGCCATGTACTGGTGCAGGAGCTTAGGAGGACAGCCTCCCAGATTAAGTGCGTGATACGTAATTTGTTGTCACTCAACAGATTTTATGTTCGACATTAAGAGACAATAACGGAGAAGATTGCAATTCTATGACGGAAATTTCCAAAACCTTGAAGCTTTTGAGCTACCAAAAGGAAATTTCCAAAGCAACATTTACCTTAAGGCCCACAGTTCGTTTACTTTCGGAACAAACCGACACGCATCTCATTATACCTTCGTAAACGCAGGAATTGATTCCTGGACATGACTGTACACAACTGACTGAACCCTTGATCGCTTACTTAGTCTCAGGTGTCAATCAATCTCCCCTCTCCAGTGCTGCTACCACCGGCTGTCCCGGAAGCCTTAGCCACCTCGACCTGAGGTCGCTTCATCACTCCAAGCGTAACCGAGAATGTATACTGCCCAGTAGGACATCCAAAGCCAGGGCTCCTCTTCCAAAACTTGGTCCGAGATATGGCGATGACCCTCAGTAGCAGAATCATAAGCAACAAGATGCTGTTCACCAATCAATCAGTACCCGCTTCGCAAATGGACCCTGCGAACGAATGTTGGGAGTTAGGAGACTTACCCAGCAACGAATCCCAAACAACCCGTAACACCCATCAATATCCTCACAATACCACGCATATGCAGACAATGCGGATCCATAGCCCTCACCGGCTCCCTGTAATACTCATAACACCAATTCCTATCCGGCCATCCGTACCCGAAGATATTGCCCGAGTAAATGAGGATCAAGATCGGGAAGATGATGTCGATTATAATGCTGAAAAAGACCGGCAGCTGGAGGAAGATCATGACAATGGAGAGGATCAGGGAGATGAATGTCTGGGAGTTGGTTAGAATGTCTGGGTAATAACAGACTAGATGGGGTTCGAGGGATAGGGTAGTGATAGATGGGGCTAGCTTACACATATTCCCAGATCCCTTAGTCCTTCCCTAGCATTGTAGGTATATCCATTGAACGATGCGACTTGGATGAGCACGATCGAGGCTATCGCAGTCATGACAACCAGACCCGAGAAGACCGTCAGAACAATCGTGAGTATTTTTATGGACCGCTTGAAATGAGAATTGGCCGAACTATTCGCTATTGAAGCCTCGTTTTCGCTGTCACTGAAATCATTGGCCCCATCTTCGCGGTCGTTGTCGGACAGGAAGGGGGTGTTCTCGGAGTCAGCCATCTTTTGGCCTGGCGAGGAGCAGAATGTGAAATTTAAAGACACTTCTTTTTGTCAAGAGAGTTATATCAGCTCAGAACAGAACTAAAAGGTATGGGACTCGGGGACAGCTGTCTTCTTATCGTATCAGGCAGCAGCAGCAGGAGTGAGGCTTGAGACTGTGCCGATGAAGTGCATGGTCACGTGGTTTCAGTTCCTGCTCAGCCTCCACCAGATCCTATACCACAATGCTCGAGTCTTGAAGCTGAGACGTGGATTGAGCAAAGCCCAATAAATTCCGCTACCTTGCCTATCTATGTTAATCCTTTGTTGTTTTGTGATGCTGGTGGAGGTTCAAAAATGCCGTCCTGTTGGGGTGAACAAGGCTTGACAACTTGACCTTTAATCACTTGCCAATATCTCGAACAGCATACCACTCAGCGGTACGAAAACATTGTACCTGGAGACCCAACCATCATTAAATACATTGAACTTATATCGCCTTTATCAGGACAATGGTAAAGTTATTATTTTACCTCCGGCAGTTGGCAAAGACACCTTGGCAGCCAAAGAAAAACACATAGGTGATTGAAGCGTAACAACATGAAGTTCTGCCTATTTGTCTCCTATGCGAAATCTAATCTTAGATGATCTGTACCACAAATCGGCACCGGCTTCAATAATTACCTTTTAGTGTCGTGTCCATTCTGATCGAGATGGCAAACTTCATTGTATTTACTTTCGGTTCGCTTAGTCAGCATCATCCTGGCTTACCTCGTGCAGGCTCCAGGTCACACAGAACTCTATCAGTCGCTTGAGCAAACCTTGAATGTAAATAAAGCACATCGTATTAATCCCTGTCGAAAGTACTTGTACTCTTGCCGCCGCTGTGCAATACCAAAAAATGGGACCTATGGAGCTCCTTACGTGGACGGAAAATTTGACGCCGTATTGGCTAGTGAGTGCGAACTCCGTAGCGGAGTTCGCAAAGTGGGGTGTGGATATTGGCACATTGAAATGCTAAATTTTACGTCTTTGATCAGTCCTCTATCATGTCAGTATCAGATCAATCATGATCGAAACGGATTCCGAGAAGGAGCCATCGACTGAGAATAGAGGCGTGGAAAGATCGTCGCTGTTCATTCCAGGCGCAACTCAAGATTTACCACCCCTCGCTGTCCATGCATCGACCGCGAACTCTCAGAAAGAGGTCACGGTCCGACAAGTTGCTCCTCTAGTCTTGATCTTATCAGGAGCCGCATTCATCAATGTAAGAACCCCTGTCACTACCTTTTGAGTCTCAATATTGACGGCGATTAGACCCTCTCAATTCAGTCTGTCGTCATTCTGCTGCCAGACATTACGGATGATCTCAACATCCCAGACACACGTCAACAATGGGTCGTATCAGCTTACTCTCTAACTTCCGGCTCGTTTCTCCTCCTGGCTGGCAAGTTATCTGATGTATATGGGAGACGATGGCTTTTCATTCTCGGGTCCTTCTGGCTGGCGGCGACAACCTTGGGTGCGGCATTTTCACCAGTCGAAATCTGCATGTACATAATGCGAGCATTACAGGGCGTGGTAAGTCAAACTCCTCACACTAAGCGTGCAGGCTTGATGAATTGCTGTTTAGGGAGCTGCCGTGACAATTCCAACAGCTCTGGGTATCATCGGATACACGATCCCACCTGGACGAATTAAAAATTACAGTTTTGCTTTCTACTCTGCTGGTGCTCCTACAGGACAAGTTGTTGGAAACCTACTTGTAAGTGAACAAATTTCGTTCATGGACGTGACTCATTAACATTTTCACAGGGAGGGGTGATCAACGAATATACTGATTGGAAAGTTGTCTTCTTCGTCATTGCGGGGTCAGCGTTTCTAATCGGCGTGACGGCCATTTTCATTATACCCAAAGAGCCTACTCGAGCAGAGAGATCGGCTGATGGACCTCAAGCATCGAATGTGGACTGGATTGGAGCATTTTTATTCACTGCAGGGGCGCTTCTTCTACTCATTTCACTCTCTCAGGGAGCATCAATGGGGTGGAAGGCGCCCTTGGTCATTGCATTTTTGATTTTATCAGTATTATTCCTCGCGAGCTTCGGCTTCTGGGAAAATTTCCTGGAGGTCCGCGATCGCGAGCCTCTCATGCGAATATCAACGTTCAAGAATGGTCGATTCACGATCGCGATGTTGATCGTTTGTATCTTTTCTGCGGGGTTTACGAACTTTCTCGTTTATTCAACTTACCTGTAAGGATTTTTCATGAAGTCTTTACCTTCATACTGATACTTTCCACAGATATCAAGACTATCAAGGTCAATCGCCTATCCAGACCACACTTCGCTTCATTCCTCTGGGGATCTTTGGAAGTGAGAACCCACCATCCCATGTGCTACAAAAATTTGGTCGGCGCTAATGAACCAACAGTACTTGCAACATTTGCGTCTGGCTATTTACTAGATCGAATCCGAGGAAATTACATTCTCATCTTCGGTCTTGGAATGGGCACCCTCTCCAACGTTCTCCTCGCCATCCCAATCAACCCCACGACAACATACTGGGCATACGGCTTTCCAGCAATGTGTCTTGCGGGTATCGGAGCAGATACAGTGTATCCCTGTCTAGGGCTCTTCACAACTCAAGCCCTTCCACGAAAGGATCAAAGTGTGGCTGGCGCAATGTTCCAGACATTCGCTGGGCTCGGCAGGGCAATGTTCCTACCCATCACAGCAACGATCCAGACCTCCGTACAGACAAGGATAAAAAACGAGGGCAAAGACGAGCTAACTGCGTTATTAGAGGCCATCAGGGATGTGGAGTGGTTCTGTGCTGCTTGTGTCGGCGCAGCGCTACTGATGACGCTGATCGGATTGAGAAATATCGGGAAAATTGGCTTGCTGAAGAAGCTGGGAACTGTGCAATCAGCATCAAAGGAGAGAGATAAGGAGGTATCTTAGAACTAGATATAGATTCGATAGAAATTTTTCATCTGAGGGTAAGCTCTCTCACATCACTGAAAGTGTTCACTTTCTCGGAAATGTGGTTTCAGCGAGTCGCTCTTTCCCTCTACTTTCATTTCTCCCACTTTGACATCTTACCGATATGGTGTCGTTCCTTCTGTCCTTAGGCGCTTACAAGGACGATAGCAGACTTAATCTGCAGCCATACATCATCGCCATGGTCGAAAACGCGTCCATGGCCAGATGATAACGCATCCACAATCCATCTCGAAATGTACCATCTTTATCCATACAACGTTCATCAATAATCCTTACCACTGGAATCCTATACTGGCAGGAAGAGCATACTTCTGTGCCGAAACGACAACTCATTCACGATCAGATATTGAGCGCAGGAACACCACACAGAACACGTAAGTTCCTGCGCTGCCTTTCAAGCCAAATCACAAAGACGCTGACTTGAGCAATAGATCATGGCTCAACAAGAACAGCAAAACGGGGGTCTAACACTGGACCCGAACCTACGGCCCCCCACGAGTCCGCCTCCAGCAAAATCGCCGATACCACTCTGCCACACCTGGGTACCTCCAGTTTTCCAAGATAATGACCACAACCGGGACCCAAAAATCACATACGAAGATCGGATTGCAGTCCGAGCCGTTCTCCACCAACCAGTCAGCCAGGATATAGCACTCATCTACCATTCATCCGGAACATTTTGGAGTCTACCTGGATCTCGAATCCATGGGGGGGAGAAACGCTACGCCGCGCTAGCCAGGATCATCATGGAGGAGACGGGCTGTGATATTGACCCAGATATCGGAAGACCGTTCTTGAGGGTTGACGGGTGGACCAAAGATTGGGGAGTTTATATCCACGAGATCTCGTATTGCTATTCGGTCAAGGTCAAAGGGTCAATTGTTGAAGGAGTAGCAGGGAAGCGATACTTTCAGCCGGTTTGGGCGCCACCTCAATCAGTGAAAAACACGATAGCAGCTCACGCGAATCGCTGTACGTCGCCTTGGGGTCGCTTTTCTCTCTTCCGGGACTTGAACATCATGACCTATTACACCTGGAGTACGGGGCAAGACTCTCTGGTCCAGCTTGCGGGAATGTATGTGCCGAACACAGAAACAGCTGTTGCCACGGGAGAGTCAGCAATCAAATCTGTGGGGGTGGATGGGCAAGAAAGGGGAACCATTTTCGCTACGGGCGACTCCGTAGTCAAATCTGCAGTGGTGGATGGGCAGAAGGGAAGAACAACTGTCGCCGCGGGAGACTCCGGAGTCAAAAACACAAAGGTTGATGAGCAGAACGGAAGAACGACTATTGGTAAAGGGAAGTCCGTGGTCAAATCTGCAAAGATGGATGGACAGAAGGGAAGAACAACTGTTGCTAAAGGAGAGTCCGCAGTCAAAGCTGCGAAGGTGGATGGACAGAAGGGAGAAACTATTGTCGCTAGTATGTCAGATGGTAGAAAAAGGCGCAAATTGTATTCTGAGGCATTAAGGTCCTGAGGTCTACTAGAGAATAAAGATTCATGATACCATGTTTGACAGCTCGTGACTGACCCTTCAAAGTCACTTCGTGGCACTGCCTTGACTTTTCAAGACTTCGCTCCTGCGCGATATATTCGCCTATTACGAGGCAAATTTATGTCAGTGACAGAAATGAATATATAAATAGTCCTATCAAGGCCATCATTTCTGAGGGCATCAGCGTTTGCACCACTCGGTCACGCCCTCCAGGTCAAATTGGCTTATCGGATACCTAAGTACTTCCAGATTGTGCCGCAAAACACCACTGTCTTGATATTCCAGGAGATATGGCAACACGGAAGTACAATAACTCCGAAATGCGAAGAGCCGACAAAGACGAATACAGGACCATGTGATCCTCGGCCGTAGAGGTTATTCAGGATGCCAGAAGAAAACTGGGTCGCTGACAGGTGGCGTGACTTCAAGACTTCAAAGGCCTGAGAGCTTTAACGAACTAATCGGGACTCTCGGCATTGATGATTGAATCTCAACAATAATGATACGTTGCTACGTCACAAATAGAGGTTTGCTTGTGATAACCTGCATCGTATGAGGTTCAACAGGTGGTACCAGGCAAATATGGGGGCTCGCTTAAACCTCAGGTGATAGTATCGCGCCTCTTTAATCACCACATGCCGAAATTGTCCTCTATATTAACAAGATGGGTTCTCTTGGTATCCTTCTGTTTTTCGAAGATAATTCAATTAAAATGGAGTATCATACAAATCAAATGAGCAATTACTCAGAATANAACGAAAACGGAGCCTTCTTCCGAGGACCCCACTACACCAATTCCCGAGCTGCCAAGCCTACCAGAGACCCCAAACAAACAAACGCGTATCTCGTTGGAGGCGGAATTGCATCTCTAGCAGCAGCTGTTCATCTCATTCAAGATGCAAATGTTCCGGCTTCTCAGATCCACATCCTGGAATCCGGTCCCGTGCCAGGCGGTTCCATGGACGGTGCAGGTAACTCCGAGTCTGGGTACATATTACGAGGTGGCAGGATGTTGAATTTCAGCTATCTCTGTACCTACGACATGCTGTCCAGAGTACCGTCTCTGACCGATCCAAAGAAAACAGTCAAGCAAGAAATCGACGAGTTCAATGCTATTGCCGGGAACAAGACGAATGCACACGCTAGACTTGTTGCCAAGGGTGTCAACGGACCAGAAATCATGGATGTTACGAGGATGGGCCTGAACAACAAACAGCGACTTGATCTAGTTAAACTTGCCGAAGAGTCGGAGATGTCTTTAGGAGCGAAGAGAATTAGTGAGTGCTTTACGGAGGACTTTTTCAATACCAAGTTCTGGTACATGTGGGACACGATGTATGACTTGAGCCTCTCCACATCTGCTTTATACAATGCTGACCGTGGGTAGGTTTGCTTTCGAGCCATGGCATAGTGCAGTCGAATTCAAGCGGTACCTGCATAGATTCGTGCAAGAGTTTCCCCGCATCAACTCCCTTGCGGGTGTCGATCGAACTCCATACAATCAGTACGATTCCATCATTCTTCCAATCGAAACATACCTGAAAGCCCAAGGCGTGGAGTTTCGCTACGGTAAGATTATGCCATATCTGGTATCATCATATATCTTGCTGACAAGGTCAAGACACCAAGGTCGCGTCCTTGTCTTTCGCCCCGGGAGACGCCATCACCGCCCACGAGATACACTTCGCCTCTTCCAGAACGGGTGCTACTGGCTTGATTCATGTCGAAGAAAGCGATATCGTTCTTGTCACCCTCGGTTCCATGACAGCTGCATCATCCATTGGCTCCAATACTCAACCACCAAAACCTCTTCCATCCCCACAAAAGGGCCTTCAAGCACCTGACGGGGCATGGCAACTTTGGTCCTCCCTCGCCAACCCAGAGGTCAACCACCACTACAAGCAATTCGGCAACCCCGAGAATTTCTACACCCGGGTCCAAGAGAGCAACTGGCTCTCTTTCACCACAACACTTCACTCGCCAGATTTCCTGAACAGTGTTGAGCAATTTTCAGGAAACAAAGCTGGAACGGGTGCACTCATGACATTCAAGGATAGCGCATGGCTGATGAGCATCGTCGTGCCCCACCAACCGCATTTCATCAACCAAGCAGCCGGAACAGAAGTCTTCTGGGGCTACGGACTATTCCCATCCAGACTAGGAGACTTCGTCAAGAAACCAATGTCAGAGTGTTCCGGCGAAGAAATCTTTCAGGAACTCCTCGGACATCTGAATTTTCCCGCTGAGCTCGCTAAGGACGTGGTGACGATTCCCTGCATGCTTCCGTACATCACTTCACAATTCTTGACGAGGAAAGCGGGTGATCGACCTGAGGTTGTTCCGAAAGGAAGTACGAATCTGGCTTTGATGGGACAGTATGTGGAGGTTCCGAAGGATACGGTTTTTACGGTTGAGTACAGCGTCAGGTGTGCTCAGATGGCTGTACATGAGTTCATGGGGACAAAGCATAAGCCGAAGGACATTTACATGGGAGAACATAACGTCAAGGTATTAGTGAATGCTTTGAAGATGTTACTCACATAGCGAGGGTACTTGGTCATGCGGGAGGGCATTTTGCTTGTTGTTGGGCGACCATTAGCACTAGTACTGTTTTCAAGATGTTTGGAGCTGTGGATAACTCTAATTGATCGACAATCAAGAATTTAGTAGTACACTGGGAATTAGAGCAAACTCACACCCACGATCATGGATCCAATCTGTTTTCAACGAGCAAGGCTGTGCCAGACAATTCATCGTAAACGAATAGAGACTGCACCGACTATTCGCGGGAATCCATCATGCTATTACCTTGCTATCTTGATATATTCCTGTGGATGGTACTGCAGCAGGTAAGTTACTCTGGGCAAGAAGAACGCGATAGCAATAAATAATTTAGATTGGTCTCGAACTTATGTATTACAATTTGGTGCAGAAGCACTGAATGTACCACAAGAAACGAGCATAAAACCTGCCCTTGGATCGAGCGAAACCGAACGCCTGCGCTATGCTACCCCCTAATGAGACCACCCATCCTGAAAAATTCCACACTAGTACAGAACCATCGAAGTTACTATCCATTTCTGAACCCGGCCGACACGCAATGAGAGTACCAATCCGAGAGTCGCTTGCAGAACAAGTCATCCTCGCAAGTGTGACCACCATGCCAGTCCAAGCCACCACATTGGTTCCACTCACGTACAAGTCCTTCCGGTTCTTTCTTTTCCCAGACAACTTCAAGTGCTATGATTTGACCAGAGGTTGGAAAAGGAGAGCGCGAAGACTTTGTTGTTCCCACAGCTTTGATGACCTTAGCAGAGGAAGATGACTTAACTGTCTTGGTCGAAGTAATTAAAGTAGTAGGCTTCCGTGATGTCGATGGCTTGACAGGAGCAGCGAAGATGGGAGCAACTGTTGCCGGGGCTGGTGGTGATGTTGACTTGACCGGAGAAACAACAGGGGGGGTGATTGGCGAAAGTGCCTTGGAAGTAGCAGCTTTCGTAGTCTGTGTGCTAGCCTTGCTCGTTGTTTTGGAGACATGTTTAGAAGTAGTTCGCGAGGATGATGGAGGCTGCTGGACGACCGGTGCAGCAGGGCGAACTGATCCTCCAAGAGCAGCTCGTGCCTTGGTCAAAACATCAGGAGCGGACCAAGCCTGTGACATATCCCAAAACATAACACCACCGAAATTGGTGAATTTTTTACAATACGCAATAACTTCTGCCAACTTCTCTCCCGAAATGAATCCGCTTCCAGAAGCACCAGGTGCCGAGGGAACACCAACCATGACCTTGACGTTGGGATTCTTTGACTGCTTGGCCCAGTTTTGCCAAGTCTCGAAATTGAACCCTGGTTGTTTGTCGACACCTGACACGAATGCCTTAGCACTACAGTGTGGGTTGTTGTAGAACTGAATGAAGACAGCATCAAATGGAACATCACTTGAAAGCAGTGGGCCAACATTCAGGTCCGGGAAAGGACATTGGGGAGCGGCCGTCAAGAGATACTTTTTTCCACCCTTCTTAGTCGCCTCCGTCATTAGTCTTCGGAGTTCACGTGCGAAGGGAACTATGTTCGACAACGGCTTCTCGTTGTCGAAATCAAAACCGTCGACGATGGAATTGCCAAACTTTCTATTGGCAGCCGGGGCACCAGGTGGACCAAATGCAGCCCAAAGTTCTTGGGCTTTCTGGATGGCCTCAGCTTCAGAGGCAAATCCAGATCCGTGAGTGATTTCTCCTCCGAAGGAAAGAACAATGGTCTTTCCATAGACTTCTTGGCAAACCTTTATGTCGTTCCTGTCAAAGTCAGTTTAGCCACATCAAAACTTTCGGATCACTGACTCAAGCTCAGAAGGTGAACGGTTCGCGAATTGCAGCGAATTGATATTTGCCATGTTCGTGAGAAATGCCAGAGGGATGATCTACGTGAATATCAGTCAGACTGTCCTACGCGACTGTTTACTATCTCAAACTAACGTCGAGTTTCTCATCTGTTTCCAGTTAGCCAACGACTCATGCTCAAGGAAAGAGCAATTTACCTTTACAATAATAGGACAACCTTTGCTGGACTAATGGCCCCTGAGCAGCGCCATAAGAATTTTGTCCTACTGTTTGTCAGGATTAATTTAGGTCAGGCGATCTTCATCACGTACCCCAGTATACGATGACATTGTTAGATGAAAGTGGATTATAGCCAGCGCGAACTGCTGGAAGGAAAATGGCTCCGATGGCCAGTAAATTGGCGATGGTTGTAATGAAAGGCATAATTGTGATCAAATTTCCTCCAGTATAGATAGCTAAAACTGTGATCAGTAAAAAGAATATGAGTGAACGGAAAATGTTCTGGACGTTTTTATACCTCGATTTTTAGAATTGTGGGCGAACTACTATGTGTTAGTCCCAAAGCTACTAATTTGGTACACAACAACGGCTCGATACAAGTAATTTGGGTCGGGAAGAAGCTGTAGACCACTCAAAAATGAATGCGCCGACTCTCGAAAGCACCAATGATTCTAGCAGTACCTGTTTTTAAGAGAAAAACCCGCAATTATGTTTGCCATTCAGAATTGTAGGTGTTGGGTGGTTATGGGAAGGAGCGGATATGTGTTCTTGTTCTCGAGCTTTGGGAACGTTATACGTTCGTCAATTAATCATGTCAAGTCTTTACAATGGAATTAAGACGTCAGAAAGTGGGCTCTAAGCTTATTATGTGTGAAGTCAAGAAAGGGGGAGCATTTGAGAGTGTTGGGTGCTAGTACGGCCTCGGGATTGAATGAAGGTACCTCCGTAGGGAGACATGAAACAGTGTCAGGCGATGTGCTTCTAGTCTTCGGAGATTCCCTTCTTTGTGTTCTGGAGTCTATTCTAAGACAAGATGAAAGACTACTTAGTGTTCAACTCGGTCCACTCTTCATGCTGGTGCGCTTCGTTACTATTGGGAAGTTTGGTACCAGACGCCCTAGCTACCGCCGGTACTTTTAGTCGGAACGTTCTAAACATTTTGGATTCTCTGTTGTATGGACTTGACAATTCTAACAAACCCAGTTCAAAGTAAGTAAATTCCGGTTCGTGATTGAACTTTGGAGCTTTGTCTCAAATGCAGGACATACCTCCATAAACGCGTCGCGTGCTTGCGGATAAGGAATGTGGTGGACTGCTGGCCAGAGTGAAGATGACACTCGCTACGCTAACCTTAAAGGTCCGAGGTTCTAGACTCTGGATAACACCTGGATTGTTCTAATGTTCAGCACGCCTGCAAGGAAAGAAGATGATTTCAAGACACATGCCCCAATTAATAAACAAGGGATGGGAGAGAGCGAGGTAGAGGACAACATTGTCTCGGGAAGCAGCCCAGAGGAGTGCGGCAATTATCNCCCTTCGTTCCAATAACCCGCCACAATTAGTCTCCGGGCCTGCGGGCTTCCTTCTTTTAAGGTTGAAATTAAACATTCAACAACCAGTTCGACAGTAAGAATGATCAAAGATCGTTGAACCTGGAGATGGCCAAACGCCTCGCCGACCAGCTCCCCCACAACTTCTTCAAAGCCCACCCTCCCTTCCCCCAATTGCGCCCTGATCAAATACAAGGCTATCATCGAACAAAATTTTGGCATTCTCATCTGCGAGCCAGTGCAATGCCTAGATTGCCTCCAAATTTAGCTCTTCAAAGCTCAAGTTCTCAAAACTCATCCCGCTGTGCACCTCATTCCACAATGCAACCAAATTCAGATCTCTCTCTGCATCTCTCCAAACAACACCATTCAGCATTGTGACGAAGCCTTCTAAACTAAACACGCCAAGAACATCGCAAATGCGATGTATCTCTCGCACATACCTGTTCCTCATCATGCCATCCCCTCTACTGGCCAAAGCACCCAGACTCAAGACCCACAAAAGCATCTGCTCATTTCCCTCCCATATTACATCCACCGACCCAGTGACATGATCCCACAGATTGGAATTCAGCCGTTGCAGAAACATCTGAAAGACTGGAACCTCGAAAGGATAATCTCTTAGAGTATGATATAGATACATCTGCGCGCTGATAAAACATGCGGCACCTAGCGAGCTGCAGGTGGGAGAGTGTAAGACCGGGAAGTCTCGAGCATTTCTAATGAGATAGAAGAGGTGACGTTCTGCGAGGTAAATGCTGTCGCTAAGATCGCCGGTGATATCTGCCTCGAGATGGGATCTGGAAGAAATGCTGTGGAGAGAACTGAGGACGCTCGAAAATTGAGTGGAACAGGTACAGGTGGGGTCGGCGGCTTGCGGTTCATCACTTAAACTTTGAAGGAAATGGGCTCCATCACTCGCTTCGAAGGATGTGAAGTCTGTAATGGGATGGGTAGTTGTTGGTGTCATGTTGAAGCGAGGTTCGCCGCCTGATATTGTCGCGTTGAGAAGATCTCCCCTTATCAACTTAGACCAAATCATCAGGCTTTGTTGCCTAGAAGAAGTAACTCACCACAAAATTTTCCGTCGCAGAACTCCCGCCAGGCCGAGATTATCGATACCACCTCTCAGAGCCACCATTTTCTGTAATCCATTCATGTGGATATTAGAGAGAGCTGAATTTCCTTCCTGGTTCTGCACGCGATTAGCATTTTAGATCTATAATATGCATTTCCTACCCGGCTTACTTCGAGCAACACTAAACAAACAACAGCACCAATTGTAACATCATTTCTACTGAGGATGGGGTCTTCCAAGCGCTGATTAACCATCATGATAGCGTTCGTCTTCAATTGTACTTGCTCTCTCTGATCCAAACCCCCACTCACTACACGTTGATGCATCGCTGCATGCATCATAGTTGCATGAAAAAGAGCGTGGTCTGTAATCGCGTAATTGAACCACTTGTCTTTCGGATTCACAGGGATCAAAGTGTTGACCAGAACTGTGTTGTCTTAGAATTGAAGTCAGTTCTGTAAGATGAGAATGATTGTCCTGAACCCACAGTGATGCATCAGCAGCTGCAGCCTTGGTGACCCAGGTATTGGAAGTGTATTGAAAGGCTCCAGCATTCCAATAGCTTGAGGATCTGGAAAATGCATAACAGCCATTGCCTCTTCGGGAGGCGCCTCTGCCTCTGTTACTGTCTTCCCACTAAATGGTGCTTCTAGCTGCTGAGCCTGAACGCCGTCCAGACTCGATTCTTGGTGGGTTAGCAAAGCACCTTTGCCTGACTTATTCGGCTTCGCCTTCGCGAATTTGTGTTTCTTCCGCTGAAAATCACGCATCACATGCGCTCTGACTTTGTGCCTGGTGTCTGTATCTTGTATTGGACCCGTGACTTCGTTAAGGTGTACAAAAATGAGATCTTTGTCGGCTATAGGCATTGTGGTAGTTGGTGGTAAAATACTGCCGTCTGCGACGGCCAGCCCGTCAGTCTCCATATGGAAGGAGAACATTGGAGAGCTGTGTGGAGCTGCGGTCGCCATTGTTGTTGGCGTTCGTGGCTGCGCGTGTTGAAGAATTCAAGCTTCAGTGAGGGGTCAAGAGCGCGCTGGCGAGGTATTTGCGAGTGCGCTCGTCGTCGAATTTAAGTCCTCCTTTCTACGGGAAAGTCCCTGGAAAATTTTATACCATAAGATTGGCCAAAGTCACAATTCACTTCATTAAGGAATGATTGTTAACAGTTGACAAAGGATCACTAAGAGCTTCGAAAACGATCAGGATGACAAATGGGAGCGACAGCCCTTAGCACAGCCCTACAGGCAAGTTTCAGGGGACAAGACTAACCGAGCCAAAGAAGACAACAGCAACAAATGCTTGAATGCGCTGAAGTAAGCGGCCAGCATATACTCAACCTACCACATCGCCGAGGGAAAGCCACTTCAAAGTTATTAACACTTGCAGCATGCATAAATTTCTTGTTTGCCACATGAAGCAGGCGTATCTTCCAGTCAAGTCCCAAGCAAGTCTCTGTACTCCCACGCCGATACCCTACCCGTTCAGTTGCGCTAGATGCCAGTCAAAAATTCTTTGTCAGGAAATGACAATGACTCGAAGAATTTCCAGCGCTCACTNCGTTGCTTCTCGATCAGGAAATGTTCTATCTCTACCGTCCCCCCAAGATCATGAGGGCCGGAGATCATCACTTTCTCAGGATCCAGACATCTTCTCCATCAGCGAAAAGAATCCACGGCCCCTTGAACACTTCTTGATATTGTAGCTTAACATCAGTCTGTTTGGTCCGGATGAGCATCGCTGGTGATCCATGCAAGTAAGCCAAGTCGAGAGCACGTACCGGTCGTTCCTCAAAAGACCATTGAAAGGGGTTGAGATGCTGGAATGAGTACTGACAGACCGTCGCTTTACGGACTGAATCCTGGCTCTCGAGTTTCATGACCAGCTCCATGGTTGGAGTGTGTACCATGCTACGTCTTCGATCATGGCCAGGAGATTTACTCGGACTTCTGGCATGGTGTCTGTTCAGAGACTTCGTACTCAGAAAGAATCAATTCATTTGGCGCGTCAGGTAGAGCAGCATGAGCGGATGCGATCAAGGTTTTGGTAAATGGCGGGCTTTGCGCCTTTGGAGCACTCGCCAAAACAGCCTCGACGACAGCCCCCTCGCATTTAGTATGACCGATCATGACTCTGACAATTTTCTCCACAACAGAAGTTGTACTTGTCCCGCTGGTGTGTAGGAAGGACGATGTCGTTGATCATGGGTATTTGAAGTCTAGCTTGAGTATCGGAGAATGTAAATGCTTCTAAACTATCCTGCCACTTCACTACCTGGAATTATTTTACTGTCTTCACTCCCAGGAAAGCTTTCAATTTCTTGGAGGTGGCTGACTTGAGTCCAGTCTCAAACCAAGACCACTGCAAGCCAGTCTTTTGAATACGTTGTGTGGTAGTGAAGAGCTTCTTAATGAGACAGGTGATAGGAAAAATTGATATTGAAAGTCAAAAGTGTCCGTACGCATTATCCTGATATCCAAGGTCGACCAGATGAACTTGTCTTTTCAGTTGCCGGCGTCTTTCGGCTGAGGGCTCACCCAGCGGCGAGCCAGGATAGACCATGTTGCTGAATCCTGTCCATGACACTTAAGTAAGAACATGGGGACTGATCATGACAATGTGAAGTTGGTAGGTCTGTAAACAGCTTGACACCTCCGCCGCTCATCATCCGATTGTCTTTGATTGTTTGAATTTCGGCATCGGTCCAAAATTTAGCCATATACGTTCGACTGGCTCGTGCATCTGAAATCCGATTAGCCTCAAGTGGAGGTGATGATTAATCCGAGAGAACAATGATGCCCGGCAAGCGCACTTTGAGCAGCCCAAGTCAAGAACTTCCATTTGTCAGCATCAAATACTGTCAAAATATCAAGATGTATTATCCAACTCAGTTCCATTACAAATCCGTACGGATCTGAAGCTTAGAATTTTCACAGCAAAGTTTTCAGGCTTTACATAGGAATATTTTTAGGCAATGTGCTGTCAACGATGCCGAATAATTCTAATGGGTATTTGCGATCGTCAGGACTGTGGGATCATGCAGTATTACTCAAGCTCATATGTGTTTCGAGTAGTACATAAATCGTAGCAGGCTTGAGATAATTTACTTACATGAGTAAAAGAATCTGCTGGATCGCTTAGCAGTGCACGGGCCGAAGAGTGTAAACACCCCAAGGTAGGTATCAAAAGTTGAGCATGAAGTGCAGGTCTCTCTATAAAACAACGTCCAATTTGGTCAGAGATCTGAAGTGGTAGAATAAATCTCCTAGCTCGAATCCGAGGTGGCTGATCTATGTCTATTGCCTCGGAGAATGCTCACAAATCCTTTCCCAGTAGTCTTACTCTCTGCCCACAAGAAGAAATGTCAAACTCCTTCTAATACTGTATGGTTATTCACTGCTCTACATCTCTTGGTTTTTGATCCGAAAGATATCTATCTATTCGTTGCCTTCTGGATATGTGAAGTCGCCAGCGGCATGACTTTGAACCGTTGCCGAAGTCTAGTTTTGCCCGGTTCCCGGAGGAGAAGATTTCATCCCGATGCCATCTTGCTCATCTCATTACAAGAGGCGGAATCGTGCGGACAGACCCACTCTCATACTAGAGTTCAGCGAAATATCCTTGTCTTACTTTTACGTCGACATGAGGCTTCCGCCGTGCTCGGCCGTTGCGTTGGCATGGCTTCACACGTATAAGCAAATTGATCTTCTGGGGATTTTCCGTGCGGCGAAGAACAACAGAGCCTCCTCCCCAGAATTTTATATCACTTCGCGATCTCCCTCGTCGATTTTCACCCGCTGATTTTTTTTTATTCTAACAAGCTCTATTGGAATTTACGGTGCTGTTCTCGCGACCTCAAATTGACGCACGTTGCTGCATTAACGATGAGTAAAGACCATGACGGCTCAGATGCGCCCGGCTCGAGCATTGCTTCCTTACCCGTTGCAGTACCGACCACATTTATCACCAGACTTCGGGCACGAACCAGGCCGCTGGCTTTCGCTGTCATTTGTGGCTCTCTCACACTAGATTCATTCAATGTCACTGGTTTGACATACGGACAATTGAACATTGCAGAGCATTACGATGTTAGCGTGACGACTGCAAGTTGGTGTTTAAGCGCATACTCACTTGCCTTTGGCAGTCTTCTCCTCTTGGCGGGTCGAGCTGGTAAGGAAGCCCGCAGTCTAACACTGAAGATATGCTGGCTCTGAAAAGCAACACAAACTGACGTGATCCTCTGGGATTAGGTGACATGTATGGCCACAAGCGAATCTACTCTGTCGGTCTGATTTTCTTCGCCATCTTCGCTGTGCTTGCTGCTACAGTCGACAGCAACTTTGTCGCCCTTTGCATATTTCGGGCACTTCAAGGAGCAGCAGCAGCATGTACTGTACCAACTGCCTACGCTATGGTTGGCGTCGGATATAAGGGTCAGGCACGAGAACTTGCGGTGGCGGCTCTGGGAGTGAGTTCCACGACCGGTGCTATCATAGGCAGTATTGGTATGTATATTCCAAATAATCAGTACGGAGAAGTCGTCCCTGAGGCTTCCATTAGTAACCTTATTGTTCTGGACGCTGACCAGTCACGTCAAGTCGGGGGAGCATTTGCGTCTACAGGTCTGGGGTACCGCGGCCCCATGTGGCTCTCCTTCGGCATCAGTGCTGTGCTTTGCGTGCTAGCCTTCTTGCTTCTAGAGCCTACACCTCGCGACCCCTCGATCGAGAAGAAGCCATTAGATGTCATCGGAGCATTTCTAGTCACCGCCGGATGTGCCATCGTGGTTTACGGATTCACAGAGGCGCCAACTGGGTGGAGTCATGCGAAAGTCATCGCACCCATCATCATTGGCGTCGCCCTCCTTGTACTGTTCTTCGTATACGAACAGTTCATCGTTTGGAGGTTGCTACCACGCGTGGACCCTCTCATACCAACGAGAGTGTGGACATACTCCAACCTGGTGCCGTTGACAATCCAGACAGGGCTCCTGTATGGCTGTTTCTTCCTGTCGGTTTTGAACGGTTCGACGTTTCTCCTCCGTGTTCAAGAGGTACGTTCTTTCCTATGTCACCCTTACAGTTTTGAGGCTCAAGTTGACATTGAAATAGAGGAAACCATTGATCTCAGCAGTAATGTGGAGCCCACTCATTATAGGAACACTGATCTTCTGCATCCTGATGGGACCATTCTACAACCATCGTTACATGCCAGCGAAGTGGCTCCTTGTTATTGGGCCGATCATAACTGCAGCAGGCGTGGCCTTGTTCTCACGGAACGACGCTGAGACAGGCTACTGGCAGTACACATTCTCTGGTGCTGTTGTCATGTCTCTAGGCACTGCGATCTTTTTCATTCATTATCTGAACGTCGCTTATGCAGCTACACCATCTGAAGATCAGGGTCTTGTCTCCGGCATCATTCAGACTTCCGCACAGGTCTCCACGGCGTTGGGTCTCGCCATTGGCAGCCCCTTCCTAAGTTCCGAGACTCCCAAAGGATTACTCCCAGAGTATAGAAATAGTTTCTATGTTGCCATTGCTTTCGGATGCGCTGGTGCTATCGTCGGTCTGATTTGGCTGAAGTCCATCCGGCCGCGGCCATCCAAATCGAAAAAGGAGGACCCAGAGAGTCAACAAAGTGGTATACAAATTCCAGGATCTCTTTCGGAAGATGTTTCGAGCGAAAAGTAGATCAAGATTGAGATTGCTTCTCGTGATTCGAAGGAATAGGGATCATGAGAGTTGAGGTGTGAGGGAGCCTTCTACAAGCTAACAAGCTGACATTTCTTTGAAGACATGATAGGTAGGAACAGGCGTTGGGGAAATACCACTGATGAAATTAGAGACATAAGTCCATTGTTTAGAGTAAGTACCAAGTTCTGCCTGTTCTTGGAGACGGTTGAAAGAAGGAATCGAAAAAGGAGCGCGCGGTGGAGTTGTAATGTTATTCTAATACGGACTAGTTATTCTCAGATTGTATTCCAGTATTGATTTGAGTGTCAACCTATTTGGTCAATCAAATAATGTTTGAATTGGCGGGGAGTTCCTATACGAAGATTAGTAGCTTCTGTGTGCTTCAGATTACAACACACCGCTGAAAGTTTGCTTGAGGCTACATGGCAAGTATGAAAAAACACCAAAAAGGAAAGAAAAAAAGTTGTCAACAGAACAACCTGACATATTAGAATGAATTCCAACAAGCCATTTCTAGGCCCGGTTTTCCAAGCTGTGACTATCATAGAGCTGACCATCGATATTTCAGATACGTTTTCCTTGACACGCCAAATCTTTTCGGCTAATGAAGTAAACATTGGGCGTGGCCGTCGAATATCAAAGTCGAAATTCCTAAGATGAATTAGAGTTGCTGCTGTTAAAATACCTTTACCAGATATACACACATTTGAAGTTTGAGATATGTCCGTCGTACTTCATGCAGAAGTTAACTTCTCAATTTGTACTGAGTTCCACCCAGGGCAGTACGGGGTAACGCTGGGTACTCCTGAGCTTTCAGGAACTACAAAGTTTTTACATACCGGTGTTTTATACAGCAATATTTGAGACCAGAGTCTACCGCCGTATGCTGGTATGATTGAGGTACTTACTTCGTTATTTGTCGTTTAAGTCAAAGGTGCATTGCAGGACTTGGCACAATATGCAGCTGAAGCGCTACTCGGTGAGTCGATTGGCGTCCCGCACAATTCAGGGCAATGCCAACACAGCCGACAGCCTTATCTCGAGATGTGCGGCCTCTCTAGAATCGTCTTACTTTCACAACAAAAATCTGATGAGCTTTGATTCACTAAGTCGTTTGATTCGATCGCCAGGCACTGGCATCATTTCAACATGTACTTCTCCCTCTACACCCAGGAGATCCGCTTGGTGGACATTCACCCGGGCCAGTTTTCCTCTCCGATCCACTGCACTCTCCGACACGCCTCAGTTTCAAACAATCCGCCATATAAAGCACTTTCCTACGTATGGGGCGCTGCCAATGCTACCCGACGCTGCATCACCGTGGATGGACATCCTCATCTCGTCACTGTAAACCTAGAATTCGCACTGCGACGTATCCGGCAGCCTGATGTGGTAACAACGTTCTGGATAGATGCGTTGTCGATCAATCAAGATGATAACGAGGAGCGAAGTATTCAAGTGGGAATGATGAGAGATATCTATGCGAAGGCGACGGAAGTGGTTATATATCTTGGAGAAGCTCCACATCATGAGTTTGCTGGCCTCCCTTCCAAGAATCGATCTCCTACAGCCTTGTCAGTCTTCTATGGCGATCATAGAGATCAGGAGCAGATCGCCAAGTTTCAGAGACATTGCTTGCCGATTGATAAGGAGAAAAAGTCTGGCACTAAGAAGAAGCTTAATTACGCTCACGAAGTGTGCTGCCTTATCAGCTTGCTCGCCCAGATTTCTGATTTGGGGAATGTTCCCCCTTTCAACGCCGAATCTCGACCATCCCTTGACTCGTTCTATCAACGCAATGTCTTCGAAGCCTTGCGGTACATGGTTAGAAGCACTTGGTGGAACCGTATTTGGGTTGTCCAGGAGGTTGTGGTACCGAGAAATGTCATTCTAATTTACGACACCACAACAGCGCACTGGGAAATGTTTGTCAAAGCGGCGCAGTCTTACACCAAAAACTCATTTTCAACTGTTATGTCGTCATTCCCAAAAGAGTATTCAGACGTGCTCTCATTCTTCTCGAGGATCGTGTTAGACATTCATCATCTACGCTGTCGGTGGGAAAACGCCGAGACGACGGACCTGTTGTCCTTACTACGGCAGTTCAGCATTCGAAAAGCGAGTGATGATCGTGATAAAGTCTATGCTCTCCTCAGTTTGGTGACGGACGTGACTGCATATCATGCGCGGATCATTGAGCCGGATTATTCAGTTGACACTGTAACGGTGTTCAAGAACACGGTGCTTGGCATCATCAAATCGACAGGGTCGTTGAGCATTCTGACAGGGGATCTGGGCAGGAAGAACCGACAAGACCTCCCATCCTGGGCAGTGGACTGGAGTGCGACCTCAGATGATGTGGATCGGCGGAGAGCCGAGGATACAGAGAACTACAATGCATCTGCTGGGGTGGCAGTCCGAGTGCACAGCTCTGGTGAAGACACTATTGACGAAGTTTCGAAGTTCTTAAATAAACTTGAGACAAAACTTAGGACAGAAGGAGTGACCGTTCCACCCAGCGCATCACATTGCGAAAGATTCACACTCCTGCTGTCCTCGTCGGAATGGGAGAAGTACTGTTTGTATGAAGAATTACCAGGAAGTCAACGAAACAATTTCGAGTGTTTGCAAGCAATTGAGCATTACTTGGCTATCCGTGGTGATCTACTCTGGGTACGAGAGCTTGACAGCGTTCTAGATTGTCCGGGATTGTACAAGGGGCAAGTGGTCGGGATAGGAGATGCGTGCTTCTCACACGATGACTTGGACACCTTGGTACAGAATTGGGCAAAAGTCATTCAATACTACAGTGGCACGGACAGTAGCACTGCACTATATCAGAGCTTGGAAGAGGCGTTCTTGAGAGCACTGTGTGCTGACTTGGCTTACCCTGGTGGCGACGCGAGTGGCTCACAGCGATGTCGAGCAACAGAGGAAGATTTAGAGGATATTGTAACGTGGATTTTGCGCTCCGGGGGTTTTTCAGGCCCAAAGCGGCTCTGGAAGAGATTGTCGAGTCGCCAAGTAGCCATGGGATTTTGTTCGAACGTGCTTGCTTCGATTGGGGCGGCAACATTCAGACGTCGAATATTCTTCACCGACAAGGGTTTTGTGGGCACTGGACCCGCTGGAATTCAGCGGGGGGATGCATTATATCTGCTTGTCGGAGGAAGAGCCCCCTTTATCTTACGCAAGTCGGGAAAGTGTAAGGTCCCTCTAGTATCCAGTCGACGTCAATTAGTCACCATGGAGAGAAATTGTTATGAGTTAATCGGAGATTGCTACGTTCATGGTCTGATGGATGGAGAGGGCATGAAGCCGTGGAAGGAGGCAGCTGCCAAGTCATCTGAACGCACTATGGAGCAAGAGAAGATGTGTGTACAACAACAAGAACGATGGGAACAACTACGACAACAATTTGCTGCAGATGATAGTATTGTAGAACTATTGAAAAGGCCAGAGCCTGATTCTTGGTTACTCACAGCATCAGGGACAGCAGACACAGTGTACTCATTTTCGATCACTGTTATAAAAGTAGTGGAGAGGCCAGAGTTTGGTCCTTGGTTGTTGAGATCGTCAGGAACATCAGAGAAACACTTTGTTTCCGACTTAAACCCACATGGTCGTTCTAACAAGCTCACCCCCGGGACGCTGCTATATAGCCTGAAATTACCAGATTATCATGCCAGTAAATGGTCGGAGAAGCAAGGTATGGTAGCATGGATCAAAGATCTGGCGGTATTGGATACCTACGGAATGATCGGTGCGTTTCAAAATAGTGCGAAGAAGCTTGAGGAGCATCTGGATGATCTGAAAAACACCCTCGACGATGCTACGGCGGCGCTTCAAGGATCTGAGTTGGAAATCGAAGACAGAACCCGGGTACTCATAGTGTAATGCCAAAATCGACTGCTCATCTTACCGTTGATCTGTATTATCTTCATGTCTAAACACGAATCTCAAGATCTTTCAGTTTTACATTGTCGTGAAAAGGGCGAGCTGTTTGCCAGTCTACTCATTTCTGGTGGATCTTGGATGTTTGTCGCAAGCTGCATGGAGATCGTCGAAACTACATTGAAAGCCCCTAAATTCTGAAAGAGCTCAGAAAATTACCCCAGTCAGGGAATGAAGCACGCCGCAAGATGAGTTCGGTGCCGAAACAATAGAATTCTGAGGCACATCTCGATATGACCTTTTGAAAACTTGTATCGGTCGATCTATGACAGTTTTTGACGAAGTAAGCCAAGAATATCGATAGTCAGGTCCAATTGAAGATAATTCAGACTCAGTAATGTCAGTTTTATAGATCACATGTCATATATCATCCCCATGTTATGGTCGATAAAGTGCTCGACGACAGGCTAATTGGCTGCGACATGAGGCACAACCGGCGCCAAGTCCTAACACAGTCAGATCGTTAACCTCACCACCTATTCCATACCTCAGAAACCCCATTTATCTATTTTCCATTCGCTGTAGTAGCGCTCAAATTATTCTTGGTATGTCAGTAGGTCTATGTCAAGTCACCGCTACTAGATCCGGGGGGACCCTCACTAAGTAAGAGCGAGCGAGCGAGACGTTCCCATACTTGGGAGCACGACCGGAGGACATTTCTCACACTGCATCGATCGATAGCTGCGGTAAGGACGAAGAAAGCTGATCCAATCTACTTTGGTTTAAGAGGTGTCGAAGATGAGGTCATTGCTTGCTTTTGGCGTTTTCTGGGTGATTTTTGGTGAAGGGCAGGCGGTACTGGCACTCGCTTCATTGGATATCGGGATTGGGTTTGAACTTACGCTGGATTATGGGTGAGTTGTTTCTCTAGATTCTCATTATATGAAGAAGACTTGAAGACTGGAAGAAGAAGCAATTTTGACTGATGTGGAGACTAGGACGGCAGCTGTAGCCTACTCAAATGGCACGACCATTCCCGTCGCCAAAATCGAAGGTGGGCCAACTTATAAAGCTGAGATGAGGAGGCTGCTACTAGAAACGTTGGAACCTGACCAGGAATCTACTATCTTTGTCACGATCTACTTCACTCTACTCTCATGTCTCCGGTTCCTGAATCTCGTCGAGCAATCCGTCAAGATATCGCCATTGAAAGGGATGCTGAGTGCTCTGAAAGTGTCAACTGAAGTGTTTCTGGAAGAAGATATCCAGAGCGTGGAGATTGCTTTGCCTGCAACGAAGTCTTACTCAACCCAGGGAAATCCACAGACGCAATACCTGGATGATGTCTTGAACAGTATTGGGCTTGCTAGGACCAATGAGCACCCAGCGCGCTCCTCACTCGCCACGATCTACGCCAACAACATCACTTCACTTCCCTCTACTGGTAAGCTGTTGCCATCCTTCATTCTTCATCACTCATATAGCTGCTCTGCACTCATCATTACCCTCGAGAATCTCGAGGTCGGCCTTCTTGAGATCACCAAAACAACGGCTCGGTTAGACTTAGGAGCTGATTCCATCCGTTCCTACCCGCATTACTGGCGAGCCGTGGAGAGTGAGATGAAGAGATTCCTAACAGGTATTACCGTTAGGGATGTTGTTGTCAGTGGTGATAGGGTGTGGGAGGAGGCGGAGGTCTCGATTTTGATGAGAAGGGTACTAGGGAAGAAGGTGGTTCCGGGAAGGAGTTTGGGAAGGGGAGGGGGTGGTGTCGATCCTGTTTGGGCTGGGGTGCTAGGAGTTGCGAGAATGGCTATTAGTGAAGATTTTGAAGATGGTGAGATTGGGATATGGGGAATTGGAAGTTGAGGTGTGAGTTTTGGATGTTAGGGCGTTGGTGGTTTGTTGACTTTTGAGATATGCTTTCGAGGCGACACATATCCGGTACATTAAGCGCTTGTGGTTCTCGTCAATAAATAATTTTTGAGTAACAGACATGGGTTGTATCTTCTTCCTCGAATGACTGGGCATCTATGAGCTCAGTCGTGAATTCCGGATTGGGATGGACCGAGGCTTGTCTCGCTTGACATAGTGTATCTCTCCTCTCCCAGACCCCCATCTAGCCTTTTCTCGTCCTACAAACCCAAATTCCTTCATAACAACTTCAAAGTTCGACTTCATTCACACCCATGAGCGTGACTTTCAAAGGTGTCCATCGCCCAACATGTCATCAACCAAGCCAACTTCTGGTCCACGGCCCGAGTCCAACGAAGCGTCACGCGTGTTGGAGCCAGCATCCAGTCATTCCGCGCCATCTCCATTCACCTCGTCGTCTCCATCTGCGGCGCTGACAAAGTTTACATTGTTCCCCAAACTCCCCACCGAGTTGCTGATCAGAGTCTGGAAGCTAGCCTCGAACGAAACTCGCAATGTTGACATCTAGGTCCGCAACATTTACATGGGCACTCAGAACTCTCTATACGCGGACCTGTCCACATGGAACCCCTACGCTCTATACTCGTCGACAAACGTACCGCCTCTTCTCCATACTTGCCACGAGTCTCGCGTTGAAGGACTGAAGTACTGCGACCTCGACTTCGGCTCAACTTTCAAGTTCGAGAACAGCGGAACGGACAAGAAATTCCCCAACATGGAGATCACATTGCCACCTCAGATCTACATCAACTGGATCGTCGACAGAATCTGCATCATGCGCCCTGAGGACTTCCACCCATCTGCCCGCATGAACGACAGCCCAGATGGTCAGCGGATATCAAACTTTCTGGATAGATGTGACGAGATGCACTTAAAGTACCTTGCTATCAATGTGGTACAAAAGAGGATGCCATATCTGGACATGTTCGATTCTGACGGTGGATGGTCTGATAGTGATGAGGATGAGGATGATGGCTCGTGGCCACCATTCACCAGCCTCATCCCACGTGGAGGCTACCTGAAGGAACTTGCACTGTTTAGCGACGAGCGCTGGAGAGGACCCTCTCACTTTAATATGCGATCGCGATCTGTGCCTGGGAAGATTTTTATGGAGGAGATTGAGCATTGTGCGCCGGGCTGGGCACCTCTTGCTGCGGCTTTCGATTGCTTTCTTAACGAAAACGAGGAGGTCGCCTTTGACACGGACGAACCGGATGCTTTTTTCGAGCGAGTGCTGGACTTGTTGGACGTGCTGTTCTGCAGTCTCAAGTTCAAGTCAAATTGAATTTCCAACTTGGCGTCAACCGAGCCTGAGGTTCTCCTTGTCGCAGACTGCTGGGAGTGGCGATTTAGGTATTGCAGGAGATGGCTTGATGGAGGCTGGGGTACAAATCAAGGGAATACGCATCTGTTTGGCGATGGGTCGTTTGCTTGATATGTTGCATCAGCTTGTCAATCTAGCTGACTGGAGACTTAGAGAGCATTGAAGATACTACAAATACCAATTGCTACACTGCCAGCAGCAGCATTTTCTGAAATATGATTGATTGGAGTCTATGCAGTGTTCGTTGGCTTTGACTTTAGAAATACATACCGTACCACTCACATCTTAGAGCTCAGCCAGCTATCACACTACTCGCTCCCCATTCCCAATCCTACAGCACTCAACCACTCAACCACCCAAAGACCTCCCTGATTCTCCCCACATCCAAGACTCCTCCCCCTCTCCTCCCAACCCCAAACCCAACCCTCGCAAACCACCCGACCAACCCAACCAACCCTCCCAAAGCTCCTACTCCTCCCACCCCAAGCAACCCCATCAACAGCCGTCCCTGCCTATCATCACTCCTCACCACCTCCCCATACCTCTCATTCCCAAAACTAACCCTCGAATACTTCGTCCTCCATCCCAGCCCAGGCAACCAAATAGAAAGGTGTTCCTCTAGATATTTCCGCGCTTTGTAGAGTGGCGAGATGACGGACGCGCGCATCTCGGTGTAGTTTGAGAGGGCGAGGTCGTTGATGGCGTGCGCGTCGGGTTCGCGGTAGGCCGAGTAGGCCGCTAGGGCTTTGGCTCGGGCTTCTGGTGTGAGGGATAGTTGATCGGGAGAGGATGTGGTGGATGTAGTAGAAGACGACGAGGATGAGGATGGGGTGGAGTGGGAGTCGAGGATGGAGAATAAGACGAAGACGTCTTCGAGGCCGGCGTTCATACCTTGGCCGTAGAAGGGGACCATGGCGTGGGCGGCGTCGCCGATGATCACCACTGAGGAGCCGTAGTGGTAGGGTTGGCATTTGATGCTGATGAGGGGGAGATGGGGGTTTGATTTGAAGGAGTGGATTAGGGAGGTTGGTGGGATGAGGGTTGTTACGCCCGGGAAGTGGGTGTTGAAGAAGGTGGAGATGGTGGAGGGGTCGTTTTCAAGGGTGGTGAGGTGTGAGGAGGGGAGGAAGAGGGTGCATGTGAAGGAGCCGTCCTAATTAATGTTAGCTTTGTGATGCATAGGAGAAGTTAGGGAGGTAGGATTTACGGAGCTAGGTATAGCAATAAACATGAACTCCTTCCCAGGCCAGATATGTAAATGATTCGGCGAGATGGCAAATAGGTCGTTCGTATCACCACCATTTTTCTCCTTTGGCTCGATCGAGAACTCGCACCACAGCGTATCAATGTACGTTTGTTGATAGTCCAACCTCGCGTACTTCATCAGATGATATCGTGCTGCGGAATGTGCACCATCGGCTCCAATCATCAGGTCAAACTCGATCTCTACTTCTCGCGCTCGGGTCCCAGTGGTATCTTTGGAAGACTCGGAGTGCGAGATCTCGAACCAAGCTTTGTGATTCTTGAAGTCCGCGCCCGTAAGCTTGTGACTGAAGAAAAACTTGACATTGGGCATGGTTTCCAGTTCGTCGAGGAGGGTTTTGTTCAGGCCGCCCCGGTCGGCTGCGTGGAGTGCCTATTTACTGTTGTCAGGACTGAGAAAGATCCGGAATAGAGGGAGACCTACCCGTCCGTGGATATCATAGTCTTGTGACTGCTCGGTAAACTCCCCCGATGAGGATTTGCCGTGGATCATTCGTCCTCGCATAGGAATCGTCTCGCTGAGTACTTTCTCTAAAAGCTCGGGTCGACCGGAATTTCTCATTGCATTTATGCCACGTTCTGAGAGGGCAAGATTGATTGATCGAGAGAAATTGAGGGGTGTTGTTGATGGATCTCGGAGATCTATAGCCGAGTCAGAATGGAGTCAACAAAAGTCGGAATTATTGGATAGATCGCAAATAAGAAAATGATCTGATGAAATAAATCTACTCAATTAATACTCATGATGCGCCTTATCTAATCAGTATCTGTCCAGGAAGAGCAAACAGAAACTTCTGGCTGGTCTCGTGACCTTCCATTCCTCCGCGTTGTAAAGACAAAATCTGACGACACGTTTGGTATTTGCCAAGGGATCAAAAACAAGTACAGTAGACCAAAGCAAAGCAAGTGTAAACAGCAAGAACACGCGCGTATTTCCGAAATGCAAATGCCAAGCAACAAACGGCAATAGTCAACGTACCACTTCTCAACTCGTAGATCTCTACATCGTGACCTCTTTGCGCCGCATAAATAGCAGCAAGAGCACCCACGGGGCCAGCTCCCACAACAACGGTCTTTTGTCTCTTCCCCAGTGAGGCCATAATTGGCAAATGGTTGAGGAAATAAAATTGTACAGCAAAGAGAAAATATCCCGGAGGAAGAAGGCGTCAATGACTGTTACAAATGAATGGCAGCTCCGGACGCGGCCGCTTCGCTTCAGCCCTGCTCCCATCAAGCCTTCATACACTAAATCCACCCCTGCTGTGTTCTAGCCAGTCACCGCCAAACTCACGCCCTTTCATGGGACCATTCCACTTCTAAATTCGAGGCTGACAAAAATCCTCCATGAACTTTTGCCCCGCCAGCCTTCCATTTCTACAAAATCTCTAATTCAAGGTTGTTCTTCTTTCTTAACGGGTCAACCTTCTCGAGTCCTCTGCTGAAGCTATACCGCCAATATGGGCTCTGAAGCACCCAAGCGCAAATGTATCGGCCTCGATTGCGACAATGATGCCGGGACTCTGCAATGTCCGACCTGTCTCAAGCTGGGCATAAAAGACAGCTTCTTCTGTTCGCAAGACTGCTTTAAGAGGAGTTGGGTATGTCTTCTTTCCAAATTGCTCCATATTCTGCCCTGTTCGTTGCAGCGACTTGTGTGCCAGAGCAAAGCTAACCAAACCACAGAGCTCTCACAAAGCCCTCCATAAATCCAAGGGTAACTTCCTCAGTAATTTCATAACCCCGAAAGTTGTCTCTGAACCCGATCCAGACACAGGCACCTACGATCCCTTCCCGACCTTTCCCTACACCGGCACTCTGCGTCCAGTCTATCCCCTCTCCGAACGCCGCAAAGTTCCCAAGAGCATACAACATCCCGATTACTGGAAAGATGGCATCCCGCATAGCGAGCAGACATTTCCAGGGCGGACGAAGATTGAGATTTTAGATAAGGCGGGTCAGGAGGGTATGCGCAAGGTCTGTAGGCTGGCCAGAGAGGTACTGGACATTGCGGCCGCTGCGGCGGTTCCTGGTGTAACGACAGACTATATCGATGAGATTGTGCACAATGCTTGTTTGGAGAGAAATGTAGGGATTCCGAGCACAGCTGATAGCCAAATACTAATTGCGACAGTCGTATCCCTCGCCATTGAACTACGGCCATTTCCCGAAGTCGGTCTGCACATCCGTCAACGAAGTTATCTGCCACGGCATTCCCGATCAGCGAGTACTTGTGGATGGAGATATCTTGAACATTGACGTCACACTATATCACGGTGGATATCACGGCGATCTGAACGAGACATACTACATTGGCGACAAGGCAAAGGCAGATCCAGACAATGTCCGAGTGGTGGAAGCTTCGCGGGAAGCCTTAAATGAAGCTATCAAGGCCGTCAAGCCTGGAGGACTGTTCCGAGAATATGGAAACATTATCGAGAAGCACTGCAAGTCGAAGAAGTGTAGTGTTATCCGAACGTACTGTGGACATGGTATCAACAGCCTGTTCCATTGCTCGCCGAATATTCCGCATTATGGCAAGAACAAGGCTGTGGGTGCGGCGAAGGAGGGAATGTGCTTTACGATCGAGCCTATGGTTGCGTTGGGCACATATAGGGATAAGACCTGGCCTGATGACTGGACCAGCGTGACGCAGGATGGAAAGAGGACAGCTCAATTTGGTATGTTGTCCACTGCTGCCTGGTTTTACTATTACTGACTTTGAACAGAGCATACCTTATTAGTGACGGCTGATGGTGTCGAGGTCTTGACAGCAAGACTTCCAAATTCTCCTGGAGGACCAATTCCAATGCCAGTAGTTGAGGCCACGACAAATGGAGAGAGAGTTGAACCTGCGAAATAATACCCTTGACCTTGGAGTTGAGTCATGGGTTGGGCGGCGGGCAAAATCTTGTAAAATAGGAACAGCATATGCGTGAAACATAAACCAATTCAAATGATCGCAAGGAGACACAGTGTCTTTTACAAGCGATGATGTTGTCTTCTCTCAATCCCATCTTTAATTGTTCGGGTTGCTCGAGTCTAGGTAGAACTGACCCTTGACATGTGAGCGATCACCTCCCTCCTTAACCGAGCCAATCCGAAGCCGACCCAAGCAGAGCTTCTCACTTTGCCCTGTGCACCGGCGCAATGCCAACAAAAGCACAGCACCAGAGCAGCTCCACCACGCGAGCCTCATAGCACAGCGCAGCACCAGGGCATTTCATCATTCCGTCAGACTTCGTCCGACCTCGACCTTGCCTCGACCTCGACATCCTTATTGTCTTCCGCACCACACAACCAGCTGTGATAGCTTCAAATCTCGATTCACACCCCACTCTCAAAACTCACTCTCCTCCCGCCACCTCAACATCCTCACACGTCGAAAATCCCCGCCTCCTCCCTTCTGCCCTGCTCTACTCTCCACTTTCCTCAGCCTCTCAACCGCACGCAATCCAGCCCAACCTGCCGACGCCAAAGCCAGCTACGAAAACCCTTCCGCGCAACGCAAGCTTCACAAGCTCCTCCCACCACGACATAACCTCTACACAAGGTAAAAGCAAGCTTCACTGCGAGTTTTCCTGCGCGGTCATCGAGTATAATTCCCGGCACGAAGGGGAATTCCACGATCACTTTTCTAATCTGGTCTTTGCGCCTTCGCGCCCATACACATAGCCCATCATGATGTCCGGCGAGGCATGGTTGTACCTGTTGGCGGTATTGATTAATGCCGTCAACTTGTTCTTGCAGGTGTTCTTCACTATCATGTATAGTGATTTGGAATGGTGCGTCTCTGCCTTTCCCCCTCTACTCTCTGCTCTCTACGCCATCCTATTCAGCACCGTATGCACCAAATTAAGGCGGATGGTTGCTTGATAAGCCCAGACTCTTCCCCAAGGGGATTAACAGACTTGCAGACTTTCAACTGCGAAGGTATCATTGCTAACAGAGAGGCAATACAGTGACTACATCAACCCCATCGACCTCTGCAACCGCCTCAACACATACATTATTCCCGAAGCTGCCGTCCATGGCTTCTTGACCTTCCTCTTCCTTATCAATGGGTATTGGGTTGCGCTTCTGCTCAACTTGCCTCTTTTGGCTTTCAACGTTAAGAAGTACGTCCAAATACCCTATCCTACAGACCGATCCTACCCTCCGGGATAAGCTTGAAAGTAGAGGCTTGAAGCTTCATGCTCAATTTTGCGGCGGCAGAGAGGGCGGTTCTCCAGTACTTGAACTTGACTGACTGGTTTTCTTGCAGAATACTCGATAACGCACACTTGTTGGACGCTACGGAGATCTTCAGGAAACTCAATGTTCACAAGAAGGTATGGAATTCTGTTTGGGATGGTGTTGCATTCGGGGTCGTTGAAAGGAATGGAACTAATCTACCTGCGTACAGGAATCATTCATCAAGCTCGGCTTCCACTTGGTCATGTTCTTCTTTTATCTTTATTCGATGATCGTGGCCTTAATTCGCGATGAGTCGCATTGACTTGACTCTGCGATCAGAGTAAAATACGCGGAGGCATGAGTTTGGTGGAGCTACAAGATGTGTGGTTGTTCGAAGGTTGAAGAGGAGGCTGGTGGAAGATGCAGTGTTAAGCGAAGCGAGGAGGTGCGGTGCGGTATAAGGATGTATAGAAGAGGCGAGGACAGGATAATACGTATGGGAATATTCAACGACTAAACATGACGGACGGCGGCTAGGAGTCTCGTGCTTCATTCAGTGTGCGGTGCTGTGTTGAGCGGCATGGGCATATCAATGGGACCTCTCATTGGGGTTCATTCGCGGATAGATTCAAGGGCGTGCTTTAATAGCATGTTTTGATATTATTTTCAGTAGTTAATGATTGTGGCCAGAGTAAAGCTCCGTGCAAATGTCCAAGTGAATTTCAGGACTTGATATCCGGGACCCCTGTCACGTGGGGGCCAAAATTAAGGTTGTCACTAGCGCGGGCTGAGGTTCTGACATTGACATCTTGAGACAAAATAAATGCGACTGGCGACACCGTTTCTGGAGCTCGACACCCAACACAAAGCTCGCCTGCGCTTTTCTTTCTCAAACCCACACATAATTCATTACATATTGGTGACTATGGCAGACTTTGGGGCATACCCGCCAAACATGGCGCCTCAAAACGCCCTGATAGTCCGACAAGCAGCGGGCCAAAACCACGAAGTCGTTCAATACACCGCAGAAGACCTCTCACGGCCAACCCAAGGCCCAGCCAACCCCTTCAAAGATGAAGTCAACTCCCTAAAACGCAAGAATGTCCTCACGGGCTACGCAGAAGAAACATACATCAGCGAGCATACCTTCCGGAGTCAGCATCGCGCGGTGGAACGTGGACCAGGAAGAGAGTATCAAGGCGGACAGGCACAGAAAGTCGAAGCTGCGAGGATACGAGCGAAGAGGCAGAAGAAGGGCGATGCGACGGTCGCGGAGGGAGATAATGCCTATGTGGGACCTTGGGCGAAGTACCAGCGGGTGGAATATGAGGATGTGGAGGAGGGAGATGAGTTGGCGAGTGATGAGGAGTACGAAGAGGTTGAAGAAGAGGAAGAGGTGATTGAGAGCGGTGCGGTCGTTCCTGCACTACCTCAGGCTATTGCCAAACGGAAAGAAGCAGAGGAACTGGGTGCTGAGACGTCGAAGTTCGAGGGGAGTGAACAGTATGATTATCAGGGGCGGACGTACATGCATGTTCCTCAGGATCTGGATATCGATTTGAGGAAGGAACCCGGCAGTTCGAAGAACTATGTGCCAAAGAAATTGGTGCATACTTGGAAGAGCCATACTAAACCTATCGCTGGACTACGCTTCTTCCCTGGTTCGGGACATCTGCTGCTTTCTGGAAGTGCAGATACTACGGTCAAGATTTGGGATGTCTACCACCAGAAAGAGCTATTACGGACGTATTCTGGACATACGAAGGCGTTGTCGGATATCACATTCAACGCATCCGGCACGCACTTCCTTTCCGCATCCTATGACCGCATGATGAAGCTCTGGGACACAGAAACAGGACAATGCATCAACCGCTTCACGACCGGAAAGACACCTCACGTCGTGAAGTTCAACCCCTCACCCGAACACTCCAACGAATTCCTAGCAGGTATGTCCGACAAGAAGATCATCCAATTCGACATTCGCACGCGCGAAATCGTCCAGGAATACGACCACCATCTCGCAGCGATCAACACTATCACGTTCGTCGACGAAAACCGCCGCTTCATGACGACCTCGGACGATAAATCCCTCCGCGCCTGGGATTACAACATCCCCGTACCAATCAAGTACATCGCTGAGCCGCACATGTACGCAATGACACGGGCGTCCGCTCACCCCTCAGGCAAATACGTCGCCTATCAATCCTCAGACAACAACATCTTCGTTTACGGCGCGAACGATAAGTTCCGCCAGAACCGGAAGAAGGTCTTCAAGGGACATAATAATGCGGGCTATGCGATTGATGTGGCGTGTAGTCCGGACGGACAGTTTGTGGCTAGTGGGGATAGTGGTGGATATGTGTGCTTTTGGGATTGGAAGACTTGTAAAATGTGGCATAAGATGCAGGCGAGTGATGGGGCGGTTACGTGTGTGGAGTGGCATCCGCAGGAGACGAGTAAGGTAGTTACTGCGGGATTGGATGGGGCAATTAAGTATTGGGATTAGATGAATTGAGGGCAGGGGAGAGGGGAGAGAAATGGATGGGTACAAGATGCATGACTGGCGTTTGGGCGGAAAGATGGAAGAGCCGAGACATCCTCCTGTAGGTCTCTAATCATGTAGGAATACCACATTCTCGTGTGTACAAATCCACAAAAGCATCTTCTCACACCACATCTATATCCCTTCTCATCTGCGTTGTCTATACAACAGATCTTGGTGGCTGTGAGCTCATGCGCTACTAGCGATCACATCCGATGAGCTCCCGATGGCATCTATAAATCAAGAAAATTCTATGACAGAATGCCCGTATTCTTAACTGTTCAGAAGCGTAGAAAGGACTCTACATGAACTGTCGAAGGTTCTTTACACGTCAGACGTCAGGGCTCGAGCTCCCTATGTTTATCTCGCCTCGCCTCGCTTCTGCCTTGAGGGACCGCCTGTCTACAGCAGTGGCTGAGCACAGCCACTTCCTAACTTCACTCACTTCCATTCCAACTCAGCTCAGCTCAAGTAAACTCACTTTATCAAGCATCATCTCTTTTTCACTTCTTATCTATTTCATGATATCTCATACTTCACCATTCCTGGTATTGTTCATAATGATCCATATCCTTCCCCTCCTCCTTCAACATCCCTCCCTCTGAAAGTCAAGCCCATCCACCATTTCCCGTCCTTATCACAACGCATCACATATTCATCTCTTCTCCATAAATCACAATGGCTCACACCCACGAAATCGACCACCAACTCAAAGAGCGAGGTCCAAAGCGAGAATCTTGGGGTTGGACCCTCCCATTCACCCAGCACGTCCTAACCTCATTCGATACTCTAGCACAACTCCTCTCCCCGAACGACTCAGTCAGAGTCCCGGGTAGTCGTGTTAGGGTTCCTGGCGAGATCAGGCCGCGAACGAAGAGTCTGCAGCAGGTTTTTAGGAGCGTGATGTTCTTCGAGAGCAGCGAAGACATCATGGACGGTATCAGGATGAAAATGCAATCTCTGGAACTGAGTCTGGAATATTTTCTCAATCAGGAGGATGTAAAGGGACTTCTTGCGTCTGATGTCGAGAAAAGTAGACAAGGCGAGCGGGGAAAAGAGGGTGAGAGTGAGGACGGATGCTTTGAATTGAGGCGTGGTGACGGGATGGATGGGGATTCGGATATGGTTGAGAGGAGGAAGGCGAGGGAAATGATCTTTGAGAAGAAAATAAGCAGCGTAGAGCTAAAGAGGAGGAACGATGTGCTGAGTAGTCAGAAGAGGGAAAAGATGTTAAAGTTGATGCGGGAGTTAGAGGGGAGGATTGAGGCAAATGCGATGTGGCCGAGGAAGATGTGAGATCTTTTTTTTCTTTACGTTCTCGAGGCTTTTTTGGGCTTTTGAGTCGTTTCGATTTTTGTTTGCTATATTCTCACTCAATAGGTGTGACGAGGAGAGGAAAGGACATATGAAGTGCTGATAGAATGTAGCATCAAATTTGATTCTGCGGCACCTTCTGAGCGAGATGGAGGTCATGATGATGAATCGCGGTGCTGGATCGGAAGAGCTTAGGTCTGGGTTTGTGAGTTGGTGCAGGAAATTTGGGAAGATGGCGGGGATATCGTGAAGGATGTGCTGGGAGCCAGTTGGGACTTTCTTCGGGTTTGGAAAATGCATTTTTGGGTTGCTGTGTTGGTTGGAGGGATTACGTTTGCGGTTGCTTACCTTCACGGTTAGATATTATTTCTTGACTGGGTTTAGGCATCGGGAACGTTGGAGAGATGATGAATTCGAGCATGATTTTGCAGGTATGTTATTCCCTGTTTTCCGTCTCCTTCGTTGACGAGTGGTTTGTTTACTTGTATTTAGGTATCATCCCCAAATCCCACGAAGCCTCTCTAACGCCCCACAATCCATTGCACACAATCTTGAGCGATCGAGCATCGACATCTGGCCGTCCAGCTTTTCTATATCAGAAAACTATCCTCCTCGTACCACTGCTGTTATTGCGTGTGGAAACGCTTCAGCTTCAACTTTTCGCTCCCCAAATCAAGCCCTCCCTCGCTCGTCCCGCGGCTATCTCCCTCCAACATACTCAACCTCTCATTCGGTAACAAGATAGCTCGATCGAGTTGATATGGGAGACCTCGGTGTCGGCCACGGATCATCATCGCGCAGATGATGAGTTTGCTGAACGGTGTGAATTGGCCGCACAGGGAGGTCATAACACTTGGATGGCCGAGACTTAGACCGACGTTTCCGCTAAGATGGGGTTAATGGTTGATAAGAGGTCAGGTAGGGAAGGGGAACGTACTAGGCGGACACCACTTCGAAGAAGATGGGGAAAACAGAGAAGGCCTTGATATCTGGTCAGCTATCGTCTCCACGAGGGATTTCGAGTTTTAATGCTTCGTGTCTTCGGGCATGCAGCAATTGAGTGATCATCACTTACCGGATTGCTGAGATCGGTGATCTTATCTGCTTCCGCAATGCAGATGCAAAAGATCCCAAAGAAGATATACCACAAATCGAAACTCAGCTGGTTCCGCAAGTGCATCATCACATATGATCTTGGATTATGCTCATCCATCTCAAACCGATCATCTCCATACAACCCCAAGCTCTTCTCCTCATAAGTATTCGAAGCACGAACACTGATCGCAATCGGATACACTGCAATATACATCATAACCAACAAACTAAACTGCACGGCTGGATTCACTGCCGCAAGATTGAACGTCGATGTCCCCGTGTGTCTTGCGGACGCAGCCTGGAAAATAGCAGCGAGGATCCTCGGGCCTGGACTCAAATTTGCCACCGCGTCATTATGCAGATCCAGCACGATGATGAGTAGCACATCAACGAAGTTCATAAAAAATAAGATCCCGAAGAGGATCCATGTCGGATGGCTAGGGAAGAGCAGCGTGTAGCAACGACGCGGGTGGTCGAGGAGGAAGTGGAGGGGTTCGCTAAGCGAGGATGTTTTAGGGACAAGTTTGAAAGTGGTCCAGATTACGAGGCGGAGGAAGATCGGGTAGAATGTGTTGCCGGCGTAGGCGAGGAAGGTCATGACTAGCATTGGCCAGGTGGCGTCTTGAAAGGTTATCATTGAGTCTGGGGTGAGGGTGAAGCCGAGGTTGTCCATCATCGTCTGGGAGGAGTAGAATGCCCTGGCCTGGTTAGCAAGTGCATGGAAACCCGATAATATAAGTGTATGAGACTTATCTCCAAGTGACGAAAGGATACTTACCACCAGATCTTATTTTGTCCCGTTTCTTGCAAGTAATCTGTATATTTGGCAGGCGCATACTGAATCCAGCCGACAAGACAAATCGCACCGAAGATGTGCAAACCAAAGAAATATGCTGTGCTCAATGTTAGTTTATGTTCTCAGTGCTGCATCATATTCAGCACTCACCAACCACGATCTTCAACAGCAACCTCAAACTACGATACTCAATACCACCCAAGTTCAGACGATCCTCATTCGTCAGCCGGTGAAATTGCGAGTTTCTACCCACAGTCGCCTGTCGAGATAGATACGGTAAATTTGAAGCTGATGTGCGGGATTGGAAACTGGGTCGGGGGGCTGCGGTTGGTGTTGGAACGCCGACCACAAACATAGATGAGGCGACTCGTGCCAGAGCGGTGGAACTGCCTGCTGGTCCACTGTGTTCGCCTACTTTCCGGCGGTGGACGAGGCCGCTTGGGTCAGAGTCCGGAGAGATCTTTCTGATTTCATCGTCTATTCGTAGTGTTTTTGTTAGCAATGGGTGGTTCGTGGGTGCTGTGTGCTGGACTGACCGTCTTCGCTGAACACTTCGTCGGGATCTTGAGTTGAGGTTGCTAAGCTTGTATTAGTCACGAAGCTTTGGATCTACATTTGTCATGCAAGCGTAAGATGAAATGACTTACTTGCTCCTTTGGCTTCATGGCGTCCAGACTCTGGGCCAAATGTGATACGCCTCGCTGGAGGACCACCGGTCTCGGCGTGAGTTGTTCCCTCGGGGTCTGTGAGATGGGCTGTCTCGTTCGCCACTTCAAGTTTCTGATCACCTTTCTTATCGTCTTTTGCTGTATCCAAAGCCGCCTTGGGTGTTGTCTGAGCCTCGCAATCTTTGTCTTCGGGGGCAACCTGGTCATGTCGGGGACGGGGAAGCACTAGATCGGCAGCTTCATATCGTCAACAAATGTTCGGGCGAGTGAAGCCATGCCATGGCAGCTTACCGAGAGCCTTGAGCCTCTTCTCAAACCAGATAAGCCTCACAAGTACAACAATAATATTGATAAACCCCAAGTTACCGATGATCGGGATGAAGTAAATGACGAGCTGTTGGTAGGTCTTTAGAGCTTTGACATCGATGCTGCGATATCACTTGTTAGACCAGCGCGATGACAGGGAGAAAGGATAGGAATTTGAGGTACTAACGTATTCAATCCAGATTCGGTCGATGCGCTGACTCCGAAGAAGTACGCATCGACCGATGGCATATTACCATACGGATAAATGATGATAAACCCGATAATTCCAAGAGCGATGATATATGCATCTAGACCAATAATCAGTATGCCAGCCAACCCTATGATTTACCTCGTTTAGGCACTTACAATGCAAAGTGATGAAGTTTATGGGTGGTTTCCACATGATGCCTGCTTTCTCCGTGCTCCAATGTCCAATGAGCCGGAATCAAAAATGTCTCCAAATTCTCGCAGTCTGAGAAATATCGCAGTCGCAAGGGATTTTCGGCTGCGCGATTTCTACTTCGATGTAGCACTGATTCATCAATAGAAGTGCGGTCGGCCAACTATTCTATGCGTTCTTTCTACGGTATGAGGGATTTTCCGTGGTGGCTGAGCCTGTCTGTATCTTTCATGAGCAAGTCTTGGCATCTGTTCAAAGCTCCAATTAGATCGCCGTTGAATTTCTCTTTGTGGATTGATGGTGCTTTGCCGGGGTTTCAACGTTGAGTTGTACTACACTCCTTGCTTTGATTGAGGGAATTATCATTCGTTGATTGCTATCTGGGAGACAAGCGCGTCAAGCGGGCGAACCACGGATGGGTGTTCGACTTGCGGATAGTGCGCAAATGCTGGAAATTGGACCCTGCATCATGACGTGCGGATCTTCGATTTCAAAATATTGAGGTGCCCTGGCTTTTGAACTCATTCTCTCGGAAGATACAATCACAGACATTGTTCGACAGATATAATCTGCCAGTACTGCCTACTGTTTACCCATGGCTTCACCCTAACCTTGACTCGTTTAATTCCCAACCACTCACTCAATTCCACCTACCACCAGAGTCAACCCAAACAAAACCTTTGCAGTCTCCAAACTATAGAACGACAGCGAAATGCAGCGCTACTGTACTGTACGACGACTGAATATCTCCTTCAAATATTCGGATCTCCATCCACAGGTCACGAAAGGGGAAGGCGCATCCGGTGCACGGTGCATAATTGTATGCGGGATTTATCTCCTTCCCCTGGGAATGCGGGGGGGAAGTGCGCGAATTTCGCCTCGCTTGTTGATTTGACGTTTTGCTTGACAGCTTGACAGCTGAAATTTGACAATTGACAAGTGTATGTACTAGACTAGGCGCGGAACGAGATCAAGGAAGAAGTGAAGTGGTGTGGACTAATTGAGTGCTCGTGGGGGGATGGGAGACAAGGCCCACAAGGGCTCTTTGGTCAAATCCGAGAAAAGCTTTGCCCTCTTGATTATTCAACGTGCAGCTCTCTCTAAGTCTGACATCGCCTTCGACCCCTTTCTTCATCTCTCCAGACTTAACTTTTAGAAGTTCCCCGACCTCGCCTGTAAATCACAGACTCCAGGTGAAATGCGCCAGTCAGTCGAGGGGTCAAAGTATCAAGGCAATGTGGAAAGACACACAAAGAATACTTGATCTGGCATGTCAATTCCAATTATGCACGTTGGTAGCACTCCATCAACATTTTCTCTATATCACCCAACCATCCCCTCACCAATTCGAGATCCTCTCCGAACTGGCGCAGTATGTCTCCTCACCGGCGGCCGATCAAAATCCTCCGCCTCTGCATAGCTCTGCATGGCACTCTTCTCGTTCGGCTCCTCGCCATCTCTCTCTTCTCTTTTACCAGCCCTATTTCCAAGTACTTCCCCAAAATCAACGTTGATAGCAGGGTGCAACGGACCCCGTCTATCCCCACGATACCCCTCCCCACTCCCTCTACTCCCTCCATAGTAACTCCCACTCGAAGTAATGCTGCTTCCCCGCCCACTACTCACACTCCGCCTCCTACTCCTTCGACTCTCCTCAGACCTCCTTCCCCTACTTCCTCTCTCCACATCCTCCTCGCCGTGACCGTCCTTCTCACCATCTCCATTTCTCCTCTTCTTGCCCTGCTTCTTCTCGTCCCCATCACCGATCTCCTCCCTCGCCATCCTGTCCAGCTCCTCACTCCGCTTATTGAACGCCTTCTCCCACACCATCCAAATCGCTAGCGTTGACAGAGTCAGTGGCACTGTGATAGCCCAGTAGAACCAGAAGCGCGGCTTGGGCACGCCGGACCAGCTCGACGCATCCCAGTCGAAAAGGGGGACAGCGAATAGGGTGCTGATAAAGGTTCCGGGCAGGACGACCATTGTTAGCAGGGAGATCGACTTCATTCTGCATAGAGAGGGAGTGTCAGTGAGGACTGATCTGTAAGGTTGTGCGGAAGGAAGTGAACATGTAACTTACGCGGAGCTGTCTCGCTTGCTGGCTACGGCAATGGACTTTGAGTCTTTTGCTATCTCGATGTTTTGCTGGATGTCTCGTTGGGCGATTAGATTGTATACCTGCATTGAATCAGTGGTTAGAACAGACTCGGATGTAGAAACGTACTGTCTGGTTTTGGATGGTCGCGAGCTCTTTGTAATGTCCGAAAACATCGATCTGTATAATATGTCAGGAGCAATCACCTCATGCGAGGTTTGCAGCGTCGGACTTGGTGCTTTCTTGCAGGAATTGACTTACGTGCATCGAAAGCTTATTATGCGCCGCTCTTGAAATATCCAGCAACACCTCCGAGTCCCTCACAAACTCCTCCCTCTGCTCCTCTTTCAGCAAGCCGATAATTCTTCCACCGTTGTTGACATCTAGCACATTCATTGTATCTTTGATAAATTCAAACAATCTCACCGCATTCTGTGCCCTCAATCGATCTAAACTGATTGTCTGCCCAAGAAAACTTAAATCGAGAGTCATACTCGCCCAATCATGCTCTTTCTCTTTGCCGTCTGGATTGACAGCCCACATAGCTCCTACGTGCCCTGTCTTTCTCTGGATGTCGAAGACTCGCCCGATGATATCGCCAATGTTGCTGACGGCCCAGATACTATTAAGCTCTATGAAGAGCACACAAAGTGGTAGTGGGTGTGATGCTAGAGTTTTGAAACTGCGTACGCCGCGAAGGATATCCGCTCGATCACCCTTTGACGTAGTACGGAGGAAGCCTTTGGTAACTCTTGTCTTGGCATCCCAGGTGAAGGTTATGTTGTGGTCATCTGGTGCTGAGACTCCTTGGTCGATTATGAAACCTGTCATCGGTCAGTACAGTATTGCTGCTGGAAGTAAATAGGCTGTGGCCGACCGATGTGAGAGTCTGAAGGAGCTCCAGCCAATTCTGACAATGTGTGTCGGCTGTAACAACCTCGAGAGGAGTAGTATCCCTGGAGAAAAGAGACAGGAAGTTTAAATTCTGCCATGATCTTACGCATGGTGTCTTGCGAAAACCCAAACGTGTCTCTCCAGCCGCGCTTGTATTGAATGGTTGATATGCTGGTCACGTGTCAGTATTGCCTTTCCGTTTCTCACTCGACTATCGGGAAGACGACGCAGAAAACATTTCTCGAGAGCGATCTTCACAAAGTCTGACACTTACAGCAGTCTGGTACCACCGGTGACAGTATTTACCTTGTCGTCAAGTGGCGGTTCCCTTGCTAACCACTCAGGCACTTCATCATGATCTAGCCTTCCTTCAAGAACACTCACTGCCCCTCCCTGAATTCATCAGGCTTCATCTTCATCATCTCAATACCAATCGTCTTACCGGGTAATTCCACATCTCGATATATGAACTGCCAGAAGGCGTATAAATATCATCTCTATCCGATCTCTGAAAAACGCATTCATCGCTCATGTACCACTCCACGCCCCGTCCGTAGTCCGCCATACTTTGGTCCATGGCGTCGTATGCCGAAGTCTTGCAAATATCATTTCATTGAAATGTTTTGGGGGGGCAGTTTGCTTTCACAAGCCTCATCTCAGGATGTAAGCCCTAAAGTTAGCTGCTTCCAAGCGCTTGAATTGGCCCACCCTTCTGCTCAGTGGGCCAACAGATCGTCGAGGATTGAGCCTCTTTGCTGCATGAAGCCCCTGTAGGCGCCCGGAGATGGGTCAGCGGGACGGGACGACCACGACGACAACAACATTGAGAGAATCCGAGTTTGCTTCCCACGAGGACTCAGATCGTGGTATCGCTTCACCCCCCATTGTTCTTGATAAGCCTGTTCCATAGCTTTCCTCTTGCCTTAATAAGCCAGCCCTTTCGCAAACTGTGCGAAAACTGTCAAGTTTGTGGTATTCGATTTCGTCAAGCTTGCTGTGAGGCTGATCTCATGCTATGCTATAAGCCAACGGTCGAAGCGCGGGCGGCGATGTTACCTCTTCAGCTTTGGCTGTTCTACCTTCTACGCGACAATGCGTATAATAAGATCTTGAGATCAGACATAGCAAAACAAGTCGTCATCCAGTAATCTCGTTTCTTTTCGTTGCCCTTTGGACGATGGGACTTCTGAAGACCTTTTCATTGCCCATTGATACTTGTTGCAGCTGATAGTCTCTACAGTAGTCATCAACTCCCGAGAGCGTATCAGTGGTGTTGAGTGGTTGCGAGCAACAGCGACTGGTGAGTCTGGTCCAGGCTTAGTCAGCTTTCGCTTCGTTTCTTGGCAGGGAGGTTAAGTCTAAGATTCCAGAACTTCTTCTTCCTTCACTTACCTACACCCATCGATACCTTCGTTATCACATTTCAGCCAAGGACAAGTATCGCCAGATCAGATGGATAGAGTGCTCCCATCACAGAACTCTGATACCATCATAGTCTGACGGTTCGAAGTCCAGTGACGACGAGGACTCCCACGTTCTCACCCAATTGTGCACCATCTTGTCACCATTACAATGCTTCTCGAATATCATCAGGCACTACTACTCGCGCATCAGGATCATCCCAAGCTCTTATCTCTGTAATAGTAACGGGCAAACCTCATAAATGGATAGCATTGGGGATATACTTTTCATGTAGGGGCTCTGCAACAGGCAATGTCTGAGATGTCGTGAGATCAAGGTTTTGCAGCCGTGTTTCGGATAACGACTTTATCTTCGCCCATCAAGCACCTGCCATCAGCTGCCACTGCGGCCCAGTGAAGATCCGACTCCACACTCCCCAGATATGTTTATTCCATATTCTTTGGTACAGATAACATTGCTCGGCAGTGTCAGCCACGTTACAATGCCTTCGTTGAAGATAACGACTGCTGATGCGATTGACCACGATAGGGCTCATGATCAATCGTAACCTATCAGGAGCAACTTTGTCTATTGAATGTGCCCCTCTGGTGATTGTAAGTTCATGCTTCCTGGTCGTTTCTTATCTCTGCCCCCGTCAGAGCGGGATAGTCCATAGTTATCTGGGGGACTCCTGCCATTCATACTTTACAATTATACATTTGGTGTTGGGAAGGAAAATTGTGCTCTGCGAGCTCAACAGGACAGCAAGAATGGATCGAATCTTTACCAGCCGCAAGCCGGCTTTGGCCACGGCGATCGTGATGGACTCTGGGTCTTCCACATCTCTGGAGAAGACGAAGACCGAGAAGTCAACGGAAAATCTGGTCGGGATATCGGAAAGTGACTCTCGGGATGCGGAGAGGGGGTCTGGAGAGCCAAGAGTAGTTGCCAACATGGAGGAGATTGCCTTGAAGGCCCTTCATATCGATGATGATCCTACTCTGAATCCATGGACTTTCAGAATGTTTCTGATCGGTGAGTATTTTTGTCTCGACTTGGGAGATTCTGTTTGACAACTCTCTAGGCTTCGGTCTTTCTGGATTCGGATCTGCCCTCGCGACAATCTTCTTGTTCAAGCCACAGTCCGTCTCGGTATCGATCATTTTCTTGACTGTGATCAGCTACGTGGCTGGAAACGCATTGGAGTACATCATACCGAAGACTGGCAAAGTTGGACGCTGGCTCAACCCGCATTCATTCAACTCAAAGGAACACCTTGCAATTGTCATCATGTCCGGCTCAGCATCTGGAGCAGCTGCAGCCACTGAGGTTTTGGCCACACAGAAGCTTTACGTGAGTGCTATCCCTGTCCCTCCCTTCTGGAGGGAATCGAAATGAAGACAGACTGCATTCTCTGCCCATCTTGACAATCTCCATACAAATGCTGACAATTAAAATGAAAAGTACAACATTGTTCCAAATGCCGCTGTAGCCGTCCTCCTGTTGTTCTCCTCGCAGCTGCTTGGCTATGGTATGGCGGGCGTTTTGCGGAAGAGTCTTGTCTACCCCACTAAGATGGTATGGCCAAGCATTCTGCCACTCAGTGCCCTCATCGAGACGCTCCATCGAGACAAGGCCGAGATGAAGAAGAAATTTAACCTATTTTGGGTATGTCTGAACAGATCCTCCATGCTATTCATTTTGCCAGAGATTAATTTTCTTTCTTGTGGCCTGAGACATCGGAAGTTGACTAAGAGAACAGATTGTCTTTGGAGCTGTAGCTGTCTGGGAATGGTTTCCACAATATATTGCACCATTCCTCACTGGTGTCAGTGTCTTCTGCCTAGCAAATCAAAAGAACTTGGTCTTCACCAATATCTTTGGAGGAACAAGCGGAAACGAAGGGCTTGGACTTTTGGCCGTGAGCTTCGATTGGCAGTACATCGGTGTCTCGTCGTTCTTTCTACCCTTGATCACACTGACCAATAGCTTCATCGGATTTATTCTCTGCATGGCTTTATACATTGGAGTATATTACGGTAATGTTTGGGATGCACTGAGGTTCCCGTTCCTCTCTCAGCAGCTGTTCTCAGTCGACTCAAACTCAACAAAGTTCGACATTTACAACCAGTCCAAGATCCTAGATGTCAACAACGAGCTCGATACAAACAGACTCGCCGCGGTCGGAATACCCTCGTTCGCCACTACTTATGCAACATACCTCCTCACCACTAATCTTGCGGTCACTGCCACTATCGCTCATATCATGCTGTGGAATCGCGAGGAAGTAGGGGAATCATTCAGTCGTCCTAGTTGGTCCAAGATCAAGAATTACCGCCCAAGCGCAAACACTTTCATGTTCTGGAAGAAGAAGCAACAAGCTCCCGGATCCGAGAGGCTCGAAGACGCAAACGTCTCTGATCTAGATCCTCACTACCGACAGATGCTTGCATATGCTGAAGTTCCATCTTCCTGGTACATCCTTATTTTCATGATCTCGATGATCCTTGGCATCTTCTGCATCTACAACCTCAAGTCCACTCTTCCATGGTGGGGCTTCCTTGTCGCAGTCACTCTCTCTTTCATGAGCACGCTCTTTTTCGGAGCCATGGCGGGCCTGATCGGATTTACGGTGCCCATCACCAGTCTCATCCAGCTGATCGGCGGGTATCTCCATCCCGGCCAGCCAGTCGCAAACATGTACTTCGTACTTTTCGGTGCCAATGCCCAAGCTCAAGCACTCTATCTCATCCACAACCTCAAGCTAGGACAGTACGGTAAACTCAGTCCGAAGTGTACCTTCACAGTTCAGATCATCGGGACGATTTTCGGAGCAATCGTCAACTACGCTTTGATGAATACAATCACCACCAATCAGCGCGAGATCTTGCTTTCCATCCAAGGTACCAACATCTGGTCCGGCCAAGTCATCCAATCCTTCAATTCTAACGTAAGCCATATTCTTCTCCCAACGTACGTCTAAACTAACCTTGAACTTAAGGCCATCGCCTTCGGCGCACTCTCCAAATACATGTTCAGCGTCGGCCGCACCTATCAATGGATCGTGCTCGCTCTCCCCCTCGGCTTCGCGGTCCCTCTCCCCTTCTACTTCGCGCATCGACGCTTCCCGACCCTCGGTCTCGACTACATTGTCACACCCGTCATAACGTGGTATTTGGGGTACCTCTCCGTCGGTATCAACTCCTCCGTGATGATGCACTTCATCATCGGATTCGTGATCCAGTTCTATATCCGCAAGAAATACCCAGAGTGGTTCCTGAAGTACAATTACATTCTTGCTGCGGCTATCAGTGGCGGTACGGAGTTGTTGGTGTTTGTCACGACGTTTGCGGTACAGGGTGCGAGCGGGAAGGAAGTTCCTTTCCCGCCATGGTGGGGCAATAATTATCAGAAGGGGAATGTGGATTTCTGTATGCGGAACCCGGCGGTTGGTTGAGGACAAAGAGGCAGGAAAATGTTGCGAGCATGTGCTAAACTGGCTCCCTGAGGAATGATCTATGTATTGGCCCATCGTGGGAGATATTTGTCTCTGTGTATTGGTGTACTGTACGAGTATGCTCCAGTTTTGCCATTTCTTTCTACTCGAGTACAGAAATAATTTCACACTTTTGTTCTACCTTGGCAGAGTCGAATGCTGGTTGCCCTATATTTTCGCTCATTTAAAGCAGCTTCACTGGAAAACAGCTGTGAAGGGGAGAGTCCACGCTCTTTAACTCGTCCCATGTTCTGACTGGAGCAACTTCATAAGCGAGCTGCCATGTTCTCGCTCTGACCCAGCCCACATGTGATCTTAAAACGTCCATTGAATGAGACTCCCTCGATACGTGAGAAGGAAGCTCAATGGAATAGTAATGCTAGACCTCACCGCGTAGAGCTGGAATCTGCTGCTCAGCAAGATAGGTGTGGATATGATGGTTTTTCATGCAAGCTAGTGGGTGGGGGGAAGCGAAGGTGGAGGCATCCCGACGAACTGATACTGAGAGTAGGAGCAATAACGACATCTCATCATCCGCCCTCAACATCACTTCTCGCGACGTCCAGTATGCCAATTTCGATTCAATCGACGCCCGCGGCCTCTGTGACACGAATTTCGGCAAATACGGCCAGTGCTCCTCCGCAACATGGACTGATGTCCCAACAGGCAACACTCTCGAAGATTCTTCGCACGCTTTTTACGCCTTCTATAGCACCTGCAAAATGATTGGATACAACCCTGCCGTTAACATGAAAGGCGACGACAAGTTCGCCTTCGGAACGAGCCAGACGAAGTTGGACAAGTATATCCATATTTTCAGTGCAAAGAAGGGATATGGATGGGCGCCGAATATTTGGTATGCTGGGAGACATTTTAAGGATGCAAAGTGCTGGTACAAGGAGACGAGTTCGGGGTGGAGACACAGTCAAGGTGTTTGCAAGATTGCTTTCACATGTTGAGTGAATCAGCCGATCCTTGTGGGCATATTCACTCTGCTCTGAGTGTTGTATCCGATGAATCTTCTACTTGGCAGTTTTTGGTATATCGATGCCTGGGCTTTGTGAGTTGTCGGTCGAGGTAACGATATAAGTGCCATGGACTTGTGCATAAAATGTGGATTCGGTACCGTTGAAATTTGCATGGACTGGTGGATGCTTGTATATAATAGAGTATATTGTTACACAAAAAGTATTTGACACCATGGCACACTGTTTGGATTTCTCTTCTTCCACACGCGACCTCCTCATATTGCCTGGTCGGCGCCAAGCGCTTGTTTGTTTACTTCGGTAAAACCACACTACCCCGCCTTGCCGAAATTCATCTGATCTCCGACTTGCCGCTCACATTTAGAAGGACGAATGAAATCGCGTGAATTGTTCGAACAAATGTGGTAATTCCAAGTTGACGCATCCTAATTGGCAACAGAATGACAAATCGAGCATTAGGGCAGCCCGCCTAGAGTTTTCCGAATCGACGACGTCGTTGTCGCCGTCACTGATCTTGATAGATTTCACCACACGCGACGAGAAAAGTCTGCACCAGCTTCGAACCTACGTCTCCCCCTGCAATATCCGACCCCTCAAGTCCATCACACTTCGAACATTATCCATCCGCAGGGCATTCCAACAAAAATCGATTTCCTCGAGATTCGACAGAGCGTTCACTCAATTCTTTTCACACCTCGATACCTTGCCATCTCCACAATTCGGGTACATCGTCGCTACACAAGATATCTTGCTACCTTGACCTACTTTCCACCTCAAACTTCCTTTATCCCGATCTGATCGATCAAACACTGCCCACGATGGCTTCCAAAAGATCTCGGGCTCCAATTGATCGGGCTTGTAAGAAGCCGAAAGCATCAATCCAAGTTTCTGGTATGTAATGGCATTCACATGATCTCAAGAACATACTCTAACATTACTCGCAGGATACACACACTCTCAAAATAAAGTCTTCGACAATCAGCTGCCAGTCTCGGTTCCGGCAGGGAGCAGACCTAGACAGGTGTTCAGACTCCAACCCGAGATCATGTACATGATCATGGCGAAGCTCGATATTTTCACCGCTCGAGTCTGGGGACTAACTTGCTGGCAATTTAATGAGGAATACAAGAAAAACTGCCAGAATTATGCTGGACCTGCCGAGCTTCTGCAGATCACCGACCAACCCCATCTCCACCTTCCAAAGGTCTTGCCCTTGATTGTGCGATGCAATCTACCGGATGGCACATTTACAACACTAATTCGCTGCATTTCGCCGACCTTGCCACCTCACCTGAGCTGGAACCCTTTTACTGGAAAATTGGCGGACGCTGCGGCCATACAGGCCACTGTCTACGATATCGAGGATCATGTCGACCGGACCAAACGAGAAAGACGCGAAGCAGAAGAGGCATCAGAAGAGCGAGAAAGAGAGCGGAAAGCGGCAAAGAGACAGAGAAGGATCAACATTGCAAACAAGATGGAGTCCAAGAGACAAATTCGCAGGGCAGAAGCCGAGGACAATGGTGAGGACTTTGATTCTGATGATGTCAGTGAGGATGAGTTCTCTGATGAACCGATTTCTGATTTGGATGAGGATATGGATGGAGAGATTGACGAGGACATGGAATATTACTGAGCGCTTGGTGTTCTAGGACATCGGAGACGGACCAAGTCTGCTTGGTTTCCCTAGCTTCTCGTGAATCCATGATGAATTGTTCTCGATGGCCTAACATGGAGCTTCGGCCAAGGGAAACATCCGCTAGGCATATAGAGTCTGTTTAGCGCACATTTCTGGTTGCTAGTAACCACTTCTACATGTCATCCCTGTGCGAGCAGAGACAAGAAGGTATCGAAAAGAAAAATGAACAAACTCTAAAATTCAGCGCCTGGTCTCTTTCCAATTGGGGGCTCGAGATCACGCTATTTGTTTGTGAAAGGATTCTGCAGAGCTGCTTGGGTGAGTTATTGTCCTTTGTCTCATGGCGCCATAAATTCTCGTAGGCCAAAAGCCGCGTACAGAAATATTCCGTTTTCGTAACATTACAGCAAAACAAAGAGATTTACTGTAATCATCCCCCTCAGTGTTCATTCGTACGCATTACCGACGAATTTTGGGATCATCTCATACTATAACAATATGGCGGCTCCAATACCTGTCGGCAGCGCTCCAACTGCAGCCATGCTAGCAAATGCAGGCGTGCCTGCTTCGGCGAGAGAGGTTGTATGTATTTTTTCTCCATATAGAGCTCCAATTATGTACCATGAAGAACACGGAGATAAGTTCTGTTTTAACTTCGGGTTCTGACTTTCTTGAAGTGGATGGGTGCGCCCAATAATGGTCCAATGTTCATACTTCACAGATGTAACATTGTCAACGTTGATGCGCATACAGTCTGTATCGTCACTGGGTCCACTATGACGAATGACCGGCAAGCTAAGCCGACTAGAAGAGGAGAATGGCTTGCGAGGTCGACAACGTATCCACCTGCGGGGGGAGCTCCGGTGTGTTGGCCTACAGTATTCAATGCAATTCATGCACTGCTGGCAGTGGGGAATGTTGGTGAGACCGCTGGAGATGTGGGACTCAGTAGGCTGCCGTCTCTGTAGCCCATAAGAATGTTCTTGAAGGGCTCGTTGTAACGATGCACTGACAGTCATTTAGCGGCACCGGCACCGTTGTTGCGAGGCGCAACTACCCCTGCTGGGGGACCTTTTCATCGGAATAAGGTCATGGTCAACGTTTCTGACTTCGCAGCTGGGGCAGTAGCAGCTCTTGCCCCTGGATCGGAGGAACATCTCAGATATTGTATTCGAAGTGTCCTTCACTGTTGCATGGCTTTGCCTCGAGTTGCCCCGCCTGGATTTGCATGGCAAGTCGCTGGCCCAGAAATTGCTTTCGATCTCGTTGGATCGGGTCGTCTGGGATATAGCGCAGAACGAGCAGCAGAAAATGTGCTTGCTGCAATCCAGGGGTGAGTCTTTGCTGCCAGTTTTCATTTATTTTCCTTGTTTTGTTTTGACTAATTGCTCTCGCCTGCCAGATGGTTCAATGAAGATGGAGTCGGCCCCGCGAGAAGGGCACAATTCCAAAGGATTTATTTGCTATGTCCCCTCACCGCAAGAAACACAGTCGATAGCCAGACCACTTTGATCGAGGCAGCATGGAGGCGAGCATGGGAGTGAGTGCCGAGCCCCACCTGCTTGACCGCGAAATTCATACTAACATCTTGACAGTAGATATGTTCATCCGGTCAGAATGTCGGCTCCGATTCTGAACGATGCTGTGGCAAGAATGGAAGAAGAGAGCAGGCAGTTGCAAAATGAGTTCCCTGGTCTTGTGAGAAGTCCACCTGGTCTTCGTGGTCAACTCATCCGCGGTCTGTTAAACGCTGGATCCAATGGGATTCAGCTACCTCCGTAGATACCCCTGCTTGTTCTTCTTGTATGCTTTCCATCCTTGTCAAAATTGAACGTGATATTCTCTCTGTCCTGGATCTCACATCCGCTGGAGATTTCAGTATGTAGTTCAACCCAACTTGTGCAAGAAGTGATACTTCAAGAGAATCGCTCCAGGAGCACGATGGGTGGAGAACTTGAATCAGCTATCATCAATTCGATTGTCAATGCATCTGATTCGCTTGTGGCGTGTGGGGATTTAAGTGTTCGTGCAGCCTCCGTTTCCGGTCACAGGTGAAAGACAAAGGAGGTGCCGAGCAGTGATTGTGTCGACGAATCCTTACATAAAAGCATTGTTACAGCCGGATATCCTTTCTTCCTTACATCTTCTCGTCCATCAACAAAGATTAGTCCTATAGTATGGCAGCCCTACCAGTCGGCTCTCAGGCTCCAGTGCCCGCAGACGCCTTGGACGCGTGGAATGGGGCTCCGAACAACGGACCAACTTGTATCATCAAGCGACAGAGGATAACCCATGTGCAATGTCACGCTGTTTGCATTGTGACAGACGTAAATATGGATATTAACAGGCAAGCCAATGGTGGAGATGCTCGGAGATGGGCCAATAGATCTAAGCCTGCCGGCCCTGGACCGGGACCAATGAGAGCGTATCTCGATGCCAACTTCCCTGCGACGTTAGCTGTAGGTGCAGTTGTCGAAGCGCCTGGTGATCTTCCACATGGGGCTGGTGAGTGGGGTTCGCACTGCACTTTGTTCAGGAGCTGACTAGACCTCAGCTCCTGCTGGGAACCACACTCTTAAAATGCTGGTTAACGTACCTGACTTCGATCCAGCTGCTCGTGCAGGGGCCGTCGGTACAGAGGAGTATCTGCGAAATTGTATCCAAGATGTGCTACCGGCGTTATATTTCTTACCTGCAGTGGCCCCAGCTGGTGCACCTGCTTGGAGGTGTCGAGGACCAAGTATAGCATTTGACCTCGTTGGTTCTGGTAGTCTGGGCTACGGTGCTGAGAGAGCTGCGGAGAATGTACTTGCTGCTATACAAGGGTGGTACAACGACTTAGTTATGGGACCTTTTCGGCGGCAATACATACCGACGGTCTATCTCCTCATTCCAGAAGCGCTGAATTTGAATCCTGACTTGACGGAGATCGCTTGGTGGAGAGCAGTAAGTAATACTCAAGTCATTATCCCTTCAGAGAAATCGAAACGCGAATGAAATTTCTGATAGCTCACGCATTTTAAGAACTTTTTACTAACTTCTTGGTACTATAGTGGTAGTAAGACTTAGCACCATCTGTCCCTCTTGTCATCATCTAATTATCCCCCAGCAGGTATATCGAACCATCTGCAAATTATGTCTTTGACCGTCGGAGAGCGGCTCTAGTGCCACTGCTAGAAGCGGACTCACTCGCGATTCAGGAACAACACCCAGGCGAAGTTGAAACTTTACCAGGACCTCGAGGGCTTCTGATCACTAATAATCCACCAACTGTATGGTATGGATCGGTTGGGATAACTTTGCCTCCTTAAGCAGAGGCAAACCTTCTCTTGGCATGGCAACAGGAGACTTCCGTAGAAACGGGTTCTGGCCAGGGACTGGCTATGTCACTGTGTGAGAAATTCAATACCTTGAGCTACATAAATGCTCTCATACAACCCTACAGAATCCCTACCTCTCATTTGGTAGACTTCCGTAGATATAGTGTCAAGAAGTAATTCCATAATGGTTTTTGAGTCTACGGGGAAACGGAAGTGCCACTCATGATCAGTATTTTGTTTCAAATCCAAAAAGTTTGCGTTGTGTGCGCAAGAAATGAGTTCGAGAACCTCTGCCACAATTGAGAGGTTATTGGACTTGTGAATCAGAGCCTGCTTTTAAGAATAATTCGCTGACGTGCGTGCTAGGACCGACTCTGTTACTGCAAAGCGTTCAGTGCTGATTCGGGTATGGAGATTTAGGGTCTTGGACTTTTGATCTCTGCCGAGGAATTCTCCCCTGAGAGCATATTCTCATGTTGCTTGTATGCGTACTATGCGAACAGGGATTTGTCAGTGTAGTAATGATTGGCAGCGACGAGACGCAGTGCAACCACTGTCGCCAATCGTGATATGGCGTGGAAAGATGTAGTAAACAGCTCGCTTGGGGAATCGAGATTTCACGAGGATTGTCATATTGTAAACAAATAATTGCTTTAACGAAGGAACATGTCTGGAACCAAAAAGGATAGCTGTTCGTCTGCTTAAATGGCGGTAAAGCTAATGCATCTCGTAAGGCCTTGCCATGGTGGGAAAGGGGACCCCGCACCCCGACATCGCGCCTTTCGGGCCCATATTTATGACTCGAAGATTTAACAAAACTTGAGAAAACTCATGCTTTCTCTTGAATTTCACCGACTTTTCTTCCATAAATCCTGTTGTTCTCCATCAATACATATTTGGATTCAAGCAATGGCTCGAGATGCGATCCCGATGACTGGGGAGGAACTCACTACGCTTCACCCCACTCTTGGCTCCGAAGTTTCACAGAATTTGACTCTATTTCATGACGTTGAACCAACCACAACATCTCGATCAAGACTTGATTACACTTTTCCGGAGGGTGGCACAAAAGCATGGCTCGTCGTGAGCGGGTCATTTTGCATTATTTGGGGAACCTTCGGCCTAGTCTCATCTGTCGGTCTCTTCCAGGCATACTGGAAAACTCACCAGCTATCGAACTACTCAAACGGAGACATTGGTTGGATCCCCGCAGTCAATATCTTCTTCAATTTGTTCCTCGGGGTCCAGGTAGGGCCACTATTTGATCGATATGGCCCAAAGTGGTTGATTCTCACCGGGAGTCTACTCTATGTCGTGAGCCTGGTGCTCCTGGCGGAATGCACCAAGTACTGGCACTTCATGCTTGCTTATGGAGTCATGAATGGTTTCAGCGGTGCTCTCCTGACAACGACTGCTCTTTCAGTAGTTGCCCACTGGTTTGAAAGAAAGCGGGGTATGGCAAGTGGGATCGCTTTCGTGGGTTCAAGCATTGGAGGAATTACCTTTCCCTTGATTTTAAAGCCAGTCTTCCAGAAGCTGAGCTGGGCGTGGTCTATGAGGATTGTCGCGTTGATATGCTTGTTCCTCATGGCTGCTGGCAACTTCTGCATCCGGGGTCGACTGCCGCCGCGGAAAAATGGTGGTGCCATCGATCTCAGATGCTTTTTAGATGCACGCTTCTCGTGGGCAACCATTGGCGTTGCTTGTAAGTGAATGCCTTGTGTTATTTCTTCTTTGTGTCTAGTCCTTTCGTCCTGACCAGATCATAGGCTTCGAGTTCGTGCTGTTCGGAGCTCTTGGTCTCATCCCCACATACTCCCTTTCTCAAGGTTTCAGTAATCAGACAGGATTTAACATAATTGCAATCTTGAACGCGTAAGAGACTCCGAACTATCTTCTATTTTATTGCAGGACCGTTTCTGACACGATATTAGCGGCTCCGCTCTCGGTCGATCATTTTCTGGGTACGTCTCAGACCGCATCGGACGCTTCAACACGATGCTTCTCACCCTGATCTGGACCCTCGTTGTCACTCTAGGGCTGTGGCTACCCATTGGTGATAATCTTGTTGTGTTCTATGTCTTTGCTCCTCTATTCGGGTTTGGATCCGGAAGCATTATCAGCATGGCTCCGGTCTGCCTCGGCCAGCTCTGTCGGGCAGATGAGTATGGGCAATATTACGGGACCTCGTACTCTGTGGTTGCTTTTGCGTATGTATCACCATTCTGATGAGGGAACCTTGCTGATGAATTCTCAGTACAATGGTGTGTATCCCAATCGGCGGAGAGTTGTTACCGCGTATTGGAGCAACAGGATTCGTGGCTTTCTTTGGTGGTGTCCTTGTGATTGCAACTGTTAGCTTCATCATGGCGAGATGGGCTTCGCTAGAGTATCGTTGGAATTGGACTGCCAAGATATAGAAGGCCTTCCAGCAGTTCTGACTTGAAAGACGAGAGGCGACGAGATTGGTGGGCGGATGCTAATGGTCCTTGTGCGGTTGTGGAATCGAAGGCTGAGTTGGCACCAAGAACTATAGAGCCAAAGCAAAGATTGACGCCGACAAATAATCAGTTAGTGGCAGTCAATAGCCCGATCTTTACGAAATCATAGAGGGCTGATGGAAACGATCGCACTTTCGAAGTTTTCGTTCTAGTCAGGTGATGTTTACCTCATGTGAGCCACCCATGCAGCTTTCGCCGGCGCTAACCTTTCGCGAAGCTATGTCAACACCACGACCTCACGTAGACACGAACCGCAATCAATCGCGTCGTCGACTCGTGTCAGCTGTCACTGATCATCACCGCAAACATGCAACCTCAGAGCGGGGAGCATTCCTCCAACGACACGCAACGGGAGGACCCAAGCTTTCTGAAGCTGTATCTGCCACGGAAGACAGAGTCGAGAGTCCAGGGACCATGGAAGTTGGCAACGTCAACAGTACAACTGCAGAGGGTGATTCTGTCAGACAGAAACACGGGAAACCTTCGGGAACAGCACAAGAAGCAAGTCTTGGTATAGTAACCCGGCTCCCTAAGAAGCAGTCAAGCTCCTCAGCAGGTATGAAGAGCCTTCTCTTCTCCTCATCGTGCATGCTCTCGATCTCGACTGGTACAGAGCGGTCAGATTCAATGAAGCTGACAGGAACACCAGATAGTCAATCCCCAAACACGACCACCCTCAACCCTATTGCCAATAATAACGAAGCTCGCAAAGCTCTCCACGTCCCGAATGAAATCTTCTTCATGATTCTGCGCCTGCTCCCATTGAAAGACAGATTATCCATCTGGCTTGTTTCCAAGCCTTTCTCAGAGGTAGGCGCCGGGACCATTTTCCGAACATTCGTATTCAAACCCAACAGAGACGACTTCGCGCGCATGAAGGCTGTCGCCGCTCGCCCTCATCTCGTTGCCGGAATTAAGAGTATCAGATTCGAAAGTGGCAGAATAGATATCTACCACATAATTGCTGAACTTGCCATAGAGCTGTCTCCAGGTTGCAATGACATGCTGTGGGGCCTTGCCGAATACAAGTGCTCCCAGACAAGAAAACGCTCTGCAATCTTGGAGTATGCACAATGGAATTCTGCTTAGCGCTCATTGCGACAAGACTATAAAGACTTGGAGTTGCTAGTGTCGGTACTACTCAAGCTTCCGAACTTGAATTCCATTCAACCACCTGTTTACGGTGTTGAAATTGCAGAACTTGTGAATGGAGCTCAGCTGTTCGATTCATCTCTATTGAACCAGTACAATACCACTTAGACAAGGAACTCGCAGTGAAAAGAATCGGCCCTCAAGGATACATCTAGATCCAGGTTAATATTGACAAGTTCTTTGCGACTGTCTTTCCATCTTTGCGTCAGATCTTGTCAAGTGTTTTGAGCGAGCTGGTGTCATGTGACCATATTTTGGATGCTATTGTTGACTCTAGCGTTGACGCAGTCATCGATGAGAGGACAACACAGAGCAATGGAGGAAACAGCGCCTTATGTTATCATTTGGAAGAACAGAAGAGCCTGGTCATTGAAATTGGAGCATTCCAGGTTTTGTGACGGCCTGGGTCTAGCGCTCACGTGGTGGAGGCGCGCTGATCAGTGGAATCGGGCGTAAATGGTTGCATGGCCCAGAGGGACCAGGGAATCAACATGGTGACCTTGGTTTGTATCATGGTATGACTGGTGACCGGCATGGTTGCTGGTGTGGTGTGGTTTTGGACGACAGTCAGTGAGGCGAGTGTTGAGGTCGGAAGAAAACTTTGGAAGATATTGGAAAGCTTTCAGTCGCCTTGTAGAGAGAATAAAACTGGCTTGGTCAAGTTATCTTGTTTACCCTCTATTCAATAAGCTTTAGATTGTTAGATGAGATGTGTGGCGTGCCTCTCAGAAAGAAGGCTGATAGCTGAGTTGGTTGAGGAGCAGGAGAGAGCTGGGCCGCCCAAGAGAGAGACAACAACCTGCATGCCTCGTACGATAAAAGTGGCCATCTCTGAGATGAATTCTTCTCGTCCAAAGTGAACGTTATAAGATATTCGCAGGGAAACGAGACGTGCCATAAACGAAGCCCGGAAGCATGGCATTCAAGGCAGTTCCATGCGAACCGCCTCCGCGGTACACGTCTGGAGTATTGGGTAGATATTTGAAGGAGAGAGAAAGGGCAAGTACACTCGAGTTGAGCTGTAACAGTGCAGTATGCAACGTGTTCTCGTCAGCAAACTGAAGTGCACGATAAAATCGGGACGCAGTATGGAATGAGGTTCGGTCATTGTGTCGAGGTAACGGATAGCGGCCACTAGCAGAAGCGACAGGCTAGAAATGCCCGATGGCCCCCTGTAAATGATCCTCCGGTCACCATTCCGTCATGCACGTCTGGCATACTTCATTGCCACAACATGAACGCTTGAGTACCAGATAGTCCCAACTTCAATGTTGTTCTTGAGCAAAATCGTTGTATCAAAAAGCTCACATCCTTGCAATCACCTAATTATTGTAACGACAATGGTTCAACGTGCCATTGCCTTCGGCTCTACCACTTCCCCTATGTTTCGGGCCATTGCTTCGTCTGTATGACAAGGCCACCATCACTAGCATGATCGCTGTACTCTGGACGGTTCTGTTGTACTTGTTACAACCGTCTGGTCTCCTAATATCCGACCTGTCGAGTACCGCCACCGTCTTTACCCCTGTACTCGTTTCTATCCGTCCGGCTCGAGCCTAAGATTGCACCAAATATCCACGATGCGGTTGACGATGACATGGTAACTCCAGCGTGCGTATCTCCATGCAGTTTTCCAAATAATGGACCTGCCCATGATGCTGGCTTCCATCGTTGGTTTCGGCTAGAAAGTCATTCTTCTGTAGCTCTTGCGGAGAGCACGATGGCCGAGGACGGGGATCTGCATGAACTGTCGGCAGATCTGAGGAGATTCACATCGAGTACTCCGGGGAACCGTTCCACTGAGGACTAATGTCAATGTAGAAGGTCTTCGGGTCCGGCAAGTATGTGTCGGTACAGCGAAAGCGGTCGATCAGTCATAGCCGGCAAAGTTGTATGAGCGTGATGTAAACATCAAGAGATGGGCCAAAGCCGCAACCGGCACGATATCCAGCCAGATTTGATTTGCTCAACAGCTTTCTCTGAATGACACGCATTGAGTCTAATAAACGGGAAGTCCGAAAAATGCACGCTTTTATTGGGCTGACGCTCGTTACTTGGTCGTCACTTCCATATGTGGTGGACATTGACTCAACAAATGCGACGAGACGAACAGGCGACCATTCGGAGTCTTAATTGTCGGCACAGGCAACTTGACGCGAGTCTTCTCGTCTCGTCTGAGCGAGGGCAGTCACCATTCGCTCGTCAAGTCCGAGTTGAGTATCACTTTTTCGGCTTGGCTGGCCTGGGCGCTCCATTATCGGGACAGAACAATCGCATTGACTCGCGCCGCACTCGAGAACCAGGTCGTCAGTCCATTCATAAAGCTTCAGTTCGTTCTCAAACGCTACTCCTCATTCACTTCTACTTCCACTTCCCCTTCGTCAAATCGTCAGAGTCATTCGGTGAATGCCCAGCCTCGTCATCCATCCGGCTACTTAAGTCTTACTCGTCTCCCCGATCACCATCTTCCTCATTCAACTTACAATTACTTCTTCAAATCTTCATAATACCCTTCGAATAGATCAATACATACTCACCAATCAACACACAGGCCATCAGGTGCCCACAGTCTTCTTCGTGTGCAACTCAGCTGATTCTGATCCTTCAGAGCAACCCGCCATGTTCTCCAACCCTCTCAAGCTATACGAGAAGACCATGGCTATAGCCCAGATGGTAGCTGTCTTTGTCGCAGCCTTCGTCATCCTCAATTTCAGTCACAACTACTACTACAGATTCTTCTCTCGTCGCTCCTTGCCCAAGTCTCTTCCCTGGATCGGCGTGGATGATGGCCTCTTCTCACGTGCCCGTACCACCGCTCGCACCCTTTTCCAAACTCGAGATCTGATCCTAGAAGGTTACGAGAAGGTACGACCAATTTCCACTTCTGAAAGACAATTATGCTCACATGTCCAGTATTCCAAGAAGAATCGCCCGTTCGTGCTTCCCAACGTTACCACTGGCCCAGAAGTCATCCTTCCCATGTCGCAGATGGAGTGGCTTCTCCACCAGCCAGACAACATCCTCTCACAGAACGAAGTCAACCGCCAGTTTCTCCAAGCTGACTACACCATGCTCCACCCAAGAGTCGTTACCGACACTGTTCATGACGATGTCATTCGAAAGGAGTTGACAAAGCTGCTGGGTAAATACACCGAAGATGTCCAGGACGAAATCGACTTCGCCTTCAGAAAGGTCTGGGGTGTCAACACAAATGACTGGATTGAAGTCCCTGCGTACCACACCATGTTGGATGTTATTGGTCGAATCTCAAACAGAGTATTGGTTGGCCTTCCACTCTGTAGGTCCTCGGCATCCTCCTCATGAGTGCTGGCTAACTATTTTCAAGGTCGCGATGAGGATTATCTCAAGCCATCGAAGGAATTTGCCCGCCTGGTTGTCGTCCAAGGTGCTGCCATCTCTTTCTTTCCACAAATCTTCAAGCCGTAAGTCCTTCATCATATTGATGGTATTCGCTGATTTGAATAGATTTGTGGCCCCTTTGATCAATTTCTTCGACACCCAGAGATATCGCAGATGTGCGAAATACATCGTACCATTGATCAAGCTCAGGAATTCTGCTCCCATAGGCGATGAGAAGAAGAAGGTAGGACAACCCCTTCCATTCTACAAGTTCGAGCTGACTCAAATCAGAATGACTATGTACAATGGTCCATCGACCACTCACATCGCAAAAATGATCCCTCCGAGCGCACTCCTGACACCATTTCCAGAAGACTCAATGTTATGGGTTTCGCGGCCATTCAATCTTCCGCGATCACTTTGACCAATCTTATCCTCGACCTTGGTGCAAGTCCTCAAATTACAACATACCTGTCCATCATTCGAAACGAAGTCCTCGCCGAACTATCTGCTGAACGCGGTATCTGGTCCAAGGCAGCTCTGGCCCGTATGGTGACACTTGATAGCACATTGCGAGAGAGTCTGCGAATGTGGGGATTTGTCAGTCGTGGTGTCTTGAAGGAGGTCAGCAAGAAAGATGGTGTCACTCTTCCTTCCGGGGAGCATCTTCCTCGGGGTACCAAGGTCGGAATCCACGCCTATCCTGTCCACCATGATGAGACATACTACAAGGATGCATATACGTTCAATCCAATGAGATTCTGCACACAAGGAGAGGATCTCGTTCATGGACCAGCAGACTTTGGAAAGAACAAAGGCGTTGCTCTGGTCACTACGAGTTCGGCGTTCATGCCATTCTCGCATGGACGGCATGCTTGGTAAGTTTTCTACTCACTATCTTTGTATGCTCTTGACTGATAACTTGACAGTCCTGGCCGATTCTTTGCCTCCCAACAATTGAAGCTCGTTCTCGCTTACATCGCACTCAGCTACGATATCCAACCCATTGCTGCTCGGCCACCGAACGACTGGTTCGTCGGCAGCCAAGGCCCACCACTCGAAGTCAAAGTCTGCATCCGTCGCCGCCCAGGCACAGTCTAGCAGATACGCTTCTCTCATCGGAAGATTCTCTCCACTCCCCCAGCTTTGCATCTACTCCTCTCAACATCAATGTATACAAATGACCGAGATTCGGACTGTGCCAACACACCCGATACCTGCATGGATTTATGGGAACCGTGTGCCATTGTACGATCATGACTGACCTTTCGCGCGGTATACATGGCATCGAATTCTTCACATTGGGTTTGGTTTGGCCAGATTTTTGCACGAATTGGTAGCTGCACTGGGGTGGGATCCTCGATTCTACGCGGTGCTTTGCATGGAAATACCCCTACTTCTTTTTCCTTCTCTTATTCTACTCTCTTCGAATCTAGACAATCTGTTCCGACCCCAGTCACTCCTTACATATGTTGCTGATATCCAGTCTTACACAAACCTGTCTTCACAAGTAGCAATGGCACATCTTGCTTGGCTGGCGTTGCGTATCGTACCCGGTACTCAAGATATCTTCTGGGACTGTGTATTTCCATATCTTTCAAGGGAACCGCGCAGATGCAATCATAACGCGAAGAGATCCAATCGAATTTGGGTGGATGTTTTGCTTTTACTGTGCATGGGCTGAGTTGAATTGAATTTTGCAATTGATCGACGTTGGCGACAGAGGTTTGCAAACATTGAATTTGCAGTACAAAGGTAAATAACTACTTAGCTAGCTAGACTCGATAATGCAGCATGCATGATATAGCTATAAATGTTAGTTGCCTAAGTTCTTGAGCCAAATCTTGTTTCTGTTGATCTTGTGATCTGTGAGACGAGTCTCTAGTAAGGTTTAGTTCGTCGCGGCAGATGAAGGCACGGCAACCTCTTCAAGTTCCATATACAACTACTCAATTTCTTTTATTCGTACGGGCAGAGATATTTCCTCAGCTTCTGATTGTTATAATTCAGTAGTTATAGGACTTTTGGTAAATTGATGGTCTAGCAGCATTGAAGTGTTCCCACTGACTTCTGGCCCGGAAGAAGTTGTGAGGGACGGCTCTGGTACGCTTTATTTCCAGTGTAAAGCCTGGACAAGACAACTTTCGATCTAGTTCCAATGGATTCAGCATATTAATCATTCGTAACAACCCAGAAGAGCTTCTACAAAATTGTGCTATAGAGGGAGAGATCTCCAATAAAGCGAGGCTGTGGTTCGTTGTGAGGCGCATTTAATTGCGACCTTTTTGCGAAATGCCTACAATGGTTGGTAAGTCAAGTTTCCCTTATTCCAGCGAAGAAACACCGACTTATCTGCTACTCCCATGTGCTCGAGAACAATCACAGCGTGATGGCTTCGAGCGATCCGTATGATTGATCCTCGTCAAGTGATGACGCTAAGATTCTGGTCGTGGTTTGGGGAGCATAAAGTGTGCTTCTGTCACCTGCTTCCAAGTTTGAGGTACCCTGATTGTCTTTCCATCCTCTTTCTCTGTGGGCGATTGTTCTTGTCTGATGCTTGTCATGTGAGACAAAACGCAATGCAAAGAGAGTGGCCGACTGAGAGTGTGCTTTGCAGCAGGTGCAACTGGTGCCAAATGCTTGTGAAGCTTGCTGTGCAAACTTTGAGCTAGCTGCTAGGATGGATACAAGTGGTCGTCAGCTCCTCTGGGATTTAGGGGCGAACGATTGATCATGAAGATAAACCTGAATGGTTCTGTATTCCTGGTTTTAGTTCCCTCTGCTACCAATATCTGCTCTTGAGATGACGATTGGGCTACGATGAAGTCATGTGCTTGGCTCAAAGTTTGTTATTTCGTTGGATCCTGAACAAACAACCCGTTACTATTCTGAGCGTCATCCTCCACACTATCAAGTTTCAGGTAGATGGACTCGCAATACGCGAAGAGAGACCTTTGTTTGGCTTTGAACACGCCCTGATTACCACTTCCAAGGAAACAAGTAAGTGAAGCAATACTAATTCCAAACGGCCCCTCAATGCTAATACCGAGTCAGAATGCTCTACCCTGGACCAATGAACCGACCGAGAGTAACATATACCAATGCGCCCTCTAGAAACCCACAAACTTACGCCCCGCCATGCGACGACTGCGAAGAATGCGGGCAGCAGTACTTGACCACAACCCGTCAAAGGGTAGAAGAAGTCCATGTATCTACAAGGCACGACTAAGTGACCACGAAGCTCGCTTGAAGTTGGCCGATATGATAACCAAATTACAAGGGGACAGAGCTTGTCTCAGGGAGACGCAACAAAAATATAAGAAATATATTGGAATGGAATGGACTCGATTGCTGCCCGCAGACCGCGAGGCCCTTCTGCGCCAGGTCAACCCGGACATGTACCCCTTATCGCTGGGGCGAAGATAGCTTTTGTGCTGAGTACCACAATGGCTATGACTTGGGCACCGAGATGAGAAGATTCCGAAGCTGGAATCTCCATCCTGATATCAATCTCGAGGAGCTGAGCCAACATGCTAATCAGTTTCTTCGCTTGTTGGAAAATCGAGCCAAGTTTTCGCCAGCAGCTTGGGCGGCGTACGACTCGATTAGGTTAAATCTTCCCTGGGCCCTTGGAGGACTGGACTTACTGTTCAACAGTCATTGAGTTGTCCTCCATGACGAAAGATATGGAAAAATGGTCTTATGGGAACCCGCGCGGGCGCACAGTTGGGAGATTGTTGGTTTTCCGAGAGCCTCTCTCATCATTGAATTCCAAACTCATCGGATGTCGATCCTGCGGGGTGTGGCCCAGCCGCTGTGCCCATCACCTATACCTCCTACCATCGGAAAGAATGCTTCAAACGAGAAACTTCTGGTTTTTGAACAAGGCATCGTACCGAGACACTTTCTCAATGTCGATCGGCCTCACATTTGAACCTCCGCCAAAGTTGAGTTTGGCCAGTCCGGTTTCCATATCACAGACAATGTTAAACAAGCTATTCAATAATGTTCACTTCCTAAAAACCAACCAAATCTACATGCGCAACTATGTCGAACAAATGAGATCATCTTTGGGCCCTTCATGTCTGGGCGTCAACAAACTTTGTGGATTAAGTCAGACCTAGCAGAGCATTTCCACACATCCTGGATCTGGAAGAGGATATCTGAAGACGCAAAATCAAGTTCTGAATGGTTGATGTATGTAGAGATCTTTGAACTACCAAACGTAGTTTCATTGTTTCATTGTCCGGCCTAGATACATTTGTGAAGTACGTAGTCATCGCTGGATTTGTTTCGATGGTAGACGGTCATCTTAGCGTGGTCTTTCTTTCATCTAAGCCAGTCATTAGGCATGACTGAATACACAACAGTCTGAACTTGATTGGCTTTCGATGATGACTGTTGTTTATGATGGCTTGATAAGATTTCAACAGTCTTCAGCCTATGTCGAAAGCTTGTCGTTGGTTGGGAGCGTCAAAATCAACAGCATGGAAGAGACGCCAAGAAATGCCCCCCTTTTCAGCCTCTGCCCAAGACAAAAATAAGCGAATCAATATTGCATAAATCCCAGAAATCCTTCCAAGTTCACCCTTTCATTATTGCGGCTATTCTTGTCACAAACCTTATTTAATGATTCCACACCACCCAGCTTCTCAATCCCAAGATCAAGTCATGACTCGTCCGCTTACCCACGCCGTTTCAGCACACCTTTAAAAGACAACAAAGGGGTCCGCGCACGGTTATGACAAGGCTAAGCGAGGAACAAGAAGGCTTCCGTGCTTCATGCATATAAACCCGATGAATTCCCACAACCTGGAACCCTCGTCACTTTCACCTCTTACCAAGTGACCAAACCCCAACCCACTCAAAGACCGTTTTACGTCACCGAAAGAGGAGAAGGCAAAAATATCTTGGGACGAACAGGAAAGTTTAATATCCACAGCTTACCGGCTTTGGCCGCGAAAGCATGAGCCTTATCCGTTCCACGGGCTCGAGTGACCTCCGTATGCTTGCTGGAAATTTCCTCCCCCATGGCCCAGGGCTGAGGGATGGGAGCGAGGAGCGGTGTTGCGAGGGTGCAAAGCCACGATGGAGTCCAAGTGGCCATGCGATGCGGATTCGACTGTGGATATAGGATGGGATGTGCACTTTTGTCTCACGGGGCGTTAAGTATGCAGTCTTCCCCAGGAAATTGATGAGGCTTCGTTGTCGCTTTTCTCTCTCTCGATTTCCCGCCGGTCGATTTTCGCTCTTTTCTTCACCCACATTCCTTCTTTTGTGTAGTCTGTTCTTGCTTGCCTGCCGGACTTGTGCCGTTGACCGCTCGTCATGGCTATTGATTTGCCGTTGGTGATTGTGACTTTGACGGGGAGTTTGTTGTCGTTGTTGGGGACGGCTTTCATTTTGATTTGTTATTTGATTTTGCCCCAGAAGAGACATATTCGCCATGCACTTATTATCAATTTGACTGTCGCTGGTGAGTTGGATCGCTTCAGATGACTGTGAGTACGGGGTCATGGGTTTGGCTGACGACAAGGAAGATTTCATCAATGCCGCGAATAACAGTAGCTCTGGGCTGTGGGTTTTACTTATGAATACACCCTTGAGGGCCGGCACTGGTTGCACGATCAATGGTTTTGTCGGACAGTTGTCCATTCAGGTGAGGGCGTGTCAGAAGAGGGGGTACAACTGAAGTATATCTGATAATTAATAGGCTGTTGATTTTTCTATTCTGATTATAACGATCGTTACCTTATGGGTGGTTACGTCGACGCGATCCAAGCATGATATGAAGCTGAGCTATATTTTCATCTTCTGTGGTGGATCATGGGCATTGCCGTTGATCACAAGTAAGTTCTCTCACACAGTCAGTAGCCAGGGAGGTCTAGACTGACCGTCATAGGCGGCATTGCGCTCATCATGAACGCCTACGGACCTGCAGCCACGAACTGGTGCTGGATTGACGAAGAGCCGGTGTACTTGCGTTACGTTCTCACCCACGGCTGGCGATTTCTGATCATCGGCGCCGTCATATCAATGTGTATTTACATCCAAGTCTACCTTCGCCGGCACTCAAAATTGATGGACGTGGTGGACGATGGCCAGTCCTGGAAAGAACAAAGTCTGACACAGGAGTTCAGCTACGAGTCAGAAGGTACTGAATCCAGTGCATACACAAATGTCCTTGAAAGTGAACCAGCTGACAATTTATGTAGCTCCTTCCATTGGCAAGCTACGCAAAGCACCACCAAAACCCAAACTCACCCGCTACGAGCGCGTCCGTGCCGTCTTCGTCCGCCCTAAAATCGACCCGCGGAACGAACTCATGCTGCGCCCCCAGTCGCAACAAGATCAGCAGAAGTCAATCCAAAAAGCCATGCTGCTGCACGCTTACCCTATATTCTATATCTTGTTGTGGCTGCCCGGGATTGCGATGCGGATCAGTCAGGCGACGGGACACTATTCGTATGTGTTGCAGGTAATGCAGGCGAGTACGCAATTCATTGGATTTGCGAATGCGGTGACGTTCGGCTGGAATGAGAAGATTGGGGAGCAGCTGAAGAGGAAGTTGCAGGGGAATCTGGAGAAGTAGGATCACTGTGACGGAACGTCAACGGACGGGATCGATTGTATGCTTGGACGAGTGCTGAAATGTTGAAACTGTAATGGCCATGTTGATCAAAGCCTCTTGACGCTGAATGTCAACCAACCGATACCCTCTCCGACGAAGAATGCGCATCCTTTGCTCCCGTTCCCATCAGCTTCTTTCTCCCTTGGCGTGAACTTACTTTCCACTTTCCACATGTCGATTGTAGATGTCATCTCTGCAACTTCATCCCACATAGCCTTGAAGCTCTCCTCATCGTGGAGAAACTGCTTTCTTTCCTCCCCCTGTTTCCAGAACTTGACGTCTTTCCCCTCTCCCCGTTCTCCGCCTCCACGACAGCCAACCATTTCCCCGAGGAAGATGGAACCAGGTCGACCCGAAAGCAGTTTGGTGACCATTTTGCAAACTTCTATTTGTTGCTGCAGGTTGAAGAGATGAAGGAACAGCCCGGCATGGATGACGGTAAACCTCCCTTCCCAGGCCTCGAATGCTCCACCTGCGTCAAACAGGCCAGACTGAAAGATGTCCGCCTGCACTAGGGTTCCTTCGAAAGTGGACCTGTCCTTGAAGAGATCGTATGCTGTAGTAAGGAAAGAGCCATTGATATCAGTGCCATACAAATATTCAGAAGGGATTTTGCTAAAGTGGGCTAGGGCGCGCAACTCTTGTCCCACGCAGCAGCCGATATCGAGGAACTTGGGACCTGGGCTTGAGACTGTTGATGTGAGAAGTTGGAGTATGGCGGGGTACTTTGGATGAAGGGGAAGGTTGAGGGTTATAAATTTGAATTCGCCGATACAGGGGTAAGGAGCGTGGTCCCATAGCACATCACGCTGTAGGAGTGTTAGTTCTTAATCAAATGGCTAGGAGAATTATGTGGGCCGCAATACCACTTTATAGACGTGGGAATCGACATCTTCAGCGGGGATCTGGCTGTATTCTTCCAAGAGCTTGCGTGACATTGCTGGAAGGTGGCTGGTCAGGTCTTTGTAGTACCAACGATTTTCCTTGGATGAACGGTCGAGTTTCGACGGGTCTGGAGGGGCTGCTTGCTGTTCCATTGCTGATGTTTGTGCAAGTCAGCAGCGATGGAATATGGCTAAGAGGTTGTGCGTGCTGCTGTTTTGATATTTCGAAGGGTGAGATTCTGTTGGGGGAATCTGGGGATGTTTCCGCTAGTGAGCCGGAAATTGAGATGATTGGAGAGAACAATCGGGCTCTGATTTGAGGCTCTGATGTCTCGTTGATATTTAACTCCGGGAAAATCATAAAAAATCAACAGCTTCCACCACCTCGATCAGACGTCATTCAACCCTCCCGGTTTCGATACGTACGAATATGGCGATTTCTGTCCTTTCAAACCCCATACCTTTTGCGTTCGATGTGTTGTGCTTCATCCCTTTTCGTCGTCCGAGGCCTGGAAGGTAATCCAGATCTGCTGCAAAACCCGATGAGTACTCTTGAACCCCTAGATTTCGGATCAGTATCTCTTGTAATATGGACCCATCACATCGTGTCCATTTGTCACCAGCTCCAGAGAAACATCTGTGTTCAGAGAACGATTCATGCATTCAAGTGCTTTTCAGTAGCTAATGCACATGTTTTCCCCATGCCAGCTTATGCAAAGCCTGTATCTCACAACCCTTTGCCCTGAAGTAGCAAACAAACCCCATGCAGCCCATAAACCCAAAAGAAATGCGCTTAGAATTTGCTGAACTGCTTGACAGCCTTTCCAGTTCGGGGAAGCACGCGGAGAACATTGAAGCGGACCTGTTCAAGAAAATGTTAGCAATTTGCTTTTTTTCGACCTCCGCCTAATGATGTCTCTCGGCGCTCGAAAGATATTATGGTGTTGGCACGCGTGCGTTTGTACGTACGGTCTTGCTCAATGGTCTGCATTGTCCAACAGTAACTTGATCTCCATCCTCAACACGGAAAGCTGGCGAAACGTGCGCAGCAAGGTTCTTGTGTCTCTTCTCGTAACGGGCGTACTTTGGGATGAAGTGGAGGTATTCTCGGCGGATGATGAGGGTTCGGTGCATCTTGGTGGAGACAACAGTTCCGGTCAAGATACGTCCACGGATTGAAACGAGACCGGTGAAGGGGCACTTCTTGTCTGTTGGAATAGAGAGTCAGTTTTCTGAATTTTCAAAATATGCGCCCAGTGTATCGTCGCCCAAATCAACAACATCTCCAGATCCCATCTCATGCTTTCTGAAGCCCAAAAAGTTGTCGCACAATGTTTCTCCTATATTTCGAAGGACCACAAATTCCACGTACCGATGTAGCTTCCCTCAATCGCAGTCTTTGGTGTGCGGAAACCCAATCCAACGTCCTTGTACCATCTTCGGCCTCCCTTTCCGACGGCGGTGGACTTCGACTTGGACTTGGAGTTCAAGAAGATATGGGGTTGCTTCTGGTAAGCGCGCTCGCTCTGGACGGTCAATTCGGTGGCCATGGTTGCGGTGGTTGTCGAGTCGCAAGTCGAGTTGTTGGGTTCTTCGTCGTGGGAGAAAAGGTTTAGGGATTTTCACGAGTCTCGGCTAACGCATTTGTGGGACACGTGATGGGATGTGCTAGAGATGGAAGCGGATTAGCGCAGCTTTGAGCTGTGGCTTCTTGGCAGTGGGCTGTTGCTGCCTCACCAAGACCTTATTGCTGCCTGGCTCAACGCGTCGGAAGCTGCAAGGTTCTGTTTGTTTTGTTTACGTGACCGAGAGAAGCCCAGCAACCGGGCCCAGATTTTCAATGTCACTCGATGAACTTGATCATTCCACCACCCTATGATCAATTGAATAACAAGCAGCGCATGAGTCTCCGAGCTTGAAGCTCACTCACTTCCAATCATGGCTTCACGAGAAGAAGTCACCCTGCCGGCAACGCGACCGAAGTCAAGAAAGTCTCTGGCTCATATTCCATCGTCGCAAAGTATCGATCAGGAAAACATGACTGCAGATATCGGGGCTTTGACAGGCAAGAAGGCCTTACCTATCGAGAAACCCTCCAGAAAATCGCGCAGCAAGAGTATTGGTCCTGGTGGATTGGATGCTTTGAAAGATACCACAGGAAACAGGCTCAAGGTACGAGAATGCAACCTATTTCACTGGAACAGGACCCAAATTTACACAGAAACAGTCTCTAGCTACTATTCCTCATCCTCCACCAAGGTCCATTCTCAAACCCACCATGCCTCCACTACGAGAAATTCCGGCGCATATATCAACGCGCAAGAGTCCCAAGAAGACAACCCCGCCATCTGCCCACAAAACGGAGAATTTGATCGACTTCGATGTGGATATACCTGGCGCAACAGTATCTGGAGCAGAAAAGCTTGCGAACCCTTTCGAAGTATCTGGTAGTCCTGCCGTGAATGAGACTAGGGTAACGTTACGAACCGAGGAAGAACAGCAAGCAGCGGCACGCGAGCGGGAGGAGAAGGAAAGAAAGGAACTGGAGAAGGACATTATATCACGACGGGATGCTCGACGGAAGTCACTTGCCAATCGAAGAGTATCATTTGCTCCAGAGGCTACACTTCACACCTGGGATGTTGTGGTCGAGTACCAGGATTCCACAACGTCATCAAACTCAACCAATTCAACGCGACGAGCATCATCCGCCTCGGGTGGATCTGTAGGCTCACCACATCCTCGCTCATCTGAGGCTGTTGGCTCCGACCCTTCAGAACCTCCATCAACCCCTCCCGAGCAAGTGGAAGAGGATACCACTGTGGCCAGTCCTGCCCACCAGCGTGATTTGCACCAAAAGAAGCGCCGACGTAGCTCTGGCATACCTCCTATGAATTTCAACAACCCGGATGACGAAGGATTTTCTTCAAGTCCATTCAGTGGTAGTTCAACAGGCGATGCTGAAGAGATCATTGAGGATGATGGATCCAATTCCAACAGCGATTCTGGCGATGATGACGGAACTCTGATGAGCATGGATGGAGGTGAAACAACGAATATGTCAATGGCTTCTATGGCATCCGGTGATAGTACGGGATCCAGCCGATTAGACGAAGCTTTAAGAGAAGCTGCCCGTCAAGCTGGTACCCAAGGCATTGACTTTGATGAAAATGGGGACGACGGACTGGTGGAAGAGGAAGAGGTTGTGGCATCATTTGCTCCGTGGTCGAAGAAGAACCCAGCTCTGGAATCACTGAACGACCAGGAAAACCTCAACCCTTTCTCTCCTGCCTTTAAAGCTGGTGCACAAGCCGCAGAACAATCGGAGGGAGAGGACATGACAATGGATATCACTATGGATATGACCAAGGCTGTTGGACGCATCATGCCCGAGCAGAAGACCGAAGATGACGAGTTGTCCATGGATGTGACACGGGCCTTTGGGGGTATCATCTCAAACGATTCAGCAAAGGCACCCGGATCGAGACGGAAATCCATTCCTTCAAATCGTCGCCAAAGCACTCGGAGACGGTCATCTGCTGACGAATCAACAATGGGCGATGAGACCATGGATCTAACTATGGCGGTTGGGGGTATTCAGCCCGCTCGAGAGCATGCTGTCTCCCCTGATGACGAGGATATGACCATGGACTTCACGACCGCAGTTGGCGGCGTCCTACCCTCCGCCGCCCCTGCCACCAGATCTGGAAGAAGAGCTTCGATGGGAGCTAATTCAAAATCTCAAAGCAAGCGAAATAGGCAAAGTTTGGAGTCTACCACAGAGGACGAAACTATGGACATGACTGTTGCAATGGGAGGTATCATGCCATCCATAGTAGAAGCAACCAGTGAGCAGGATGTCACAATGGGTATGGACATGACGACAGCCTTGGGTAGTATTCTGCCGCCTCAAAGAAGTACTGGAAGTCGCTCGCATGCAAAGAAGATCATGGAGATGGAGTCAGACTTTGGCAGCTCTCCGTTCCGAGCAGATGTACCATCAAATTCACCGCCAAGGCTGCCTGCGCCAACCCACACTGTAGCATCAGAGACTGGAAGTCCGAGCCTAGCAGGCTTCAGAGGAAAAGGTCTTCGTCGTAGTGCAGAATCACGACAATCTACCACACCCAAGTCAAGACTTAGCTCGGGCGGCACACCCATCAAGAAGCCGGCTACCCCTTCAAAGCAAATCACGCCGCAGCCTGCACGTGCAGTTACTCCTACCAAGACACCTCCATCTAAGAATGTTGTCATGCGGACTTCCTCCCCAAAGAGACTTTTCAAGGACGAGATCAAAGCCGCTGCCTCTACTCCGCAGTCTGCTAAGGGGAAGAAACTTGCCACTCCAAACAAATTATTCCAAAAAGATAAGACCACTGGAGCTGCTACCCCAAGCTTTGTTCTTACTCCCCAACCAAGGAGATCCTCTGGCGTTGGTCTTGACAGGATGGGGCTGGGTTCCCCACGCGTAGCGGCATTGCTCGATCGCCGTGGGTCTATCGGAGACCAGGCCCGGTCTTTTGTCCCTAGCCAACTTGGAGAAGCTCCTGCAGCAGTCGTGCGCTTCGAGGATCCCCGTGCTATGGAAGAGGAACTTGACAAGGAGCGAGAGCAAGAAGAAGACCGCGAGAGTGGTCGAAAGATCATGGAGCGGGAGGCCGATATCAACGGAGAAGAGAAGGACATCACTCTCAATCTCAAGGAGCTGATCCAAAGCTTGACGCCAAAGAAGAAGAACCCTCTCAGAGGCCGCAAGAGCTTGCATGTTGGTGCTGCTAAAGGGATCTTGGGGAAACGGCCTGCCGAATTGGATGATGACGAGGATGATGATGAGGACAATGGAGGTGTCAAGCGCCTGAAAGGTCACCAAGGAAGTCCAGTGAAAGGTGTTAAATTACAAGCACCTCCATCGAAAGCCGAAACCACAACGGGCAGGGTTACTCGTGCTTCGCGCAAAAGCATGGAAGAATCTATATCGACTCCCACCACAACTACCTCTCCAGAGAAGCACAAAGTTACCACGCCTCGTCATCAGGGCCGCTTCAAAGACGCAGAAGCTGGTCAGCCTGCCCAAGAAATAGGACCGCCTGTTGAGAAGTCACCTGTCGAAGAACCTCAAGTCGACGAAGACAGCTTTGGTGATGATCGAATCCAACTCCAAGACTTCCTGAACATGACTAGCATTCGGTTCATGGAATTGACGACCACGAAGCGGAGACACACTATTGCACCCAGATTATCCACGAAAGCTCTCGAGGATGACAAAGATGTAGCTCTAGAAGATTGTGTTGCGGCTGGAGCCGCCACAATACCCATGCTTGAGCTTTTCCAACATGTAAGTATTCTTCTCTTTATGACTTGTTGCTTCTAACATTTTCCAGGCCTGCCAAGAATTAAAGAGATATATCTCGGAAGGACGCAAAACCGTCCGTGAGATCGAGACTGAGACCTTTGAGGAAAATCCACCCTTGTTCCGAGAGTATATTTCAGCTACACCTGACATGAAAGTGGTGATGGATAACCAGCTCAAGAATGTCAAAACTCATGCCAGACTTCTGAGCAAGGGTCTCTGGTATGACTGGAGAATGACTCTCCTTGGCACTTTGAAAGAAGGACTTTTCAAGACGGCTGAGGGAATGATCGAGGACGAGGAGATTCTCGACCATCAACAAGAATTGCTCGAGGCTGTTCTGCCTACACTAATTCGACAGGCCGAGAAGCTTCAGCGCGAGGAACTTGATCTTCAATCCGCGGCTGAGGCAATCGCAAATTGTGATCAAGAGGAGCTTAGCGATGCTCGTCAACAGCTCATCGCCGTGGATGCAGATGTTGAAGCAAAGAAGCAATTGATTGCGGACTTGCGAAGACAACTTGAGGGCAGAGAATCGGAAATCGAAGCAGGAAATGAGCGCAAGCAAGCATGCTTGGAAGAGATCCGGGAAGCAGAGAAGATCAGGGAGGAATGCCGAGGCTGGACTTCGAGTGAGATCAGTGTCCTGAAGGGTTTGTAGACTATCCTATCTTACAGCCCATGGTACTAACAATTTCTCAGGCAAAGTGGATGCGATCGAGAAGGAGCATGGCTGGACAATCACGGGCGTTTCAGGAACGACCACGTCAATGACCTACCGCAAAGAGATAGAACTGGTCTTCGATGCGTCTTCCTTCCTAGCAAACGATTCGAGCAGTCCAGCGAAGCAGCCCGTCAACTCGCGGATCGACCTATGGTACATCGGTGCCAACAGAGAGATGAATCCGCTCCCGTTGACCGCCGAGAAAGATTTTTTCCTCCAGAGCATTCGGGATCACATTCGCGGTTTGAATCAGAGCAAGACCCAAGTCAAGGATCTCCTCAATGCTGTCAGTGTATCATGGAATAAAGCAAGCAAGGTCGTAGATGACATTCGCCTCCTCACCATCAGCTGTCCGACCGAAGTTAGCAAGACATCCGACGACTCCATCGCCATTAAGTCATCTCTACTCATCGGCCCACTAACCACTAAAGTCGAGATCGTGTTCCACCTCACCAGCACTTCAGGGGAGAATGGCATTGATGTCCAGATATCACCGCGCGCTACAGTGGTGTATGGAGAGCGGTTCAACGAGCCGAAGATGGGAGAGTTCCTTCTTAATAGGTGCGGGGATGTTGTGGAGGCGAAGGGACAAGCTACGAAGGCGTCGTGGGGAAATGCTGTCGCTGAGTTGGGTGAGAAACTCCTTGCTAGAGGTCGAAAATAGGACAGATGCTCTAGCTTTGGTTGTTGCATTTGTTTACTTTTTGCTGAGTACATGAATGATACGGGTGGACTAGGAGTGGATTCATTGGGCTTGGCGTTAGGGTGTTTACCTCGCATAGCGGGAGGGCGTATATTGTTTCTAGCCATTAGCTGAGATGACGAAATTCAAGTTTAAGAATAAGATTCTCTGGCTTCGTATCCACTTGTATTGTGTACGGAACCAGCATCAATCTGCCCTTAACTCCGAGCTCACTTCTTCGCCAAGAGAAGAAACAAGGGCTGGCAGTCTGGAATTGTTTCATGTCAAGCGTAGCTAAGACTCAAGTCATGCACAAGTTATAGTTCCCTCCTGATTCTTGTCTGCCCTACCCAACTTCTTAAAATGTCTTGTCCTTCGCGGCAAGCACCTGCTGCACGGTATCAACGACAGTCTCCTCAATTAGTATCCAATCTGTGAAGCCCAACAACCCGAGGTTCGATGTATCGACGGAATAAGTGGTTTAACTTATGCTCGTTAGCGTCTTTCTTTCCTGTCTCTGATCGTGATTCGCGTGGGTCAACTAACATCTTGTACTTCCTGAGATTGAACGAATTGAGGGAAATGTTCCATTCCAACTCTTGCAATCTGCATTCCAATTATGAGTGATCATCCGAGAAGCTTTCCGGGATATTATTGCCAGCTTACGTCTTGATATGTAACTCCCTCAGGTCGATTCGATAATATGAACCTCTCCCCGCTAACATCCTTCTCCAAGACCCTGATGTGCACATCCGCAACATCTCTGACATCGACCCAATTCGGATAGTCGAGCGGTATCAATTTCTGGTCTCCGCTTGTGACGGTCCTCCAGATGAGTTGGTTACTGAAACTCAAATCTTTCTCACTCTCCAGATCGAGATTGAGTGGTCCACTGATATACGTTGGACATACGACACTCATTCCCCAGGTCAATTCACCATTTTTGGCCTTCGCTTTCGCAATCTCACTCTCATAGAAGTCCCAAGCAGCTTTCTCAGCAAGTTTTATGCTAGCAATATACGTCACGAACCACCTCCACGGCTCAGGCCACCTTTCCAAATCCAGATCAGGACTGCTTACCTCCTCATACGTAATCGGATTCCAATCCTTCGGCCCATAAACATATCCTGGTCTCCAACCTGCTGCGACATCAATAACCGCAGCAAAATAAGATGTGATAACGACGTGTTTGAGGGTCCGACTCTTCTGCTTCGCGGCTGATGCCAAGATCGACGTCGTGCCTTGGATAGCGGGGCTCAGGAGGTCCTCCTCCACATTCTTGGGATTGACGACGAGTGGTGAGACGATGTGCGCAATGTGTGTTACATCTTCGATTGCAGTGTTGAAAGCACCTGGGAGGAGATGTTTTCTCGTCATGATAATCTTACGTGGTAGGAAGGTCAGGGCTGCTCGGCAAAGTCATGGGGTATAAACCCACCAAATGAGCACCATGAAACTGATATCCCAAGCAAATTCCCCCACTTTTTTTGAGGTCGTGGTTGTGAAAATCGGAGGCGCGATGATAACAAACTTGAAGCTGGCAACAGCATTATTCAAGGAGACACGTAGACTCCTTGTTCTCCACCCCTTTCCCACCATATGTTGTCTTCCAAAGCTAAATTAATTTTCGCAGCCATGTACCTCCCTCGTAACCCCCATTGAGTTTCTTTAGCCGAGCGATGAGGGCGACCGTCGGATTCTCTCAGTAGGAGCCAATCGTACCACTCGTTACCGATGAGTTACAACCAAAAGTTTTCTATAGATATTTATATATAGCCTATTTCGTAGCTCTCTCTTTCAATTGAAGGAATTTATGGACTTCTCGGTATCTCCAGAAATTTGCAGGGAAAATGTACTGTAGTTAAGCGAGAGGAAATGTTTTGTTTAGCTTTATGAACTCTGAAGTGTAAAGCATTGGCGATTGAAGTTCATTTCATAGACAATGAAATAAGATATTGAACAGAGACCTTCCGGTGAGATGTGGCAGGGGTATATCAACAGGTCGAAACAGGAGGTATTTTGTTCTGCGGGAAGCACACACACAAAGCATATTCAGAGTCATTGTGGTCAAGAGGGGCTGGTCTCCGTAACAGTAAAATGCTGAAGTTGCAAGCATATAATGTTACTTTTGTTCAAATTGGCAACCCCTTTTACTTCGTGGTGCTGCATGGTCGTCATAGGTGAAGTTGGATGGCGCACGGTCAATGAAAGACAAATGGCAGTGTTGGCCAGAGGACAGCACACAACAGATTGACGAGAGTCGGCAAGTATTATTAGTACACAGAAATATATATCTTGTAAAGTGGACTTAGGCTAATGGCTCTTTCAGAGACGAGGTGAGCCTTTGACCTGTCTCTTTCTAAGTTTGAGGTGCGACATTCTTGCGCGAAAACGGCTAGCCACGCCTATTCTGTATCATTCGTCGGACTCTGTTGCAATTCGTATGGGTCAAGAGGTATCTTGGTCGAGATGTTTTATAGTTCTCCATATTTAGAAAAGGTGTTAAATTTGACGAAGCTGAGGAGTATAAGTGTTCCAAATTTCGAGTGAGTGAGTGCGGATATGGGATGGAGTGCTTGAAGTGTTTGCCAGAAACCAAGTGAGTGGCTTATTCTTCTGCGTCAAGCTCACAACTCAAAGTGTAGCTTCTTCTCAAGCGTTTCAGGCAAGTGCATTTGAGTATTAAATGAGGAGGAATTACATCCTTCCTAGGCAGAGGTTCAAAGAAAATCATCCTAGGTTCTCCATTAGCCATGAGTCATGTCTTTTCGCCTTCCACCATGACTCTACTTATATATTGATTCTGGATAGTTGAATCTTTAAATCTTACCTCTTATTTAGCCAGCCTTAATATACCAAATCAGCAGATGGAGTAGTCTTCGGTTCAGTTTTCAACGTATTTGACGACAATATGCAACGCGACAACAATCACCCAACCTTTTTCCTCAGACCATGTGCTGTTCTGGCTAGAAGATAACCAACTGCCTGTATCCCTGGTACTATTCTAACATGCTTGATAGAGCTTCTCAAAAATGTCTGAAATGATGATTCAGGGCGAACCATTGCCGTTGGTGCCTCGACCCTGGGAGAATTTGCCTTAACTTCATTGGACGAAGCTCGATACTTATATGCAGGCAGTCCCAATGCTGTGACATAACCTGGTGAAAACATGAGTTCCCAAGTAGATTCCTGGAATGTATTTGCTAGATTCGGCCGTTCTTTGGGCAGGCAAATGTGAGCAATTCAGCCGTAGGCCCTACTTTTCGCAGTCGAACGACTCCTGTTTTGTGATCTACACGAACACGACGTGCCCGCTGAAGAACACGCCATCTTGGAGATGACATAAATTGAACTATACTTCAACATGAATTAAACAGTGAGCTAATGATGACGGCGGTCCTGGCAGGTGCAGCTCGCCCAAGGCTCCTTCCGAACCTAGACATACGACTACATGTCTAGAGCTTCAGTCCAACCTCCAGATCACTCTTCGCATCTATCACATCCATAGCAAGAATCTTCATTTAATAAACCCACAGTCGCTTCGGCCAAAGAATTTCCTTACCATCTTACGCCATTTCATCCAAACCAAGCATCCATAAACAACATGGCTCGACTCCTCGTCAAAGCACTCGCTCTTTCCAGCCTCTTCTCTACAGTTGGATCGACCGCAAACATGACAGGCATATATCCATGCCCAAACCGCGGCAACTTGTGTTACTGCTCTGCCACTATTCACCGGAATGAAGCAGCTGCTTCAGATGGGGCTCATCGATACTCCGCACTCCAACGCACGGGGGTTACATTGGAACGGGTTGTAAGCACACTACTCAGGAGACAGGTATACGGTAAATGTTCATTCAACTGATGGTCGTAGGCTTAATTATCCCATATGTTGTTCAGGGATGGCATGCATGTTCAAAGCATTTGGCTTGCTGCGAGGGTCCGCATTCCGTAAGTTCAATCTGTCAAATGCGCGGATGTACTAAGATCCATGTGAGAAATGCTTCTGACATCTACCACCAGACTGGTGGAGAGCTTTCACTTAATTGTGCAAGGCTGCCAGGGCATGGAATCGCGGTTGTGAGGAAGAATGCAGGAGGAGTACCGGAAGAGCAGGGTTTATGGCAGGCATTTTGGAAAGAGGTGAACGCCGTAGTCGGATTTTTTCTAGACTGAGTTTGGATTCTGGACACACAGCGAGATACTTCTGTATCGATTCAGCGCATATACAGGAAGTAGCCTGTTCAGTACTTAATCAAATACACGTCCCACGTCATCTTCCTTGTTTAACCTGAGTGGTGGTAGCACATCATGTCCCAACCTTGGAGATAATGGTTGACATCCTACGATCCCCAACACACAACAGACTGTGATCGTGAAGGCGCAATCAGCTGCATGCTTCTGTCCCGCTGAACCTTCGTCCCTTCCAGTCTTAATTCGATGCCATGGCACCTTCCTTTTCTTCTAGTACTTAAGTGCTCTCTTCCTCGGATTCTGATCCTCAAAACCATCCATCAACATCATCAACATTAACATCACATCCATCACAAAACCAATCACCAACACAATACAACACCAAATATCCACAATGCTTAACATTGCCACCATCTTCGTGCTCAGCCTGAGCATCCTCGGCGCCACAGCAAAAGACTGCCCCTCAGATCGCTTCCCCGACTGCTGCGCCAGCTACGGCTTTGCCTCTCCCGACACCATGAAGAACAGCTTCAATGTCCCGATCAGGATGGTTCCAGGAGGAGATGTGCCAGTGGGGTACGATTGTGAGTACAGAGCTGCTGTTGTGATATGCACTTGCTGATTGCCACAGGCATGGGAATGGGAGCATGCGCTACTCATGGTCTGAAAGCTCGCTGCTGCAGGGATAGCTGGAAGGTATGTTGAATGGCTTCGAGCTTGCGGACTGGGGTGCTAACAGCATGGTGTAGAGCTGGGGTGGTGCTGGAAGATTGGGGATCGATTGCGTCTGAGTTGAAGGTTCCGGAATCAACAGGTAGAGGGTGCAGACGAAACCGTCGCTGCGGCATTGGCTTCTGCGTGGGGTGTTATTATGAAATGGCTTATCGAAGGATATCGGCTGGACCGCAATAACCACAATCAGTACTACTGATTGAATTGATCATATTCAAGCTCTACCACTTGCTGTTGCGAGTCCAACTGATGACGTGATTGACTGGTGAACCGTGATGGGCACGGCCATGTAATTTAATAGTCGCTGTGCGCGTACGCAAGGGAAAGGAGACACAGCTGCACGATCAGCCACTTGGAATGGTGGCATAATATCTCCAGCAGAATAACAATGGCAAAACAGAGAATGGATGCAGTTTCACAGCTGGCACCGGACTCCGACAAAAAGACCTCAAAGACGAAGGCAAGCACCAAGAAATACCACTTAGCGGGGTATATATTCATTCCATCAAATCGTACAGGCAGAGCAGCGATTCCCTCTCCCAGCAGAGATTCCATCCCAAAACGCCATATCGCATAACACCACTCACCCCCTTCCTTGTATTCATATCATACAACACTTGTCCCTGTCCCATCCCTCACACTCTCTACACCCTCGGAATCGGCAACCTCTTCCCAAACGCCAGCGCCGCCCACCCTCCAATCAAACATAATCCACCCAGCGGCGTAACGGGCCCCAAAGCCTTGAACCTCTGTGGATCAAGCGTAAGAAGGTATATACTGCCACTGAACATCGTCATGCCTGCTACGAAGAGAGATGCTGCGAGTGTGTTTTTGGGGACGGCGGTCGTAGCGACGAGGAGAATTCCGGAGTGGATGAGCTGTAGGACAAGACGGTCAGTGACTGATTGGAGACAGTATGGGTGGAATTGGTGGAAACAGAGCGGAAAGAACGGAAGATAGAGAGGAATTGGGGCATACCTGATATTGCGCAGCTGTTCCCCAGTTCGCGAGCTTCGCCGGGTCTGCGATTCTCTTCTTCAGCCCGTGAGCGCCGAACGCGCCAAGTGTGACGGCAGATGCGCCATATATGCAGCCGATTGTCCAGAAGGGAGGCATGGTGTTGTGATGTTGGTGGAGGTAGAGGATGCTTGGTATGGAGCTGGTTGAAGTGGTGACACTCGATGTTGATCGCTTTCAAGCAAACACAGCAAACAGCGGGATTGGCGGCGCTTGGCTGAAAGATGATGTGGGGCTCGCTTGGAATAGGGGGAGGGGATGTTTGTTTACGTCTTTGGGTGGGACACTCGTGAGGCTCCGGATGTCTTGAACACCCTGAAGTCGCCTAGAGCATGACCTTCTCTGGTCTGTAAAGGAATGTTCACATCATCTTGAAGCTTCAGTGCGATGCGCTCTTGAATCTACCGCCATTACCCCGCCACTCCGCTATTGAAGAGCGGATGTCTTGGAGTCCTGTGGCCACTCGATATCTCGAACCTCAAATTCTGAAGGTCAGAAGGATCTTGCTATGAATACCTAGATTGACGATGCTTTTTAGGAAGTGTAACAGCAGAAAGGTGGAAGTTGGCAACCCGACAAGCATAAATATTACAGAAGCCAACAAAAGCCATCCTGGACGACGAAACAAAAAAAAAGGTCAACTAAACTCGCAACCGGGAATCCCATCCACTGCCAATAGCCAGACTGTTCCTGCATCCATAAACCTCATCCACCCTCACAGCGCTAATACCACGGCCCAAAGCATTAGTCTCCATACAGATCCTCGCCATCGTCCATATCCTCATCCTCTGCGCCATCATCATCTTCACTCGGGTACATCGGGAATCCTTGGCGTGGCACTCCCTCGATTCTTCTCGGCACATTTCTTCGCTGCTCATCCCTTATCCTCTCTACATTCTTCAAAACTTGATGAGCTTCCTCCTGCAGACTGACGGTATTTGTGGCACCACTCATGACTGCTCTCTCGGCTTCCTCTTGGAGCATCTGAGCTTTGATCTCTGCCTCCTCGATGAATTGATTGGCTATGACATCCATGGCTTCTTGAGCCGCTCTGCCTGCGCCTGATATATCGCCAGCAGTAGGGATATAAGGAGAAGATTGATCTGCGGGGATAGTTGAACCCGCAGTATCTCCGTCATCCTCTTCAAAGTCTGCGAAATATTGCTCGATTTGCTCTGAAGTGAGCTCTTCGCCATCTTCGCTCATGAGTATCATCGAGGGGTGAGAGAAAATACTGCTACTAGCTGAAGTAGGCTGTCCTGTAGATGGCGTTTGGGCTGATACCGGCGTATCACCAGTCGATGCTGGTGGGTATATTGGATCTATGGGCCTGCGTCTGGCAGTTCGCTGTCCCGGAACAACTGGGGCTGTTGGGCCGTGAGCTTGACCATGACCCCCAGCGCTTGTTGGTATACCACCTTGAGTGGCAGAACTTGGGTATACGGGATTGACAGAGCGACCTGTGCTAGGACTGATATTCAAGGCTCTTTGCCACTCAGCCCATTGTTGCCATGTCACCTGGTCCCTCGTCTTCCCGAAAACACGTTCGACCTCCGCATTATTGGCAATTATCTCGTCTTGACTACGCTGATATTCATCCTGCACACACAAAACTTCGATCTCTTCTTGCGTGTGATAGTACTCCTTGATATTGGGGTCGGGGAAACCTGGAGTCTGCTTGGCGAGCTCAATCAGCCAGAGACGTTTCTCTTCTGCCGAAATGTTGTCTGGTTTCCATCCAGCTGGGATTCTGGGAAGTGGATGGGGATCATTTGGATTTGGTGGTTCCTCGACAGGTTCGATGATTGCTTCCGGCTCTTCTTTTCCGAAGACCTTTGTGAAGGTGTTCTTAAACCTGGCCTTGAAAGCGTCAAGACCCTTGAGCTGTGGATTGAACTCCTCAACTGCTGTTGTGTTAGTCAAACTTCCTATGAAGAGTATTCCAAATTCACGTACCATCTCTTAACTCATACTCCATTATATGACTCTGATAAGCCTCCTGGTATGGCGTTTCTCCAAACGGATAATATGGTCTCTGCCCTCGAATATGTCGAACCGTCTTGGCGGGTCCATTAGCTGCCTCCTCAGTTTCCTTAGCTCTTTCCGCCTCATAATTCTCCTGCTGTTGCTCTTCAGTGAGCACTGGCTCGACAGGTTCTTCTTGGATCTCTGGTCCCGAGTTTTTGATAGCTTCTTTCGTCGCCTTCGTTTGACAACAGATTGGATATCTCCGCACCGAGAAGAATTTAGTCAGTGGCTTCCTCTCGATAATGGTACGACCATTCCTGGTTATAATTTCGGTCTCCAATCGCTCATCTGCAAAGTCCCACACGGTTTCGTTGACGGGAAACTTCGCTTCTAAGTTGTGGTGGATCTCTTCCAGAATCTTCAGCTGAATCAATGCAGCAGCCTCTGTCTCGTTCAACTCAACTTGTATTGGAGAGGCGCTTCTGTATGGGTTTCGGTACGGGATTTCGATGCCCATTCTCTCCGCAAGATGTGGAGCAGCAGAACAGACCTCCCGAGCGATGTTCACGAGATTGATCTTGGCCAGGTCAGCTGTCGACGTCGGTACTTCTTGGCCTCTCTCCTCCGGAGTGATCTGCTTCATGCCCTCCTCTGCCAGTCGAGCTGTCACAATTTGGTCTGCAAACGCGATCTCAGGATCGATTGGTGGATCTTGCAAAGTCTCAAGAACCCGCAATGTATCCCGGCCGAGACGGAAAGCCAAACGCTGGAAGTGTTCGTATTTGTTTGGCTGGATGATGACTGGGCCCGTTGTGCCTTGAGCGTCGTACTGGACTTCAATTTGACCCGAGGCACCACGTTTTACATGAAGGAGCAAAGCAGCTTCTTCCTTGGACGTCGCATACTTGTTCTCAGGATGGCCACTATAAGGAATGCGAGATACGTGCTCGTTTCTATGGTGGCCGTCATAACTGTATATTGTTAAGATTCGCTTGCCACAGTCGCAGAGGCACTTACTGAATTCTAGCGTAGTAAGTCATGACTGATAGTAACTGTCGCATCTCTTGGTGTTCATATGGAATGCTACCCCACAGTCTCTGAAAGGCAAGGCTGAGGTGATCAAGTGAGACACCGACCTGACTGCTTACAAGCGGATCATATTTGATTTGCAACAAGTGTGAATCTTCACTTCCAAAAGCAAAAGGTATCATTCCCTCAAATACAGGTCTCCACAGAGGTATTTCATCTATTTTCTGCAGGTCTGCTTCGAATTGAAGTAGCCGTGAGATACTTATCCCGGGGAAGGTGCTCTCGAGGGCATCAGGATCAGGATATGGCTGTGATATCTCGTCCCAAGAATCACCCGAGATCTCTTCCACCAGATCCAGATCTTTCTTGGTGAGAGGTACATCGTCGTAGAGCCAATGTCGACTGCTCTTCGACGAGTCCAATCCTTGCGCCACCAATGAAAGGAGGGTTTCAAGGAGTGGTCGTGGATGTTCCGTATACGCTTGTTGCAATCGAAGCGCAATACGACTCAGCTCGGCCTGTCTCCTACTGGCAGTTTTCATTGCATCCGAAGCGTCCGCAAGAGCAAAGGGACCTTGATAGTTGACTGGAGGGTCAAGAACAATCCATGACCTAGCTTCATCTTGGGGGTCTTCTGGGTATATCTTCTTGCCGTACGAAGTTTTCAGACTTTCGCCTTCAGGTTGGACAATAAGTGATGGGTCTTCGATCAACTTCTCGCGCGAGACCTCGTAGTCGAAGTCCTTCCATTCCTTGTACGCGAGCATTTTCTTGGTGAACTCGAACGCAGGCCGCTCCTCTTGGCGTCTAGAAGAGTCCAGTGCCAGGGATATTGGGATCTCTTTCTCGAGCGGCACATGCACACGTGTTTGGTCTAGGAGTCTGAAGCGATCTGCGGGACGATGCTGCTCCTGATTACTTGCAAAAAGATTCAGGCCAAGCTCAATTGCAGCTCTTTGAACGCCTCGTCTCTCCGCTTTGCATGTGAAGTCCACTTGCCCATCCCAGGTACCGGCAGAAGATTGACCCCAGAAACCTTGCATGTTCAATGGCTAGGTGTTAGCTATTAGCAGTCGATCAGCCTTTTTAATCAGTTTGACTTACATATTTGGTGGTGTAACACGGCATGTACGACTTGCCTGAAGATGGGATAGCGGACTCATGTAGGATAGGCGTATTGAGTGTAGGTACTTTTGCCATTTCCCACGGGATATACAGTACCTGCGGCGCATTGAGATTAAGCGGCACTGCTGGTGTTTCTCCAGGGCGGAGATATCGGAACTCGGGATTGGTGTTTGCAAGCGACTTGAGCCACTCATTGCGTACTGTCTGCTCTACACGGTGGATCTGTTCATATCTTTGCAGATCGGTGCTTGCTAGCTCTTGTTTGAACTTCACACCAGCCTGCCGAATGATTGCAGCTCTCTGACGAGTGAGATTTGTAATCGAAGCTGATTGAGAAATCTGCAAGAAACATTCAAGTGCAGTCAGATCGTCCTTTCTCAAGCTACCTAAGTTTGGCCCAGACACGAATGCTTGCTTAAGAAGGTCATTAGCCTTCTTGAGGGTGGCCTGACGTTCAGTATCCAAAACACCAGGGTCAACATAGGAGACCCCGGACTGCTCGCTCATCGTTTCTTCACCAGACGTCTGTTTGGCAATGAAGTAGACGCTTGCGAACGTACTAAGCCACCTCTGTTGCTCGGCAGCAAATGCATCTGAGACCCTCTGTCTGTGTATTTGTTCGACTTCATCGATCAGGCCGAGGGCATTGTCTAAGTCTAGAGCCATATTCTCGGCATGTAATTTGTAGAGATGTGGAGGCTCGACGAAATGAAGCAGATCTTCTAGCTCGTCCATCTCTTGGCGATTGAGATCAGGCTTCAAGAGGCTATTGATCCTCCTTTCTCGAGCAAGTAGATAACCCGGAACCCGTTCTCGGTGCGGATGTCCCTGTTCATTATTTGCAGAGTACACAGCAGTTGATTTTTGGTGCCAAGTCGTCGGATTAGCTGGTGAGACACCTTTCGTCGGAATGCCCAGGGTGGGATGCATCCATGATGAGATGAGGTTTGGTTCCTGGAGGGCCCAGATGTAAGCTCGGCTTTCAGTCCAGAGCAAATTTGTTGAAGTGTCAATTTCGTCCGGATCGCCACTCGCATCCTTTCTCAAAGCTGCAATAAATGCCGTCTGGTCGTCCTCTCGATACAAGGAGAACGGTGGATGATCATCTCGCACTTGACTTGGAAGTCCCGTGTTGTCTTTCGCAGGACTGGGACGAGCGGGCGCCTGTTCAGCCGATGTCCTCGTGGAGAATGGCAGCTGCCATGGTTTCTTGTCACAACCTATGTCAGGAATCCCTTCTGCCCTACGCCTCTCCCAATCCCGATGGACAGCAAGCTTGACCTTGACATCCTTCAAAAGTTCAGCGTCATATTGATAGTTTCCCTGTTCAGTCTCCGATTCAAGATACGCGACATAGTCCTCGATTTCACTAATACGAGAAGCGAACTCGAGACAGCGATCCGGATCCTCATCAGCAAGAAAGTATCTAGCAGCTAGAAGCCGTTCATCCGGGGGAGGCTGTGGATGACCTTTCCATGAATGTGGTTGTGGAATTGGAGCTGCTTCTGCGAAAGTTCTGAATTGAATTAGTACTTGTCCAAGAATTTCTTCAGCAACTTGACTGAGGCATACCCAGGGGAAGCCATCTCAAGCACTGTTGTTGTTTGTCAGTCTTCCAGTCCAGAAGAAGTTTGCAACGACAAGAACCATATAAAATCTGCACCTTAGCTTTTCTTTCCTCGGGGTAGGTGTTGCATGCAATTCTTGTGCACAACAATGCGATAGTCACCGGCAACAAAAGGTAGAGGTCCTCGCTAAACGCATTCCTTGCCGGAATCAAACATCAGTGTACCAGGAATGTGGATTGCATCCCACATCCGTCCTTTCAATGCATTCAATTTTCACAAACTCCAGTGCCGAGTTAAGTTTTAGACAAAGCAACAAAGGTCTTTGTCGACTCCTCATTGACAGATCAATCGCCGAGAAGGGAAAAAGAAGACATGGTCGTGAGATGAGACCCAGAAAGTCAGCTGATCAGCGCTTGGCGGAACACCATGTTCCAACAGCTGCTTTCGTGCATCTCGCTTGAGCATCTAACCTCGCAACTAAACAGTATACCGAAAGCGGCTTAATGAAGCTTGAAGTACTTACTTCAGTTGCGAAGATGGCAACAACAAAGAAATTACGATATGGCAAGGGAGCCCAGGATTCAGAATCGACTCTGTCTTCTACAGGCGACCTGCAAGCTGAGGATATCGTAATTCAACAGCACCGAATATAGAGACAGGTCACAGATTAAGAACTCGTGTCAATTATTATTCAGATTATTGCATTATTGCAATTTTATACTGAAGATCAAAGTTTATCGACAAACTTTGCAGCATCTCCCAACGATATTCTAGGAGTTTGCTCACGATGGTGTCGACAAGGACTCAAGGTTGGTAAAACTCTCTAAGAAGTCTTAGGGATGCGCATACTAATTGTGATGATCGCAGATGGAACTATCAGCACCAAGACCTACTCACCCCTCACACTCGACCTCAATGCCCTATCCCTCCAAAGCCCCCTCCCCTCACCCATGCGCAGTACACGAAGTCATGGCGGTCCAGGTTCTCCAACCAAAGTCCTCAAGCCTAAGTCACCACGTGGAACAAGGAACCGACTGCCCAGAACACCCACTTCAGCTAAGAAGCAGAAGCTCGCCAACCTAGCCGCAAGCGAGGCTAATGCAAGCATGTCAACAGCGCCTGTGTCAGCTCCACCACCAAGAAGTCGCACTAGATCGACAGCTAAAGTGACTTTTGCGGAACCACCACAGCAGCTGGAACAGCAACTCAAGGGAGAAATGGACCTTTTAGAGGGTAATACATTCTTCCCTTCCGTTGCCATCGGCGAGAAAGAAACGGTGGGGTTATCGAAGATTGGACGAGCGGAAAAGGAGGTGAAGATGTGGGAAACAGTTCTGGCAGAACACAAGGAGAAGATGCCGTCTCTTGTACCAGTCGTTGAAGAGAAGTTGTGGCAAGCCAAACATAAAAGGGCTTGCTTGGATGAGACGAGTGCGGAAAATGTGATGATCGGGTGAGTCTCGCTTACAGCACCTCGTTCCTCTCCCAGACTGATCGCCCAGAGATGTAAATCCCGCCGAGTCTGCAATTAAAGCTCGGCTAAGGGTACTTGATTGGGCGCTTTCAACGTCCAAGTTCAGCCCGGAAGCAGAGAATATCAAGTGTGCTATCGAAGGCTACAAGACTGGTCAAATGGGGTACAGTGATCAATACACCGTCATCTACGCAGCCCACATCGCCGACACAGTATCTAACTACAGTGACTTCGTGCGAAATCGTACTGAAATGCTAGACCGCTACTGTGAGTTGCATGGTCCAGGATGGATGTGGTATGAACCACCTCTAAATGTTCATCCGGTACGTGTTTGTTACAACTTCCTGTCTTATCAGCGCATAATACCCATTACTTACCCATGTATGCAGGAATCAGTTCCAAAGAGCTTCGCCAGCGTCGCACTCGACCGAGAAGAGCAGTGGACAGCTCTAGGAGGCTGGTATATACGGCAAGCCTTCTGGAAACGCACCGGCTGGGTCTCCCGCATGCCGCAAGCAGACTGGGTCCCGCCAGGCATTGGACACGAGAATTTTGAAAAGCATCCATCAGATTCACGTATGGTAAATTGCCATGATGCTGGGCCGCGACTATCTTTTCGCCTATTGCTGGACTGTGAGTTGCTTTCCTTTCCGAATTCGTGAGATCTCACATGTTCGGCCCCAACGCCATCCTCCCTCCCCTGTTGCTAAGGATCCAGGTGTTCGCCGAATATGAATCGCTTCTCGAAGATAAACTTCTAGGGAGAAGCACACTAATCATCCATAGCCGGCGCAACATTCCCTTCCCTCCATCAAGAGGACTTCGACGCTCTTGGCATCGATATGGCAAGTTACGGCGCGCAGAGCGTAACTCCGTGCTACACAGCATCAGGATTAAGCATAAACCGACTATTCGAACTATTTGTCTCCGTGCTCGACAATGATGGGAAACAGCTCGTCGATCCGAATAATGCCGTGTATCCGCTCAGTCATAAATATCTTGGCGGGTTGTGTCCCGTTACTTTGGTATGTCGATTTGTTTTATGAGAGATATTGCCCCTTGTCTGGTACGATATAAACTCGATTTGTATACATTTTTGTCCATCCAGTAAGCGAAGAGGGCAGGCTGGTAGTGAGATCGAGGGGCAGAGACTCGCCATCTTTAATTCGCTTTCGAGGCAGAAACTCAAGATGCATATGCTAACCAGGCTATAGTCTGCAGTTCCAATAACCTGGGACGCCCAAGGTATGTCAGATTCAAAAATGCCGGCGACGACTTGCCAGGATCCACTTCATAATGCAGTCTCTTCCCCTCCCCTCCTCTCCAAAGCACCATACATACAAAAGTTGAACGCCATATTTCCGGGTATCGAAACCACCCACCGCCTCTCTGGTATTGTAAGTATTCCACCTTATTATTCCATCCATCGCTTGACCGCATTCGATACAGCTCCCTCATACTAGGGGATTCGATCCTTGGCTTCCACTCCCCAAACCCCAAGTTTCCCCTATGTACGTTCGCTGACCCTATTTTTTCCGACTCAGCTCCCTTTCGTAGCTTGCTACGTCTCCGCGACCCCAACCCGCAACACGCTCTTCCTCGGCGAAGACCGCAACGACGTCCTCGGCCACCATCGCATGCCCGGCCAAAAGAAATGGAGCATCGAAATCTCACGTATTGGCAATGGTCTACCCGATGATCGATTCGGCGAGCCGAAAGTACGGTTCGTGCATAGAAGAGGTAAGGCGATTGATGAAGACGATCCACAGAGAGATCATGTGAGCTATTTAACGATCCATGATGAGCATGGGGTTGAGCTTAGGCGGGACGTAAATGACCCGGGCACGAGGCAGAGGGAGGCGGCGGAGAATGAGAGGAGGGAGGAGGAGATGGGAAGGTGGAATGAGGATCAGGCGGAGAGGCAGAGGGATATGTTTGGGAGTCCGTAGGTGGTGGGTATTTACCGACGATGAGGTGGAGCACGATTGAAGAGCTATTTGTACGCTTATCGAGTCGGCTATAGAATAGCCGTGAGTCTTGAATGAGAATGAAATGACCTGCACCTCTGTACTATTTCCGTATCGTCTACGTCGGATGCGCACATCCGAAACTGTAACGCCAACTATGAGCCCTGAATCGACTTAATTTTGAAGCAGCAATTCCACTCGCGCACCATGCACGACCATATAAAAGCTCGTAACTCTACAACAAACACATCATGGCGCATAATATCGCCGTGACAATGTCGCTGATGTCGGGATTAGAAGATCAGCGACTGTCTTGGCTCTGTCAACTGCGGTGGAGGTAGCATCGTCGCTGTCCTACGAAACTGTCAAATGTAGGCCTCGTTAGGTTCTTGAAGCAGAGGTCTCCTCCATGTGCAGCTACAATCTTTGATAAAATGGACTCGATACTTGCCGTCACATCGACTTTGATTGTCAAAGTCAAAATGATTCTTCAACTCACCCCTCCGACTTGCCCAAAGCGTGGCGAGACACGCGAGAAATTATGCGGGTGCAGAACCCGCAATGCCGAGCAAAATTAGTAGTCAGATTGGCACAATAGAGGTGTCACAGAGGATGCAAGTTGTTTAGGGAACCCTTCCGCTTTTCGAAGTGTTTTGGAAGAGGGGGAATTTTGGAGGATGGGATTTGATCTTTGTTGACAGGCGCTTAAGCGAGAAACCTGCCCTGCGATGAGATTCAAATTGGATGTCAATTGGTGGTCGTTCACTTTCCTTGATACCAACCTCTCAATAGTCTGGCTCGCAAAGATTTGATTCATACGGTTGAAGAAGCTCCCTGGCGAGTCAAGCGGCGTGCATAAATCCAGCCATTGCCACAAGCTCATTGCTCGCTATCCACGCTCCGGTAATCCTTGCCGAAGCAACGCAGAGGAAGTACGGGTGAAAACAGCGATCTGCGACACAAGATCGAGATGAAACTCATCAGTGTTTTTTCTCCATTCCATAGGCTACAGATATCCTTTACAAGTCTGGAAAACTCCCAGCTTTTCATGCGGCTCCACGACGCGGAGCGTAAAACAAAGTTCGGATCGACAACCAAAACAGTGCTAGCAACACTTTCGTTTACTGTTAAGCACAAATTACCACTTTCCTTTAGGTAGATCATCTCGGTATTGGTTCTGTCTCGCTTCAGGCTGGTTTAGCCTACTATTTAAATCAATTGTAATCCATGTCACCACTACAGGACTCAAGGCACACAACAATCTCGCGGTGAGAATTTGGAAGGATATGTGGCCCGGGAACCTCTTTGTGTTGATATGAGGCAAGGGATCTGGTTGCAAACTTACCACGCTATCTAGGTTATATTGAGCGGGGAACCTCATCAGGCGGAAGTGACAGGAATATTAACGAAGAAGGAAGTGAAGAGAGACCGCATGTCGCCTGTCGAGCAGTCAACAAGGCTGTTTGAATACTGTTACGGACCAACTTTGAATATCACGACTTTCTCTATATATAACAGTCTCCCTCCATTTTCTATTAGTTCCAGTGAAACGCGGCCTTCGACTTCGAAAAACAGCGAATAGCAGCTTCTGGGTAACGTGCCCAGAGAATCAAATATTTATGACTGCCTTCCTCAGCATTCACCTTCTCGATGATCATCGAGGAGTATGCTCTTCACTCTTTCTGCTTGTTGAGGGGAATTGCTACGAAGAGTTCGTTTTTTTTTGTCGAGTATCGTTTAGAATGATGGTTATTGTCAGGTCACGCTCTGCCATCGTTCTCTCCGGAGTTCGACAACAGACAACACCAACCAAACCTTCAGTCAGCTCGGCAGAGCTCAAACTGGTTTCGAAATTCCTTCCTTATACTCACATGAAATCCACCACCTCTAGTGAAACAGTACAAAACCTCGTTTCAGGGCTTCTTGCTCCATCGTCACCATCCGAGGTGCATTTGCTTCCTTGATGGAGAGTCTGGAAGACCTGGGAAGTCGATAGGAATAGCCTCCACTTGGAGCAATCAGTACTCGTTGCAGAGGAGTCAGAAATTGTTGCAACACACGGGCAACCTCAGTCAATTTGCGATGGTGCAAACATTTTCAGTTGCACCATGCCCTTGGACAGGGTATAAACTTTTAAGCACTCTTCAATATTCTTATAGAAGATTTCGTTCCATCTATAGACCCCATGAGGTCTCTTTATGCGGGTGATTATCAGATACTTACTTGAAGTGGTGTCTTGTGCGCCATCCATTCTTGCTCTCCGGCTTCTCATCTGAGGATGTGATAATCTTATCTCTATACTTTGAAAGTACATATAGAACTTATCTTTCGCCACTGTCATTTTACGTCTGGTTGTCAAAGATCCATTGCTGCTCCCCTCCACAATGCCGAGCCGCAAAAAAGCATGTCAGGAGGCAAGCACAGCAACAGTTGACCTTGAAACATCGCTGCAAACGAGCAGGGGAAGATTAAAACTTAGCGAGGCAATTAGGTACCTTGAAACTCGCATGGAATCTTCAACGAATGTTATCTGGTGCATGAAAGGTGAAAGCTGACTGATTAGGCATTTTATATCTATTGATAGGCTAAGCGAGAATGCCCTCTGCGCCCTCCAAAGAAGCAGAAATCAAGAGCTAGCTGCTAGCTTGCTATGCAAGGGATAGGGAACGAAGTAAGGTAAGGCTCAGAAAAAATGGTCGATAGTGGTAATAATGAACAGCATCTGAGTGCAATAATCATACAAGCAGCATGGAGGCCGAAAACTGAGATCGAATTGAACACAACCCCTTAATCGCAAACTTGCGCTTACAACACTCTCACTACCTACGAACACAACAACTGTACCATACTGCACGTCATACTTCCTTCCTCGCACACCCTCCAGTCCAAGTCAAATCCCATTCATCACATCCCTTCCCATCTCCAAAGATAACTCTCCTCCCGCACGCATCCCACGCCAACCAGCCAGCCAACAAACATGTCTCACTCACCCGCCCTTTCCCTCCCAATCTTACCCGCCACCCAAAATATCAACTCCAATCAGCAACTCTACACCTATAAATTCGCAGATGCAACATTCAGCTCCCAGCTGCACCGCCGACCTGCCTCACAACTCACACCCCATCCTCACATCAATGACCCCTAAACGAAGATTCATATCCGAAAGAGTAATAACAGAGCGCGATATAGGCGAGAAGGAGGTCGACGATAGGATAGGGATAAATAAGCGAGATTGAATGTAGGTTGACAACACATCAATTCTCCGAGCCTGACAGCCACGACCAGCAAAACCCAGACAGAGAAGATTGGAACGGACGAACCGGTAGGTACCGACATGGGCAAATCAAATTCAATAGAGAGATTAGGGTTAATGTATTTTCTAGGGGACTTCTGGAATACATCCCGATGCAAGTATTGGTATTGGGTGGGTTGGATGGTGTTGATGAAGGGCGTGAGATGTGTAGATTGGAAATTCATGCGTTCGTTCGTTCCCTGACCAGACCAGACCACAGCAGAACTCACACCGAACGAGACTTCCGGGAGAGAACGAAAAGACGGCGCTTTTCGAGCTCGCTTGAGGAATGCGTCCGTTAATATTGCTCAAATAATAATTGGACAGGTGAGGTGTGAAAGATAACAAAGTTACGAGGAAACAGGATTTTGAGAAAAGACAGGCACGCAAACGAACGGGTCGCGACCAAATGCCGTTGACATGAATGTGATCACTCGGCCTCGAGAATGAAGCGTTACGAATCCCATCCCGTCGCATCCCATCTCTTCCTATCTAGCAAATTGTAAAAGCAATAGATCGCGACACAGTCCACAATGCATGTCATACATGAAGCTTATGTCTGTGTATGTAACTGGAAGATCATTATCATCCATCCCCTATTCGGTACAGGTACAGTAGCCTGTGGCGTTGACTTCGTGGCGCACCAATACCAATATCCGCTGGAAGCCCCGAGCCGAACTCAAGTTGCGTCCCTCCCCAGCCACACCTAGCGAGCGAGCTTGCAAACGGCCTCCCAATTCCAAGCTTCACATGCGCTCCGAACCAACCACTCATATCCCTCCCGGTAATCTCTACTTACCGTACGGAGGTACAGTACGGACCTAAACAAGATCGCATTCGTCGTTCCCACCAATCTCACCTCCTCAAGCTAAAGACCGGACATACTCCGTAAATTGACACTAAACACGTCGACAACGCGACTTGACGCGCTTTCTAGGTGGGATTTCGGAAATGCCATGTTCCCCATCCCTCTTAGCCCGCTGGAAAGAAGGAAGTGTTGGTTGTTAGGCGCTTGGAAATCCTGTTTTGATATAGATTTGTGAGGGATGCGCACTTAGGGCTTAAGTGCATGCATGTATATCCCGAGGAGCCGGTTCGTAATTTTATGTATGTGTTCGTATCGAGGTAGTTTATGCAGCGGGGAAGAGTTATTGGCTTGTTGGCTTGGGCGTGTTCGGGGATGAGATGCTTTTGGGTTTTGGGAGGCTGGGAGCTTTGGAACTAAGTACCTTCTTCTTTTGGATGATGAGCGTGAGATGGGATGAGATGATGGGATGAGATGAGATGAATTTGACGTGCACCTGAGCTGGTTGAGCTGAGCTGAGATCCACTTCCAACTTGGAGTGACTGCTAAGCGTCAAGATGTGAGATGAGGGGAAGAGGGCATGCACAGCGAGAAGCGAGCTCGCAAAATGATGCCTCTTGGAGAAGCGGAGCGGAAGTGCCTACTTGACTACTTGAGATGGGCAGAGAGATGGACTGATGTTGAAAAGTGGTAATCTGGTAAAGGGTCCAAACGTTCTTGGGGTTGGACCCTATATACCCTATGTCGTTTGGTGTGTGTCTGTGTGTTTCACAACTCTTAGAGGGAAAGACGATGCTGTTGGTGGCTTCGTAAGGCTGGTGTTGGTGTTGAAGATAGCATGGTTGAAGTCTAAGGTACGAGATGCTCGCTAATTTCCCCAGGCTGGCTACAGGCGAAGAGCAGAGCAGTGGATCGAGAACGCTGTGAGTGAAGCTGAAGCCTCCTCCTCTTCAACACTATATCGAGGAGGTTGCACTTGCATCTATCTTTCACCTCATAACGTATAGTCCTCATCTTTCACAGCGAACAATTACAATACAAGAAATATCGTGCAGATACTCATGCCTCAGCGTCTTACATCTTACGGATCTTCACATGTCCCCTCCATCCATTCGCCCCTTCTGGAACCAAAACGCGGGGAAGTCTACAGTAGACCAAATCCAGGCCTTACACCACACCACACTCCAGACCAACATGCAATTTTCAGCCGCCTTCGATCGACACACCAATCGCAGTACAGAGACGCGTCTTTAACTGCTTGAGAGTCTGACAGGCTTGGAATTGAGTTTGCGTTTGTTCGTTTGTTTGTTTAGTCTTGTCAGGGGTCCGAGGGTTCTTTTCTACTGTACTATATGTAGTGCTGATTGGGTCGGGTTAAAGTTGGCATGTAAATTTACTCGAGTAGATTGGATGGACGAAGAAGGTTTGGAGGGAAAAACTCAAATTATGAAGTACAACAAACACTGTAGATGTATCGCGGGGTAGGTGGAAAAGACTGGTGAGGAAGGTATGGTAGAGGATATAGAAATAGATTTGTCTGAAGCAAGGCATGAGATCGTTTTTGCGGTGCTGCTACAAGATACCAGACAGAGGCAGAGAAATGAATAAAACTGCTGGATGCGCATCGCGGGGGGCAAGTCAAACAAAACAATGCTCAGGGCAGGTACTTGATGAACAATCGGCCTATTTCCGGATACGCAGTACGATATCTCGATTCCATGCAGAAGCAGGTCGCAGAAAACTGCCACCCGCCGTACTGGAACTATTGTTTATTTTGAATTGTTTGTGACGTGCTTTGCATCGAGGCAGAACCCACTGGGCATCTGGGCATGCAAAGCTGACCTCGGCGTCTCCTCTCAACGCGAAAAAGCGCGTCTACAACGCGAACCTCTCAACCACCGGCTTGATTGATCATCGTTAATAATATTCTCTGCCTGGCATCGGGCGGGTTGTTTGGTTTGGGGATCGGCTTTGCGGGTTGGGAGATGCAGTGAGGATGCCACTGTCACATCACCTCACATCAAATCACATCACACTGCATTCGATTCAGTTCCATGCCATCACGTCAGAGCAAGGGTTTGAATTTGAATTTGCATTTGAGTTGACAAAGGTTAAAAGGTAAAACTTTTGGTGGTTGGTTTGGCGATCCGATCCGATCTGATCTTGTCAACCTTGTCAGCGATGAATTGATGGAATGATAGAAGTGATAGAAACGATAGAATTGACAGAAATGCTGCAAGTGCGGCACGGGTACGGGTAGGATTGAAGAATTACCCAAGTGAGAAAAACCGAGAAGAAATTGTTGGTGATCCCTTGCTTCGGGGCAAGAAAGTGACGCCCGGTTTGCGAAGCGGGTAGCTAGGTTAGCTTACGGGTAGAGCTGAAGAAAATCCCTTGCTTCGGGGCAAGATGGTAGGCGACGCGGATGATGGGAAGGATGTAGATCGTCTGCCGTGCGTGTCAGCGTGGTGCCGTTGGTTGTGAATGTTGTGATGTTTCTGATGTATCTACTTGGGGATCGTCTGCCGGTGCTGTGTTTCTGATATATCGGAATGATCTGAATGTTAGATAGAAAATTTGAGGTCCCACGCGGCTGCATGTGCAGGTCTCGCGGATGCTGCGGGTGATGTGATGTGATGTCATTGAAGATCTTTTTTTCTCCCCATGTTTCGATCTGGCCAAAATACTGTTATTGTTTCGGGTTTATTTGAGACTTTTGACGGCGTAACCGGGTAGAGTGAGACTGTTGCCTCGCGCTGCACTCCTATCACGCCCTAGGTCCTTGCCATCTTGTGAACTCCCAGGGTCTCTCTAGCCTTTTCTACCATGATAAACCTACCTAGGTACTCACCCATGAAGCTTACCTCAATCCAATGACAGCTCTCAAGCCCCAAGCTCAAGCTCTAGGTATCGAACCATCCAGCATCCTTCCATCACAGCATACCATATCATCACCAGTCAGGCTAAATCCCACCCCCAGAATAAAAACGCGGGGTCCGAAGGGTCCAACCACCGTCTCCCTCAATCCCAAACATCGGCATCGAATAACGTACCTGCATCTGCCATCTTACCCTGACAACTTCCCCTGTAGAAGAAAAGTGAGATGAATGTCTTGCGACATCCTACAGGGAAATCACATGCGATGTGACGTTCTCCGCTTCCCGTGAACTGGAGGCTGTGGTAGCGAGAGGTTTGGCGGTTGCGGTTGGTGGGATGCTGAGTTCAGCCGGTGATACCTCCTACCTTACCAGCTTACGCACACTGGAGAGGAGATATTCTGCTGTGTGATGGGCTGTGATACCATTCGCTGGGAAGTGGGAGTGATTGTGCGGTAAGTTGGTAAGGTAATTGCACTTCCCGAGTCGTACGAAGATATTTCCAGCCGTGCGGTGCCTGCCCGTGCCGCTGATTCGGGAAGCTGAGAAGATAGTGTACCACCGACCTGTGGAAAGGATGAAGTCGTACCGTGATTGAGGATAGACGGAGAGCGGAAGGGAGAAGGATAGAGTAAAAGACATCTGCTGTGTAACTGTACACACTCGCAAGAAGAAAAAGAAATTTCCTCTGCCGGATAAGAAATGGAGCCGTAAGGTTAGATACCGTCGCAAATGCAGATGCTGTGATCTTTGTCAGTCGCCCACCTTTAGGTAGGCTTACCTCACCGTGAGTATCTGGCCAGGTATACAGGATCAACTCATCACCGCCTAATTGATTCTTCAAATCCTTTTACGATGCCGATGAAGAAGACGCAGATGTACCGATTATCCGAGGCGACTCCATCTCATGTAAAGAGCTTTTCCGACTGTGCATCTCCTCCGGGCTTGTTTCCACCTCTTATCCACCTCTGACCATCATCATCACGATGACCTCAAGCGAGCGGAGACAAACACGCAAATTCTCTTCTCTTCTCTTCTTCACATCAACCCCACCCCACATCCACGATCTTCTCTCAGGGCAATGACTGAATTTGAAAAATGAAGCAATTCCCAACGCGCCGATTGGCCTCCCAACACGCGCCAAGTCTCGATTTTCGCCCGGCGGGAATCTGTGGGGTGAGATTTCAGCCTCATGTTGACGTGAGACAGGGATGGTAGTACTCGAATACGCTAAATGGAAATGATGAAAGATCCCCGCTGTGGCTGCGGCCGGCTGCGGTGGTGAAGGTGAAGGTGAAGGTGGGGTCGGGAAAAGTTCAGGGGGGTGATTTAAGGTTTGGTGGTGAGTGCAGGTGAGGTCTGGACTCTTGAGGCTTTGGCTGGCCTTGGGCTTGGAGGGGTTGAATATTGGACAATTATTGTATGATCAATGATGATGACGATGATGCTTGGGAAATGTAGAGAGGAAACGGAAGGTGGGATGTGAACGAGGGGTAAGGAAAGGAGGTGTGTGTCATTGCCTTCTTTGTTCTTCTTCATTGTGGATATTCGACTCCGGTAAGAGCTGCGAAAATGGCGAGGCGAGAAAGATGAGAATTCCACCGTGGTGGGCGACGACCGAGCGAGCGATGACTTTCCATACTCCATAGCGGTTGCTCGGGACGACGTTTTTGCTTGAACAGTGGAGGTCTCCCCGCTTCGTGTATAGAATTCTTCTTTCGGGCTTCGATTCATTGGTCCTGATCTCGTGGGTAGCCGTAAGTACCGTTGAAAGTGGAGAGGAGGGGTTGGTGCTCGGTGTTGGGTTGAGGCGGTGATGATGGTGCTGCGGCGGCTGCTCATGACGCCGATGGAGATGAGATGGAGATGGCTCCGTCGTACTTGTCAGGTACTTACCTAGGTAGCTAGCAGTGGATATTTCCGTTCATACGACGCAGACGCATGTAATGTATTTCTGCATCCCCCACAAGATGATTGGTTCCTCACCCTCGTTGTCGCGGTAATGCTGAGTTTTCTCTTCAGCTTCGAAGAGGGGTTGATGGGTCACGATGCATGGCGGGGTCGCAAACGTCGAAGATTCTTCTTTTTGCCTTCGATTCATTGGTATGCCGAGTCGTGTGCTACTTTGCATGCCGAAAGATGGAGATCCGTATCCCGACTCTTCTTGATAATCTTTGACGCCTCCAAGCATTGCGAGGAAGACCGTGTAGAGTGCGTGCAGATGTGGAGTTTTGGTTTTGGCTTTGGCTTTGGCTCTTGGTGTGGAGTTGAGAGGTAGGGGAGTCAAGAAACGACACCACTCGCGATGGGAGTACAGGTCTCTGTATCAAGGAGGGATTCTAGCATCGCGAGAAAATAACCATGCAGATGTGGAAACGTACATGAGTTGAAAAGGAAGAAGTAAGAAAGGTAGATAGACGCGTCTTCACCGTAAGTATGAGTACACGCGGAGGGGTCAGTACCGCGATGAAGCATCTACGGCTTCATGGACACGCGACTTGTATCCAAAAGTATCCACTTTGGGGGGCCGAAGCAGAATGATATTTTTTTCTCTCTATTTCTCTTCGGTGATCTTGGTGGCGAACAAAGGCGTTTTGAGGCCCTTGACCTGACTTGAACCTGACTTGAGGTACATGATGTGGACCAAGAGTAAGAGCAAGAGTTTGAGTTGGTGAGAGCTTGAGGTTATTCCGATGCCATATGCCCGGGAGCCAATGCCGCTGTCAGAGTTTCGACTGGCCGAGCCGAGCTATGCCGGATTCTTTATTCCTTGCTTGAAGCTTGGAGAGTTGTGCTTTTCGTGCGTGCTCCTTTGAGTTACGTTACGGTAGTTACAAGTTTTCTTTTCCGTGAGGTATGAAGGGCGCCAAAGCGGATGTGGGTAACTGACTGGGTGAGACATATTCGGAATGGTGTTTGAGGTTGATTTGCGTCTACGAACAGGTATGTTTTACAATAATAATAAATTGAAATGTTAAGGATCGGAATTTCGGAAGGAAGGAAGGTGTTTGATACTTTGATACCTTTGGGTTTGTGTTTCTTGAGTTGTTTGATAGGTAGGTAGGGAGTTGAGTAATTGAGGCATGCGAATAGGGGTGCATGAGGCTGAAGATCTTGAGCGCCTCACAATCTCGCCTGGAAGCAACTCACAGGAGGAAGGCGTGTCAGATCCAACCCAAGTTCTAGAACACCTCAGTCTGGAATTCAATTCATTTCAACTCCTGCGCTCGATCTGATAATTCAATTAATCTCACGTGCATTGCATTGCAGCGCATACGCCCTGCCCTAAACAATTTCCCACCAATTATTTATCGCATTCTTATGTTCTCGAAGCCGCCCTGCCTTCTGTGTCTCCCGAAATCAAGATCCAATAGCCCCATGTACCTTTACAAAGTCACCCTCTCAGCGCCTGTCCAGCCAATCCCTTACTCTAGACAAGAAACCCAGAAACCCCGAAACATACACCAAAGAAAAAACAAACTCAGGTTTACATGCAACATTCAAGGAGTTTCCCCTCCTCGTGGATGTACTGGTAACCAGGACCACCTTCCGACACGGAAACGGCACGCACGCACTGCCTGATTAGCAATGCGGCGACCATCTGGGCATCTGCAACTTAAGAAGCGTTACTTCATACAGGATGCGAGTTTGTGAAGCTGATTCGTCGGCGCGGGTACGTGTCGGACGCGTTAAGTGATTTCCACAGCTGCAAGTGTCGGAAAGTACTTGCGATAGTTGAGCGGAGGTATTGATCTCAAGAAGAACCTGGAATGGATCAGGGGATCTAAGAAGAAGAGGGAGAGATTGGATGAACGATAACTGCCATTCATTATGATATTCGATAGATCTTGCATGAGAATTAACGGACCCAGTGATATTTTATGGGTTGTATAGATGTTGCGCGGCTAGGACTTCAGGGCATAACCTCGCTCTGTCCATCCATCTTCCATCCAAAAAAGTTTGAAGTTCCAGCGCCCTGGGATCCATCAAAGTTGGGAATCCAGCACTGAAGAGCCCTTTTTCGGAGATAAGTCCACTCCACTCTTTCACTCTACCCACAGAAAAGGGGCGCCAGAGCAGCCACAGATCTCACCCATGCACATTCATAAGTGACGTAAAATGAGGCTTATGCATACCCTGTCCTTCTCTCCTCTAGCGGTACTATTTTAGCAAGTGTGGCGTTGACTGTGCACTGTGCAGTGCATATCTTTTGTGCTTGCTGGGATCCGAATCTCCGGTGTTCAAGCTTGGGATTAGTGAATATGAAATATGGGGTTATGTGGTCAATGTTTTTGTGGGGTGAGTTTTATGGTTTTATGCATGCATGGGATTCTTGAGAATTGCATGAGAGGAGAGGAGTTTTAAGTGAGGAGGAGTTTGGGAGGGTGGTGGTGAAACTTGACATTCATTTGACAGAAGGGGGATGGGCAAGGGGAGGGAATACGCAGGGAGCCGTGAGTGAGATAGTTTGGAAGGGTAGGTAGGAGTGGTTTTATTTGGTGAGTTGAAGAGGAGAATAAACGGATTGTTCCTGTCTCTACGCTCCAGCTGCAGGCAGGTACTCGGTGTAACCGAAACCCAGCTCACCACCGCACTGCAATGCACTGCACTGCACCGCGACACAACCACTGGAAATCAGCGTAAAGACAGAAGTACCCCTCTCTCATTTCGCAATTCTCACCAGCGAGCGCAGTGTCAAAAAGAGGCAAACGTTCGCCACTACTTTACTACCAACCAATGAATCCGCAAGATCAGCTACCGATACCTCGTTCTCGCTCTCGATACTTTTCACCAGTTCAGGGACGGCATGGCAAGATGAGGGGCGGTTTGAAAGAAATAGCGATTGAGTGCTCTCATTGGAGGGGGAGGCGTTGGAGCTTGTCGTTAGGGCCGAGCTGAATGCTCGGTTAGGCTTTGCTGGTGCTCGCTGACCCCGAGCCGGAAAGCCTGTCTACGTACTGGACTGTGATAAGGAGATGAGGGGAAGTTGGGTTTGAGCTGAGCTGGTGGGGTAGACGCTGATGATGCTGATGTTGAAGATTGCGTGGGAATTGGTTGATAGGTTTACATGCATTCGCAAATTGAAGGGATCTTGGATTTGGTTTGGGGAGGAAGAAGTGAAGTGAGGTGTCCAAATAGGGGTCCACCAGGTCCTTCGCTTCCAATGCGTTCTTCTTTTCCTGGGTAGGTAGGTTTCTCTTTCAGGGTCTTGCACCGATGATATGAGAACTCTGCAAGCGAATATACCTTCCAGCCTCCTTTTTTTCTATATGCATTCTGCAGCATGCTGCGATGAAAACAGGATTGGTGGTTTGTTTTCACATCGTAGGGTTGCATTTTTGATGGATGTAATATTTATTGAAAGATATAGCATGATGAATGTACCGCCGCCTACTTCCAACTTTCTACGGAGGACTGGTGTTTGGCTTCTGGAATGAGAAGAACGAGGTGAAATGAGATGAGATGATATGATTCCCAACAGCTTATTTGCGGATGATTTCCAGGGTCCAACAAGAGGATGTGTTTGACGCGGTGTTTGTGAAAGCCTATTTCAGGAAATCGTGCTTGCTTGCTTGCATGAGGAAGGAAGGAGGGCGTCTGGAAGGAGAGGAAGATCTTACAACACGGGCTGGGACGGGCTCGGCGATGCGAATGTGATGTGATGCGTGCGAGACGATGTGATGAGGCTGGGCTGGGTTAGAAACGCGAGATGTGACTTGGTTGGGGAAGCGCGTTTTCTTTTGGTGGAGAGGATCACTGCGGATGAGTTCATCTTGCATGATTGGGTGGATTGGCAGTTGCATAAACAATGAATGAGTTTATGTAGAGGTTGCAAAACAATGGAAAGGTCGTGAGAGATAGGAGGGGGGAGAGAGTTGTTTATTTATTTATTTTGATTGATAGAGAACGGGGTCTTGAATCTGGTCTGGTCTTGAGAGTCGGATTTTGGCCTGGAGAACGCGTGCTGGGTTTTATGCAAGCACTCATTCAATACAGCGAGCCAGATTAACATGAGCGAGGAGCGATGGAGGAGCTGCAAGTCATCATTCGCGATTTGGAGATTTCAAGGTTTGGTTGGCTTGCCTTCAGGAGGGGTTTGAGACGCCGAGCTGACCAGGCTTGAGGTTCAAACTTTTGCGGCTGGTCTTGAAAGGAGGGGGCATTCAAACGACGTTGGGAAATGTTCGATTGATTCGGGAGAGGAGGAAAGGAGAGGTAATTAAACAATCCAATTGTTTCTCCTGCAAGTTGATCTCCGAGTTCCAGAAGCCGCTGCATAGCATATCAATCAATAAATGATAAAATCTTCCAGATATCAACCAAGCCGCACATGTGGTATGAACCTCAGAATGCAGCCGCAGCCAATAAGAGTCTGCATGCTCCGATCCAAAAGCAAGGCCCGGGGACAAGGTTAGAAGGCATGGATGGGATGGGCTGGCTGGGGCTGGCGTGAGATCAGATCCTGATGTAGAGTGATGCACAGACTGGGTCAAGATGCTAGGACGGCTTGATGCATGTGAAGTAAAGTGAAGTGCTTGCATACGATGGTCGGGACAGACATGCATGGCGGCGTCGTAGCGTGTCGTGATGGTGGAAAAAGTCGCGAGATTGTGTAAGATGGGATCAAGATTTCGCGTTTCTTTGGCGTTTTTTGTTTTGCTGGTGGAGAGGAGAAGGAGTCTCGGTTTGATGATATCCACAGACAGGCACGCAGACGAAACGAAACTCACGCGATGCTTTGTATCCGGGCTTGGATTTGACCTACGTATGGGATTGTTTCGGGTAGGATTTTCCTGGCCACGTCATGTCTTGTCTTGTCATCAATCGGGTCTGGAGATCATGGCCTGGTGTTGATGATTGTTTGATGGTATAGAAGGTTCGGTGTCTGATATGCGCGTGGTGATAGGGGGTTTAGCGAGTTTCGCGTGGGATGATAGGCTTCGATCCACTGGAGAAGGAGGAGAAGGTCGCTGAAGCGGCCGGATGGCTGGGACGGTAGGGCTGGTGAGCCTGTGAATGGTCGCTGATTTCGAGATGTACAGAGTCTACACACGAGCCGGATTCTGCAGGATATCGTGTGCCTAGAGACAGCTCTAGCTATGAGATGCAAGATCAGGATCAGGATACGGTGCATCTGGATGCATCTGTTGGTTCAAAGTTCTTGACCTGTCTCTTGGAATTGATTTTATTGTTTTTATGGTCATTTATTGATTGTACAGAACCCCAATGATTTGCTTCTTCATGACATCTCAGTTCTCTATTCCTACGCTGACGATCTTCACGATAATTATATCCCCACCTCGTATGTAGAATCCACTTCATAAATTCACCCTCAATATCCCCGTCTCTTTCTATTCCCACTCCCGTCTTCCCTCCAGCTGCCACTATTCCCACGCTCAATCCTCAATCCCGTTGACCCTATTCGCGTTCTGGTCATCTCACATCCACTCAATCGATGCTCGTTCCGTGCGTGGTGGTCCCTGTCGGTCAACTTCTCCACTACTCTCCTCATAAAGTGAGTGATTGGATTGGATCGTTGGAAGAAGCAAGGTCGCCGCCGCCAAAAAGTGTATACCCAGCAAGCTGTGAGCAGAGCTCATCCAATCCAATGCAATGCCATCAACAAACACCCTGGACGTGTCTTGGTCCTGGCCTGGCTCTGTGGCTCCGGGCCTTGTTCAAGCAGGTCAACGCATACCCTGTCTTGCCCTGCCATGTCCCTGTCCTGACCTGCTTCTGCCCTGCAATGAACCCAGACCAGTTGATGATAATCCCAGCTGCGCTCCCCTGCTCTCCACTGAATCCACCTCTTCGACCTCATCCACTTCTCTCTCTCCTCTCCTCTCCAATTCCCCCTTTTCCGGCTTAGCGGCCAAGATTATGGCTCGACCACTAAACACCCACGGTACAGTAGTGCTTCTCAGTGCTTCTAGTCCCCTTTCTTACTAGGCTGGGACTGGCCTCTCACGACACACGGCTCTGCTGGATCTACTCTACTCTTGCTTTGCTCTGTGTGTCTGATCCTTTAACCTCCTCATCCTCCCTCCTCCTCTCCTCTCCTCATACCCTCGATACGCACATACAAGAGGGAAGGAGGTCCTCATAATCCCGACAAAAGGCAATTGACAGCTCGTTACGCTGAAGACGAAGATTAAGAGAAGTGAAGAAAAAGTTGTGGATTTGAGTGATGCTAGATTGCACCACCAGCTCCCCTTTGTCTCTCCCCCAGTCTCGCTCGTCGGTCCGTAACTGTCAGCTCCCTCACCTCACCTCCACCTCCACCTCCGAATAGCTTCCTCCCCACGAGGAAATAATTCACCCACGACTCTCTACGACCGGCATCTCCTCCTCCGCCCGCCGAAGTCACCCACAACAGGAATAGAAATCGGGTTGATTCTCGACCATCGTCTAGTTAATCGACCTCGATCATTTTCTTCCAACCTCCAAACAGAACTCTCCCTAACATCGTTTCCGGTCGAAACTTTCCTCTCATCCACGTTCAACTTCAACAATTGTTGTTACTCACCTGGAATTCTCCAATCCCACGATCTTTTGAGTGATCCCTCCATACCAGAATCTTGAGGAATCGAGCTGTTGCTGTGTCAAGATCCAGTCTTGGCATCAACGCGGTACGATTCCATCTAAGATTACGCTCCACCACCCAAGGTGCAGCACAATACTTGACTCGAAGGTGAGCAATGATCTTCTGTCTCTCCTTCCATCCTCTCCCTTATATTATTTTCCCTCCATACTCGAAGCTGCTTCTAGCTTTGCGTGCCTCGGTCCTTTCCTGCCTCCAGCTGCTAATTATTTGTCCCTTGCGTAGCATTTACATGCCAACGGTCGCGTATTTGGTGGCATTCTTCTCTAAACCTCCCTCCCTCCGCACGACTCGACCACCCAATTCTTCCCACCGCGTACGATAGGCTGGAGACGTTCACTCGTTCATCCCGCCTTCTCGCAGATTACTCCACAATCCTTGGACTCGTCAGGTACTCAGGTTCAAGCCAGCAAGGGATCATACTACAGAACGTAGGAAGTGTCTCCGCTCGACGCAATCCAATAGGTACGTGCTTTTCGGCGGATACTGCATTCTTGCTCCAGATTCGAGAGAGACTTCTGGGCTATTCTGGGTCTGGCGGTGGCTTGAGACTTACATCCCTGGTTCACAATTCTTGACTTTTCGCTAACTTCCGCGATCGTCAGATTCCTCCGAAGATTGATATCGACCTGCCTCCTCGGTCCCTCGCCATCTCGTCACGTTCGGCTTCAATATCTAGCCACTGTCATTCTTTTTTTGTCCAAACTCACCTATAGTCTGTCACTAATTCTAATATCTCGACGTCTTCGTTTTCGCCGAGTACTTGTTCTCGAACACTACACACTCTTTACAACTACACCAGTGTTTCCCGAGCACTGTCGGTCGAAGCTCCTGGAGAACCTTGACGTCCGTTCTTTCCACATTACCTCACACAATTCACCCTCATCCAACAACTACCCAATATGGCATACTATACTCAACAACCGTGCGATACGTACTTTGTGGAGGAAGCATACCCACAGCAGAGAAACCCAGCGATTCTCAAGATGGAGGGACGCCGGAAACAAGAAGCCATGGCAAACGAGCTGTCGAGACAAGCCTGTGATACCTACATGGAGGATATCATTGGTCACATGAAATATATGGAGGTCAATTGCCTTGACTTCACCTTCTTCCAATACCAGACTGACACAAGATAGGGCGAGACACTACCAGATGTCGCTTCCATTGATATCCAGCAGGAAATCCAATGGTTCATGAGACCCTACCTGATCGACTTCCTCATCGAAGCTCACGCCGCTTTCCAACTCCTCCCCGAGACCCTCTTCCTCGCCGTCAATCTTCTGGACAGATACTGCTCAAAGCGAGTGGTCTACAAGAGACATTACCAATTGGTTGGATGTGCTGCTCTTCTGATCGCTGCCAAGTATGGTGACCGCAAGGAGCGCGTACCAATGATCAGAGAGTTGAAGTCGATGTGCTGCAGTCTCTACGATGAGGATATGTTCACCCAGATGGAATGGCACGTCCTGAACACCTTGGACTGGATGATTGGTCACCCAACTGTCGACACCTGGTTACAACTTGCCTTGAAGGATGGTCCAGCTTATGATGATATCGAGGTTGAGCATATGTCGTGGTACCTTTGCGAAATTGCCCTCTACCACAAGGATTTTGTCTCGAAAAAGCCTTCGGTCATGGCTGAGGCGTCAATTGCCTTGGCTCGTGGTATTCTTGGTCGCCGTGACGTCTTGGACGACAATGATTGCGAAGTCAGCGAGACCATCCTCAGATTATCTCAGAAGCTTGACCGTCCTTCTCAAGTTCTCTTCCGCAAATACGCCACTCCACACATGTCTCGCGTCTCCGCCACTCTCGACAACTTCCTCCGTCACCAAGAAGCCATGAACCGCCGTGCCAGCCCACCAACACCTCCTTGTGAGATCACCCAGAAGCCAGTTCACCCCCAGACCCAAGAGCTTTACCCAGGTACACCACAAAAGCCATACGGAAACATGGTCAATGGTTACATGACACCACCCATCACACCAGAGGGCGAGTACTTCATGAACGGCCAAGAGAACAAGGTCTACCATCAAGCTCCGAGATGTCCAGTCACCCCAACACCCACTGGCAACAACCCTTACGTCCATCAGCAACAGCAGTACTATCAACCACATCATCAAGAAATGATGCATTGAATGTACTTTGTTTGGGTACCCTGCTAGCTGATCTCCTTCGCTGCATCAGACACATCTCAATTACAATGCACGACCATATGTCTTGATTGCACAGAAGCACGGATAATCCTACCTATCTCGGAGGTGGATCAGCTGCAGGAAGCAAGATCTCACTCAGTTCAATGAATGGAGCCTTTCTTGCAACCCAAAATTAAATAGTTCCTTTTTCCTCATATCACCTTTGTGTGGCATCAGCGTTTCCTTGATTCTGGTTTGGCATTAGCGATCTGGGTTCCTTGGTTCTTCTCCTCTACCATCACATCACATCAAATCATCTCTCGACCTCAACACACCCATTCCATCTCCACCTCATATAGAGACTGGACCTGGACGAGCGAGCGAGCGAGCGAGCGGCACCGAATGTGTTTGTTTCAATTGTTTTGTTTATTAGCGATTTGATTACATTTCCTTTCTCGTCATTTGATTTGTCTCTTTTCTTCACATCCTCCTCCTCTTCGTATCTCCTCCCATCCATCATCAGATGGCGGTGGGAAGGAGGTCCTCTTCTCGGAACTCAACACACAAAGCGAGCGAATACCATTCCTGCACAGCACATTTTTTCTTCTGCGAATTGGGGTGGAAAAGTACGCGCGCGAACACATATGGATGGGGAACTGCAATGGTCGGGAAGGAGAGTTGAGTGGCCGGCTTGTTACATAAAAACAACAAAATTGGGTGCAGAGCGATTATTTTTCCTCCGGATCGTTCCTTGGGTTGGATGGAGTGGACTGGAAGGAATGGAATGGATAGATTGCTACAACACCTCATCGATCGACAATTTCCTTCTCGGATGGATAGAGCGACGGGAGACTGGATAGGACGGCAGCAGGATACGTCCTTGATTTGGTGGTGGAAGATACCCGATTTCCTTTCCGGAGGGATGGAATGGGACGGTGTGGGATAAGCAAAACAAAATATACTTGCTAACGGGATCCTGGTGGGTGGCTGTGGCTGTGGTAGTGGTAATGCATGCGTGCCTTGAATGATGCGCAGGCTAGCTAGCAAGCAAGCAAGCTATGTGAATAGATAGTTAATGAAAGGCTTGCGAGCTTCCATCCCTGATTCTCCCTCTTCTCTCCTTTGAGTTTGTTTGATTCGTGACTTGTGATTTGTGTGATATGCTGTACGGGTGATGTAATGTGAGATGGTCGGTCATTCCTGTCGACTCATGTACCTCCTACTACCTCTTCATCTAATTTCCCTCCACATTCCCTTCCTCCCGCCCTTTGTTCAAGTCTTCACGCAAAGTACGCGTAACTCCCTGTCTCAACCTCACTCTCTTTTCACACTCTTACCCTTGTTCCTTCACCTATCGAGGTATGTCCTCGCCTTTCCGCGTAAAGCTTAAAGTGTATCCAGCAGTGGAGACACTTCTTTCTCTTGCCCTTGCCCTGTCCTCCTTATCTTCCCCCTTCCCTTCGCACCCTCCCACATTCTTCTCTTTGTGAAACCCGCACTCTCGCTCGCTAATTAACTCTTCCCGTCCGTCATTCAGTCAATTACGCGCACCATCGCTCGCTCACTTACTCACTCACTGCTGTGACTGATATGAGATTCTTTTGCCGTGGCAAAAAGAAATCTCATGCTTTGTTTAGCCTTCAGGTTCTCGAGCTCGACAGCAATGCCTATGACTTTACTGATACACTCAATCTCTTTTCTGGATCGAGGCAATGCTATTCTAGGAGTGAAGGGTTTGAAAGGAGCGAGAGAAACTTTCAGAGCAATCCGTGACAGCAAGCGTTGGAAATGGGAACAGAAGCAGTAGATGGTGATATTCTTCTCAGGCAATAGACCACGAAACCTGGAGATGGAAACGGAAAGATGAGGAAATTATATGGGCTTCTGTATTGTAGGTCTCATTTGGTGTTTAGTGGGTCCGTTCTGCGTGATGGTCGATGGTCGACGTGTTTCAGCAACATAATTCCGCGGAATTAGCTTGCATGAGCTCTAGAAATAGCCTTGACAGAAGAAAGACGTAAGTCTGTGATCATCGCTCTGTTCATTTCGTGTTGAGGAAGCTTTGAGAACACTGGTGTTTATATATCCAAGGAAGACCTCACCCTTCGGTACCTCAACGATCTTTCCATTTCACAAGGGCCACTTCAGTATAAAATTACATGATCAAAGATTCAATGAGACGTTCTGCGTTTGATAGTGTAGAATTTTTATACAATCCTCCCAATTTCCTTTCAACTCCCATCATCCAAGGACTGGATTAGCGACGTCGAGGAAGATGGGAAGCCGGGAGTGTTGGAACTCGCCTACGTTAGGTTCGCCGTGAACAGGAAACTCTTGATGTGTACTCAAAGATTCTGGGCATCATCTTATAGTAGTTCTCGACTGGAGTATGTCAGATTTCCAGCAGCGGTACTGACCAGTGGTGAGGGCTGATGACGTGGAGATTTGACGATGGGACGACGGAAAGCGACAACAGCCATGTCAGCCAAGCTGTCGACTTCGCCGCACTTGCGAGATTTTGCGTTCCTTTGGATTCATTTGGAGAAGTGACAAAGGCACGCAGATGATTGTGTTGAATGGGATAGGTGCCAGCGTTGCTGACAATGAAATAACTTCCCCGCTACCAATTCACATCGTCTACCTTCCCACTTGACGAGATAGGTTTTCTTTACTCCGAACTGGAGCGAGGATTATTGCTTACATATTTGAGTTGACTCATCGAATCTAACTCAAAAAGACGTATTCAAGAAAGCTAATATAATTGCTTAAATAGCACACTCAGTTTACTTTCATTCTGCCTGTAACATCGCCACGGAACCAGCCTGCTAATCACCACCCCTGACAGATTCGACATAAAAGGACAGGCAATAGAGAGTCTGCCGTCTTTTTAACATTGTCACAACGATTTTGAGCCAGGGGCTTCTTCCAGCTGACGAACACCCCCACTTTGATGATGGCTGGTCTGTCGCGCAGTGACATGGTGCTAGCGCGAGTCGGTTGTGAAAGTTCACGGGGAAGAGGGAAATTTGGAGAGATTTATAACTTGTTAAGAGAAGATTTCTCTTGAACATTCTAGCAGTAATTAGTCCATTGTCACTTTCCCCTTCTGTCGTCGATTTTACCGGATTTAGGTTTGCTGGATGCCCAGCGAGTCAGCGTACTATGCCCACATCAATGTATCGGAAGACACGTTGCGAGACCAGTAGCCAGCAAGTTTGAGATGTGTCATATTCAACATGGTTTCGATACTCAAATGAGTGAGTGAGCCGATGCAAAATGCATTCATAGATGCCTTGATTCGTCTGTTCTGCCGAACCGGTTTGTAGAGGAAGCACATCGCTATTGCCAGGGTATTTATGTATAGGCACCTTTCTGATCTTCGTTCTTTCCTTTCATCGCATGCTGACAGCGTCAAATCAACTAGCATAAAGTGGCTGCAAACGAATGAGTAATAGACCAAAGACGATTTGCTTCATTTTCCATTTTCGTGCAAAGTTGGGGACATGAATGGAGCTTCTCGCTTAAGGGTGGTTGTTTATATAACGCTCCTGATTCCAGGAAGTTCGCATCTATGTAAAAGAACAATGATTCATGATGAGACAATCCATTCTGATTGTTTTAACTTTGAATCGGTTCTCTATCTTTGTACTCGTTACTGCGTGACTGCGAGGTTTAGATTCGAAAATCTTGGCTGGAGTAATTTCCTCGCTGAGGTCCTGTTACCCGTTTTGTCTCTGAGGTTCTACTTGGTGATCAGATATGAGCAATTGACAGCAGCCGCTGACATGGCAGTAAATAATTGTGCTCATCTCAAGATATAAATAAGAAGTTTCGCTGGGGATTCTGCTGTGTTGCCCAGGCAAGGATGATGAAGTTCCTTTTGGTACAGAACATTCCACCCTTTACTTCAAGGAGCAATACGCGGAATGATCTCCGTAGATGTTCTCGTGTCCCACCTCATTTTCAATGTACTGTGGTTAATCTGATAGTCCGTACTACGGAGCCAAGGTCCGAGAGCCGTCATACAATGGAAGGTGGTGATGCAAAAACAATGACAATGCCGGTTTTGTCGGCGACAGAATCGAGTGATCATGATTTCTTCGGTGTAAAATACTCCATCGTGCATCGAGCCAAGACAACATTCTCCAGTGGAGTAACCTCAGCCAGCACGATCCTGCCGTGAAGTTCGAACGGTGACTGGATCAGTGGGTTCTGGCCCAGCGCACTTAGCTCCAGCATGAAGTGGAAAATCAGTCTTAAGAGAGAATCCCCACGCATTCTGTATCTATACGTATATATGGAGAAATATCGAAGTAGGAAATGAGCTCTCATAAGACCGTCACACTCTCCGGTGTGTATTTGTCAGAAGTTGATAGTGATCTCAGCACCCTTTTGACCTGGCTTGATTTACCCCGCCCCTCTGAAAACACTTGGCCGAATATTGACCGCTTCAGCAATTCCCGAATTCTTGAAAGTAACACGAGGTTTGATTAAGCTGTCTCCTTCAAGTTTAAAGGCTTTCCGGGGATTGCAACCCGATACGGGTGTTGTTTATCATCACGGAAAGATCCTCGGTTTCCCCCGCTTCTCATCGACTTTGACTTCTACGGCTGTCAAACACGAAGAACCTGACCGTATTTCATCCTTCTGATAGGAAATACCGACAGTATCATCTGTCCCCTCTCTACTTGCTCCACACGCAAACGGCATCAGCAGCTTACTAAGCTCAGAACACTGCCTCGGCCCGACTGTAATCCTCCTCGTGCACACTGCGACAAGAACGATGGAGACCAGATGGCACATCGTAATTGCACCCATGATTACACAAAACCAGACTCGACTCTCGACATGAAAGTAAGATCCAAGCTGCTGACCGAGCCCAAAATATGAGACGTAAGGGTTGTTGATTGTTGCACCAACGATACTCCCAAGAGCGAAGACCGCAAGGGAACAACCCGCATTCTCGAAGCTGCCATTAAAGCCCATCACGTCAACATTATAGTTATATACTGTCTGAGAAGTATTGCCTGTTCCATCAACCTCACCCGGATGGACGGGAGAAGCGGTTCCTATCTTTGCCATAGAGTCTGAGACAAAGGAGATGTTGAGAGGATCGTTCTGCGTGTAGCCGAGCGTGATGTTACATTTGTAATACCAGCCTTTGGTATCATCTGACCAGAATTCTTGGAGCTTGGCTATTGAGCAGCGTGGGCTGCAGTCATGGTCGAGGTCAGTGGAGAAAATTGCCTTCTTGACAAGACTTCTGTCTCCGCCTTCGCTTTCGCTCGCTGTCTTTGTTTCTTCTGGGATGCTCTTGTGTTTGTTCTCGGCGGTACACGAAGTAAACGAACTGAGTTTTCTGCTTGTGTAAACGGAGTATTGATCAAGAGTGCCCCCAGCCGGGGAGTCCGGAAAGTAGAACTCCCAGCTACTGGTGTTGTGGTTGACAAAAATCAAGGGATCTCGCGGATGATACCAGTCCTGTGGCTTAGGTGCATCCTCACTGCAGCCTAATCGGAAAAGAATAGCGCAACCGCCATATATATGAAGTAAGTAGTAATCCGGCCCTCAGAAGGTAGCACTGACCTGTGCGCAGCTTGCATTTGATCCCGGGGCTCGTTGACATTGCGAGGACGATCAGAACGCCGTGCTCCGTAGAACCTGCTAACGTCTGGAATAGCTATCTCGCCCATAGATATCCCATAATCGACTTGGAAGCCATAGGTGACCGAGAGTATTGCAATGCCGATTTGAAGGAGCTAGATGCTGTTAGCCGGTAGCAGATCAATTTGTATAAGAAAGTAATTACAACGGTCACCGTAAGCCGCATATTACTTCCCCCAATAATGCGGCTACTTCTGCTCGAGAAAGCGAGCTTCAGAATGCTTGTTGGATTTTGAGCATCGAGAATGAGATCGAACTGTAGGCTTTTCTATTCATGAGCCGGATGCGGGGCACATTTTATGTAAAACTTGTGGCAGATCAGGTGTTGGTATTTTGTGCTACGAGTAACATCGGGGTCGTTCCCTGCGCATACAGTTTCCATCCCCATACATCTTTTCAAGGAATCATGAGATAGCGTTCTCCCGCAACCACCTAACGCCAATTTTGACACTGATTTCCCATACATTCTCTACTTCCATATAGTCTATGCACCAGCAGCAAGTCTGCAAAGTGGTCTGCCTCGTTCCAATGTGTTGGCATCGCAAGTGAGTCTGCTATCCTCGATACATGTTAAAGATCCACCACCTGTCAAGCACGACCGTCAGCAAAGTTTCGATTCAAGGCAAGCAGCACTAAGTCTGTTTGCGAGATGATCGGAAGGATGTAAGGGGTAGCTCACAGTTGTTGACGTTCGCCGGGACGCAACGACCAGTCTGACCATTAACATTGCAGACATCTTGCTTCAAGCTTGTGGCAGCAACACAGCATGCTCCAGTCGGGACAGGGCGATTGGCGTTGGCTCCTCCGGCCTGGCGGTCTTCGATGACCATGCCGCTGGCGACAGCGAGGAAGGCGAAAAGGGTTGCTGAGATAGTGAACTTCATTTTGGCTAGTGAGGGGTACTGTAGCAGGTTGTTGCTGGGCGTAGATGTGATTGAAATTACTTTGATTAAGTGACGAAGTAATGACCGACCTGCGGAAAAGAATGGAAGTAGAGAATGGTAGTGTCGATAGACTGAGCTGAGAGCAATGAGTCTCAAAATTTAACAAGGTGCAGGAACCAACTTAAATACACTGTGATTTAGAGCAAGCGAACGCGCCAAGAATGATAATGTGTCGTGAGGTCCTCAATTGTCTCTCGCCTCCTGTTTTCCAAGACGCAAGTGCAAGCGAGGTTAATGCCTCTGGACCCGATTAAGCTCGTCTCAGATATCCTCTAGAACAAAGATTTCTTCATTCGGGCGAATACGAGGTTGAAAAGAGCCCAGAGATCAGAAGAGCAGATAGTTGAGACGAACCTTGTGTTGCATGAGGTTGCATTGGTTTGGATGAAGTGGGGATGCGCACCGCTGGGTCGTCTCAAGTTGCTGTTTGAAACCGCGTGTTCCCCACCATTTGCTTCACGTCGCTTACAGTTGCGATCTTAGCAGCCCCAAGTACCATGTCACTTAGATCGCTTAGCACTTCTCGCTGCCGATTTGGGCCGAAGTCTGGATGAGAAGAGGGATTGATTCATGCTTGGTGGGAAATGCGGGGTAAAACTGTGATCCTGAGGGGCTTGCATGCTCTCAAGTGCTTGATTTTACCTCTATGAAGACTCCTGTCAACAACTTATGACACTTTAAAACTATCACTAGTCTTGCATGGTTTGTAGAAATGAGTTATGATGACACTCCTGCTTTTTACGCATCGTCATTGCTTGTGCTGGGGTTCTGGCAATGTAAGAACGCAGGGCATAAGCGACAACCAAATGAGCAACACTATGCATGCACAAGATTGACGACTTGTGACTATGATATCTTTCTATGATTCCTTGTGAAGCTATTTTGGGTAGTATACCAAGCCATTGTTTGTTTGTGGAGCTGTATCTCGAATGTACGTGAAAGATCTGTCGGTGTTTGTTGTTTCTTCGCTTATCGATATCGGCACGTGCAATTGGTCGATCTTCACTGCACAATATCCAGTGATCGATTCAGCGCCAGCGCGCAGCTGTAAAGCGTATGCGAATAAGGAAGTAAATGGTCGTCAGGTGAGTTGTAATGTATTGCCGAAGAAGAAGGAGGATATGGCTAATCTACAAAAAGCTATTTTTGCTTGTGAGCAGTGGAGTAATCATGAGATAATATATCTCCAGAACCCTCGCTTTCGGGTCACTGAGACGCTGTGAAGAGTAAACATTAAATTCACTTCATTTCGAAGGTGACGCTTACTGAAGTGTTGCATCATTTTGACCATTTTACCGACTTAAAAAAGCTTTACTGTATCATCTGAGGATTCCGATCACGGCATGATGTGGTCGTATACCGTGGACAAAAAGGATGTTCATGCGACACACGTTGGGCACAGAATCGAATGCCATCGTGCTGGCCGTCCTTGTTTACCCCGCCTCACTTATGGTTCTCCAGCCCAAACACACCGTCATCTGCTCTCGTTGGAGATGCCTTCAACCAATCCGACAGATGACAACAAAGCGGCAAATGAGAACGAGAATGGATTTTATAGGCTTGCAGTCATAACTTCTGTCGTCTAGGGATTAATTCGGGACTTGGTATTTCAATCCACAAGGAAGCACTTTGGACAGCCTACAACACTTATGTTGCCGAGCGCCATAGATACACACGTGAGACAAAAGTGTATATCTTCTTCCTTTAATGGTCCGTGGTTTGCAGTTGAAGCGTGCTCTGTGATCTGGTTTTGTTTGAATACAAGGAGGACCAGAGGGGCAAAATGGAGGGGTCGCGTAATTCCATGGCGAGGTAGAATTGTGAGTGAATTGAAGACCCAGAGAGGCCAGAATTTACTTAGATAAGATTAAGCGATAATGTGTTGGATGGCTTGTTAAACTGCGTTTCTAGTAAGGTACTTTCACTATTCACTAATCTGAAAGAACGTGTCCATTGCTCTTGCAAATACAGCTAAATAATGCGACTGCTGTACAGCTCCAGTTCACCAGGTCTGAGCTCTGCAAGAAGTGATTGAGGCATGTGGAACCATATGAGCTTAGAAAATGGTTTAACCCAAATAAAAGACTTTTTTTTGCATCGAAAATCGAATATGTGCTCGTTCTTCAATTTCATGAAGAACCATAGCAAAGCCTCAGGTGAGGCATACGCTTGTAGTACTCGATAAAGAGTGAAAATCTGACAGAAATGACAGCGACGGCAGTGACACGACACGTAAGGAAGTGTTAGAGTGTTCGGAGATACACGTCCAGCCAGAATTCGACACGAAATTTATCAAGTAAGTTTGGAAGTTTCAATATCGTCTCCCGACTTTTGCGTCGAAAAGTGCCCATCTCAAATCTCTCAGACTTCTACTACGTTCCGTGCTGAGCCTAGACATCACTCTGTTCCACTGCTTAACCTATTGAACGACCTGCGAGTAGGGTTCATACGTAGCAATACGATGTCGACCAAAGTCGCCAGCGAGAAGCTTCCGAACTAACGGTAGGTGAATTGGTGTGTACCAGTGCACTTGACATGAGCAACGTGACTTTCGAATATAGTCTGTGTATAGAGAGCAGTTGATACGCACCTAGTTCAACCCGAATTTTCATCGGTACACAAGGAAGCTTTGTACTTGCTCTGTGTAGGCCGACGTTTCCTAGCAGCCTTTGCATAGATCTGACATTCCATAGGCTATGACGACTACAACGGTATGTTTTGACTTATTGTAATCTCAGAGGTATACGGATAGAACTCTCTGCCGGAGGAGAAATAGCGCAAATGGGATAACTACAATAAGAGACTGGCAGCATATCAATACTTGGCAGCGAATTGAGACAGCTGCGCTCGTCATGAGGTCTAGATTTCGCGAATGTGGAACTTTTGCACTGACTAGGAAAGGAGAAAATGAGAGTGAACGCTGGGTGGGCAGTATGTGGTGAATGGTATTCAAGGGCGGCACAAAAATGCCAGTCGTATCGAGTCAGAGCTTTACTCGAAGCCATGAGTTCTAACATATGTATGGAGAGATCGAGCAGGAACACTGATTAAACTTAGACCGCCAGACTGTGAATCACTCAGGGTCTCTGAGCAGAGTGTTGTCTTGAAAATGCTGCAGATACCATGTTTGAAAATCCTCTGCAGACGAGGGCCCACGGTAGGTAGTGTCACCTTCTCAGCAAGGTGCCGGAAAGCAAAAGGCGTTGGTGTGAGCTTCCAAGGCTTTGATCAACATGCGATGATAGCGACTAGGCCGCGGACAACAATTCCACGAGCTACTCCCTGTTCCATTCATCACAATCTAGCTCTAACAGCCGGCTTATCGAACGATGTTCTGCACCAGCCAAGTGGTATGCACTGTATCTAGCTCACGACTAGACCTCTGATGAGACGTTGCGCGTACCTTAGTCGCGCTCTGTTCCAAAGTCAGAAACAGCTGTGGAAGTCAGAATCTTGACAGAACTTCATTATATACTCGTACATTATGCAAATCCCGTATCAACCAGAGCGCCGAACTCCTTGATTCCTGAAGCAACAAGCCTTCCCATATCTATAAGCCAAATGCTAGCAAGCCCTCACCCATCCAAAAGCACCGCCTCCTTGTGTAACCCTGCTCCTCCCAGCGCAATGCAAGCATTTCCTCTCCGCACCCAAATTACTGACCGCGCAGCTATGGCAGACCTGCTTCCCGCACGCCGTACAAGCATGGCTACCAGCTCCTCCCATATCAATATCCATTATCATATCCACATCCATCGCATCAGCATCATCCGATTGACCGAGCGACGCATCACAATCCTCACAGTTCGTAGCTGGGAAGAAGGACGTCATCTGTGACGCCGAAGAGGGTGTATTCGCAGAAGAGTTCGAGTAATTGCTGCTTGGAGATGATTGTCGTGTTCCCGAGGCCATCGGCCCGTGCCAAAACGAATGTAGACTAGCCTGCTGACTCGAGCCCGATTGATTGCTGGACGGCAACGAAGACACTGGTTCTTGTGGTTTATTGAACGATTGTCGGAAGGAGGTAGGTAGGGCAGCTTGTTGTGGCTTCTGCGCGCCGGAGAAAAGAAGAGACAATGTGTGTTCTACAGAACGCATTAGAGGCGGACAGTTGGGTGAAAGAAAGAGGCACGGCATACGGTGGACCTCGGACTCGGACGGACGATTGTCGCGGTAGCGTTTGCGGGTTCGCGAGGCGAATAATGAAGGCGTTGGTATTTGTGTATGCGATGCTGGGTAGTCGATTGACATGTATCCGGATGCTGAGAGAGGGGAAGAGAGGAGGGAGCTGTACGTCGAGATCTCGGAATCGGAGCGCTTGCGTTTGAGGACCATTGTTGCGGTTCGAGGGGTTGTGGATGGTGGAATTGGTGTTAGTGGGTTGGTATGGCGGTTGAGTGACGAATTGAAGATGAAAAGATGATGGATGGATGGATGCGCATGGGAATTATAGCCGTGGTGTTGATGAATGGGGGAGGCTGGGGTTCGGCTGGAAGACGCGATCACTTTACGCCAGAACGCCAAAATGCCGAAACGCGCTAAGGATTTTCGCGCTTCTCCTTTTCTGCCCTAAGCGAAGGACAGAATTCCGTAAACAAACTTTGAATTTCTCCCTTCTTGCGCTTACAGCTCATGTGAACATCAATACTGGATGGATGTGGTTGCAAAAATCATTTCAGTCTATGAGAAGAGCATATAATTCTTGACTAACGCGATCAACTTTACGGAACTCAATCCTCTACGTTGGGGCAACCCCGAATTAAGGAGGGCGTGCAATCATATCCTCTGCTAAGGAAGACCAACAAAGACCAAGTAAACATAAGAATGGAACCTACTTCCATTACCTCTCTCAACATGTGGCCGGAGCAAAAGGACCTCCGAACGGTTTCATCATCGCAGCATCCCTCCAGTACTCCGACTCATCAATTACCAGCTCCTTCTCAGCATCCGACAGCTTCGGCCATAAGGTGTCGAACAGCCCCACCAGTTGGTCGACATATCCAGCCGCATATTCCCACAAGACTTCTGGCACCTCCTCCTTCTCAAATGCCTCATACCCATTGCATGTGCAGTACTCCTTTCCTGCTCGCTTAGCACCGACCCACGCTCGGATCTCAGCCTCACTCATGAATGCTGGACCGATGTCCTGAATCGCATCTCCCAATCTCTTCCTTCGATTCCGAGATTCTCGTTCCTTACAGCTAGCTACCTCGACAAGCGAGATGTCAATTACTGATCCAAGCTTTATGTCGTACTGCTCCCACAGGGCGTAGGTGTCCGCTCGTGGATCCCACCAGCCTTGCAGGTATCTTTCGTCTTGTAACACATCCCGAAGTGAGATCCTATCTTCATTGCTCATTTCGAAGACGTAGCCACCGATCTTGGTAAGTGAGAAAACGAAAGTCTGGTTGAGAGATGTGATGTGTAGCTGCAGCATCGTGAGTTTCCCTTCCAGAAGATTGGTGCCCTCGCAGTCCAGACAGAGTTCAGGTCGAGGGGCAGTTGATTGTTGTAGGTAGGAAAGGCAGCGAACGAAGGAACACATCTTCGCGTATGTATCAACTGCAACTTTGTTGGGACTCTTGAAACAGAAAGGCTTGTACTTCGGCGTCTTGACAAGTGATGCATCTATGTACATGGTAAGCTAAAGATAGATGTAAGATGTAGCCCCGGGATGGGACTCACTTTTTTTGTTGACTAGGTCGTATTCGTTCTTGCTATTGGTATCGTAGTAGGTGTTGTAGGTATCATACATCGTGGTGAAGGTTTGTCTGGTATAATCGTCGTAAAATCCTGGATACCGCATCGCAGCAGCATAGAGACGACGAAACTCATCCCTCACACCCAGTACCACATCAAATGATCTACCAGCGGTAATGGCAACTCGCATAGCCTGCCTTTCGGTCATTACGACGTTGTGACGTCGAGTGTCGCCCTCCTCGGGAGGGGCATTTATATCTTTACCACGATATCCACGAAACATTTTAGGTCTGTCGGCAGGGAGACCAAGAAAGTATGATGGGGCAGACATATTGGACTTTGAGGAGGAACAAACAAGGAGGATTATCGATTTCCGTTGTTTATCAATAGACGCCGTGCTGCTGTTGCTGTTGATAGCCCAGATTCGATGACAGGGTGTTGGAAGATGAGAATTGCTGGGTCTTCGGAAGACTTGATCTCGCAGTGAACGTCTTGATTCCGACGTAGTTGATATTGAATGGAAATGAAGTCTCGTTGATATTCACAAGCCAAATGAAAAGCGACCGTCATTCCATCCGACTTGGAGGCTTGATATGAAGAGTCACCCCTCTCCCAAGGGCACAACACCGTGTGGCCAACGTGTCTCTCGACAGTGAGCTTCTTGGATTGAGATACAGCATTTATTCGCTGAGGTTGTGTTTAATGAATTACCTTGCTTCTGACGGCATCAATCACGAGACTACGCTGAATTCGCGCTGATTTGTCAGACCAACATAGCAGGTTTGCACATTTAGAGTGGGAGAACAGACGTGCGGTCGAGCGCAATTGATTCCATGATCTGAAGCCGAAAAAACCAGAGGAGACGAAGCAAGCCAAAGCATCACAGCTAGACTAGAGCAGCTTGAGAAAGCCCAAAAGCTAAATCATCTCTCTCCTAACTCTAACTTGTTGATATGTCTAGCCATAGATGATACGACTTCGTTCATCGCTTTGCGATCTATTTGGCATTGGTAACTAGAAGCATCAATCATAGTTCCTCAGGCCCGCAGTTTATCAGCAGATAGCTTTCTAACGAGAGATATAGGCAGAACTAGAACAGCTAGTCTTATAACTGTGATCTGAGCTTGTTGATGAGTGTCATTTGTCACTATGAAATAATGAAGCTGTGAAAGTGTTTGCATCCCTGCCCAGCGCCTCAATGCTCAGATTATGATCCACCTGATAGTCCCACTCATATCCAAATTATCACATCCAATGGCATGAACTCAAAATAATCCTTGGAAATAACCAAGAATCAAAATCGCTGAACGCGCCGAGCTCTGGTACGACCTGCCTCAAAGCCATTGGCAGCCAAATGAGCTGCTTCCCAATGGTCAGGCCCTTCGCGCTTAGCCATCAATTCCCATCCTTTGGCTCGATCGTCATCCCCTTCTGTGTCCGAATCTGCCGTAGGAGCGTTCTCCCAATGGTTGGGGTCGAAAACATAGGCTTAGATGGTGGCAACTTTCTGACTGGCAGGACCGAGGAGTCATCTGGCGCTTCTGCGCTAGAATATGGTTTGTTCACCCCCATACCTTCATGCAGCTCTCTAGCTGTGACACGATTGACTCCTTGTTCCATCTGCGGTGTCATTTTTGGTGCCAAAAGGTCGCCAAGACGCATCAGATGGTTGAAATCTCCTGCGGCGTATTCCCAGGCTCTGGTAGATAGAGTTCGTTCGTAGAAGCATCTGTAATCGCTTTCCCGCAAGAACTGCTTGGCGTTCCAATTAGCTAGTCCCCGAGCCTTGACAGCTTTCTCGGACGTCCATGCCGTGCCCTCAATGCCAATACAATTTGCCAGAGACATTCGGTGTGTGACAGGCCGGTTTCTCTCCCAGCTATGAACAGCGATAGCGATCAGCGCCAAATTGAGCACGTTATTTGGAGGCAACAGAATGCCAAGATGATGGAACATGGCGTCTTGGTCTCCTCGAGGGTCCCTCCAGACCTGGTAGTGCTTCGAGGATTGCAAAAGTTTTCGAAGAGCCATCCGTCGGCACTTTCGCAATTCAGTATCGTGTCTCTTCCCAGCGCCACTATGTCGAAGACGAAGGTGTGCTGTAGCGAGCGGACATAGAGCTGAATGAGTCGATAGTAACATTCCTCCCCAAGTTATATCCTTCCGGGTCGAGCCCAAGCTGTGGCATATCTCGTGTGCTTGTCGGGATGCTAGGAATCATTTCCAAGAATCTGTCGAGCTTCGCTTTCGCGTTGATAGCAGATCTCTTCGGGTCACCTTACTCGAAAGGCTCGTTGTCTGAAGTTGAAAGTTCATTCCAATAGTCGGCAGTGCTTGGATGGTTGGCGAGAGATGGATGAGGGTTTGTATAGATCGTTTGCTATGGCAGGTTAGTGCTCTGCGATGTGCCTTGTAATGTGCCCTTGCTTGATGTTTGTTGAAGCAGTCGAGTACAGAATGAAGAATGGGACCCTCTTACCTTTGTTCTTCTGTACGTCGAGGCAGCTTCATCGTGCGAGAGATCTCCAACGATACTTGCTTAAAAGACATGTCGGTGTTTGTGTAGATTTTGGTACAAGAGTGTGAGTCTTAGAGTACAACAATCTCAACGATGCCTTCGAGTACACTTTCCTCGATGATCGAACTATGGTCAGAAAGTGGCTTCGAGTTCAAGCTCACCACCTTAGGTATAAGTTCAATGGCCACCATCGACTAGGATTGGTACAAGGTTAAGCGAAGAGTGTGAATCATCGTGATAGAATATTGAACGGCTACCCACTGTCGCTCATAGTGCAATTCATATAGATAGATGAAAGGAGACTTCGTGAACTTCACTTCAATCTTTGGACCAAGTTGATACAGATGCGACATAGGTTGGGGCTTTAAGTAACACTACACTTTACTCTAGTATGACACAGATTGGCTCACAGACATGAGCCATCTATAGTTATCATTCTGGTAGAAGAAAACGTCATTCTGCCGAAGCATTCTCGTCACAAAGTATGATTTAATATATGGTGTGTCTCTGTCTGGAATCTTTTCTCAAATAAAGAAATTGGTGCTGTGTCTCAACAACTATATATCATCATCACTTCGCGATAAATTCCACCTGATGACATAAGTAAAGGACAAATTGATGACTTTGGCTCATATTGTCATCCTCGCTTAAGAAAGCCCAAGTGGTGCAGTCATTGAAATCTCACCTATCTTAGCTTGCAAAATTGGCTTCCCTTCGTCACAGCGGATCAGATGTTCAACAAAACTGCACCTTTCGCATTCCAAATTGACATTCGTGCTTGAAGACACAAGGGCTTTCTAGTCCTTGAAGCCCGCACTGCCGGCGTTGGCGAGGTGCTTTACTTTAGTCAAGTCGATGAAGGCCATTACAAATACTTTTTGATATGCCTTCAAGTGCAAAGTGCTCCGGGAGTGTTGGCGCGACAAAAGTACTGCCTCGCCATGCGACAGGTCAAGTCGTCTACAAAAAAAGAAACAAGTGGACAATATCCTGTGAGACGTCTGACATTGCTCCTTCCTATAGAAGCTTCATGGCACGCAATCTCATGTGCATTATATCTGAACCTTGCCAAATTAAAAGGCGGTACATGGAAACCGGCATGCGAAGCCTCGGCAGGTGGGAAACAAAGCTGGTCTTCTTTTGGCGTTCTCCGACCGCACTTTTCTGGATTAGGAAGGTAAGTCAACTAACATGTAGTCGCTAAGCAATAGCGGCTACAACCATTGGCTCCGCAAACTTCAAAAGACGGCTTGCCATCTCAGGACCTGCGAGACAAAAAGCTTCGTTCGAAAGCTTAACAAAGCTTATCTCCGCCCCTCGTCAGTCCAGGTTTCATCGGCATTTGTGGCAAATGGACTTTTGTAATGGTGGGGTAGGGCGAGTGAATCCCAACCCGAACAAGATGTCAGAATTGAAAGCTTCTACGTAAATGTATCGTCGGCACTTTTGACGGTTATAGTCTTGTCAATACTCGAAACCTGTCATGTTGTCAGTGACGAGAATCGCAATTTCGTTGTAGCACGAATCTTCCTTTGACTTACCAGACCGTATGATAGCCGCCGACAGTGATTAAGCTTTTGGACTAAGCCGCTCTCTTGCTGCCAGGTCGCATCCACTACCCCTCCTTCCTCTTTTGATTGAATTTCCCTTGTCACTAGGATATCAAGGTGTTATCAGGCGATCAAAGGTGCAGTACAATTTCGAGCTGGCTGTGTTGTATCCAGCGTCTTCACTGGCAGCCCCCGCAGATCTTCAAAGTTCGGGGCCGACGATGGGGCACTACGGATAGGATCCGCTCCATACGGAAGGTGTTTCTAAAACCTGAGAAGCACGACTGGCGCAAAACATCCAGTGACTGGTAGAATCAAATGACAAATGTCGATAGCTTCCTATTACGGCAGGTGTCCTATCTGGCAGTTCCTGCACCACATAAACGCCATAGTTGGTCGATATCACGGCTGTCTCGTCGAGCTCTGTGTGTTATTATATAAGTAACGCTGTTCTTCCCTTCTTCGAATTTTTCTTCATCCCAGATTGCCTCCCAGACACCTCAATTTCAGACGATAATTACTGTCCTCATCCTTCGTCATGTTGTTTACAACTCCTCTAGCAATTGCGGTTGCCATTTCCGCGGTATCAGCTTCACCTATTGAGCGTGAGACCAAGCGAGCTGTTCTGCCCTTGAGACGCAACATCAATGTTTCGTCGATCAAGAATATTGTGCAGAAAGGCCATGATCGAATTGGTCAGTCATAGATTACACTCCCGGCAACGAGCTGCGTTATCCGTAGTCCCGTTGGGCTCCCTGATGTCTGAGACTGATTCTGTGAACAGCTGCAATCAATGGAGCAACATCATTGGTTGAGAAGCGTGCGTCGTCTGGTGTTGTGACAAATGAGGATGTAACATATGTTGCACCCGTTGTCATTGGAGGCAAAACCTGGGAGCTGATTGTTGACACTGGGTGCAAGTCAATCCTCCCCATCATAAGACTGGGATCAATTTGTGTTAACTTGCGTAGCTTCAAACACTTGGTGCGGTGCCCAGACATCTTGTGAGAAGACTACTACCGGCACTTCTACTGGAAACAAAGTCTCTGTCAGCTACGGAAGTGGCTCATTCTCTGGAACGGAGTACACAGACACTGTCTCCTTTGCTGGGCTTACTGTTAAGTCCCAGTCGATTGGAGCCGCTTCCTCGGCAACTGGATTTTCTGGCGTCGACGGTATCATTGGTTTTGGTCCAGTCGGTCTTACAGCAGGTACTGTTGCAAGCACCAGCAGTGTCCCAACATTCATGGACAACCTTAAGAGCCAAGGATCCATCACCACTGAAGTTCTCGGCGTTTCCTTCAAGCCCGAGTCTGGCAGTGATACTGATGATGCAAACGGAGAGCTGACTCTGGGTGGTGTCGACACTACCAAGTACACTGGTACCCTCACCTACTTCTCCAGACTTACCAGCGGCACTGCATCCTCATACTGGGGTCTCTCGATCGCCAAGTTCTCATACGGATCAACTACCCTCCTTTCATCCGCTACTGGCATCATTGACACTGGAACCACTCTCATCTACATCCCAACTTCCGCATACAATGCATTCCTCTCGGCCGCTGGAGGAAAGACCGATGCCTCGTCCGGTCTCGCAGTTTTCACCACTAAGCCAACCTCCAACTTTGGCATCACTTTTGGATCAACAACTTACACCCTTACACCAGCCCAGTATCTGGTTCCCACTGCTCAATACGCAAACTTCGGTCTCACATCCGGCAAGTACTATGCCTGGATCAACGATGGTGGTAGCTCTGGTGTCAACACCATCATTGGTCAGAAGTTCTTGGAGAACTACTACTCTGTTTACGACACAACGAACTCCCGCATTGGTTTTGCGACCGCCGCGTAAGATGTGTTGACACCGTTATAAGTTATGGGCTCAATTTTTCGAGGTCAATGGTGAAGATATACAGTAGCGTATTCAAACGATGTTTTTATCTCCGTTACCTAGATGCGAAATCGAAGATGTCCTGGCATACTTGCTTCGTAGCCAATAGATATACCTATGTACTCGCACCAGATTTACGCTAGAATTAACTTCCAACTGCTTGCAACTCGCCGTCCTCCGGAATTGGAAACGGAAACCCCTTCTCCCGCAAGTCTGCTTTCGACAAAGGGGTCGAAAATACGACCACAACGGAGTATGTGCTGATATTCATGCTGATAACGGTGTAACAGTCCTCCGCGACGTGCTTCACGATTGTTGCAATATGGGATTCGAGGCTATGGTTGCTGGAAGCTCGAAACGTTCGGAAATCTGAGCCAGCGTGCATGTTGTGATAGATGAGGTCGATTACAGGTGCGGGTCATTCGTTCGCTGCTAGAATCTCATGGTTTGCCAAGGAATTCATCTTAGAGTAGCTCTTGAACGTCAGCCCTAAAGTCCTAGTGATTATTGGATGGTGTGATTGATCTGGTTTGGCTCACTACGGTGATCGGTTTACAGTCTTGGCACTAAGCACGTCACGATCCTCGTTGCTGTAGTGCTATTGGTCCTCAAGGATTTGTGTAGATTATGTCTACGTTCTCAAATATACTGGACGACCTGGAGAGGAAAAGACGAGAAAGAGCAGGACTGAAAGAGGGCAGTTTATAATTTGCTCGTGATAAGGAGGTGCCTCGTTTATCAGATCTGTTAGCAGGCTCGACCTTCCGGGTTATCTAGACGATACGCAGGAAGGGGCTCAAAGGAGGATGTGCTCCAGCCTGCTGCCTTTAACTCCAGCCTCAAGACTCCTGACGGTTTGATATGCGCATTCTTCATGCCGCAATGATATACTTGCCAGCTATTAGATGGCAACCACCGAGGTTAGTGGCAGATGGAGAATAGCCAGACCGGCCATGAAACAAACTTAGTCACAAACGGACAACCCGATGTGCTACTGATAATGAAGGTACATCACCTTGGCGTTGCCAGATATAGAAATGTACAGGGATCCAAGATTCTTCGTGAAGGTCGAAGCAGTTCTCGGTCTACCTTTAGCGCTATGCCCCTTTAGCCAACCAATCACCCAAAAAGAAGAACATAATTCCGGGGTCTTTCAAATAGAAGAATATCCAAATTCAATTGTCCCATGATGTTATTGCCTCTCAATGCTCCCCATTATTTTTCCTCGGCAGCCCTTCTCCGTTGATTCGGTGCGAGTGGAAGGAAAACCCGCCACTGGCTCTACAAAATGTGCTGTACCGAATAATTACTTGCGAAACATGGGCATTAATCTGAGTGCCTTGAGCGAAATAAAATTGTAAGCGCCATGAGGTTCGTAATCGCTCAACGTTCTCTGCATAGCTAGTTTCTGTGACTCCTTCACACGTTCCGTCCATCCGTCTTGTTCGCAGAGAACCTCGGATATTTCCGCGAAAGCAGCTGGCATATCTTCCACGTCGTTACATGCATATCTTTGCAGTACGGGAGAAAGTGGACGAATATCAAAGATCACGTATCCTAGAGGTCTCTCACAGAGTGTCTTTCCCTTCTGTTTGTGATAATTCCACAGGGCTTCGTCCTTCCAAGTCATGATCGAGAGTCCTCTAAGGCATCTGTCTAGGCTCTTTCTGTACCATCGGTCTCTCCGTCGGACAAAGATCTCCATGGTAGAAAGATCTAGAGCGCCCTTCATTTGTATGCCATGATGAGCGTACGCAGCATCCAGTCATTTCTGCCGTCGTAAAACACTTTGACAATCTCCGGGTCTCAAGGACTTGCCGAAATGATCTACTTTTTGGTCTGGCTGTGACAAATGCAAGATCAGCGAGTACGGCAATGTCTAGTATCCACGTATGGCCCAGGGAGTCAATCTTGACTTGGAAAGTTGACGGTGTGCCATAGCGGCATAGATCAAAACCTTCAAGGTCACAGAAGAGATCTGGCTCAAATCGAGGGATAAGTTTTAGGTCCTTGGCAAACAACAGAGCTTCCTGAGGAGTGTCGACCAGAGTGAAATTAGGACCAATACCAGCAGTATGGAGAGGATTTTGATTGAATGAGTCGTTAGTCGGGTCAATCGAGGAACCCTTATCGTCGTCCTCTAGTGCTTGTACAGCCTGTCTCTCTTTTTCGAGGCACTGAGTGCTCTTGTCGAGATAGGCGTTTTTACAGACGATGATTTGACGACAGTGGCATAATTGGTTCTTTTGCTGGTCAAGATTTGTAGCCCTTCAGCACCACGACCTCGAACCATCTGTCTGCCTAATGTGACTTCGTGCTCTGGATATATTGAGACAACCCAATCATAGGCGCAGGGAACGATGTGGTCTGGTACTTCGGATATTTCGAAAGCAAAGCATGATCCCTAGAAGCTAAACTCGAATTCATGACCGTAAGCGAGCTCAAACTCTTCCAGGAAGACCGGCGAGGCGTGAAGGTCATCGAAATCTTTTCAATATCGTCGATGGAGACAGTCGATACTGGAGTGCTGCAGCCCCCTACTATTGAGACTGAGTCGACAAGAGAGGTGGTTACCGTAGTATCTGAACTCAATAGACGGAAACCATCACGGTTTCCAGGTTTGATTGGCGGACGCGTCTATTTACATATGCCTCGCTTAGAACTCGTGAGTGCCATTGTCTTGGAATTGGTGAAAGCATCATCCCTCTTTAATAGATGGCAAAGCCTATATATGTATAGTTCATCAACTCACAACATTTAACTTGGCAATTGTTTATGGTCTGTATAGGAAGGTCACGGCAAGATAAGGGAGAGTGAGGCGCACCAGAGAAAGTTAATTAGGTCTGGTATCTGACTATAGCTTTCCCAGTCGACCAACATGCACTAAAAACCCAGAAGTCCCGGGGAATGATAGTAAAATATGATACTATGCTCCATCAATGAAGTGCCCCCAATGCTCCGCTGCCCAAGAAATGGTTCCCAACGGCTGAAGTCATTCCCTCCGTGCCAAATAAAACCCAGAAAAGGGAAAGCCTCCAGACCCAGCATCAAGAATACTCCATATGGCCTCTAGTTAGTAGAGATCATCGTCGGATGAATCGTAGTAATTACAATATGGTAGAAAAGCAGAAGGGGCAGACGCTCCGGAGTACTGGAAGTCGGGCTGCTGACTGTCATGAATTCTCCGTGTTGTTTCAACCATAACCAGGTGCATCTTTCCGACGCTGTTCTGAAGTCTGTCGAAGAAGTATACGTATAGATGCGGCATGAAGATGGTATCGTTGGCGTCGTAGTCAAGCAACACTGTTGGTAATGGTCTCTCCTCCCACTTCGAGTAATCCTTGCCACAGTAGTTTGCTCCACCATCCTTCATGTCATTTCAAATCTTCTTCTCTTCCGTGTTGAGATGGAGATAGTCTTTGATGGAACTTGCAAGACCCTTGCAATAGTTGCAAGGGCCACATACCACCAGCTCCATAATTTGGAGATCGACTATACCCTCAAGCTTGACCCCATATTGGTGGAACAAGGCTACGCTATCATCGCGGGCATTGAAGAAACACTTGAATATCTTGGGGTCTTCGAGGATTACCTTCAGCGAAATTCCATCCTCGTCTGATGTAGTAAATATCTCTTGGCTAAGCTTGACCACATCCAGGATAAATGTAACACCCGCCATCGAAGCGAATGTAAGTTGCATCGTGCAGAGGACTCCCTTCAAACCATGTCCATTTCCTTCCTCGTCTAAGAATATTTCAGTATTATCGGCTTTAACCTTCTTGACTTGCTCTGGCAGCTCAAGGACGCCCTCTTTCGTATCGATCAGAACTTTCCAGAGGACTGGAGCCAAGTCAGGTCTGTTGGAATAGCTGGCGGATGATGAGTAGAATGCCATCAAGTTTCGTTCCGAGCTTGGTAGGCGACTCGTTCCTTCCAGTTCTTCGTCTAGGAGCTCCTCTACGGTTGGATACTGGGATCTCACTTGAGGGGCCTCTTTGCGTTCTTCCTCACTGTCGGATTCTTCTTTGGCGTCACCACTCTTATCGCAGCCATCAGTACACTGAGATTCTTCGTCGAGAGATGTGCCTGGGAGGGAAGTATCGAGGAGACGAGGAGAGTCGATTGGCGAGGCAGTGCTATTGTCAGAGCTAGACGTGTCTATGCCCAAACTACTATTATTTGTCGGCGATGGAGTCGAAGGAAGGGAGTCGAAAGTATTGCTGTCTCCCCATTCGTACATGGCAGAAGTTCTCGAATGATTGTCTCGGCAAGCATTGCGCTTCAGTGACTTGCCTTGATTGGATCTCTTAGAAGTGTTGCATGAACTCTTCTTGTCGCATGTATGTAAACCGTTTTGCTTGGAAACTGGAACTCCAGCACGACCTGAAGAGACCGATTGGTTGTTGGGACTTTGGATTGAGGTTCGAAGCTATTCGAACGTTAGCAGTTCGAAAATGTCGTCTGATAGAATTCCAACTTACTGAATATCTCAGAAGAGACTTCCGAACAGGCGCTCAAGAAGTATTCTGCGTGCTGGACTTGTTGTTGGAAAGAACCATGTTGAAGTATGGGAGCCTAGGAGACCAAAGATGTCGGTATGTCAATGTGATGTAGAAGTTTAGTCGACGTGGGATTTCGTCGAAGATTTGAGTCTGAAAACACAATGGCCTCGATGCTCGAGAAATAAATTGCTGCTTCAGGGCAATGAGCCAAGAACAAGATGGCAAGATGCTGGGTTGGGCAAGGTCACATGGCAAGATCATCCTTCGTTTTTCTGCCATTGTTGAAATGACTGCCGGCTCAATTTAGATCTGTTCAAATATAATGGGTATCTCCTTTGAAGCATTATGAGCTGACTTAGATGCGGCAGTTCAATCGTCAGAACAGGGCTGTGTATCACAGGCTCACAGTTGTCGACAAAACCTGCTAAGCGAGAAATAAAGACATTTGTTGACATAGTGTCATTCTGGATCTGTGTGCATAGACATATCCCCTTCCCTAACGGGGAGGTTGAACTATCGGAGGATTCGACTCTGCTTTGGACCGCACGATTCCGCATAGTCGCCGAACCAGACACTTATCTCCTAGATTCCTGTCAGAAGTTGACGTACTGAATTTTATCACATCAGATCTTGAGCCGCACTTTTTCCGGTCCGTTCGAGGGCTACCCGAGCATAATCTCCTTCTCATATCGCGCATCTCCCCTCTACATCTCCAGCTCCACCGCCGTCCAATCTTCACGCTCATTATCATCCAGATTGGGATTGCCTGACTCTTGTCAAACCATGCAATATAGTGCGAAGACTTTCCTCTCCCTCCTAGCACGTCTGCGCGCATTTCACCCTGATGATCTCATATCCCCATCCAGCGAACCCGTCATTATAAGGAGAGACAGAAGCAGAAGTTCGGATCTGACAATACGGGATCTACCAAAACCAAATCTGGATGTGCAAGAGATGTGTAACAAGGCGGGATAGACTGTATTTATCTCCTTCTCGACCAAACTTCCCAACATGCTGGCAAGATCATATGGACAACTCCCAGAAGTGCCACATGCTCATCACTTCACCGCCCTACAGCAAGCTGGCGGGGTTTGCCCCCATAAGCATGGACGAGGACGACGTAACCTACACTTACAGTCATACTCCCCTCACGTTCCTCTTCCAGCTGACCGGATCACGGCCTCTTCCATCATCAGCAGAACAAAGGCAGAGCAGAGCATAGCAATGAGGCACTCCAACGTGCGAAAGAGGCTCCGGACCCATTACTTCGAGACGGCAGACAAACACCCCCGCCATTTTATGCCGTGCACGGGACTAGACAAACAAGCAGAAGAACATTAATATTACTGTACTATTTTGGGTATCAAAGTATGCTCCAATCCCATCCCATCCTAGGCTCCTAAGCCTATCGCCCGTACCCATCATCCATTCAACCAAGCTGAAATGACCATCCGCACAAATACAAACTCTTCGACTTCTTAGATCTCTCCCAACTGCTGCATCCACGTGCCGTGCATCTCTCCCCATTCCCATTTTGAAAAAGAGTTGTGAAGTTAGGGAGATACCCCTCCACGAGATCACAACCACAACAACCACCTCACACTCCCCACAAACCCCTTCGCAACACCCATAAACACTCTCGCAATAACAACCAGAAACCACACATACCACATAATGCCCACGAGCGCCCACTCAACCAGCACCCACCCCCCACGTCTCAACCACCTAAACCGCCTCCTCCTCGTCCTAGTCATCTTATCAATCTTATCACCAATCCGTTTAACCTTCAACATCTGACTCGTCACCAGATCCTTGCTCACTTCATCCGCCTCATCAGCAGCCGTCCGCGTCAGCGGCGTCAGATTATCGACAAGTCGGTGTTGCAAGCTGCCGATGCGGTTCATGAGTACGTTGACTGTGTCGTTGACGAATGTGTCAGCGGAATCTTGCCAAATTTGTGAGGACAGCTGCACGTCGTCGGAGATGATGCGAGCGGCGAGACGATGTTGCTGGGATTTGGGCACGGGCTCGATGGCTTCGTGAACCATGTCGGCGATGTCTTCGTACAAAGGGTCTTTTTCCGCTTTGAGGTCCTTGAGTTCTGCGGCACGGCGAGATATTTCCTTGGCTTTGATGCCGGAGGAGAGGAGGAGGGCGCGGACGCGAGCGATTTCTCGTCTGTTCATAGGACCGCGATGCTCCGAGGGGCTGCGGTCTGAGATGGACCATTGCCGACCTTCGAGCGAAGGGCGATGATGATCGTGGGTTGTTTCCAGGCTCGAGAGGCCGGTGATTGGGAGGGCGTTTCTGCGTTTGCCAGGAAGACCGAGGATGGAATTGAGACGAGCATCTGCTCGTTGGACACCATTGACGCTGTTTCGTCTGGAATCGATGTCAGAGACAGATGAGTCCCGGTGCAAGTGATCCATTGGCGCTGTATCGGGAGACGATGTTGGGGAAGCATTATGCACGTCAATTCGAGGAGCATCTAACATATTGTTGGATCCAAACTTCCTGCGTTCCTCTCTTGTGGGTAGTTGTCGTGATTGAGAGTTTGGAGCCACATAGGACTCGTCACTTTGCATTCGCGTGGGCCGTCCACGACGTTCAAATGGTGATGTGAAATTCGGCAAAGGTGGCACACCATTGATATGTGATTTCCTTTCGACCTGAGGTGAACCGGCCTCGGCGTCATCAAAAGGTGTGCCAACAGAGCTGTCGCGTGAGTGTGTGAGTTTCTGCGGGTTGCGTATCTCCTCGATATCCGACTCGTCAGTCGAAAATCCTGAAGAATTGCCCTGACCTGGCGACGCTTCCTTCCGCCAGAGTAAGTCGCTAACCCTGCTCACTGGGTTTCGAGCATTCTTGAAAAGTCCTCGAATACCTGATTCTTCCTTTCCTTTCCGAATGCTACCCGATTTTCGGAATGCCTTTTGGCTCTCATCAGTGGTCCTCGATATGATCTTCTTAACAGGACTCATAGATCTACGACGAAGATCGGGGCTCTCTTGGTCTTGCTCGATAGAAGCCACAAAATCTCCATCTGGGTTATCCGACTCGTGACTTCGCTCATAGAATGGTCTGATCTTGGACCTCATTCTCGACAAAGGCCGTCGGGATGGCGAAGTTGGACGGCTTCTACCAGAAGACAAATCCATCGCAATGCTGGGGACGAACCTATCGCCAAGCTTGCTGGCTTTCGCAGACGGAGAATTCGGCGCAGTGGTATTGAGATCTTCCATTGATCCACGGCCATTCATCCCAGGAACCTCGAGACTCGCGCGGCCTGACGATCCCCCGTTTGCCCTGCTGTCCTTCACAAGAGATTGAGATCTGCTATGACCTGCCGAGCCATTGGCCTTTGCCATGTCTCTTGGAAGAGGCTTCAGAGGCATATCCTGATGGCCTTTACTGGCGTTGTCCCGAGACGCCCAACGAGCTTCTTCGGCCTCTTTGGCAAGAATTTCCATCATCTGTTTCTCAAGAACAGTCTTCCCGTTATCATAGCTGTCTGAAGTCCCGCTGCGCCGTCTTCTCCTCCTTGGCATGGAATCATCACTTTCATCCGAATCCGAATCGTCTGATCTACTGCGAGAGCTTCTCAGATGCCTGAAGGAACCGCTATGACCATGATGTAAACGTGCAGCTGCACGAACGTCCCGAAACTTCTTCCGCGCTCTCGACGTTGACAGATCCGGGAACCTTTCCGATTCAGGCTTGACAGATTTGAACTCGGGAAGTTTCGTGTCAAGCATGCGCATGTCGAGTCCCAGATCGTCTGCTTTTGCTTTCGGACTGGTGTTCTTAACCTCTGGCTCTTCACTTCGTGAAACGGGTCTTTTGAGCTCTTTACTTGGTGGAAAAATCTTCGAGCCATGACGATCTTCGATGAACTTCTTATTGTCATCTTGCTCGAGCCAGAATATATCCGCAATCATATCTGCAGGATTGGTTATCCAATCGATTCTGGGCCTCTTGACTTTCACGGGTGCAGCATGAGGCTTGGCCTGACCTGTCTGAGGTGATCCGAATGGGGAAGCAGCATCGTCTGCAGCCTTCGAAAATTGGGGCATCATCAGACAATCAGCCTGTGCATCTTCCGAGGAAGCTTGGTGGGATACGGCGTCAACCCATAAGGAGACCTTCTCAAGGTCTCCAAATCCTTGCGCTTCTCCATCGATCGCCCTCGAGTTTCGTGATCGTACTTTGCGATTTCTGATGTATTGTAAAGGGTTGTATGGCCTCCCTAGGGCTCGGTCTGAAGATGTATTCGAAATAGTTCGGGATGGCCCAAGTGACGATGAAATGACAGGAGACCCAGGAGCAGTCCCTGCAGGACTTGCAGTGTACGACTTCTCTAATGCCTGTGGTTTCAGAGGTGGTACGTATTGCAGTAACCGTCGGTATTGGGCCATAAGTTCGATGGCATTTTTCGCCTTCTCTGCCCTCGCCAATGTAGATGCAGAGAAATGGTATTGATATTGGCCATCTTGTGGCGAGTCGAACGATGCCTGTAATGGGCTGTTGATTCTCTGACCAGACGCAAGCCTGGGAGAGGACGTCATGGTCCTCTCTCCTCGATCTGGCTTGGGCGAAACATTTCTCGATACACGTCTCTGCTGCTGAAGATGATGCCGCAGACTGCCACCCGTAAATGACTCGCCCAAACCACCTGCAGCCGGTGGCAGAGGTGTAGATATGACCCTCCTTTGCGCATTCCTCCTGCTCTCGCTCAGATTCAAAGCCAGATTGACAATCTGCGCAGAATCCACATCAAGTGCTGGTGCCGTAGCCGTAGATTTTGCAGCATGTTCATGATCCTTAATCTCCACACCATCGCCTTCATTCCTCGAGCTTATATCCGCATTACCGTTCCCAGTACCAGCCGTCAAGACATTCGCAGCCAGCGGGCTACCACCCACACTCGTCCCGATATTCGATCGCCTTTTCCTGTGTTTCTTCTCCGGGCTCTTCAAAGCCGTCTTGCCCTTTTGATCGCCCGCAGAATGTCGCTGGCGCAGCACATTCTCGACAGCAGAGCCTGTACTCGTCGCGCTGTCCGTCGGTGGTTCGAATGCAGCGTTGGATAGCAGGAATCCACCACTGGTCCTGCTCCTATGACTTCTACGACTGCCTCTGCCATCCTTCACAGGCTCCTCCACGTCCAAAGTCCCAGCATCTCCGTTCGGGACATCGTGGATGGAGTCGCTTGTTCTAAGGCTATTCCGTTTGCTCGCAGCCCTGCTTGACTCGCCCGTCTCGCTGCTCCCTATACTGAATCTATTGCTGGCGCTGACTGTACTGGAAGATGTCGCGCGGCGGTCAAGGGGCGACTCGTCCTGGCTTCGTGAGCTGTCGGGTTGGGCATGGTGGGAAGATGTCATCGTAAATGCTCGATGGTCAGTCAAGCAAGGGATGCTGGAGACATCATTCGCAATGGGCTTCATCAAGTCATGATGTACATCAAGAGAAAGGAAGAAGTGCCACCGAAGGTATCATTGACCGTTGTATCCACCTCGTTAGGCTTTTGGGGGAGGCTTTGATTACAGGAGAGCTATTTCGTAGCGTGGCGTTGTTCCAGAACAAAAGTGGCCGTGGCCGTGGTTGACGCGAAGCTGGACCGACCGATGAGCTGAATCCGGGTGAGCCACTTCCTTGCATGTGGGGAAGAGCCTAGAGCCGGCAAAGCGCCTCAACTCCCGTCCCGAAGCCGTTGCAGAATGGGGAGACTCGCGAGTCGCGAAGGTCAAGGTAACTATGAAGAGGAAAAGCAGGAAGATTGAACTGGGAACAACAGTACTCCTTATTTAATCCTTATTTTTATAAGAAGTGTCACACCTACCGGCATTCTTTCTTCCGCAGTGAAATAATTGTGGACAGTATGCAACGATCTATTTTTGACACTATGGCTAACCAGAACTCCTGGTAAAGGTTCCCTCCCGAACGCCACACTTTTCCCATATCTGACTTAAACAGCTCTCTAGTTACGCTCAGGACCCTTTCCCGACTTCTCAATCTTTCTCCTTTTCGCCCTCAGCTTCTCGGCCTCAGCATCCTTCTTCTTGTTGCTGTAAACCATCTTCTCCATGATCTTCCTCTTCTTTCTACTCATCATCATCTTGGCTCTCTCCAACTCCTCTTCTTCTTCCTTAGATCTCTTCGCAGCCTTCTTGCGGGCGTCAGCCTTCGCCTTGGCTCTTGGGTCGACATCCTTCTCTTCCAGTGCGACGCCAGTGAGTTCTGCCTCGAGCTCGCGCTGTCTCCGGATGGCAGACGAAGTAGCCTCGTCTTCCTCCTCTTCTTCGGCATCAGAGAATCCACCGAATGAGCCGGCATCATCATCTTCCTCGGCTTCCTCAGAGTCGTCATCCTCAGAACCTGCAACATCCATTCCCTCAGCTGTAGCGTCAACCTCGTCATTGGTGAGCAGTTTTGGCTCCTGAACAGCCATCTCGTCATCTGACACATCGGCTTCGTCGTCGCTGGCAGCCTCCAACTCTTCGTCCTCACGTTCCTGCTCGTTGAGTGGTGCGCTAGGATCGTATTGACCTCTGACCTTCTTAACGAAGGGACTGAGATGAGGGGGTAACTGTGCACCTGGTGCGTACAGATCTGGTCTCTTGAGCTCCTCATCATTCACACTATCCCAGATCCATTGGGGCTGGACATAAATTCTTCCTGGTACTCTGGATCCTGGCTTGAGCTTCTGAGCAGTTTGATTGTCCTCGGCCTGTTCTTCCTCAGGATCAACTTGAATTGGTGGTCGATCGACGATTTGGTGAGTAATTGCCGGGTCGAGCTCATTATGTGTATATGCACCCTCTCCAAGAACAGAGTCCCATCCGATGCGCTTGCAGCCGAACGCTTTGAGAATGAATTCGATCGGTTGACGGGGCGTCTCTCGGGAAAGGAAGAAGGTGAAATTCGAAAACAGGGTGGAAGGATCGGTGGCTGAATAAGAAGGCTGTAGTAGAATATCTCCACCAGGAGCTGCGGGTTCAAACTTGTCGATAGTATCCGTAGCTTGCTCCTCCTCGTCCTCCTCTCCAGGTAATGTCTGACTGGTAGCCGGCTCCTTAGCTTCCTCCTCAGGCTGGTTCAATTGCGACATGAGCTTGTCAATCTCCTTCTGGAGCTTTGGATCCGGCTTTGCTGGCTCGGTACCTGGAATCTGCTTTGGCTGCGCAATTGCACCAATTCCATTGCCTTCAAGCGCAAATGCACCCAGCTCAGCACCCTGATCATCCTTGCTCTTGTCGAACTTCGGAGGGTAGACCAAACCAATTGATGTGTAGAGACGGAAGTTTACAAATCCAAGTAGAGTCTGGTAGAACTCCACGAAAGTTCCCATGATCCTGAAATCCACATCTCCAGTAACTCTCTGATTGAACTTGTAAGGGACCAACCACAGAATATCCTGTCCTTGGATCGTCGCCTGGTAGTAAATTCCCTTGATCGACAGGAACGACTTGCGCAAGCTATTCGAAACTATCAAATAGTGCTGGAACTCAAGGCAGAGCTTCTCGCATCTAGCGATCATCTTTGCAGGGACAGTCGGTGTGGAGGGGAGGTTGGCGAACAGGAATAGCATGGAAAGACAGTCGTCCAGGTCTCTCAGCGCATCAATGAACGTAGGATATCGCTCTCTGATAACATGATCGAGTGTGTATTTCGTCTTTCCCGTCTTCTCTGGCCGATTGGCATTCTTCTCCAACCTATGCGCATCACCAGCATCTCCTCTTCCCAGCGCCTTGGAGATCTTCTTCTCAAGCGCTTTCTGCTCGCGGAACTTCTGTAGCAGTGGCTCGTGCAACAGATACTGGATATCCTTTGTGTAGTAGAAAGTTGTCGACGCGTTCGAGGTTTTCGAGGCTTTCTTCTTGTTGCGCGGTTCGCGAGGGTAGATTCCCTTCCAGATGCAGAGTTTGCGGAAGTCTGGAAGACTGATCTGGAGTTTGCGCACAGCTTGTGTTCGTGTGATGAAGTTCTTGGCCTGGCCGGCGACTCCTTTCTTCTTAATTCTTCCCATCGTTGCGATTGTGAAGTTGATCAATTGTTGTGGAGGAATTCGACGTGGGGTTTTCGCAGAGAGAGGAAACGAACTTTTTTTGATCCAAGCTTGATCGATTGGCAGAATGAGTTCACCGCCTACCACTTCCAGTCGGCCGACTGACCCACCCGCCAAATCGCGAAGACCACATCTCGAACTTCATGGCATTTATTGACTTTGACCAGTCTTAAATGGATTGAGCACCACTCTTTCGCTCATACACGATTTAAAGATGAATGTTGATAGGAGGAAAGCTTCGCTCTTTGCTACCGCCGCAGTAGTACGGCTACTTTTCTTTTCATTCCCTGGTTTGCCGGATCTGTTGACAGGTCGCGTCGAAATATCGACCCCAGTCACCAGCTTCAAAAGATGTCAGTATATTTCTTACGTGCTAGAACAACGAATTGACAGTACTGTAGTGCAAGAGGGACTGTTTCTATACAACCACAATGTCTCCCCTTACGATGGCGGAGTCTACCACCAAGCACCGCTGCTCCTCCCCCTTTTCTCCCTCCTCCCCAATTCGATGTCGTACCCCGCCTTCACATACCTACTGTATATACTGGTCGACCTGCTGAGCGCCAATGCTCTCATGCAGATTGCAGAGACGGGAGAAGCTGGGTCATCGAAGCTCTACACATCACCCAGGAAGGATAAACGTTGGAGTAGCTATGCAATTGCAGCAGCGTAAGAACTGAAGCTATCCAAGTCTACATACAAGTGCTGACAGTATAGGTTTCTTTTCAATCCTTTCACAATCGCGACTTGTATTGGACGACCTACAAGTGTTTTCACAACATGCGCCATCCTTCACGCCATTGCAAAAGCCGTTGTTGGGGCCTCCTTCACCTCGATGTTCGCACTATCCTTCGCAGCCTACATTTCGATGTACCCGATCCTCCTCTTCCCACCCCTTGTCCTTCTCGCATATGACCGGAAGAGGAATAGAAATGAAGAAGAGACAGTCTACAGCTTCGTGATTGGAAACGCAATGGCTGTCGGCGGATCGCTCTATGCTCTTCTCCAAATGTCATTCTTGATCACAGGTTCCTGGGAGTTCCTCGAATCTACCTATGGTGTACAGCTCCTACTGCCAGACCTCACGCCAAATGTTGGACTTTGGTGGTACTTCTTCATTGAGATGTTCGATTCGTTCAGGAACTTCTTCCTGGGTGTCTTCTGGATCCACCTGTCCTCATATGTCGCTGGCCTGACCATACGACTACGCCGGCAACCATTATTCGTTCTCACGATCCTCCTCGGCATTTTCGCAATTTTTAAGCCATACCCGTCAATATCAGACACTTCTTTATTCCTGGCTCTGTTCCCGCTGTACAGACACGTCTTCCCACTTATGAGGTACACATTCTTGGCATCATCGACTGTACTCTACGCTACCCTTCTTGGGCCAGCATTCTACTATTTATGGATTTATGCCGGAAGCGGGAACGCCAATTTCTTCTACGCGATCACTCTGGTATGGAGTTTGGGGTTAAGCATCTTGGTCGCAGATACTCTGTTTGCAGTGCTGAGGGATGAATGGGAAGTCGAGAGACCCGAGATGAGGGGGAAAGAGATACGGCAAGTATGAGTAAGGTACAATACATGATATGTATTCCAAACAACCTCTGTCTACCGTTTCTATGCAACTACACTTCTTAACACCAGCCAGGGAGTCTTCCACAGCTATACTTGATGACACACCCATTTCTTACTGCCTTTGCAGCCCCAACCTCCTCCTCTCCTCCTCCACATCCTCCGACGTCCTCACCAAAGTCATAAACGTCCCATCCTCCTCCCTCAACCTCCTCTGCCTCTCCCTCAACTCCTCCCACGCCAACCCCGCCTCCCACTCCGCTCTCTCCTCGTTGACCTTCCTCCTCCCCCTACTCACCCACCAAATCCAATCCCCCACCGCCTCCCTCTTCCCCTCACTCCCCTTATACCGCACCCTCCCCTCCCTTTCCCTCCTCCTCATATATTTCATATACTCTTTCGCTGCTCTCGCTTGATCCCTCTCGAAATTCACATGCGCGGCTTGCTCTTTCTCCATTGCTTTTCGCTGGAGACGTTCTTGGTATTTGATTGATCTCTCTTGCAAGCGCTCCCATTTCCACAGTTCGATGTTATGTTTCATGCGCTGCAAGGGCTTGCCTTTCATAGAGCGGCGGAGGTTCTGGCAAAGGCAATTTGGGCCTCTGGGTCGAGACGGTCCCGGGCCACCAGCGCTGTCGGACGAGGAATACGTGTCGGTGTCGGTGTCGGTGTCGGTATCGGTGTTGATCTGGTTGGTTTGGTCGGTGTACACGGTCGAGAGGTTGTCATCGTCCACATGGACATCCACGGTTACCACATTTCGCTGGTTGCTACCTGAAGCGAATCCGGAATCACCACGCGGCGCGTCTAGAAGTGGTAGACTCGGTACCGGTACTTGGCCTGTTAAATGAGCAGAAAGCGAACCGTCTGCGAAATTCCTAATTTCATCCTCATCCTCATCTTCGTCGGAATCCTCTTCGTTCTTTCCACTGTATCGAGGAGGGAGGCCACCAGACCGAGTCATCCTGAGGAATTCCGTGAATGAAACCCTCTGATGGGCGTCTGGAGGCAGGATTATCCTATTCGGTCTTGGTGGTTGTCTTGGCACGAATGGTGCTTGCCCTGCTTCTAACGGTGCAAAATGACCTCTGGGAGGTTGGTGTGCGGCGGATCCATGATGAAAGGGCTGGTTGTTCGGGGGAGAGATTCTGTCTGTCATTGTCTTTGATGAACCTTGATGTCTTGTCGACTGGTTTGTAGGTGGTGTTCTCGGACCTTTAGGGGTTTGTGCGGCATCTAGGGGTGGAAATTGTCCTCTAGGAGTCATTCTTGTGGTGGGATCGGAATTGGAGCGTCGGTTGGTAGTGGGAAAGGTTGTGTCTTTCATGGTTTTTGAAGATCTACGACACTTTGTTGGTTGGTTTAGTGCTTGAGGGGACATCTTGAATTGAGTTTTGAAGTATTAGATAGAAATAGAGCAGTGATATGTGAAGCACGAGATACTGGAAGGTCATACGGATTAGCTGTTTGTGGGAATTCGAGGTGTCTGTGTATCAATGACATAGGGTTGAAAAAAACGATATTGCCGGGCACTCTGGTTGGAGTATCATAGTTCAAGGCTTGTCTACACAGACAGTAGACGGCTTTGGCCTAGGTCAATAGAGTTTCTCGGTTCCCAATGTTTACCACGCCTGGATGAGCCAATGGAGTGCGCGCTTGTCTTGTCGGCCTCAAAACTAGAAACCACAACAGTTTAGCAAGATTTCTTTGAAGCAAAAGCCTGCGCTAGATCTCATACTATAGATAATTTTAGATCAAAAGCTTGAAACTTGATACATAACTTAAAATGCCCATATTCTCATTTGTCAATGATTGCGAGCACATGATTGGCCAAGAACTCAGCCTTGCCCCTCGCAGAAATCCCAGACCTTCAGCCTCGCGGAAGACTCCAAACCTTGAATCACAATCACAACATGGCCAACGATGTCCGACCCCGACTACCAAAGCTCCTCGGACGCAGACAATGATCACGAAAATACGCGTCCCAATCGCTGGACAGGTCCGCCGACATCATGGCAGCATCTCACAGACGCAGAGCGCGGTTTGGCTGCCAGTTTAGACACGATTCGGAACGGGGATTTGAGCATTCATTTGTTCAATGCGCATGCGCTGAAGCGCCGCGCACGTGAACTAGAAGATCCAGAGGTATTTTTCATAGACTACCACTATCCTCCTCCCGTGCTGATACAGATTAGATTGGTAGCAAATCGCTCAACGACTTCCCCGGCATACCAGAAGAAGACCAGACCTTCAGACCTCCGAAAGGCTGGACGGCGTGGCCGTTGCCGCCAGAAGATGTGCCCCGGACAGGCGAACAGATTGGTCCGCCGAAACCTTTTGAGGAGTATACTTTCAAGGCGGAGGAATACGGTGCGCCTAGTCAGGAGTTGGAAGATGTGTTGATGGCCGTCACGTTGAAGTTTGCGAAGGAGAGGTTTGAGAGTCGGAAGGAAGCAGCGGAGGAGGCATACATCGATAAGAAGGAAGGGAAAGGAAAAGGCAAAGCAAAGGTCATTCCAGGCGATGAAATGGATAGTTCGGCCAGCGAATATCATGACTCGTCAATTGACGAAGATCCAATCGTCAAAAAGACATCCCAATCTGCACAGCCCGAGATACGCATAAGACCCGTGGTATCAGCAGATGATGAACGATCGCGAGACCTGCTACGTCCATCAATCCGACACACACTCTCCAGACTCGACGAAGTCCTCGTGGCACTCCACCACGCCCGCAAGACCTGCCACAGATACTCCCACTCCGAAGCCGGTACCACAGATGACGAATCCGTCGCCGATACCAATCATTCCGAGCAAGGACCAGACTCGCCCTCTAAACGCCCCGTAGGCCGGCCGAGAAAGTTCGCCGACCTACCTACCCGCTCGAAAGCAGATATCGATCCCGAGTCCCAAAAATTCGACCAAGCAGATCTCCTCCGCGCAAAGACTACACATCTTGGCCGTCCCAAAAAGGTGTATGAGCGTCTCGAAGGAGAAACACAAGAAGATTACCTAGTTCGTGTTGCACGGCTACAGAAGAAAACTCTCCCGGTATTCGCGCCCCCGGCTGAGGTCAAAGAGCCTAAATTTCCATATCCGAGTAGAGGACGTGGACGATCGAGGAGCGCACCTGCTAAACGGGCTACGTCTGAGGAGTTGAGGGAATCTAGAAGGAGGAAGTTGGAATTGAGGGATTGGAGCGAAGTGCTTGGGTTTGCGGCACTGGTGGGTTTTGAACCTAATGTTTTGGACAGAGCAGCGAAGAGATGTGCCTCGCTGTTTGGGGAGGGGATGGTGATGAGAAGTATGGCGGAGGTGCCGTTTGCGGAGAGAGAAGGCAAGGATGAGGTTGTGCGGTATGAGCCGGAACTCATACCTGATCTTGATGAGAACCTACTTGAGTTATCATCATCCGACGATGAATCTACCTCAGGTTCCGAGTTGGAGCCAGATATAAAGCCTGGTATCCGCACGAGTTCTGCGCCGTCGAGACAAGCAGTATTTTGTCCTATTGAGTTTTGTCCGAGGAGAGTGCAGGGTTTTCGGGATATGGCTGCTATGAAGAGACATCTTGAGAGAGGGCACAGGATACAGAAAGATGAGGTAGAGGATTATATCTTGCCTAGTGATGAGGAGATGGAGGGGGCGGTGCATGTTGATGGGTTTTTGAAACCGGTGAAAGGGTTTCGTGCTCCGAGAGGACGGTATAAGAAGAGGAAGGCGAGTGAGAGCGATGAGGATGATGGGATTGATGGTGATGAGGGGATGGCAGATAAAGAGCTCGACCCAAACAGAGGAGCAATGGGGCGTGGGAGCAGCAACAGCAGCTCTTCCTGATATCCTGACGAACGTAAACATCAACACCCAAGTACAAATGCCTGGCAATGAGCACCTTCCCAAGCAACAAGTCATCTTACCCTGGACATTATTGGTCGCAGTGGGCGTGTGTACCATGCCTGGTACGTTTGTAAATCAACGAAGTCTATTACAAAACCAGGCTACGTAGTAAGTTCTAGCTCATCGCTCAAATCCAACTCCTAGTTCCCTGTGCTTATCTCTTCAAGCGAAAGTACTTTGCAAGCCTATCTGGGTTATGGCAAGGTTCGCAGTCCTTGTGTGGATGGCCACACTCAGGGCAAGAAGGAACTATGTCGTCCATGGGAACAGGGCTTTGTTGGTCGTCTTTATCACATTCATGCTTCATTTTTGTTAGTCATCGTCGCTTTCACACACTGGATGTTTTGACTCACGCATAGCCATTTGCCTCTAGCCTCATTGTAGTAACCCTTCATCTTCCTCTCCTCCTTCTTGTCTTCTCTCTCGTCTTGTCTTTTCTTCGTCAATTGAGCCTTCTTGATGTTACGATTGTTCAGAACAATTGCAGCACGTGCTGCTCGTTGAGCTCGGTTGACCCAAGGGATTCGTCCTTGCTTGGCTGCTCTGCCGGAGAAATGGGTTCTGGTAGGGTAATCGGCCCTGAAATGGAATTCCCATCGACCCATTTCGCTCATGATTAGTGCCGAAATTCTGCTAGCAAGCTCCTCGGGCGTCTCCTGAACATTAGGTTGTGCTGCTCCGTCGGGGATGGGAAGATTCTCTTGTCTGTCCGGGGCTTGAGCGCGCACACATGACCCGTACGAAAGTATATCTTCTCTGGACCAGATACCCTCCAGACCGTTGGCCATAGACAAGAGTCGATCTTCCATTTCTATCTTTTCAAATTCCTCCGGGCCCTCTTCAGTGATTGGCAGAGCACCAAGGCCCAGATCTGAAAATCCGTCGGCTGATGCGAAGTCGTTCAGCCTTTTCGATGGCTCATTGTGTGTTTTGGTGGCTTTCACTGACTGCGTAGGATTCTCCCATGGTGTCATCTTTGATCCAAACATCGGTTTTATACCATCGATGCGGTAGACGAAGTTAATCTCAAATGGTACAATGGGTTGTGACATTTTGTGCTCTCTTATTCTAAGACGCTGCTTTGAAGATCTTGAAGATGATTTGAATTGGTGGATTGGTGGAGCAATTGGATGCACAGCGGTACTTACTTATATCTGCGAGCATACTTTGCTGGATGACATGTTTGACTCTGTACTGCGTGGCATACATGCAGAGTTGAACGCCATTCCAATGTCTCGTTTGGCAAGTGTTTGTCTATACTACTCATAGTTACTTCGCGGAGGGTCATAAATCGTGGTTGATGCTATGGCTTTCACTCTGGACCGAGATGCTGTCAATTTGTTTACTCAAAATCCATTCATTCTTACACCAGATCATCCCGAGGAAGTGCTACATCAAAATATCAAAGGTATGGTGAGCATTAAGGTATTGCACGGACCTGCCATCTCTGAGGAAGCCCCGAGCGACTCCAATGTCTAGTTTGGGACCGAAGGAAGCTACTAGGTTGGCTAATATGACCGAACCAGATGGTTCTGCTCTTTAAAGTGTGAAAGGTCTCTAGCAAGTGCGCCAGCTTCTTCATGGGTTTTGTTTCTTCGTGCGCTTTACGCGAAACGCAGTTCCCATGACTTCAGCCTGAACATAATACTCCAATTCAACCTCGCCTCAAATCCAGCACTCAGACGGAGAATTCCCCACAATTTTTGCGCACTGATGTCTTTGATAGTCCCAAGCCATCACCAAGGCTTCCATCCTCACAAAGATATGCCTCTTCTTCGTCGCCCTTCACTGTCTCCAAATCTCCATCGCAATAGGCAGATCAACCATGAGGACACACTACAACAAGCAACATCTCGAAGAAATTCTCAACTCATGGGATGTCACAGACAGCACAGAAGGTGTTCGAGTGTTCACAGATTACTACTCTGCTCAGACAAAACTCGAAGCATTTCAGAGCCTGCATGCCAGACACTTCATCTACCAATATATCCTTCACCAAGAAGATAATGGCATCGATCGACCAGTGGATCGTTGATGAAGCTCTGGAGGTCGCAAATCAGAGAGACAAGGGACGCAAATCGAGTGTGGCGTATGGAGGACGGTGGTGGGAAGTGCCCTTTGGATTTCCTTACAGGCATAGATTCAACTTGACGTCACTGGAGAAATTCGGCGTGGAGGAGCTGCGAGAGTTGGTTTGGAAAGTTCGTGATGGAGAGTCTGAGATGGTAGATAGTCCGAGGAACAGCGAGCAAAGCAATGTTTCTGTGTGAGCGATCAGGAAATGCATGTATCATAATCTCAACATCCAGTCTCAGTTCTTATTGGTCGTACTTAGGACATAGGTCTTGCGTCAACGCTGGTTTGGTCATCATGCTTATTTTCGTTCCTTCCTTCTATCACAACTAGTTGGCACGCTTAGAATTCTCTCCCAAAGTGCCTCATGATTCAATTTAGACTGCAGGGAATTTGGTCAAATATTTGGACAAATCCAAGAAGGCTGTGATTCAAATTCTCGGATCCGTCCGCCTAGTCACGCGTTTTGACTCCGTGGACAATCACAACATAGCGTTACCAATATGTAGGCCAATGGGCACAATTTTGTCTTCTTGTTAATATGCTTTCAAAACTAAATTCCTATTTTCAACACACACTTAGAGAAAGTTACATCTCGTACCCACTGCGATCACAACCTAGCTATCTTAACAATGCATCTCTTGACACTCTTCCTGCCCTTCTTTCTCTCTTGTTTCCCACGGTATGTCCTCGCTCTTCTGCGACCAGCGATAGCGATGGAAGGCGCTTTCAACGCCGTGTGGATTGATATCCCAGGTCGTATTGCACGCGTAAAATATCTTCCCACACAGCTCATATCTCATATTTCTGACAAATCCACAGTTCGAGAGTACCATGATTGTCCCTGGACTTCCCCCAAACAGCTCATCGAGCCAAGCCCTTCGATCAGTATGGGCTGGCATACAGGTAAAGGGCCCATCTGGCATTCTCCAAAATGTCCTAATAAATCAGAACACAGCTGTGAACAACACGGCTCCAAACTCTGTGGGTCGCATTTACGTTGCTCATAATGAAGTAGGTTAGGGGACCTAGACTCGAGTGCTGACCATTCACAGTGGTAATTTATCCCAGAATGGTGCTGCAAGTAACTGCTGCATGTCGTATCTGTCGTAGAAACTCATTGACTCTAGTCAGACCAAGCAAAGACCTGGTACCATTACGAGTAAGACGTAAGTATGGTCACAGGCCTCTGAGCTCAGCACCATTGATGAGTTCCCCGTTGATACACTCGCTCGATAGAACTTCTTGATGACACACTAACGTCGCATTTTCAATGTGAGTGATGCCCATATCTCGACAAACTCGAGCTCTACAGGAACTTTCTGGGGTAGTTGAAAAGTATAGCCACATCACCATATGATAGCTGTTTGACTTTTAATTGATATAGGAAACTCACAAACATGGGAGTACTACGACAATTGGCTTATCCAACCCGGTCATAGTGGTAATGCTACCGGAATAAAGCCCTCCGGCGGCGGTATCATGATCGATGGTAATTTCAATACGGCATACGGTACTAATACACACTTTTCGGCGGATGATTGTTTACTTGAAAGTACAGAGGAGAAACACTGACGCGAAAAACCAGAATCAGATGGTCGTCCACCGATGGTCCAGGTACAATCGCTCCTTCTCTTTCTACATGAGTCGATCTAATGCCTGCAGGCACTTTTGGCAATCCAAATACTAAAGCCAGCATCATGACACTTTGGAGTTGTCAAGTGGAAGAACGTCATCGTCGAGGCAGAGACGACTACAACCGCCTGGTGCACCTCGGTGTAAGTTCCATTCTCTCCATATTGATCATGGCCTTAGTTAACAAAGTATTGATAATTCAAACGGCAAGTGGTAGTTCAGTTGGTCGAGGTCCGATCCTGTTGTGACAGTCGAAAAAGAAAGAAACACCACAACCTGCTATTTCGCCAGCTTCACGTTCTTCGGCGAAAGTAACGAGATGTAGAGCCTGGAGCTTCGGGAGGCTCGAGGTGTACGATAATCCTGATTTGAGAATGTCCACGGCCCTGTAATTTGTAGTGATTTCATGAGCGGTGTGTAGTTTTAAGGGCAGCGTAAGCGTTAGAAAGGACTTCTGGGAGCTTTTAGAAAATGTGTTTGCCTTCGCTTCGCGAAGGGCGGGGTAAACAATACCCCGCTACCTGGTCTTGGCAACGACACTAGATATCGTTACACAAAACCTTGAAGTAGCAAGAGGTAACGGGGCAGCCATATTGAGGCCACTTATGGTCTCGTATTTGAATTTTGCGTTCTCTTCAAATAACAAATATTATTCCCGAAATACGCCCTGTTCAGCTGATCCGGTTCCATTCCGTGAATAAGGAGACAAACAAAGATCGCGATACACGGTAAGAGAGGTAGCTACTGAAAAAAACATCACTAGCTTCAGATTACGCTGAGCATCTTAGAAGATCTAAGCCAAGTGAATCATTGTCTTTCCGTCACCTGTTCAGACAGCGGCGAAGAACATTTTCGTCGAAGAAGAAGAATGAAAGCCGTGAATCATTCAAAATGAGTGGGGTGGTCCTCGAAATGACAGCGCAGCCATGGCGATAGCTGCAGAGCATTCGAAATGACCAAATACCGCGATTGGCCGCGAAGCTTGAGACTCGTTTTTCCACCGGTCTCACATACATTTAGAGGTAAGGACTTCATCGTCTTTGGACTGTTAGTGCCAACTTATTTTCATTCTCATCTCCGATATTCCGTGAAGAGCAATAACACAGACGTCCGAAACCAAACAACCTGAGCAAAATGAAAACGAAGCATCTTCTAGTAGTAGCTACGCTCGTTTATCTGAGCGTGGCAGAAACTCCGCCACCCGTTTCATTTTACGGGATAGATATTTATCCCCGAGCACCGATCACGAAGGTACAGCACTAGCTGAACTTCCATGAGTACTTAAACGCTACAGGCTAACAATGCATAATTCCAAAGTACACTTCTTATTCCTTCCGTTACGCCAGACGAAGACCCTCCTTCAGTTCAAGGTCTTCGATCAATGTGGCCTGGTCTCGTTCTGGAGCCTGTGTCTTGTTTGATCCAGAACGTACTTTCGAATCTAAACTTACCACCGAAGCCGACGATAGATAATGCGGTGAGTGTTCTGATTGACAGTAAATCTTGAAGCACGAGCATTTCTTTGTCTTCCTGAAGAGCTTTTGCTTGTCCGAAGTTGTATTATGATATGGTTGACGAGTCTGACCCCTTGTAACAGTGGTACTTCTTTCCTTACCGATGTTGCAAGTAAGTCGTGCTCTTTTACTCAGGCTGATTAGCTATAACTAACGGCGGAGATATTCCTGCTATGGATCTCGTTGACGAAAGAGTTCGATGTAAGTCTCCTGGCGATTGGTAACTGGAAGTTGCTGACGAGATGAGACTAGTATACCCCGGAGATCTACTCCAAATACGTATCAATGGAATCCTGAAACAAAAGACTGGTATCAGGACTGGCTGGTAGAGCCCGGAAAGCTGAGCCATGCCGGGGGTGTTGCGCACTTTGGTGGTGGACTGGTCGCCGACGGCCACTTCGACACTAAATACAGTGAGGCTGTCAAAACTGTTACTCACTCTGGACTGACAAGGTGGAAATAGCTGAGAATAAATGGCCTCCTGGAGTAAAGGTAAAGCCTTTCCACCCCTGAATCAACTCCTCACTAACCATCCAGGCAACCCTATCGATCGAGCTCCAAGATGGAGGAAAGTGGGACTTCGGTACCGTCGAATGGAGGAACATTATCATCGAAGCACAAACCACAGAGACAGATTGGTGTGCTAATATGTGAGTCGAACTCTGCTGGATAGGATTATTCTAGGCTGATGAGGTGACTGGACAGCCCCGAAGATAATAACAACTTCAGGATGCAAAGAACCAGGCCGATAGCCACCATCAACGGCAATACGAATTCGTCGACTTGTTATATTGCATACATCACATTTCTTGGTTTGAAGTAAGACCAGCAGGTATGTTAAAGTAGCCGAAAAATGATTTGCTGGATTGATTATTTTCGTGAATCGATGTTGACGCTAGAACTAGATCAGTCCAAGGCCTTGTTGGATGACTGTGGGCCGTCATTTGTTCGTCTGCTGCAAAATCCTTCATAGTAATTAAACTATTGAGCAATTCCTACGGGCTATAGACTCCTGTCAGTTCGCAGTGTTTCTGTGCTGTTCTGTATGTGTAGACTGCTGACCTTGTTGTGTGATCGTGTCAATCTATATTCGTTTTGGTGGGGTAGATCAAGCAAGTGGGAGTGATCTGGAACTCGGCATCATCACTTCACGATCATCATATCAAGCGCAACCCTGTGGCAATGCGTGTCTTGCATTTCTTGTTCTGTGATACAGTAGTCTTGCTTCTCGATAAAGGAAGATGTGAGTAGATTAGGGGCGAAGGTTCCTCGGGTTGCTTTCAAACTCGTCCGTCGCCGATGAGTGAAAAATGAAAGTCATTTCAGTTGCCAAATTGGTAAATCACAAGACCGATACACAGACCTTCCAATCAGCTCGGATAAAGCTCTTTGTTGCACTTCGCAGAATTCTCATCTCATCATTGCCAGCTTCAGTCTTAGACGACCGGTACCAATCTCTTCAATTCAACACATGAATGAGCTACGATTGACATACGGAGATAAGTGTGTCATACAGGTGCTTGGCTTTATGATTATGAAGTTGACATGTCGAGATATCTGAAGCAACGTAAGAGGATCAACATTTTGTCTTGGGTTTGAAAGTGGCAGGACAGGAACTCGGCCTGGGCGGTTCCACGTGACGAGGCGTTCACTCACCTATAGGTACATTGAATTTCTTCCATTCGGCCTGGAAACAAAAAAAGAGGCTGCCGGCCCGAGAGAGGCAATTCTAGCTTTTTAAATGGCAGTACTTCTCACTGCAGGACGGCATCGGGATCTTTAAACATGCTGAGAAGCGGGGAATGGCACAATAGTCATGCACATTTTTCTATCTGGACAGCCACTTCAGTCGATTTAAAATGCAATTCAGAACGCCTGTCCTAAGGCTTGGTGCTCAGGACCCTTCCGTAGCTACACGAAAAATGGGAGAGAAGTTCTGATTTACCATTGATGAAGTCCAGTAGCACGACAGCAAAATTGATTAATACAGTAGCCGAGTAGGGGAAAACATCTCGACTATCCGCTCCGTAAAAATACATAATAGAATCCGCAATCCATACGAATACAGAATTGCAGGTAAGGACACCCCTCTCACACGAACCCCTCATCAACCCCACCACCACCCCACCAAGCGAAAAAATGACAAGAGAAATTACAAGCAAAATCGATGGTACAAAAGAATTCTGCAAAAACTCAATTCGCAATTTCAGAATCCCAAGCCCAAGCCCCAGCCCCATGCCCTTCACTCACCTCATCTCCCCTCATGATCCTCACCCGCAAACCTCGCCCTCAACTTCCTTCCTTCCAAGCCTTCTACCCCACAAGCCAAGACCTGTCAGCATCTTCGCCTCTCCCTTCCCATCCCAAGCTCTCTCGCCTCTCACCAAGCAATCTGGCGCATCACGAAACCAAACTTTGCGTCACCCAAGAGTTCCCAAGAGACCCGACTAAGACGCACCAAGGGCGATCACTAAAGAACTGCCGCTCCCTAGTGCAGCACGATTGCTGGAGCGATGAAACCTTGCATGAGCGATGACTGCATAGGCTTTGCTGACGGAAATGTGGAATAGCGATCATATGGCTGTTGTGGTCTGACCGATTATTTGCTGATAGTTTTTGAACATGAAGATGCCTAGAATATCAGTCTACGGTGAAGAATGGTAGAGCGGTGCGATGCGTTATAGGGATATTGCGGGGAACCTTGTCTAAGGTTCAGATATGACACGCCACTTACCATTGATGGCTTGATGGCGATGGCTTGATTCGATTGAGATCGTGATCATGATTGCTGTGGTGATCGTGATGGTATTTCGATTTGTGCTATTCGTTGATGGATGGGAGAAACTCAAGGCTTGGAGTTAGTGGGGAGTGGATGAGGCGTTGATCCTGACGTATGCGGCCAGCCGTGTGGCTTTTGGTGGATGGAGGGGAAGCACGCCAGCCAAGACCGAGGCTTGGAGCAGAGCTGGAGAGCTCGAAGCTGGAGATGTGCGAATTTGCGAAACGCGGATGGAGCTGTGCTGACCGCGTAAGCAATTTCTCAATTCTTTATTATTAGTAAAAATCCTGTTGTTTCTGTATTAATTTTAATAGGTTTATCTTTAAGTAATGCTTAGAAACCAAAAGGTAAACAGGTATCAAATTGCATGGTAAAGAAAAGGGGCAAGTAAATATTTTCACAATATATTCATTATATGAACAACCATCCTCCACCCATTAACTATCACCCCCAATAAGTCCAGTCCAACTATTTTGTGAAAGTCGAGGTTCAAGTTCAAATCCAATTCCAGGTATCATGAAAAAGACCCATACATCAATGCCCTTCCCATTCGCGCAAGCGATCTCCATGCAATGCGCATCCTGCTAACCTGGTATAATATCGCTTCGATTCAAATCCCATCTCTTCCCTTCCATTTCCCTTTCAAATGTCAAATATGCGCGATTGTTCGCGAGGCGAGGAAGTCGACTAGACGGTCTCGCGCTCGGTCTTGGCCTTGCGCTCGCGTCCCTTGTCAGACCATGGGAAGTGTGCGACGGGAATGACGAAGAAGGAGTTGCTGTAAGAAAAGCAAGTCAGTACAGATTACAAGGTAGGAGGAAGACTTAGGGGGAAAAAAAATCGAAAAAGTGACATACCTGTCATCCGCAATACCAGCCAAGGCATTGTACCACGCCAAAAATGCTGCAAATAGACCGAAGTATCCACCGGCCTTGATCAATCCGGTGTTGTTGTTACCCTCGGAATCAGAGTACAAGTGTCCGAGGAACAAGAACAGGAATGCCAAGTCCAAAGTGAAGAACAGCATGAAGAATGCAACGGTCGAGCGGAGCGTGCAAATTAAGAGGAGGGTAGTGAAGATGAACCAGCCGGCGAGGAAATATCCAAAGGCGTTGTTGAAAGCGTTGACACCATTGCCGGTGGGATCACCAGCTGCATCTGTGACTGCATAGGCATCGACGATTTCGAATCCACCTGGAGTGAGGACGATTGCGAGAGAGAGCCAGAATCCACCATATGAGGAGAGAGCGGTGGCACCAAAGGTGTTGCCGACTGCCATTTCCCTGAGAGGAATGTTAGTTTCTACTTACTTCATACTGGTGGAGAAAATACATACCACATTCCAGCGAGCAATTGAACCAGTCCTCCGTAGCCGAAAGCAAGCGCAACAACAATATTGGGCTCGTGAACGCCGCGAACTCCAATGTTGATCAGAGACAGGACGAATGTGGTCAGGGCGAAAGCACTCAATCCCAAAGGAGCAGGGTTGGCGAACTTGCGCTCAGTGGTTGGCTTGTAGAGACCGGGTTGGAACTCTCCACCGAAAGCTGGGAAGCGCGCACTCTCGCCAGTGTTCATGTGAGCGAGGGGGTTTCCTCCATAATCATAGCGACGCTGGGCGGGGTTTGTAGCTCCATTGGTGGCTCCATTGACTGGAGCATGGTCGAGAGTCGCGGAATTCCCATTCCCATTGTGGTACTCCTTGTTGAGAGCTGGGTCTGCTGTTGCTGTGGTTACCATTGTGAATATCGGTGGTCTTTGCTTTGCTATACTATTCTTATAGTCCTGCTATGAAGGTATATCGAGTGTCGTCGAAGGCAGAAAGGGCGTTATAAGAAAAGAGCAAAAGCGCTGCTCTGACGGTGGGGAGGGGGGATATATAGCACTTGCTGGCTCCGGATGATGGGGTAGAGTAGCTTGTTCATGCAGTCTGGGGTGAGGTCAATTGAACCAGGGTAAGGTAAGGTACTGAACTAATGACTGCTCTGGGACGATGACTAGCGCGTCGTGAAGTCCAATAGGGAAAATGAGATCCATTGTTTGCTCCACTGATACGGCAAAACAATGGTCAGCATCTCCCAAAGCACGGCCGGATAACTTCAGACCAACAGCCGAAGCTGGAGCAGAATGAAGATCCTTCCATGAGTCCGTTGACCACTCAAATTCCTACCAGGGGCATTGGGCCTGTTATTTGCACGTAAGTGCGATTTTACCTGGTCTAGCCGTGGTTAGTCGACCATCACATACCCCTGCAAGGGCCTCGCTCGATCAAAACTTATGGGGCATGGGGTAAAGCGAGAGACGGCGGCAAGCTGTGATAATTTCAATTTCCGCGTGCGGCCCTCCCATCTGTCCTGCCGAACGGCTGTTGTTCTGTCGGTTGAGAAAACTTGAAAATCAGACGATGTTGAGAGATTCCAGTGCTCCTCGGGAAGTCGGTACACAAAAAGGTTGAGGCGTAAAAAGCCAAGTGATTTGATCCCCGGGACTCGCGAGCCAAGCTGAACTGACATCAACAATCCATGGCGGGCGAAGAGAAGAGTTCTTCAGCGTCTCTGGGCGAAGCATCGTTACTGTAGCACTATCGCACACCGTAATCTATATCGTGAGATTTCCTGATTGAGCACGACGAGCATATCCTTACCCATACACATTGACTGCGAGGATGACTGGTTGTGACTGGCCATCTGGTTAATTGTTGAGGGAGAACAGGACCCATCCTCGCCATGCCAGATTCCTCGAGGGGACCAGGAGCGTAAACGAGGTGTGGAGAGATGTTCATCTCATTGGAGAGGATCGGGGCTCCGGGGTCTTTGTGGATGTTGTTCCAAAATTCCATGCGGACATGAACCTCACTTCGATGACGAGAAGAGATCCTCGGGTCTGGTTAGAAATTCTTACGCTAAGCCGAAAGGGGTACTATTTGGCTCGGACTATCATACTTTTATCTTAGCGAGCCAATGAGATGATAGTCGGTATCAAAATAAAGTAAAGACCGACTTCTCCTTTCCACGCCAGAGCTCACCAACAGCGGCACTCCCACGGGCTACTGCATCTCATCCTGGGCTTACGGAATCATCAACAATATAAGCAGGTGATGAGCTAAAATTGTTCAGTCGGCGACGATTTGAGATGTAGTCGAATTGTATTTACGGGCCGAAATATCCTCTGCTGTGTGCAGGAGCTCGAAACGCCAGCATTCCGGATACCGCACCCGGAACTTGAACATATCCAACACTGTCTCTCCTTTCTGCAAAATTTTGTCTTCACAATATCATTCTCAGCTCGACAAAGCCTTCAAAACCGAGCTCATATAGCACGTTACAAATCTCAGCTGTCACCAGGTATTCCAGTGAAGTCATCGTCTCTCTTGGCTACAAAACGCCCCAATGCTTAGCCATCCTCACCTCCCTGCGGATAAACTCCCCTGCTCATCGAATCCCAGCACCAAACCACACATGGCTGAACTTTGGCAACGCCTTTCCCCACATTGTCTGGCCGACACCCAATGGGATACCTGTAGGTTGAAGCATGCTTAAAGTATTCTGAGACTGCGATGTGCTACAGAACCAGACCTTGGTAAGAGGCAGCGAGGATGAAATGAAATGGAAAAGAAAGCGTATTGTGGATATATTATTCGCGCTTTGGAGAGGAAACGCTGGTGTTGCAGCCTGCAGGGACGTTTGTGACAGCTTGTTACAGGGCTTCATTCGAAAGCGCATTCAGCATTTGGGGGCGCATCGCGGCATCAGCGCATCAGTCGAGCGACAACCTCTCAAGCTTCCCCTCACGATGGCGATTCTTCTCCATATAATGAGCGCTCTCTTGCCCATATTACCACGCTCTGGGCATCAGCACGCATTCATCGCCTGACAACTTCACAACCAAACACTCCCCTCAGACCTCAACACCAAGAAATTCCAGCATCATCGTCGATGAATCAGCCCACAACGTGGCCATCGACCACACCTCACCATGCCTGTACACGATCCCGTCTTGGGTGCAGCTGCAATGAACAAGGCTTCTGCTTGGCACTTTACACCTCTGCCGTTCTTACCGAGGAGAAAGGAACATCAAACGTTGTGTCGTGGCATCATCATCGCAACCGCAATGTGAAAACAAAAACAGTGAGAATCAAAATCACCGCAAAAGAACCAAATCATGATGATATCGTGGAGTTGTGGGGAAGAGGCGGGGTCTGGGGATTGCATTTGTGTGAGACTCTGATTGTTTGGCCTGAAATCGGAAGAGCATGTCACGATCAGGAGATCGCACGCTACGGCAGTCGAATATGTCTAGGCGGCATAAAAAATCAGTAAGATCAGATGTACGTACGCAACACTTTCTTTCCCTTCAACAGTCCCCATTCCAATTGCCCTACCAAGGTATTCGCATTCCAGCTTCGGAGCCGTTTCGCAACCTACGAAATAGGCTTTGCCTCACTACGGATGACGCGGAATCATCCATCCGCTGTCACTTTTACACTTTTTAATCGCTGCCAGGAACGCCTGGATGCGTCTCACCAAAGCAGCTGACCAAACTAGAATAAGCCCGGAATTCTCGGGCTTCACTATTTGTCCCATCATTCCAGTTCCCGCGGGCGATGACACCGCTTTATGGCACAGGGACCTGAAAGTACAATATTGTGATAACTCGAAACCCAATATTCTGCTCATCCTGTACCATCCCCGTCACTTTGCAGTCCTCACAACTTGTAGATCTAAAATCCGAACCCCTTTTGTCAACTTCCGCTTCCTCGCATCCATTCCCCTGGGAAACCGAGACAGGAAGTACGGACTAGCCTGATAGCCCTTCCCTCAAACCAAACGAGATCCAAATGCCCACTCATAGTATCTGGAACTGAGAAATGATGGGCATCGGGATCATCAAATCAAATTTCCATACACAAAGTCGCTCTGCAACGCCAAGTTATCAGCCTCCGCATGTCATTACGCCACCAGCTGTCAAACCGTACGATCTGATTTCTAACACGCCATTTCTGCTCCACATCCTAAAATCCGGAGAAATGGAACACTTCGCTTACTTCCACGCTAGTGAGATCTTAATGTCTTTCGGCTGAATGGAAAGAAAGAAAGGAGATCCCTAGGTAGATAGCGACTGATAATGAGGAGATCTGGACTGAGAACGAGGACGGGAGCAGTGCATGGACCGAATCCCGGACTCGGGAAGACACATAATTCTATGACAGTATGGCAAATAGAGGGCGTCTTTGCTGATTCCTCAGGGGACAAAAGTCAGCGGGCGCGGAGTTTGCGGAGAACAGCAACGTGTGCAAGAGAGAAGAACAAATCACGTGATATGTATCAGCTTCCTATGCGGCAGGTGAAGCGTAATATATCGTCGCAGGCATACTCAAAGTGTCTTTAAAATATCTATTTTCGATCAATGTTTCTTGATCCTAAGTCTGGCCCCTTGCCTGTTCAATCTATTCCTGCCTGCCCTGCCTCACCCTCAACGCAGCACTCACACTGCCCAAATCCTAAACAATTCAAATATCATACATAAGTACGCGCCTCTATCATGCATATCACCTAGCACCATTCATCAATTGACCCTCCCACGCAAGCATCTCTTCGCATCAAGCCTCAAAGCTTACTCGTCCCGGCTAAATACCACTTACCTAGGTATGCATCCGAACCTCCCATTCAACCAGCTGCGCCAAGTAAACCCAATTTATCGAAAGGATTCGTCGAGAAACGCCAAAGGCTTGTATCTCCGCAATTTTCATTTGTGGGAAAGCTTGCTTTTGGCGCGAGCTAAGTGTGAAAGTAGGGGGCCTATTTATCCAGAGTGTGGCTGCTTGAAACGAGATGGTGACGCTCTTGATGCTTGCTTTTGGTTGTCGGAGGGGAGATTGGAAGTGTGAACGCCACTGGCTTGCAGGTATATAGAAATATTGACTTTACAGATAGGAAAAGGGACTAGAGACGGAACTACAGAGCCAAACTTGATCTGAATACTTTCTTCGATGAGGAAGAAGCATTGAGCCCCCGTGGCATGCTGTCGCTGGAAGTAAGATCTTACCTTTAGATCCCTACTTTGGCTAGCTGAGCGAAACAACAAGTGTGACTACGGGTGGATGGAAAACATTGAAACAATGAATTTCTTCTGGAACAAACCAACACTAGTTACATACGCTTCGAGATCGAGATCGAGATCGCGAAGAGCGCCTTCAAGGATAGCGCACCATTTTGGGGATACTTGTTCGTACCGAAACATAGTGCTCCAACGCGCAAATACGCAGTGTGCGCATTTTTCGTCACGTCTCGCTACACAATCCGAACTACGAGTCAATACCTTCTCTCTTTCCCTCTCCTACTAATCATCTTCAACTGCTGCAAAAATATCCGAAACCCTTCCATCAAGCCATCTCCATCTCAATGCCGATTTCGGAGCTGCAGCTCTTTCAATTGCACTACTAAAGTCGCGTTAGAGTCCTCATGACTTGTCATGAGGCTGATCATCGCTCTGAAATACGCGTACTGAATTCCAAGTTATACTCGTAGCGCCGGGTAGGGGATGATCACGATGATCTTTAGTTCCGTCCTCAAACGATGGGATCATTGGGACGCTGAAAGCACGATCATAAATTTGGCAATTGATTTTCATTCAGAACTTCAGTATTGATTCTTTACACAAGTTCTTGCCTTGATTGATGCATCCACTTCAAACAAGAAGATGTTGTTTGAGTCTGCGAGAGGGGATTTTCCCCTCAAGAAGTTGATATCACTTCCATAGTTGATCTTCAAGTTTGGCACATACAGCTGCGGGATATATATTCTTACTGGCAGGCTCAAGGGAAATTAGGAAAATGCCGAACAAGGATGATTTTAGTCCAGCAGGAGTCGTCCGCAAAGACATGTCGTGTCGCAGTCTTTTCCCGACCTTTGCGGGAAATAAAAACGGGAAATGCTTTTCGCTGATGTGTTTCTATCCAAGGATAGTTTAATCTATGGTTTTCAATTTCTGTAGTTATGCTTGTTGTTTTTGTCGATTGTGTTGATGCTGCCAATCTCGATGAGATTGCGTTCTTTTTCAGAAGTGCAAGGAAGAAGAATAGTGAATTTGGTTGACATAGATGCTCTCTTTACTCTATATTATGCGAAGGGGGAGAGATACTGGGTGACTAGATCCGGCAGACAAGTTCATCGCCAGTAGATGGGTAGACGGATTCGTACCTATGTCCCTCTGCCGTTTGTCAGCGAAGTGCATAAGAGAGATTATATACATTTCAAACTATTCACCGTAACGGTGTATCCTCAGACAAACTTATCAAAAATATGCTAGTTGCTTCCTATCTAAAGCTTTCACCTGCATGTTCACAAATCTCTTGATGTTCCTGACGATCTGTTTGCGCGGTGCTCTGTCAGTTGCAGGTACTGCAGCAACCATGTGACATGGCTGACTCCTCCTGCGTCCGTGATCAGTATCAAGTGTCAGAATATGATTAGTCGGAAGATACGAAGTGGTCTCATGAATGGTAATGGGAATCAATGGGAATGGCTGATAATGTTGACGCCCACAAGTCGACTCTTCAATGTCAAAGGAGGGATTGCCGTATGATGCCTCATCCAGGCGATCTTTCCGTTTGATTCTTATCTGGAGATACACCATCCAGTCTACCTCCGTCTATTATTTACATTCATAGTGACCAGAAGGTATCCGCCTCCCAGTCTTCATCTCTCAGACGGCTTCCTGTTCTGGGTGCTCACCTCCAGCCTTCCACCCACGCCTTTTTAGCTGAGTGTCGAAAGTCAACACCCAAGTGACCAGCGCCTCATCCAACCACCTCTTCTTCACTCAACAGATCCATGATTGTCAATTCCCATCACATCCTTCATTTACTCTTCTCCGGCCCCTCGAAGATCATCTGCGCACTATGACAGGTCGTAGTGGTCCCCGCTGTATTCCACGTCGGCTTAGAAAACTTCCTCTTGAAGTTTTGACCGCCTGCTAAGACTGGACCACTATGGCAAGTTATCAGCATGAATCCTACTCTGAATTTGAAAGAAGGGGAAAGTGTGTGGATCTAGGACTTACTCTTCACACCACTTCGACTCGGTGGTATTTGCTTCCACCAGGATATTCCTCCATTCCACAGCCCCGAAATTCCATTTGCCGCGTTCTTGCAGCTCGATTGTCATAAGTGTGCTAGTGAATGGGTTGTCCTGGAGTGCAGCTGTTTGACAGACAGGTTTGTCAGCCATGATTTGCCTTCCATACCCCGGACCCCGCCACATTCACTTCCGCGCGATTTATGAAGTCCAAGAAAGCTTCTACATAGGTATTTCTGAAAATGAAGGAGTGACTAACCGTCACCCCTAGGATCAAAGGTGAATCCGCCACCGTATGGCGCCGCATCATCAGCTCTTCCCGTGCCAGCACGGTTTGGAGTCACTAGGTAGTTGTCGTACCATTTCCCGCTCGGAACGTCGAGAGCAAAAATGTTGGTCAATGAGTCGCCGGGATGGACTAACAACCTTTAGTCTCATGCCCGAGTTCTTTCGTGTTTCCACTGTGACTCTTTTCTTTCGAGCCTAATTGGGGTGGAGAAGCGGTGTTATTGTACTCACCTCTCATCTGTGGTGTGAGCTCCTTTGCGGGACTAGATTCAAGGGCTCAATATCAGACAACTCCTTTAGATCACATTTCTGAATGGACTGATAAAGGGAAGCGGGGGAGGCCCACTTACCTACAACACGAGAATGGCAAGAGATACCACTCTCCCACCTCCCTGCCTTGGTTCGTAACCACATTTTGGAAGACGCCATCATTCTCTACTGGTTGGAGACCAGGCCAGAAAGCTTGGATATTGTCCTCCAAGCTGGTGTCTGGCGAAGGTGAAGGGATGATGAGTGTGCTTTCGAACTGATTGTATTAGCTTTTGCCTGATGTCTTTTGGATGGACTGGACGAGTGACATGAAGTGGGGTAAAATATGCTGGCATGTGATGGAATGAGAGATTATTGGGTGGATGGGCAAGAGCAAAAAGCGGGCAGACAGGAGAGTGGGACGAACTCGTAAGATCGAAGCATTGTTTCCTGCTCCTAGCCAGACGCCGTAGAAGGCGAGGTTCTCGATCGCTGCTAATGTGGTGCCTAGCCTGAAGCTGAGGAAAAAGCCCATGAGAGGGATGCGGAACCTCAACAACATCTCTTCCTGAGACTTAAACTCAATAGAGCAAGAAAAATAGATTGTGCTTGCTGTTGGGCTTGGTGATTCTGTTACAAGAGTCCGTGTTCGAAATCGTGGTAACGACTGTGTTTGGGAAAGAGGTTCAAAATCCTGAAAATAAGTTTGGGGAAAACTGGAATGGTGGTAGTTGAAATATATTATATAGCGCTAGAATTACAATGGTAAATTGGGACTGTGATCTTCTTCGATTTTGCTATTGTTTCTTGAGTCGAAGCATGCTTGCGCCTTCGTATTGTCATGTTGACAATAAGAGCTCGCTTACAGGCGGGGCGATGGGAGAGAATGGAACTTGATTTTTCTAGCTGTCGGCGGTTGCTGGGCTCTTCAATGCATACTAGCAATTNATTAGCTTAGTGAATGTATTAAAAAAATGCAATGTTCAACATCTCAGGGTTGTGTTATTGTGTTATTGGGTGGTTAGTGAGCGGCCTCGTGCTCCTAGCTCATAGCCGAATTAGTAATTGTTCGCGTGCCTATCGATATACTTTCGGTATGGGGGAATTCCTTCCTCTGGATTAATCATCGTCGTTCTCACGGATAATATTATTACGATCATTACGATTATGACTATGTTGATGTCGTGACTAGACCACTCGGAGGCCAGGCTGTGACTTCCATGATAAGATAACTGCGAACGACCCAAGAGATGTTTCTGCCGACATGTCAATGAAACGTTTCCTTTTATTTGCAAAGAGTGATCCTCGCAGATCTGTGCTGAACTGCAGAGGTTGAGAGAAAATGATGAGAGTCTTACTCTACTATAATCGCTGAGACTCTCAACCTGACTGTGATACTTGTTCAACTTAATCTTCGTGAGGAGTATCAGGAAAGTAACATGACGGAGGTGATAAAGCGAGGCGGCGTGGTAACAATGATAAAATCTTCCGAGAAGTCCACTGATGGCGATACTGTACTGGAAAGTTCACTACGCCGTATTGGACAAAGAATTAGGTGTACATAGCAAGTATAATCAAAAACCTTGTGATCAAATATATTCCTCAGATGATATGCTAGATTAGATCGCTTGAATTTCCACAGCCACATTTCAGGCCTTTCGGACAAACCCCACAGGGCAGCAAAAGCCTAAAGTTTAGCGACCCCAGCCTGAAACCACCTCTCCCAAAACCACACGACTCGCGAGTCGGACGATTCCGGGCCGAGATTGTACCACGTGACAGGCCAACCTCGAATTTTTCGCTCACGTGGAAAGCCATTGTTTGGTTCTCCATCTCCTGCCCAAATTCCATCCCCCCTTATCAAACGCACTGGGGAATGGACGTCGCAAGCCTCTTCGCAAATGTAGGGGCCAGTGCTACGGGCTCCATCATCTCAAAGATCACTTGCTACCCGCTCGATACCATCGCGGTGCAATATCAAACAAGCACACGCCGACCTCGTATGTACATCTGAGGCGCGGGGCCGGGCTCGCTACTGGTCCCGTGCTCGATCTTCCTCTCCATAGGCCATACTATATATACAGACACATACTGACTTTCTGATTCAGTGCTATCCGTTCCATTACGAGCATATTACCGCGGCATCGGCGTTACCATCTTGACCGTGACACCAGCCACAGCAGTCTACCTCACCACCCGAGAAGCCACTCAGATCGCACTCCTCCCCCACCTCGGCGACAGTTCTCTCAACGATGCCCTCTCAGGATGCATCGCCGAGCTCGCCGGCAGCGTCCTCTTCACTCCCATGGAAGTCCTGAAAGCGCGTCTCCAGATCTCCCGCTCAGGTCGTGAAGGCAAGCTTCTCTATCAGCTCCGCAACATCGCTGCCAAAGAAGGCTTTCGCGGGTTCTACCGAGGCTATGTCATGGGTATTGCCAGTTACATCCCGTTCAACATCCTCTGGTGGACGACGTATGGGAATGTGCGTCGTGGAATGCCGGATCGGAGTGTACAGACGCAGATTGCTTGTGGAGCAGGCGTAGCGGCTGCGACGTCTGCGGCGTTTATTCATCCTTTGGAGTTGGTGAAGACGAGGTATCAGGTTGCGACGAGCGATACTGTTGCTGCGGCTGGTGTTGTGACTGGAACGAGGAACTCAGATCGTGAGGGGTTGAGACAGGTGGTTAGGAATGTGATGGGGGAGAGTGGACCGAAGGGTTTCTATGCGGGGTTCTTGCCGACGCTTATGAGGAGTGTGCCGAGTGCGATTATTATGATGAGTGTTTTCGAGCATTTGAAAGCGAAGAGGAAGGATCCCGGTCAGGAGTCTGCGCTGTGAATTTTAGACTAGATGGATGCATGGTCTGCGGGATTGCTAGATTTGGCTCTTGCCCTCGGGGGGTTATCGGATGTTCATTCGACTCAGTCGAGTCATTTGCACTGCTCAGATCACTGATAGAATGTACAATAGGCATTTCCATCTTCCAAAGTTGTTGTGTTTATGTTTGTTCTGATGTTTGGTTTCACGTCGGTATCAAACACTTGCATCCAGAGGCGATGGCCACTTCATTTCGTATTGGAACAGTCTTTCAGTTTCCGAAAATTATGATCATCTTTGATGCTTCTATGAAGATGATCTGCTGACAGAGAAATAGGCGAATAGCCGAAGAAGAATGCATCAGGAAAGTCGACGCAGGAAGACATCCGAAGCAAGGTACCCATCAACCTACCCTATTGGTCTCCGTCCTTGTCCCGAAAGCACCGCAGATCTACCAGAACACATCAACATCCCCATCAGCGCCACACATATTTCCCTCGTCTATCTCACAAAAACGCCTTCTCCGCCTCACCCACGCCCTCACCCTCACCCTCATCCTCCCCAAGCCGTTCTCTCTTCGCCTTCCTCTCTTCGCCTTCCTCTCCCCAACCAACCACTCCACCAACATCTCCGGACAAACCACCTTATCACTCAACTCCTCAAGTAACCTGCTATCCTCCACCTCACACATTATCTTCCGGATCTTAGTAGACGAAATACCATTACTCGCACTTGTATCCGACGCGCGAAAATGGATCACTGGCTTGCCCGGAACAGTTAGAGCCCTACAACTCCAAAGTCGTCCAATCCCCTCTTCCCTCCTCATATTTTTGAAATCAATCGGTCCACGCTTCCACTCTGTACAGCCGGGGAGGTTGGACGGGCGACTGACATTAGCATATTCTCGTACCTCAATATGAAAACGAGATTGAGATTGAGGTTGAGAATGAGATTGAGCTGTAGCTAAGTCTTGAGAGGGAGGCGGTTCGAGATGAGTTGAGGAAGGAGAAACAGAAGGAGAAAAAGAAGAGAAGGAGTGTAGAAATCAACAGGCCTCCTCGCATTCATGATAAAGAATTCATCAACGGGTCCCCATTCTATCAGTTCGCCTGGCTTTTCGTGCGGGGAGCTGTGAATGGAGAGTTTGTCGCCGCCGAGGAAGCCGCTTAGTGTTGCTGGGATAGAGATGCTTTGCGGGGAGGAAGTGATGAGGTCTGTGACGATGCGGAGGAAAGCGATGTGGCTTGTCATGGATCCGGTTATGATTTTGAGGAAGCCGGTTGCTAGTAAGGGTGCGAGAAGGGGGTGGCTGGCGAAGAGTTTACTATGAGGAGTAGCAGAACGTCAGCTTGTATCGTTTTCTTAGGTCTTGAGATCGGATTGCAAAACGGGGAAGTAAGCACTCACTACCTAAACTCCTGCCCAATCACGAAAACATTATGTTTCTTATCCCTTCCACCAACCACCGTTTCTAGATCAGCGAATGTGAAGAGGCATGTGATGTCTAAATCGACTCGATGGTCGTAGAAGTAGAGGATTGTGGCGAGGTGCCCTGCATGGGGTGGGTTGAAGGAGCCGGGGTAGAGGAGGAGGTTGTTGGGACCGGTGGGGTTGAGGGGGATGGGTGTGGATGCTGGGGAGGAGGGAAGAGTGAAGAGGGAGAAAGGGTCGGCGGGGCTGTTCAACTCGTTGAGAGCCTTTTGGATGTAGTAGTCGAGGGTGTTGGGACCTTGTGACTGACGCGAGGGCTCTGAACCTGAAGTCGAAGCCATGATGGCTGTCGTGGTCCAGGTAGAGATCTTTTTGGATGGTGCAGAGAAGCGTTCGTGGACCGGCAGTTAGATCCGCGAGATGTTGTTGACAAGTTGTTGAGTTTGAAATCGAACAGGTCAGGGAAGGGGCTGATATTTAACTTGACTAAGTCAGTCCGGAGCAGAGCTATCGTATCACTCTATAGTTACATTCACAGATTTTGGTTCCATTCACATTTTAGGTACGCGCCATTCGTGCTGGAAGTGACAAAGTCAACAGCTTAGCGAGATACCATCGTGATGAGTGAGTTGGTTACCAGAACAACAACGAGAAACCAGCATGCGACCTTCAATAGAGGATGAAGTATTTATTGTTTGATGAGAGCAGAAGACTCAAGCCGTTGTTTTGTAAACGAAATCAATACGATTGATAGACGCACCTGTCCTGGGGGTGAATTCGCCAGAAGATCATCTGAGAAAGCATTACTTCATTGAATGATCTACGGTCTATCCTGCATATAAATCCCATGCAAGCATCTGTATCCCCATCACCGATCTATTTACCCCCATATCCCCCCACTGACCTCCCAACCCCTCAAATCGGTTCATCTCTCGGCTCGATCATAACCTCATTAACAGCCACATGTTCCGGTTGCCTCAACGCATAAACAATCGCGCCCGCCACGTCCTCCGCATCCAACACCTTCGCCCCAGACGGCTCCCCATATTTCTTCAAGGCCTCCTGATCACTCGACAAACCTAGCAAATCCGTCGCCACATTGCCCGGCTGCACACTCGTAACCCTCAATCCCGACCCCGCAGTCTCCACACGGAGAGCCTGTAGTGTAGCTTCCACGAAAAACTTACTAGCAGAGTAGACGCCCAGTCCAGGGAAGACCTTACGGCCTGCATCAGAGGAGATCGCGACGATATGGCCTTTGCCACGTGAGAGCATCCCGGGTACGGTGGAGGAGAGACAGTGCAAGAGACCTTTGCAATTTACGTCGACGGTCTTCTCCCAATCGTCGGTATGGCAGTTAGCCATCATGGTGAAATACATGACGCCCGCACACGAAACCAGGATATCGACTGGCCCGAGCTCTTCCTCTGCAGTGCGAATCAGAGACTCGACTTGTGATTTCTGCGTCACGTCCGTTGCGTGCACGAGAACTTTACCGCCGTAGACGGAGAGTTTCTTCTTTAGTGAGGTGAGAGCATCGGTTCGACGGGCGGCGAGGACGACGTGTGCACCTTCGCGGGCTAGAGCGGTGGCTGTTGCGGCGCCGATTCCTGATGATGCGCCTGTGATGACGGCGACCATACCACTCAGTGGGCTTTTCTTTGCAAGTTTGGCGCCGAAGCCATTAGCCTCGTTGAGGCGTATGGGAGGGCGTGGGAGCCATCCTCGAGCATACCAGTGACGAGCGTAGGTCTCGACGAGCTTGACGTCGATGCTTGGGCGTGGAAGGCTGGCTAAAGCGGGCTTGGTGGCTTCGTCGTTGAGAATTGTAATGTCTCGTAGGAACTCGACGCTGGGCATTCCGCCGCGGAGAATATCAGCTGTGAAGGCCCCGGCTCCTCGCTTCAAGGATCCGCGCTTTTCAGTCCAGAGTGACACCCAGTCTTTCCATTCGAGAGGCTTGGTGGGGAAGCCGAGCTTGCTGAGGTCGTCGAAAAGAGATTGGGTGTCAACGGGATTGGCATCGCCGAGATGGAAGACGGAGTTCTTGGATGTAGTATCGTTTGCGAGTGTGACGATGGACTTGCTGACGAAGTCAACTGGCGTCATCTCGGCTCGCCATCCTGCGATATTCGGGGAGTAGCCGATATGGAGTGACTCGACAAGCAGGGCAGTGAAAAGATCATAGGTATTGGTAGATCCAGAAGTACTATGGCCACTGATTGTTCCAGCCCGCAGAATTCGGATAGGCATGCCCCGAACGCCAGCTTCATAGACCAATCGCTCGGCCACCCACTTTGTTTGACCATAGCCATCAACCAACTTATCCGGGACATCTTCAACGTCTATCATAGCACTTTCAGGCCATGGTGTGGTGGATGGTGGCAGTACTCCGTTGGTAGACACATATTGAAGTGTTGCACCACTTTCGCTTGCCAGACGCAAGATCTCTCTTGTCCCGCCGACATTAGCATCACGCAGCGCAGCATACGGGTAAACCAGATTGACTGTAGCTCCAGCATGCACGATGACCTTTACACTTGACACAAGCTCCTTGTAGTGATCGGGAGCCAGACCAAGTTTCTTGTGTGACAAGTTACCTGGGAGGACATCAATCCGGTCGAGAATCGTGTCTTGCCAGATGCCCATATCAAGCAGGTTCTTACGAATCCGAGCAACGCCAGCAGGAGCATCTTCGTCTTCGGGGCTGTTAAACCGGACCAGACAAACGATTCGTGCGGATGTTGATTCGAGGAGATCACACAGGAGGAAGGCACCCAGGTATCCTGTTGCACCAGTCAAGAGGACCGTATCGTCTGAGTCGAGAGCACTGAGAGCACGCATTGGCGTGCCAGCAGATTTGATATCTTCATCGAGGGTAGCATCTGCGCGTAAAACAGCAGGCAAGTCTGCCTGGACTGCCGCAGTGTGGCCATCTCTGATGCCTCTAACCACTTCCAAGTGACCTTCCAACGTTGGGTTGACCACAAGTCTTGAGACTGGAACGGAGACACCGAAAGTTCTTGACATTCGAGTGGCCAGATCGGCGAGTGTGAGGGAGTGTCCTCCGAGGTCGAAGAAAGTGTGTTCTTTCGTGACAGAGCTGAAGGGGACGCTGAGGGATGTAGCCCATATTTCTGCGACAGCTTCGATACTGATACTGCTGTCGCGCTCAGTTTTGGTATGGTTGAACATGGTTGAGATGGAAAGGCCGGGAGGAGGCAGGCGTTTGAGGTCTGCTTTCCCAGAGACTCTGTTTGTTGGGAGTTCGTCAAGTTCGACCCACTAGAGGTAAGCCGGTGTCAGTATAATTATTCCTTATAGTACTTCCTATTTAAACGAGAAAAGAGGTGTTCAGTGTAAAAAGCAAGAGCTCGCTTTCCGAATTTGTCAGTAAGGCAACAAAGAGGAAATAGCTTACCAGTGCAGGAATCATGTATTGTGCCAAAGATGTTGACAGAGCTCTCCGAGCCGCAAGACTGTAACCAGCTTCGTCAATAATTGGAACCGGACGATCACCTGCCACATAGTATCAGCAATTGCTTTTTATGAGCACATGTCTTGGCAGCTTCTCTTGTGGAGGCTGTGGGGGCAGAAGTCGTCCACCCCGGAGTCGATGGCGGGGGCGCTGGCTTCAAACTAGAGTAGAGCATACCTGGATCCTCTTTGTCACGCACAATATAGGCCACTAGCTGTCTATCAAGTCCCTCTCCATGAGCAATCACAGCACATTGCTTGACAGCCAGAAGCTCTATGATGGCATTCTCGACCTTTCCAGGCACAACAGAATAACCCCGAATCTTCATCATAGCTCCAACACGGCCAGTAATCTCGAGAATGCCCGAAGGAAGCATGCGTGCCAGATCTCCAGTTCTGTACATGCGAGATCCAGGAGCGAAAGGATCGGGAATGAATGCTTCGGCGGTAGTCTCAGGGAGATTCAGATATCCTCTCGCAAGCAGAGATCCACCAACGAACAATTCTCCTGCAACGCCAGTCTCTACCTGCTTGCCCTCTTGGTTCAGGATGTAAGTGTGGTCGGGATCCATAGGCGGTCCAACAGGACAGAATGAAGTCTCATTATTGATGATCTCCCGGATATCGCCACAAGCAATCTCATGCGTCTCGCTCGCACTGTAACAATTCAGCAGCCGGGTATTGGGGAGAGCCTTGATAGCACGACGTGCAAGATCTGTCGTGACTACCTCGCCATTGAACCACAACGTGCGAAGGTTAGGAAGATCATTCTGGATGTCAGAGTGTCGCGAGAGACAGGCAGCGAGAAGGGTGGGCGTCATTAGCGTTTCGGTGACTTGTCGTCTTGCGAGAAGTTCTACGAGGACTACGGGATCGTAGCTTGCTTCGTCGGGGACGCAGACCACTGTTGCGCCGCGGAGGAGAGGCCGTAGCATTTCCCAGACGAAGAAGACGTTGCATGCTACGCGATCGCCGGGAGATAGGTCGCTGAGTCGGAATCTTAGGTCGTATGAAAGGACTGGTGCCATGTGTGGGTTAGCGATTCCTTTTGGCCTGTAGTTTGAGATTAGCACGTCAAGATACTGTGGGAAGATTGCGTTAAAGACTTACTTTCCAGTTGTTCCGGAGGAATATGATACAAAAGCAAGGCGTTCCAGATCATTTTCATCTGGTAAAGGGGATTTCTTCACGTGCTCCAGGGGTGTATAAGAGCTGTTCGTGAGTTCCTCGATAATCATCACGGGAATATCTGCGTTGATTTGGCTGGCCTGTGTGCCATTCGTAATGACAACGACCGGTTTTGCATCGTCGATGACATCTGCGAGAAGACTAGGAGGGTATGCGAGCTCTGTTTACGTTTAGCATGGTTTCGTCTCAGATAAGTCAGGTGCTCCGTGACGCTCGGGGCAATGGTTCGCCAGTAGGTATCGATTGTTGACATTCGCACCATGACCTCCAAGACATTCTACCAAATTAATCAAAAGAATGATAATGAACTTACCTAATACCAGAAATGCACCTCCAGCTCGAAGTGCAGCCAGGCACGCAATTACATAATTCGCACTGCGTCCCAAAAGCACCCCCACGAGACAATCCCGCCCAACCCCATGATCCCGCAAGCGATTGGCCAGATCCGCGACTTCGACATCCAGCTCGCTGTAAGTCAAACTCGTACTTTCATCCTCGAGAGCAACCGCATCAGGAGTTTTCCTCATCTGTTGGGTGATGAGAACAGATAAGTCTTTCGTGATGTCGAGGACGGGAGTTTGTTTTGATTTCCGAGGCTGGATACTGAGTGTCGCTTCACCGCCATTGGGAAGTGAGGATGAGTCGTGTGTTTCTGAAGAAGTTCCATTCGTGCTTAAACCATTGGTTTGAGGTCTGGTAGCTGGTGTTTTGCCACTATCGTCGCCATTGAGGCCTATCGAGCCGTTTCCGGCTTCGGAGGGTGCCATCTTGACCGGATGGAAGGTGAGGTCCAATTGATGATATCCACTGTAAAGGAGTTCAATAGTGGGGAATTGAGGTAATCTGGGGTAAACTTACAGTATTTGTTTAAAACGCTTCAAAAAATCCTCAATTGGCCGTGTATGTGAGGATGTTGTTGTAGGAGTTCGTTCGGTTCCTGAATCCTGTTTTGGGTTTCAGGTGGCGGTGATGTAGGCACGTTAAATCTAGCCCCTTGGCCAAGAAAAGAAACTTCTTTGGCTTGCGTTCGTTGATTCGAGCTCCCGTCTTGTTGGGGGGGCAAAGTTGTGGGGAACTGGGGCTGATAAGGTTAGTCTTTCACGTGATAATCACCGGAGGCCCTCTTCACATGCTCAGAAGATCTGTCAAATTATGTCGATTCTGGATTGCATTTGAGTTTTGCTCTCCTTGTCATCCCAAACTTTGTTGATTCTGAAGTTCTTGGCGTGTCACGTGAATCAGAGCCAGATGGTCCTGCCTTCTGGTGTACTCTGCTTCTGTGATGGAAAGTGTTATGATAATCTCGAGAATGACTGGTCACCGTGTCCTTCCTCTCGCATTCCATCTGACTCATCAGAGCTTGCTTTTCAAGTCCTTCACAGCAGCAACAGCCTCAACCTCAACGAGCCACTCCTTCTTCGCCAATCCCGCGACACACAACAAGGTCGAAGGCGCCCTGTGAATACCCTCTCTATCCGTCAAAAACTCCACATATACCCTCCGAAACGCATCGATGTTCGCCTCCAAGTCCACAACGTAGTAAGTGAGCTTCACAATGTCCCTGACCGACGCTCCAGCCGTCTCCAACGCAATTTTGAGGTTGGCGAAAGCTTGCTTAGCTTGAGCTTCAAATCCTGCAGCAGTACTACCGTCTGGAAGCGTGCCAACTTGTCCGGCCGTGTAAATGAGTCGTGTGGGTGAGGTAATGCTGGCGATGTGTGAGTAGGTTGGGCGGATGTAGGGCCCATTGGGCGGATTCATCAAGGTGATGCAGGATGATTCAGACATTGCGGGTGATCGATGCGTCTATTCGGTATCATTCAAGAAGTCAAACTTGCTAAAAGACCAGATTTGTGAATTGTAGTATCGATGAAGTGAAGTTGATTTTATCTCACGATCACGACGTTACACAGCTGCGCTTTGATATGAAATCGGAATTCAGTAAGGTGGGGTTTCATTTCGAAACCCGAAAAGGGTTGGGAAGGAGATCCCGAATCTCACAGCTTGCTTCTTCGCACCGTATGGGCTCGGTGTACATTCCTCGGTGTACATTCGTCGATTGAGCGCTTTGTTTACATTTCATTCTACTAAGGACGAGTCAGAGATCAGACGACATCTTCTAGCCAGGCACATCGGACGAAATGGCTCGCTTAAATAGGGGACGGGGTAAATTCACAACGCTGTTGGCTGGAGGCTGGTTACACAGACTCAGGTCATCATGCACAGCAATTCCTGCCGCAAAATGGGTAGCTATGTAGAGCTCTTTAAAGCCCTATATCCTGAAAAAGAGGCTGTTGTGTATCTTTGAGTGTTGAGTGGGGGTGTAGCGAATACGAAAGGTAATCTAGCAAGTCGCGATGGGAAGATGAAAATCGTGAACCACCCCTCCTATCCCAAATCCGTTGCGAAAAAGGGCAACAAGGTTCTCGTGCACGATTCACAGTACGGGGGGGGGGTTTTTTTTTTGAGAAACATCTATACAATAAAGTCTCGTTATTTGAGGAAGATGCTTTCGGATTTCTCGTGGTTGTGTACTATGTAGAAGGGAGTCTTTGAAGTTCCCAGCAGATAGGCTGCCAGCCCAGGTCGGATTTCCCCACGAAGAAATTACCTGACCAACTTTAAGAAAGATTGACGGCATCTTCGGTGTAGAGAACAATTTCGATTGGAAGATAGACGTAGATCAACACGATACGACTCAGTCTTCATTTCTTATACCTCACAGCAGCGACGCTGCTTACTATTAGCGCGCTACTTTCAGGGATCGCGAGGTTCCTGAGCAAATGAACTCAAACTTACTCAAACTAAATTTTGCCTATAAAGCACGACGACAACTGTATAAAGACTGCGCCTCTCTTCCATTCTTGTGGACTTCGTAAAAGGCTCTCCTCTGATCACTTGAACTTGTCGCCTTTTTGATCGTGATGCTACAGACAGTTTTGCGGCAAACCGGTACTCGGAACTCTTGAATCGAAAATGCACAGCATCGACCCTATCGAGAACTTTCGCTTGGACCCAACAGCTGGCCGATTGTCTTTGTTGGCTGATTCCTGGATCAATGCCGCATCCCAAATCCCACTTGCACGCAAAGCAAAGACATGCTCAAGGACCTGATCGAGATCAAAACCTGGATGCGGTCACCTGATCTCAGGTCCAGCCCCTGAGATTTCGCCAAGGAAGCGAGGGCGCTTGACCTGCAGGCTGGTGGACCAACTTTCATCCTCCGCGGCTCACATCACGAAGAGATCAAGACCGAGACTTCGAGACAGACTCCACTTCGATGACTTTGCAGACGGGTCGATGCACTCAAGCATCACGAACCTCATACAAGGTTCTCATTTCTCATTTCAAGTCTCAACATCGTCATCTGCGAACATCTTCGCTGGCATTCGACTCATTTCCTCTGGAACGCCCAGTCGGGTGGCCACTGTTGACAACGCCTCCTTGATTTCCTGTACCTGCGTACCATGGGATCCAGGTCCTTGGGAGCGCTTAACTTGCGACACCTCCTGTCTCCAAAGCCGCCTCCCATCACGCCTTGGCGATCCCATACCGAATTTCAACATGGCGCCAGACCGTCAGTGCGCATGGGATCTGAACAAACAATGGGGCTCTGTTTCAAGGGCGCCGCCTTCCCCCTGCCGCCATCTCCTTCCTTTTCATCTCGCATCCCCCGCTTTCCTGCACGAGCAATCTATATGACAATATTTCTCACCCGTTTTTAGGACGTTTGTCTTGCCCAGCGAAGTGACAACAGAAACTTCGAGTATGCCAAGCCGGAAACCCTCCCTTTCTCAGCCTCTCGAAACGGACCTGGTCAAAGGCGCAATGAAAGTTCATTTGTTCGGCTCTGCGATACGCTCAAGTGGTGCCTCGTGCGTCGACAGGGGAAACTTTATATAACCTTAACATCGTCCTCGTTTCCTCTTCCATTCAGCATCTCAGCCAGTCTTCACTGATTACTTTCATTAAACCAACTCTTACATTCTTTTCACGTCGTCCAAGTACGAACAGTTGTCGATCGATCTCGTAGCTGGTCTGGATATCAGTTTTGCAACTTCACACACTCATTGAAAAATCTGTCCAACACGGTCTATCACAAGTCACTCAAAAGTCACTTCATTCTTACCAAACATTTCAAAATGCCTTCCATGAAGAACACCGCCCTTTTCGGCCTTTTGGCCACAGCCGCCAAGGTTGCCGCTCACGGTTTCGTTGATGAAATTACCGTTGATGGTCAATCGTAAGTTGTATTGATTGCATCGTACTATGCTCGTATTCTTACCCCTAGCAGTTTCACCGGATACCTCGTCAACTCCTACCCATACATGGCCACCGCACCTGAGTCCATCGGATGGAGCGAGACCTCAACCGATCTCGGATTCGTCTCTCCATCCCAGTTTGCAACTGGCGACATCATCTGCCACAACGGAGCCAAGAACGCTGCTCTCTCTGCACCTGTCGCCGCTGGAGGAAACGTTGACTTGCACTGGAACACATGGCCAGAGTCTCACCACGGCCCAGTCATCAACTACCTCGCAAACTGCGGTGGTGACTGCGCTACCGTCGACAAGGCCACCCTTAAGTGGTTCAAGATTTCAGAGTCCGGTCTCCTCGACAACTCTGCTGCTCCAGGTACCTGGGCTTCCGATGCTTTGATGGCCAACAACTTGACCGGATCCGTCACCATCCCATCCACCATCGCTCCAGGAAACTACGTTCTCCGCCACGAGATCATCGCTCTCCACTCCGCTGGACAAGCCGATGGAGCCCAGAACTACCCATTCTGCGTCAACCTCGAGGTTACCGGATCCGGAACTGACAGCCCAGAGGGTGTTCTCGGCACCGCGCTCTACACCCCAACTGATGCCGGTATCTTGGTCAGCATCTACACCGCTGGTGCCACCTACGAGATCCCCGGCCCAGCTCTCTACGCTGGAGGATCTGGCTCTGGATCTACCCCAGTTGCTACTTCAGCCACTGCCCCAGTTGCCTCTTCCACTGCTGCTCCAGCTGCAACCAGCGCCCCAGCTGCCAGTGCCCCAGCCGTTAGCGCTGCCCCAACCACCCTCGCCACAGCAGTCAAGCCAACCACCACCGCTGCCGCACCAGTCGAGACTTCCGCACCAGTTGAGGAGGACGACAGCTGCGAGTAAACATCTTACACCACCATCTTCATGAGATCACTTTGGAAGGAATCTCTCTCCGCGCAAACAAAAACTGTTTTGTGACTTTTGCGTTCTTGTAAATATTATTTAGTCCCGTGGAATTTTTTGGATCCCTCTTGAGTGGTTTGGAAAAATGGGCACGTGTATACACAATCTTCATTCTTGTTGAAACATCATTTTTCGGGGGACGATAGATAGAAGGAAGCACAACGAATCATGATCTATGATCTGTATCAACGTTCAAATTTGTTCTTCTGCATGCTGTGACTTTCATCCTCTTGTTGACCTCGTCTTACGCGCAATGACTTCTTCAGTACAATCAGATGGAGAATCTACATCGCATTCGTCCGACCTTACCGTCATCCCCAGCGTTCAGAACTTCGGACTCCATCAATGACAGCATAAATCTCAACATCAGATATGCTCCATCTCCACCTCGCACCTCCTCTCCCCTCTAAACCACACTTGCGATTGGCTCAATCCACTCATCACAGCACACACATCACAAGCTGCCCAATGCATAAACCTCACATCGAATAATTAATGCTTGCCTGCATAACCGAAACTATGCCACCTGCATCCCCTCCCCTTTCGCATCCCTCCCTCACTTCGGTCTTGGCATCCATCTCACCCTTACCGTCCCACCGTTTCACCATCCGCGCCAACACGGCATATCATCTCACGGCGCATGCATGAAAGATCCTCTGATCTCCTGATCGCCCGATTCTCTCATCCCTTCAAGTAAACAAAGTTTCGATTTTCATCGTTTGTTTCGTTTTCATCGTTTGCTTCAGGCGATATTCGGATTTGTGGTGCCCCGGATTTATGGGTTGAGACTGGAATGCATGGAGCGAGAAGAGATGGGATGAGGATGAAACTGCCTCGGTCGGTCGGTGTAATACTTTGTAAAAGCACAGCGCAGTGAGCGAAAGGAGGAATAACGGCGAGGCAAAGTTTAAGTTTGGATGATGATGAGGAGGATGAGGACTGGGGATTGTATTGGTTGGTAGACGCGCTGTTTGCCACTGCCAGCAGCACCGCATGTGAGGAATAGGGGTGTCACGTTTCTGAAGGATGGTGATTACACGTGATGTAAGCTTAATATGACTTTTTCAAGGCTTCTGCATCTATCGTCTTCTTAACTTTCCAGTATTCATGGGATAATATTCATCGCTTATCATAGAGATCTACAAAAGCATGCAAATCCTTCTCGTTCAAATGCATACCAAGACTTCTCCTGCACCGCGATGCGGTCTTCGGGAAAGCAATCCAGATGTGAGATCGTGCTGACATGAGATTTGAAAATCCCATTCAATCGTATAAGTAACTCATCGATGTAGATAAAATAGGAAAATGGTGTCATCTGTTTCACCTGCTGAATGCTCAATCACCCGACATGACGAGGTCACAGCTGCCAAAGCGCAATTTCACCCCTCTATCAGAAGCCATCCAAGTATTTCCTGTAGCAGGAAACAATTCCATCTTCACAGCAACAACAGCCTGGGACTGGTGCGGAGCATGGTACGTCCCATTTCTCTCCTTCCTTCCTTCCTCCACCCTTCCCTCCAGACCGACTCAACAAGCAACTCAAATTGTACTCAAAATCTCTAGGGCAGCACACGGCGGCTACCTTCTCGCCCTAATTCACTCCACCGCAAAAGCATACAGCCTCCTCACCAGCCCCTCCAATCCCCATCCCCACGTCCTGACCTCACACATCCAATTCCTCTCGCCGGTCCTCTCATCCACACCCATCCGCCTCACCGTTCGCCCTCTTAAACTCAGCTCCCGCGTGTCCATCCTGCAAATCGAACTCCAAACATCCTCACCCTCAGCAGCCAAATATCTCGGCCCAGAATCCCTAAGCTACAAAACGCACACTCTAGGAATAATCACCTCCGGGAATCTCCTCACAGAAACCGGTCTCTCGTTCCCAACGCGAGAATGTGTTCCAAAAAGTGAGATCCCGGATCGGGAGACTGAATGTGAGGAGTTAATCCATCCGAGTTTTTTCTCGGACGTGGCGCCTTGTATTTTGAAGTTTACGGGTCGGGTGATTAAGGGGTCGTATTCGGTGGATATGAGGCTGAGTGATAGGTTTGGGAGGTGTACGAAGGATATTTGGTATGCGAGGGAGGATGGCGAGGATTGGGATTTGGAGAGTTTGGGGGTTTTGTGTGATTTTGTAAGTTAGGATTCTTTTGCCCCCTCCAGCTGGAGAAGCTTCCCTGTTTTTTCTGAGCAAGGGCAAATAAAAGAGAGCGTGTTCGGGGTTGGGGATTCAGACGGGAATCATCGTTGTGGCCAGACTAGAACTGACCGCCCGATAGATCGAAGGCGCACCGGGGAACTGGAGTCCAAATCGCAAGGATTTGCAAGTTGGCGTTCGCTTCCCAACCTTGAGTATGACGACGGAAATTAAGAAAGACCCCAAAGGTCTGAAATGGGTATTCATGCGAGCCAGGTCACTGAAGATCGAAAATGGGAGGTTCGACACCCTGGTATATATCTGTGATGAGCAAGGCGATTTGCTTGCGTTCGCTAAGCATGTCTCGCTTATTGTGGAGGGTAAATTGTTGACCGAGCATCCGGAGGAGGTGGGGAGAGTGTTCAAATTGTGAGTAGTGCGGAGAACGCAAGAATTGATGCGGTAGATGCATTATATAGCGTTATATGGGGTCCTGAAATATGATCTTCTCATGATCCACAAATCCCAAGGAAAACAACAAGAACACCACACTCCACCATGACATATTTCCAGATGCCGCTCCTCAGCTGGGGAGCTACAACACTTTTACTGCTAGTCGCACTGATTGTCACCCCCTGTGCACTCCTTGTGATCCTGTCCGTGACGGTAGCTGATGAAAGCAAGCTGGAGGCCGGCGTCTGGGGTTTTGCAGATATTGCGGAAGAGACAACGACATATGTTATCCCGGAGGAGACAATAGTGTTGCCGGACACTGGGGAGTCTGGATTGAGCGATACCGTAGTCTGCCGTATGACGGTAGCCTCACCAGTTTCAATCCCTTTGGCAGTATTTGTCGTCGGATTGCCCTCGATATCAGATGTGGTGAGGGAATCAGCCACATCCGCAGTAGTTGCCGCAAGGCTTTGTATCGAAGGAGGAATGAGCGTCGTTGGATCCGAGACCACAATCACGGGTACGCCGTCAATCATTTTCGTGCTTTCCTCTAGTCCTGGGAAGAATGGAAGATCTGCAACGGGTATGGTGGTTGCTTCCGAGATCAAAATCTCATCTTGAGTCTGGACTGGTACTGCCAATATCGTTGGTAGCGGGACTATCACGACTGGATCACCGTTGATTGTCGAAGTAGTCCCAACTACGCCTGAGTAGAAAGGGATGTCTGCAATGGGAATCGTTGTCGCTGCCGGAATGACGATGGACGGAGAATTTGGCGAGATTGGGGATGCTGGTTGCCCTCCAAATATTGAATTGATTATCTGTCCGAGAGATGCAGTCGTTGGTAATTGACTTAGCGAGTCTGCGGAAGCCGCCAGCAGGGACAAGGTTTCGGTCTCAGTTTGTGGAACAGGTATCCCGAGAGAAGTGGGCGTTGGAGTTGGGCTCGATATTGGTGGTGACGGTTTGGGAGGGTCTGTTGCTGCTTGCATTTTCGAGGACGAAACGGGTGTTGATCGCAGGGTAGGAGGAGAAATATCCGACGTTGAAGAGTCATCCTTGTCATCAACTCCGGATTTCTGCCCCATGCTCTGTGCATCTGACTCGTCGGATTGAGGAGAATCTCCTAGAATCGGTGGAGTGACGTAAATGACCGTGGAGCTTGTAAGGTCATCGACTGACTCCATCCATGTCGGCATGACATCCGCACAGCTGGGGACCTTGATGATCGATGGCCCTCCAGGCAAACATGACTCCAAACCTGGATACTGGCTGCCGTATGCAGGATTACTGACAAGTAGATCAAGGAGTGATCTCGGAATATATCCATAGCTCTGCGTTCCACCATTTTGATGGCATGTTACTATTTCTGACGATAAGCCAGTTGCCCCCCTTAACGGCAGGTCGACGAAGGGTGTTTCTAGAGATATGACAAATCCGGCTTGGGTTGCAGAGGAAACTCTGGCCCCTGCATGGTCTTGGTAATATGTTTCATTGTAGGACTGCGTGAACGTGTAGGAAGTGACGTGGTCAACATAGATGGAGGAGATCGGGTCAAAAAGAGAGTCCATGGTCTGTTGGCCAGTTATGGTTGAAGAAGAGACGATTGCGGTTCCAGTAACTGGGCCGGCAATATCAAGTCCGCCAAAATACGCTTCGGCGTTCGAATTAATGTCCGACAATGTGTATGTAGTGTAATTTCCATAGCCCCATTAATTGTATTCAGAAGTCGTACCGCAAACAATGTTACCCTTCTGATCTGTCACTGGCGCGGCTGTGATGATCTTCACTGAGTTGTAAACGTAGAAAGCGGCTGGCGATTGCCTATCATGGTACGATCAGCATCAAATTTATGTCATTGAAGCATGGAAATAGAGACTCACACCACACTGTTTCCTGTCGTTATCGGTGTGGTATAATTCAGTGTGACCTCTACCTCTGAAGGACCCGGGCCATAATTAATTTCGTTCTTGATCGGATTCGCTCCGATCAGGTATGTCCAAGTTGAGCTCACTCCCGTGGGATAGACATTAATTTCGTAGTTCGTTAATGTAGTATTTGGATACTTGGTGATCAATTTCGTCAGAGACGTCAGATTGACAATGCTAAACGTGGAGGAGTAGCTGGTAACCTGCCACCAGACTTCGCTGACGGTATCCTGAACAACGAAGCAGCATACACTTGGGGTTGGCGATTGGGAAATGCTCATCATGCTTGAGTTTGTGAATGTCTTTGTTGCTGCAACATATGTCGTGGAGGCTACTTCGGGATCAGCAATGATGTTGTTTGGTTGATGGAAACATGCCCCTGTACGAACCTATCAAGCCCCGGACCTGGGAGCATCCCATAAATAAAAGTCCCAACAAAAAAAGCAGTTCTCTTAACATCATGATTGACTTGAGAAGTTGCAAATAGGACCTTTGGAGCTCATCTGCAAATACAACAACTTGGGAATTGATGTAGGGCTTCAAAGGCAAAGGTTGACAATTCTGACTAGCTTACGGCTGCCACTCATAACAGACCGTACGGAAAGTGTGCCTACTCCCATATCCAGATCACCATAGAGCTATTTGTGGCGCTCCATGCTGTCCCTTGTGCCTTGATTTCACCCGAAAGATTCCGCTCTGATTGGCCTAAGAAAGGAGGAAAGCATCCGGATAAAGCCCTTCCAGTATAAGATTGGCTTTCTCCTGCAAAGCAACGATTCGCAGACACTCTTGCAGTGACGATCAGAAAATCAGCCTTCATGTGCACACCGCAGTTGAAGTGATACTTGGCCAATCAGGATTGCAGCACAACGCGCCCGACCAGAGCTGAAAACCGAACACGGAATATCCTGTGGCAGCCGTGGGACTTTAGACACGCCCAAATTGATTCAAAAATCTATGTATATCATCGCACACCCGAGCCTAGTCCTGATAAGGGACCTGCCTTGTGCGACTCTTTTGCACTTCGGAACGATGACGAGCACTACCTGCGCATGAGGCTCTTCCAGCGAGCCTCCCAGAACGCTCACCCCGAGATATCGTAGCCGTGCCGAAATGCAATGGAGAGACGTTGAGTGCGACTGCTTTTTGATATTGCGGTAGAAGGTGCCGAGCATTGACCTTCATAAACAGGTTCTCGAGCTCAACTGCCATTCATATTCCTTGTTGTGTTAACATTCGTCCTTACTCCGCAAGTATCGAGATGTCGAATTCACCAGCTCCGATTGTTGTCGTTCCATCCCAAGATTGGTGAGATTGCATCTCTCAACCTTCATTATATGACCTGCTAACATTGTAGGGATGGAAATGATGGCCCGTGGTCATCCTTCATAGCCCAAATCGGAACGCCGCCTCAAACGGTGAAAGTGCAAGTATCGACTGCCAGCACGCAAACATGGGCCGTCGCAGGAGAGGGTTGTGGCTCTGGCGATGTTATCGATTGCAAGAAATTGCGAGGAGGCCTGTTCAATTTCAGCGCGTCTTCGACCTACAACCCAAATTTGGCTAGTCCGGATGGCAGCTATTACAAGCTGGGCCTGGAATCGAGTCTTGGATATGAAGGCAATGGAAGATTCGGCTTCGACAACATTACGCTTGGATTTCCGGGAACTGGAGGTCCAAGTTTGAGCAATCAGACTGTGGGAGGGATAGCGGCGAAGTCCTTCTTCATGGGAGTGTTTGGCTTGACGCCGAGACCAAGCAACTTCACGGAATACAATGATCCAATTCCAAGCTACTTAGAAAACCTTCGTCGCGAGGAATTGATTCCAAGTCTGACCTGGGCATACACTGCTGGGAATCAGTACAGTAAGTTGTCAGAATCTTTTGACCAGTCACTTACAAGGAAGCAGGACTTAATGGCGTCTTGGGAAGCCTGACGCTTGGTGGTTACGACAGTTCGAGATTCGAACCTGGCAACTTGTCAATTCCATTTTCACCTATAGACGCAAGAGATCTCACAGTCCAAGTCCGAAGCATCACGTCCGGTGATGATCAACTCCTCGCGTCGCCAATTGCATCATTTCTAGACTCTACCGTACCGTACATCTACCTTCCCATGCCAGCATGTACGGCATTTGAAACCATTTTTGGCATAATCTGGAACGAGACTTCTCAGCTCTACCTGATAAACGATACGCAGCATGCAATACTCGACGCTCAGAATCCGAGCATTACCTTTACACTCGGCAGTCTGGAGTCTTCCACAAGGGTGAATATCAGTTTTCCATACGCAGCCTTTGCTCTCGAGGCGTCCTGGCCCCTCACTCCTGTCCCAACACGATACTTTCCATTGCGAAGAGCAGCGAATTCGACACAGTATACCCTCGGTAGGGCGTTCTTCCAAGAGGCGCACGTAATCGCGGACTATGACCGCAGGAATTTCTCTATTTCTCAATACAGCTGGGACGCAGGGGCGAAGCAGAATATTGTCGCGATTAACCCTCCAACGCTGGAACGCAGCGACATGTCAACTGGTCTGAGCACGGGTACCATCATTGGCATCGTGATAGGTGCAGTGGTCGTGGTCGTTGTCTTGCTCACGTTGGGTCAATGGTGGAGACTGCGAAGACGGAAAGAACGCGATACATTACGGCCATCCAACGACGAAGTATTGTATCAGAAGGCTGAACTGGACTGTGACCAAAGCAAACAAGAATCTTGGAAGGACATTCAGCTGAGGTCGGCCGCCGCAGCACCACCGGCTGACTTTTGTGACTCGCACGAGATTCGCGAGGTGCAGGGGACCGACATTGCTGTGGAGCTGGAAGGATTGATACCACCTCATGAGCTCGACGCGTTCAATAAGCTGGCAGAGCTGGACAGTAATAGCTGGGCGGCAAGGAATGCATTGCGGAAGGGTATCTGAGGCAAAGTTGATTGTCAGTCCAGCGCAGTAGTCTTTCGATCCTTCAACGCTGCAACATATACATGACGTGGGGTTGGACTCAAGGCATGATTCGCCTATTCAACGAAGGCCAAGGCCTGAAGACCGATCAAGAGGGTGCAGCAGGTCTATGACTACTTCTATCTCTTAGAGGTATTGCTTCTTCTGCATTGTTTTGCCCGGCATGACCAGCAGCAGCCAAAGAAACCAACGCGGCGCTGCTTTCCCAAGAGAGTCTATCCCATGGTCCTAAGACGTGTGAGAAATGCCCTCTACCTTGCAGCCATGAGGATACAGGTTGTCCAATGATGCAAAGAAGCATGATAAGAACACTGCACGCAAAGATGGTTCCCAGGCCACCAAGTATGATTGTTGTGTGTTTGTAGGAATTGATCAAGACGTTGTCGCAAACGAAACGACTTTCCGGCAACATTTCATCTTGTGCTAGCCTTGTATCGACAAAAGGACTACCAATGGGGAAGTATAGAACTGCTAGCTGCGATATGGCTAGCATGACGTTGAACCCTATATTTCGGTCAGTTATATTTAGAACGGATAATACACTCTGGACACTCACATTGCCCCACTTCCTTTTTCCACTGCTCGTCGCCGCTTGCTGTTTGAATCTCGATGTGAAGGCGAGGGTCCAAGAGAAGCGATTGACCTGCAATCAGTTCTGAGCCCGAGCCCCTCGCTGCATCCCCAATCGTTTGTAGAACAGGAGTTTTGGGTAGCAAAAGGGAAATCAGGCCCTGATCTTCGAGTGTGCATTTGTTCAAGAAGGTGTCGAGTCCGGTCACGTTATTCTCACCACTGACAACCCCCACCCACGGAGAACAATCTGTGATACCATGGAAGCTCGCACATAGCTGAAGTTTTTCCACGCAGCCGATGACCGTAACGCGGTCTTGCCATGCTGGCACATAACCGCCTTCGCTGAAACCTGGGAGCGGAATATTCTCGGTCGCTCGAAATACAGGATCGTGTGACTCGTAAAGGTGTACCAAATTCTTGCGAGAGATGTAGATCAGGGATACGTTGCCGACATCGGCTTGCAAGTTGGGATGGACGATGAAATTTGGCTGCGGGAACCAGCCATAAACTTGATATCTACAATTAAAGTGTCAGAAGACTGTAATGACTTGATGTAACAATACTGACGCATTTGCCTCATCCATACGAAGTGGCGTAGAGTGGTTGTTCCCATAATACGTGAAGTGGCAGTATCCTTGATCACCATGATCGTCATCACAACGGTAAGGTTCCATGATTACCGGGGCACAAGTGGCATTCCGTGACATAGACAAGGTGGATCTGATGTTGATACCGTAGTCAGCAGCAGTGATATTCTTCATGGCCATGGTATATGCGGAAGTGTCGCCGCCAACACATTGACCTGGGGCGAAGGGGCATGAGGTATTGTCAATACCTGTCCAAGCGATCCTGCTGTTGAGCAGAAGGTCGCAGTTGGATGCTGGAAATGCACCGTAGCATTCGCTGACATATCCTTTTGTGGTTGCCGTACCTTTTGCCACGAATCCGGCAAACTGGCTCAGCACGAATCGACGATCATTTTCGTCAGGTATGTTTCCGAGATCAGATATGTTGACTGGCCAGTATCCGCAATTGACGTTCTTTAGTTTCGCAAAATTATCGATTAAAGCCAAGGGCATGAATACACCTAGACCAATGTAGGCTGCTGCATGGATGATTCCAATCAATATAACTGAGTAGATAAAACAACTTTGACGAAGTTCCGGTCCTCGCTTTCGTATCCTCAGCTTGAAAAACTTCCAGGAAGTCGCTGTTGAGTGGAATGTCAACAGTTGAGCGTCATCGTGTGATGTTAGATAAGATATTCCGAACTTACAGAAGGCTGTTGGGCTGTTTCTTAACACCACCACATATTCGTCAAGCTCGTCATCACTAATTGACCGAAACAGACAGAAAGTGACGAACTTGGCGATTGACCATGATTTCTGACTTATATGGGTAACCTGCGGAGCTATCAATACGAATTCTCGGGATTTCAGTGTGGCGTGCTGCAGTAAGGTTGGACATACCAGAACAGCTAGTGCTGAAAAAATAACTATGCCCCAGATGTCGGGCACGGTATATAAGGACTTGCTAAGTATATCTGAGGCGAGTTTATTGTCCCATTGACCGACATAAATATTATCCTGAGGGCGCATCTCTCCTGAAGTTAGACTCATCAGAGCAACGAAATTACTAGTCTTGCGGTACTCGACACGAAATGCAAAGGTCCATGTCTTCCTTATCTAGCTTTTTCATTGCAAAGGGCAAGCTTCAAAAGGGGAAAGGACGACAAGGAACATGGGATGCTACAAGGCGGACGAGGCAACTGCCACGCTGGCACAAGAAGGCAGACTGCCCCTTCCTGAATCCTTTGAATAAGAGCCTATTTGAGGCTTGTAAATATATCTTCGAATTAGGATGAAGAGGCTCTCGGTGAGAGCTCTTGGTATGGCTGACATCGCGCCCAAGTATGTGATTGTGTAACCAGAAGAAGGGCAATTGGCGAGATGGCTTGGGTTGTACGGACGCCACCTCCGCCCCTCGGACAATGCGGACCAATAACAAAACCAATTGACAGTTTCAGGACGAGCAGGAATTGTTCAGCCCTACAATGCCCTCTTGCATAGCGCTATCGACTTTAAGTCTTATGGTAGCGATAGGCTCATGTTGAAGAATACAAGAGATGAAGAGGGGCATCACGATCCGACTTTCAACAGAAAGACTTGGCGGCAAACCAGAGCCAGGCTCGGAGGAAGCAACCAACATTGAGGCCAAAATAAAAGAAAAAGACATGGAGAATCGAAAAACAAATGCACGCAACAGAGCTTGACAGCCGGTACACGATACTGAAGAGAGTGACAGCAGTCACTGTTTTCTGAAGACAAGAGAGCGTACGGTAGACGAGACCGGGCGGACGGGCAACGTCCAAGAAGAACCCAGGAACAGAGAACAGGGCAATTGGTATAGGACAGATATAACAGGGGCTCTTGCCGCTCTATTGCCAACGATCCCGTCCTCGAAATAGTAACCCTGGACTACCGTCGAATCATGCGAATCTTCGAATGGCATGGGTACATCCTAGAATTGGACCGATTCGGCCACGACGAAAACAGCCTGCTATGACTTCGGCAGGGCAATCGATGAGTGAAATGCCTATTATTCGAGTTCATCAGCCTAATCCAAGTCTGACGGAGTTGACCTGATCGCTCATATTTGCTATTTTGTCAACTGGAGGAGGTCTTGACGCACAATCCACTCCTAGTATCAGTAGTAGACAGTATCCTTGGTCACAGCATGAGAACACTCACCGCCGGTAGCAAGAGCTTTTGGATTGCAACGTAAAGTCCTGTCGGTTTTGCCAAGTCTATCATTGGCTCAAGTGATGGATGAAAGGGCAAAATGATAAGCTGAATAAACTGCTGTACGGTGATCGGTCCCTCCAAGGCAAATTTTGACTGCTCCACAAAAGTTCGAAGCACCGTTGCCCTTGAACTACAAAGTTTCGGTGTCTGGTCATCCGATATAGAAGTGGGAAGCTTTCCTTGGACTTGAATCGACGATCTCTCGATGAAATGGATACCGCATCCGCTCAACTATATCAGACCCTCATCCTTGAGGATATGCAATACGCGTCATTGCACATCGGCGCATATACAGACCTTCGGTGATCGTTATGAAACGTCTGACAAGTCAGCTGTAGTGCCGCCCACGTACGCGAAGGATTCACGCTCGGCGCTGAGAAAGGAAGGGCACGCGACAGCTGACAGGCTTGAGGCTTGAAAGACACCGATACCACGGTACTGCAATGCTTCGGCAAGACAGCCGAAAATGCTTATATAGAGAAATGGGGGCCGCAATTATCTTGTGTTGACTTCATGCTCTCGTTTCGGAGGCGCATGCATCGAGCGGGCTGACCTCGTACATAAATACGATGCTGGCAAGGTCCAAGTCGCTTCAAAACCACAGATATGGCGGCAGCTCGAGATACGGGAGATACAAGGATGAGTGGGACGATGTATCTCCAACGTTATGGAGGTACCTGGCGGAAGACAGAGATGATGAGAAGAACCCGCCGACGCGCCCTCACAGATTCCTCTCAGCGGGTCATGTGAGCAGCGCGAAATACCCGATCTTGGCGCGTCAACCTTTCGAGTATCGCGACAATCTCTCACTTCACGAAAGATCCGCATGTATCCTAGCAATGGCTCTCAATAACTCCAAACGCACTTACGACAACTTCTCCGAGCCTTTCAGATCATCATCAGTCTCTTCCGAAAATTTTCAGTCCTTCAAACGGCCACGGGCAGACATTGAACCTTCGCTGTGGAATCAGATCCTGACACTCCCTCATACTACGATTCAGAGCCTGCTATACCAGATATGCAGCGCCAATCCGTCTCTGTCATCTTTTGTGACGTCTGCGCACGATGCCCGCATTGCGGAGGAGGCAGCTAGGCCCCCCGTCAATTTCGATCACTACAGCAGAGACTGCTGGTACACGATGAATAGGAAGTACAAGCGATTGTCTTGTGGGAAACAGTTCGAAATGATGGGAGATATCTGCCAGGTATTGGATGAGAGTCGAGATGCTATTGTGGAGACTGCTGGAGCTGGCGTGCGGTGGGAGACCAGACGGAATGCCCTTGAGGTTAGTAAGATTTGCTTTTGCTGGTAGGGCAGGTGGCTTATTCGGCTCCCCGAATCACTTTAAAGCCCAGCGCTGACCCTATCTGTAGGTGCTTCGAAAGATATCCAAGAGTATCATGCTCTGTGACGAGCCACAAATACGGCATGAATTAATGAAAGACGGGTACATGCTGGGTCAGTTCGCCGACAGCATGCAGGAATTGGCAAGAGGCATGACAAAGGAAGAGAGGAGTCGATACAAGCAGGAAGGGCTGTACGAAAAGCTCCTGGAACTACAGACAGAGTGTGATCCCACTGATATGGAAGGCTTGCCCGCAGTATACAAAATCTTCGATGGGGAGGACGATGATGAGGAGGGAGACGAGGAAGACGATGACCAGGAAGAAGAGGGAGGAGAGGACCGTGACGCAGATGTCGTTGACGATACTTACAAAAATAATGATGTGCAAAGCGGAGACAAAGAACTATCAAGGAAAGAGGAAACCGATTCTCGGAGTGCCACGGATTCTCTGTTTGGGAGTCTAGAGTATGGCTCGCCTGCTCTTCATAAACTGCAACAGCTGGCCGAGCCCCCTTCCACACACCGGACAAAAGTTTTCAGCATAGGGGAGTTGTCTTGAGGCGGTGCATATTGCATGGGACATGGCGTTTACATGGATTGGGCATAGACGGCGCATTAAAGATTGGACTTTGGCACAGGAGTGCTTGATTTTGGGTGGCTATATCTACAACATCTACAGCATTGAACTTTGATCATCAACGAGGTCCCTTCACAAGTGCTCGGGCCAAGTACGTCTCATTCGATTTCGCGCACAGAAACTGTCTCCGCTTACCCGCTGCTTTGTTTCATGTCGCTATTGGCTTTGAGAAGTATGGCGTGAAATCCTCATTCAACATGTGGGTAAACTGCTACTGGTTAGTATCGTCTCCGAGATTTTGAAAATAAGGATTCTTACCTCCTGACCTTGCTTCTGCATTGCCTCGTCTGTTTCCATTTTCTTGCACATTGCAAAGAACTCATCCCTTTCGGGTATCGCATCTTCGGCCCAAATCCGTCGAAAGTTCGCTCTCGAGATTGGGTCGACGAGATCATGCCATTTCTTTCTCCTGACCTCGCTGTACTTATCGAGAATCGATTCGTCTGCTTGTCCATTCTGAATGGCCATCAGGCAGTCATACAGACTAGTGACATCCGCAAAGCCACCTGTAAGGCCAAGTCCTCCGCTTCAGGCTCTGGTCAGCCTTCTCCCTGCTATTTGGTTTCTGGCAGACTTACAACGGATTGCATAGGTGTGCAGCGTCTGCTATCAGCACAAACCGTCCGACTCTGAATTTCTCCGCGCATCGCTGGTGCAGCTTGTACGGACTGGCGCTTACAAGCTTGTAGTCTCCAGGCTTCGGCTTCCCTGGCAGCATCTCCTCATACCTTTTTGGTAGCCTCTCAAGATATTCTTCGGTCGATAATCCCCACGTATCCCCATACGTCACGCGCCAGAGACCATCCGTCGTAATGCGAGCTGCCATGAACCAGTTCTCGGGGTGCACGATGAAGTTCGAATCCCAGTATCCAAACTTATGAAAGTCATAGTATACCTACATTGCTCGGGTCAGTACCACGCATTCCAAGTACCACACATCCGCTGGTTTTCACGGAACCTACATTAGTAGCGATAATCTGATGTTGCAAAGTCTCGCCCGGAAACGCCAAATCACCAAATAGTGACCTCCGGATTTGACTGTTCGCTCCATCGGCACCAATCACATAATCGGCAGCCAAAGTATGTTCGCCTTCCTGAGTCTCAACCTTAACTTTCGCCTCCCTCTCTTCATGCTCGATCCCAACGACCTTATGATTCCACTTGACTTCCGCACCAGGCAGCGCCAAAAAGTGATTGTACAGCAACCTCACCAATCTGTCCAGCGGCAACACTACCATTGCCTCCGGATGGTGCACATCCGTTCTGATACCAGCAATGAGTGAGCCATCTGGGTTTCTCCAACAGACCGAGTCGGGAACAAAGCCTTGTTTGTGGATTTCTTCGAGGACGCCTGCGCGCTTCAATTCGCGGACAGCCGAGGGGGCGTAGTGCGCTGCTCTGGGGTTCTTGTCGAGGTCGGCAGCGCCATCGAGAATAAGCACTTCGATGCCTTGTTTGGCAAGGAGAATCGCGAGGACCAGGCCTGAGGGGCCTGCGCCAACGACAATGACCTGTTATGGGCATGTCAGTGGGGATGCATTCTCGGCTTGATTTCCCTCGTGAGCACACCTTTTTGATCTTCTTCTCGTTTGACATTTTCAATTGTTCGAAATATTTTAACTGTCTGATTGGATCTTCAAATGGAGAAATACAAGTCTTTTGATCAGGTAGTAATTTTCGTTATCCTCCCCACCCCAAGGATCTCAGATCTTTCGATTCCCCAATTCCTCCCCGAGGCCCAGCTGTTGAGCTAGAGCTCAAGCTACGTGTGGTTGGAGAGCTGTCAAGCTCCATGCGGGGTCTCGACATGAGAGCTCGAGGTGGGGTCGGATCTGGATCCCCAGCTCAAACACTCCATGCCAAGCATCGAACGGAACTACCCCATGCAAAAGCATGTGGGGTCAAGCCATACACGCAGTCGATGATTTTTTTAGCCTATCTGAGCTTACGGTGGGCGATATTCCACATGGTTTTGTTGATAAGGTCTTGCGCATCTTCTACATTATTTGAATTGGAGTCCAGGGGTTGATGCAAGCCAAGCGAGACGCAAAGAGGCATCTTCGGCGCCATGCTTCCGAGCCCGAAGTTGATGTCTGTCAAAAGTCACGAAGTCAGAATGTATCATTGCCAAGGATTAAGATCAAGATATGTTCAATTTTGAGTATCTACTTTTCATTTCCTACAAACGAAAGCGAGAAGACGGTCCAGTGCTCGTCGCCTACTCAGCGTGTGTCCTGACTCCCCACTTCTCCAACAAGTTATGTCGGTGCCAGAAGCTCCTGTACTTCTTCCCAAACACATACATGATGGGCATTCCAACCATGATGCCAAAGCCTGTGCCTCCAAAGACAAAGAAAACTTCCTGTGGTCCCGAGCGGGCAAGCCAGTCGTTGATGAAATACGTGAACGCGTAGAGCAAGAAGTTCTTGACAAGCATGCCCATGATGAAAATCTCGTTGCTCATATCGCGATACGCATCCAATGCATAAGCCGACGTGGAGACAAGCTCAGCCATGACACCAAATAACACAAGACCGTGAAGTGTTGCGGCAACGTATGGACTGCCAGCATTCTGCGTCACGTATCCGTATCCGAACAATCCTGCACCACTCACGACTCCAAGAGCTCCAATGATCAGTCTGTACTCTGGTTCATAGACTCCCTTGTTCCGACGCGTCATGAACATGATGAGTGGATCAGTGATAGCACCAAAAAGAAGCAGAGCAATCACACCGCCAACGAACGGACCCAGAGATAGATAACCAATCCCGCTCGGCGAAAGGAGGTACGGCGGCAATCCAAAGATCTGCGCGATGACAAACGCGATGGCCACGAACAGGCATACAAACCAACCCTGCACGATCACAATGTACAGCACCGAAAGATTCGAGCACACTGCAAACGGCGCAATGACAAGCTGCAGGAAGTTCTCATCCGAGTACGTCCCATCAAACAGCTTCATATTCTGCAAGAAGGTCTTCTTCGCCGGGACCACCGACTGTCTCGTGACCGTATTCTCCAGCTCCTGCGTCCTCGGTGCCTTTTCCAAATCGGCCTCCTCATACCCCGTAGCCAACTCATCGATCTCGTACTTCTTTGCTCGAACATACGTCGTCTCTGGCACAAACAGGGTTTGCAAGATCGTATGGAAGGCTGAAATGGCGACGAAGATGTGGAAGAGGTATTTCCAGCCGAGGTTCGTGGTGATGGGGCCGGTGACTACGGACGCGAGGTTCGAAATCGCGGCTAGGAGGAAGGATACTATGGACATGTATATCCCGCGCTCGTGGACGAAGAATAGATCACCGATAACGACTAGCAGGAGGGATTCGTAGGTGCTGACGCTAAGACCTTGGATGATTCTCGCTGCGAGCAATTGGTTGTAATCTTTGGACGTAGAGCCGATGATGTTGCCGATGACTGCGGAGATGGCGGACAGGACGAAGAGTCCGCGTTTTCCAAATTTGCGAGATAGAGCTGAGACGAAGGGCGCGGTGCAGCCGACTACGAGGATCTGATAGCCGGAGAGGAGCGTGACGTCGGTGATGGAAACGTTGAGATCGAGCGATACCACGATGATGGAGGAGTTCAGGAGAGGACCGAAAGTTGAGCCGTACAGGATGGTGCCAAAGCCGGTAATCAGCATGATGGACATTTTGCGGGTTGTAGACCACTGTTTTTCGAACAACGTTAGCAAGATGTTCTTGTTCTTAATTTGTTTGGGTGGTTCGAGTAGCACGTACGTTAAGAGGATCGTTCGGATCATTGGAAGGCTGGGGCGTGAGCACGATGTGGGAGTTCTTCCCAGTGCCATGTTTGAGGTTTCCAGTCACATTCTCGGAATGTGCTTGTTCTTCCTCGAGGATGATGGTCCCTGGCACGCGAGGCAGGTGGTTGTCTTCGAGTATGAAGCCGGCACCCATTGTGAGTAGTCTACTTCTTCGAACTGAGAAGTGTTGAGATGTTGTGGACAGAAGAGAAGAAATACAGACGACGACGTCGCAGATACAAATGCAGATCCTTATTGGAAATTCCTTCTGTCGATCTCGATCCCTTCATATATCTTATATGTTACAGACATATGTTCAGCTCGCATTCGTTCGTGGGGTAAATCCCCTTGTTAGCTAGGACAGGCGCGCATACTGGTAGCTGCAAGTATACCTTATCCTGATGTCGTGTCAGGCCTCAACTCTTCTGCAGCTTTGCCAGCTTGGATATTACCCCAACCATTGATCTATCACGGTACTTCCCTTTCCCCTTGTTTGCTTCAGAGTTGGGGAAGCGAGATCTGGGGATTGGAGGAAGCTAGAGGCTGAGTGCGGGGATGAAGTGTTGGCAGCCCCACATGCAGACCCAGGACTGGGCAGCTGGCGCGAAATCTTTTGCTGGATAGTTTAGTACTCGAAGTTGAAGATAAGGTAAGCTCAAAATTTCTTAGGGCTGCATGAGATTATGCCGTCAGCTTATCTTTGTGTTTGGAAGATGTGTTTCTAATATGCGACTGTCTTGTGAATGGCTTCGTCGGATTCGATAAACGATATGCTTGCTTTTTGCATGCGCGGACTGATGGAGCTGTCAACAAAAATGGTATCGATAGATAGTGATATGAAGGATCGATATGCGAATTTCGCGTGACATGTTTTCCATGTAGATTTTCGATGCCTAAAAATTGTAGCAAACATTTCATCTCAAGCTCTGCCGGCTTTACTTGTGGAGCAATTTGTCACCACAGACTTGTGCGGAGCCAGTTTCGCGGCAAACAAACAGGTTTCGTCATATATTGCAAATATCTACAACCAATCTACCAATAATGGATCACTTCTTCTCGTCCAGCTTGATATCCTTCGACGCTTTAGCCCAGATACTTTCAATCATATCTGCATGCTTCTTCGATCGAACCGTGATTTCACAATCGAACGGCTGAGGGATACACATCCATCCTGGCACCATTGCATTCAATGGGTCGACTTCCTTTCCATCCACCTTCCTCTTCGAGACGTTGAACCCCCACATTATTCTACTGATATTCAGGAACAAAGACTTTTCGGCAATGTGCACGCCGGGACACACTCGGCGGCCAGCTCCGTACGAAACGTGGTCCCGTTCATATGGATCGGCGGCATTGATATATGCTGCCGCCGGTAGGTCATAGCCGAGGAAACGTTCGGGTTTGTACTCGTAAGGCGACTCCCATCTCTCAGAGTCGTAGTTGATTGCCCTAGTCATGTCAACATAAGTTCTTTTGCCATGTTTGAGAAGGCCACTTACCACCAGTTGAGAATAACCACCGAGTTCTTTGGGATGAACATGCCTTCATACCAATCATCCTCGGTCGTCGCATGATGAATGCCCACCTTGTTCGGAGGTCTCATCCTCAATAGCTCCTTGATACAAGCCCGAATATACGGCAGATTCTGCTCGTCCTCCCAGGTCGGATAACGATCGCCACCAACGACACGATCCAGCTCCTCTTGAGCCTTTGTCACGACCTCGGGATTCTCCGTCGCAAAAAGCAGGAAGGTATTTAGAAACGCCGAAGTCGTCTCAGACCCTGCTTCCACAAGCCCACCACATTGATACGCAGCCTGCAAGGTATCCAATCCCAACTTCTCGGGATCACTTTCATAGAAATCCTTACAGAAACACTGTGCAGCTTTCCCATCCTCAATCTCCTTCTTCAGATCACCCCACAGACCGAGGTAAATGGGTGAATCGTGCTCAAAGCACTTCCTTCCGAAATCCCTCCAATAGCCGAAGAACATTTGTGGTAGGTTCTGCACCGATGGGAAACTGTCAACCATCCACATACCCGGACTCGAGAAGTTCTGAAGGTTATTGACTACAGCGTAGATCTTCTTGGCGAGGGGACTATCCCAGCTTGCGATGCGATGGCCGTATGTGATGGAAATGATGACGCTTGCAGAGTACCGTCGATTATGATCGTAAAAATGTACCGGATCATGGAGGAGGTCGAACAGCAGTTGTTTAGACTCGAGATCTTGAATCGGCTGATAGTTTGTTGACATGGTGATGTTCAGAAGCGAGTGCGCAATCTTTCTCACGACTCGATATTTGGGTCCATATGCCATGAACAGCTGTCTACGACCGCCAGATGCAACATCCTGCGCAAGAGGCGCGGGAGGTCGAGAGGAGTAAATCGCGGACTTCTTGTCCATGAGATCTTTCACTGCTTTTGGTGAGGAGAGCCATATCCAATCTGATCCTCCGATCTTGGTGTAGAAGACATGCCCGTATTTCTTGGTCCAGTCTACGGCTTTGAGGGGAATGCTCTCGTTATCGATGAGGTCGAGGATGTTGCCGACGAAGGGGAGACCGCTGGGACCTGGAGGTAACTTTTTCCGTCGTGAATCGGTTAGGACTGTGGGTGTTGTCCAAAGGTAGAAGAATATGAGAAGAGATATGGGAAGTACGACGAGAATGCCAACTAGCCATTGCCAGAGTGGCAATTGTGGCAGCTTCACCAAGCTCAGGATACGAGAAGACATCGTGGTGCTACTGACAGTCACTTGCAACTTGCCATTTGTTGATTGATCTTGTGATATACTGAAGGCATTCGTAGAAATGTCAATTCGCCCTTCCTGACCCCTCACTCAGCTCTAGCGGGGTATTGGGGTTGGAGTAGGATTCGCAGATTGCAGTAGCTGCCTAAGCCTCGCTAAGTCCCTGAAAGCTTGCCCCAATCAGGGGATCTGGGGTAAACACTGCAGTGCGGGGAGCCCCACACGAACCCTACCAATAACACATGCAAAGTCTTGCCAGAGCAAGCATCAAATCTTGGAGAACGCATTAGTAATTGATAGGTAGTCTTCATGCATCGGAAGGCCGTCGCCGAGTGCAGGCGTCTCATTCGTACATATCTTATGCGACTTGGCTGCTTGATAGTGCGACATCTCCACGCGGCAGAAGTGCCTTTCGCCCCACTGGCACTTGGGATTCGTCTCGTGGAGAAGACCTCAGAAGTCAACTTTAATGTGACAAACGTTGGGGAAGAGAAGGTTCGTTTAGAAATAGAAGCACGGCTGGAGACACGGACAAGAAACGCCTCCTCGTGATCAGTCATCATCTAAACTCTAGCGACTTGAAACACTTCCAGATCTGGATCTCAGCTTATCTGTGAGAGGCATCAATATGGCACTTTTTGAAAGCTTCAATCTGTTACCTACAGTATTCATCGGCATTCTGATCATCGGGGCTCTGCAGAAGATAATTACAAGTCACATTGCCAGCAAGAAGTACAAGTTTCCACCTAGAATCCCAGGAAGCCCGATCGTGGGAAACACTTTTCAATTACCACCAAACCAACAAGGACTATGGGGCAAAGAGCAAGCCGAGAAATATGGCGAAATGTAAGTTTGGGCATTTTGACAAGGTATTCACGATACTGAATAGTTCAAAGGTTCACTTGCAAAATTGGTGTCAACACCTGGGTCTTTCTCAACTCATCTCGGGTCATAAACGACTTGATGGAGAAACGATCCGCGATCTACTCTTCACGCGCCAACCTTCCCATGACATCTAATCTCATGTCTGGTGGGAATCGAGTGCTCTTGATGCCATACAGTGGCCGATGGCGTACCCTCCGCAAAGTGATGCACTCCATCCTCAACAAAACCAACACGCAGACCTTCGCCCCTTTCCAAGATTTGGAGTCCAAACATCTCATCTATGATTATCTTCACAACACCGATAAGTGGTATGAGGGGAATCAGCGCTTCGCTAATTCGGTCATCATGAGTGTGGTATTTGGGAAGAGAATGGAGTCCTCGGATCCGAAAATCAAGGAGTTGCTCGATACCTCGAATGAGATTATCATGGCTATGCAACCTGGTGCCAGCATCGCTGATGTTTTGCCCGTACTGGAGAAACTACCAAATCCTTTACAATGGTGGCGACCTCGAGGAGAAAGAGCTTACCAGAAATGTTTGAAGTGAATTTCCCCACATCAAGCAAATTTCAAGCCTAACAGTCAGCAGGGTCTATCGACGAGAAGTGGCAGAGCTGAAGCAGAAGATAGAAGCTGGGACAGCGAAGGACTGTTTCGCCGTCCAATTTCTCGCTAACCCAGAAACCGAGAAGTTCGGAGAAGAGCAGACATTGTTCGCGCTTGGCTCGCTTCTTGAAGCGGGAAGTGATACTTCAAGGATGGCACTCAGTATTCTGATCTCAGCAGCAGTGACTGATACGCGCTGGGTGAAGACTGCACGAGAAGCCCTCGACAGAGTCTGCGGGTCAAATGCTGAAAGATTACCTGAATTTAGCGACAGACCGAACCTGAAATACATTACCGCTGTTGTGAAGGAGGGATTTCGATGGCGACCATTTGCCGAGATTGGCGTTCCGCATATGTTGATTCAGGATGATGAGTATGAGGGGTACAAGTTCCCTGCCGGCACGCTGTTCACGTGGAATAACATGGCGGTCTCATTGAGTCCGGATGAGTATGAGGATCCTCACAGATTTTGGCCGGAGAGGTTCTTGAACGCCGATCTGGACAATGTCTTAAAAGGCCATTGGGGATTCGGACCTGGTAAGTGTGATTCTTGGATTGATTTTGAAAGCATTCGTAGCTGATTAATCTGTCAGGTCGTAGAGTCTGCTCGGGATACAATGTCGGGCAAGCGAATGTTTGGATTGCATTTTCCCGTCTCCTTTATTGTTTTGATTTCGAGCAAATTGAGGTAAGCACTTTTGTTCTTTGTCATTATAACACGTTCTGACTCATCTGCAGGGCCAACCTGTCGACACTCTTCATACAAACTGGCTAGAGCATCGTTTCGCTCCATTTCCGGTGTCCATCAAGCCTCGCAGCGCAAAGCACGCCGCTCTTGTCGAACGAGAAGGGAGCATTGCCGTAGCTACAAAATACTGAGGCACGTATCTTATAGAAATTGGAATAAATCATATGGCACTGCCAATACGATTAATCGTTCTGCTCAATTGTTCAAGTCCCACTCAACCACTTCGCATAGATGGCGGTGTCAACATGGAAGACAACACTTAGTAAATGACGAAGTAATGCTAGATAGACTCCATCTCTCTATTGGCGACTAAAGTCTGTCCTTTCGTCGTGTGATGTAATCCCGTCGATTTGTGCCCAAATATTAACTTTAGGGACCGACTTTGGGTTAGTCTCGAAGTCGCGTTCTCTTCAGATGACGTTGCTTGACCCAGACTTTTCAATTTTATTGTGTGAATGCTCACCTTTGGAAACGGAAATGAACATCAAGATGGAATTAGCTACACCAGCAACTACCATGTTTGCATCAAATGAAAGCTTTACACACCGAGCACATTCTTCAAACTTGTCTAGTGCCGATTCCGAGTTCCAAGTACTCAAGCCTACCGCAGACACGGAGTCCTCAGCCGTTACAGGATTGTCGGCTGAGGAAATTCGAGAGTCTAGCCAAGAAAAGCCAAGCAAGAGAGCGTCTTTATGTGACCTTCCAAATGAGCTGCTTGGTTCTATCGAACAGTACATCTCTGTGGTGGATGCATGCTGTGTTGCTATCTGCAATAGAAGACTAAAGCAAGCTTTCGGCTACCGCTACGACGAGTGCATGTCCAAACCCTCAATGAAGAATGAGCGTGGCAATTTTCTCGCCCTCATAGCGGCAGATTTTTCAGCCTACTTCTATTGCGACGTGTGTCAACTGTTGCACAGGACGGATATGGCGCGTCCTTTGGGTTCGAAGAACTTGACTACCTATCAATGGATCTCGGATGCTAGAACTGGATGCATGTAAACAGACCAAACGATCATGTCGTGAGTCCTGAACGATTCAAGTAAACACAAGTCTAACATACTACAGAGAATGCTTTTATTGGACGGTGGTCTTGGAGGCTCGGAATATGTCAAAACCGAAACCCAAAACCATTCTTCAGCAATTCGTCCTCCAAACGGACCGAACATGCAGATTCTCAAGTCCCACGATCCACGACTTGCAGTAGTCAAAGGACTGTTGATAGACAGGAGGCAAAGACTGATCTCTGGAGCTGCAACTCTCAAGACTCGGATGTACGTATATCAGGATCTAGTCAACAGCTATGCTTATACATGATATAGAGCGAGAGCTAGCTATGGCGTTCTCTGCCGCGTGCCATACGATCCCAAAGTTCATATTGGACTAAAGACAGAACCTGATGCTTTCGTTAAGAAAAAGAAATGGGCCTTGATGCAATTTGATTGGCTGGTGAAGAAGGCGTGTACACACCACCTTGCATGGTACGTGGTAAGTTGTGAACTGACTTGCTTGCAGGGTGATACAGTCGATACTGAGTCCTCTGTCGAGCGATCATTCTCACGGAGGCTGATCCCCGGTGACCAAAAGCGCGGGTTCGCGACGGTGATACAGATATCACATAAAGATCGCAAAGATCTTACAGATGACTTCTGTGGTTGTTAGTAACATACTCCCTGCTTTTAAGCCAAACAAATTGCTGTCGTTGATGCAAATTTGAAGCCGGGATCTACAAGCTCTGTACATTGCAATCGGATCTGAAAGAAGTCTTGGGCGCGGAATTCGAAATACGGAACAAGAGGCCCCGTCAGGGAAAGAAATACTTGCTTGCGAAGTTTACCGTGAGAATAATCATCGCGCCGGCATACTTGAAATTCGAACTCTGGTTCAATGGAAAGAGATATAACAGAGGTCATGATCCGTTGAATATCGGTTGGGACAAGTTGGAGCATCTGAGCGGCCGCCATCCAGGGATGGTGCAGCGACCCCGGTAGATGGCTGAGAAAGTCACAAGCCCTCGCGAGTTCGCTATCCGTGAGCGTCCTCTTGGTTCAAGCAGGGGAAGTGACGATTTACTAGTTGATGAGCAGTATTTGGATGACTGCTACACACTGTTGCCTTCCGACTTCGCTTGAGTGTCAGCTTCTCACAAGATAGCATTCATATAGTTATCGCCGTCCTACGCCCAGGCTTTCACAGCACTTTCGCCCCCATCTCACCGTAGCTTTCATGAATGTATATTTGGTGTAATATTTCGTCCTAAAGTTCCCCAAGAACCCATAAGCCCTTGAAACCAGCACAACCCCTAATCACGCAACATGCTCTTTCACTTGCCTATCGACTTGTTCCACCCACTGGTTCCTGCACTTCATACCTACCATATCTCAAGCCTCCACTAAGCTTGAGAGCTTGCACTGTTCACTCCATCAGCTCCAAAATTCGTCAAATTTCACGTCTTCAGCGAGTGTCGTTCCTATCGGAGCTTGATTCACCATGGGAAATTGTGTCTACTTGGGAGCCATACCCACGAAGGAGAAGGCTATAAAGCCCGAGGCATCTAAGAAAGCCAAGTGGTCACTCGCAGCATTGGGAGATGTGAAGGATCATTCATGGAGATCTAGCGACAGCTAAAGTCCAGATACGCAAGTCAAAAGTCGCAATTGATGGCCAAGTCTTGGCGGCAAGCCAGAAGTACAGGAAATGATACCAGAACCCGCAGCTCAAGAATTTCATTATGAAGACATTATCTCATATATTTATAATCATTCCCAGAAGCCTCGTTGTCGTTCCGATATCTACGATTCATAGCGAACGACGATCGATACGTAGTGCGCAATCTTACACAGCTGAAAAGCCCTCGTCGTCTATTTCATCTGAACGTTCGCAAAGAGAACTAGTGAACGACGAGGACGATCATGGGGGGAGTCCGAAGGTAGAAGAGACTGTATTGAATTATCGTTCGATCCCTGATGATCCGATGACTTTGTACTCCAACGAAATGGTTCCAAGAAAAGTACGAGCAGCTGCTCCAGTGTCTACATCCTTCCTAGGATATGATGTAGTTTGATGTCAGCTTCTGAAGGAAGTTGTAGAAAACGGAAATGTATTTCTTCCCTTCCATGAGGGGGAATTCCTTGTACGGATTGGATGAAGCGTCATGCTGATCGAGCCATACATTGGACTGTTAGTTCCCGCTAGGAGATGTTCGTTGCCATGGACTCGATTATCGTTAAGGCAAATATCACCACTAAAAGACCTTCAAGCGCCATTATTACAGCTAGTTTGAGGACTCCTTCAAGCATATTCAAACCCCGCGAAGTCCAGAATCCCGATCTCTCAGAAGACAGCTCATTGTCAACTCGTTCCCACACCACAACCCCGTCTCATGTCAAGATCTCGCCACAGAGTTGCCTGGGAACCGTATATCCAACAACATCTCCTCTTCTCGTTGCCCAGTCTTCATATCTTCTGCTGAAGAATCATTTATATGTGTGAATCTCGAGCCTTGTAGCAGTGCTCGCTTCACCACCACCCCCCGCCAAAGCAAACAAAAGGAACAATATACTAGACAACCCAGTCTTAAGAGTACGCCATTGATTACAAGTGCTACTAGGCGAATGCTCCTATAAACTTTGATATCCGGCCATAAAAGTTTCGCCGACGCCAATATCATACACATCATCACTCAATCTACAATCGTCGCATCGCCTACATGTAGTTAGGCGCGCCCATCTCTAGCAAGAATACAAGATCCATCTAGACCAGTCTTCTCAAGAGACACACTCCAGCCAGCTTGCGCCGCGCGGGAGTCCCGTTCATATTACTCGCAATCTTGTCAAGGTATGAACATCGATTCCTCCCCTCGCCTATAGACGAGCTACCGGTAGCTACCTACCTCGCCCTCGCCAACCCCACCCAATGCGGCCGAGGGAGAATGCCAACTGTGGATATCCCATCAACACCCACTGGGCCACCACCATCCAGGCTCCAGCATCGCAAGCAATGCGATGCTGCGCTCAATACTACCCAAGAAGAATTCAAATGAATATCAATTCCAATCCCCCCTCGCCTACCTCGCCTACCTCGCCTACCTCGCCCAACCCGCCTCACCCGGCCAAGGGAGAGGAGAATGTTAATGGTGAATAAGTCGAACGAGTACCCACATCCACTATTTATCGGGGCCATTTAGCAATTCAAGCAACTGCGACGCCATTCTTCAAACCTCGATCTCTTCCAAAAAAAACCTTAAACTTTCCCATTGATACTCATCCCGCATTCCTGAGCCCTGGATCTGGAAAAAACAGTAAACTCCAAGCTGGAAACTCCAACCGCGAAGGGTGGCATGTTCTTTCTGAAAAGCAACATACCACTAACTCATTTCTCAGATCCAACGGCTAACATGAGACCTGTTTACTTGTGAGTGTGAGTAGGTGAGACATGCGGTGCCCTACCATACATGAGTGTAACGTTGAAGAGAGAGCTCGCTCGCGTGGATGTCTCAGTCTCAACCTCTATCTCCCTTACTTATTGCTCATCCCGCATTCCTGCCCTTAGATTCCCAAGGGAATAAGCGTCAACGGTTCTCTGCTATTGCGGAGGGAGTGGCGAATGCTAGGTACGCCTTTACACCCTCTACCCCTGATTCATTATGTCCTGAACCCCTAAATTTGCTTGTGCTGCTGAGGCTGAGACAAAACGGTCTGATGAAGACAGTACTGTAGACGCCTCCTCTGGAGTGGCTCGCGTGCATGTCTTACTGCATCGCATCGCATCTCGTCGCTTTGCAGAGCCATCGGAATTCATCCTCGTCCGCGTCGATGCATCTGGCCATGCTGTATACTTGGCCAGGCCTACCTTAACAGCACGAGCTTTGGACGCAGCAATGGACGCAGCAATGAAGGCGATGAGGGGAGAGGAAAGAAATGTCTCAGAGGAATTAAGCTTGGCGGAGGAGGGAGAGAGGTGTGGTATGGTGTGATGTGATTTACACCCTCTCAGCCATGCCCCGCTGCATTTGGTGAAATGGACGATCGGGACGAGACGAACGTGGGAAACACTCACGTGCAGTATTGAATGAATAATATCACGTGATAATCATTTCTGCCAACTCCACCGATCTTGAATGCCTCATGTGTCTGCAGGTGATGGAGGCATAGAAGGGATGAGTCAGCAGTGACGAAAACCGACTGGACCACTTTGAACGAGATAAAAGGGAAGCTTAATAGTAAAGGTGTGAGATAGCTTGAATAATGAAGAAAGATTTCGTGTAATCTATTCTGACCTCCATTCTGATCTGATATGATCGGGGTCTATGACCACAACCATTATAAAAACAAGTAAACAACAAAGCAAGAAGTCAAATGTAACATAATTCTTCCAAAGCCATGATGCCATCATGGTCAGACGCCGACTAACAATAGCCAGACTCCTTCTCTGTCTGGTCCGCCGACCTTATATGACGCCAGAGCTCGCATGCTCGATTGATATCCTGTGTTGAAGCCAATTCCAATATCCAGTCCCAATATCCAGTGTCCGCCAGCCAGGTGATCCTACATTCTGTAGCATTGAAAACAAAGGCATTCAAACAGATTACTGCGCCCATGATATAACCGATTAAAGTCCATCCAAACGCCAAGAGTACAAACGAAGAAGAAAATATAAACAAATAGATATCAAGAACAATCAGTCGTCGCATCATTACAACCCCTACCACAAATCCCGTGAATTCCACCCAACTACGCGTTCACACATCATCAATTCTACACACATCCCTAAACTCGGGATACTTGTCCCCAAATGCCTTCTTCATACTCATATTCCCAATATCGCCTAGATGCCTCTCCAGCACGGGACTAATGAGCATACTACCCGCATCAAAAATCAACGCCTTCATCGGATCGAACGGGAAATTAACCGTGAAGTTCTCGGTGTAGTCCCGTTGGAATTCAGGCGTGTCGTACTTGGATTGATTCTCGATGACACGATCGCGGAACTTGCCCCAGGGAGGCAGATCCATCCACGCGCAGTGCGGGATCATGAGCTGCGAAGGCCGCGGGGTCTGCCATTCGTGGAGATTGTTGTAGGTGCTGTAGGAGGGCGCGATTTGCCATTGGATAAAGCGGTACATGCACATGAAGGAGGCGAGCTTTTCGGGGATAAGAGGGAAACTGCGGGTATTGAGGACGAGGGCGTACTTTTCCATGAGTTTGGTCATTGCTGAGGGTGCCTTTTCTGGGGGCCCAGGCTGATTGAAGAGGAGGTGGACGGAGGGGAAAGATGGCCCTACCAGTTCCTCGCGGGAAGCCTCGTTGGTTGCGAAGATGTGGCGTTGGGCGTGGATGACGCTGTGCATTAGCTGGTCTAGATATGTGACGGGTGGTTTCAACTTGGTGGACATCTGCCAGGAGTAGATTTGCGGCTGATTTTGCCAACATGTTGAACTATAGGTTTGCTGATTAACTACATCGCTGAAACCAGACATCTGCATATCAGGGAAACGTGGTGGGTGCTGATGATGGGAGAAGGTTGGGTCAATTGGTGACCAAGCTGGGACAGACTTGGACATGGTCTGAGTGGTGGTTTGGGGACCTCCGCCGTATGGCGCTGGACTACCCCAGCTCTCTGTTGGGGTGTAGATTGAACTCTCGTCGTCGTACCCCATGGATGATGTGGTTGCTGGGTAAGATGTTGCAGACGAGTATCCCGCGTTAGAGGTTGGAATGTGGTTGGTGGTCAGCACTGGCAGATGTGACACAGGCTGAGGCCATGCGCAGGAAGACGAGTTTGGTGCCCAATCCAACTCGACCTTTTGAGGAACCATCAGGTCCTCTGGTATCTCGGGTGGCGCTTGAGCGCCGAGGACGGGTGTGTGGTGTCCAGTAATGGGTGTATGGTGTCCGGTAATCTGTGCCCTAAGCTTCTCAACCTCTTCCTCCAGCTACCGGTTCCTCTTGAGAACCCTCTCAATGCTCCCGGAACGACTGCCCTGCTCCAACTCCTTGACCTTCCGCTCCAAGTTCTCAATATGTTCCTTTGTTCTCTGTCTGATGTTCCGTTGCGCCTCTCGATCGTTTGCGCGCTTGCGTGCCAGTTGGGCTTTGCTGAGGTGAGTGACGGACCTCTTGCCTCCACGGGAACCTATGGAATATTGTTAACAACCGTAGTAGAAAAGCAGTGGAAAGAGATGTATGGCAGAACATACCTTTCTTCCGTGGTTCTTCCACGTCCATAGGAATGGGGCTATTCGAGCTGGTGCTTGTCATGGCGGCGGTAATGGTTGTTGTACTTGTCATGGCACTGAATCGTGCGGCGACAGTGATGTGGAGGAGGAGGAAGAGGATAAAGAGGAGAGGAGGGTGGAGATGCGGTAGATGTCGTACTGGAGGTGGTCCCTTTTCCTACGCGTAAGACGGGGAATGTCCCACTGTCAGGGACGTGCTTCGAAGATGGATCTGAAATATGGGTCGAGGGTAGTTCAGGGCTCCGCGTGATGAGGCTTCTCAGTATGGTATGCGGGGCAGTTTTGAAAGTGGTCGAGGGAGTGGATACGAAGGAGTATATATCCCTCGAGGGGGGAGGAGGAAGAGCTTGGATGCTTTGATGTTGTAAGAAGCGAACGGCAACGGTAACGGCGGGAGGCTCGCACATGTCGGGGATTGGGGGGTGACATGAATCAGGTCTGAAAATGGAAAATGAGATTGATAGCTGTGTTAGTGTGTAGGTGGAATGATGGTGTGGTAGAGGGAGTGACAGAGGGCCGTGGCGGTGGTTGACGTGGTCTGGAGTGGTAATGCGGTGCAGAGGTGCAGTGTAGCTTAGTGGTGGTTCATCTTCGGGATCAGCAGAATCTCATCTGGTCGGACTCGGACAGCTCTCCCATCCCAAGCTCAAGCGTCCTAATCCTTCCACAGCCATAGTGCGGGAAGGACATCGACAGAACTTAGAAACAGGATAGAAGCGTTTGGCATGGAAGCGGCTAGGGCGGGCAGGACAGGGACCACTAAGGTAAATTCCACCTAAACTTAGCAAAGAAAGGTGTTAGGCACAGAGAGGGAGCCAAGTGGAATCGAAGTGCAAGCGTAAGTGCAGGCATGGGAAGGGAAGGGAACATAAGATTTAGGAAGGGAAAGACACGACAGGGGTGTGATTTGGGTTACAAACTCTACTTTAGCTTTAGCATTAGTTAGGAATCCCAGAGGAAGGGAGCTAGTTCGGTAAGTTCAGCCTTGATGGTTTGATTGATGGATGGATGTCGGGGTTGAAGGGCTGTAGTAAAGATCACCATTACAGCACCAGTGCAGAATTCTTTCTCGTGGGCAAGATGGAATAATCGCAAATTTTCATGCTGCCTTGATTCTTCAACATGTCTAGGCGTATTGTGGTAAATCAGCCGACGGGCTGAAAGACACTGGGCGGCCCAGCCCAAATCTGGATCATTGGCAGCTAGAGCTTGGTGGCGTTGTACAGAAGGCAGGGTCCAACAGGGGTGAGGAACTGAGCACTCAGTGCCAGGATTGAACATCAATCAACATGAACAAGGAGGAGGAGAAACGAACAGGGCAGGGATGGTTTCGAGGCGAGGACAACAACCAGGATAAGAACGAATGCGGAATCCCGATCGGAACCAGTCAATGGTGAGTATCGAAAGTTGAGGATTGACCGACTGGTGACGTGCCTTCGCCCTGATACTGTCCTGATACTTACTGCTGACTCCGAGTACGACTAGAGTATTGATAGAACATCCAAGTGCACATATACAAGTGCTCATTGACTGCAGTCAAATCCACCATACCTCCGTAAGTCCAAGCTAGCTACACATAACATTTAATTTCAGCGTTCTCTAGGCATAACGAGCAGTGGAAGAGGGGCAGCTGGGCTGGCAGAGCTAGTGCAGTGTGTGCAGCGTGTGCCTGAGCCAAGACGTACACCAGAAGGCGGTGGGCTTCAGTCTATCTGCCTCATCCCGGACATTGATTGATTCCATACCATTTCAACTGCATTGAGCCGTCATTCTCACGCGAGATCGCAACATTGCTTGCCCTTGTTTTGCCATGCCATGCGACGCATCGGGAGAATCTGATACTGAGTTGCCAAATATCAGGCCAGGATCTCATTAGCATTCTCAAGCAGTACCAGTGGCATTAAAGCAGCATCCAGGGTGGTGAGGGTGTGAGGGTGTGAGGGTGAGGGTGAGGGGGGAGAGGGGAGAGGGGAGGAGGAACAAGAGCAGAATCTGGAAACGGCTGTCTCACCCTTGCCCTCCTGACGCCCTGGCCTTCCTGGCTTTCCCCTCCAACTCCCCACTCGATGTCCACTCCCAAGGTCCACTCCCAAGGTCCACTGCCTATCACACCAAGCCAATCGTGTTGTTTGCCGATATTCTCCCTTAGCTCGTACTGTGATTGGCACTTGACAGCAGTGCAGATGAATTAAGGTTTGCCAAGTGCAGGCTAGACCCCATCAAGATGCGGGGCCCACAAGCGAGCGAGGGATGCCCAGTCCATCTGCAGGCTCTTCCTCCTGCTCCCAGGAGTCCAGCTCTCCCAACGTTCATTTCGCCGCCGGACACGCACAACTCCCCGCTGCTCTAAACCTCATTCATCCTCGTCCCTCCATCCCATCGACTATCAACCACTACTAATTCAGCCATCGACCCTTGATCCTCGCCTACGATCCAGAGACACTTCGGCCTTCCATTGGCCTCATCTTGCCATCGCGAACGCACATCCAATCAGACTCTGCATTTGCAGTGAGGCTTCGAAATGAGCGGTAAAGGACGGTAAAGAACGGTGACAGACCCCATCCCTGTCGATGACGAGCCAGACGATGATGAGGTGCAGGCCATACGTCTGCGGTGCCTCCATTGCTCCAGCAACTGCATGTGAAGCGAGGAATTTAATTCTTCATTCAAGAATGTCAACATTCCATGGCTGTGGCCGTGACGAGGCTGGGGTTGAGATTAAGATTGACCCTCGCCCAGACGATCAAGACGCCGAGGCATCATCCCTCCCTTACTGCCGGATCTTCAACGGCAGAACACCAGCCCTACAACCCAAATCCAACTCATCTTCAACCCAATCTTCACCGCCTTACGAGTCGCATTGTTCTACTGTTTCGAGAACAATCTGAGGGAAAGCTAAACAAAGCCGCAAAGGCTTCTCGCGCCGTTCGCAGACTAAACATCAAACTGCCCTACGTTCCGCCATGAAGGCTGGTGTGAGCAGATTGCATCGGTGCGCCACACGTTCTGACTTCACGATTGGATCGTAAGATCGAATTCGGATTTTGGCGCCGTATGAAGTGCGGTGTGCAAGGAAAAGTCTTCGAAAATACTCGTCAGCCGGCGATAATTCGCAGAGTCAACCCGTGTTTCAAGGGCACGCGCCAGAATAGAACACACCGTCGAAGCCTAATAGAACAAAAGCTTGGACACTAGCCGACGACTAGAATACCCGTGGAAGCAATGCTAAGGTTCCAAAAATCCAATTGCATTTCGCTCTCAGGTTGACGTGTCGCCGACTGTCAGAACTACTGTAGTAAGGAGGATCTCCTCACCGATCATGCAGAGCCTAAGCTAACAAGCCCAGTTGATAACTATGATGCGGCCCGGACAATCCTCCGCACATTTGGGAACACCAATGGTGCTCTCCTTGATCAACTATGACTCGCAAAACAACAAACAAGCCAACACATGTGCCAACGGCCATATCGTGAGCATGTTGGCTTCAACTAGGAGACCAAACAGTGGCCTAGCGGACCTTTCACTGAAATCTGGTCCCAATCTGATGCTTCATGCCTTATTTCTTAATGACTGAAGTACTAAACATCAGCTCATAGCAGCCGTTCGAGAATGCATACGCACGGTATCGAATCCGAGCCGATATTTATGCCTGGGATCCACTGGGATTGTCCATCTTTTCAGGTGAAGAAGCCGTTCTCGAAGTTCCGTGTCTCGTTGGTAGGTGCAGTCGCGGCCTGTATCTGATATCAGCATGGTCTGTTCCTGAATCAATACAAAACACTCCTGCCTCCATAATCAATGTCACCGGATATAGCGCGATTTCGGAAGATTCCCTTGGATCACTCCCGATTACCTTGACCGCTGGCATAACTTGCGAGCATGTGCTTTGTGGCTAGTGCACGGGATTTGACTTTGGTCACGATTTGACGACCTGCATGTCTAGTTCCAATGGAAGGTTTGGACAAGCCAGAAGAGCGCACTCGCTAGCGGCGCCTTCACCGCAATTCATCGAAACTGCGAATTCGTCAATTCTGTAGCCGCGTAAAGCGCCATAATTCATCCCCGTGATGAGGATATCGCGGAAAAGAGGGTCATGTGCTCAGATCACAGACTGTCCAAGCATCATCCGTTGTAGATCCGAATCCTCGCGACGAGGATACTTTATTTGAACGTTTGCCGAGACGATTACTTTCGGAGACGACCAGAAGGATCTTTTGAACGATGTCGACAAATTCGAAATTCATTAAGATGGTGGAATCTGAAAAGGTCTTATACTTGAACTTCGCTGAAATCTCGCTCAATCATCCAGACCCTCGGTTATTTTCCGGGCTTGAAGGCATCATTTCCTTACCGTGAAATGCCCACAGAGCCTCCTCCCCGAGACTCCCGTCAAAGCTCACCAAACCTACAAGAAAAGGCCAGCACTTCTCGTGGAATTCGGATCAATGATCTACCGCGGACTCAGTCCTGATGGCAGGTTATTTGTTGCAATTTATGAGAGTTCATCCGTAGCGAAACCTTCCCAAAAGTCTAAATACCATCCTTGAGCTGGCTACTGGTTGGCACCCCGAGACGAGCACAAAGCTCGCCTATTCCTGTCGTATTGCCATATATGAGCGTGGGGTGTCACAATAGGAAAGGAAAGACCGACGGAACCATAATCCTCCAGTACGACTTGGGCGATGAAGTTTCCGGTCATTTGCAATCAACTGGCTGTGGCATTGGCGGTAATGCAGTGTTTCTGGACTTCATTCGCCAATTTGGAAGGTCAACATCGCTTGAGCACATTGCCAGCCACTCACGATCCCTATATTACGCAATGTCCTCCGCCAAAGCATCTCGGCTTTCTATCCGCTTCTCGTGAACGTGCCCTATTCGGCATGCTTTAGGTACCCCGAGCTAACAGTTCGTCACAACATGCCACCATCTCAAACGCGTCTCATTGCCATGCTTTTCCTACTATGCGTTTAGGCTCACACTCGGATCGTCACAACATCCGGCGATGCATTTGGCCTTCTCAATAATGATGAGAAGGATTAACTACCACGATCAAACCTTTCTGCACAGCACAATCGTGCCGTCCTGTGTCTGACCACATCGGAATATACGATAGCTCAATTTCCCCAGATTTCTTGGACTCGATCCACATGCCCCAGCGATCCAGTAGCGTCCGCCGCGTCAACATTCCATCGAAACTCAATATATCCCCAAGCCGACGGCACTGCGACGATGTGCCGTGCCCTGAATCATGAAACTTTACGGATATGTTGCCGAGCCTTACGGGATGTGGTTCAGGCGTCAATAACAGTACAAATTTCAAACGTCACCGCAATTTGTACACATCAATTGCATTGTTACGATTGCAAGCCAGCTTCGATTTCTCTTTGAATCAAATCCGAACGCCGAGCCAAAACCTAAATGTGCCATCCCAAGGATTAAGCTCATCCTGGTAACAGATCACGGCCCGCGCAATGTTCCTTTGAAGTCAATATAGCCCTGTCTTTGCTTCATGCAAATAGTATTCTAGAAGCCTCGCCTCGCGATCTTCAACTCGTCTCGCCTTCACGTAAATTACAAACAGTCGGGATTAATACTGTTCAGTTCGGCCTGCTTCCGAATACTGTTGGTGCAGCTTCTCAGATAACCCAATGGAATGTCATCAACGCCACCAGATTGGCTTTCCGGAATTTACCCAGATTCTCCAAAAAAACATGCTACGTCGACGCGTTGCCCTTCTGTGCCTGGGAAACAGCCGTGGCTTTTCTTTCTGCATCTTGTCTGCGACACGCCTCGTACGTATTTCCTACGTCCAAGAATTGATCACAACATGCATTATGCGTTCGGTGTCCTGCAAGTTACCCAAAACTGATAGATTCTAAGTTTCAGCCTTCCTTGGTCCAACCGTCATCCTTTCCCCACTCATGACACCGCACTTCTCTCTATGATATGGCCTGATACGAATAGTCGCCGCAACCGCGAGCCATTCTGATAGGGTTTGGAGCTACAAACACCGGATTTGAAGATAACGAAATCACGGCCAACCAACCGCACTTCCTACCACCTTGGCGGCCTGTCTATTAAGCTTTCAGATGTCGGAAAAGCCGACGAAGCTGTAGATTGATGGAAATCCCGCGCACGCTCAATGTCTTCTTATTCTCTCATACGAACTCGCAATCTCGCCATAATTTCGTTATATTCTTCCTGGCTGTCACGGAGGTTTCCATATTTTCTTAACACCAGGGCCTCGTTGCCATGGATTTCAATTTCACCCCATGATTCCTTTACGTCAAATAGATGCCGGCCGGATATGTCCCCTGCTTGACAGTGCCGGAACGGAAAATGCACCCTTGTCCGCAATCCCTCCCCTTGAAAACAGACCACCAACCAACAACAGCAAAGCTTAATCGAACACCAATGCCATGCCTCGTCGCCCCACATCCCGAGTGTCACTTACACGGGTCGCCTATCTGAAAAAATCAACGCCGGATTTAGAATTTGAAAAGATTGGCATTGCGCGCTGCTGCAAGCGTTTCAAGGAAAGTGAAAACTGTACTTCGTACCAAGCGAATTAAAGGGGACAAGAACGTCATCATTTTTCTAGAGGTCTTCAACGTCCTTCGCAGCACTGTACTCCGAAGCGTATCACGTACTCGGTCGTCAGCCGATCTTTCCGAGCCGGGATCATACTATCTTGACTCAGTATATTAGCCTCCGAAGCCAACACTCGAGCCGTCTGCTACCTGAACACTGACCTCCGACACTTAAATAGCTAGGACGAACGGACACCATTTGTTAGAAGAGCAGAAGACTCGAAGAACGACTTCAAACACCCGCGTGAACCAGTATAAATTCTATTGGGTGCCGCCCCCACTTCCCGAAGAAATGGCGACGGCGATATATCTGATCTGGGAATTCTGCGATCGCTTACGCTAATATAGGACCCGAGCCGTGTCTGTTCAGAGCCTACAATCTTACAAGATCTCTTTCTTCCTTTGATCCTCGCCTCCTTAATCGCATGTACCGCACGTCACATCCTCTTCACCGATGGAACTAATCTGGCATCATTTATTTCATCACACCATATCGATATAGATCAGATGCTCCTAACGAGTTGGAATCGCCATCCGAGCGACTGAACAGCGGCCGGCTCTCTCTGTGCGAATGCGCAAGTATTCTCCAACTGCCGAGCCGCACAGATTTCTGCTACATTTCGGAGTCGATTCGCGATGCTGTGCTTTAGCTCCCCGACTAAATCTCGCCCGAGTTTCTGTGAGCCTGTGGCTCAATCGCCGAATCTGGCAGCTTGGCTCTCCGATCAGCCACAGCTACTGCGCTGGCTTTCGCATCTTTCCAGTAGAGTCCGACGCCTAACAGGTGCAGATCTCAAGGCCGTCGTGTGTCGAGTCTTTTGCCGTAACAGTGGCACCTTTCATGATTCATTTATTGATACAGTGCTACGAAGTGAAGATACAATCTCTTAACATCCTCTGCAAAAGTCCGAAAGATTCCAGACTCGGAATTTTCCACACTCCATGTCTCGAATTCTCTTCATCTTCAACTTTTCACAGGCCTAAGACGGAACCCCGGAAACTAAATGCCTTGGCGCGGTTTGTGCTTTCCAGCCTTCTTTCCATATCCGTGTCTGAAATTATCGGAACGGAATGCAAGATGTTTGATCTCGACCTTGTGTTTGAATCTCCTTCGGTTCCGACATCTCATCGTCATCGTCGTCTAGATAAATCTAGATGGTGGCGCGACTCCTCATTGGTTACCTATCAGATGTGCCTGTACAGGGCACATTCTTGGCTCTCGGAGCTGTAGCTTGTGGCTTCTTTAAGTCGCCGTGCCCCTCCTTTACCTCTCACTGCCCTTCAATCGCCGACTGTCCTTTGCTGCACGCTCAGGCGAGCGAAGAGCGGGGTGGCTACAGTGGTGCAATTTGCATCGCTAGGTAGGCAAGCTCGAAAGTGAGATCATGAAGCAGGATGAGGTGAGGTTATCGTCGAATCCAGATCTAGTCCTGATCAAAGCGGATTTATTCTCCGACTTACTCTCATAGCTCACAGACACGGCACGGCTCGGTGGATCTCCGGGCTTGAGATCTGCCTTGCTTAGCTGTCCAGATGGCAGATGCCAAAGTTCTCCATCTCTGAAGCTGACGCCGAAGGAGCTGGAGCTTAGCTTTATCGGTAACGCAGTAAAGCTCTACAGGTAAGAAATGTCAGCTAAGCCAGGCTACCGACCTAGCTGTCGACAACCTAGTGTCGGGGGTATGCTTCGCCGTTGAGGTGTCTCACACCGCCACAGGCGCGCGATCTCGACCTGTCTCCTTCGCCATCATCTTCACTTTTGTTTGCATGATCGTGGCAATGCGTTGCGCAGCATCGCAACTTCATTTCAGCTCTACAGGCCCTTCCACTCACCGTATGTCATTCAATTTTGCGAATTTTTTTTTTTTCTTTTTTTCCTTTCTCCTGTAGCTGTTCTCGCAAGAATGCACGCCGGCTAGGTGCGTGCTGGTAGTCTGCTTCTCCTTGCTGTATGCACATGACAACGCCTCGCCTCGATACGGCCTCGTCAAGGCCCAGCGGAGAGGCCCAGCGGAACGAACAAGTGCGAGTGCAAATAAAAGGGGTGTAAGATCACAGGTCATCAGTCTCCCAGCAGACAGTGCAGTGCATCTAAATGCATACCAATACTCTGCATGCCAGTTCAGTGTCCTGCAGTGCAGTTGCAGCGCATAGCATGGCATACCGCCAGCCTCAAGCAAAGCCTAACAAGCTACCTGACTAGTTGCTGAAGAAATACACTCGTGACGGTAAGCCAGCCGTATATTAGCGAATTAGCGAGGTTGGCGGGCGGTAACCGCGCGATGCGATGAATAAACAATGAGAAGGTTTTGTTGACCGCTCTATTTACGTCGTTTCCTGACCGTTTCGCTTGGGTTGCTTCGCGCCGAAGATATTGGCATGTGGTAGATTGTGGTGTTCCTAGACACGATTGAAGGATGAGTTTCCGTGTTCTACCGCAAGGTCGAGTCTAGTGAAGTTGTCTCTTCGCCGAGTACAGAATGGCGGTATGCGTGCCGATTGCCGAGGACGAGGACGGTGAGCCGGCAACCGAGTGAGATGCTTCACTGAGGGGTGAGGGAAGGGGTTTGATGTTGAAGATTGAGGTTTGGGAATTGAGGGATGAGAGGAGGTGTTGTGTTCTGTTCGGAGACGGTCATTGAGATGTGGTGAGGGGAAGTGCGGGAAGTGTGGTGAGCGCGGTGGGCGGGCTGGCTGGATGAGAAGCTGCTTGTCTGCCTCCTTCCTGATGTCTGCTTTGACTCATTCTATTTGTTCGTTTGCCTTTTCAGTAGGCGGTCTGCTGTTTCAGTTTGTTGTGAATTGGTTTGGATTGTTTTGGGTTGGAACCAAGTCAAGTGTGGGCGTCGGTTGTCACTGCATGTTTGTTTACGTTCGCGTTTGAGCTGACACCTACAGTCTTGCAGTTCTCGAAATACATATATCGACACACGAAATGAGTGAGTTGGTTGGTCTAATTTGTAAATTTTTCCGATATCATGAGCTTATTGGGTTTCCAATGTCTTCTTGTAGTCAATGATCAGTGGGCAACGGTGTCATGTTTCAATGTCTTCTGACCTGAATCTCGGTCACCTCTGAAATTGCACGCAGTATCTTGCACTGCGTATTTTACCGTAGCGTACTAGATTTCAATCTGTGAATAATCTTGTTTTAGCTCACTATCTTGCGCCCACTCCTACCTCTGAGTTGTATTCAATGTTCTCGCTCGGCTGTTTTGATTCGGCGGTTGGGGATGAGTTCTGTTTACTATTGTTTGGTTACTGCTGCTTCCTTGCTTTGTTATGAAACAGTATCTTTCGACGTCTTCACATCCGCTTCGTCAACTAGTCTTGAACGTAGTGATATATTAGATTGTCTTCCAGGGAAGATGGAGGATACTTCAGGCGCAGTGAGGTACAGGAGACTCATACGTTTGGGGTGAAGATCCGGATTGCCCGTTCCCTATTCAGAGTTAATGGAAATAACCCATCAGACTAGGTATGTCGCATGAGCTATGCAATACATTCTGCTATGAGGAAGCTCAGTGCTCCTGAGCTACATGGAGTCTTGCTTAGGGCAATTCTTGTACGAGCTATCTCGGATCTTCGTTTCATAAGTGAGCGCGTTTTCGTACCACTATGTTGCAGGGCCACATATTCTGGCTCACTTCATTTGCCAAGACGAACGGTCTAAAGACCGTTACTTGCTCTACGTGCCGTCCCGTCATGAATGGATTCCGTTTACGAGCTCGACCTAGTTCAACCCCCAGACTGCTCCAAACCGGCTTTCATCGTATACTGTCCAATAATTGGAACCCCTACTACAAATCAAGGTCGTTTGCGATCATCCATGCTACAAATTACTATACGTACATACTAGACAGGTGTCCGGCGCTTGCACGTTGATGATTCGCTTAGTGATAATTTGAAGTCGGAGTGTTTAGTAAACAAAAACATGGATGGGAAGCGAGATGTGGCGCTCTCATCGCAGTACATCGACCCGCTTACCTCTTGTTGATGGAAGACTGGTAACGGGATGAATTACCGTATTTGGTGGTGTGATTAGTCGTGATGTAAGACTTGTAGATCGAGATATGGGATTATTGTAGGCGAGATGCCGGATTCAGGGGTTGGTGATTGTGAGTCGCCAGGGGGTGCGTTGATTGGCGTGTCAAGGGGAATTTCTATATCATTGGTGCCTCAGTGAGAACTCTTGTTGATCACTCGATCGTTGCATCCTGGACTTCTGATCTGACAGAAGTGTTCATCGTGGAACAGACGGTACATTCTTGATTACTGACCAAACTTACGATAGTGGTTGTGATCTCCTCACCATACAGCAACTCCTCCTAATCTGTGAAACGACGCACATGATCTTGGTTCAGTCTCCAAGATTTAGGCTTGGAAAGCTTGACATTTCCAGATGAAAATCACGCCAATACTTTCCACTTATCCTTGAACTACGGAGCTGTGCTCCGAAATGATGAGGCCGGGAAACGAAAAGAACGAATTGTTATGTGACTGTTATGTGACTGGAGCGCTAAGTCATCTTTTTATCTTAATTGTAATTCTGACCATGTGGAAGTGTGTGTCAATATGCCCTTCAATGAGCCGCCCTCTCTGTGGCTTGATGACTTGCTAGCTGGCATCGCGATGTCTTCCTTTCTCAAGTGGATGAATTAGTCGTTCATCATACGCTGCCGTCTCTGTCCATCTCCAAACTCTAGATGTTATGCACCACTGCCTGTCTCGCGTACTGGAATCATTCTGGATTTCGATCGACTGCGAGTCGGCGCGAGAGATGCGCAACGCCGTATTGCCATCGTTGGGCATGAATGATTCTCGACTATGAGCGATTTACGGATGGACAGGTGTACGCTTCTACGAAGACACATCGCGGCGGAGGCCTTTGAATCTGACCGCTCAACTGGAATGGCTGAGGTCTGAGCCGCGAGACTGAGGTAAAGGTCGAGTTGAGACCCACCAGCAACACTTCGGATTGGATGGTAGCAACTACTTATATGGGTCGAATAGATCTACTCGGTGATGGTTAGCTGCTTGGTACATGTGGATACGTCCGTGTGGCACTGCTTGGAGGATTTGTGGAGGTGAGTGGAGCGTGGACCATGCAGGGTCCAGTTTTTGTTTCTTGGTGGTAGGCGTCTCGAGGCGGTCTAGACGTCTACTTCCTCTTGGTAAGGCTTCTGTGGGGTCGAGTCTAGCTCTAGCTATAAGGAGTCGAGATCGGTGCTGCAACTGTAGGATGGAATGCTGATATGTGGCTGAGATCTCGGTGAGTCTGAAGCAGTGGGAGTGGAGATGTGTTTGAGCTTCTAAGCTTGTGGCATGGCGTTCATGTATTGTTGACTTAGGCGAGAGGTTCACAACGTCCAGAGAGTCGAGACTGAGCTTGTAAGTTGGCTAGCCAAGCTGCAGATATTGCAAAATTCAGCTTGGTTTTCATTAGCTGATATTGAATCTTGCTCCGGACTGTGAGGTTCTCTTGGCTCCTCAGCTCCACGTCGAGATCCTATCCACTTTGAGGTGTTCTCTGTCAGGATTTCTATGTATGAATATATAGCCATAGCTGTGTCGGGCACTCGGATTGCTTAGCAGAGGTATTCTGATGAGTTGTTTCACGAATGCTGCAAGACACGGTTCCGAGTTTTCTGTCGAGTGTGCGGGAGAGGTTGCTAGGAAGGATATGACAGTGGCAATGAAAGTGACAGTGAAAGGCTAATTCGGTTTACCAAGCTTGAAGAAAGGGCTCAAAACGCCGCAAATTCGATAGCATAACAATTCACTTGTTCTATTACATTATCTTCTTGTCCCCCAGACCTCGCCACTTCAAGAGCTGCCTTTAGCCTCATCCCGCTGGGCGCGTGGCCTTTTGCTTGCTATTCTATGCGTGGCCCATGGCTTATATAAGAGATTACACAGCATTCGGGAGCTGGCAAACATCCGAGAGAGACGATTCTTTTCAGCTTCTAGCTCTGGTAATCAATAGATAACCGGTGAAGTGAATACATCATTTGCCGCCCATTTCACTAATTTGAAATACATGCTGACCATATCAGAGTCTCCTGATTCCGAAGACTAAGCATGAAACACCCTTTCGTACACTATAAATCCGAGCTCTTCTCGGAGCTCTAGCTGCAAGACACTTCAAGGATGCATGGACGGTAGGTCCAGTGGCTAGATTGAGAGGCTCAATATTGGAAGTATTATCGATGTAGATTAACTTTCTCGTTCTTGACCGCTTGAAGAGAGAATGGACATAAGAGCACGGGATGAACAGAGCAGCGAGGATTGTTGAGGATACAAGGCGGGGCGGATAAGGAGGAATGGCAACACGCGAGGTACTGACAGTAAAGCGACTTTAACTAACCTGAGGACCAGATAATCTTAGCTTGTTCATTCTGTGAAAATGAACAAGTTCTACAGATAATATACGGGCAGTGCTTCAGATGTGTCTAGCGTTATGCAAACGAGCGATCATGCTCAGGACATATGTCTGCAGGCACATACATTTCCATATCAGATGGCAGAGAGAAGAGTTCAAAGAGAAGGGCTCTTTTAATACATACGTAGCTCAACGGAGGTACAATGGCCATGTTGCAAATTCTGTCGTTGGCATTCGCAATCATTTACAATATCCTAGATATGTTCTGTCTATTAACTAGGCAGACTCCCACATGCGATTCTCTACTAGCGTAAATTTAAAGGTTTATAAAATAAGACGCCGAATTGTAGCAGTTGGGAACGTAGTTCTGAGAATATCAGCGTAGAAAGGCATGGAAAGGAGCCTCGACCTGTTGATCACTTTGTTTGCTAAGTCACAACTCTCTGCGTCTTCCTCATTGTGCCGAGTGTTAGGAGTCAACCCATTCTTACAGAATCCCAAGTACGCTCACTGCTTTCTCAAGACAGGTTCACGAGTAATATCCAATAGCTTTGATGTTGTCAAGCCTAGGCTTGTTTTCAGCTTCCAATTTCCTATCCCGACCGGGGACCTTCTGCAGTGGTAAAATTCAATCCAGATCAGTGGAAACTATTATCAACAAATTTTGCAATCTAGCAAATCACCACACGAGTCTGAAATACGGCTTCCCTACAGCTCACTACGCCCATCACGTCAGCGGCGTTTTAAGCTATGTATGGAGCTTACCTCTCGAACTACGGCGCTTACTCGATATTTATACATCTTCTTTTCTCTCTCGCTTAATCCATCTTATGACCAGACGTCAGTCAATACCAATCTCACAGCAATCAATACACGTACTACTTCTCTGCATCATTCCAGAATCCACTCAGACACACCATGCCATGGCCATCGCATCAAAGGATCTGGTGAGTGATCTTCGCGAAGCATAAAAACCCGCTCCCTCCTCACCTCAGATTTCCTCGGCAAAGGAGGCAATAGATGACTATGAAAACGGATGGCGCTTGGGAGAAAATGGGTATCTGCGAGGGTGTGGCTCGGATATCTGCTGCTGTTGTCGGGGTTCGTCTACATAGGATGATCGAGAGAGGATTCAACTCCATCACAAGTCTGAAAGTCCGAGACGATCTACATCCTCCCCGCGCAATTCGAGACAAGAAAACGAAATCAGTAAATAGTCGACAGCAGAGAAGTGGACCGACAATAGACTCATGAACCACGTAACAAACTCTTGCACAATTTAAAGGTGGTTAAAGGTGACAAGGCGGCAAATAGCTTTAGGTATGAAAGTGACTTCGACATGCCTCAGTGAGCTTTATAGGATAGTTATTGCAGTAATGATCGGTAACTGCTCCCTCTTCCATCCGGCGATGTTCCCATTTGCCCTGGCTGACCACTGTACGTACTATGAGTATGTGGATTCTGGATCTAGGAGGATGGGCGATTTTTATACTCTCCCAACATCCACGCACGCAGCAAGGTATCGGACCTTCGGAAACCTGGAAGCCCCAAGCCAGACGCGCGCACAGTGACCAGTGGATGTACCAAAGAAGTGATCACTTTGCATTTGCGATCAAGAGAAGGCTACTTTCGATTGAACATCAATGAATTACTTCTTTCTTTCGCTACCCGCCACTTTCCCGAACGTCAAGCGAATCCAAGCGAACATAAGAATACTCAAAACAGAAATCAAAATACAGACAATAGTGCATAGACCAGCACCAGTGGCATGCCAACGCCACGCCATGATATGCCAGCCAAGACTCCACCAGAAAGCAAGCGACCATCCATCCAACCAGTCCCAGGCCAGACGCCTCCGGAATGAACGTAAACATACACTTCTTCCTTCCCTGTATCAACACCTTTATTATCCTCTAATTACTTCATCGTTCTACCATCACCAAAGACACCAAATACTTATCTCGCAACCTCGCCATTCCTGGGACTTCTTCTCCTTCCTGTACTCTGTACCTGCGCCAACGGGTTTCCGGGCCCAACACTAGCACTTAGGACGTTCTCTCGTCCCTCGAGCGCAATGACACTCTTCTTGCTCTTCAAGACCGGCAATTTCCCAGACGAGCTGATGCTGCGTTTAAAGTTCGGTATTTGGCTCTGCTGTTCCTCGGTCACAAGTGTGCTGGGTTGGACATTAACATCCATCTCGCGTAGTCCTGTACTTTCACTCGTCGTAGGTCGTGGTATTTCGGTGTCGGATGGAGAGCGGGAAACCGAGGCTCCTAGAGAATGTGAAAACTGTCGCATGTGGGAAGATGCTAGAGGCTCGTCATTGAATATAACCGGAACCATGGATGTCATACTCTTGCTCGGACTCCTAAACTCAGTGGGCCTGCGCATCGCAGCGAGGAGAGCTTCGTGTGCTTCGGTTCGCGGTAGTTCAGTCGGGTAGGTGTACTGAATCTTCTGCGGGGTTTCTCCCGTGGGTTGATACTCCTGGAAGGATATACTTGTGATATTTTCGCGCAAGGTTGTGAGAGGTTCTTTCAGTACAGAGTCCAGAGGCGCAAGCGATTCTTGAAGAGTGGCAGTCTTGGTCGACATTTCATCACCGAGATCCCGAACGCGTTCATATGTCGACGTGAAGTGTGTGGCGATGTTAGAGTAAGATGCTTTGACTGTGCTGGACAGGTTTTGGAGAGAGTGGGTGTGGCTGTCGTGATGCTGGGCATTTTGCAAGCGGGCACGGGTGACGAAATCATCGAGAGCACGCATTTGGATCTCGATATCCTTCATCTGCTCATCAACAATACGGACTGTCTCTGCATGGACCGAGTTAGTGGCAGCTTGAAGGGTCGTGTTGTGCTTGTTCGCAGCCTGAAACAGTCAGTAAAATACAAAAAAAAAATCGCAGAAGGCAACTCACAACCCAGTCCTCCTTGAGCTTGCTCTTCAGAGTCTCTCTTGACCGAAGTACTTCTTCAACCAACTGAGTTTCCTTCTCGTTCCAGCAATCCATCCCTGCGCTGTATTGAGTTGTAGATGATTCAAAGCTTTCCTTAGATGCCAAGACATCTTTCTGAACCTCTTGAATCTTCGACGTGAGACGAGAGTCCTGAGCCTCGCCTTGGGCCACTACGAGACTGGTGATCTGCGACAGCAGACTCTGTCGATCGGCGGCTGCTTGTTCTCGCTCTTCTCTCAGAACTTCATCTAAACGTGAAGATGCAGCAACATTCGATTGCATAGCAAGCTCGCTGGCTGTGGTCAGCTGTTGGCGTAGGTTGTCGGCTTCTGCCTTTTGAGCGTGAACATGCTTGAGGAGATCTTCGAATAAGCCCTTGAAGTCTCGGCCAAGTGAGCTATAAGAGGTGTGAAGCTAAACAGATGAGCGATAGTTCAGATTTGTCACTACACTGCTACGTACCTGCGTGTGAAATGCACCAAGCTCGCTGATGACCTCTGCTGAAATTCGCTCAGCGGCAACAGACAAGCCCTGAAGGCCTTCACCCACACGAGTCTTGACCTCTTCTCGAAGTGTCTTGATCTCTTCTAAGACAGAATCCATTTCTTCCTTGGCCGATTTGGTCTGCTCTGACACCTCCATCTCTGAACCTTCAAACTTTGAGACATTCTCCTCGAGGAAGGACTGCGTAGCAGCTAACTTCTCTAATTCTCCTGCAACGAAGGATTGCATCCTAGTAGAAACAGTCTGCATCAGATCTTGCTGTTGAGATCGAAACTCCTCTACTCTGGTTTCCACAAGACTCGTGACTTCTGCAACTTGTGTTTGTGACAACCCCCATGCATTGCGATTCAAGGATTGAAGATCCGACTTCCTCCTACTTTTGGCATGGAGACCTCCGACATCGTGGACTGTCCTGCTGAGGGTAGACAAAAGTTCGCTACCCACAGTACTGAGTTGCTCTTCCGTCTCCTGGTGAGCTTTCCGGAGGACTGTCTCTTCGGCTAAGCTCTGTCGAGTGTTTTGAAGGACGGACTCCGTTTGCTCGAGAATATCCTTCGTTTCATCGAGTACAGCCTTCGTACTCTCATTGTCCTTCTTCAAGGTCATGAAATTCGATGTCAAGGAATAGAGTTCCTGGACTTTGTTCCTGAGGTTCGTTTCCATGGTCTCAATCTTGGCAGCTTGCTCTTCACTAAGGATCCTCCTCGATTCACTCTCCACAGTAATCTCTTCGTAATTCTCGTTGGACAGATACACGCCGTTCCGTTGTCTCGTCGCGATAAGCTCGCTTTTCAACCGCTCAATTTCAAAAGTGAATTCCTTAAGCAAAGTCTTTTTGTTGATCATTTGGTTGACTTGAGGCTTGTTGCGAATGTTCTTGGCACGGAAAGCGTAGTCCAGCGTCGAAATCGTCTCTTCCAAGTTGCTTTTCGCGGGGGATACTGTCGCAATGATGCAAGTCTTCGTCCGTCCACCCAAAGAATCCTGAAGAAGTCGTGTAAGCTTCGACTCACGGTATGGAATATGAGATCCCCGGTCGACTAGGGCATTGATAACTCTTCCAAGAGTCAACAAACTCTTATTGATCAGGCCTGCCTCAGCTGCACGCTTGTTCTCAGCTCCACTGCGCTGGATATTTTCGCTTCCAGCCAAATCGACAAGGTTGAGCTTTCCGGCACTGATGTAATCCTCGCCATTGTCTCCAGTCCGTTTGATATAGGCTGTGACAGTGAAAACTGTGTGACTTCGACTACTCAGGTCATTGCACTTTGTCGCCGCAACTTGGCGTTTGTGACTGCCATCCTGCAAAAGCTTGATTCCATCAATCGCGCTTTTGATATGTGACTCCTCCATTCCTTGCACAATCGTGCTAGAATGCCCCTTCTTGGTATTATCGTCATAGATCTTCAGCTTCGCGTTCTCGTCTGGTGATATCAGGTCGCGGAGCTCTTCGTTGTACAGTTCAATGAAGGAGCACTTCACAGAAGCCTCTGCATCGTCGATTTCCAGCTTATTGAAAAGCGAATGCAGCGCCCGAGGTATTATTCCTGCTGCATCAGACAGCATTCCAAAAGTCTCATTCATGTCGCCGGACATCGTATACGTCTTTCCAGTTCCCGTTTGGCCGTATGCGAAAATTGTACAGTTGTATCCAGCAAGCATCTATCTAGTTGTCAACAATGCCTAAAACCAGAACCAGTTTTCAACCTACCTCGTCCAGAATCGGTGTAACGACATCATCATAAATCATTGCCTGGTCCGCGGCGGAGGAGAAGACCTTGTCGAAATGGTACGTTTTATTACTGAGTGCGCTGGGTCCCATGGAGAGCTCGAGACTGTTGCCCTTGACTCCGTTTGTTGACAAAACCACTCCACTGTTCTCCCGCACTTCGCGCTCGTTCCGTCCTCGACATCGTACGACGACGTTGATGTTTGTCTCTTCTTCATCATGCTCGAAATCCCGTTCCTTTCGTTTCGTTCCTCCGACTGTTGTAGCTATAGAGACCACTGATCCTGCTGGTGAGATTGCGCCGGATCGATCCATTCGAGATGGAGGTGCTTGAGAATGTGCTCTGGCCGTCGAGGGTCTCGGTGGAGGGCGCATCGTTCTTTTTGTAGGCGCGACGACTGCCGGCCGAGGTATTCCTGCCATACAATTGAGAGCGGATGGTGTAGCTCTGGGTTTGATTGATCGGCTCCTGTGCGCGTCGAGTGAATAGTGAAGCTACCGTGTCGTGTCGCAGCTAATTTGGAAGCGAAGTAGTGTTGATAGAATACAAGGTACTCTGCAGTATGTAAATACGCAATCGTGATGTTGGCGCAATAAGGTTGCGGTCGTGTTTGTCGTGAAGTTGTTGATTTTGGTGTTGACTTCATGGAGCCTGTGCTTGTTCACAAAGGAAAGCACGACCCACCTCTGATCCACAGTACGTTGGCACAGCAACAATCTCAGCTGAGCACCTGCCCCTCCAAACTCCAGTCCATCGAGCTGCCAGCTTGAGCTTCAATCACGAAGCAACGAAATAAGGAAGGCCAACATCATCTGCCATTCCACCAAATGCCACGGTTATGTCTCTATTCACAGCCCAGGTCTTTCCAGGACAGGCTTTGGGCTTCTTGGGTAAGCGGAAGCTCCAGAAGTCGCAATGAGTCCAGCTAACGGCGCATAGTACTGGGAGCAACACTTCACGATACCTTAACGCGACTGAAAGCCGAACCACAGCGATTCCCGAAGCTCGATCTTGTATATGACCAGTCGTCTCCAGTTACAGAGCCGGTCATTGTTAATCTGCCGCCCAACGGTATCCGTTTGCGATTCGACGGACCAGAACAACGACTGCGACTGATAGAAGTGCTGGACTTCACGAAGAGTCAGCTCACATACAAAGACAAAGATGTGTTGCGTCCAGGGACGACCACTCAAGCTGGGGCAGCACAGGTAGAGAGCTTGTCGGGACCTACTTTCCGCCACATCTACAACCGTCTCCTGGGCCCGACCTTCCCTGGGGAATACATTGGGCCAGAGCCAGGAGACGAGACTGGGATGGGTTTATACGTGCTTTCATATCCGGGAATAGCTTTCTCTTTCCCATTATCAAGTTCGGTCTGGTCGCCGAAGAAAGACTTTGTGTCTCTTTTGTCGTCCTCCACCAGTCATCCGGCTGCCTCGATGGCTATCTTTCGCGGGGATTCATGGCCGGATGCGAGAGAACGTCTATATGTCCAGACCTTGGATCCTCGAGATTCCTTTACATCCCTCATGAAGGGGAAAGAGCCCGTACCGGATGAGGTCAGGCTAATTAGAATCTTTGGGGAAGGTCGATTAGAACTTATAAGACCAGACGGTGTTGCGCCATTTTGGATCAAGCTTGGTCTTACGTCGCCACAAGAACTTGTGGCTATACTGGGTCCTCCCGATGCCATATATCGAAAGAATGACCAGAGAATGTCGATCCATAAAGCTCGACCTCTTTCAAGATCCCACGTCAGATCAGATTCTACAGAGATGAGGTTGCAGGATGATTCTACGGATACAGATCAGTCCTCTGCGCATACTGCAACCGATGACTCTGAAGATGATGACGAGGATGGAGAAGTCTGTGGGAATGTTTCGGGGGAGTGCTTCTATAACTACTTCTATCATGGATTCGACATTTTGCTTTCTACTCCTACAACGCCATCACAGTGCCCGCCAAGTAAGCAAGCGCTGGATAGACCACAGGAGTTGGGAGGAATCGTCCCATCCGATGGATCTAGCCGTCTCGTTGCTTCGAAAGTGATCCTGCACGGTAATGTACCTGGTTCATATCCATTCAATCGGCATAGGAGATGTCGATGGGAAATACAGTACTTGATACCCAAGAAAGGGGAACTTGTTGTCAGCTCGGAAAGCCCTTTCAAGGAAATCGAGAAAAGGTTGCACAACGAGTGGAAGAGCATCTATCGCAATGCCGAGGAAGCCAAGTCTCGCCAGCGCGGAATGGTATTGAATCGCGATTGGGGTGATAGCCCTGGGAGCAGCTGCGAGTTATTAGGCGGATGGGAGGATAGCGTAGGTGGTAAGAGAGCCGATGCAACGGGGACGGAGGATGCGAGAGGCCTGGGTAACACAACACTTTTTGGATTTCCAGGTTTGGTGTTCGAGGTGCTGAAGAACGGCATTGTGAGTGGACTTACAGTTTTTTGATACTGCATACCCTTGGAATTTTGGCAGGATAGCATGTGTACTGGAGTTTGGCAGGTAGTTCTGTCGTTTATCCTTGACTATTGTTTGTTTCGATACATTGGAGGCGCGAGGGAGCATAGGATAACATTCAGCATGCATAGAGCGAGTCAATTAAATCTCATCATTGCAGCATTCCATCTTCAACGATCCTGATACGGAATCGAACTGAATGATATCTCCAGATTGTGTATGGGAATTGATGCCTGACACTGGTGCAATTTGAGCCTGACGGCGCGTTCCCCAAATCCTGAACCTCGTCAAAAAAGTTCCCCATCAACCACCAGACCATGGATCCGAGATCATGCCCGTTCGACCACCTATAAAGTCCTGGTCGTCGACACTTCGATTACCCAAGTCTTCATTCCCGTACGCAATCTCATTGATATCAGTAAATTACTGAATTGACACAATATAACAGTCCTCGACCCGTGCTAGCAGACCAATCTAAATACCTAAAGCGATGCTCCGATGACCTCTACGAATGGCAGAGTCGCGAGCGCTCTGCCCAGCAACCCTTCGTGCTGCATGATGGCCCTCCATATGCGAACGGGAGTCTGCACATCGGGCACGCGCTGAACAAGATCTCGAAGGATATCATCTGCCGGGTTAAGGTGCAGGAAGGTGGGCATTGAACACTCTACTTTCCACGCAGGATGAAGCTCGGGCATAGCTACTACGGACCTGTACTAATGCAATTGGGCGCAATTAGGTCGACGAGTCGACTACGTACCAGGCTGGGACTGCCACGGCCTCCCCATCGAAATCAAAGCCCTGGAGCAGCAACGCTCCAAGTCTAAAGACAAAGATGGCGCCCCGACAGCACTTGACGCCATTGGAGTCCGACGAGCAGCTCGATCCCTAGCTACGAAGACAGTGAAGGAGCAGATGAAGGGGTTCCGTGAATGGGGCGTCATGGCAGATTGGGAGAATGCGTGGAAAACAATGGACAAGACATTCGAGATCAAACAATTAGGCGTATTCCAGGAAATGGTCAAGAAGGGTCTGATCTTCAGGCGGTATAAGCCGGTATACTGGTCGCCTTCTTCGAGGACGGCGCTCGCGGAGGCGGAATTGGAGTATAAGGAGGATCATGTTTCCACGGCGGCATATGTCAAATTCCCTCTAATCGAAGTGCCGGAGGCGTTGAAGAAGAAGCTGCCGGAGCAGGGGGAAGGCAGACACATTTCGGCGGTTATCTGGACGACTACTCCTTGGACGCTTCCGGCGAATAGGGCTATTGCTGTGCATTCTGAGTTGGACTATTCGGTTGTGAGCTGTGGCAGTTCAGAGCTATACATCATTGCGAGCTCTCGACTGTCACAAATCGCACCTCTCTTATTTGGCGATGAACCCTTTAAAGTGGTTCTTGACTCCGTTCTGGGCAAGGAGTTGGAGGGCTCGAAATACATCAACGTTCTACGAGGAAAACAATCAGAGCTCCAACCTATCATTCATGCAGACTTTGTGTCTGCTGAATCTGGATCTGGACTTGTCCACTGTGCACCCGGTCATGGCATGGATGACTACGAGGTCTGCAGTAAACTTGGAATTGAAGCTGCAGCTCCAGTGGATGATCTCGGTTGCTTCACTGCTGCGGCCTTCCCAGATAATCCCCAAAGACTCATGGGCAAATCAGTCTTGGACGGAGGTAGCAAGGAGATACTGGACATCCTTGATGGCGATGTCATTACAAGCCACCAGTACAAGCACAAATATCCTTATGACTGGAGGACCAAACTTCCAGTCATTATCAGAGCTACCGAGCAATGGTTCGCTGATGTTGGACACGTCAAAGACGATGCTTTGCAGCGTCTAAAGGAGGTGCGCTTCATCCCTGAGTCCGGCCGTCCGAGACTTGAGAGTTTCGTCAAAGGTAGAAGCGAATGGTGTATCTCAAGACAACGAGCTTGGGGTGTTCCTATCCCGGCATTGTACAACGAGGCTGGCGCAGCGGTCCTCACCGACGAAAGCGTCGCCCATATCATCTCGGTAATCAACGAGAGGGGTATTGATGCGTGGTGGACAGATGCTGCAGATGATCCGGCTTGGATTGTCCCTGGTTTGGAGGGCAAGTTTCGACGCGGCAAAGATACGATGGATGTCTGGTTTGACAGCGGAACTAGCTGGAATCAAACTGAGCAGCAAGCGGATGTGTATCTGGAAGGCACAGATCAACATAGAGGCTGGTTCCAGTCGAGTTTGTTGACCCACACTGGTGCCTCAGGAAGGCAAGGTCCTCCGTTCAAGACTCTCATCACCCATGGCTTTACGCTAGATGATAAGGGGAAGAAGATGTCTAAGTCTATCGGAAACACGATTGCCCCGAGCGAGATCATTGATGGCTCTCTTCTTCCACCTGTCAAGAATAAGAAGAAGGCTGGCGGCAATATTTCCCAAGCCCTTGGACCAGACGCTCTCCGCCTCTGGGTGGCCAGCAGTGACTACACCCACGATGTCGTTATTGGCCAACCAGTCCTCCAGGCAAACCACAACGCTTTGCTCAAGTATCGGATGATAATCAAGATGCTTTTGGGATCCATGCACCCCGGCGCTCGAACAGCACCAATTACCAAGCTCGACCAGATCGCACTCTCCCAGCTCCAAACAGTAATGGCCGAAGTAGCATCTGCATACAACAACTTCGAGTTCTACAAAGGCTTAACCCTAATTAACAAGTGGATCAGCAGCGACCTCTCCGCCTTCTATCTCGAAGCCATGAAAGACCGTCTATACTGCGGTGATGGCGGCGGTGTCCTCGAAGAGATCTTCCACGGTCTTCTGAGAATGTTGACGCCAATCACGCCACACCTCGTCGAAGAAGCATGGGATCATCGTCCAGCATGGATGAAAGAGGAAGCACAGATCCACCCGTTCCATCGCACTCTCGAGGATCCAGTCATCCCAGCGACTCGCCAAGTTGATCCGAATATCTCCTCCGATATTAGATGGCTATTGAGTGCCAACGCGGCGATCAAGGCTGCTCAGGAAGAGGCGCGAGCGGAGAAGCATATCGGGTCTTCACTTGAGTCTGCTGTCATCCTTCAGGTACCATCCAAAGCAGTAGATGTGTTACAAACATACGCCGATGAACTGGCGAGTATCTTCGTCGTTTCCTCTGTTGAAGTGCAGACAGAGGCTTCAGGTCCTGTGGAGGGTGAAAATTCAGAAGCGCCGTGGACACATCAAGCGCTGAGGTCTACAGGCGAGGGTAATGTCATCGCGACAATTTTGCCACCGAAGGACCATAAGTGTCCAAGATGTTGGCGATATGTCGCGCCTGTTGAGGACCGGTTGTGTGGTCGATGTGACGATACTGTGCCTGTAGACTAGTGTATCGTATGTTCGTGCTTGCATTTGGGGGCGTTATCATGAGGCGGAATACCCAATCTCAACTTTGCTCAAATACCAAGCATCACTTGCTTCTCTCCTCTTTGCCTTCTCGTTTTCTCACTTTCAGAAACTAAGACGCTTAAACCAGGTAAGCTCCCTCCCCCCAAATTGCATCACTCTAGCATTACACTCCACAAGGCAGAGTCCTACTACTACGAATCAGCAACAACACACCGAGTACATCCAAGCCAAACACAAACGCCACGCATATATCGAAACATCCAAATCCGGACGACGAGTCTCATGGTCAGGGACGCGAGGTATTTATCCGGAGGCCTCACCGAATTCCCTGTCACTGGACTGGCTGCTAACTCTCCTCGCTTGACTGAGTGTGCTGTGCCGCACAACAATGCAGATACGAGACGAGACGAGGGGAAGAAAACAGGCACAGGCGAGGCTCTGCCACAATCGTATCTCTCATAAGTGTATTCATCTCGCGCTGCACTGCACTAGAACTTCCTTCTATCTCTCCGAAAACCCCTCCATTTGTTCGCACCTTGATTACTCCTATCGCACCTACTTCTATTTCACGGCGATTACTAAAGAATAACAACGCCCCTTCATCCAACTCAGCGCGAACATCTTCCCAACTATTCAAACAGCCTACCACAAAGTAAAAATGCCTATCTCCCTCGGTCCCCCAACAACGAACCCCAAGTGGCGCGGCTGGATCCTAACTCTCCTCTGGCTCGCCCAGCTCCTTATCGCAGTAATTCTCTTCTTCGCAAGTCTAGCCATGGTCCTCGTCATCGGGGGAACAGGCGCACATAAGGAGATCCCGTGGTATTTGTACGTCTTCACTTTTCCTCATCTCGTCCCCATCTTTCTCCTCCTTCTTACCCCGCTTCCCGAACAATTTTCCCCCTCAATCCCTCCTTCACCGCCACACAATTTTTTCCTTCTATAGGAAAGACAGAGGCAAAGAGAACACGGTGAAGGGAGTTAACACCCCCCAGCACCACCACAACAATACTTTTCTTAGTCGCCAATACCACCCTCCTCTCCACAATCCTCTACGAACTAACCTACACCTGCGGCGCCCTCGCCTACCTCTCCGCCTCACGCTTCTATCGCCTCCAGCTCGTCAAATCACTGTATTTCCTACTATTGGTCATTTCCGTGTCTGTCAAGGGAGGTGGCTGGATGATTGGCGGGGAGGAGGTCAGAGGGTGGGGTGGGGTTTGGAGGGGGTGCTTTGTTGTGTGAGTATATTTACTTTGTTGTTCGTTCTGTGATAAGAGGTGAGGTTTACTGACGATTGTGGTTATGTAGGGGGCCGTTCTGGCTGGCGCTGGTTTATGCTGTGATTGCTAATGGGAAGGTGGCGAGGCAGTTTGGTGGTGAGGAGGGCATGGGGTTGAGGATGTTGTGGTAGATTTGTCAGGGCTAATGCGGCGGTGCGACCGGAAGTGAGAAATAGACTTGGTGGGCCAGTTAACATGGATTCTTGGGGTCACGATGTTGATTCGGTCCGTTTGATGGCTGTGACGGGGGAGTTGCGAGTGTGAATGGGATACTGTAAAGCTGCAAGGATAGACAGTGTGAAGGACAAAGTTATTAACGAACAAAGCAAAGCTAGTACTCATTATATTCTTACCTTGTCTATTTAAGCCTGGCCGACCTGTTGCTCCGATTCCATCCTTTTCCTATCCCAGATCCAGCCAAACCTGCTCGGCTCTACAAACGGCCCGGGCACTTCTGATAGACCGCAAGTCCAAAGCCACCACCCAAGCACGTAACTACAACGAAGCACTAAAGAAACGCTATGGCGTTCAATTACTCGACTTGGCAGCACCATCTACTAACCCACCGACATATGAAGAGGCAGTGACAACTCCTGGGTCATCCACTTCCACACCCCCATCACCATCCGCCGTCTACTCAACACGAGAAACCTTATATCCAGAAAATCCCGCCGACGAAGAAATAGACGACTGGGCGCAATAAATGCTCCGATGATCCAAATACGACAAGGTATGGCCCAAGCCAGGTCTATCCAAAACATTCCGTAATGCATGGGCTCTGAAACTATGGCTAGCGAACAACGCACCATGCAGCAATGAGCAAGATATGAACGATGCTTTCAACAGCATCACGAGATGTCAAATGGCTAAGGCGCATAAAGTGAGGGACCCATATCCTGACCCTGAAACTGGCAAGGTGAGATAGGGACCGGAGCCTGTGGAGTACTATATTCTGTACACGGGGTACAGGTCGAGAAGGGCTCAGCCGGGGACGGAACATTGGACGCCGAAGTCTACGTTCTATGTTGTTGAAGATGAGCGTTGCTGGGTTGAAAAATCCTTGGAGTTACTGGTACATCAAGTAGCAATACAATCGTTGGCTTTATCTATACTGTGGCTCCCCATGTTTCTGCCCGTTCTCGTGACAGATGTAGTTGCCAAATTAATCCTTATCGGCCGAATTTTGGGGACTGGACGTAGAGTCCCGTCAGGATGAAGATATATAGATGATCAAACAATATTTGAATCCCTTCATGTGTTTAAAAACCTTGGGAAACCGCTTCAAATTCAGTATGTCGGAGATCGTATGCGCTGGTGAAATGTCACGTGGTGTTTACCTCGGTTGACTTCCTCCCGATCTCCCTAGGTAAGACTTTGTCTTTGTCACCAGAGCTGGGTCATGCAGCAAGCCTCTTAAGTGACTAATATATAACTTGTTATTCCAAGAGCTGCCACCTGAATCTTAGAATTTTTCAGAATGTTCAGCAAATAAAGTGATGTCCTGATGATAATACAAGACGTTGGTGATTCTCGTACCTCAAAAATGCTGGAACGTGATGATTGTCATGGATTTTTGGGAACCTTGACCGGCTCTGCGAATGAGAAGCCAATCAATGCGTGTGAGCTAGAAAGAACCACAAATCAATTCACATCTGGACGCCTCAGCCAATTTCAAGCTGACGACTCCTTGCCTCATTCCTTTCTCCCTCATCGCCAAGAAAATTCGTATCTACTCACAGAGGCACTTATTTAGTAACAATATCCAAGCAGGACACTGTCCAAAGACCTCATTCTTTCTCAGGATACTACTGCCTTCCCTAACGAGCCGCTGATTACTATCCACGATGTTTTATTGGGACCGCACACACGACTAGTGGGTTGAGTACTCCGATTCCAGGTCCAATCTTCAAGAAATTCCCCAACGCCACGAAACAAGCACAATTACAAGTGACGAAGTTTTCAAGAAATGGTTCCTCGGCAGATCCTCCTGGGTATCCGACGAAGACCGGGAAGAGATTTTGACGAGTTTGAGAGCATGTGGGATCTTGAGGAAGCCATGGAAGCCTGTCGAGGAGTCAGTCTGCGAATTGCAAGTTCAGCACGCGTATTGCTCAAAGAATGAAGATGAGAACAACTTTGTGTGGGTATTTCAGTACCCTGCTTAGAAGGACAAGACAAGATTGGAGCTATGAGAGAGATTTCAGGCTGTCTTCTAGGTCGTTGAGCATAGCTAGGCCGAGTGATCTGTGATGTGTAGCAATACAGTGGTTGAGCTTATCTGCACCTCTTCGATAAATCGATTTGTGTCTCTTATCACTAGTCCCGATCAATCGCTTCATATTGAAATTATACGATTGAAGCCGTAGAAAAGCTGACGTCTATTTGTGAGAATATACAATTCACAGAAAGTGATCATTGCAAGCTTGCTCATGTCCACCTCAGTTGAGTGCATCTCGGACAAGTAAATCAATTAAGATCATGGTACGGGAAACATTCATGAGGTCCTCCTGAGGCAGTTCCGGGCCAGAGTATGATAAGCGAACTATGTAGAGGTTCAATCTTGCTTTGGGCTCTGAATGAGCAGCGTGCGTAACTTCGGATATGAAATGTCAAATGCGGAACGAATTCTCTGACCGACCTCGACTACTGTATTCGTCTGCCAGTAGCTTATATACTACTTAGCTCGATCTCTAAGTACTACTCCACTCCACACAAAATCCAGGGTTCATCATCAGAATATTCCATAACAATTCCCATGTCCCTAAAATCCTACACGACAGGCGAGTGGACGGCACTATTCACCCTATACTCGAGACATGATGCAGATTTTACTCATCCAGGTGAATCCAAGGTATTCACTACTTACTATACTCTCCTATTGTGGATTCAAGAAGGCTTTCCTTGGACTGGCGACGTCTCTCAGAACCTTCTCGACGAACCTGTCGGCGAGATCATACCGTGTGGGGTGGCATGCAGCATGATGAGAAAGGAGACCGACTGGACTGGATTGTTGGCCGAAGCGGAAATGATGCGAGAGCTTTCTGTGAAGGAGGATGGTTTAGCTTGGTTCCCGGATCTCGACAACTTCAGTGGCTGGATTTTCGTGTATGGAACGAGTGGAATACAAAAAAGCTTTCGAGATACGAGAAGGAGAGCATTCATAGCTAGCTAGAACGTATAAAACGTTGATGTTCCTGTCGTGCTACGCTCGAACTTTCGCATATGTTTTAACATTTCCGGCCACAGTGTAACGCATCCCGTGATTCAACCTTTACTTTCCTCTCCCATCTTTTGGTAGTTTCCTCGCGACGTCTTACTTCTGCCGATGAAAGTGGGACGTGGGTATATACCATTTATTGGCCGCCTCGTAAGCGAAGGGCCATTCATGATCGGTATGGATACCTTGATACGCCACAATTCTTTATTCTCCACTAACATACAGGTAGCATTGCGGCCGCAGTACGTGAAGCATCGCATATCAAACCCCGAAGTAGGCAATTCCGTCGAGCTAGGCTCGGCCCGAAGCCCTCGGACAGGCCTAGTTGAGTTGTTTTTGTGGACTTACTCTGGGACTACGGAGCTACGCCGCATTGCTATTCTTGGTGGGAGTAATATCTTATCTTCCCTTTCCCGGAGAGATGGAGAGACTTGTGGGGTCGAGGAAGATATAAATCAGCAGTATCTTCTTATCACATTCAACTTCTCAGAAATCTTATTTTATTTTTATTTTCTCCAGCTCGGCAGTTAAGATCTCCTTATTCGCAAGTATGGGAAGTATCCAGACCCCTCCAAGAGAAATGTCTCCAGATCCCGCTCTTCAAACCTCCAATATGAAGGACCTAGCTGCCTCTCTTCGAGGACAATCTTTCGCCCTTCCGAAACTCGATACACTCATGACGGGGTGGCCCTCTTACATTGGCAAGAATTATGAGAAGCTCCAGGCTATAGCCGAGACGAAATATGTCAAGTATAGTTACCTCCAGTCTAATTTGTTGACTCGTTTGTTGACGATGAACAAGACTGGGGTTTACAGGCGACAAGCTCAAGCGCCTTCGTAGGATAAATTGCCCCTTGCCTGCTTCTTGCTGGTGGCCTGAAGCGACACTTGAAGCCGGCATTACTTTTTTGTATTGTTTTATGTTTATTTTTGCTTGGGATGATGAGCTGGAGGATATTCATGGGCGGGACGTCGCAGGTATGATAATATTTTCGCTTCTCCACTGTGTCGTGAATTTAGGTTTTGTTGAATCGATATCCAACCAGTTTTCGACATTCGTTTCTTTTGTGACGAGTAGAACCTTTTTTCATGAGTTCAAATCTGCTCAGAACATGCACTGACTCTCAACAGGAGACTCAATTGAGGCGCGAGCCTTCCGTCGAGACACACTCCTCTTCATCGAGCACTACCTCGGCCTCTCAAGTTCAGAAGGAGTAGCCCCTCTCCCACCTAGTCAAGGCGTGGGAACATTCACTGAGCTGGGAGACCTCCTGAAAGCACAGTACAATATCACACAGCGAAAGCGCTGGTTTGACGAAGCGGCTTTCTTTTTCAACATGGTAAAAGTCGAGCAGGAATATATTCTTGCTGATCAAGTCCCGACTGTTGAAGACTTTTGGACGATGAGGATGGGAAGTAGTGCTGTTGGGCAAAGTAATGCTTTGGGGGAGTGAGTACTTAATCATTTTCACGACTTTGAATTCAGTAGACTGTGCTCACTTACGGTGGGAGCTCAATTTGGGTAGTGTCAGGTTTGGAGAACGAGGGCTAACGCGCGTAGGTTGTGTCTCAAAGTCGGACTTCCCGACTACATCCACGCTCACCAAGACATGCAAGTCCTGCAAGACGAAGCAAACAGGAACATCTCAGCCGTCAACGACATACTTTCGCTCAAGAAAGAGCTGCGAGACAACTGTGTTCTTTCTTTGATCCCCGTCTGTGTTTATAATGGTATGGAACTACAAACTGCCATCGACACGACTTGGGACTTTCTGAAGGGTGTAGTGGAACGGTTTGAAGCTGCTGCAAAGAGGCTGCTGGAATTTGTGGGTGAGAATAGTGCTGATTATGGAAGAACTGTGGTATTTGTTGATGCACTGAGGACTACTCAAACTGGGAATATGTTGTGGTCGATTGAGACGGATAGGTATGGCCTTGCAAAACATAAAAGAGAGGACGGAAGCATGGTGGTGGAACTTTAATGATTTTGCCTACCAATTGTCTGAGAAGGACGAAGAGCGAGGCCAACTTTTAGACACGTTATACAGCTTTCTATTCATTTTTGAATGGTTTGGGCTCAATAGTAGATTGGAGAGTGATTGCAATTGTGGAGATGGGAATATCCCTGATGAAGAAATGCAAATTTACCCTTCATCGAATCTTTTGATGTCGCTGGAAATCTTCAGAATATCCTCTTGGGCACGATGGTATGAACGCACTCGATCTGACGTGTACCATGACCTCTTCGAGAGGCATCCAAATCCTATCGGTTTTAGTCAGCTTGCCCTGGAGTTCCAGATGGAGGAATCATCTACCTTCAGCTTGTCGTGAAAGTGTCGAGCTTACTAATCACCAATCCTGAAGATCTCGTATCCCTCAACTACTTCAATCAAATCAGCCACCAATGCTCCAAAACCTCCTTCTCGAACAGCAGGTTCTGATTCCTCTGCGCCCCATCTCCTCCAAAGTCTCTCCTGGCAAACTCAAAGTTATCCCTGTCCACCGCAGTAGCAACCTTGAAACCATCCACATTCTTAAGTGAAAGGCCATCACCGTAGTTGATCCAAGTCGTAATGGAAGCTGCAGCGTTGTGTTTCTTCGCGATATGAACCGTGTCAGAATCACAAACGAAGGGTGAGGCACCCCAGAAAGCAGTCTTTGGTCCACGGAGCCACGGTTTCTCGAAGCTTCGAAGGGGTTTCAGATCCTCTGCTTGGAACCCGGCGTCCATCATATTGTCGCGGAGCAGACAGATGTTGTCTTGGTTCAAGACATCAGGGAAGGTTCCCCGAAGGTACCTAATAATGTCCATGTACTGTTTCGCGGTGGGATCGTCGTACGGTAGCCGCATCCAGCGCTGAGTTCGTAGGGTGATCTCGCCATTGAAGATCCTTGCTTCGCATGAATTGACTGCCGATAACTTGAATCCGTAACCGTGCAGCCTGGAGAGATTCTTGTTCTCAGTGAACGCGAAGCCTGAGAGCGGTATACCATGGGGAGGTCCAAACTTGTGGTTCTTCATAGCGACTTGAACTTGTGGGAAAGTCACCGCCACTGGTGTAAGGTCGTGATTATCCGAAGCTCTGGTACATGCTCTTGTCGAAGCCATGCTTAGCGTTGAGCTGCTGGTGGCCATACCCGGCAAGGGAGCGACAGCGTTCGAGTGCAGTGCGTTGCAAGATTGGCAATGGAAATGATCAGGCAGATCACTGGCGTAGAGAGCGATGAATGCGAAGTATCCGGGACCTGACGCTGCTAGGCAAGCTTGGTGTTTTCTTCCGAAAGTGTTGTGGAGCTTCTTCCTGGAGATGGCAAGGCAAGCTAAAGTCGAAGGAGTCAGGAAATCCCCAACGCACAAGAGGACAAGAGGTGGTAGTTCGTCAAGCTTCATGGAGCTCGTAGACGCTGTACTTTGCGCTATTGTGACAGAAATGGTGGTAGCTTGGAGCGGTCTTTGAGAGTCCCTGGCTGTGAGGTGCTGGCGTGGTTGCGTCTTTGGAGCATCGTGAGTATTCGAGGTATATATATACGATTGTGTGCGCTACAGCTGCCTCGGAAATTAGGCTCGGGTCAACAGCTTGACCTGGCGCCCAGGCAGAAGCTCGAGAATTCCCGATGCGAGACAGACTGCTCGAAGGTGAGATCGTTTCAGGGCAGTGGCAAACAAAGAACAAATAAGTTAAGCGAGATAAACGAGAGGCCGGTTTCGACAGGCAGACTACGCTTACCACCCTCTTGATACTGCCCCACGGCTGGAATTGATACAGACATTTGATTCCAGATTTTTGTAGACCTTCTACACGTCATGGCCAGGTTCAAGTCGTGCTAAGAATTCTACTCTCCTAATAAACACTTTCCTTAAGCGAGGCGGAAGCAAGAAGACGCAGCGAAAAGAGATGCGGATGCGTGTGCGGACATCCTGAAGCTCCTATTGGTCGCAACAGCAGCGCAATGTAATTGTATCCACATCACGATGAACATGAGTCTGCAGAGAATATAATCCTGACTTGACATGTTTTAGAGATCCCAACACTTTCGGGAATTCAAGAGGCGCTAATACATAGACAGAAGGCTCTTCCTGTTGAAGAGCCACGCGGCCTTCAACGGTTTTCAAAGAAACAGGGGAATCAAGCAGTACTTAAGCTGGCCCGACCAGCTTCCAAGATCCCATAAATCACAAACATAGACAGAAAGGCATCAATCAGCGAACAAACGATTCAGATCCATCAAACCGTGAAAATATCAAACCGTCGGAAGCACTTTGAAACAACAAGCAAAATGGGATCAGCCACTCAGCCACACGACGCCTGTAAGCTCTTCACACCCCTTCAACTTGGTACCATGAAGCTCTCCCATCGAGTTTTGATGTCGCCTCTCACTCGAGCTCGATGTCCAGGCAGTATCCCCACACCTTTGGTGGAAGAGTACTATGCTCAGCGAGCTACAGAAGGTGGACTGTTGATCAGTGAGGGAATGCACCCGAGCTTGATGGTTCGTCCGCCTTGTCCTAGTCTCGCTGAAATCTTGTCAGTATTGATCAATAGCGCAGGCCGGAAACTTCGTCGGCGTTCCAGGCATGTTTGCACCTGAACATGTCCGTGCTTGGAAGAAGGTTACGGATGCAGTACATGCTAAAGGAGCTTATATGGCTTGCCAATTGTGGCATGTAAGTGACTTTAATTTTCGCAATCCACAGACCCTGTGTCCTTGTACTAAGCCTACTGACCTAGGCAGACCGGCCGCTTCGCAGTATCAGTACAGCTTGGTGGTCGACAGCCACTCAGCTCGTCGGCCACGAATGTCGGTAGTGTGAATCGCCTCACAACTCAAGGCAGTGTCCCTCATGAAGTATCGAAGCCGATGAGTCTACAAGAGATTAAGTACACAATTGCGGACCACGTGCATGCGGCGATCTGTGCTATAGAAGCTGGATTCGATTGCGTTGAGATCGTACGTTTGATGATGGGGTCCGATTGCTTCCCAGATAACTGACGCCTCGTAGACGGCCGGGAACGGATATCTCTGCGACCAATTTCTCAACGATAATGTCAACTTTCGCAACGATCAGTACGGCGGCAGCAAGGAAAATCGGGCTCGCTTCACACTCGAGATCCTGGATGCCATCATCTCTGCTATTGGTGCCTCGAAAGTATCACTGCGATTTAGTCCTTGGGGTACTGTCTGGATGCCATTGGATTCTGACCCTATTGAGACATTCCGGTACGTATTGAGTGAAGTAGAGAAGCGGGGCGTGGCATATGTCTGTCTCACACAACCACGCACTGATCTCTTGTTGGAAGAGAGCACGAAGTGGGGGAATCTGTACAAAGCTGTTGAAGAAGGCAAAGTCGCTGCAACTGCTGAGGACTTTCATTTGAGACATTTCGAGGAAGTGCTGAAGACGACGCCGAAGTTGACGACGGGGAACTATAACTCTGAGAACTGCTTCAACGAGGTTGAGAATGGAGAGATAGACGCTGTGACCTTTGGAAGATGGTTCATCAGTAATCCTGATCTGGTGGAGAAAATTCGAGAGGGAAAGAAATTGACCGAGTGGGACGTCAAGAAGTTCTATACGCCTGGAAAAGAGGGGTACACCGACTATCCTGTTGGGGAAGTCTCTTAGGTTCAAAGATAGAACATGGAGGCCAGGAAGAAAGACAAGTAGTAAAGTGGGCGTTGAATTAAGGGCCTGGGCTAGAGTACCCTGGAGGTACATAAGTACGGCGAACTTCTTCAAGGCGAGCGACGTGTTTTGCTAGAGGTCATTAGTTCCGGCCAGCAGCCTTGAATAGCATACGCACCTGCATTCATCCATCTCTTACTGAAGTGCCTGGTCATGATGAGCAAGGAGTCAGCTGATTCGATATGGCTGACATCGGATGTCTCGGACCAGAGACGATAGTGTATCACCGCCGCTTTCGTGATACTTTGTGGCGGAAAAGGAGAAATCGCTTCGCAGTCGACATGCTCGATAAAGCCGTTGAACTTCGTGGAGACTCTTCTGATGCGAGCCAAAGCCGACTTTAGAGATTCTGGAGCGTCGGATCGATTGAACTCAATAGACAGACCATTTTTAGGGCGTGATTCGTGGAGGGTCATCAATGCACTAGGCAGCATCAGCGGAGTGTTTACGAATGAGAAAGATAACCAACCTGTAACACATCCCAATGGCGCCGCAGTATCTTGGCCATGGTTTCGGGGTTTCTTCTGGCAACAGCATGGAAAATGAAGTCAAAGTCTTTGCAATTTGATCTGCTGAATCGGCATCGAACCTCTGTGTGAGATTTTGGTCACGGAGATGCATCAACAGAATGTCGAGAACATGTGAAACTTGTGCCTGCCTTGCGAAGGGGCCAACTCGGACACTTGACGGAGTGGATAGTGGCAGTGACTGGGTCTGCGATAGCATCTTTATTGTCAGCTTGTTACCAACCAGGAAGAAGGGGACGACTACCTTGTGATCGCCGATACTCCCATCCCGTGGTAGTTCTTGAGGAGCGCCAAGATCCTGAGTCGCACAGGGCCCGTTCCCTCTCTCAAGTGTGTACCACCTTGAGACATAATTTTAGCTATTGCGTCAGACACCACATGGGGAGATTCGAACCTGTCAACCATAACGATACCCCACCACACTCGAAGGCCAACTTCCCTCATTGAACACGCTTCATCGCTTGGTGATCCGGCGTTATCAAGTTTCTGGTTTAGGCCAATCGCAGCAGCAGCTCTCGCAGTTGTACCAAGAGACATGAAAGCTGCTGGCTCAATAGCATGACCGACTTCGAAGAGGCACAACAGAAGTCTCGACTGAACAACCTCCAAGGAATGGATGTTGGCGGCCTCAACTATCGCAATGGAACTCTTCACTAACATGTACAATGAGGAAAAGGACTCCGGGGTTACATGTTCCTCGGGAATGCTGACAACCAAGGCCATGCTCAAAGAAAGAAGGCTGTGTTTGGCACATGGCCGATTATATGTATCAGGTAATCGCCCATAGTAATCGTCCTCGATAAGTATCGGAAACCCTGGATAAAGAAGGGTCAGCATGCGCTCGGTTTTCAATGTCGTCAGATCATTAGAGGACATCAGAAGTATGTTAAAATGGTGAGATTGGCTTCGGCGCATGTAAAATTTGTTCCCAATACCTACATAGTTGAATACTGTGAAAGAACTTCGCGGCAATTAACCGAATGCCTGAAATTTCTCCAACTGCAAGAGCCAGCTTTTCCGTGATGGCAATATTGACACTCGATTTGAGAAAGGCTCCACCGTCAAACAAAAGGGGGCCAGGTAACGGAAAGTCTTTCACATGCAGGCGGGTCGAAGATTTCAGGGCCGAGTCATCCCTCCGAGCCAGAATCCGGGGTTCATATTGGCAACGGCGCCCAAGACTGCGAGGGTCCTGATCAGCAGCGCACGCCCGCTCATGGTCCGGCACACTTACCGATGGCATAAGGAACAACTCGGCTTCGTTCGGTCACATTTGCGTTTTCGATCACGGCAAGATATACAGGCTTTGGCAGCAAGTGCGGGATTCATAGCAGCAGGTGCGTGACGAGGTGGAAAATATGCTCAGCCTGTCCTTGAAACTTAGCCAGCTCCAAACAGTGCTGGATGGTGGGTGACTCTGTCGTGAGACTTATGGCTAATTGCCACATCCATTTTGTTGAGATGTTAAGATCTCGATGTTCAGTAATCAATTCAGAGGCTGGATTAGAAGCCTCCGGTCAGCATTATCTCACGTGACATCACATTATGCTCGCGACAGATCAGGTCCTTCTATGCGGCTCTCAGAAGATCTTGCAGCAAAAGGATATTATTCTGCAATCCCATTTCTAGCAACAGCTGGGACTTTTCAGAGAGCATAGCAGTCTTATACGTGAATCACAATCGCTTCACGTGCTTCGCTTAGTTAGACTTTTTCCCAACCTCACTAATCTCGTAAAGTCATCCCATCTTTGGCTTCGAGTCAGATCCCGTGTCTTTTATTAGAATCATGCACTACCTCGTACTCCTCCAAGATTTGCAACAACCCTGCCAGGAACAGGAAGTGATGAGAGGAAAACCCTTTGGGATGATTTGGTCGGTCACCGGGGTTCCGGAAATCTTCACTCGTATTCCCAAGACACCCGCATCCCAGCCGCTGCAGAACAGATCATCAACTCCCCACAGTTTCTCGGACCAGTGCGGCTCACGAGAGCTTGGCCACCTGCTACGTCAGGTTGCTGATGCGCCACTTCCTTCTAATGTGCAGTTTAGGAGGACCCTTCCAAAACATCAGATGCAGAGACAAGGACGCGTATTCTCTTCTGAGGTCGGAGTAATCACATCCAGCTCTGTCAATGTTGTCAGCTTAGTTTGTGACTTTCTATGAAGAGAATAACTCCAGCTCCCACACATGCCGGGAGCAGAATCAGGCTGCTTTCAAAGCGAGTGCAGAGAGTCTGCAAGGTAGTTTTGACCCACGTTCAATATTTCGATGGAGCGATACAAGATCTTCCTGCCATCTCCATTGTTATGACATACAACAAAGAAATCCACTTCGTATTTTCTTCAATTCGCTTAAGCACGTCTGGCTGCACTGTTGCTACGCAACCCGCTCGGCCACCCGGATCGCCCAGTCAGGGATGTGAAGCTGCCAGCTCAATGGCTTCTGCGGGGTGAGATGTTGCTTCGCCCGCCTTTTTTATTCATGATTTACATTTGGCCCAGTGGTACTGAAGATTCCTCCAATGAGCTTGGGGAGATGGCTGGGACCCAGATTTCGTATGTCTTGACAGGTGCTAAAATCCCAGTAAGCACGGGATTTCTGCATCTATTTGTGATACGAGCCATTTACAAAATGCAATACTGCGTCATTTGCCTATTGATTTGACGTTGTATCATCCCGAGCCATTTGCGAATCCAGGTATTTGAATCGATGTCCCCCATCCAGTTGTGACTTCTCTCGCTATCCAATCCAACCACTCTCGTTTTCGGACACTCACATTCGCTATGCATTCTCTTGTCAAGCTATCTATGATCGCGGGAGCATCTGCCTCGCCACTGGTCGCAAGATCATCATGCTGGTTTGGACTCACAGCATCTGGAGGACAGTCGGGCACTCTGGGTCAACTTCCTGATGGACAGATCCGAATTGGAGGAGGACTAGCGCCTGCCAGCTTCTCTATCGTGGACGGCAAAGTCACTGATGATTCTGGCTTTGGGTGTCTTCTGACTGGTACGTACTCCTTGCTCGAGTAAAGTCGCCAGTGCTATCACTGACATTACATAGACAAGGTCGAACAATTCCAGTGCGACCAAAATAAGGCACCTGCTCCAGGATTCAGCATTGGCAGCAGTGGATCATTCTCATATTCCGATGACACCAAATTCTATGCCTGCCCGGCATCTGATTCGGAATGGAATGTCTACACAACACCAGTCGAAGGCCAAAAGAAGTGTGTTGAGATCACCTTGACTGCTAATGGTTGTGGTGCTTCATCTCCATCGTCGGTAGCCCCGACCGTGGTTGTTTCGACTGTGACTGTTTCTGAGTGCGGCACAACCAATCCAGGAGGGCCTATCTCAACATATCCTCCAGGACCTGGAGAGACCCACCCAACTTCGCCGCCTGAGACTTACCCTACTGGTCCAGGAGAGACTCACCCAACATCACCACCAGAGAC